>Ga0326514_10000001_pt1 | contig 457183 bp, 364 predicted proteins | sample 3_2548_0518_D_FD_203653 | JGI IMG/M metagenome (GOLD analysis project Ga0326514, IMG submission 203653) | Bovine rumen microbial communities from UC Davis, California, United States - 3_2548_0518 | ecosystem: Host-associated > Mammals > Digestive system > Stomach > Rumen | place: USA... | reverse complement strand
TTATATCGAGTATTACAATAACGAAAGAATAAAACTGAGGCTTAATGGTATGTCACCTGTCCAATACAGGCAGGCTCACGAATCCTCAATGATTGTTTAACCGTCCAACAATTGGGGTTCACCTCAGGGATAGTCCCCTGGCCCACAGTCTTCGCGCAAAAACAAAAAAAAGTGGTCAGATTTGACCACTTTCTTGCAATTCTTACCCCTTCGAATTCGAGAGGTTTGTATATTTCCCAGCAGTTCTTCTGTGGTAATCTTCATCCTGACTCTTACAGGCATGGGGTCATATATAATGGGATATATGTCAAACCCTCCTTTTCCATATAGTCAGTAGAGCAGATGACATCTTTCTTCCATCCAATAGCTTATTGTAAATCTTACGTTTCATATTCTTTTTTGCACCAAATTCAACTTTTCAAATATTCAAAAATACACCAAATGCAAAATAACTTTAATAAAAATATACACTAAATAGAGATTAATTTTGATAAAGACATATAAAATATCTGGAGTGGCATAATGTTTGGTTGAATAAAATTATTTTTCGGATTGGATTTTTTAGTGTATCTTTGCAGTCCAAAACGATACTACTATGAATGACGAAAAGCCGTTGGTGATACCTAAGTCGACGCTGAGCAGGATGCCTATTTACTACTGCTATCTGCAGGAGCGGATGCAGGAGGGTGCGGAGTATGTGTCGTCGTCGACCATCGCCGAGAGTCTGGGACTGAACAGCGTGCAAGTGCGTAAGGACCTGGCGGGTGTGAGCACGACACCCGGACGGTCGAAGGTGGGCTTCAAGACCAAGCAGCTGCTGGACGACATGAAGCGTTTCCTGGGTTATGACACGCTGGAGGAGGCTATCCTGGTGGGCGCGGGAGGACTGGGCAGGACGCTGCTGCAGTACCCCGGCTTCAAGAACTACGGTCTGGATATCGTGGCGGGCTTTGACACCGACGAGAGCCTGTGGGGCCGCAGCTTCGGCGGCAAGCCTATCTATAGCATCGCGAAGATGGAGACGGTGGTGAAGAGCCACGAAGTGAGGATAGGCATCATCACGGTGCCGGGTCCTCAGGCCCAGCGCGTGGCCGACGCCATGGTGGCGTGCGGCATCAAGGCTATCTGGAATTTCGCCCCCGCACATGTGGATCTGCCACGGGGGGTGGTCATCAAGAATGAGAATCTTGCCGCCTCGCTGGCGGTGCTGGCGTTGAAGCTAGACTAGCTCGCCATAGAGGTCGTGTGTCTCGGCCGCAGTGATGCGCACCTTGGTAAATTGAGAATTTGCTCCACTGCGGTCGCAGGCCGTGTCTCCGTTGGAGCCAGGCAGGAGAATGGAGAATTGTGAATTATCGTTTGCGCAAGCCGAATTTTCAATTTTCAATTTTAAATTTTCAATTGGTATAAGTACTTCGTCGTCGACCTCGGGACTGTCGTATTGTGTGCGGCCGACGAGGTAGTCGCCTTCCATTCTATCTATTAATACATCGTAGGTGTGGCCTACGCGGGCGAGGTTTTTCTCGAGGGATATCTGCTCTTGTAGCTCCATGAGCTCGGCCACGCGACGTTCTTTCTCTTCCTGCGGCACGTCGTCGGGGAGGTCGTAGGCTGCGGTGCCCTCTTCGGGCGAGTAGGCGAAGCAGCCCATGCGGTCGAAGCGTGCGGTGCGGACGAACTCCTTGAGTTCCTCGAATTCCTCGCGTGTCTCGCCGGGGTAGCCGACGATGAGTGTGGTACGCACGGCGACATCGGGCAGCTCACGGCGGAAGTGGTCGAGCAGTCGGAGGGTGCCCTCGCGGTCGATGCCGCGTTGCATGGAGGTGAGGATGCGGGTGTTGATATGCTGTAGGGGTATGTCGATGTAGTTGCAGATGTTGGGATGGCGGCGGATGACGTCGATGGCGTCGAGGGGGAAGGAGGAGGGGTAGGTGTAGTGGAGGCGGATCCAGGGGAGTGATGAATGATGAGTGATGAGTGATGAGTGATGAGTGATGAGTGATGAATGATGAGTGATGAGTGATGAATGATGAGTGATGAGTGATGAGTGATGAGTGGGGGGGAGGGAGACTTCGGTGGCGAGGCGTTCGAGGAGGGTGCCAAGCATACGTTTGCCGTAGAGGTCAAGTCCGTAGTAGGTGGTGTCCTGTGCGATAATGATGAGCTCTTTCACGCCGTCGGCTACCATGCGCTTGGCTTCGTCGACGATGTCGTCGATGGGACGCGACACATGTTTTCCGCGTATCAGCGGTATGGCGCAGTAGGAGCATGTGCGGTTGCAGCCTTCGCTGATCTTCAGGTAGGCGTAATGCTTGGGGGTGGACTGTATGCGCTCGGCCTCGAGGCAGTCGTGGTACTCTGCCTCCAGCGACCTGACCAACTCACCCCATTGGTGCACACCGTAGAAGGCGTCGATCTCAGGCAGCTCTTCGCGCAGCTCTTTCTCGTAGCGCTGGATAAGGCATCCGACAGCTATCAGACGGCTCTTCTTGCGGCTACGCTTCTTGAGAGCTATCTGCTCGAGGAGCACGTTGATGGACTCCTCCTTGGCGTCGCCGATGAAGCCACAGGTGTTGACGATGACGATGTCGAAATGATTGCTTTGCTCCACTGCGGTCGCAGGCCGTGTCTCCCTTGGAGCCAGGCAGGATTGCTTTTTCGCTAATTGATTTATTTCAGCGGTGCTCAAGGCCGCTCCCTGGCGGTCGGGTAGGATTGTCTGATTTTTCGCTGGATTTGATTTTATTTCAGCGGTGCTCAAAGCCGTTCCCTTGCGGTCAGGCAGGCTTGAGTGGGAGGGTTGGCCGTCGAAAAAGATTTCGAAGCCAGCCTTGCGCAGATGGCCAGCGATATGCTCACTGTCGACGATATTCTTGCTGCAGCCTAAGGTTATTATGTTAATTTTCAATGCGCAGGATAATTTTCAATTTTCAATTTTCAATTTTCGAAGAGTGAGTTGACGAAGTCGGTGGGGTTGAAGAGTTGGAGGTCGGTCATCTTCTCGCCGAGGCCGATGTAGCGGACGGGGATGTGGAACTGGTCGGAGATGCCGATGATGACGCCGCCCTTGGCAGTGCCGTCGAGTTTGGTGAGTGCGAGGGCATTGACGTCGGTGGCCTGGGTGAACTGGCGCGCCTGTTCGACGGCGTTCTGGCCTGTGGAGGCGTCGAGGACGAGGAGCACCTCGTGGGGCGCGTCGGGGACGAGTTTCTGCATGACACGCCGTATCTTGGAGAGCTCGTTCATGAGGCCCACCTTGTTGTGGAGACGTCCGGCGGTGTCGATGATGACGACGTCGGAGTCCTTGGCGAGTGCCGACTGGAGGGTGTCGAAGGCCACGGAGGCGGGGTCGGCGCCCATGCCCTGCTGGACGATGGGTACGTCGACACGCTCGGCCCAGAGCATGAGCTGCTCGACGGCGGCGGCACGGAAGGTGTCGGCGGCGCCGAGGATGACGCTTTTGCCGGCGGCCTTGTAACGGTAGGCCAGCTTGGCGATGGTGGTGGTCTTGCCTACGCCGTTGACGCCCATGACGAGGATGACATAGGGCTTCTTGGGCATGGGGGCGTTGAAGTCGGCAGGGAACTGCGAGTTGTCCTGCCGCAGCAGCTGCGCAATCTCGGCCTTGAGGACGGAGTTGAGTTCGTTGGTGGAGATATAGCGGTCGCGTTTGATGCGTTCCTGCAGGTGCTCGATGATTTTGAGCGTGGTGTCGACACCCACGTCAGAGGTCACGAGGGTCTCCTCGAGGTTGTCGAGTACCTCGTCGTCGACGGTCGACTTGCCGATGATGCTCTTGGTGAGCTTCTGGAAGAGGGATGTCTTGGTTTTCTCCAGTCCCTGGTCGAGGGTCTGCTTCTCCTCTTCTTTGCTTTTGCGAATGAAATCAAAAAGGCCCATGGCGGTATGTAACGGTTAATGGTTAATGATTAACGATTAATGATTAACGATTAGTCTTTGAGGGCTTTGTCCATGGCGGGACGGATGTCCTTGTCGAAGATTTTCTGGTAGCGGTCGAAGGCGTAGCGGTTGTAGTCGCCGTTGACGAAGTACCATAGGATGACGGTGAACTCTTTGGCGGTGGAGTATCCCGGGATGGTCTGGAGTACGGAGCCGTCGGCTTTGACGAGTGCGAAAGAGGGATAGCCCTGCAGTCCGCGAGCGAACTCGTGGGTGCGGTTGCGGCCGGAGTTGACGGGGTGGTAGGTCTTGCCGAACCAGGTGAAGGTGTTGCTGCCTTCGGCGTTGAACTTCACGGGGTAGAAGTAACGGTTGAGGATTTTTGCCACCGTGGGGTCGGAGAAGGTCTCGCGGTCCATCTTCTTGCAGTAGCCGCACCAGGAGGTGTAGAAGTCGATGAAGTACATCTTGGTGCCTATCTTGGCATTGGCAGCCTCCTCGATGGTATGCCAGGTCACCTGGGAGTGCAGAGGAGTACAAGGGAGTATAAGGAGTGCAAGGAGGATTATAATTAAGGAGTGAAAGGGAGTGATGGAGGAGTGATGGGGGAGTGATGGGGACAATTGCTTTTTCATAGTGATTAGTTTTATGTTGTTGTTTTTAATTTTTCTTCACAGGATTATCTTTATTTTTTAAGGAGTTGCCTCATCAAGTTCGGCAGGCATACCACAGTTCCCCTTCGGGGTGCAATTTTCAATTTTCATTTTTCATTTTTCAATTTTCAATTCTCTTTTACCATTCATATTGCCAGTCTTTTTCGTTGTCTTGTTCGGATTCGTTGTATATCTCCTCGCGTTCTTCGCGGTCGCTGAGGCGGAAGAGGCGTCCGAGCCAGTCGTTTTTGCGCGAGGTCTTTTTTGAGGTACGTTTGCTGTCTTCGTCGATGATTTGTGTGATGCGGTCGATGTACTGTTCGACATAGTTGCGGTTGGCGAAGGGGTCGTGGTGCAGCACGGCGCCGGTGTAGTAGTGGTAGAGGATGCTGTCGTAGGGTATGCCGAGGGATACCATGCGGATGGCGCCCTCTTGGGAGAGGCCCACGCCGTGGCCGTAGCCGTGGCCGTGGAGGACGACGCTGTTGGTGGCGGAGTCGAGGGAGACGGAGAAGAAGGTGGACTTGAGTTGCAGGTCGACACGTATGCGTGTCAGGGGGACGCCGAGGAGGCGCACCTTGCGGTGCTCCTGTGAGAAGGTGAGGAGGCTGTCGCGCAGGGCGCTGTCGCGGGTGTCTATCTTATGGGTGCGGGAGAAGTAGTTGAGCCAGCGGTCGACGGGTATGTTCTTGACCCAGTCGGTCTGCCGCATGCCGAAGGAGAAGGTGTCGGTGACGGAGCGCAGGTAGGGCAGCGCCGAACGCCAGACATCTTCTGAGTTGGCGGTCTCGCCGCCGGAGTTGGAGTGGAAGGGGGTCTCGATGAGGTTGCCGTCGGCATCGACGAGGGTCTCGCCGCTGCTCTCGATGGCGCCGAGCATGATGTCGGGTCGTATGCAGCGGTTGAGGTAGGCCTGGCAGTGGACGTGGTCGCAGAAGTTGTAGCCGTCGGCAGCATGTTTGGCGAGGTTACGCAGCGCCCAGGTTCGCGAGATGATGGCCTGGATGCGGAAGATGTCGGTCTGGTTGCCGTAGATCTCGCTCTGTACCACGCCGGCGATATAGGTCTCGAACTCGACGTCGTTGACGATGAGCAGTCCGCCGGACAGGGGTGTGACCTCCAGGTTGCCCTCATAGGTGCGCTGCTTGCAGTTGGCAGGATTGAGGCAGAGGATGCAGGCGGTGTCGACGGCCTCGAGGCGTATGGACCGGTAGGTGCCGTAGTCGATGTCGTTGACGTTCAGATGCAGCTTCTTGCCGTCGGGACGGATGATCACAGAGCGTCCTTCGCCGAGCATATCCTCGATGAGGGTGGTATCGTCGGCATAGAGGTTGTAGTTGCCCAGGTCGAAGGAGATGTTGAGTGTCTTGACGGTGTTGGAGGAGAAGAGGCGTACGCGTACCCTGTCGGCGTGTGCGACACCGGCGAGGAGTAGGAGGAGTAGTATGGAGGTGAGTCGTTTCATTTTTCGGTGTGAGAAGAGATGAGGTGGATGATGGCTTCGGCCACGCGGTTGCTGGCATTGGAGGCTCCCAGAGCCTGTTCGACACGATGGTAGCCTTCGAGCATGCGGTCGCGGTTGCCTTGGTCGGTGGTGATGAGTTGGAACTCCTGTTCGAGGCGGTCGTCGTTGAAGTCCTGTTGTAGCAGCTCGGTGACCACGTCGCTGTTGTCGATGAGGTTCACGAGGGCGATGTGGTTGATGCGTTTGCCTACGAGTTTCTTGGCGATGGCGATGGAGATGGGGTTGGCGCGGTAGCAAACCACCTGAGGCACGTGGAAGAGTCCAGTCTCGAGGGTGGCGGTGCCGGAGCATACCACGGCAGCATGAGCTTGGGAGAGGAGGGCGTAGGTCTGGTCGTAGGCGATGTTAAGTGATGAATGATGAGTGATGAGTGATGAATTGATTATTTTATCGTAAAACTCGTTGCCGATGAGGCTCATGCCTGCTATGACGAACTGATACTCGGGATGGCGGTTTGCCAGGCGCACCATCGTGGGGAGGCTGTTCTTGATTTCCTGGCGGCGGCTGCCGGGAAGGAGGGCGATGAGGGGTTTGTTTAGTGATGAGTGATGAGTGATGAGTGATGAATCTGTTTCGGGATGAGTGTTGAGTGATGAATCTGTTTCGTGATGAGTGATGAGTGATGAATCTGTTTCGGGATGAGTGTTGAGTGATGAATCTGTTTCGTGATGAGTGATGAGTGATGAATCTGTTTCGTGATGAGTGATGAGTGATGAATCTGTTTCGTGATGAGTGATGAGTGATGAATCTGTTTCGTGATGAGTGATGAGTGATGAATCTGTTTCGTGATGAGTGATGAGTGATGAATCTGTTTCGGGATGAGTGTTGAGTGATGAATCAGTTTCGGGATGAGTGTTGAGTGATGAATCTGTTTCGGGATGAGTGTTGAGTGATGAATCTGTTTCGGGATGAGTGTTAAGTGATGAATCAGATCTCTTTTGGTTGATGACCTCAATGAGGGGGTGGCCGACGTAGGTGGCTTGTGGCAGGCTGTTCTTTGCGTAGAAGTCTTGCTCGAAGGGCAGGATGTAGCACAGTAGGTCGAGGTACTGGCGCATCCCTTTCAGACGTCCTTTTTTCCACGCCCACAGCTGTGGCGAGATGTAATGGATGGCCTTGAAGCCGTGTTCGTGGGCCCATTTCTCAATCTTGAGGTTGAAGCCTGGGTAGTCGATACCAATCACAGCGTCGGGCTTCCAGTCCTGTATGTCGCGTTTGCAGAAGCTGATGTTTCCCAGCACGGTACGCAGGTGCATGACGACTTCGACGAAGCCCATGATGGCGAGGTCGCGGATGTGGCGCACCGGTTCACCAGCTTCTCTCTTCATGGCGTCGCCGCCCCAGAAGCGGAACTGTGCCTCGGGGTCCTGCGAGCGCAGGGCCTTGATGAGGTTGGCGCCATAAAGGTCACCCGAGGCTTCGCCGGCTATGATGTAGTACTTCATTTTTAGTTAAGAGTTAAAAGTTAGTTGGTTTGTACTGAAAAGGAGGTATATGAAGGCGATGAAGGTGATGAAGAGTATGACGAAGAGGGCTTTGGTGACGACGAGCTGCTGCCGTTTGATGTAGAGGCGCAGTATCAGGATGAAGGGGATGAAGACTCCGCCGTACCAGCTGAGGTGTGCAGTGATGGGCTCGCCAGCGATGTACAACCCTGCCGTCAGCAGCAGTGCTGTGACGACAATGGTACCCAGTCCTGCGACGAGAGCCACCGGGAGTTTGTCTTGAGAGAAGAAGCGTTTCATCCTTTTTGCGTTTTAGGTTTAAGATTAGCTGTTGAACATGTGGTCCAGTTCGTGCAGGGCAGGGTAGTGGGTGAAGTCGGGATGGATGGGTACCACCGAGACGTATCCGTGGTCGAGAGCCCAGACGTCGCTGGCCTCGGGCGGGTTATCGCAGACGAATTTGCCTGTCAGCCACCAGTAGGGCCGCCCTTGGGGGTCGGTGCGTTTCTCGAAGCTGTCGTGCCACATGGCGTGGGCCTCGTGGCAGACGCGGATGCCTTTGATTTCGTCGGCCGGCAGTCGCGGGATGTTGACGTTGAGCGATATGCCCAGCGGCAGGCCGCCGCGTTCCAGCGTGGTGCCTATGATGTGGCGCACGAAAGGTATGCAGGGGGTGAAGTCGGCTTCGGGGTTGTGGTTGAGGAGCGAGAAGCCGATGGCGTCGATGCCGAGGGCTGACGCCTCGATGACGGCGCCCATGGTGCCGCTATACAGCACGTTGATGGAGCTGTTGCTGCCGTGGTTGATGCCGGAGAGCACCAGGTCGGGACGGCGGGGACAGAAGTATTCGACGGCCAGTTTCACGCTGTCGACGGGGGTGCCGTCGCAGCAGTAGACGCTGAGACCGGGGGCTTGCTTCACTTCGCGCACGCGCAGCGGTCGCGAGGAGGTGATGCTGTGGCTCATGCCTGAGGCATTGTATTCCGGTGCCATCACCACCACGTCGCCAAACTCCATGGCCACCTCGTCGAGGGTACGGAGACCTTTGGCGGCGACGCCGTCATCGTTGGTGATAAGTATCAGGGGTTTCATTTGGCGAAGGAGGATTGTGGGGCACCGAGGAAATAGCTGGCGGGTTGCAGGATGTTGTCGAAGACATAGTACTGTATTAGCACCGTGTCTTTCTGGTCAAGGATGGCGTAGAGACGGTTGATGTCAAAAGCGTCGTAGAGTTCCTGGTCCTGCATGATCTCCATGTCGGCGGGGTTGTCATATTTGATGTAGGTTTTCAGTACGTGGGTCTCGCCCTTGGTGTCGGTGATGCGCAGCACGGTGCGCGGCGCGCCGCTGACGCAGCTGTCGGCGAAGGTGTTGGGCACGATGGAGGCGAACTCGTCGAAGTTAAGATTCTTGAAAGCCGAGAGCATCTGTGCTACGCGGACGGTGTCGAAGCGTGCCACACGGGTGTGGCTCTTCAACAGCTCGAAGTGGAAGTCATCGCCCTCGTGGACCACGGCGAACGACTCGTCGGGCGAAGAGGGGATCTCCAGCTCGATGCGGGCGATATTGTTGACGTCGAGGTCGACGATGCGGTGGCTGCGCCATTTAATGGGGTCGGACACGAAACGGGGGGTGAGGAATCCGCGGAAACCGGGGATATGGACGATGCTGGGAGTTTTCTCGCCTTCGCGGAGCATGTAGCTGGCCATCATGTCCTGGGTTTCGCGGCCCACATAGAAGACGTATTTGTCGCCACCCTCCTGGTAGATCTCCACCTTGATGCCGTGTGCGGCAATGTCCTTGATGACATTGGGCACGGCGTTGCGGTTTACGTCGGAGCGCTTGCGCATGTCCTTTAGGGTCTTGAGGAGAAGGTCGACCATGGGCTGGCTGGCGGGGTACTGGCCGTCGATGGTCCACGAGGAGGCACTGTTGCGTGTCAGCGTCACCATGTTGTCCTGCTTGTCGGCGATGAATATCTTATTGATGGCGGCGGTATCCTCGATATTGTATTCGGAGTTGTAGGTGTTGCCGGCGGCCTCGTTCCATTTGATGAGTGCCACCACGCCGGCGGCAAGGATGATGGCGCCGGTGACGATGATGAGGATGATGTTGCGTTTCTTCACGTGAGAAAATGTTTTAGTGGTTTGGACGGATTAAAGTTTCTTGGCGAATTTTTTGCGGCGGAGGATGACAATGGCCACTCCTGCGATGGCGAGCAGCAGCAGGGGGATGACAATGTTGATGATTTGGTAGAAGGAGCGGCTTTCCTCGGCTTTCTGCATGTCGAGTTTGCGAACCTTCACCTCCTTGCTTCGCGACTCGATGAGGCCTTCGTCGTCGAGCAGGTAGTTGATGGCGTTGAGCAGGAACTCCTTGTTCTCGTAGAGTGTCATGCTATAGTAGTCGAGACCCAGGGGGTAGGGGAAGACCACGCCGCGGGTGGTGTCGACGCGGAAGCGGTTGCGGATGATGTCGCCGTCGGCGATGACAATCATCTTGTTGGGGACGCTCTGCTCACGGTAACCGAAGGCCTCCTGAGAGGTCAACTCGGGAGCCAGACGGTGACGCGGCCACGAGGTCTTGAACTCGCCTTCAAGGAGTACGGCCACGGGGAGGCGGCTCTTGTTGTAGAGTCGCTGGTCGGGCTCGGCGAGGGCGTCGGTAATCTCCACGGAGGCCGGCGCATTCTTGATGCGGGAATACTCGGAAGTGGTAAGCAGGACGGTCTTCTTGATGTCGTTGTCGATGAGGTCGATGCTGCTGATGAAGTCGCTGCGCACGGCGTCAATCTTGGCCACGATGGGGTGGCTGCCCTTGGCGGGTGTCAGGTCGGGGAAGTAGTACCAGGGGTAGAAGCGGTACTGTGCGCTCTCACCCACGCGGCTTCCCGGCAGGGGGATGGGCCGGCAGCGGATATCCATCAGCAGGTTGGCGTTGAGACGCACACCATAGGTGAAGAACATCTCGTCGAGACCTAAGGGGTAGCGTGTGGCAATGGTCACGCCACGTTCCGACAGGCTGTCCATGTCGGCGTTCAGCGGGTCGACGAGCCACAGCACGCGGCCGCCATACATGATGTATTGGTCGATGAGGAAGAGATCCTCGTCGGAGAAATGCTGCGTGGGTTTGGCCACAATCAGCAAGTCGAATTTGTTGAAGTAGCGGTAGGAGGAGTCCTTACCTGTGGGCTCATGCATCGTGAGGGCCTGCACCTGGCCGTTGATGTTCACGGTGTCGAGGTCGTACATCTTGCTCAGTGAGCGCTGGATGTCGTAGAGCGTGGGTCCGAAGAGTTCGCCGTGGCCCAGCAGGAATCCTATGCGGGGTTTCTTGTTGCGTGTCAGCTCGCCGATGGCGCTGATGAAGGTGTTCTCGAGGTTGGCTATCGACGCTTCGGCGATGACCTGCGAGTTGCCGAGGGCACCGAGCATAATCATCGTGTAGATGTCTTCGGGCAGCAGGGCGAAGGAGGTGGTGTTGCCCTGGTAGGTGATGTCGATGGCCGGCAGCAGGCGCAGGCGTGTCTCGCTGCTTGCCTTGCGGATGATGTCGGGGATGGGGTAGATGCCGCGCTTCTCCATGTCGTCGAACACGTTGCCGCCCTCGTCGGGGTTGGTGTAGGTGTTGGGGTCTACAAATTCGTAGGTGATGTTGCTATTGGAAGCGCGCAGCTTGTTCAGCATCTCGCGAGTCTCGTACTGCAGATGCTTGTAGGCGGGTGACATCTCGCCTTCGAGGTAGACGCGGAAGAGCATAGGCTCGTCGATCTTCTCCAGCATTTCCTCTGTCGAGTCGGTGAGGGTATAGCGTTTCTCCTCGGTGAGGTCGAGACGGGTGTATACGAAATGGTCGAAGATGTTCACGCTGATGACTATCAGCAGGGTGGCGCCCAGCTCCAGCCAGTGGGTACGTTTCAGGTTCTTGCGGTTTTTCCAGCCGTTCCACATGCGGCTTTGCAGCACCATGCGTGTGGCCATGAGGAAGAGTGCCGCTATGCTGACGAAATAGAGAAGGTCGCGAGTGTCGATGACGCCGCGGCTGATGCTCTCGTAGTGCTCTTTCAGTCCGAGACCTCTGATGAAGATGTCTCCGCCGCTCTCCAGCAGGTTCATTCCTGCCACAGCCTCGAAACCGAGGTGTGCCGCGGCGCTGAAGGCCAGGGCCAGGATGAAGGAAACGATCTGGTTGCCTGTCAGCGCGCTGGCGAAGATGCCGATAGCCACAAAGGCGGCTCCCAGCAGCAGAAGGCCGAAATAGGAACCTATCACGCTTCCGGTGTCGATGTTTCCCACGCTCTCGCCCAAGGCGTAGACGCTGAAGTAACACACCAATGTGGGCAGCAGGGAGATGAATACCAGCGTCCATGAGGCCAGGAATTTGGCGAAGACGATGGTCCAGTCGCTCAGCGGATGAGTCATCAGCATCTCGATGGTGCCACCACGCCGCTCTTCGGCGAAGGTGCGCATGGTGATGGCCGGGATGAGGAAGAGGTAGAGGTACTGTCCCACGTCGAACAGGCCTTCCATGCCTGCGTATTCGTGGTCAATGATGTTGTAGCTGCCGTTGAAGACCCACAGCTGCAGGCCTGTCAGTATGAGGAATACCGCGATGGTGAGGTATCCAATCAGCGAGGAGAAGAAACTCGCCAGTTCTTTTTTGTAGAGTGTGTACACTTAATCTTTTAGTATTAGAAATCAAACTTTTGTGCTTTGCTTTTCGGGCTGCGGCCCTGATAGTATCCGTCCGCGAGCTCACGGACCGTCTCCACGACCACCTGTATGGTGCCGGTGAGTATCTTCTGGTCAATGTTCTCCCAGATGTCGGTTGTCACATGGTTGTGAGGCAGTCCGTTGTGGGTGGTGAACACCAGCGAGGGAATCTTTATTTGGTCGAAGGCGCGGGCGTCGCCTCTGGGGTTCGTCTTCTCTGGGTTGTGCCAGATGAGGCTGAGGTTTGCGCTGTCGCGCACGCGGGCGATGTCCCAGAGGGCGGGGTAGCGGTTGTCGCCCAGCAGCATGATGCTGTCGCCGTGGCCGATGCTCTGCACGTTGATGAAGGCCTCCACCTTGCGCAGCTTGGCGTAGTCGCGGAGGAAGACACGTGAGCCCATGAAGCGCTGTTCGCTGCCGCTGAAGAGCACGAAGAGGACGCTGCGGCGTGGACGGTACTGGTCCTGCGAAAGTAGACGGGCGGTCTCGAGTACCGCTGCCACTCCCGAGGCATTCACGTCGGCGCCGGGGAACAGGCAGGTCTCGCCTTGCATACCCACGTGGTCGAGGCTGGCGCCCACCACGATGATCTCGTCGTTGTATTTCTTGTCGGTACCTTTTATCAGACCCAGCACGTTGGAGGTGACGGCACGCTGGCGGTAGATGGCGTTGACGTCAATCTCGGCCCTCTTGCGCAGGGCAAATGACTGGGCGTGGTGTTTGCTGGCGATGGCGGCGATGGCGGAGTCCAAGCTCATGGCCTCGCCCTGCAGCAGCTCGCGTCCGCAGTCGTAGGTCAGTCTAAGGATGGGGAATGTGGCCAGGTGCGGCAGGGCGCCGCAGTAGGTGCGGCCCTGCACCTCGTAGGGGAGACAGCTGGTGCTGGTGTTGATGGCCAGCAGACCCAGGGCGCCGTGTTTCTCGGCGGCACGTGCTTTGTCGCGCAGCAGCGTGTAGCGGTCGGTGATGTGGTTCGGCAGCCACGAACCTGCGGGCATACCTGTGAGTACCACCACTAACTTGCCTTGCACGTCCACTTTGTCGAAGTCGCCCATCAGTTCGTTGTCGATGCCGTAGCCGCAGAAGACCATCTCGGCGTCGACATATCCGCGGCCGGTCATGCCGGCGCAGGCGAACTCGTTGCCCAGCGTGAAGACACGTTTCTCTTTGGTGCCGGGAGTGTAGATGTTGAACTTGCAGTTCTCCACCTCGTTGCACTCCACCTCGAACTTCTGCTCGCTGATTTCGGCGCCGTATCTTTTCAGCACACCTTTCACGTACTTCATCGCCATGTCGTATCCTGTGCTGCCCGCGAGGCGTCCCTGATAGGATTCCGACGTCAACTCGACGATATGTTTCATTATCGAGTCTTCTTCCACCACAGGCATGAACAGCGGTTCTTTCGTTTGTCCGTTGGCTACTGTCCACAGGCCGCTGACCGCTATCGCCGTCAGCACGCACAGCCTGCCCAATCTGCTCAGCAATCCCTTTTTAACCATGTTATTTATATAAATAATTTTATTAATATATTATTCCACAAAGTGTTATGCCTTCTGCGCCGAAGCGCAAAAGACATACAAATATACGAATATTTTTAGAAACTGGAACTTTTTTTGTGGAGGCGTCCCGTGTGACGTCTCTACTTAAGCTCGTTCAGCAGCTTGTCGAGGTTCGGTGTGAGGATGATTTCGGTGCGGCGGTTGGCGGCTTTACCCTCGGCAGTGGCGTTGGAGGCTTTGGGGGCGAATTCGCCGTGGCCACAGGCTTCCACACGTGCGGGGTTGATGCCGGGGCCGTTGTTCAGCAGTAGCTTCACTATCGATGTGGCACGCATCACACTCAGGTCCCAGTTGTCCTTCACGGCGGTGTTGCCGCGGTAGGCGTCGTTGTCTGTATGACCTTCAACCATAATGTTTAAGGTGGTGTCCTGCTCGAGCACTTTTGCCAGCTCTTTGATGGCGTTGACGCCCTCTTTCGACACGGTCCAGCTGGCCGACGGGAAGAGCAGCTTGTTCTCCATCGAGACATACACCTTGCCGTCTTTCGTCTCAATCTTCAGACCTTTGTCGGCAAAGCCTGTGAGCGCTTTGGTTACCGAGTTGCGCACATTCTCCAGCTCGCGCTCCTTGGCTTCGAGTTGGGCGCGTGTGGCGGCTTCCTCTTTTTCGAGTTCCTTTTGTTTGGCTATCAGTTCGCTACGTTGCAGCTGGAAGCTTTCTTGCTGCTCCTGCAGCTGGCGTTCTTTCTGTTGCAGTTCACTCTCTTTAGAGTTCAGTTCTTTGGTGCGGGCCGAGAGGAGGTTCTGTGCTCGCGTCAGGTCGCGGCTCTTTCCTGCCACCTCCTGCATGTAGTTTTCCATGGTTGTATCGTAGTGACGCTGAAGCTTTTCCAGACGGCGTGAGAGGCTGTCCACCACGATGTCGCAACGGCCCTTTGCGGCGGCAATCTCGTTATAGTCGGCCAGTTGTGCCGAATACTGTTGGTTCAGGGCTGCGTTTTCACCTCGGAGCTCCTCCACCTCCTGCAGCTTGAGCTTGTATTGCTTGGAGGTCTGGTCGTATTTCGCCTGCAGGCTTTCATGCTTGCTCAGCGACACACACGAGGTGAATGCGATGGTGGCAAGAACGCCGATGAAAAGAGTGTTTTTCCTAGTCATAATTGTTATTTTTTATTAAAGGATAACGTGGTTTGTATATTTTTCGTATTTTTGCACCCGCATTTTTTTGAAAAAGTATGAATATTGTCGGCAAATTATACCGATGGCGTCGTCGCCATTTCAGTGAGCAGAGTTTTGTGCTGATGCTGGCTGTAGTGGTGGGCGTGCTGGCGGGACTGGCGGCGGTGGCGCTGAAGACACTGGTCTTCTATGGAGGACGGTGGGTGTCGCAGTTTGGCGCCATGACCCCATTCGGGGGCAATGTGATGATGCTGCTGTTCCCGCTGGTGGGTATATTGCTGACGGTGCTGTTTGTGCGCTATATCGTGCGTGGCGACATCGGCCATGGGTTGCCGAGTGTGCTGCTGGCCATCAGCCGCAAGCGCTCGCAGCTGCCATCGAAGAATATGTACACGTCGCTGATAGCGTCGACGTTGACGGTGGCCTTCGGCGGCAGCGTGGGTTTGGAGGCACCGATAGCGTCGACGGGTTCGGCTATCGGTTCGAATATTGGCCGTTGGTTCCATCTGAGACCCAAGTATGTGCGCTTGCTCCTGGGCTGTGGCGCCGCGGGTGCCATTGCGGGTATCTTCAAAGCTCCCTTTGCGGGTATCCTCTTTGTGCTTGAGGTTTTCATGTTCGACCTCACCGCCACCACGGCGTTGCCTCTGCTCATTTCGGCCTTGACGGCGGCCTCGGTGGCTTATTTCACCATGGGCACGGATGTGCAGTTCCATTTCGAGGTGACACATCCTTTTGCCCTGTCGCAGTTGCCGTATTATGCCGTGCTGGGAGTCTTCTGCGCCCTGGTGTCGCTCTATTTCCTCCGCACGACAGACAAGGTGGAAGGACTTATTGCGCGTTTGCGCAACCCTTGGGCAAAGGTGGCTGTGGGAGGTGTGGTCTTGGGACTGCTCATTTTCCTCTTCCCGCCGCTTTACGGTGAGGGTTACGGTATGCTGTCGGAGTTGCTGAAGGGTGACTCGACGAGCCTTTTCACGCATACCGTGTACACGTCGTGGGCAGGGAATGCTTGGCTCACGCTAGGCGTACTCTTTGCCCTTATCCTGCTGAAGGCCGTGGCGACGGCCACGACTATCGGCAGCGGCGGCGTGGGCGGTACGTTCGGTCCGTCACTCATCGTGGGAGGTCTGTCAGGCTATTTCGTGGCGATGCTGAGCAACGAGCTGGGCTTTGCTCCGCAGGATACCGCCAACTTCGCCCTTGTCGGCATGGCGGCGGTGATGACGGGTGTGATGCACGCACCGTTCATGGCGACATTCCTTATTGCCGACATTACCGGCGGCTACCAGCTGCTGGTGCCGCTGCTGACGGCTTCGGCAGTGACATACCTGTGTGTCAGCCCGTTTGAACATCATTCCATCTATGCCCGCAAGTTGGCGAAGAAAGGCGACCTGCTGACGCACGATAAAGATGCTTCGGCTTGGCGGTTGCTCGACATGAGTTCGCTCGTAGAGACCAACTTTGTCATTGTCCGCTCGGGCGATAAATTACGCGACCTTATTGATGCCATACAGAACTCGAAACGTAACCTCTTCCCAGTGTTAAGTGAAGATGACAAGTTCTTGGGAGTTATTGTTTTGGATGACGTTCGGAAGATTATGTTCCGCTCCGACCTTTATGATACCGTCACTGTCGACGAACTGATGCATCCCCTCTCAGAGGGCGACTTGGTGCGCAGCAGCGACAATCTGAGGGATGTGGTGGAGAAGTTCCGTGTAGGCAACCGCTATAACCTGGTGGTTATCGACGAGAACGAGCGTTATCTTGGTTTCCTCTCTCGAGCAAATACCTTCAGCGCCTATCGCCGCTTCATCTCCTCTACGAGCGATGAGTAATGTTGTATGGCGGCTAGAGAATATAAGTCTTAATTTTTGAATCGTTTTTCTTCTCACCATACACATCCAGTGCTACGACGACTGCCGTGAATCCCCAGAAGGGGACGGAGAGTTTGTCGGTGTCGAGGAAGTTGTTGAATACACCATGGATGTAATATGTCAGTAATGACAAGGTGAATGCCAGTGCCATGCGCGCCACCTGCGGGTCTTTGGCGGTGCGGTAGACGCGTACGCCGGTGGCGAAGGTGGTGAGGAAGAGCAGCGCCACCAGTGCCACGCCAGGCACGCCCTGTTCTGTGAGCGGACCTATGTATTCGCTGTGGGCGTTGCCGAGGTCGCCGGCGTTGGTGCTGATGGTGGAGAGCTGGTAGGAACGTTGGTAGCCGGCATAGAGGAACTGGTAGGTTCCGGGGCCGCAGCCCAGCACGGGACGTTCCTCCCACATGCGGAAGGCCGATGCCCAGCGGTTCAGACGCTCGAGGTTCGAGGCGTCGGTCGAGATGTTCGAGATGCTCTTCACCTGGTCAGCCAGCGTGTAGCTCGAGTCTTGATGGTTCTTGCCGAGTTTGTAGATAAGGTCGTTCTGGTAGACAAAGAACGCGCCGACGCCTAGTCCGAAGAGCAGTACCATCCATTTGACTTTCAGCCCCAGACGGATGAGCACATAGACGCCAATGACGCCTGCGATGCTGATCCATGCCGCCCGGCAGTAGCTGAAGAAGAGACCTATAAGGAGGAGTGCAAGGAGGAGTAAACCGAAAATGGAGTGAAAGGGAGTGAAATGGAGTGAGAGGGAGTGAGAGGACAAATGATTTTTTTTCACACCTTCTAAAACAAAATATACAGCTGCCGGCAGCATGAGTGCGATGGCGCAGCCGTAGGCGGTGTGGTCGTTGTAGTAGGGCTGCATGACGCGGTGCAGCGTCTGCAGGTCGCTGAAGTTTCCTAGGGTCTTGCTGGTGGCCATCAGGATGATGACGCCGAGACCAATGGCGTAGGCCCAGAAGAACTGGTGTATGCGTCGCTGGTTCTTGAATATCTGTGCTGCAGCGAAGAAGAAAGGCACTACGAACCACACCCTTGCCAGGGTGTATTTGAACGACACCCATGGCAGTTCGGAGGTGGACGAGGTGATGACCATCCATGCCAACGATGCCAGAATCAGCAGCGTTACGGGGTGGCGTAGAAGACTTTGGGACTTCGAGGCTTCGAGGCTTGGAGACGTTGGGAATTTGCCATCTTGTTGCCGTGAAACCAGTACGCGGAAGAAGAAGATGAAGGTGAAGAGTATCATCATGGGCTCCACGGGCATGGAGAGCTCCATGCCGGGCAGTAGGGCCATGTTGACAGCAAAGGGGGTGAGCAAAGCGATGAGGAGGAAACCGGTCTCCAGTCGTGTCACGAAGAGCCACAATACCAGCAGTGCCAACGGCACCATGGCCACAGAGGCGTCGCCCTTGTACCACAGCGCATATCCCTCGGCAACGATGAACGCCAGAATCAGCACAGTGGCCACCAGCAGTCTAACGTTCTTTTTGAGCCAGTTATTCATTGCTTTTTTTAGGTACTCCCAGGTTTTCCTAGGCACTCCTAGGCATTCCTAGGAAGATCTATTCCTCTTTTTTATTCGGGCAGAAAACCAGCAGCGCGAAGATGGCCACCACGACGGCGCCGAAGCTGCCGCCGAGGATGATGAGAAGCCGTTTGGGATAGGCTTTCTTGTCGGCGGGCGTAGCCTCGTCGACGCTGTATTTGTAGGAGACTTCGAGGTTCTTGTCTACACGGGTTTGCGTGGCGCGGGTCTGCAGGTCGGCCAGCTGTTCACATTTGTCGGCGATGAGCTTCGCACGCCAGTCGGTTTTAGGCAGCTGTGACAGCGAGTCGATTTCGCGTTCCATCGAGGCGCAGACGCCATCCATCACCTCGGCGGCCGAGAGGGCGCGGTCGTGGTGAATCTCATGGCACAGCGTGTCATACATGGAGGCGATATAGTTGGCGATGTCGGCGGCCCACTGCGGGTCTTGGTCGAGGACGCCAATCTCCACGCCGAGGAACTCGGTGCGGCGCACCGTGACGTTGCTGCGGTACTGCTCGTCGAGTTTGAAGAGCTTATGCTCGTCGTCGGTAGGGATGCCGTAGTGCTCCATAAGGTTGAAGTGGTCGCACACGGCCTGTTCCATACGCTTAGAACTAAGAATCTGGATGGCATACTCGCAGTCGCGCTCGATGCCATAGTCCATGAAGTCAAGGCTATAGTGGTAGTCCATGATGGCCTTGGAGAGGCGGTTTGAGTTGGTGGGGAAGATGACGGCAGAGGATTTGTAAAGGGGCTTGATGCTCCATGCGGCGATGGCCGACGCGATGGCGCCCAGCACCAATACCACCAGCAGCACTTTCCACCAGCGGCGGAAGAAGCGGCGCGTGGCCTCGTGGTCGTAGTTGTTTCCAAATCCGATGTTTCCTTCTTGCATGATATTATATTATAGAATTAATACACTATATAACGAGGGTAGTGGGATAATATTGTTCCTTCATCTAAAAATAACCACTCAGGAGGTTGTCCTCGTCTGCTTTTCTCTTAGCGAAGTAAGAGGTGACTAAGAGAGGAGTAAGAGAAGAGTAAGAGTTGAGTAAGAGTTAGGGGTTACTAGGTACAGAAAAACAGTATGTTATGAAATGTAAAAAAAGGGCCTTTGGACTGTGTGTTTTAGTATTTTGTTGTTTTGTTGTATATTGTTGATTATTATATTGTTGTGTATTATGCGTAAGAAAAAGTGTTAAAATTATGTTAAATTTTTTCGCCATACGGAAAATAGTATTACTTTTGCAGTGTATTAGTTAACTAGTACACAAGTAAAGAAAGTAAATAGTAAACTGTAAAACAATTAAATAGACTAAAAAATGAACTTCAAAGAACATATCAAGAAAAAAGACTGGGTGTTCTACTTGATGGAATTCTTAGTTTTTGTGGTGATATTCTTTCTGGGCAGCTGGCTGTTTGGTGGCGAGCTGAGGAAGTCTGTCATCAGTGCTGTTGTGAGTGGCATCTTCTTCACGGTGTTTATGGTTTTTACGAATCACATGGGTGAGGATGTCAAAAAGGCCGTGGAAGAGGATAAAAAGAATGGAATTACGAAACAATAAATAAAATCATTATACCATGAAAAAGATTGTTTTTTTAGCTTTTGTTTCGCTTTTCGCTATTAGCGAGGCTCAGAATGTAAAGGTGTCGGGCTCTGTTCGTGACGCCAAAACCGGAGAGGCGATGCCTTTTGTCAATGTAGGACTGATGCGTAGCAACGACACGGTGTTTGTTCGCGGTGCCGCGAGTGATATGAACGGTTCGTTCATCATCCAGGATGTGAAGCCAGGCCAGTACCTGCTGCAGGCCAGTTGTGTGGGTTATGAAACTTATAGTAAGGATATTAGTGTCTTTAAGGATCTTAAAGACCTTACCATTGAACTCAAAGGCGGCACGCTGCTGGAAATGGTGGAGGTCAGTGCTGAGAAGCCCCTCTATGTGATGGATGGCGAGAAAAATATGTATAATACCAGTGAGGATGTCTCCATCCAGACCGGCACCGCCAGCGACGCCCTGCAGAACGCCCCGGGTGTGGAAGTTGACGCCGAGGGTAACATCACGCTGCGCGGTGTGTCGAGTGTGGAAATCTGGATCAACGACCAACCTTCGCACATGAATGAGGAGGCCTTGAAGCAGTATATCAAAACGCTGCCTGCCAACGCCATCGATCGCATCGAGGTCATCACTAACCCTTCGGCACGCTACTCGACCTCCGGCGGAGTCATCAACATCGTCACCAACCAGACGGTGAAGCGCAACGAACTGCTCTGCGTGGGTCTGCGCGCCACCACCACGCCGGCCATCGCCCCCTGGGTTTCCTATGTGTGGGCCAACGAGAAGGTGGACTTCAATATCTACCTCAGTGGAAACTTTGGCAACCGCAATATGGAGTCTGACGGCACCTCAACACTCTTCGATGCCAACGGCGACACCAGCCGCTTCAGCCGTTACGACAACAAGAACAAGATGCCCTACCAAGGTGCCTATGCTGGCTTCAACACCAACTGGAGAATCGACGACCAAACCACCCTTGCGGCATGGGCCGGTTTCTATCCCTACTGGGACCAGAACTCGTACTACAGCAACGTTGAACAAATCGAGTACCAGCCCGTGCGTACCGATCTTGGTTACCTTGACACCACACTCAATCATGGCTTCAGCCATGGCGCCTATGCCGGCGCATGGTTCGAGCACCGCTACGACACCACGGGACGTAAGTTGAGCGTCACCTTCAACGGTAACTATTGGACCAATAGCGGTTATAGCGATAATATGCGCGACTTTCGTTCGGCCTCGGTCACTGACTTCACACGCCATATGGAAGGCTCGATGTTCAGCGGCAACGGCCAGTTGGGTGTCAACTACACTCTGCCGCTGAAGCACGACATTACCATTGAAGTCGGTGGTGAACTGGGATTTGCGCATAACAACAACGACGAGGACCGCGACAGCCTGCTTCCCTCGGGAGCATGGAGCGACATGCTTTACCGTTCGTATAAATCGCATGGTACTGGCATCGAGCCGAATGTCTACGTGACGGCACAGAAGCGCTGGGGCGGCCTCACTGCCAAGTTGGGCCTGCGCTACAACAACACGTTCGAGAGCGGATGGTTGGAGCATCCCTCGCTGGGCGACCGCATGAGCATCGACACCGTCTTCTCCGGTTTTGTGCCCAGCATCCACCTCAGCTACCAGACCCAGAATTTCACTAGCTACAGCCTCAGTTACACGCGCCGTTTCTCGCATGAAGGCGACCTGGCCAGCTACCTGCCCTTCCGCATGTACGACGACTATAGCTACAGCACCGGCAACCCCAACCTGCTGATGAGCTACACCCACAATCTCGAAGCCGCCTGGAATAAATATGTCATGGGCTTCGGCAACATCGGCCTCAATGCCTACTTCCGTGCCAACACCGACGAGATAGGCACCATGACCGACGCCGATGACGACCCTGTCATCGGTCCTTACATGGTCAACCGCTCCTATCCTGTGAACATTGGCTCCTCGCACACCGAGGGCTTCGAGGCCAACATTACCTATCGTCCCACGGGCTTCTTCAACGTGCGCATGAATGCATCGGTGTTCAACTATGGCTACGACTACAACGGCAATAAGGACAACAAGTGGAGTTGGAGCGCACGTGTCAATGTGTGGGCCAAGGTGTGGGGCTGGCTCGAACTCTTTGCCAATGCCCACTACACCTCGCCGCGCCTGGGTCTCTACAGCCTCACCAACGCCAACAAAGGTTTGGATTTCGGCGCCAGTGCCGACTTCTTCGAGCGTCAGCTGAGCGTGAACCTCACGGTCAACGACATCTTGGGTATGGCTGAATTTGGCAGCAACACCACGGCTCCAGCCTTCCAGACCACCGGAAGCAGCCGCTTCGACTCGCGTTTCGTCAGCCTCGGTATCACCTGGCGTATTGGTAAGATGGAGCTTGAAAGCAAGGCCCGTCAGGGTGCCACCGACAACACTCCTCAGATGTAGTTAATAGATTATAATTAAAAGATAATAGTTTAAAAAGATAGTATTATGAAAATTGTAACAGTAGAAACCCTTCAGGGTGTGAATTATGAAGAGCTGGGTGTCGTCACCGGCAGTACCATCCAGAGCAAGAACATGTTTGCCGACTTCGGTCAGGGATTGAAAAGCATTGTGGGCGGTGAGCTGAAAAGCTACACCGGCATGATGGACAAGGCCCGCGATATGGCCACGCAGCGTATGATTGATCAGGCCAAAAAGATGGACGCCGACGCCATCATCGGAGTGCGCTACACCACCAACAGCATCATGGCCCAGGCTGCCGAGGTGCTGGTGTTTGGAACGGCAATAAGATATAAGTAAACGAACTGGTAGTTAAGTGGTCAGTAGTTAAGTAGTTAAGCCGATACGACTGTTGCAACGTCACTTCTGCCATAACTACATAAAAACCATAGAAAATGATAGAAATCAATAATCTTAGTTTCAGTTATAAGAAGATGCCGGTCTTCGAGAATATCAACCTGACGTTCCCCGAAGGCAGCATCTATGGCCTGCTAGGCGAGAACGGGGTGGGAAAGACCACACTGTTGAAACTGATCTGCGGACTGCTGCGCCCCACGCAGGGCTCCTGTACGGTTGACGGCTTCACCAGCCATGAGCGTCGGCCCGAGATGCTGCAGCGTGTCGTGATGCTGCCCGACGAAATCAGCCTGCCCGACGGCGCCACGCCGCAGTGCTATGTCAACGAGTTGGCTCCCTTCTATCCGGGCTTTGCCCAGGGGACTTTCCTGCATCTGATGCAGGAACTCGAGGTGGAGCCCAACCGTAAGTTCAAAGAGATGAGCTTCGGCCAGCAGAAGAAGAGCCTCATCGCCGTGAGCCTCTCGCTGGGTACCGACTATGTGATTCTCGACGAGCCTACCAATGGGCTGGATATCCCCAGCAAGACCCAGTTCCGATCCATTCTCAGCAAACGTGTCGATGAGAAGAGCACCATCATCATCTCCACCCATCAGGTGAAGGATGTGGAAAACCTCATCGACCCCATCGTTATCCTCAACAACAATGCGGTGCTGCTGGATGCCAGCGTGCAGCGTATCATGGAGAAACTCTATTTCGAGTATGGTGGCGAGAAGCGTGACGACGCCTTCTACAGCGAGATGTTGCCGGGAGGCTACCTCAATGTTATCCCCAACGAGAGTGGCGAGGAGAGCCCGCTCAACATCGAAGCACTGTTCAATGCCGTACTGAGGCACAAGAACCAGATTAAAGAACTGTTTAAATAAGGAGGAATGTCTATGAACAACACTTTTGACTGGAATCGTTTTTGTAAGGTTGTCAAGAAAGACTTCCGCAACCTATGGCCGATGTTCGGTACCACGATGATTGTGCTGGCGTCGCTGCCCTTCGCCGTGTGGCTGATGGCATTGGTTATCGACCGCACCGCTATTATCACGCCCAATGTCCGTGTGGCGATGATTATGATTTTCTCCTCGCTGGCCGCCCTTATGCTGCCCTCGCGCCTCTACCGTACCATGAACCTCCGCAACGAAGGTATCTACTATGCTATGCTGCCAGCCTCCAAGCTGGAGAAGTTCGTCTCCATGTTGCTCTTCACCTTCATCGTGGCTCCCGTGGTGACCTATCTGGGCAGTATGGCGCTTGACGTCATCCTGCGCCTGATGCCTACCGGCCCTTACCACCAGTGGCTCTGGCAGGGCGATGGTGGTTTCCCGCTGATTACCACCATCCCCATGGACGACGAGGTGATGCCGGGATTCCATAGCTGGATGCTCACCGCTTCTACCTATTCGGGTCTCCTGGCTTCGCCTGCTATCTTCCTCTATGCCGCCACACTCTTCAAGAAACACAAAGTGCTTTACACGTTCCTTATCCTTTACCTGATTGAGTTTGTTCTTACTGTCATCGCCATTCCCGTCGTCGTGTCGCTCGTGAAGAATCCCGATTTCATGGAGTGGTTCTATGACACCGTCTTCAAGTGTGGCTATGAGAATATGATGAACTGGCTCATGGGTATTGTCGCAGTGTTCAACATCATTATCTTTGTTCTCTTCACCTGGATGACCTGGCGCAGACTGAAAAAGATGCCCTACTAATGTTAGTTAAGAGTTAATAGATAATAGTTAAGAGTTATGAAACGGATAATGATAATGACGGCTGTCTTGGGAGGCCTGATGGCAACGGGTTGCTATTTCAACCGTGGCATCGACGAGACCTTTGAGACTGACCGCTACACGATGCGTATGGTGTCTTGGGATATGGATGTGGACAGCGTGAATAGGTACGACGATGTATATGGTGGCACTGTGCCTGAAATTGCAGCCGTGTTGGCCATAGTTTCCGACACGATAATTAATTCAACCACCATGTATTGGTATGATCAGGAAAAGCAAGGATTCCTGCCGGGTTATACCTATTTTATTGTCGACCGCGACACCACACAGCCCAAGGACTACACGCCACTGCTGCACGCCATGATGGAAAAAGGTGTCCTTCGTGCTGATACCACCTATGAACCGATGCTGGTGCTTGAGGTATTCGACACGGTGAGGTTCGACGTTGGCAAGGATTCGCTTAAGGCGATAACCATCAACGAAGACGGCGATACGATTATTGACAATTACTGTTATTCAAATGCCGTCAGCATTATGAACAACCTGCGGGAAAGCTACCGCAAACCCATTGTCCTTGCTCCGGGACTATCCCCCTGGCGTGAAACCCACTGGGACTGGTCGAAAGGGAATTGGGATTTTGTGGTCAAGCAACTAGAACAGCGTGGCTTGCGTATAGTCCCAGACCCGCAGGGTCGCAAGATGCGCGTTGTCGAGTTCAACCGCTGCAAAGGGAAAATTTAAAGAAAGGAATGTTATGGAATTTAGGAAACAGAAACCGATATACCTGCAGATAGCCGACCGGCTGATGGAGCAGATTCTTGGTGGCGAGCCCGCCGAGGACGACCGCATGCCGTCGGTGCGCGATGTGGCCGCGGCTATGGGCGTGAATCCCAATACGGTGATGCGCACCTTTGAGTACCTGCAGGGAGAAGAGATTATCTACAACCGACGAGGTGTGGGCTATTTTGTTAGCCCTGACGCCAAGAATAAGATTCTTGCTGAGCAGCGGCGCGAATTCCTTGAAGAGGAACTGCCCCTCATCAAGCAAAAGATGCAAATGCTGGGTATCGGCATGGATGAACTGCTCAAATAGTATTCCCCCCCCCCCCCTTGGGGGATAAATAAAAAGAGAGAGTGCCGCAGCCTTTGGCTGCGGCACTCTCGTTGTATATAACCTGTCTTAGAGATTATTGTTTGTTGAAGACGATGGTCTCGGGCAAGGTGAAGTAAGAGGCATACTCTGCGGGGATGGGGAGACCAACGGTGGAGAAGGTGATGGTGTTGGCGCTGGTGTTGATGGTGTAGTCGATGTTGGCAGGTGCGGCACCATCGGCGGTGAAGGTCATGACGCCAGAGGTGGTCTCGGTATTATAGGTGTAGGTGAAGTTGAGGCCATAGGAGATGGGAAGACCTTGGAAGTTGGTGCTCACATTCAGCGAGCCGCCATTACCATACTGGTTGAACTTCAGAGTGGAGTTGAGAGTGATTTGGATGGAGTCACCTTCGTAATTGACCATGGTGTTGGTGGTGTTTCTCCAGGTGGTGTTTCCGGGGTAGGGAGCGGGATCACCCTGAGGATTATCGGAACCGCCGCCGTTGCGGGTCATGAAGAGTTTCACGTCGCCTTCCATGCCAACGAAGGGGATGACGGTGCCGGTGACGTTGAACTCATTGTTGGTGAGTTTGATGACGGTGTAGTTCAGCTGCTGACCATTGTAGAGGGTGATGGTCAGGGTGTGGTCTGCATCGTTGGAGAGGGTCCAAGAGAACTGGGTCTCTTCGATGGGAATGACGAAACCGTAGTCTTTGACAAGACCGGTGCCATCGTTATTGAACTGGAGGGTGAAGCTCAGGTTGTCGGCGGACACCACAGAGTTATTCAGATAGGCGGTTTTCAGGTGCCACTCTCCCACGGGGGAGGCGTTGATGGGACCAGAACCGTCGTCGACGGTTTCGACTTTCTCGCAGGAGGCAAAAGCTCCGATGCTGGCGATGGCGAACATCGTCATCAGGATTCTGTTAAACTTTTTCATTTTGTTTGATTTTTAGGGTTAATAATAATGTTTAATGGATTTCACTGAATGTTGTAGTCGACAGGTTTTGCCGTCTCGTGGTCGACGCCGAAGGGGTCGGGCGTTTCTGTGGTTGTAGTTTGTTTGGCAGCGCTGTCTTTTTTGTACTCAAGGCCGCGCTCGGGGCGACGGCAGTTGCTCATGTTGTCCTGGATGCGAGCAACGTCTTCTTCGGACAGGGCTTTGTTGGCGCTGACGAAGCGTTCGCGCTGGTAGGGGAATGTCTCGGCCAATTCACCGCTGTAGTAGAAGTCGAAGCCAATGCCGCCGAAGGTGTAGATGCGTCCTCCCACCTCGATGTGGCTGCCGCCCGCGACGGGGTCGGCTTTGGGTATCGATTGAGAGAAGCCGACGTTGAAGAGTGTGAAGAGCACGTCTGGACGGTCGCTGATGTCGAAGCCGGCGCGGCGCCACTGCAGCATGGTCTGGTGCAGGATACATCCGGTGTAGATGTAGCTGTAGAGGTGGTTACGATAGTCCACCAGTCGGTTGTAGCGCTCGGTGACATGGTCTTTGGTCTCGAAGTCGAGCAGGTTCTCGTAGGCTTTGCCCATGTAGTACTCTGACGTGGGATCTTTCAGGTGCTCCTCGACGGCTCGGGCGGTGAAGTCCTTGATACCGTTGACGCCGTAGGAGAACTGGCTTTGTACGCTCAGCACCTTGACGGGGCCGAGGTATTTTTTGAACATCTCGCGCTTGGAGTTGAAGAGACGTATCTGCTCGCCCACGAGGCAGCCGACAATCATGCGGGGCTCGACGCCGGTGAGACGACCTGCCTCGTTGATGAGTGCGCTGTCGCGCAGGATGGCTTCACGCAAGGCGGGCCATTCGGGACCGTTCATCCAGGGGATGACGTTTCCGTTCTGCTGCTGCGGCACTTTGTCGAGGATGCTCGAAATCTGGCCTGCGAGGTTGTCGAGGTCTTTGTTTTCGCCCATATAGATGCGCGCGGCGGCAATCATACGGTCGACGACGAGGGGGTTGTTGCTGTGTTGTGCCGCCGTGATGATGAGGCGTGCGTTGACGGGGTAGTAACGTGCCAGTGCAGCCATCTGGCCGTAGCGGTTGGCCCATTCGGCGTCAATCTGCTCTTGTGTGAGCTTGGCGTCTTTGAGTTCTTCAATCTCCGACACCGACATCAGGGAGCGGTAGTTCTCGTCGACGGCGCCGCCGTTGTTGGTCCATCCGAATTGATAGACGGCCCAGGCGCCGATGATGGCGAAGCCCGCACCGGCAAAGAGAAGTTCAACGATGTTGAACGTTTTGCGCCACCAAGGGCGCTGCTTGAATTCAGTCCAAATTTCTTTTATCATACCATTTCACTCCACCAGGAGTAGGGTTCTAATGCCAAATTCATGGCGATAAACACTATGGCACCGGCGATATAGCCCACGAGTGCCAGCCAGGATATTTTCTTGAGATACCAGATGAAGTCGATTTTCTCCATGCCCATGACGGCCACGCCTGCGGCTGAGCCGATGATGAGGAGCGATCCGCCAGTGCCGGCACAGTAGGCCAGGAACTCCCAGAAGGGATGGTTCTGGATGAAGATGGCGTCGGCGCCTTCGAAGGGATACATGCCCATGGCGGCAGCCACCAGCGGCACATTGTCGACGACGGAAGAGAGCACGCCGATGATGAGGTCGATGAAGAAGAATCCGGGAACGTCGGTGCCGAAGGCACTGTTCAGACCGCCGGCCAAGCCGCCCAGTATACCAGCCACCTTGAGGCAGGAGACAGCCATTAGGATGCCGAGGAAGAAGAGGATGGTGGGCACGTCGATATGCTCAAGGGTAGAGACGGCCGTGGGCATCTTCGTGCCATCCTTAGAGTATTTGTGGCTAATGATTTCGGTGGTAATCCAGAGGATTCCGAGGCCGAAGAGCATGCCGAGGTAGGGAGGCAGGTGGGTGAGGGTCTTGAAGACGGGCACGAAAACCAAGGCGGAGACACCCATGATGAGGATGAGTTTGCGGTAGCGCGGCTTGATCTCGAAGCCGGTCTCGCTTTCTTCAGGACGCTGGATGTCGCCCTTGAGGGTGTGACCGAGGATGAGCACGGGAACGACCATGCAGACAAGGCTGGGGATGAGAGTTTTGACGATGATATTGACAGTGGTGACCTGTCCCTTGATCCAGAGCATGATGGTGGTGACGTCGCCGATGGGACTCCATGCGCCACCGGCGTTGGCGGCGAGGATGACCATGCCAGCGAAGAGCCAGCGCTCTTTCTTGTCGGCGATGAGTTTCCTTAACAATGCTATCATCACGATGGCCGTGGTCATGTTGTCGAGCAGGGCCGAGAGGAAGAAGGTGAGGATGGAGATGACCCAGAGGAGTTTCTTCTTGTTGGTGGTGACAATCTTGTCGGTGATGACGCGGAAGCCCTGGTAGTCTTCAATCAGGGTGACGATGGTCATGGCACCCAGCAGGAAGAACACGATCTCCGCCGTTTCGCCGAGATTCTCAATGAGGTTGCTGGAGATGAAGGAATGCCAGCCTCTATTCGGATCTTTGATGATGGAAAGGATGTCGGCATCGGCTTTGACGGTGGGGTCGAGCATACCAGTGAAGGTCGCTTCGCAGAAAACGAAGAACGACCAAAGAGCGGTGCCTAACAGCAGGGCTGTGGCTGTTTTGTTGATTCGGAACGGATGCTCCATCGCTATGAAGAAGTATCCGATGATGAATATGGTAACGAGAGCTACTACCATGTTTTTTGTGTTTTAGGTGTTGTTGTTTATCGTTTATTGTTTATCGTCTATTTTGTTGTTTCTCGCGTTGCTTTTGCATGGCTTCGGCCTGTTTCTGCATCTCTTCGAGACGTTTGGCGAAGTTGCTTTTCTTCTTGGGTTTGCCGGCGGCGTTCTTGGCGTAGGCGGCCATACGGGCGCGAACCTTCTTCTCGTCGGTGAACTTACGGATGAGAATCATGGTGGTCATGGTGAAGGTGAGCGACACCAGATAGTAGAGGTTCAGTCCGGCGCTCTGGCTGTTGAAGATGAAGAGCATCATGAAGGGCATGAAATACATCATGAACTTCATGCCGGGCATGGTCTGGGTGCCCGCTTGCTGCTTCATGGTGTACCAGGTATAGAAGAACTGCATGCCGAACATCAGGAGGCAGAAGAGGGAGATATGGTCACCGTAGAGCGGAATGTTGAATCCGAAGTCGAGGATGGAGTCGTAGGTGGAGAGGTCGTCGCACCAGAGGAACGATTTCTGGCGCAGCTCGATAGCCTGGGGGAAGAACATGAACATGGCCGTGAGGAAGGGCATCTGCAGCAGCACGGGGAGGCAGCCCGCCATGGGACTATAGCCTGCGCTCTTCTGCAGGGCCATCATGGCCTGCTGTTTCTGCATGGCCTGTTCTTTCTTGGGGAATTTCTGGTTGAGGGCGTCCATCTCGGGTTTGAGGATGCGCATGATGGCGCCGCCGCGGTAGCTCTTGTAGACCAAGGGCAGCAGCAACAGACGGATGAGCAGGGTGAAGATGATGATGATGATACCGTAGTTCCAGTTGAACTGCTCCAGGAAGTTGAAGGCCGGGATGATGAGCCATCGGCTGATGTTCTTCGAGATGAAGGTCCAGCCGAGGGGCAGCATCTTGTCGAAATCGCGGTCGAAGGCACGGAGGTCGCGGAACTTGGTGGGACCGAAATAGAAGCCCATGTGCAGCTCTTTGGTGTCGTGACCGAAGGGTATGCCGAGGGTGGCATACATGTCGGTGAGGTAGTTGCGCATGGTGTCGCCCTTGTCGGTACGCACCTTGAGTTCAGCGTTTTCGAAGGGTGTCGATTCGGCGGTGAGGATGGCGCTGAAGTACTGCTGTTTGAAGGCTATCCATTCGAGCTGGTTCTTGACCTGCTCGGTGACATCTTTGCCGGCGGTGAGGTCATCGACATCGTCCTCGACGGGCTTGTAGTAGATGCTGGTGTAGGTGCGCTCGCTGCGGGTACCCTCACGGGCTTGCTCCTGGCGCAGCATGCGGTTTCTCCACTGCAGGTCGACGCGGTTGTCGCTGAGGATGAACTCCTCGAGACCCACGAAGTTGATGTCGAAGCCTACCTCGTAGCTGTCGCCACGGACGGTATAGACGAACTCGAGGTAGTGTTTGCCGGCGGCGGCATTGCTGTCGAGGGCGGCAGAAATGTCGGCGCGCATGCTGATGCGCAGCGAATCGCCAGCCTTGACGGTGAGGGTGTCGCCGTTCCAGGCGTGTCCGTCAATAAGGGTGCTGAAGGTGATGTCTTGGGTGTTGACAGTAAGACCTTCTGTGGTAGAGAAGATAAGGTTGAGGTTGTCGTCGGCAGGGGTGATGAGTTCGAGGATCTGCTTGTCGAAGGTCTGGTAGTCGGCCAGCACCACTTTGTTGATGCGAGCGCCTTTGGAGCAGAATTCGAGGCTCATGCGCTCGCTCTTCACGGGGATGAAGATACCCTCGCCTGTGCAGGCGTTGAACGAGCCCATATCGGTGGTCTGGGCGGTGGCGGCGATAGCGGCGCTGTCGCCCGCTGCGACCAACGAGTCTACCGTTGCCTGTGCCGTGGCGATGGAGTCGGCTATCCTTTTCTCTTCTGCCTTGCGTGTGGAGTCCTCGATATAGGCTTTTCTCATTTTTGCTCTTTCCTCCTCGGTGGGGGCGGTCCAAGCCATATATCCTACGAAGATTCCGAAGATAAGAACCAGTCCAATGATAGATTTTTTGTCCATTTCTGTTAGGTCGTTTTCTTTCTTAATAGTTATTATACAATAGTTTGTCTTCCCTTTCTGCAAAGGGTTTAATTTGCAAATATACGAAAAAAAATATATAATGTACAATAATGTAAAAGTTTTTTGCGTTATTTGCTTGTTATGAAGAAATTATTCGTTTGTCTTTTTGTCCTGCTGCCGACGATGGCGATGGCGTATGATTTTTCGCTGGCGGTGCCTAGCGGTCAGACGCTGTATTTCAACTATGTAGAGGGTGGGGTAGAGGTAACCTACCCCAACGCGGGAGTACTCAATATGGATAACGCCTGGTTTGGATATAACAAGCCTGTAGGTGCACTAGTAATTCCTTCGAGTGTTACCTATCAGGGAGTTGTCTATCAGGTGGTTTCTGTCGGGGAGTTTGCGTTTTTTTGGTGTGATAACCTCACTTCTGTGACTCTGTCGGAAGGGATTACTGCTTTGGGAAGGAGTGCATTTAAGAATTGTTCTGCTATGACAGAGGTGTCAATCCCGGCATCGGTAGACTCAATAAAAAGTCAGGCATTCGGGTTATGTGGACAGCTGTCGGATGTCTGGATTTATGCCTCGGTGCCGCCCACGACAGCCACGGGGGCTTTCTTCCAAACAGACTTGACGTCTAGCACATTGCATGTCAACTGCAGTAGCGACAGTATCTATGGCGCGACGGCTCCCTGGAGCGGTTTTGGCACCATAGTGTCCATGCCGTGCATGGTGACAATCTCCACGGCGGTGAATGATCCTACCCGTGGGTCTGTTACGGGTGGCGACTCCTATGTTTATGGTGCACAAGCGGTGCTCGCGGCACAGCCGGCGACGGGATATGCTTTTATCTGCTGGAATGACGGTAATACGCAGAATCCAAGGACCTTGGTGGCGGAGCAGGACGTTACTCTGACGGCGATGTTCTATGCACTTATTCATGACACCATAGAACTCCATGATACCACAGTTGTCCACGATACGATATATGACACTATCCATGTGACGGATACGTTGAACCTGATAGATACTATGTATGTGACAGATACTGTGCATGTGACGGATACCATTCCGCTGACATATTACCAGCTGCAGGTGTTCTCCGACAACAATGCCTTGGGTGTGGGTGTCGGAAGTGCACGCTTGCTTGCCGGAAGTGAGGTGGAAATCTGCGCGTTGCCATTGGAGGGAGGGCGTTTCCTGAACTGGAGTGATGGCGTCAGCGACAACCCTCGCCGTGTCGTTGTCAATGCTGACCGCACCCTGACGGCGCAGTTCGACAGGTTGGGTATCCCGCCAGTGACGTCTCCAGGGTGGCATGTGAGTGTCTCCGGCAGGCTGTTGACGGTGGAGAATATCAAAGGAGAGAGGGTACGTCTCTATGATACCGCAGGAAGACTGGTGGAAGAGGTGCAATCTGTTGGTAATGATGTTTTTGTCACGGTACGTTCGGCGGGAGTCTACATCGTCCGCGTGGGTGAATTTGGGGCACAAAAAGTGGTCATTGAATAACTTTTTTATTCTATATATAAAAAAAGTCGTATATTTGCATTTTCTAGGTAAAAATGTAATATACAATGAAACTGCAATTTATGGGTGCTGCCCGTGAGGTGACGGGGAGCAAACATCTGATAACGACCAAAAGTGGGCTGAAAATCCTGTTGGATTGCGGCATGTACCAGGGTAAGGGTCTGGAGACCGATGCCATGAACCGCGACCTGGGCTTCGAACCTTCGGAGATAGACTACCTGATCCTTTCCCATGCCCATATCGACCATAGCGGTCTTATCCCCTATATCTACAAGAATGGTTTCCGTGGCACCGTGCTTTGCACTCCTGCCACGCGCGACCTCTGCGCCATCATGCTGGCCGACGCCGGCCGCATCCAGATGCAGGATACCGCCACCTTCAACAAGAAGCGTAAAAGCCAGGGCCTGGACCCCGTGGAGCCTATCTACGACGAGCAGGATGCCCAGCACTGTATGAGCTGCTTTATCAGTGTGCCTTACCACAAGAAGTTCAATATCGAGGGCGAGGTGACGGTGGAATTCTTCGATGCCGGCCATATCTTGGGTTCGGCACTTGTCTACCTTGAGATTAAGGACGGCCGTCGCAAGATACGGCTGGGCTTCACGGGCGACATTGGACGTTATGACAAGCAGATTCTGAAAGACCCGGAGCCGTTCCCCCAGGTAGACTACCTCATCATGGAGAGCACTTATGGTGACCGCCTGCATGAGAGCATGAAGAATGCCGAGCAGGAACTGCTGATGGCGGTGCTCGACACCTGCACCAAGAAGAAGGGTAAGCTCATCATCCCCAGCTTCGCCATCGGCCGTGCACAGGAGATTATCTATGCCCTCGACCGGCTGGAGCATGCCAAACTGCTGCCCGATATCGATGTCTTTGTCGACAGTCCGCTGAGTATCAGCGCTACCGATATCATGCGTCTGCATACCGAGTGCTTCAACGAGGATATCGCCGAATACTGCAAGACAGACCCCGATCCCTTCGGTTTCAACCGTTTGCACTATATCCAGAGCGTTATGGAGAGCAAGCAGCTCAACATACGCCACAAGCCTTGTGTCATCATCGCCGCCAGCGGCATGATGGAGGCTGGACGTGTGAAGCACCATTTGGCCAACCATATCGATAATCCTGCGACGACCATCCTCTGCGTGGGCTACTGCGAGCCCTCGACGTTGGGAGCGAAGATTATGCGTGGTGACGAGACCGTGAGTATCTTCGGCCAGCCGCACAAGGTGCGTGCCGAGTTGCGCCGCATCGACTCTCTCTCCGGTCATGGCGACTACAAGGAGATGATGCGCTATATCGGTTGTCTGGACAAGCATAAGGTCAAAGGGCTCTTCATCGTCCATGGCGAAGAGGAGACTCAGCGCAACTTCGCCAAGATACTTGGTGAAGACGGATGGAAACACATCACGATACCGGCTTTCCGTGAGGAGGTGGAGCTGTAAGGAATAGAGGATAATGAGACGTTGGTTGTTCATAGGAGTAATGGTGGCCGTCGCCGCGTTGACGGTGGGCTTCTGGGCTTCCCAGCGGCCTGCCAATGCTATTGTGACGGTTCAAGGACTCGAGTTGCCGCAGTATGCGGCCGACGAGGACGTGGTCACGCATACGGGCTACACCGCCTCCTATAACCATCAGACGCTCTGCCCCAATTGGGTGGCGTGGGAGCTGACAGCCGAAGAGGTCGACGGAGACCTCGGTGGCAGCTACTCCTTTAGCCGCGACCCCGATGTAGAGGAACCCAAGGCTTCGCGCGAGGACTACAAGAACTCGGGCTACGACAAGGGACACATGGCCCCCCGTGCCGACATGAAATGGAGCGAGACGGCTCTCCGTGAGAGCTACTATTTCACCAATATCTGTCCTCAGAACCACCAGATGAACTCACAAGGGTGGCGCAAGATCGAGGAACTCTCGCGCAGGCTGGCTAAGCACTATGGCAGACTGTATATTGTCTGTGGGCCTATTTACAAGGAACATCGTCTCGGCACTATCGGCAGCCAGGGACTGCAGGTGCCCGACCGCTTCTTTAAGGCTTTGGCTGTCAGTACCGACGACGGCTACCGGACGGTGGCGTTCATCATGGAGAATAGTCCGCAGAACAAGTCTCCACACCATTATGCCGTGAGTGTCGACAGTGTGGAGCGTATCCTCGGCCGCAACCTCTTCCCTAAAGTCGACGAGTTGGCGGAGCGCGACTACGACTGGAATGATTGGAATATAAAATAATACAGGATATGAAAAAGATACTATTTGTTTTACCTCTGATAGCATGTTTGTTGGCAACGGGATGCCGGCAGCAGGCCGAAGAACCGGAGGTGATGGATACACTTGAGGTGAAAGTCGAGGCTCTCGGCGAGCCCATAGACCTCGAGCTGATACCTATGACGGAAGAGAATCAGAAACAGATGGAGGCAACCGTCAGACTTGACGAACAGGAGTCTGAGGCATCCTGCCAGGTCGCCACTCCACGCAAGGTCGCCACTCCGGCTAAACCCGCCGCCAAGCCTGTGGCCTCGGTCAAAGACAATGGCAAGGCAGAGACTATCTATGTGGAGACTGACGACGCCCATGGACGTGTATGGGGCCATGTCACCATGAAGGGCGACCGCGGCACCGGCACCGTCCACGACGAGGGCGAGAACACCTGGACCGTCACCGTCACCCGCCACGGCAACGAACTCTTCGCCGTCGACCAGAACTCGCGACAGTATGTATTCAAGTTGAAGAATAAATAAGAAAGTCAACGCGTATCGGAGGCACGCTTTCTCAATAACCCCTTATAGAAGGGGTGTGCGACCAAAGGGAACAAACTCCTTCTATATGTGGGGACAAGAAAAATAAAAAAATCCAATATATAAATGAAAAATACACAAGAACTCCAGCAGATTGCGACGCAGGTGCGCCGCGACATTCTCCGTATGACCACCAACGCCAAGAGCGGCCACCCGGGCGGCTCGCTCGGCACCGCCGACTGGTTCGTGGCCATGAACTTCAACCTTATGGACTTCGAGCCCAAGAACTTCACCATGAGTGGCGAGGGCGAGGACATGCTCTTCGTCTCGCAGGGCCACATCACGCCGGTCATCTACAGCACCATGGCGCGCCGCGGCTACTTCCCCGTGGATGAGCTCAAGACCTTCCGTAAGTTTGGCACCCGCCTGCAGGGTCACCCCAGCACCGAGCACGGCCTGCCGGGCATCCGCATGGCTTCGGGTTCCCTCGGCCAGGGTCTGAGCGTCGGCGTCGGCGCCGCCCTCGGCAAGAAGATGACGGGCGACAAGCACCTCGTCTACACCATGCACGGTGACGGCGAGCTCGAGGAAGGCCAGATTTGGGAGGCCGCGATGTTCGCAGGTGCCAAGCACGTGGACAACCTCATTGCCACCGTCGACTACAACAACCAGCAGATTGATGCCACCGTCGATGAGGTGATGACCCTCGGCGACCTCAAGGCCAAATTCGAGAGCTTCCTCTGGAAGGTGGTGGTCATCGACAACGGCAATGACATGCAGCAGGTGCTCGACGGCATGGCCAAGGCCAAGGCTATGAGCGGCCAGGGCAGCCCCGTATGCGTCATCCTCAAGACCAAGATGGGCTACGGCGTCGACTTCATGCAGGACACCAACAAGTACCACGGTTCGGTGCTCTCGGCCGACGACCTGCCCAAGGCCCTCGCCCAGCTTGAGGAAACCCTCGGAGACTTCTAATCTCCTATCCGCTACGCGGAAGAGATCTGGTAGATCTAGTAGAAATGCTTGCGCAAGCACCGCAAGCGAAGCGAGCGGAAATCTACAAGATCAACAAGATCTCTGCCCGAAGGGCAAGGAGAACAAAGCATAAAGATATACAGATATGCGTAGAGTATTATTGGTGGCATTGCTACTGCTTGCGGGCGTCTCCGTGCAAGGCCAGCGGACGGAGAAGACCCGCCTGCTGCTCATCATGGACTGCTCCAACTCCATGTGGGACCACTGGCAGAGCAACTCCAAGATCAAGGTGACGCAGCAGGTGCTGCTGTCGTTCCTCGACAGCATCTCGCGTCAGCACGACGTCGACGTGGCCCTCCGAGTCTTCGGCCACCTCAACAAAGACCAGTTCGGCACGCGCCTCGAGGTACCCTTCGGCAGCGACAATATCTACCAGCTGCAGAGCAAGATCAAAACCCTCGTGCCGCAGGGCGGCTGCACTGCCGCTGCGGCGCTGACCGACGCGCTGAGCGACTTCCCCGCCACGGGCTCCAGCCGCAACCTGATACTCATTATCACCGACGGCATGGACGACTGCGACGCCGAGATATGCGACGTGGCACGCCAGGTGCAGCTCAGCGGTGTGGTGGTGCAGACCTTCGTGCTCGGCATCGGCGGCGGCGCCTTCAGCCACGCCTCCTGCGCCGGCAGCGTCTTCCCCGTGGTCAACGAGGAGGAGTTTTCCAAGACGCTCTACGACATCTTCCGCCTCAGCGGCCACAAGGCCAAGGTGGTGCTGAACATGGTGGACGCCACTGGTGAACTCTACGAGACGGAGCATCCCGTGGCCTTCTACGACCACCGCACCGGCGTCATACGCCACAGCACCATCTACAGCGTGGACAGCAAGTTGAAGCCCGACACACTGCTGATGGATCCCTTGGTGACCTACGACATGGCCGTCTTCACCCATCCGCCGCTGCGTCGTGAGGCCATGCAGTTCAGCATCGACCGCCCGAACAATGTCGACATCACCGTCAGCGAAGGCACCCTCAAGGTGCAGTACAGCGGCCAGCGCCCCCAGTGGCAGCAGACCAATGTCGATGTGATAGTGCGGCGTGCCGGCAGCGGCGAGCGTGTGGCGGCACAGGAGGTCGGCGAGACCGGCCAGTACCTCGCCGGACGCTATGATGTGGAGGTGCAGACCCTGCCCGTCACCACACTGCGTGGCGTCGAGGTGCGCGGCAACGCCGCCACCGAGCTCTCGGTGCCCATGCCCGGCATGCTGGTGCTCAGCAAGCCTAAAGGCATCACCACCGGTGCCATCTTCAGATTGCGCACTTATAATGAGTTCACTCCCTACGGTCGTGCTCTCGACGGCCAGGTCGAGTTCGTCACCGACCTCAACCCCAGCACCGCCGGCGAGCGGTTATTATTGCAACCCGGTCAGTACGAGCTCGTCCTCCACCCCCAGAACACCACCAAATACGACAAAGTGCAAACCAAGAGATTCGTGATAGAAAGCTCGCAGACCACAAAGATACAGTTCTAGTATGAAGAAAGCAATCTCTTTCAGAAATATCTTATGGATGTTTGCCATTGCTGGGGCGCAGGTGCTGTTGTTTATAGTATTGGTATCACTTGTCCAGATAGTTTTCCCTCCGCTTCATTGGGGGGTACCGGAAGGAATTGGCTTGTGGCTGTTCACGTTGGTCTTCATCGTGTTTGCTTTTGTGAATGCTGTGTTAATAGAAAAGAATTTACATTGGTGGATACCGATAGTTGTTGCCACCATATTCTGCATATCTTTTATTCTATATAACAAAGAATTTCTTTCATTCTATCCCTATCGGTTTGTGGTATTCTTGTTCTGTGCACTATTATCTTTTATATTCCCGTTTGGAATCAAGTCCTTTATTCAAAATAAATTCATACATAATAATCAACAACAATAACTATGACCGACAGGGACTTTATACGGCAAGATAACAACTACAGGACGTTGAAGGCATTCCAGAAAGCGGAGTGCGTCTACGACGTTACCTATTATTTTGCCAATAAGTTCCTGCAGAAGGGCGACCGCACCATTGACCAGATGGTGCAGGCTGCACGGAGCGGTAAGCAGAACCTGGCAGAGGGAAACATTGACGGTGTGACCTCCAAGGAGATGGAAATTAAACTTACCAACGTCAACCGTGCCTCGCTGCACGAACTGCTGCTGGACTATGAGGACTACCTGCGGGTGCGTGGCTTGGAACAGTGGCCATACAACGACCCGCGCTGTGTGCAGACACGTGATTTCTGCAAACGGCACCTCGACTCGGCGGTGTACCGCGAGAAGATAAAAGACCGCTCCGACGAGACCATCGCCAATATCGCCATCACGCTGATACACCAGTGCGACGTGCTGATAAAAGGGCTGATAGAATGGCAGAAGAAGAACTTCCTCGAGAACGGAGGAATAAAAGAGGAGATGTACAGAGCGAGGAAGGCCTACAGAGATAACAATGGGTTTAATGGGCAGAATGGGTCTAATGGGCAAAATAAATATTAGGTGTCAGCCGCCCATTAAACCCATTAAGCCCATTAACCCCATAAAAATAGATAACAAACAAAAAACAACAATAACAATGACCCACTACGAAAAACAATCAAGCAAAGAGTTGCGTGCCGGCATGGGCGAAGGCCTGGTAGAGGCTGGCCGCAAGAACGAGAATGTCGTCGCCCTGAGCGCCGACGTGAAAGGCAGCGTCAAGATGGACGGCTTCGCCAAGGAGTTCCCCGAGCGCTTCATCCAGTGCGGCATCGCCGAGGCCAATATGGTCGGCATCGCCGCCGGCCTGAGCCTCTGCGGCAAGGTGCCCTTCATCGGGGGCTTCGCCGAGTTCGTCACCGGCCGCGTCTACGACCAGATACGCCAGGTGGTCTGCTACTCGAACAAGAACGTCAAGATCTGCGGCTCGCATGCCGGCATCTCCCTCGGCGAAGACGGCGCCACGCACCAGACCATGGAGGATATCGCCCTGATGAAGGTGTTGCCCAATATGACCGTGCTCGTGCCCGCCGACTTCAACCAGGCCAAGGCCGCCACGCTGGCCGCCGCCGAGCACGTCGGCCCCGTCTACCTGCGCCTCGGCCGCTCCAAGATGCCCTGCTTCCTGCCGGAAGGTGAGAAGTTTGAAATCGGTAAAGCCCAGCTCCTGAGCGAGGGCAAGGACGTGACCCTCTTCGCCTGCGGCCACCTTGTGTGGGAAGCCCTGCAGGCCGCCGAGCAGTTGGAGAAGGAAGGCATCAGCTGCGAGGTCATCAACATCCACACCATCAAGCCGCTTGACGTGGAGGCCATCGTGGCCAGCGCCCGCAAGACCCGCGCCGTCGTCACCTGCGAGGAGCACCTCTTCAACGGCGGCCTCGGCGACAGCGTGGCCCAGACCCTCGCCCTCCACTGCCCCACGCCCATGGAGTACGTCGCTGTCGACGATAAGTTCGGCGAGAGCGGCACGCCCGACGAGATGCTCACCAACTACCACCTCCGCGCCGCCGACATCATCGAGAAGGTGCACGCCGTGCTGAAACGCAAGTAAATCGCCTTGCCGCTGACGCGGCAGAGATCTCGTAGATCTTGTAGATTATTCTCGCTTGCGCGGATTGTTGCTGCGTCAGCAGATAATCTACAAGATCCACAAGATCTCGCGAGCGGAGCGAGCAGGAGAACATAGAAGATTAACAGAAAAAGACAACAACGATGGATAACCCCTTCCCCGAATATCAGCGTTTCTGCCAGAGCTGCGGCATGCCCCTCACCGACGAGGTCGTGAGCGACAATCCCGACTACTGCAAGTACTGCCACGCCGACGGCCACTTCACGCAGGAGTGCACCATGGAGCAGATGATAGACTTCTGCGTCCAGTTCGTCGACGAGTTCAACAAGAACACGGGTATGAACCTCACCGCCGACGAGTATCGCGAGCAGCTCCGCCAGTACTTCCCCCAACTCAAGCGTTGGCAGAAGAAATAGTGCTCACTTGGGTGCGGAGACGCAAACCGTTGGATAATATGAAAACCGCGTTAACGCGGGTCTCGGCTGCCCTCGGGGAACGCACTCTACTCATGGGCATGGTTATGTATTGGCCCGAGCAATGTGCCACAGTCATAAACGATTAGTGCACCATTCACAAGGGTGCGATGAAATTGAACGAATAAAACCGGCTTTTGTAAACATACGAACAGTTAAAAGTATTTCTCTTACAAGTATTCTATGGCTGGATATAAAAAATACACTGGAATGAATACTCGACCTAAATTTAGTTCATCAGATAAAGGTCAAGCGAGAGAGATGCATTATGTTTTGGGTAAGATTTTTAAAGTAAGAAGAGGTGGAAGACGTAAATCTAATATCACGATTGAGGATTTGAACGGAGCAGCTGAGTTATGGCTAGAAATATTTTATCTTATCATTGTGGGATTATGTAAACTTGTGGTTTGGCTCTTCAAAAAAACAAAAGAATTGATTATTCGTTATAGAGAAAAAAAGAAAGACTCGTGGGGGGGGGAGGATACAAATGACATGGCAACGGCCACTGTTCCAGACGGCCATTATAATAAAAGATATTAACTCCATGCACATGGCAGTCTTCTGCGGCTCGTCGGTGCCGCATAACAAGGAAATCGTCGAGGCCGCCGATAATGTAGCCCACACATGAGCTCGCGGCGAAAATGACCAGATGAAACAAGAACCCGAGAACGAATAATTATCAAAAACCATGGGACATAACAAGGACAGACGTCCAACGTATCCTGCGGAGAACAAGAAACGCAAGTCTATCGCAAAGCTGCTGAAGGATGGCTGGGAGTGGTTCTGCTTTGGCCTCATTGTGATTTACTTTGTGTTTTGCATCATTAATTTTATTGTTATAGTCCACGACAATCATACAAGGCGGAATCAGATTAAGGACAACCCAGTCGAAACAGAGGCCGTCATTACTAAGATAGGAAGGAAGGAATTCTGGAGAGGTCGATATGTACATACAAAACCGGTATATTACGACTACTACGTTGGAGACTCTTTGTACCATGGTAAAATATATGAAAGTACTAAAGAAAGAAAAGCCAACAATATGGAGGTCGGCCACACTATCAAAATAACCTACGAGAAAGGTAATCCGTCTAATTCTATGTTTGGGGAAACGGTATCACAGTATTAACACAATGCACATAGCAGTTTTTTGCGGCTCGTCGATGCCGCACAGAATTAGACAAAATGGAAGATAAACTGAAACGCGGGTTCCTGTTCTTTGCAGCGGCTCTCTTCGCAGTGCCGAGCTACTTGATGTGGCGCAAGGCTCTTGTCGAGGGCTGGCCCGAAGACTACAATGGTTGGTTGGGACTTGTAATGATGCCAATGTTCTCCATAGGGTCACTGATTTACGCCATCTTCTACCGCCGTGTCAAACAAGTCGACGACGAGTTGCAGCAGGATATGGACAACAATACCCGTCGTGGAAAGCGTATTTACGTCGTGATTATCTCCCTTATTTATATCCTTGTGGGTGGCGATGCTGTGGTGTCGCACGTCGTAGAGCATGAACCGGTAAAGGAGTGGGAATATTACGCATGGGCTTTGATGGCAATCCTTTTGATTGTGGTAATAATCATCATTACAACAAACCTGTTTATCAAGATATGCGACTGCCTGCATAACTTCCTGACAAGGAAAGGCTGGCTGAAACTAGACCGAATGATATTCAAAGACATGTATGTCGAAGAAGAAATGTTTGACGAAGAAGAAATGTATGATGAAGAAGAAATGTATGACGACGAAACCGATGAATAAAATGAACATAGCAGTCTTCTGCGGCTCGTCTATGCCTCACAATAATAAAATCATCTCCGATTCGCGAGAACTTGGTCGCCGCATCGCCCAGGAGGGGCACACCCTCGTCTATGGCGGCAGTAATCTTGGGCTGATGGGCGTCGTCAGCGGCGCCGCGCTGGAAGAGGGTGGCCGCGTCGTCGGCGTCATCCCCAACCTCTTCAGCGACGACATCATCCACTCGCAGCGTGTTACCGAGCTCGTCCGCGTCCGCAGCATGGCCGAGCGCAAGGAGCGCATCATGGAGATGTGCGACGCCTTCATCGCCCTCCCCGGCGGCATCGGCACCATCGATGAAGTCTCCGAAGTCATGGTGGCTAACCAGCTGCAGATAGTCGACGGACAACGCGTCCTCGACGGCAGCTACAAGCCCAAGCCGATGATACTCCTCAATATCGACGGCTACTACAACCCCTTCCTCGACCAACTCCGACTCGTCAAAGAGGAAGGTCTGATGCGCAGCGACGCCGGGTTGATCTCGGTAAATTCTGTAGAAGATATTTTTAAACTCCTTGCCGCTGACGCGGCAGAAATCTCGTAGATCTTATAGATTACGCTCGCTTCGCTCACGTTGATGCGTCAGCAAAAAATCTACAAGATCAACAATATCTCGCGAGTGTAACGAGCAGGAGAATTAAAGATTTACAGACCTATGAGCCACATACTGAGCAAGAGCAAGTACATCCGCGGGCTGCAGTGCGACCGCGCCCTGTGGCTCGACGTCTTTAATCCGCGTATCGCCCGCTACAGCGCCGAGCAGATGCGTCGTTTCGACCGCGGCCGCGACTTCGAATACGCCTTCAAGGACACTTTCCCCAATGGCATCGACATCAGCGCTGAACTGAAGCGCAACGTCGACGCTTACCCCGCCCGCACCGCCGAGCTGCTGGACAAAGGCGACGGGGTGGTCCTCTTCGAAGCCGGCTTCCTCTACGACGACGTGCTGGTGCTGGCCGACGTGGTGCAACAGCGCGAGGACGGCACCCTCGACATCTACGAAGTCAAGTCCGGCACTGCCCTCAGCGAGACCTACCGCCGCGACGCCGCCCTGCAACACTATGTCATCTCGCATTGCCGTCCCATCAATAAGTTTTGTATCGTATATAGTGGTATTGACGACTTTGTCGTCACCGACCTCACCGAGGAGTTGGCTGGCCAACACGACGAGATAGCCCGCAACATCGCCGTCATGAAAGAGATACTATCCCACGGTGAGCCCGCCACGCCCACAGGCCAACACTGCCTCGAGCCCTACGCCTGCCCCTACCAGCACTACTGCGCCCAAGGGGTAAGGCAGATGTCTTTGTTTGGGTAGTCCTGCCACCTTTACGGGTATTCCAATAAAACACATATAAACAAAAAGCCGTGAGTCTTCACCCACGGCTATATTCTGTCACCATTACAAGCCTACCGGAAATCACTTCCCATACTCTGCCGTATCTTCGGCGGCAGTGGGGAGAGGAGAGTCATCATCCACAAAGTAGGGTTTCGGTGTTGGCTTACTGTTTGCATATAAGTAGTCAGGGGAAAAATCAACACCGTTATACCACTCTATGGTATCCATTGTAATGGCATATTGTATGAAGTGCTTGTGTTCAAGTAGCTCTGTATAGAAATGCCTACCTTGCATGAGTGGTTCAAAATCAACCTCACGCCATTCTTTATGGTTGAATTCGAGTTTTATCGTGAAATCGTTAATGTATTCCGCGTCAGTCACTCGCAACAGCCCGGTTTCTTCGTAATCGTTGTTTGTCATTTTTCAAATGGCTCTACAGGGTAAGGGTCTTGCATTCTTTTCAGTCTATTCCAGTTTTCGACCAATTCGTCATGATGTTCGTCCATCCACTTGATGACAATTTTTTGGAGTCTTTTGGGCAAACTACCATGAACAACATGATTTTCTATGGAAATGCTCGTTCTCGTACCCGCATAGCGCACATGGATGTGCGGCGGGTTGTGGTCATCGATGAACATTAGGATGATGACGCCGTAGAAACGACTGATCTCCGGCATAGGCAGTTATTAGTTCACCGGGAAGGCGATGGCGCGCTCGATGACCTGGTAGGGCACGTTGTTGCGGTAGATGGTCTGGCGCACCCAGTTGTCGTCCTCGTCGTACTCGTAGACGTAGCTGTGCTTCCAGTTCAGGTGCTCGTCGTAGTTGAAGGAGCTGACCTCGATGAGGTTGTCATGGTCGTCGTAGTAGTAGGTGGTGAGGGCCGAGAGGAACTCGTCGGCGTCGTAGAAGCGCCACTCGATGCGGTTGCCGCGGGCGTCGTACTTGTAGAGGTAGCGCTGCATGAGGTCGCCGTCACGGTTGTAGAACTCCATCTCTATGCAGTTGCCCTTCTTGTCGTATTTGTATACGCGCTTCTCGGTGAGCTGGCCGTCGCTGTCGAAGCTCTGCTCCTCGGTCTTCTGGCCGCTGGCGAACTTCGAGCTCTCTTTCTTGGTCATCTGGTTGCCCAGATAGACGGTGCGCTCGATGCGGTTGCCGTCTTTGTCGTTGAGGTAGGCGGTGCGGCCGGTGAGCATCTTCTCGCGGTTGTACTCGTTCCAGCCCAGGGCATAGCCGTTGACATCGAAGAAATAGCTGTACCAGGTGTATTCGCCGCCTTTGTTGCGGAACTTGTCGGCGAAGTTGCCGCGCTTGTCGAAGGTGATGCTGTCGGTGCAGATAAGCTGGCGCTCGGCATTGGGATCGTTGCGGTTGCTGCCGATGAAGTTATAGGTGCATTCAATCACGTAGATGGCATTGCCGTGAATGCCCATCTCGGTGCGCGAGTTCTTGCGTGTCTTGGGGTTTGCTGCCATGGCTGCTCCAGCAACGAGCAGGGCCATCATGAGTGCGATATTTTTCTTCATTTTTATCATTATTTCAAAATGCAAAGATACAACTATTTTTTGAATTGAAAAATGAAAATTGAAAATTGAAAATTTTTAACAGCCAATTCTGTGTTGTCTTTTCACTCCCTTTCACTCCTTCTCACTCCCTTTCACTCCTCTTTTTTTGAGGAAGAACAGCGCGCCGAGGGCGGCGGTGAGGACGGCGGCGATGGCGTAGCCGACGGGGCGGGGGAGGAGGTTGCCGAGGCCCTGGCCCGGTGCCACCATGATGAAGCTGATGGTCACCATGCTCATGAAGAGGGCGGGGAGGAGGGTGATCCAGTACCAGCCCTTGGTGGGGTGCAGCTTGCAGAGGAACACCGTGACAGCCCACAGCGTCACCATGGCCAGCACCTGGTTGGCCCAGGAGAAGTAACGCCAGATGACCGCGAAGCCATCCTTGTCGGCCACGGCGAAGATGAGCAGTCCTGCCGTAATGGCGAAAATAGGTAGTGCCACCAGCAGACGCTTAGGTACGGGTTTTTGGTCGATGTGCATGAAGTCGGCCACGATGAGTCGCGCCGAGCGCAAGGCGGTGTCGCCGCTGGTGACGGCTGCCGCCACCACACCCAGCAGGGTGATGAAGGCGATGGCCGACGGGAACCATGTGTTGGCAATGAGTTTCACCATGCCGGCATCCTCCTCGCCGTGGTAGAGCGAGTCGTCGCCGCCATAGAAGAAGTAGGCTGCTGCGGCAGCCCAGATGAGGGCCACCACGCCTTCGGCAATCATGGCACCGTAGAAGATGGGACGCGCCTGCTTCTCGTTGACCATGCAACGCGCCATGAGGGGCGACTGGGTGGCATGGAAACCGCTGATGGCGCCACAGGCGATGCTGATGAACATCATGGGGAATATCGGCATGGCGTCGCCTTTCGGATGCTGGTTTGAGAGATGTTCCCACACCTCGGGCAGGTCGATGCCATGGGCCACGAAGGCCACCACGATGGCCACGGCCATGGCCAGCAGCAGGATGCCGAAGATCGGGTATATCTTGCCTATGACCTTGTCGATGGGCAACAGCGTGGCCAACAGATAGTAGGCGAAGATGACGACAATCCAGAAGAACAGCAGGGTGTCGGCGCTAAACAGGGGAACGCCTTCGTCGGTCATCGGCACAAAGGGCTCGCCGGTGAGCAATGAGGCGGGAGTCTTGACGAAGACCACACCCACCAGGATCATCAGGAATACAGTGAAATAGCGCATGAACTGCTTCATGCCGTTGCCCAGGTATTTGCCGTGGATCTCGGGCAGCGAGGCACCGTCCTGACGGACGGAGATGAAGCCTGCGATGAAGTCGTGCACGGCACCCGCGAGGATGCAGCCGAAGACGATCCAGAGGAACGACGCGGTGCCGAACTGGGCACCCATGACGGCGCCGATAATCGGACCCACACCGGCGATATTCAGGAACTGGATGAGGAAGATGCGCCAGGGTTTCATCGGCACGTAGTCGACACCGTCGGGATGCTCCACGGCGGGCGTGGTGCGCTTCGGGTCGACGCCGATGACACGCTCGATAAGTTTTGAGTAAAGCCAGTAGCCTAGCAGTAATAGAACGACTGATACAATGAATGTTATCATGATATAAGATTTTTTTTTACGCTGCAAAGATACAAATTTTTTTAATCTCAATCAAAACTTATTCTTCTCCTGCTGCGCGAGATCTCGTAGTTCTTGTAGATTTTCACCTGCGGTGGTATTGCGGCAGCCACTCATTTGTCCCCCTCACTCCCCCCTCACTCCCCCCTCACTCCCCTCTCACTCCCCTCTCACTCCCCCTTCACTCCCTCTTTGAATACCCTTTCACTCCCCCATCACTCCCCCTTGAAAGCAAATGTTAAAATACTGTTAAAATCCATTTTTATCACCCTTCCTAACTCTCACTAAACCAATACCAAAGTAAGAGAGGAGTAAGAGGGGAGTAAGAGTTGAGTAAGACCTAGAGGCTTAAAGGTCTGAAAATCAAGCCCCATTTTTGAGGTTATGTTAAGTAGAGAAATGGGCAGTGGTGTCGGTCGGAGGGTGAGGGGCGGGGGGGGTGGATAAAATATTCTCGCGCGAATGAAAAAAAAGTTGTATCTTTGCAGTTTAAAACACTAGTCAGACATGCAGATGGAACAGGAAGTTATCACTGAGAAACATATCAATGTAGAGCAGATTTTAGGCAACAAGGGTGTCAAGTTGCCCCGTTTTCTCATGAAGGCGGTGGAGCGGCTGTTGCATGTCAAGGACCTCAACAAGGGCATCTACGAGAACCGTGAGAATTTCGGTCTCGACTTTGTGCATGCTTTCACCGAGGGCAAGGAGCCGTGGAACCTGGGCATGACCATCGTTGTCAACGGCTTGGAGAATATTCCTGCCGACGGCACTCCCATGGTGGTGGGCAACCATCCGCTGGGAGGTCCTGACGGTCTGGCGCTGATGGGCGCCGTGGGCCGCAAGCGCAGCGATATCCTCTTCCCTGTGACCGACTTCCTGCTGTACCTCCCGGGACTCCGCCAGCTCTTCGTGCCCATCGACAAGGTGAACCGCAACAAGACCTTGGCCCACCTCGAGGAGGCCTTTGCGGGGCAGAATATCCTTCTCTATTACCCTTCGGGTGCCGCTTCGCGCCGCCAGAAAGGACAGATCAAGGACCTGGAGTGGAAGCCCACCTTCATCAAGAAGGCGGTGAAGTACCACCGCGACCTGGTGCCCGTCTACACCGAGGCTCGCAACCGCAATATCTTCTACTCCGTAGCGAACCTCCGCAAGCGGCTGGGTATCAAGTTCAGCTTCGAGATGGCCATGCTTCCTGCCGAGATGTATGCCCAGCGTGGCAAGACGGTGAAGCTCACCTTCGGCCGTCCCATCCCGTGGCAGACTTTCGACCAGCGCCACAGCGCCGCTGAGTGGGCCGCGATGCTGCGCGAGCATGTGTACAAACTGAAAGACAACCCGGAAGAAGTGTTTGAATCCTAGGAAATCCTAGGAAACCCTAGGAACGCCTAGGAACGCCTAGGAGGCCCTAGGGAAGCCTAATAAGTAAAGAAAAATGCAAGATTTATCCTATATAGCACCGCCTGTCGACCGCGAACTCATCAAGAAGGAGCTCAAGCAGAAGCATTTCCTCCGCATGAGCAACCGCGGCAACAAGGAGATTTACGTCACCACGGCGCACCTCTCGCCCAATATCATGCGCGAGATAGGTCGTCTGCGTGAGCTGAGCTTCGCCTCCGAGGGTGGCGGCACCGGCAAGGAGGTCGACATCGACCAGTACGACACTTTGCCCGACCCCTACTGCTGCAAGCAGCTCTTCGTGTGGAGCCCTGAAGATGAAGAGATCGTGGGTGCCTACCGTTTCATCCACGGCACCAATATGATGCGTCGCGAGGACGGCTCGATAGTGACACCCACCGCCGACCAGTACCAGTTCAGCGAGCAGTTCGTCAATGAATACCTGCCCTATACCGTCGAGTTGGGACGTGCCTTCGTGCAGCCCGCCTACCAGCCAGGAAGCAATATCCGCAAAGGCCTCTACAGCCTCGACAACCTCTGGGACGGCCTCGGATGTCTCATCCTCGAGATTCCCGAGACACGCTATTTCTTCGGCAAGATTACCATGTATGCCGACTTGGCGCAGCGCGCCCGCGACCTGATACTCTTCTTCTACCAGAAGCATTTCCCCGACCGCGACGGTCTGGTGTGGCCCTATGAGACTGTCAGCATCAGTTCCGACTATAACGAGTTGGTGCGCCTCTTTAAAGGCCGCAACTACAAGGAAGACTACCAGATACTCCTCCATTCCGTCCGCGCCTGCGGCTGCACCGTGCCACCACTCATCAACGCCTACATGAATCTCACGCCCACCATGCGCTCGTTCGGCACCTGCCCCAACCACCACCTCGCCGGTACTACCGACACAGGCATCCTCATCACCCTCGCCGACATCTTCCCCGAGAAGCGCCACCGCTACCTTGACAGCTACCGCGACCGCAATGTCAAGTTCGACCGTCGCCGCCTTTTCGGCATCAATATGAAGCGCCTCCCGTGGTGGAAACAGACCAGCGACGAGGAACTGGTGACGATGAAGGAACTCAAGAACCTGAAAAAGAAAACCAAGGAACTCAAGCATGAACTGCGCCAGATAAAGCGCGCCAACCGCCGCCAGCAATGAAGATATCCAGCGCCATATTCAGTATCAGCAGCCCCAACTACAAGAAGTGCCCTGCCGACGGCCGTCCAGAGTACGCCTTCATCGGCCGCAGCAATGTGGGCAAGTCGTCGCTCATCAACATGCTGACGGGCGTCAAGGGCCTCGCCAAGACGTCGGGACGTCCCGGTAAGACGCAGCTGATAAACCACTTCCTTATCAACAACGAGTGGTACCTTGTCGACCTGCCGGGTTATGGCTATGCCCGCACCTCCAAGACCTCGCGCAGCCAGTGGGGTACCATGATGCGCGACTATTTCCTCCATCGCGAGGCACTCACCAATGTCTTCGTGCTCATCGACAGCCGCATCCCGCCGCAGCGCATCGACCTCGAATTTATCTCCTTCCTCGGCACCAACGGGGTGCCGCTGGCCCTCGTCTTCACCAAGACCGACAAGGAGAAGCAGCGCGAGGTGATGGCCAATATCAAGGCCATGAAGCAGGCCCTCTCCGAGCAGTGGGAGGAGCTGCCGCCGATGTTCCTCACCTCGTCGCTCACGGGTTACGGCCGTGAGGCACTGCTCGACAGTATCGAACAAATCAATGAAGAACTAAGAACCAATAAGCAATAATGAAAGTAGTCAGTAATCAGTGGAGCATCCTGCGCACAATAGTCTGCGTCGGTATATTGTCAGTTGTCAATTTCCAATTCTCAATTTGTGAAGCGCAGCAGGTGGCCGACCTCGAGCGCAGCGTCGTCGCCACCCACCGCGAGGCAGGCATGCAGCACAGCACCCTGTCGGTCTGTGTCTACAATGTCACCAAGGGCAAGATGGTCTATTCCTATAACCCGCAGGTGTCGGTGATGCCGGCTTCGGTCAACAAGCTCTTCACCACCGGTGTGGCTTTCGCACGTCTGGGCAGCAACTTCCGTTTCACCACCCAGCTGGGTGTCCGTGGCCAGATCGACCGTGACGGTGTCCTCCACGGCAATATCTACATCATCGGCGGCGGCGATCCCATGCTCGGCTCCTACCGCTACCGCCAGACGGTGCCCGACTCCCTCTTCGCCGGCTGGACACGCGCCCTGAAGAAGAAGGGCATCCGTCGTGTCGACGGCCGTGTGTGCTTCCACATGGGCATCTTCGACGAGCAGCCGCTGCATAACAGTTGGCAGTGGGGCGATGTGGGCAACTACTACGGTGCCGGCGTGTATGGCCTCAACTTCCACGAGAACATGTACTTCGTCTACTTCAACCCTGGCGCCAAGCTGGGCTATCCTGCCTCTTCGGTCAGGGTCTCGCCCAAGAACCTCGACGTCCGTGGCACCTGTGAGGTGACCACGGGGCCTGAGGGGTCGGGCGACAACGTCGTCATCTATGGTGCCCCCAACAGTGAGAACCGCCTCTATCGCGGCACCGTGCCGCTGGGTTCCAAAGACTTCGCCGTGCGTGGCGCCATGCCCAACCCGGGCCGCCAGTGTGCCGACCTATTCGCCTCCTACCTCCGCACCCACGGCATCAGCATCTCCTCCAACTCTATGCAGGTGTACACGCGTCCCGACAGTCTGCGTGTAGCCCTCGACTACTACAGCAGCGACTACTACACCATCGCGCAGTACACCAACCTTACCAGCAACAATGTCTATGCCGAGGCTATCTTCAAGTACCTCGGCTATGCCAAATACGGTAAGGGCACCTTCGCCAACGGCTCCAAGGCCGTCATGGATTGGTTTAATGAGAAAAAGCTCGACGTCGGCGGCGTGAAGATTGTCGACGGCAGCGGCCTCTCCAGCCAGAACCGTGTCACCACGGACTTCCTCTGCCGCTACCTCGTGGCTGTCAGCCATGAGCCTTTCTATAAGGACTTCTACAACTCGCTGGCCAAGGCAGGGGAGAGCGGCACCGCCAAGAACCTGCTGCCCAAGCTGCAGGCGGGCGTCATCGCCCGTATCAAGACCGGTTCCGTCAGCGGTGTCAAGGCTTATGCCGGCTATCTCGACATCGCCAACGGCGACCGTCTGGCCTTCGCCGTCATCTGCAACGGGTTCGAGTGCACCTCTACCGCTGTCACGGAGAAGCTCAGCAAGATTATTTATAAGATTACCAATATCTATTAAATAGGAATAGAATAAAAATAGGGAGGGCGGAACAGTGTTCCGCCCTCCCTATTTTATGCCTGTACTCTTCCTTATCGGATAAGGAAAGAGAACTTGTTGAAGTTCTTCAGGGCGATGCCGGTGCCACGGGCGACGGCGCGCAGGGGGTCGTCGGCGATGTGCACCTGCAGCTTGGTCTTGCTGCTCACGCGCTGGTCGAGACCGCGCAGCAAGGCGCCGCCACCGGCCAGATAGATGCCGTTCTTGTAGATATCGGCGGCCAGCTCGGGGGGCGTGTTCGACAGGGTGTCGAGGATGGCCTGCTCGATGCGTGCCACCGACTTGTCGAGGGCATGGGCAATCTCCTTGTAGTTCACCGACACCTCTTTGGGCAGACCTGTCAGCAGGTCGCGACCCAGGGTGCGGTAGTCCTCAGGCGGGTTGTCGAGTTCGCTGACGGCAGAGCCGACGGCGATCTTCACCTTCTCGGCCATACGCACGCCGATGATCATGTTGTGCTGGCGGCGCATATAGTCCACGACGTTGTCGTTGAATTCGTCACCAGCCACCTTGATGGAGGTGTTGCAGACGATGCCACCCAGCGAGATGACAGCAATCTCGGCGGTACCGCCTCCGATGTCGACCACCATGTGGCCTTCGGGCTGCAGCACGTCGATGCCGATACCGATGGCCGCGGCCATGGGCTCGTGGATCATACGTATCTCCTTGGCTCCGGCCTGCTCGGCGCTCTCGCGCACGGCACGCTCCTCGACATTGGTGATGCCGCTGGGGATGCAGATGACCATGCGCAGCGACGGCGGCAGGAACGAGCGGTTGATGTTGGTCATGCCGATGAGCTCGCGGATGAGGTGCTGTGCCATCTCGAAGTCGGCGATGACACCACCCTTCAGCGGGCGGATGGTCTCCACGTTCTTGTTGTCTGTACGGCCATCCATGCGCTGGGCTTCCTTACCTACGGCGATAATCTTGTTGTTGTTACGCTCCACGGCGACAATCGACGGCTCGTCGATGACCACCTGGTCGTTGTATATGACGATGGAGTTGGCGGTGCCAAGGTCCATTGCTACTTCACGGTTGAAGAAAGATAAAAGTCCCATGTTTTCTTAGGTTATTGGTTATGGGTTATTGGTTATAGAGGGGTGATGATGCTAATCTGCGCAAGCGTCAATAACCTATAACCTATAACCCATAAACTTTTTAATGTTTAAAATGACGTTTTCCAGTGATGGCCATACCCATCTTGTTTTTCTCGCAGTAGTCGATGCTGTCCTGGTCGTGGATGCTGCCGCCGGGGTGGGCGACGGCCACGATGCCGGCGTTGTGGGCTATCTCCACGCAGTCGGGGAAAGGGAAGAAGGCATCGCTGGCCATGACGGCACCGTTGAGGTCGAAGCCGAACGATTGAGCCTTGGCGATGGCCTGACGCAGGGCGTCGACGCGGCTGGTCTGACCCGTGCCGCTGGCGTAGAGCTGACGGCCTTTGGCCAGCACGATGGCGTTGCTCTTGGTATGCTTCACGAGGATGGTGGCGAAAGCCAGGTCCTCGGCTTGCTCGGGGGTGATGGCGGTGGAGGTGACGCTCTTCTGCATGTCGGCAGCGGTGGGGACGACGGTGTCGCGGTCCTGCACCAGCACGCCGTTCAGCACGGAGCGGAACATCGGGTCAGCCATCTTGAAGGTTTTGCGGCGCAGGATGATGCGGTTCTTCTTGCCGCGGAGCACCTCGAGGGCGTCGTCGGCGTAGTCAGGGGCGATGCAGACCTCGAAGAAGATCTTGTGCATCTCGTCGGCCACCTCTTTGGTGACTTTCTGGTTGCAGATGAGCACGCCACCGAAGGCGCTGACGGGGTCGCCGGCGAGGGCGTCCTTCCAGGCCTCGAGGAGGGTGGGGCGTACGGCCATGCCGCAGGCGTTGTTGTGCTTGAGGATGGCGAAGGCTGTCTGTCCCTCGAAGTCGTCAATAAGGGCGCAGGCGGCATCGATGTCGCCCAGGTTATTGTAGCTTATCTCTTTACCGTTGAGTTTGTCGAAGCAACCCTCCAGGTCGCCGTAGAAGACGCCTTTCTGGTGGGGGTTCTCGCCGTAGCGGAGCACCTCGCCGTGACGGCAGCTCTGCTTGAAGGCGGGCATCTGCTCGCTCTCGTTGAAATGGTTGAAGATAGCTGTGTCGTAGTGGCTGCTGACATTGAAGGCATAGGCCGCGAAGCGGTGGCGCTGTTCCAGCGTGGTGCAGCCGTCCTGTTCAGTGTAGAGTTGGAGGAATTCCTTGTAGTAGTCCACGGCGGGCACGATGACCACGTCGGCAAAATTCTTGGCGGCGGCACGGATGAGGCTGATGCCTCCGATGTCGATTTTCTCGATGATGTCCTGCTCTGCGGCGCCGCTGGCCACGGTCTGCTCGAAGGGGTAGAGGTCGACGATGACGAGGTCGATTTCAGGAATCTCGTATTGTGCCAGCTGTTCGCCGTCGCTGAACATGTCGCGACGCGAAAGGATGCCGCCGAACACCTTGGGATGCAGCGTCTTCACACGGCCACCGAGAATGGAGGGGTAGCCGGTGAGACTCTCCACGGCCACGGGCTCGATGCCGAGCTCCTGGATGAACTTCTGGGTACCGCCGGTGGAGTAGATGGTGACACCTTGGGCGTCGAGGGCTCTCACGATGTCCTCAAGACCGTCTTTGTAGAAGACCGAGATGAGGGCTGATTTTATCTTTTTGGGTTCCATTTATTATTATTTTGTATACTATCTATACTACGCAATGGTTTGACAATATATCAATTGCGCGATGTATTATGCAATACTCGCAGGTTGCAAATATACAACCTTTTTCCGATTGCGCAAAAAAGTTTTGCTACAAATTTAATAAATCCTGACTCAACGAATCACGTTGGTGAAGACAGGGGCTTGGCCGGGAGCGACGAGGACGTTGATGATGAGGTTGCCTGCGGGAGGCATGTCGGGGGCGTTAGTCTCCGAACTCGATACCCACGCCTTTGGCGGTGTGTACCAGACGGCTGTCGGGGGCCACGAGGTTCTGTTCGCGGACAGCCTCCTCGAGGGGGATGCCCACGATGTCGGGGTGGTGGTAGGCTACCATCTGGCCGAAGCGGCCCTCCATGACGAACTCCATGGCGCGGACGCCGAACTCGGTGGCCAGCACGCGGTCGAAAGCGATGGGTGTGCCGCCGCGTTGCAGGTGGCCGAGGATAGTGTAGCGGATATCGTGCTCCACTCCCGCGGCCTTGAGGTCGGCGGCGAGTTGCTCGCCCACGCCACCAAGCTTCACATGTTGGTAGCCCACCTCGCCGGTCTCGGTGCCGGTGACGGTGCCGCCCTTGGGCATGGCGCCTTCGGCGACGACGATGATGCAGTAGCCGCGGCGCTTGTTGTAGCGCTGCTCTATCTTCGCCTTTATCTTGTTGATGTCGTAGGGTATCTCGGGGATAAGGCAGACGTCGGCGCCGCCGGCGATGGCGCTATGCAGCGCTATCCAGCCTGCGTCGCGACCCATCACCTCGAGGATGAAGACGCGGTTGTGCGACGCCGCCGTGGTGACGAGTTTGTCGATGGCGTCGGTGCATATCTGCACGGCCGTCTGGAAACCGAAGGTGTAGTCGGTCATCGACAGGTCGTTGTCGATGGTCTTGGGGACACCCACGATGTTGAGGCCTTTCTTGGCGAGACCCAGCGAGATGCGCTGACTGCCGTCGCCGCCGATGTTGATGACGGCGTCGACACCCATATACTGCAGCTTGCGCAGCATCTCGTCGCTACGGTCCACGGTGGTCCATGTGCCGTCGGCGTTCTTCACCGGCCAGGCGAAGGGGCCGCCCTTGTTGGTGGTGCCCAGTATGGTGCCACCCTGTATCTGAAGTCCCTCGACGGTCTTTTCGTCGAGCATCTGTATCTCGGTAGGCTCGCGCAGCACACCATTGAACGACTCGATGCAGCCGATGACCTCCCAGTCCGAAGCCTGCGAGGCACGCTTCACGATGCCGCGAATCACCGCGTTCAACCCGGGGCAGTCGCCGCCGCCGGTTAGTACCATTACTCGTTTAAGTGCCATAATAAATATGTTTATATTCTTTAAATTTTCAAAATGCAAAGATACGAAGAAAAAATCAAACCCGTCAAAAAAAATCCAATATTTTTTTGTCAGTTTCAAAAATGTTCGTATTTTTGCAGCCGATTTGAATGGCCAAGAAAACGATTGTGATGCTCTTTCGTTCTTGGAATTCAGTCGGTTACGAATTTGAAAACATTTAAGTCATGGCAAAGAAAAATAAAGACGCACGGGTCCAGGTGATCCTTGAATGCACAGAACAGAAGAACAGCGGTGTCCCCGGCATGAGCCGTTACATCACCACCAAGAACAAAAAGAACACTCCTGACCGTTTGGAGCTCAAGAAGTACAACCCCTTCTTGAAGAAAGTCACTGTTCATAAAGAAATCAAGTAACATAATTAATAGGAGAAATAGACTATGGCAAAGAAAGTTGTTGCTACCCTTAAGACTTCGACCGGTAAAAGTTTCGCCAAGGTGATTCGCATGGTGCGTTCTCCCAAGACCAACGCTTACATGTTCTCCGAGGAGATTGTTCCCTCCGACAATGTTCAGGAGTACCTGAAGAAGAAATAATCTTTTAAATAGTAGGAAAGAGATAATAATTTTTTTCATACGCTTTTGTTTTGGCCTCCGTGGGACGCGTCCTATGGAGGTTTTTTATTTTTGTAATTATTTGATTTGTAGTGTGGTCTGCGATTTGAACATTTTGCTGTTGAAACATAAAAGGAAGTGTATCGTTATTAACTGATGAAAAGTGTGTAAATTTGCAACGATTTTATTTCAAATATTATTCACCTAAAAATCAAAAAAAAATGAAGAAAGTTTTATCGATTATGGCCGTTGCAGCAGTTATGCTGTTTGCCGGTAAAGCCAACGCTCAGCTGAGCATTCATGCTGGTTATCAGAGCTACAGCATGACTGCTGAAACTCCCATGGGTTCCTCCACGGAAAGCAACGACGGTTTCTACATTGGTGGTAGCTACAACATGGAGGCTGGTGCTGGCCTCAGTGTGGCTCCGGGTCTCTATTTTGCCTATGTTGAGGACATCATGGACCTCCGTGTGCCCATCCTGATTAACTATGGCATCAAGATTAGCGACGTTCGTCTCTCGGTCTTTGCCGGTCCCCAGATCAACTTCGGCGTTGCTGGTGACATGTATGACAAAGACTTGACCGCTCCTCTTGAGTTCAGCCGTTTTGACCTCGCTGCGACTTTCGGCCTTCAACTGGGCTATCGTAACATCAGCATCGAAGGTGGTTACAGCCTCGGTCTGCTCAACCGTTGGAGCGATGCTCCCAGCAGCTGCAGCATCAAGACCAACCAACTTTTCTTTGGTGTGGGCTACGATCTCTAAACCCTCGTAAGAAGAATCTATTGTGCGGGGCGACGTGAGTCGCCCCGCACTTTTTACATTCTTTCCTTTCGTTTCCAAAGGGTATCCAAATGGGGATACACATGCCCTTTTTCTCAGTTGATGCTCGGTTGTTGTCCGCTTGTTGTCTGGTTTTAAAGCGGACAACAAGCGGACAACAACCGGACAACAAGCGGACAACAGAAGTAGTTGATGACTACCTTGGGGCAGGGGAGACAAGAGGGGGTGCGGGGACGATTTTTTTAGCAAAAAAAAATGACGGGTGATTCAATTATTTTTCGTATCTTTGTTGCTTGGTTCGTTGCGTCCATGCGGGGGCAACGGGTTGATTTTGAATATATAATAATATTATAATAATGAAGTACAACGAGTATAAGCAGCTTAATTTGACCCAGATTGGCGAGGATGTGCGCCGCTTCTGGGAGGAGAACGAGATTTTCGAGAAAGGACAGAAACTCAGCGAGGGACATCCGTCGTTTGTGTTCTACGATGGTCCCCCGTCGGCTAACGGCAAGCCCGGCATCCACCACGTGATGGCCCGCACCATCAAGGATGTCTTCTGCCGCTACAAGGCTCAGAAGGGCTACCTCGTTGACCGCAAGGCAGGCTGGGACACCCACGGCCTGCCCGTGGAACTCGGCGTGGAGAAGAACCTCGGCATCACCAAGGAGGATATCGGCAAGAAGATTAGCGTCGACGACTACAACCGCGCCTGCCGCGAGGAGGTGATGAAGTACAAAGAGTTGTGGGACGAACTAACACGCGTGATGGGCTATTGGGTCGACCTCAAGAACCCCTATATCACCTTCAACAACGAGTATATCGAGACCCTGTGGTTCCTGCTGAAGAAGCTCTACGACAAAGGCCTTCTCTACAAGGGTTATACTATCCAGCCCTACTCGCCCGCCGCTGGCACCGGTCTGTCGAGCCACGAGCTTAATATGCCCGGCTGCTACCGAGACGTGAAAGACACGACTTGTGTCGCCATGTTCAAGATTAAGGACCTTAAGGACGCTAAGGACCTTAAGGACATGCCTACCTACGCTATCGCTTGGACTACCACTCCCTGGACGCTGCCTTCGAACACCGCCCTCTGCGTGGGTCCCAATATCGACTATGTCACCATCGAGACCACCCACCCCTATAAGGAGACGCCCTGCCGCATCATCATGGCCAAGGCTCTGGTGGGTTCGATGTTCCCCGAGGGTAAGTCGCCCGAATACAAGATTGTCGGCGAGTGCAAGGGTAAAGACCTTGAGGGTCTGCACTATGAGCAACTCATCCCCTGGGTGAAACCTACCGAGGTGAGCGATAAGGGTTCGTTCCGCATCATCCTTGGCGACTACGTGACCACTGAGGACGGTACCGGTATCGTGCATATCGCCCCCACCTTTGGTGCCGACGACGCCCGTGTGGCTAAGAAGGCCGGCATCGGCGACCTGCTGTTCTTCGACCGCGACGGCAAGCAGCTGCCCATGGTCGACAAGCAGGGCCGCTTCGCCCCCGTCGAGGATCTCGATCCCGAATGGGTGAAGGCCAACGTCGATGTGGAAGAATACAGCAAATATGCCGGCAAGTTCGTCAAGAACGCCTACGACCCCACCAAGGGCGAGAAGGATATGAGCCTCGACGTGGAGCTGGTCATCATGCTCAAGGAGCAGGGCAAACTCTTCAAGAGCGAGAAGCACACGCATAGCTACCCTCACTGCTGGCGTACCGACAAGCCTGTGCTCTACTACCCCCTCGACAGCTGGTTCATCCGCACCACGGCTCTCAAGGAACGCATGATAGAACTCAACAAGACCATCAACTGGAAGCCCGAAGCCACCGGCAGCGGCCGTTTCGGCAATTGGCTGGAGAATATCGTCGACTGGAACCTCAGCCGTAGCCGCTACTGGGGCACCCCGCTGCCCATCTGGCGCACCGAGGACGGCAAAGAGGAGAAGTGCATCGGCAGCGTCAAGGAGCTGAGTGCCGAGATTGAGAAGGCCGTCAAGGCCGGTCTCATGGCCTCGAATCCCTACGCTGGCGACTACAAGGACTTTGACCTACACCGTCCGTATATCGACAACGTTATCCTGGTCAGCGACAGTGGCAAACCCATGCGTCGTGAGCCGGACCTCATCGATGTGTGGTTCGACAGCGGTGCCATGCCTTACGCCCAGATTCATTACATGGGCGAGCCGCTCAAGGCCAACGAGTTCCCGGCCGACTTCATCGCCGAGGGCGTTGACCAGACCCGCGGATGGTTCTACACGCTCCACGCCATCGGCACCATGTGCTTCGACAGCGTGGCCTTCAAGAACGTCATCTCCAACGGCCTGGTGCTTGACAAGAACGGCAACAAGATGTCGAAGCGCCTCGGCAACGCCGTCGACCCCTTCGAGACCCTCGGAAAGTACGGTCCCGACGCAACCCGCTGGTACATGATCACCAACAGCCAGCCGTGGGACAACCTGAAGTTCGACGTGGAAGGTGTCGACGAGGTAAGAAGAAAACTTTTCGGCACGCTGTATAACACTTATAGCTTCTTCGCCCTCTATGCCAACCTCGACGGCTTCGACTACTCGCAGAAAGACCTGCCCATCGCCGAGCGTCCTGAGATTGACCGCTGGATACTCTCCGAGCTCAACACGCTGGTGAAGACCGTCGGCGACGCCATGGAGGACTACGAGCCTACCCGCGCCGGCCGCGCCATCGGCACCTTCGTCGATGCCTACCTCAGCAACTGGTACGTGCGTCTCTGCCGCCGCCGCTTCTGGCGTGGTGAGATCACCGATGATAAGAAGAGTGCCTATCAGACCCTCTACACCTGCCTCGAGACCCTCAGCCGTCTTATGGCACCCATCGCTCCCTTCTTCAGCGAGCGCATGTTCCTCGACCTCAATGCCGTCACCAAGCGCTACGATGTCGAGTCCGTCCATCACCTCGGCTTCCCCGAATACCACGCCGAGATGGTCGACAAGGCCCTCGAGGAGCGCATGCAGCTGGCCCAGAAGGTCTGCTCTATGGTCCTTGGCCTGCGCAAGAAGAGCAACCTCCGCGTGCGTCAGCCGCTGCAGAAGATTGTCATCCCGGTGCGCGACGAGAACATGCGTGCCCAGATCGAGAAGGTGCAGCACCTCATCTGCTCCGAGCTTAACGTCAAGGAGATTGAATTCCTCGCCGCCGACAACGACCTGCTCGTCAAGAAGATTAAGCCCAATTTCAAGACCCTCGGCCCGCGCTATGGCAAGGTGATGAAAGCCCTCGGCGCCGCCATTATGGCTTTCAGCCAGCAGCAGATCAACGCCCTCGAGGCCGATGGACGCTGCGTGGTCAACGTCGAAGGTCAGGACTGCGAGGTGCTTATCAGCGACGTGGAGATTGCCACGCAGGACATCCCCGGCTGGGTGGTGGCCAACGACGGCAACCTCACCGTGGCCCTCGACATACAGCTCACCCCCGAGCTCATCAACGAAGGCATCGCCCGCGAGCTGGTGAACCGCATCCAGAATATCCGTAAGGAACAGTTCGACGTTACCGACCGTATTGTTGTCGAGTTGCAGAGTGGCGAGTGGGACAGCGCCATCAACACCCATTGCGACTACATCTGCTCCGAGACCCTCTGCACCAGCCTCACCCTCGTTCCCGAGGTGAAGGACGGCACCCCCATCGAGCTCCTCGACGGACAGAATACGATGATTAAGATTGTCAAAGCTTAATGGAAAACCTGATAGATAGAATCAAGCAGCTGGCGCATGCGCAGCGCGAGGAGGTGATAGAGTGGCGGCGGTGGATGCACCGGCACCCCGACCTCTCGCAGGAGGAGTACGGCACCATGGAGTTCGTGGCCGAGAGGCTGCGTGCCATGGGGCTGGAACCCAAGACGGGGATTGGCAAGACTGGCGTTATGGCGATGCTGGAAGGTAGGGGCGTACCCCCGTGTACGCCCACAGAAATCAATGCATCTGGCAAGGGCGTACACGGGGGTACGCCCCTACAAGGAGATAAGGAGATAAGACAATACTGCGTGGCGCTGCGCTCCGACTATGATGCCCTGCCCATCACCGAGTGCACAGGCTTGCCGTTTGCCAGCGAGAAGCCTGGCGTGATGCATGCCTGTGGGCACGATATGCACACCTGCTCGCTGCTGGGCGCCATCAAAATTCTCATACAACTGCGTGATCAGTTCAGCGGCACGCTGATGTTTATCTTCGAGCCCAGCGAGGAGAAATACCCCGGCGGCGCCCGCATGATGATGGAGGACGGACTGTTCGACGAAATCACGCCCAACGAGATATACTCCTTCCACTGCCTGCCGGAGATGGACTTCGGCAAGGTGGGAATGCGCAAAGGCAAGTATATGGCCTCGACCGATGAGCTCTACTGGACCGTCAAAGGCCTTGGCGGCCACGGCGCCACGCCGCACCTGAGCGTCGACCCCATCGTGGTGGCCAGCCACATTGTCATCGCCCTGCAGCAGGTGGTCAGCCGTAACGCCGCCCCCATGATGCCGACGGTGCTCACCATCGGCAAGATACAAGAGGTGGGCGGCCGCACCAATATCATCCCCGACACGGTGAAGATGGAGGGTATCATCCGCACCTTCGACGAGAAGTGGCGCCTCGAGGCCCACGAGAAGATTCGCAAGATAAGCACCGGCGTGGCAGAGGCCATGGGTGCCGAGTGCGACCTCTTCATCGACTACGGCTACCCCTACGTCTTCAACGACGACGCCTGCACGCAGCAGGTGCACGACAACGCCTGCGCCTTCCTCGGCGAGGAGAATGTCGAGTGGCTCGACCTCCGCATGACCGCCGAGGACTTCGCTTTCTTCGCACAGAAGATACCGGCCTGCTACTTCCGTATCGGCATCCACGAGCCCGGCACCCCCTTCAGCAACCTCCACCGTCCTAACCTCATGGTCGACGAGCGCAGCCTGGAGCTGGCCAATGGCCTCATCGCCTACAACGCACTGATGGCGCTGAATAATAGGATAAAACAATAAATGGACAACGATATTCGCGAACTCGAAACCAAGCCCATGGGCAAGCTCCTCTGGCAGTATGCGCTGCCGGCGGTGGCGAGCCAGGTGGTGACGTCAATATATAATATCGTCGACCGTATCTTTTTGGGTAACAGTCCCGACGACGGCAAGATGCTGTTGGCGGCCCTGACCATCACCTTCCCGCTGATGAACATCATCCATGCTTTCGGCTCGCTGGTGGGTGCCGGTTCGGGAGCCCGCATGAGTATTGTGCTGGGCCGCAAGGATGTGCGGTGGGCCGAGAAGATACTAGGTAACAGTATGCTCCTCACTTTCCTGTTCGGTTTCATCTTTGTGGTGGGAGGCTATCTCTGGATGCATCCCATCATCAACCTCTTCGCCGACGGTGCGTCGCAGCAGGTGATCGACGCCGCCTGCGAGTACATGTACATCGTCCTCCCCGGCATGTTCCTCTTGACGGTGACTTACAATCTTGTAGGTCTTATCCGCTCGTCGGGCTATCCTATGAAAGGCATGTGGATAATGGTAGGTGGCGCTATGCTGAATATCTTCCTCGACTTTCTGTTTATCAGCGAGTTCGGTTGGGGTATGAAGGGCGCCGCCTGGGCCACGACGCTCTCGATGGGCGCTTCCGCTGCCGTCGCCGTGCTCCACTTCGTACAGCCGAAGTCCTTCATCCGCTTCAAACGGCATGCTTGGGCTCCCAAGCTTTATATCTTCCGCAATATCCTTGCCATCGGCATCAGCCCCTTCTCGATGAATGCGGCGGCCTTTGCCGTGGTGGCGGTGCTGAACCGTCAGCTGATACGCTTCGGCGGCGACGACGCGATGACCGTCTATGGTGCCGCCAACTCCTATATGGGGTTGATATTCATGGTGCTGCTGGGACTCTGTCAGGCGATGCAGCCCATTGCGGGCTACAACTACGGCGCCCGCCGCAACGACCGTCTGCGCGAGGTGTATATCTTGACGATGAAGGTCTGCGTCATCATCGGCATCATCGGTGCCGCGTCGGCGCTCATCTTCCCGCGCACCATCATCGGTTTCTTCAACTCCGAGTCCGAGATTCTCGACATGGGCGAGCCCGCCCTGCGCTATCTCATGGTCTTCTGCCCGCTGATAGCCTTCACGGTCACCAACTCGCAACTCTTCCAGAGCATCGACCAGCCATGGATAGCCATCGTCACCAGTCTCTCGCGCCAGGTCATCTTCCTCATCCCGCTGTCGCTTATCCTGCCCGACTTGCTGATGGGCTTCAACGGGGGTGACGGCGTCACGGGAGTGTGGCAGGCCTGCGCCATCTGTGATGTGCTGGGCGCCCTGCTGTCGCTGGTGCTGCTGATGACCCACCGTCAGGTCTTCCGCATGGATTATATCCCACCCGAGCGCAAGCCCAAGAAAGAGTTGGGACCAAAGGAAATTGAAAATTGAGAATTGAAAATTGAGAAATAAGAATTGAAAGTCTACGAGAACATATCCCTCAAACCTTATAACACCTTTGGCATTGACGTGAAAGCACGTCGGCTGGTGGTGGTGGAGTCTGGTGACGACTTAGTCACTCTGACACTCAGTCACTCGGAAACTCTTATCCTCGGCGGTGGCAGCAACATGGTGTTTACCAAGGACTACGACGGCACTGTCATTACGCTCAGCCACTCAAGCAATCAGGCAATCAAGCAATCAAGCAATCTTGTCACTGCCTGGGGTGGCATGGTTATGGACGACCTAATCCAGTGGACGCTCGACCATGGTCTTTACGGTCTTGAGAACCTCTCCGCCATCCCCGGCACCGTGGGGGCTTCGGCGGTGCAGAATGTGGGCGCTTACGGCGCTGAGGCAAAAGACTTTATTGAGAGTGTCGAGGCCTACGACCTTCTGGAACGTCGCCAATGCACCTTCTGCAATGCTGACTGCCAGTTTGCCTACCGCGACTCCCTCTTCAAGCATCATCCAGGCCGCTACCTCATCCTCCGAGTCACCTATCGTATGAGTAAGAAGTTTGTCCCCAACCTCAGCTACAAAGCCCTCGAGGGATTGCCTCATGCCACTGCCCAGCAGCTTCGCGAGGCCATCACAGAGGTGCGCTGGAACAAACTCCCGCGTCCCGAGGAACACGGCTCCGCTGGCAGCTTTTTTAAAAACCCCGTCGTCGACGAATCCACCTACCTACGCCTTAAAGCTGAATATCCCGACATGCCCGACGCCCATAGCCTCCCCGCCTCCGGCGGAAATCCTGTGAATCTTGGAAATGGATTCGATAAGATTTCACATGATTTTGACGGGCCCGACAAATCTTGGAAATCAAAAGATAATCTCCAAGATTTTCATGATTTCACCGATAGGTGGGAGAGCAAGTTTTACAAACTTTCGGCCGGTTGGCTGATAGATAAAGCCGGCTGGAAAGGCCGCACGCAGGGTAGGGCAGGGGTCTGGCCGAAGAACGCCCTCGTCCTATACAATGCTGACGGCTGCTCCGGTGACGAAGTCCGCGCCCTTGCCGCAGCTATCCAGCAAGATGTGAAACAAAAATTCGGCGTTGCCCTCGACCCCGAAGCAATAATTATATGAAACATAATGGAAGATAAAAGAAGATAAAAGGAGATAGAGGGAGATAGAGGACAATACCAATTCAATTGTCCTTTATCTTCCGCGAGCACAGCGAGCTATCTTCCTTTATCTGCTTCTATCTCCCCCTCAAAATAATAATATGGAAAAGATAGAGAAATTCTGGCAGTGGTTTGTGGATCACAACGAGGAACTCGTCGCCATGGGCGACCTGGAAGATAAGGAGCGCGAACAGCTGGAGAACGCCCTGCAGTACCAGCTGACAAAATATTGCGACGGCCTCACCTACGAGATAGGCGACGCCACCGCCAACGGCCGTACGCTGACGTTCACCGCCGAGGGCGACACCGACCTCTTCCGCTATGTCGTGGAGCTCGTCGACAACGCCCCCGACCTCGACTGGTGGGAATTCGTGGCCTTCAAGCAGCCTATGGGCACCGAGCTCAAAGTGCGCTTCGACAAGTTGCTCTTCGATACCCGCAAGATGTACTTCCAACAGCTTGAGTGCGAGGAAGAACCCGAGATGCTGGGTCTGCGCATTGCCGTCGAAGACGGCCAGCGGCAAGACGAGGATTTCCAAGTGGGAGTCTATGTGACGTTGGAGTCGTTGATGGGTGAGTTCGACTGTGCCACCCTCATCGGCTATATGGAGACCGTCCCCGTGCCCGCCGAGCCGTTCAAGAGCGGATTTCAGCCGTTGGACGACCTACCCAAGTTCGTCGAGTGGTTCAAAGCCAAACGTGACGAATAGTACTACATTTTTCATTTTTCATTTTTCATTTTTCAATTTTTTCGTATCTTTGCATTTTGTGTCAGTGTGAAATTCTGAGGGTGAGATGAGTTTTATTTGTTGATAATAAAGTATATATGACAAAGATAGATGTTCTCTTAGGACTTCAGTGGGGCGACGAAGGCAAGGGTAAGATTGTTGACGTGCTCACCCCTAACTATGATGTAGTGGCTCGTTTCCAGGGTGGCCCCAACGCGGGTCATACCCTTGAGTTCAACGGCACGAAGCATGTATTGCATATCATTCCCAGCGGTATCTTCCACAAGGACAAAATCAACCTTATCGGCAACGGTGTGCTCATTGAGCCCCGTATCTTCCGTCAGGAAATCGAGGCCCTCGTTGAGAAGGGTGTCGACGCTACCAAGAACCTTTTTATCAGCAAGAAGGCTCACCTTATCCTTCCCAGCCATCGCATGATGGATGCCGCCAACGAGCAGGCCAAGGGCAACAGCAAGATCGGCAGCACGCTGAAGGGCATTGGCCCCGCCTATACCGACAAGATTGCCCGTACGGGTCTTCGCGTGGGTGATATCATGACCGACGACTTCATCGAGCGCTATGGCCAGCTGAAACGTCAGCACCTGATGATGGCCCATGCCATGGGCTTCGATGTCGACACCTTCCGCATCGACAATATGACCCTCAGCGAGTATGAGAAGGTGTGGATGGAGAGTCTGGCCACGCTGAAGAAGTTCCGCTTCGTCAATAGCGAGTATTTTATCAACCAGTGCCTCCGCGAGGACAAGAAAGTGCTGGCCGAGGGAGCTCAGGCCATGATGCTCGACATCGACTTCGGCACCTATCCTTTCGTGACCAGTTCGAATACCATTACCGCCGGTGTCTGCACCGGTCTAGGCGTGGCGCCGAGTACCATCGGCAAGGTGATGGGCATCACCAAGGCCTACTGCACCCGTGTGGGTGCCGGTCCCTTCCCCACGCAGCTTGACGACGAAACGGGCAAGCAGCTCTGCGAACTGGGCCATGAGTATGGCGCCACCACGGGTCGTCCGCGCCGCTGCGGATGGATAGACCTGCCGGCGCTGCGCTACGCCTGCATGATCAACGGCGTCACCGAGCTCTACGTCACCAAGCCCGACGTGATGAATGACTTCGAGACGGTCAACATGTGCACCGCCTACAATATCGACGGCCACAACACCGATGAGATTCCCTTCGAGTACAACACCGTGGCTATCACCCCGGTGCTCACCCCCTTCGAGGGATGGAAGCAGAGCCTCGAGGGTATCACCGAATACGGCAAGTTACCCGAGAAACTGCGCAAATTCCTTGGCGCCATCGAGGAGCAGACGGGTGTGACTATCGCTGCCGTCAGCATCAGCCCCGACCGCAAAGATGTGGTGTTCAAGAATTAAGAATTAAAAATTAAGAATTAAGAATCTGCTGACGCAAGAAATCGTTAATGCGAGATACTAAACAGAAAAAAACATACGATATGAAAAAGCTTTTCCTGTTAGCCGCCCTCTTTTCAATTGTCAATGTTCAGTTGTCAATTTCTCGGGCCCAGACCAAAGTCAAGGAGACTGCGGTGCCGCGTTCGGTGTTGCTGACTCTCGAAAGAACCTATGACTCCTACAAGGTGAAGACCTGGTATCAGGCTCCCGGTCAGTTCATTGCCGAGCTTATCATCGATGGACAGGAAGGTCGCAGCTTTTTCACCGCTGGCGGCGACTGGCAGTATTCCACCTTCCCTGTGAAGATGGAGGAGTGCCCCACCATGCTCACCAGCTATTTCACCAACAACTACCCCGGTTACAAGGTGAAGTCTATCGACTATGTCGAGGAGATGAGCGGCGACAACTACTACCGCATGATAATTGTTAAGAAGGGTATCTCGGACACCGACTTCGAGCTTATCTTCGACACCCGTGGAAAGCTGCAGAAGAGCAACGCTCCCGACCCCGCCGCCGTGAAGCGCGACTACTACACGCATAACAACCCCGACGCCACGGAAGGCGACGTCACCAAGGCCACCAAGACCGAGCAGAGCCGTCACAGCGGCCGTCCTGCCCCCAAGGTCGACGAACCCCAGGTGGAGAAGTTCACCCCTCCGCAGACTGCCGTGGCTTTCTTCGAGAAGAACCTCGCCAAGAAAATTAAATCGGGTCCCGAATGGGTCAATCGCGATGACAAATATGCCGTGGCTTACTACACCGACAAGCAGAAGGTTGAGATGGACGCTGTCTTCGACATCAACACCGGCGCCCATATCAAGACCGGCAAGGTGCTCCCCAAGGAGCGTTACGGCACGGGTATCATGAAATACCTCGAGGAGAAGTTCAACGGCGAGAAGTACAAAATCGAGAAGATGGTCACCTACGACTACAGCTCGAAGTACCGTGAGAACGGCAAGAAGCCGAAATCCTACACCTATGTGGTTATCAGTCAGAAGGTCAAAGGCTCGAAAGAGCGCAAGTTCACCCGCATGATCTTCGACAGCAAGGGCGCCTTCCAGGAACTTCTGGCTCAGCCTCTCGACGAGAAAGACGTCCAGTAATAGTTAATAGTGGATAGTTAATAGATAAATAGATAATAGTTAACAATAATAAAAGAGACGGTCAAAACGACCGTCTCTTTTTATTTTGTGTGGGATTAATCACTTCAATCCACTGAGCTCAGTAAGCACGTCGATGGCTTTTGTGATGGATTGTACACTTTCTATCGAGAGGGTGAGGCGGTCGGGGGTCTCCTTCAGGCGGCTGGTGCGAGGATGAGCCTGGGCGTACATGATGACCTTGGAGAAGTTTCCGCTCTGGTAAAAGGGGCTCTGGGGATTGCTCACCAGATGCAGCACCATGCGGTCCTGCTTGAGGACGATTTTCTCGATGCCGAACTCCTTGGCCATGCGGCGCAGGGTGATGGTTCGTATGAGCTCGTCGACACATGTCGGCACGGGTCCGAAGCGGTCCTCCAGGTGCTCACGGTAGGTGGAGAGCTCTTCTTCTGTGGTAAGTTCGTTGAGCTCCTTATATAGCAACAGGCGCTCGGAGACAGAGGTGACATAGTCGTCGGGCAGCAGCACCTCGAGGTCGGTCTCGATGGTACATTCCTTCACATACTCCTTGTTCTCTTCGGCCTCGGCGGCGAAGAGGTCGGCAAAGTCGCTCTCCTTCAACTCCTCGATGGCCTCGTTGAGGATTTTGTGGTACATGTCGTAGCCAATCTCGGAGATGAAACCCGATTGCTCGGCACCGAGGATATTTCCGGCGCCGCGGATGTCGAGGTCACGCATGGCGATATTGAAGCCGGAACCTATGGAGGAGAACTCCTCGATGGCCTTGAGTCGCCGCTGGGCGTCGGGCGTAAGGGTGAGGTAGGAGGGGATGAGGAGGTAGCAGAAAGCCTTGCGGTTGGAACGTCCCACGCGGCCGCGCATCTGGTGCAGGTCGGAGAGACCGAACTGCTGCGCGTTGTTGATAATCATGGTGTTGGCGTTCGGTATGTCGAGGCCGTTCTCCACGATGGAGGTGGCCACGAGCACGTCGATGTCGCCCTCGAGGAAGCGCATGAGGGTCTCCTCGGTATCCTTGCCTTCCATGCGGCCGTGGGCCATGGCCACGCGGGCGTCGGGCACGAGGCGCTGCACCAGACCCGCCATCTCGGGCAGGTTCTCCACGCGATTGGAGATGAAGAAGGTCTGTCCGCCGCGGTCCATCTCGTACATGATGGCGTCGCGGATGAGCTCCTCGTTGAAGTCGGAGAGCTCGGTCTCGATGGGCTGACGGTTGGGTGGCGGCGTCTGGATGACGCTGAGGTCGCGGGCACCCATGAGGGAGAACTGCAGGGTGCGCGGGATGGGTGTGGCGGTGAGGGTGAGGCAGTCGACGTTGGCTTTCAGCTGCTTGAGCTTCTCCTTGGCGCTGACGCCGAACTTCTGCTCCTCGTCGATGATGAGGAGCCCGAGGTCCTTGAATTTGAGGTTCTTGTTGGTGATGGCATGGGTGCCGATGAGGATGTCTATCTTGCCCTCTTCGACATCTTTATAAATCTGGTTCTTTTCCTTGGTGGTGCGGAAGCGGTTGAGATAGTCGACACGTATGGGCATGCCTTTGAGGCGTTCGCGGAAGGTGTTGTAGTGCTGGAAGGCGAGGATGGTGTTGGGCACGAGGACGGCCACCTGCTTGTCGTCGCAGCAGGCTTTGAAGGCTGCGCGGATGGCTACCTCGGTCTTGCCGAAACCCACGTCGCCGCAGATGAGGCGGTCCATGGGGGCGCGCATCTCCATGTCATGTTTCACTGCCACGGTGGCCTTGAGCTGGTCGGGGGTGTCCTCGTAGAGGAACGAGGCCTCAAGTTGCTCCTGCAACGAGCAGTCCTCGCTGAAGGCGAAGCCCTGCGAGGCTTTGCGCTTGGCATAGAGAGCGATGAGGTCTTTGGCGATGTCCTTGACCTGCTTCTTGGTCTTGGCCTTGAGCACCTGCCACGAGTTGCTGCCCAGGCGGTTGAGGGTGGGAGCCTCGCCCTCACGACCTACGTAGCGTGATATCTTATGCAGGCCGTGGATGGAGATGTATAGCACGTCGCCGCCCTTGTAGATGAGACGGATGAGCTCCTGGCTCTTGCCGTTGTTGGTCACCTTCTCGAGACCCGAGAAGCGGCCGACGCCGTAGTCGATATGTGTGACGAAGTCGCCGGGCTTGAGCTCGAAGAGTTCCTTCAGCGTCAGTGCCTCGTGCGTGGCGCTGAGGCTCTTGACGGTGTATTTGTGGTAGCGGTCGAAAATCTCATGGTCGGTATAGCAGAGCACGCGCTCGTCGTGGTCGACAAAACCGTGGGATAATTGAAAATTGAAAATTGAAAATTGAAAGTTATTGCCGTCTGTATCGTCGAGGATTTTGCGGAGTCGCTTCTCCTGACTGTCGTTGCTGACGGTGATGAGGAGGTGGTAGCCGCGGTCGGCGTAGTCGGCGAGGTTGGCGGTGAGGAGGTCGAACTGCTTGTTGAAGGCGGGCTGCGGGTCGCTGTGGTGTTCGATGCGGTCGGCCTGCGAGAAGTAGTGGCTGTTGCCGTATTCTATGATTCTGCAGTCGAGGAGTTTGTGGAGGAACTCGTTGGCGGAGCAGCTCATCTCCTCGGGCTTCGGTAGGGTCCCGGCCACGGGGTGCTCTTTGTCGGCCAGACGGTCGTTGTAGGCTTTGCGGGTGTCGGCCAACAGCTTCTCCATCTGCTCCGCAGCCATCATCAGACTCTGAGTCCAGACGATATCGTCGCTGCCGAAATACTCCATTAGCGACACTCTTGAACTATTATCTTGCACTCCTTCCTCTTTTTGCACTCCCTGAAAATCGGGTACGATATCGATGCGGTCCATCTGTTTGACGCTGAGCTGGCTGACAGCGTTGTAGGTGCGGAGGGAGTCGACTTCGTCGTCAAAGAACTCGATGCGGAAGGGCAGGTCGGAGGCGTAGGAGTAGACGTCGACGATGCCGCCGCGGACGGCATACTGGCCGGGTTCGACGACGAAGTCCTCGCGCTCGAAGCCCAGCTCCTGCAGGCGCTCCACGGCCTCCCACATGTCGAGTTTCTGTCCTCGGCTGATGCGGAAGGTGTTGGCACGGAAGGTGTTCGAGGAGACCACCTTTTCGCTCAGCGCGTCGGCATAAGAGATCACGATGAGGGGCTCCGAACTGCTCAAGGCTTTCACCACCTCGTTGCGCATCAGTAGGTTGGCATTCTCCGTCTGCTCCGGGTCGTAATGGTATGCCTTGCGGTAGCTTGTTGGGAAGAGCATGACGGATAATGATGAATGATGAGTGATGAATGATGAATTGGCAGATTCACTTCGTTCATCATTCATCATTCCACATTCCACATTAAGCAGTGCTTCTATGTCGTTCTGCAGATAGTAGGCTTCCTCCTTCGACGGAGCGATGACCAGCTGGTTCACCGTCGGTCGCTGCATGGCCAGTGCCGCGATGGCTACCGCCGGCAAAGACCCTGTGAGACCGTCTACATGCACGCGCGCCTTCGTCGTTCCGAGGTGTTCTAAAATATCCTTGATGAGTGAGCTATCTTTGTATAGGTCAGTGAGTACCATGGAATACTAGCATTGAATCGAAGATGCAAATATACGAAATAAAGTTGACGGTCATATAATATTTATCGCGTGCGTGCGTTATTACTTAACTAAAAAATAGACTTATGAAGACATCGATTCTTTGGGCTGATGACGAGATAGAACTTTTGAAGCCTCATATTTTGTTTCTTGAGGAGAAAGGCTGTGAAGTGGTGGGCGTGCAGTCGGGTAGCGACGCATTGGATGTGCTGGAGGAGCAGCAGCCTGATATCGTGTTCCTCGACGAGCAGATGCCGGGTTTGAGCGGCATCGACACCCTGGGCCGCATCAAGGAACGCTGGCCCCAGCTGCCGGTGGTGATGATCACCAAGAGCGAGGAAGAGGGAGTGATGGAGGATGCGCTGGGCGGGAAAATCAGCGACTACCTCATCAAGCCGGTGAATCCTAACCAGATATGGCTTACGGTGAAGAAGCACACGGAGCTGAAGCGTCTGCAGAGCGAGCACTCGACGATGAACTACCAGCAGCGCTTCCGCGAGATAGGCATGCAGCTGCAGGAACGCATGAATGCCGAGGAATGGATAGAGGTGTACAAGAAGCTTGTCTACTGGGACCTGGAGCTTGCCGGCACCGAGGACGACAATATCCATGAGATCTTCATGTCGCAGAAACATGAAGCCGACCAGCAGTTCTGCCGTTTCTATGAGAATCACTACCTCGACTGGCTGAACGGTAGCGAGGAGAAGCCGGTGATGAGTCCTACGGTATTGAAAGAAAGGATGTTCCCTCTGCTGAAGGAAGGGAAGCCTACATTCTTGATAGTGATAGACAATTTCCGCTACGACCAGTGGAAGATGGTGCAGCCGTTGGTGGAGCAGTATTTCCGCACGGAGCGCGACGACATCTATTACACCCTTGTGCCGACGACGACACAGTTCGCCCGCAATGCGATGTTCGCCGGATTGATGCCGAGCGAGATAGAGAAGAAATATCCGCAGTACTGGGTGAACGAGGACGAGGAGGGATGGAAGAACCAGTATGAATCCGAGCTGTTGCAGGAGAACCTGCGACGTCACGGCATCGGGGTGAAGATGAGCTACAACAAGGTGCTCAACGCCCAGTATGGCCGCAAGTTGGTGGATCGTGTGCCCGAACTGATGCACAACGGTCTGAATGTGATTATCTACAATTTCATCGACATGCTGAGTCATGCGCGCACGGACAGCGACATTGTGCGTGAGCTGGCGGTGGACGAGAAGGCCTACCGCAGCCTGACGCTGTCGTGGCTGGAGCACTCGCCGCTGCTTGAGATACTGAAGGCGCTGTCGGAGCGGGAGGTCAATATCATCATTACCACCGACCACGGCAGCGTGAAAATCGACCGGCCGGTGAAGGTGAAGGGTGACCGCGACATCAGCGTGAACCTGCGCTATAAGCAGGGCCGTCTGCTCGACTACAACGCCAAGGAGGTCTTCGAGGTGAAGGATCCTGCCAAACTGTTCCTGCCCCGCAGGCATGTGACGAGCCCCTATATCTTCTGCCGTGCGGGCGACTTCTTCGCCTACCCCAACAACTATAACGAGTATGTGCGCTACTATACAGGCACCTTCCAGCATGGTGGCGTGTCGATGGAGGAAGTTCTCGTCCCCTTCGTGAAGCTGGGGAATAAATAAGAATCAAATACATGAGGAATATGAAGAGAATAATACTGTTGATGGCCGCAGTCATGGTGGCGGGCGCCATGCAGGGACAGAATGTGATAATCAAGAAGGGCAACGAAGGCAATCGTACCGACCCGCAGATGGTGGCGAACGGACGCTACCTGGCTACTGTTGACGGTTTGGACTGCTGGCTGACCCAGAGCGAGGAGGGTGCGCGTGGATTTGTGGAGGACGAAGACTGGCAGGTGGTGCGACTGAACGACGACATGTTCCCGCTGGAACGCCGTGAGTTGCTTATGACAGAACATTGTGTGCCGCTGGCATGGGCAGTCAAGGGCAAGTGGGCTTCGATGTTGCTGGTGGACAGCAGCCAGCGCAAGCAGACCACCGTGCTCAAGGCTTCGGTGTCGCTGGATAGCCTGCAGCTGAAGGACGGGCGCGTGGACACGGTGACGAAGTTCGCCTATGCCAAGAAAGACCGCTGTCATGTGTGGGGCGCCATGTCGGCCAACGGAGAATACATGGGTACGCTGAGTGTGGTGCAGTATACCGAGCGGAAGCAGTATATCTCGATAGCCACGGTGTATGACGCCGAGCTGAAGGAGGTTTGGTCGAGGGAGTTCGCCGTGGGGACGGTAGAGTGCATCTATATCACCGACGATGGCCGTATGCTGACGCTGGGCACCGAGCGCGAGGGTGAAGAGGAACACTTCATCATCTGTGTGATAGACCGCCGCGGCGGCGACAAATTCAATATGACCGTGCAATGCGAGCCTGTGAAAGACATGCGGATAGTGAATGTCTTGGGGCCTCAGATGCTCTGTGCAGGTCTCATCAAGCCTGCCGACGCCAAGAAGGATGAGGACCTGACGTCAGGTGTGGCGACGCTGTCGTTTAACCTCGATTCGATGTCGATAGGTGGTTTCACGATGCGCTACTTCCAGAACGAGGACATCAACATCCTGACGAATGAGAAGACAAAGAAGATACAGAGAGATAGAGAGTTGCCTGATGTGGCCCCGCTGAGTTATGTTCCTACCTCTTATGGGTTTGTGATGTCCGTGGGACGCATGGTGGAAGAAAAGGATGTCAACGCTAACGGCACGAAGACGTGCGATTATAACGGCGTGGGCATCCATCTGGTGGCCGTCGACGCCACCGGTGCGGTGAAGTGGGTGCGCAACGTGCGCCGCAACGACAGGCAGACCGACAGCAAGGCACTGCTGAGGACGCCGCTTTTCATGATGGGCGAGACGCTGTGTCTGGTGAAGAACGAGAACCGCAAGGAACCGGGTGAATATATCATTTCGAACGATGCCAGAGAGTATGAGGTGGGCGACAAGAGCAACCTCGTGCTTTATCGCTTCAGCGAGGAGGGCGACGTGAGGAAAGATGTGCTGGAGCGCAAGACCAAGCAGGCCCTAGGCGCTGCGGCGTTGAGATACGACGGTACGGCGCTGCTGATAACCGTCAAAGGAAGCAAGACCCGTAAGATGGAGATGACGTTGCAGTAGGCAACAGTTAAGTAGTTCTGTAGACTGTGGATTATATCAAGATTAAGGGAGCACGGGCGAATAACCTGAAGAATATCGACGTGGAGATACCGCAAGGCAAGCTGGTGGTAATCACGGGCCTCAGCGGTAGCGGCAAGTCGAGTCTGGCTTTTGATACCCTCTTCGCCGAGGGACAGCGCCGCTATGTGGAGAGCATGAGCTCGTATGCCCGCCAGTTCCTGGGACGCATGACCAAGCCCGAGGTGGATTACATCCTCGGCCTCTCGCCGGCGGTGGCCATCGAGCAGAAGGTCAACACCTCCAATCCTCGCTCCACCGTGGGCACCAGCACCGAGATTTACGAATACCTGAAGCTGATGTTCGCCCGCATCGGACGTACCTTCTCGCCCGTGAGCGGCACGGAGGTGAAACGCCATTCCGTGAGCGATGTGGTGGACTATATTTTAGGAAGTAAGGAGTCAGGAGATAAGGAGACAGATAGTAAGGTGATGATACTGGCGCCGCTGGAGGACAGCAAGGAGCGTCCGCTGCGCTCGCAGCTAGAGATATTGCACCAGGAGGGCTACCAGCGTGTGATGGTGAAAGGTACGGTGATGCGCATCGAGGACATCGGCAATGTGGAGCTGGACAAGGAGGTCTACCTCGTCATCGACCGTGTGACGGTGAACCCCAACGACGACGAGCTTAAAGCCAGGGTAGGGGAGAGCGTACAGGCCGCCTTCTTCGAAGGACGCGGCTCGTGCCGCATCGCTGTGGTCGGCGGTTCGACTGCCGACTTCAGCAACCGCTTCGAGGCCGATGGCATCACCTTCGAGAAGCCCAATCCCAACTTCTTCTCTTTCAACAACCCCTATGGCGCCTGCCCCACCTGTCAGGGCTACGGCAGCGTCATCGGCATCGACGAGAACCTCGTGGTGCCCAACAAGAGCCGTAGTATCTACGAGAACGCTGTGGTGTGCTGGAATGGCGATAAGATGCAGGACGTGAAACGCGAATTCATCCGCCATGCTGCGGTAATCGACTTCCCCATACATAAGCCCTACTACGAGCTGACCCCCGAGCAGAAAGATATCCTTTGGCACGGTGACGGCACATGGGAGGGCATCGACGGCTTCTTCCGCTGGGTAGAGAGCCAGAGCTACAAGATACAGTACCGTGTCATGCTGGCACGTTACCGTGGCCGCACGGTGTGCCCCGAATGTCACGGCCGCCGTCTCCGCAAGGATGCGGAATATGTGAAGGTGGACGGCCTCAGCATCAGCGACCTCACGGAGATGCCCGTGTCGAAGCTGGTGACGTGGTTCAGCGATATCGAGAGTCGCCTCACATCTCACGAGTGCGCCGTCACCGAGCGCCTCCTCACCGAAATCAAGCACCGCCTCGGCTACCTCGTCGACGTGGGACTAGGATACCTCACCCTCAACCGTCTTAGCAACAGCCTCAGCGGTGGTGAGAGCCAGCGCATCAACCTGGCTACCTCGTTGGGTAGTTCGCTGGTGGGAAGCATGTACATCCTCGACGAGCCCTCCATAGGACTCCACTCGCGCGATACCGGCCAGCTCATCAATGTCCTCAAGCGCCTGCGTGACCTCGGCAATACCGTCATCGTGGTGGAACACGACGAGGATATCATCCGCGCCGCCGACTACCTTATCGACATAGGCCCCGGCGCCGGCAGGCTCGGTGGCGAAGTGGTCTATAGCGGCGACCTAAAAATCCTTAATAACCCTAAGGGCGCTAAAGCCCCTAAGGTTCCTAAAGACAGCCTCACTTTCGACTACCTCCTCGGGCGCCGTGCCATCGCCGTCCCCAAGAGCCGTCGTCGCTGGCGCGACCGCATCTCGATACATGGAGCCTACTGCAACAACCTCAAGCATATCGATGTCGACATCCCTCTGGGGGTGTTGACGGTGGTCACGGGCGTGAGCGGCAGCGGCAAGACGAGCCTCATCCGCCGTGTGCTCTTCGACGTGCTGCAACGCCGCTTCGAGGGCGCTTCGGACTATGTGGGCAGCTGTGTGGAGCTGGACGGCGACGTGCGCCGCATTGCGGCCGTCGAGATGGTCGACCAGAACCCCATCGGCCGCTCTTCGCGCAGCAACCCCGCCACCTACATGAAAGTCTTCGACGAGGTGCGTGCCCTCTATGCCAAGCAGCCGCTGGCGAAGACCCGCGGATACAAGGCGGGTTTCTTCTCCTTCAACGTCGAGGGCGGCCGCTGCGAGAACTGCCAGGGCGAGGGACAGGTCACCGTGAGCATGCAGTTTATGAGCGACGTACACCTCGTCTGCGACGAGTGCCACGGCAGCCGCTATAAGGACGAAGCCCTGGAGGTACTCTACAAAGGGAAGAATATCAGCGAGATCCTCGAGATGACTGTCGACCAGGCTCTCGACTTCTTCGACAGCGACGAGACACGCTCCATCTACACCCGTCTGAAACCGCTGCAGGATGTCGGACTGGGCTATCTGATGCTGGGTCAGTCGTCAAGCTCGCTCTCGGGAGGCGAATGCCAGCGCATCAAGCTGGCGTCCTACCTCGTCAAAGGCGAGGCCGAGCAGCCCATGCTGTTCATCTTCGACGAACCCTCCACGGGTCTCCATTTCCACGATATCCAGAAACTCCTCGCGGCCTTCGATCGCCTCATTGAGCGTGGCCACAGCATCGTGGTCATCGAGCACCACCACGACATCATCAAGGTGGCCGACTGGGTCATCGACATGGGTCCCGAGGGTGGCGACGAGGGCGGCAACGTGGTCTTCGCCGGCACTCCAGAAGACCTTCTCAAATGCAAAGAATCCTATACCGCAAAATATCTCAAATTAGAGTAATTAGCCTGTAATTAAACTGTGTAAGCAATTAGTTGAATTAGAATAATTAGCCGTTTAATAAAAGTATATGTTCGAAACTGAAATCAAGAAAATCAAACGCACCTCACAGATTTGCCTGTGGGGCTCCGTGGCCGTGGTCATCCTGACGGCCCTCTTCCTGTATGCCACTCCGTGGTATTTCCCCCAGACACGTCAGGTGTCCGACGCGATGATGCTGTCCGGCAGCGTCCTGACGGTCCTGGCCGTCAGCATGGCCCTGCTGACTATTCGCAAGCGTGTGCCACGCCTGCGGCAGGCCGAAAGCCTCGATACCAAACTCAAAGGCTATGCCTCGCACGTGAGCTCTTTCTATGGCGCTATCTTCGTGGTGGTCTTGGTGCTCTCTGTGTTGGCAGTGTTGGCGAACCGCCGCATGCTCCTGCCTCTCTCCATGCTCACCACGCTGATGCTCTTCCTGGCCTTCCCCAACATCTACCGCATGAAGGTGGACCTCGGCCTGACCGACGACGAGATGCGCTCCCTCTTTGGCGACGAGTATATCCCTGACGAGCGCCCCGAGGAGTCTGTGGTGCAGAACGAGGAAGAAACAAAGCCGGAGAATGAGGACTGAGGAGACCATCGTGGCAATCTCCACACCCCACGGGGTGGGTGGCATCGCCGTGGCCCGTCTCTCGGGCCCCGATGCATTGCCTATTGCCGAAAAACACCTTTCTCCTCTCACCTCACACCTCTCACCTCGCCACGCCACCTATTGTACATTCTTCAGTTCCTCCCCTGGGACAAGGGAGGGGGACCGCCGCAAAGCGGTGGGGGAGGGGTATGACAATACCATACCTCTCGACGACGTCGTCGCGGTATACTTCCCGAAGGGCTATACCGGCGAACCTACCGTGGAGATATCCTGTCACGGCTCACTCTATGTGCAGCAGGCACTGCTGCAGGCCCTCGTCGACGACGGGGCACGTCTGGCGGAGCCTGGCGAGTTCACCCAACGTGCTTTTCTCAACGGCCGTCTCGACCTCTCACAGGCCGAGGCTGTGGCCGACCTCATCGACTCCGTTACCCCTGCACAGCACCGGCTGGCCGTCAGCCAGCTGCGTGGCGGATACGCGCAGAACCTCAAAGCCCTGCGTCAGCAGCTCCTTGACCTTACCTCGCTCCTCGAACTCGAACTGGACTTCTCTCAGGAGGATGTCGAGTTCGCCGACCGCACTCAGTTGCGCAACCTCCTCTCCTCACTCATCACTCAGCTCTCCACACTCATCGCCTCATTCAAGATGGGCAATGCCCTCAAGCGGGGTGTCCCAGTGGCTATCATCGGGGCTCCCAACGCAGGCAAGTCCTCGCTGCTCAACGCCTTGCTGGGCGACGACCGCGCCATCGTCAGTGATGTCCCTGGCACCACACGCGACACCATCGAGGAACTCTTCGTCCTCGACGGTGTCACTTTCCGCTTTATCGACACGGCGGGGCTGCGTCACAGCGACGATATTGTTGAGGCGATGGGTATCGAGCGCAGCCGCAAGGCTGTCGCCGACGCACACCTCGTCATCTTCGTCCACGACGTCACTACCCCTTGGCACGAACCAGCCCTCGACCTCTCCGACAAGAAAGTGCTTGTCGTCCTCAACAAATCCGACCTACCCACACACTCATCACTCATCACTCATCACTCATCACTCCTCACTCCTCACTCAATCCCCCTCTCCGCCAAGACCGGCAAAGGCCTCGACGCCCTCCGCACCGCTATGGTGGAGGCTGTGAGGTCCGACATGCCGCAAGACGACAGCATACTCCTTACCAATGCCCGCCATTACGAGGCGATGTGCCGAGTGAAGGAGGCTTTGTCACATGTCAGCGAGGGTCTCGACGGCGGCATGCCGTCCGACCTCGTGGCTGTCGACCTGCGCGACGCCCTCTACCACCTCGGCACCATCACCGGCGAGGTCTCCTCCGATGAGGTCCTGGGCAACATATTCTCCCGATTCTGCATCGGGAAATGAAAAAGGATGTTAATAAATGAGACAAAAACGGCCCTGCTCCGTCTATAGAGAAAAAGTTATAAAAATGAAACGCACACACGCAATCTCTAATTCTCGTTTTTCTATTCTGCTGATGCTCCTCATGCTCCCCATGGTCTCTTTCGGAGCCAAGAAGGATTATAAGATTACCTTCGTCGTCGACGGCTGCAAGGACTCGGTGGTCTACATGGGCTTCTATCTGGCCCAGAACCGTTACTACTGCGATACCGCCTACAACAACGGCAAGGGTAAGTTCGTCTTCGAGGGTAATAAGGAGCTTAAGCCCGGCCTGTATTATCTTACCAACAACGTCGACCGCTATGTGGAGTTCGTCGTCTATCACGAGAAACAACGCTTCACGCTGCACACCTCGCAGGACAACTGGAAGCTCGGCATGACGGTCAAGGACTCGAAGGAGAACGAGGTGTTCTTCAACTTCCACCGCGCCGAAGAGACCTTCTATCAGGCAATGGACGAGGCGCACCGCACTGTCGACTCGACCGAGTTCGTCACCGTGCTCCGTCCCCGCTATATCCAACAACTCGATAGTCTGCGCATGAGCTACATCAACAAGTATCCCGACTATATGATCTCGAAGATGATGCTGGCCACCAAGGAGGTTAGCGTGCCCAAGGAACATCCCGACGGCACCGCCTTGAGCGACCGCGAGCGTTTCGACTTGTTCATGCAGCACTATTTCGACAATGTGCCCCTCGACGACCCCTTCATCATACGCACCCCCAAGGAGGTCTTCTACCAGCGTGTGATGGATTATGTCGACCGCTACATGAAAGGGATGCCGCCCAACCTGATTTGCCCGTTGCTCGACAGCCTCATCGACCGCGCCGAACCTGCCCCGGAGGTCTACCGCTGGCTGATGCTTAACCTCACCGAACATTTCCTCCAGAGCCGCATCATGGTCTACGACGAGGTCTACGTGCATCTCGTCCAGCGCTATTTCGCCACCGGCAAGGTGGAGGGCCTCGCACCGTCGGTGATCGACGAGCAGATCGAGCGCGCCAACAAGTGGGAGCGTATCCTCGTCGGCAAGGTGGCTCCCGAGCTCGTCCTTTTCGACACCACCCACCGGGCCGCTTCGCTGCACCACATGCCGGGCGACTACACGCTGCTCCTCTTCTGGAGCCCCACCTGCGGCCACTGCCGCGAAATCATCCCCGCGGTCTATGAGGTCTATAAGCAATACACCGAATCGCTTAAGGTCAGTGCTTTCGCTATCCTTACCGAGCCCGACGAGCATACCGTCGGCAAATGGAAGAGCTTCCTCAAAGAGCACGGCATGACAGACCCGCGCTGGGTGAACCTCAACGGTGGCGAGGCCAATGTCGACTGGCGCGAGGTGTACGACATCACCACCACACCCCAGATATTCCTTATCGATAATGCCAATCACAAGATTCTCGCCAAGAAACTCAATGCCGAGCTGCTGGAGACCATCTTCAAGACGATGAAAAAATAATCAATATATAATATAATGACAATGAAACGTACCATCCTGCTCGCCGCCACGGCCATGCTTGCCGTCGCAGGCTGCAAAAACAACACAGACATGGATTCCAACCTCAAAGACAATCCCTTCCTCAGCGAATGGGGTACACCCTACAACATCCCCGACTTCTCGAAGATCAAGACCGAGCATTATATGCCCGCCTTCGAGGAGGGTATGCGTCAGCAGAAGGCCGAGATCGACGCCATCGTGAACAACACCGAGGCCCCGACCTTCGAGAACACTATCCTGGCTTACGAGTACAGCGGTCAGCTGCTCAAGGAGGTCAGCGCCATCTTCTTCAACCTCTCCGAGTGTGAGAACAGCAAGGAGATGGAGGCCATCGAAGAGAAGGTGACGCCGCTCCTCTCCGCCCATGGCGACGACATCGCCCTCAACGCCAAGCTCTTCGCCCGCATCAAGGCCGTCTACGACCAGCGCGAGAGCCTTAACCTCAATGCCGAGCAGGCTCGTCTCCTCGAGGAGACCTACAAGGGCTTCGTCCGCAGCGGTGCCAACGTCCCCGAGGCACAGCAGGCACGCTTCCGCGAGCTCAACGAGCAGATCGCCAACCTCACCATGCGCTTCGCCCAGAACGTGCTTAAGGCCACCAACGCCTATAGCAAGGAGCTGCCCGATGGCACCAAGGTTACCCTCGACATGCCCACCTGGGAGCCCTTCATGCAGACCTGCGCCGACCGCAAGCTCCGCGAGGAGGTGTGGCACGCCTTCACCGACCGCTGCAAGAGCGGCGAGTTCGACAATACCAAGATCATCGACACCCTCGTGAACCTCCGCCTCGAGCGCGCCAACATCCTGGGCTTCCCCACCCATGCCGACTGGGTCCTCGACGACTGCCTGGCCAAGAACCCCGCCAACGTCTACAAGTGCCTCCTCGATATCTGGAAACCCGCCCTCAAGGTGGCCAAGCAGGAGCGCGACCTCTATCAGAAGATGCTCGAGAAAGACGAGCCCGGTGCCAAGTTGCAGCCTTGGGATTGGCGCTACTATAGCGAGAAGCTCCGCGCCGAGAAGTACGCTCTCGACGATGCCGTCGTGCGCCCCTACTTCTGCCTCGACAGTGTCCGCGAAGGCGCCTTCATGGTGGCTAACCGCCTCTACGGCATCACCTTCACCGAGCGCACCGACCTGCCCACCTACGACAAGGAGGCCCGCTGCTTCGAGGTGAAAGACGGCGACCGCACCATCGGTATCCTCTATATGGACTTCCATCCCCGCGCCTCCAAGCGCAGCGGCGCCTGGATGACCGAGTTCCGCGGCCAGTACCGCAACCAGAAGGGTGAGAATATCATCCCCATCATCCAGGTGGTCTGCAACTTCACCAAGCCTACGGCCGACAAGCCCTCGCTGCTGAACTTCGACGAGAGCGAGACGCTCTTCCACGAGTTCGGCCACGCCCTCCACGGCCTCCTCTCTAACTGCACCTATCCCTCGCTGGCGGGTACCAGCGTGCCGCGCGACTTCGTCGAGCTGCCTTCGCAGGTCATGGAGAACTGGTGCCGTCACCCGCAGGTGATGAAGATGTATGCCAAGCACTACAAGACCGGCGAGGCTATCCCCGACGAGCTCATCAAGAAGATTGAAGCTGCCGCCACCTACGGCCAAGGCTTCATCACCACCGAGCTCCTCGCCGCCTCGCTGCTCGATATGGACTATTACTCCATCAAGGAGAAACAGGCTATCGACCCGCTGGCCTTCGAGGAGCAGGCCATGAAGAAGATCGGCCTCATCCCCGAGATCATCAGCCGCTACCGCAGCCCCTACTTCCAGCATATCTTCACCACGGGCTATGACGCTGGCTACTACAGCTACACCTGGACGGCTATCCTCGATGCTGACGCCTTCGAGGCTTTCGTCGAGAGTAAAGATCTCTTCAACCCCGAGCTCGCCAAGAAGTTCCGCCACCTTCTTGAGAGCGGCAACACCGTCGAGCCCATGGAGCTCTACCGCGCCTTCCGCGGCAAAGACCCCAGCCCCAAGGCCCTGCTGAAACGCAAAGGAATGCTTTGAAAATTAAAAATTAAGAATTAAGAATTAAGGCTGGCGCACCACATCGGACGCGCCAGCCTTAATTCTTAATTCTTAATTTTTAATTCTTAATTCTTAATTAATCTGCTGTATTACAGCAGCTGCTAGCTCGTTGGCGCGGGCCTCGGTGGCGGCCTCCGAGTAGATGCGGATGATGGGCTCGGTGTTGCTCTTGCGCAGGTGCACCCAGCCGTCGGCGAAGTCTATCTTCACACCGTCGATGGTGGTCACCTTCTCCACACCGGCCATGCCGTTGTAGAGTTTGGCGACTTTCGCCAGCAGGGCGTCGACATCCATGTCGGGCGTCAGGTCCTTGCGGTTCTTCGAGATGATGTATTCGGGATAGGTCTTGCGGAGTTCGCTGACCTTCATGCCGCGCTTGGCGAGCAGCGTGAGGAAGAGGGCGACACCCACCAGGGCGTCGCGGCCATAGTGCAGGGCGGGGTAGATGACACCTCCGTTGCCTTCGCCGCCGATGACGGCACCCGTCTGGCGCATCATTGTGGTGACGTTCACCTCACCCACGGCGGCGGCGTTGTACTCGCAGCCGGCGTAGCGGCGCGTCACATCGCGCAGGGCGCGGCTGCTGGAGAGGTTCGAGACGGTATTGCCGGGCGTGTGCTGCAGCACATAGTCGGCCACGCTGACCAGCGTGTATTCCTCGCCGAACATCTCGCCGGTCTCGCAGACCAGTGCCAGGCGGTCGACGTCGGGGTCGACGACGATGCCCAGGTCGCAGTGGTTGTCGCGCACGCAGTCGCTGATCTGTGTGAGGTTCTGCGGGATGGGTTCGGGATTATGGGCGAAATGACCTGTGGGGTCGCAGTTGAGCTCCACGACGTCCTGCACGCCCAGGCGGCGCAGCAGACGCGGAATGGCGATGCCGCCAGTAGAGTTCACGGCGTCGACGGCGACCTTGAAGCCCGCCTTCTTGATGGCTTCGACATCCACCAGCTCCAGACCGAGCACACGCTCGATATGGCGGTCAATCCAGTCCTCCTCAACGGTCACCTGACCGAGGTCGTCGACCTCGGCATAGTTGACTTCGCCGCTGTCAGCGAGGCGCAGCACCTCCTTGCCCTCGGCGTCGGAGATGAACTCGCCCTTGCTGTTCAGCAGCTTGAGGGCATTCCAGTGCTTGGGGTTATGGCTGGCGGTGATGATGATGCCGCCGTCGCAGTGGCCGTCGATGACGGTCATCTCGGTGGTCGGCGTGGTGGAAAGGCCGGTCTCCAGCACGTCGACACCCATGCCCTGCAGGGTGCCCACCACGAGGCGGTCCACCATGGCACCGCTCAGACGCGCGTCGCGTCCCACAGCCAGTCTCAGCCGACGGCTGGGGTTGGCTCCTTTGAGGAAAGTGGCAAAAGCGGAAGTGAACTTAACGACGTCGAGGGGTGTGAGACCCTCGCCTGCGGGTCCGCCGATGGTGCCGCGGATTCCCGAGATAGATTTGATAAGAGACATATTATTCTTTTGTTTTAGTAATTTGTTTTACGCGCATTATTATGCGCTAACGAACAAAACCTTTATTTATTGTCCATGTCAAAAAAACTTTCATCCATCCTGCCCGCCGAAGCAGGTGCATGAAAAAAAATATTACCAGTTTCAAAAAAAGTTGTATCTTTGCATTCTGTTAATTCAATAACAATTATTAATAAACATTTAAAAACCAAACAATTATGCCAGCAAGAATTAGACTTCAGCGTCATGGTAAAAAGAATCAGCCTTTCTACCACATCGTTGTTGCGGATGGTCGTGCACCTCGAGATGGAAGATTTATCGAGAAGCTTGGCACCTACAATCCGTTGACCAACCCCGCCACCATCGACCTCAACTTCGACCGCGCCGTCGAATGGGTGAAGAATGGTGCCCAGCCCAGCGACACCGTGCGTCGCATCCTCAGCTATAAGGGCGTCCTGCTCCGTCGTCACCTCCAGATCGGTGTCGAGAAGGGTGCCATCAGCCAGGAGACCGCCGATGTGCGTTTCAACGAGTGGCTGCAGGCCAAAGAGGCTAAGATAAACAGCAAGCGCAGCGACATCGAGAATGACGCTCGCAACACCCGCAAGGCTCGTCTCGAGGCCGAGAAGAAAGCCAACGAGACCAAGGCTGCCGCCGTCGCCGCCAAGCGTCAGGCTGCCGCCGAGGCAGAAGCTGCCGCCAAGGCTGAGGCCGAGGCCGCTGCCGCCGCCGAGAACGAGAACGCCGAGGGCGAAGCCACCGCTGAGACCGAGGCTCCCGCCGAGGCTTAATTTAATTAAGAATTAAGAATTAAAAATTAAGAATTAGGGCTGACGCAAAACATTGCGTCAGCCTTAATTATAAAAGTTTAATTCATCACTCATCACTCATCACTCATCACTTATCACTCATCACTCATCATTCATCACTCATCACTCATCATTCATCACTCATCACTCATCACTCATCATTCATCATTATGAATATAGAGGATTGTTTTTATCTGGGCAAGGTCACCAAGCCTTGGGGCGTGAAGGGGCAGCAGGTGCTGTTCCTCGACGTCGACAGCCCCGAGGAGTATGCCGAGCTCGACTCCGCTTTCGTGGAGGTCAAGGGCAAACTCGTGCCCTACTTCTTCCATGTCGACCAACTCAACGGCAACAAGGCCATCGTTACCTTCGAGGAGATTACCGCCGACCAGGCCGCCGCACTCTGCGGCCACGAGCTCTACCTGCCGCTCGACCTGCTGCCGAAACTTGAGGGTAACAAGTTCTACTTCCACGAAGTGGTGGGTTTCAAGGTGATAGACAGCGAGAAGGGCGATATCGGCACCCTCGAACAGGTGATAGATTACCCCGCACAGCCGCTCTTCCAAGTGATGAAAAACGGCGTTGAGATACTCATCCCGGTCATCGACCAAGTCATCGACAAGGTCGACCGCGAACAAAAAACACTCTACATTACGGCACCTAAAGGGTTGATTGATTTGTATCTTGACAATATCAACATGTGATGTTGATATGTTTTTCCCGCCAGTTCACGGAAAATACCTATTTTTGCACGCAGAACTAATACGGAAAACAATGAAAGCTAACGCTAAACCCCAGGAGAAGAACCGTTATTCGCCCGATGAATTACAGGAGTTCAAAGAGTTGATATTAGGTAAGATAGCCAAGGCTGAGAAGGATCTGGAGCTGCTGCAGCAGGCTGTGGCCGGCAGCGAGAACGACGTCAGCGACACCGCCCCTACCTTCAAGACCCTCGAGGAAGGCAGCAACGTGCTCTTGAAAGAAGAGAACCAGAAACTCGCCGCCCGTCAGCAGAAGTTCATCCGCGACCTCCGCGCCGCCCTCATCCGCATCGAGAACGGCACCTACGGCATCTGCCAGGCCACCGGCAAGCTCATCCCCAAGGAGCGCCTCATGATTGTGCCCCATGCCACCATGACCGTCGAGGCCAAAGAGGCCAGCAAGAAACGCAAATAAAGGATAACACATTCACAACTCAACATATAAACTTTGACAATGCCGAGTCCTCCCCGTTGCGACGGGGAGGACTCTTTTTTTTGTCCGTATCTGGAAAAAAACGTATCTTTGCAGCAGAATATATTCGCTGCCATGAGAATCAAGTCTCTGATAGTCTTTGTGTTTTGCATGTGTACGGGTGTCGTCTGGGCACAGCACGGCCCTACGGGACTCCTCGACGACATGCTTTCCACCAACAGCCGTCTGCAGCTGACGGCGGCAGTGGTGCATTTCGGCCTCGATGACGACGACATCGACGCTGCCGCCTGGCGCGAGCTCGACGCTGCCGTGTCCCTGATGAAAGCCGAAGGCGAGGGGACGATGTTCTATCTCGTTGGCTCGGCCGACGTGCCGTCGGCCTCCCTGCGCTCGAAACGTAAACTCGCCGCACGGCGTTGCCGCAGCGTCTACGACGCGTTGGTAGACAAGCTGGGAGTAGAGAAGAAGTCGCTGACCCTGTTGGAAGATGGGGGCTTCTCCGAAGTGCTGTCACAGAAAGGCTGCCGCATGGTGCTGATAATCAAACGTACCGCCGACACCGAAGCCGTCGTCGAACGCTGGCTCCCCACCTATTAATCACTCATAAATCATAATTCATAAATCTTCACTCATCACTCATCACTCCTCACTCATCACTCATCACTCCTCACTCCTCACTCATCACTCCTCACTCATCACTCATCAAATCCTCGGGATTGCTTCGATGAGGGTGCGTGTGTAGTCTGTCTGTGGATGGGCGAAGAGCTCGTCGGGCGTGCCCTGCTCCACGATACGACCTTTCTGCATCACCATGATGCGGTCCGACAGGTATTTTACTACTGACAGGTCGTGGGTGATGAAGAGGTATGTGTAGTGGTAGCGGCGCTTGAGGTCGTTGAGGAGGTTGAGCACCTGGGCCTGTACGCTGACGTCGAGGGCCGACACGCTCTCGTCGCACACCACCAACTCGGGTTGCAGGATGAGGGCGCGGGCGATGCATACGCGCTGGCGCTGTCCGCCGCTGAGCTCGTGCGGATAACGCGTGTACCAGTCGGGCTGCAACCCCACCTGCTCCATCAGGGAAAGGACTGTCTCTTTCAGAGTATTCTGAGTAATCGGAGTATTCTGATTTTTCCGATGCACTTTCAGGGGCTCTGCTATCGCGTCGCCTATCGTTATCCTCGGGTTGAGGCTGGAGTAGGGGTCTTGGAAGATAATCTGCAGCTTGGGACGCAGGGCGCGCATCTCGCGGCGGCTCAGGCTGTCGAGCGAGCGGCCGCGGTAGCTGATGTTGCCGGCGCTGTGGTCTATCAGACGCAGCAGGGCGCGGCCAAGGGTACTCTTGCCGCAACCGCTCTCGCCCACCAGGCCGAGGGTCTCGCCCTCCATGATGTCGAAGCTGATGCCGTCGACACCCTTCAGCGTCTGCAGCGGCTTACCAAAGAGGCTGCGCTTCAATGTGTAGGTGACATCGAGGCCGTGAACCGAGATTAATGTTGAATGAGGAGTGATGAATGATGAATTATCGGATGCGGTAGCTTGTTCCTCATTCCTCATTCCACATTCATCATTTTGCAAAAATTCTTCTACCGTCGGCAGGCGTTCCGGACGGCTGTCCAGTGGCGGACGGCAGGCCAGCAGCCCTTGGGTGTAAGGTTCGTGCGGGTGGCGCAGTATCGCGTCGGCGGGGCCTTGCTCCACCATCTTGCCGCGGTACATCACCAGTATCTCGTCGGCAATCTGCGCTATCACCCCCAGGTCGTGGGTGATGAAGATGATGCTGATGCCGTGCTTCTGCTGCAGCGTCTTGAGGAGGTCGAGTATGGTCTTCTGTACGGTCACGTCGAGTGCCGTGGTGGGCTCGTCGGCGATGATGATATCGGGCTGGTTGATCAGCGCCATGGCAATCATCACGCGCTGCTTCTGACCACCGCTGATCTCGTGGGGGTAGCTGTCGAAAATCTTCTCAGGCCTCGGCAAAAGCACCTCCTTGAACAGTTCTAGTACTTTCGTCCTTTCACTCCCTTTCTTCGTTGTCATTTGATTTAATTCAGCGGTGCTCAGATCCCCTTCAGGGTGCACTCCCTTATGCGCTCGCATCATCTCCATCACCTGCTCGCCGCATTTCTGCACGGGGTTGAGGCTTGTCATTGGCTCTTGGAAGATCATGCTGATACGTTTGCCGCGGATATCGCGGAAGCCCTCCTCGTCGAGCGTCAACAGCTCCAGCGGATGCTCCTCGTCCCCTCCCTGCAGGGAGGGGTGGCCGAAGGCCGGGGTGGGGGATAGCTTCGCGCTGCCGCGAACCGTGGCGTTCTTAGGCAGCAGGCCCATCAGCGCCAGCGTGCTGACGCTCTTGCCCGAGCCGCTCTCGCCCACGATACCCAGCGTCTTGCCGCGCTCCAGGGTGAAGTTCAGACGCTCCACCACCGTCCGCTCGCCGAAGGCTATCGACAGGTCCTGTACCTCCAGTATTGTGTTGTCCGTTTTCACGCAGAGATAACGCAGAATCCTGCGAAAAATTTTGCTCCCCGTAAAACTTTTTCAACTCCTCCCCTAAGTTTGCTCCACTGCGGTCGCAGGCCATGTCTCCGTTGGAGCCAGACAGAGGGGAGGTGGCTCCGCCAACGGCGGAGACGGAGGGGTGTGTTTCAGTATCTTCTATCGGTCCATGCCCAATATACAGCGTCTGCGACCAGCGCCCGGCGGCGTCCTGCACCATGCCCCACACCTGCACCTCGCGGCCGGCGAAGCTCTCGGGCAGCACCACGGCGAGGCGCTGCTCGCGGCGGTAAACCGGAGCAGAGAAGAAACCGCGCTCAATCTCAGGACAGTAGACATATATGTACACGCGGTCGTAGTTGTCGGCCCGCATATGCAGCGGGTTGCGCTCGAAAGGCACGACGAGCGTCGTCCCGTCCGCCACCTCCGGTGCCCCGAAGGCCACCGGCGCCACCGGCCCCTCGCTCAGCACCAACCGCTCCCAATCCACAGAAAGTTGTGCGTTCTCCAGCACCTTCTCCGTGCCCCGCAGTTCGGCCTTTCCCGTCTCCCCCTCCTGAGGGGGAGTACCCCGTAGGGGGGAGGGGGTGGTAATAGTGCTAAACGCCTCCTGATTCCTCATAACAAAATAGTTACACGGCGTCATGCCGTGCTCCATGGAGACGAGGTCGAGGGTCTCGCGCAGCACCCAGTTGAGGCGGCCGGCGAGCTGCACCTGCTGTTTGAAGAGCATGCGGTGCTCCTGCTGTGCCGCAGTGCGCGGATTGCGCGGGTGACTCGAGAAGGTGCGCACCACCCATTTGCCGCGCCACTGGTATCCCACCGTCGGCCCCATCCTTCCCTGGAACCCACCCAGGTATCCATCACGTATAATAGCCATATCGATAAGGTTTTAAGTTACTAATACAATATATTATCCACTTATCATAACGTTACTTTCTCCTATATATTGCCTACCAAAGAAACTTTAATTAAAGACAGCATAAAGGGAATATAAAGAGTAATGTAAGAGATGATAGTATGAAGACCTGAAAATAAACCGGTTACAAAGACCCATTTTTAGGCCTTTGTCGGTGTTTTTGCATCTTCGGTGGAAAATCCGAAATTATTTTTGCAGATACTGTTTTTCTTCGTATCTTTGCAATCGAAAAAAAAAACGAGAAAGAGGAGTGGGAGGGATTGAAGCCCGGCGGAGATGTGCCGGGCGCGGCGTTGGAAGCATGAAAACAACAAAAGAAGGATCATGACACGGGAAGAAATGATGGCCAAGGGATTGGTGCCTGAGGAGACGAAGCATAACGGTCACCGCAGGGCACATTTCCACGACTATAACCGTCCGGGCGTTTACATGATAACGCTGGTGACAGAGGGACGGCGGCGTGTCTTCGGCCGTATCGTGGGTCACACGAGAGGTGCGAGAGGAACGGAAGAGTACCCACATCTGCAATGCTCGGCTCTGGGTGCACGGGTCCTTGAGGAGGAGGTGGGGAAGATACCCCAGTTCTACCCGATGGTGGAGGTGTGCAAGGTGGCACTGATGCCCGACCACATCCACCTGCTGGTGAGGGTGAAAGGAAGACTGCCGGAAGGGAAACACCTGGGAAGCATTGTCCGTGGATTTAAGACGGGGTGCACGAGGGCTTGGTGGAAGCAGCAAGACGAGGAGGGGAGGCCCGACGGAGAAGCGCCAGGCACGGTGGGGACGGTGCCTGAGGTTTCTCCCTCAGGCTGGAGGCCGGTCCTCTTCGAGAAGGGGTACCACGACCGCATCATCATCAGAGACGGGATGCTGGAGACCATCTGCCGCTATATGGACGAGAACCCCTTCCGGGCGAGACTCCGGGAGGAGTGCCCAAACCTGATGCAGCGGCGCCTACACCTATGGATACACGACCGCGAATATGCCGCCTTCGGCAACCTTTTCCTGCTGAAGAACCCCGATAAGTTGCAGGTCTTTTTCCATCGCAAGAATGGCGAGGGGGTGCCGACACACCTCACGCCTGAGTATGAGCAGGAGAAAGCCCGCCTGCTGCAACGGGCAGAGGAGGGCGCCGTACTGGTGACACCTGGAATCTCGAAAGGCGAGCAGGGCGTTGTCGCGGAGGCGTTGACGGGACACCTGCCGCTCATCATCCTACAGAAGGAGCCCATCTCGGAGTACTGGAAGCCACCCCAGGGACGTTTCTATGCTTGTGCTGCAGGACGCCTGCTGATTCTGTCACCGTGGGAAATGAACGGCGATTCCGATTACGCCCGTTTCCATTCGCTTAATGGTTTGGCACGGGATATCTGTCTCGCCACAGATACCCGACTGCTAGGACTTGACAGAAGAAGCTGAGTTAGATACGGTAAAGATTATTCTTATAGAGAAAAAAAGGAGGAAACAATGAAAAGAAACAAAATTATAGAAATCATGTTCTCATTATCTCTCATTATATTGTTCAGTTCGTGTGGGAATAATGATCAATCAAAAAGGTATGTGATAAAAAACATTACTCAACCATGTGAGACAATACTTGTTGCATCAGACACTTCAAAAGAGCCGACAACGATGTTTGTCCAAATATCTGGTACAATAAAAGGGGAGTGCTCATTTGAGTTAAAGGGGAAAAATCAGAAATATTTGAGTGTGGATTTAAAAGATACCATTGATTATATCTACAAGTCTGAATGGTATGACCCCCAAGTCACTCTTGTATATCAGCCCAAGCCTGGTATAGTTGGAGATAGCTTAATTGTTAATTACCGTATATGGTAGATAATTCAAGCAAATTTTACCACTTCGTTCAACTTTCGTATCATTTTGAAAAAAAAAACTGTGGGTGGAGGGAAGAAAAATATGGAATATTAAAAAAAATGTGTATATTTGCACTGCTGTTTTGAACGCATTATCAACCTAAATAACAATACAACTATGACAAAATCAGAACAATTCATGGAGATGGAAGCCCGTTACGGCGCCCATAACTATCATCCGCTACCCGTCGTGCTCGCCAAAGGCGAAGGTGCTTTTGTGTGGGACTGCGAAGGTAAACGCTACTACGACTTCCTGTCGGCCTACAGCGCTGTGAACCAGGGTCATTGCCACCCGAAGATTGTCAAGGCCATGTGTGACCAGGCCCACGAGCTGACCCTCAGCAGCCGCGCTTTCTACAACAACTGCCTGGGTGAGTGGGAGAAATATGTCACCGAGTACTTCGGCTACGACAAGGTGCTGCCGATGAACACCGGTGCCGAGGCCGACGAGACGGCCCTGAAGCTGGCCCGCCGCTGGGGTGTCGTCAAGAAAGGCATTCCCAACGACGAGGTGATGATTGTCTGCTGCGAGGGTAACTTCCACGGCCGCACCATCACCATCATCACCATGAGCAACGACCCCGAGAGCTACGCCAACTACGGCCCCATGACTCCCGGCTTCATCCGCATCCCCTATAACGATCCCGACGCCCTCGAAAAATGCCTGGCTGAACACGGCAAGAAGGTGGCCGGATTCCTGCTCGAGCCCATCCAGGGCGAGGCCGGCGTCTATGTCCCCGACGAGGGTTACTTGAAGAAATGCTACGATATCTGCAAGAAGTACAACGTGCTGTTCATGGCCGACGAGGTGCAGTGCGGTATCGCCCGTACGGGTAAGATGCTGGCCTGCGACCACGAGGGCGTGCGTCCCGACCTGCTGATCCTCGGCAAGGCTCTGGGGGGCGGCGTGATGCCCGTCTCCGCTGTCCTGGCCGACGACGACATCATGCTGAATATCAAGCCCGGTGAGCACGGCTCCACCTTCGGTGGCAACCCCATCGCCGCCAAGGTCTCCATCGCCGCCCTGCAGGTTATCAAAGACGAGCACCTGATGGAGAACGCCGAGCGTTTAGGAAAAATCTTCCGCGAGGAAATGTCGAGCTTCAAGAGCCCGATGATCGAGAAGGTCCGCGGCAAGGGTTTACTTAACGCCATCATCATCAAGCCCCACAACGGCAAGGAGGCTTGGGATGTGTGCCTGAAGATGCGCGACCTCGGCGTGCTGGCCAAGCCGACGCACCAGCATATCATCCGCTTCGCTCCCCCGCTGGTCATCACCGAGGAGCAGCTGCGTGCCGCCATGGAGCTCATCAAAGAGGCCATCAAGTCGTTCGAGTAATCGATACGGCAGAGAAATACTCATGGAGGCATCCCCTTGCGGGGTGCCTCTTCTTTTTTGTCAAGGGTGGGGGAGGGGGTTAGAGGGTGCGGCCCCAGCGCGAGTACTCGGTGTCCATGGGGACGTAGTAGATGGCGGAGCGGTCTTTGATGACCCATTTGGCGGGACGGCTGGAGAGGAGGATGCGGTGCTCTTTGATAAGCGACATCATGCGGCGCTGGTGGTTGACGAATTTCTCGCGGTCGAGGGCGATGCTCTCGAGGAGGGGGAGGTATTCGTCGGGTGAGAAGTCGGGCGCGCAGTCGAGCAGCCAGTCGATGAACTGCTCGTTGTTGATGGAGCGGTCGAGCAGGTCGGGGTAGATGTCGTTGAACGAGCGGCGGTACTTCTCGGAGATGCCGCTGCGCAGCTTGATGTTGGACCAGATGCGGTCGTAGGTGCCCTCGAGGATCTTGCGGTGGGCTTCCGATTCGTCACGCAGTTCCTTCTCCTTGCGGTTGTAGTGCAGGGAGACGAAGTGTATGGCCACCAGGACGGGTATCGAGAGGATGACCAACAGGACCGTTATGACTATAATGTATCCGAACATCTGTGACTGAAATGGCGCTTGTTTAAAATGCAAAAATACAAATAAAATTTGTATGCGAGCGAAAAAGATAATTGTTTTTTCTTTGAAATAGTGTTTTTCTATTCCGTATATGTCATGTTGTGAGTTGGATAGGTGGTTTATTTAAAGCAAAGAAATATATAGTGCAGGGAGGAGAGTGTTGTGTTAAAAAACGCAAGGTTTTTGTATGGGTTGAATTATTTGTGTAATTTTGCATTTTGAAATCTGGTAAGTGATTGCATGGTATGAAACGCAGAGTGCTGATAATATGCTTGTTGGCGGCTTTCTCGCCGCTGTCTGTCCTCAGGGCGCAGTATGATTTTTCGTACAGAAGTCCCGAAGGCCAGACGTTGTACTATCAGGTGTTGCCCGACGGGAAGAGTCTGAGGGTGACACATCCCGAGCGCGAATGGCCCTACTATGCGGGGAGCAAGCCTGTCGGAAAGGTGACGGTGCCCGGCGTGGTGCAGTGGAACGGTGCGGTGTATGAGGTGGTGGAGATAGGTGAGTATGCCTTCTATGGCTGCGACAGTCTGACGGCGGTGTATCCCGGTTTTGTGCGCAGTATCGGAACGCAGGCTTTTTGTGGGTGCAAACGCTTAGAAACCATCGAGTTGAATGCTTCTGTGCATGTGATTGGCGAGGGAGCTTTCGCTTATTGCAAATCGTTGGAAACGATGCTGTTACCTGATGAGGTGGAGCATATCGGTATCTCCGCATTCTCGATGTGTACGGGGTTGCGAGAGGTGGTGATGATACAGCATGTGGAAGATGTCTGCGACCTCACCACGTTCTATGGTTGCCCGCTGATGAAAGACCCCAAAAACCGCAAAAAAGACGACGCAGAAAGGATAATTTGGCGCTTCCCCGAGGTGGTGGAATAAAAAATATCTGTTTGATAACATGACTGTTGCAAAATATTTTTTATAAAAATACCTCTATGTGAAAAAAACTTTGTAATATTGCGTTTTGATTATAGGCCTATAATATGTCAAAAAAACACATGAAAAAGAAACTGAAAGGAGTATTTCTGGGGGCGATGTTGCTGTTGTCGGCGACCGCCGGAGCCCAGGATATCGGCTTCTCTCAGTTTTACGCTAACCCGCTGTATTTGAATCCAGCGTTCGCCGGATCAGCGGTTGCTCCCAGAATCTCCTTGACTTATCGTGCGCAGTGGCCGGGATTGGTAAGTGCATTTACCACGGTCTCTGCTTCTTATGACCAGTATTTCCCCGACCTCCACGGTGGTCTCGGTTTCCTCCTGATGACCGACCGTGTGGGTGACCATGGCGCCCTGTCTACCAACATGATAGGTGCGATGTACTCTTTCCGTTTTCAGTTGAGCCGTGACATCTATGTCAGCGCCGCCCTTCAGGCCTCGCTGGTGAACACGCACCTCAGCTGGGACGAATATCTGCGCTTCCCTGACCAGATTGACCGCGAGTTGGGCTTCTCGTATGCCACGGGTGCCACACCTCCCGACAAGCTGAGCCAGTGGACTCCCGACTTCAATGCCGGCGTATTGGTCAGTGGCTCGCAGTGGTATGCCGGTTTGGCAGTCTCCCACCTGACGCAGCCCAATGTGGCGTTCTATTCGGAAGATCCTGTGCCTATGAAGTATACGGTGCATGCCGGAGGTCTGATCAATGTGGCCGAAGAGGGGCGCCGCCAGTCGTCGCTGGGTCTGGGTACCCCCATCATCTCGCCCAACATCGTCTATCAGTATCAGGGCGGCTTCCATTATTTTAACTATGGTGTCTATCTCGACTGGATGCCCTTCCTGGTGGGTGTGTGGTTCCGTCACGGCACGGAGAATGTCGACGCCTTCATCTTCCAGGTGGGTGTGCAGCAGGACTACTTCAAGGTGGGATACAGCTATGATGTGACCGTTTCGAAGATGGCCAACAGCACCGCCGGAGCTCATGAAATCACGGTGGGATTCCTGCTTCCCGTGCCCGAGCAGAAGAAGAAAGTGCGTGCCATACGCTGCCCGTCGTTCTAAAAATGAAACAATAAAGAGAAAAAATCGTTTAATAGGATAATACAAAAAAGCAGATATATGAAGATTTTCAGAATTTCAGGCCTGATGTTGGCTACCGTCGTTTTGCTGGCCGCTTGCGGAAACAAGACCGGCAAGTCTGAGACTACGGGTTGGAACTACAACGACCCTCTGTGGGGCGGTTATGAAGTCTCCGACAGAACGGAGCAGCCCACCGCACCCGGTCTGGTTTTTATCGAGGGTGGCTCGGTCAAGATTGGTCTTGACAACGAGGACGCCCGCTATTCTTGGAATACCACCCACACCGTCACGGTGTCGTCGTTCTATATGGACGAGTGCGAGGTGAGCAACAAGCAGTATGGCGAGTTCGTCTACTGGATGCGCCGCGCCTACAATGACGAGTTCCCCGAGAAGGTGGCCAAGATTATGCCCGACACCGCCGCTTGGCGTGACCGTCTGGCCTGGCGTGAGAGCTTCGTGGAGCATTACTTCCAGAGCCCCTCTTATCAGGACTACCCCGTGGTGGGTGTGTCGTGGGAGCAGGCCCAGGCTTTCTGCCGCTGGCGTACCGACCGTGTCAACGAGAAGGTGCTCGTCGATATGGGTATCATCACCCTCGACCAGGAAAATCTTGGAACCAATGCCTTCCAGACCGACGTCTACCTCGCCGGCCGTTACGAAGGTGAGCGCCGTCAGGGTCTGAAGGACCTGAATCCCACCAACGGTGGCGAGGACCGCGACGTGCGCAAATCCGACGGCATCCTCTATCCCTACTACCGTCTGCCAACAGAGGCTGAGTGGGAGTTCGCCGCCGCCGGTACCATCGGCACCACTTACGACGAGCGTATCACCGAGCACAAGGTCTATCCTTGGACCGGTCACAGCCTGCGCTCCTCCAACAAGAAATACTACGGTCAGTTCCTTGCCAACTTCAAGCGCACCCGCGGCGATGCCATGGGCGTGGCCGGCAACCTGAACGACGGTTGGGACTATACCTGCCCCGTGAAGTGGTACTTCCCCAACGACTACGGTCTGTACAACATGGCTGGCAATGTCAGCGAGTGGTGCGCCGATGTCTATCGTAAGACCATCAGCAACTACGAGGATGTCGACCCGTATCGTGGTAACATCTATATGACTCCCGAGCTCGACGAGGATGACTCTCCTCTGATTGGCGACGACGGTATGATGGTGTACAAGGAGGTTGAAGACCAGATGAACCGCCGCAACTACCGCCAGGCCGACAACGTCAACTACCTCGACGGTGACAAGAACTCGCAGCTCGACCAGAGCAGCTGGGAGGCTCAGACCGACAGCAAGAACGCTTCCGAGGACGAAGAGGGTGAAGAGGCCGAGAGCGCCGACGAGGAAGAGTATGAAGGTGAGGAAGGCGAAGAGGCTGGCGAGAGCGAGAACGCCGCTCTGACTGAGGGCGACAAGTGGACCAACGAGATGTACCGCCGCAAACTCGACACCAACCACTCGGGCGCTGCCCAGGTGAGCAACAAGGTGCGTGTGGTCAAGGGCGGCAGCTGGAAGGACCGTGCCTACTATCTGCAGGCCGCTACCCGCCGCTACCTCCTCCAAGACCGTTCGGCTTCGTGGATTGGCTTCCGCTGCGCCATGGACCGTCTCGGCTCCCGTGTGAAATAAAGTGGAGAACTGAGAGTGCAGAGCGGAGAGCAAAAAATACTAAAGGGAAAGTGGAAAGTGTTTGCACTTTTCACTTTCCTCTTTTTACTATCGCCGGCATTGCAGGCGCAGAAGATCATTGAGTACTCTTCCGGCATGGGCTCCCGCAGTCCACAGAATACCGATGTGTGGGTGTTGTACAATGGCGTGGTGGCACGTCATGAGGGCATGAAGCTACGTGCCGACTCGGCGCACTACGACACCCGGGAGAACAGCTTTACGGCTTTCGGACGGGTGGTTATCACGCTTACCGACACTTCGTTCATCTACGGCGACCGCCTCTTCTATGACGGCAACGCCCGTGTGGTGGACATCTGGGACGACACCGTGACACTGGTTGACGGAGGCACGCGCCTGCTGGCCAACCACATCACCTATGAGCGTAACACCGCCACGGCGTACTACACGAAGTGGGGTTATGCGAGCAGCGGCGTGCGCAAGCTCGACAGCCGTCAGGGCCAGTACAACTCCGACCTCAAACAGTTCTATATCTATAACGACGTCCATCTGAGCGACACCTCCATGCGCTTGGTGACGGACACGCTCCTCTACAACACCACCACCGAGGTGGCACATTTCGAGAGCCCTACACATATCTATACCGACTCGTCGACCATCTACAGCGAGTTGGGCGATTACAACACCCACACCCGCTTCGCCATCTCTTTCCGTGCCTCGCACGTCGACAACCAGGGCCGCATGATAGACTGCGACACCCTCTATTATGACGACGAGCAGCGCTACGGCAAGGCGAAGGGGCATGTCTTTATCATGGACTCGACCAACAACATCACCTGCAGGGGCCGTTATGGCGAGACGAGCCAGAGTCAGAACTTCTCCTTTGTCACCGACAGTGCCCTGGTGGTCTTCGTCGACAAAGGCGACTCACTCTTCATGCATGCCGACACCGTGTATGTCACCACCGACAGCAACAACCAGCTGGAGACGGTGAGGGCCAACTACAAGGTGAAGCTCTACCGCAAGGATGCCCAGGCGATGTGTGACTCGGCCTTCTACAGGGTGGCCGACTCGATGCTGATGATGTACAAGTCGCCCGTGCTGTGGTATGAGCACTACCAGTGCAGTGCCGACACCATGGAGATGAAGCATGACAGCGTCGGCGTGAAGCAGGCCTGGCTCCGTTCCAACTGCTTCGCCATCCAGCAGGTGGATGTCGAGAAATTCAACCAGCTGAAAGGCCGTCAGGGCGTGGTCTATTTCGCAGAAGGCGAGCCTCTCTACTCCGACATCACCGGCAATGCGCAGATGGTCTTCTATATCACCGATAGTGACAGCAGCGGCCGTACCGTGCTGGTGGGCGCCAACGTAGGCGTGGGGTCGGGTATACGCATCTATTTCGACACCGCGCGGACCGCTTCCAGGGTGGTGACCTTTGACAAACCCGACATGAAGACCTACCCTGTGATGAAGCTTCCGCAGGAATGGCGACGGCTGCAGGACTTCCAATGGCTGTCAGCCCGGCGCCCCCGTCGGCCGGAAGATGTCTTCCGGTGGTGACAAAATGTCAGTCAGACTGCCAATGGCAGTCTTTTTGATATAATAATACAAGAAAAAATCACACATAGATTATGAGCAATAAAGAAAAACATAGCAAAGACAAAGCGACAGATGACTTACTGAAAGCTGCCGAGCAGGCGGTGAACGACGAGGCTGCCAAAGAACAAGCTCCCGAGGACGCCGCCGAGACAACGGAGAACGGCGAGGCTGACAAGGTGCAGGAGATGGGTGAGAAGTTGGCCGAGCTCAACGACAAGTACCTCCGCCTTTACTCTGAGTACGAGAACTACCGTAAACGCACCACCCAGGAGAAGGCCGACCTGCTGATTAACGGCAGCCGTGAGATGATGAAGGCCATCCTGCCTGTCATCGACGACTTCGAGCGTGCTCTGGCGGCCACCGAGGACGAGGGCGTCAAGCTGATATATAATAAGATGCTCAAGATTCTCGAGCAGAAGGGTCTGAAGGCCATGGAGGTGAAGGGTGAGAAATTCGACGAGAACCTCCACGAAGCCATCACCCGTGTCCCCGCCGCCGAAGAGGCCCAGAAGGGCTTGGTGGTCGACGTGGTGGAGAAAGGCTATTATCTGAACGACAAGGTGCTGCGCTACGCCAAAGTAGTGGTGGCTTTTTAAGAGGGAGGAAAAGATAGAAAGATGAAAAGATAGAAAGATGAAAAGGTGAAAGGATAGTAAGATGACATTTAATCTTTTAGTCTTTTGAACTTTTAAACTTTAGATGGAATTATGGCAAAGAGAGATTACTATGAAGTGCTTGGAGTGGACAAGAATGCCACTCCCGAGGAACTGAAGAAAGCCTACCGCAAGTTGGCTCTCCAGTACCATCCTGACCGCAACCCCGGCGACAAGGAGGCCGAGGAGAAATTCAAGGAGGCGGCCGAGGCTTACGATGTGCTGAGCAATCCCGACAAGAAGGCCCGCTATGACCAGTTCGGCATGGCCGGCATGGATGGCGCCTACGGTCAGGGAGGCATGGATATGAACGATATCTTTTCGCAGTTTGGCAGTATCTTTGGCGACTTGTTCGGCGGCGGTTTCCGCACGGGCTTCTCGGGCTTCGGCGGTGGTAACGGCGGCCAGACCCGTCGTGTGCTGCGCGGCACCAACCTGCGTATCAAGGTTAAGCTGACCCTCGAAGAGATCGACCGCGGATGCGAGAAGAAGATCAAGGTCAGCAAGTATGTGCCCTGCAAGACCTGCGGCGGCAGCGGTGCCCGCGACGGCAAGACCGAAACTTGCCCGCACTGCCACGGTAGCGGCGTGGTTACCGAGACCAAGCGCACCATCCTCGGCATGATGCAGACCCAGAGCGCCTGCCCCCATTGCGGCGGCGAGGGACATATCATCAAGGACAAGTGCCACGACTGCCACGGCGACGGCATCGTCAAGAGCGACGAGATTATCACCATCAATATCCCCGCCGGCGTGCAGGACGGCATGCAGCTGGCCATGCAGGGGCAGGGCAACGCCGCTCCCCACAACGGCATCGCCGGCGACCTCATCGTGCTTGTCGAGGAATTGGAACACGACACCTTCGAGCGTCAGGACGCCAACCTCTACTATAACGCCTTCGTCACCTTCTCCGAGGCTGCCATGGGCGCGTCGGTGGAGATCCCCACGCTCAACGGCAAGGTGAAAATCAAGATAGACCCCGGCACCCCGTCGGGGCGTGTGGTGCGCCTGCGCGGTAAAGGCCTGCCGGTGGTCAACGGCTACGGCCGTGGCGACCTCCTGGTGTGCCTCAACGTGTGGATTCCCAAAGAGCTTACCAAGGAAGAGAAGAAACTCCTCGAAGACCTCCAGAAACATCCCAATTTCCAGCCCAACCCCACCAAACAGGAGCGTGGCTTCTTCGACAAGATGAAGGAGATGTTTAATTAAATTGAAAATTGATAATTGAAAATTGAAAAAACTTGGGACTGAAACCAATTCTTAATTTTTAATTTTTAATTCTTAATTCTTTCATGACTGAGGCGTTCCTGCATTACATCTGGCAGCATCAGATGCTCGACAAAAGGCTGGCCACCACCGATGGGCAGCCTGTTGTCGTACATCGGGCTGGCGACCTGAACCGTGATGCAGGTCCTGACTTCTTCAATGCCCGTGTCACGATAGGGGAGGTGGAGTGGGCCGGAAATATAGAGCTCCACATGCGTAGCTCCGACTGGGACGCCCACTGCCACTCCAAGGACAAGAGCTACAACGGCATCATCCTGCATGTGGTCTATGAGCACGACCGCGAGATTGTCCTTGAGAATGGACAGGTGCCGCAGACCCTCGAGCTCAAGTCCTTCATCAATCCCGCCATTGTGGCGGGCTATGACAGCCTGATGGCGCCGCCTACGCCTGCCGACATCATCCCTTGTTCCCGCCGGTTGCCCGAGGTGCCGGCGCTTGTCGTCAACTCCTTCCTCGACCGCCTGTCGGTGGAGCGCATCGAATGCAAGTCGGAGGTGGTGCGTCGCCTGCTCGACGAGAGCCGTGGCAACTGGGAGCAGACCTGCTATTGGCTCATGGCCCACTATTTCGGGGGCAAGGTCAACGCTTTGCCGTTCGAGCTGCTGGCTAAAGCCACCGACCAGCGATTCCTGGCGCGGTGGAAAGACAACCCGCGCCGCATCGAGGCACTGCTGATGGGACAGGCCGGACTGCTCGAGGGATACTTCGAGGACGACTACCCGCGGCAGCTGCAGACCGACTACGAGGCTTTCCGTTCAGGTGCCTCGCTCAGCCCCATCGGGGGCTACCTCTGGCGTTTCTTCCGTGTGCGGCCGTCGTCGTTCCCCACCATCCGCATCAGCCAGTTCGCACAGCTGGTTTCCATGTCGTCCAACCTCTTCTCCACCTTGCTCCCCATGACCGACGTGGAGCAGATAGTGAAGCTACTCGACTGCCATGCGGCCGACTATTGGGACAACCACTACCATTTCGACCAGGCCACGGAGCGGAAGAGTGTCAAGCGGCTGGGCCGCATGCAGGCCGAGCTGCTGATAATCAACGCCTGGATACCGTTACTATTCGTCTATGGCGCGGTGCGCGGACAGCAGCAGTACAAGGAGCAGGCATTGCGGCTCCTGCAACAGCTGCCGCCCGAGAACAACAGCATCATACGTCAGTTCCAGTCCCTCGGGCAGAAGCCCGACAATGCCGCCCAGAGCCAGGCACTCATCCAACTCAAGAATAACTATTGCAACGGCCGTCGTTGTCTCGACTGCCGCATAGGACATCATATCATTAAGAAAGCAGCCAGCAGCTAACGGTTGACTGCTCAATCCATTTAAATACTTGCTATGAAAGCATCAGAAATAACGAATGTTGTCAAGTGTGTCTCCTCTCAGGTGGTACGCCCCGACGACGTCATCACTCATTTGCTCACCGACAGCCGCTCCCTTACCGAGGCCGCCGGCTCGCTCTTCTTCGCTATCCCCACCAAGCGCAACAGTGGTTGCCGCTATGTGGAAGGCCTTTATAAAGCCGGCGTGCGTAATTTCGTCGTTCCCGCCGATAGCGACCTCTGTTGCCCGGAGGCCAATATGTGGCGTGTCGACGACGTCCTGACAGCCCTGCAGACCCTCGCCGCCAGCCACCGTTCGCAGTACACCGTCCCTGTGGTGGGCATCACCGGCAGCAACGGCAAGACCATCGTCAAGGACTGGATAGTACAGCTGCTCTCGCCCGACCACCGCATGGTGGCCAGCCCCCGCAGCTACAACTCCCAGATAGGCGTGCCCCTCTCGGTGTGGCAGCTGGGCAAAGAACACGACATGGCGGTCTTCGAAGCCGGCATCTCCGAGACCGGCGAGATGACCAGGCTCCAGCATATCATACAGCCCACCATCGGCATCTTCACCAACATCGGGCAGGCGCATGACGAGAACTTCCTGACCCGTCAGCAGAAGGTGGCCGAGAAGTTGCAGCTCTTTACCCACTGCGAGGTGCTCATCTACTCCACCGACCATAAGGACATCCATTCCGTCCTCTCCACTATCGAGAACTTCCACCATATCAACCGCTTCACGTGGGGTTCCGCGCCCGACAATGCGGTGCAGCTCCTCGCCGCCGCCGTCGCAGACCGTAGCACCACGCTCACCCTCCGTTACTCAGACAGCCAGTTCACGGTCACCATCCCCTTCATCGACCGTGCCTCGCAGGAGAATGTCATGCACTGCATCGCGCTGATGCTTTACCTGGGCTATGCGCCCGATGCCATTGCTGCCCGCTGTGCACGACTCACCCCCGTCGAGATGCGCCTCGAGATGAACGAGGCCGTCAACAACTGCCAGCTCATCAACGACAGCTACAGCCTCGACCTCAACTCACTCTCCATCGCCCTCGACTTCCTGCAGCACGACCAGCAGCATTATCGCAAGACCCTTATCATCAGCGACGTCATGCAGTCGGGTATGCCCGACAGCGAGCTCTATGCCCAGGTGGCGCTGCTCATTGCCCAGCGCGGCATCACACGCCTCATCGGCATCGGCCCGGCGCTGTGTCACAACAAAGAGTGCTTCTCCGACGTCGAGTCGCACTTCTTCGAGTCGACCGACCGTTTCCTGCAGGAATACGACTTCAATAGTTTCCAGAACGAGACCATCCTCCTCAAGGGAGCCCGTGTCTTCGGCTTCGAGAATATCGCCAAGCTCCTCCAGCGCAAGTCGCACGAGACCATCATGGAGGTCAACCTCGACGCCATGATACACAACCTCAACGTCTACCGCTCGCGCATACGTCCCACCACCAAGCTCATGGCTATGGTCAAGGCGGCATCCTACGGCGCCGGCAAGGTCGAGGTGGCCAATGCTTTGCAATACAGCCATGTGGATTACCTCACCGTGGCTTATACCGACGAGGGCGTCGAACTCCGTCGCAACGGCATCCGCCTCCCCATCATGGTCATGAACCCCGAGGAGGCCTCTTTCGACGACATCATCAAGTATAAGCTCGAGCCGGACATCTATTCGTTCCGCATCCTCGAGCTCTTCTCCCAGAGGGTGCGTCTCCATGGCGAGCGCATGGCCATCCATGTCGAGTTCGACACCGGCATGCACCGTCTGGGCTTCTCCGGCGACGACATCGACACCCTCGCCGCCCGCCTCAACGAGCTCTCCGATATCCTTGAGGTGCGCTCCATCTTCTCCCATCTGGCCTGTGCCGACGACCCGTCGATGGACGACTTCACCCATGGCCAGATAGACCGCTTCAAGACTTGGAGCAGCAGTCTCAAGAAAATGCTCTCCACTCTCCACTCTCCACTCTCCACTCCACGCCCCACTCCCCTCTGCCATATCCTCAACTCGTCGGGCATCGCCCGTTTCCCCGAGGCGCAGATGGACATGGTGCGTCTCGGCATCGGCCTCTACGGCATCGCCCCCGAGCCCGACGTGCAGGCGCAGCTGCGGCAGGTGTCGCGTCTGGTGACGCGCATCTCGCAGATCAAGGACATCCCTGAGGGCGAGAGTGTGGGCTATAACCGCCGCTGGATAGCCCGTCGGCCCTCGCGCATTGCCATCATCACCATGGGGTATGCCGACGGCCTCAACCGACACCTAGGCTACGAGCGTGGCCGTGTCGCCATAGGCGGCAAGGAGGCTCCCATCATCGGCAGCGTCTGCATGGACATGTGCTTCGTCGACATCACGGACATCGAATGTGCCGAAGGCGACGCCGCGGTCTTCTTCGGCGAAGGCGACCTCCTGCAGCGCAACGCCGCCGCCGCCGAGACTATCCCCTATGAGATGCTCACCTCCGTTTCCCCCCGTGTCAAACGTGTCTACTTCCAGGAGTAGCGTTGGTATTAAATATATTCGTGTGCGCGAAGATAAATTGTGTCGGGGTGAAACAAAAGGGCTATTACTTTCGTTAATAATAAATGCGCTGCCGAGGCTGCGCCACACAACAAAGCTAAAGAGACAAAAAGACAAGAATGAAATATAACGACTTTGAAGAGATAGGAGAGATGCTAGCCAAGGGCATGAATGTGAGGGCGAATATAGTGCCGGTGGTTGACGAGGGTGACGAGGACGTGCTGCTGCATGACGACAGCATTGAGAGCGAGATGCCCGTGCTGCCGGTGATGGACCAGGTGCTGTTCCCGGGTGTGCTGATCCCCATCGCCGCCAAGCGTGAGAAGTCGCGCCAGCTGCTCAACGAGGTGAGTGGCTCGGGCCGCCATATCGTGGTCTTCACCCAGATGAACAATGCCGAGGAGCCTACCGAGCTCGACCTTTACCCCGTGGGTGTGGTTGCCAAGGTGCTGAAGGTGTTCTCCTTCAAGGAGGATATCTCGGTGGCGGTGATGCAGGGCGTCACACGTTGCCACTCGCTGCTGGTGACCAAGCGCGAGCCGTATATGTGCGGCTCTGTCGTGATGGCTCCCGAGGACACCACGGGCATGGACACGCAGGCCTTCCGCCGTCGTGTGAAGCTGTTGCGCAAACAGTATGGCGAGATGATGAAGTTCCGCATGCAGGACGAGGAGCTGGCCCACATGCTCACCGGCATCGGAAGTGACAAGATTTTCATCAACTTCGGCGCCACGCACCTCGATATCGATGCCGACCAGAAATATGAGCTGCTGGTGTGCGAGAGTTACCGTGCACGTGTCGACAAGATGCTGGAGCAGCTGAGCACCCTGAAGGGTCTCGACGAGCTGCGCCGCGAGATCGACAGCAAGACCAAGGACGAGCTCGAGAAGCAGCAGCGTGAATATTACCTGCGCCAGCAGATGAGCGTCATCCAGGAGGAGTTGGGCAACCAGAACGGCGGCGGCGTCTTCAACGAAGGCGACGTTGCCGAGCTCCGCAAGAAAGCCGCCGACAAGCAGTGGCCCGAGCATGTGGCCAAGATGTTCGACAAGGAGCTGGCCAAGCTCTCGCGCATACAGCCCATGTCGAGCGACTATACCGTGCAGCTATCGTACCTCGAGACGTTGCTCGAGGTGCCGTGGATGATGGAGGATGCCGGCAAGGACGGCGTCGTCCGAGAGAGCTACGACATCCGTCACGCCCGCGAGGTGATGGAGCGCGACCACTACGGCATCCAGAAAGTCAAGGAACGCATCATCGAATATCTGGCAGTGCGCAAGCGCCAGGCCGAGAAGGGCATCGCCGTCAAGGCCCAGGTGCTGTGTCTGGTAGGCCCTCCGGGCACGGGCAAGACCTCTATCTGCCGTTCCATCGCCGAGGCCCTTGGCCGTCCCTACCGCCGTGTGGCGCTGGGTGGTCTACATGACGAGGCCGAGATTCGCGGCCACCGCCGCACCTATGTCGGCGCCATGCCGGGCCGCATTATGCAGGAAATCATCAAGGCCGGCACCCCTAACCCCGTCTTTGTACTCGACGAGATTGACAAGGTGCAGAACGGCAGCGTGCATGGCGACCCCTCGTCGGCACTCCTCGAGGTGCTCGACCCCGAGCAGAACTGCCATTTCCACGACAACTTCATCAATATCGACTACGACCTGTCGAAGGTCTTCTTCGTGGCCACGGCCAACAATGCCGCCGCCATCCCGCCGCCGCTGCTCGACCGCATGGAGGTCATCGACTTCAGCGGTTACATGCTCGAGGAGAAGCTCGAGATCGCCAAGCGTCACCTCCTGCCGCGCATCATGCACGACAACGTCGTCGACCGCCGCACGATGCGGTTCTCCGACGAGTTGGTCAAGGTGGTCATCGACGACTACACCCGCGAGGCGGGTGTGCGCCAGCTCGAGAAGCAGCTCTCCAAGGTGGTGCGCCACCGTGTGGTGCTTCTGGAGAGTGGAGAGTGGAAAGAGGAGAGTGGGAAGCGGAAGTCGTCGGCTGTCACGGAAGCGGAAATCCGCAAGGTGCTGGGCTTGCCGGTACACAACGGCGAGCGTCGACGTCCCGAAGCCCGCGAGGGCGTGGTGACGGGCCTGGCCTGGACCCCCGTGGGGGGCGAGATACTCTTCATCGAGGCCTCGCTCAGCAAGGGCAAGGGTGTCCTCACCATGACGGGCAATCTGGGCGACGTGATGAAGGAATCTGCCACCCTGGCATACGAGTATATCAAGGCCAACAGTGCCCGCTTCGGCATCAAGGCCGAGACGCTCGAGAAGAGCAATATCCATATCCATGTGCCCGAGGGCGCCACCCCCAAGGACGGCCCATCGGCGGGCATCACGATGTTCGTGGCCATGGTGTCGGTGCTTTCGCACCGCAAGGTGCGTCCCGAGGTGGCAATGACGGGCGAGATAACGCTGCGTGGCGACGTGACTCCCATCGGCGGCGTCAAGGAGAAGATACTTGCCGCCAAGCGTGCCGGTATCACCGACATACTGCTCTGCCACGACAACCGACGCGATATCGAGGAGATAGAACCCGCCTACCTCGAAGGCCTTCAGTTCCACTACATCGGCGAGATGAGTGAAGCCCTGCCGCTGGCGTTGCTTAAGGTGAGAGGTGAAAGGTGAGAGGTGAAAGGTGGCTTGGATCAAAAAAAAGAATAATGAGAAAAAGTAATTTGCATATAAAGAGACTATCAATAATCAAGATTATATTTGCGGTAGCAATATCATCTTTCACCTTTCACCTGTCACCTCTCACTTTACAGGCGCAAGAGTCTGCCTTTGTTGCCAACCAGCAGCATATGGCCATCCTGCCCGGTAATGTGAAGAATGTATCGGTGGTCGACGGTAATGTCTACTGCTATGCCACCGACGTGATGCTCCGTGCTTTGCGCAGCGGCGAGCAGCTGCTGGGTTTCTGTGCTGACACCGACTTCATCAAGCTGGGAGATGACATAGAGTATGTGGTGCGTCATCCGCAGACTGGCGACCTCTACTTCACCCAGCGTGACAAGAAAGGACGTTCGTTTCTCTATTGCTGCACCAACTATGGCACCAAAGACCAGGATGTCAAGCAGGTGCGCATGGGCGGCGGCTGGTTCAACAAGGGCATGACCGTCGAACATCCCACCTTCACCACCGACGGACGTATCATGATCTTTACCTCGCTCGACAGCAAACACAGCGTGGGCGGCTATGACCTGTGGTACTCGCAGCGCGACGGCAAGAAGTGGGGTAAGCCCGAGAACTTGGGACGTCACATCAATACCCCCTCTGACGAGATATCCCCGGTCATCTACTATGACTGCCTGCTCTTCTCTTCCAACGGTCATCCAGACGACAACGGGCGTATGAGCCTCTACTCTACACGCCTCATCTCCGACCGCGTCATCGGCGACACCATCGGCATGCTGCAGATTGGCCGTTGCCGTGTGCAGCGTCTGCCCGAGCCGCTCAATGCCGACTATGCCGACGACTTCGACCTGGCTATCGACACTGCCATGGGCTGTGGCTACTGGGTCTCCAAGCGTGTGGCCTCCGATACCGACTCCCAGCTCTATTCCTTCTCTGGAGCCCTCGACGGCGTGCTCCTCTGGGGCGTTGTCTCCGACCAGCTCGACCATCCGCTTGCCGGCGTCAAGATTACCGCCAAACAGGGCGACGAGGTGGTCTGCAACACCTGCTCCGACGAAGACGGCCAGTATCGTGTCTATCTTCAGTGTGGCCAGTACTACGACATCTCGTTCCAGGCGGACAACTATTTCATCTCCTTTGAGACCGTCAACACCACCAAGGGCGAAGAGGAATATCTCATCTCAGAGGAACGTCTCGACGTCAGCCTTGACCGACTCCCTCTGGGGCAGCGCATCTATTTCGACGACCTCTTCGGCCCCGATGCCGACATCGAGCTCAGCGAGCGTGGTGCCGACCTGTTGATACCCTTGGTACGCTTCCTCAGCGATAATCCCGAGATGGATGTACAGATGACGCTCTCCAACGACATGACCTCCGACGAGAGTTTCAACGCGCTGATTACCGCCAGCCGCATCCGTACCCTTGAGAGTTATCTCTATCCTATGCTTCCGCCAACGGTCAAAATTAACATTTCCAACGGCTGCGCAGGCAAGGATCGTTGCAATACCGCCTCGGGTATCTCCCGTTTGACAGTATTGATAAACAAGTGATTGTAAAAAATAATAAAAAAAATTTGGTCAGAATAAAAAAAGTGTGTACTTTTGCACCCGTTTTCAAGAGAAGAAAACACGAAAATTGAATGAATAGTTCAATTTAATTGTTCGGGGTGTGGCGCAGTTGGCTAGCGCACTTGCATGGGGTGCAAGGGGTCGAAAGTTCGAGTCTTTTCACCCCGACAATTTTTAAGGGAGGCGGGATTCCATCGGAATCCCGCCTCCCTTTTTTCTTTTACCTCTCTTTGTTTAGAAATCCTCTAGTGGGTTGTGCAGGACGCTGACGCGTACCATGGTCATCGTCTCGTCGGTGCTCTCGAGGCCCAGGCCTGCTCGCTGCAGCATCTCCTGGATGTCCGTCAGACTCGGATACTCCTTGTCGATGGTTACGTTCCACTCGCGGTAGTCGAAGTCGTCGGGTTCTATGATGGCGAAGCCTGCCTGTCGGAGCGAAGCCGCTCCGTGCCACGAGGTGGGTCCATAGGATGGGGCTTCGATGCGTTTCGACTCGTCCACGACCGTTATCATCAATATTCTGTTCTCGAGAGTATCGAGTCGCAGCCATTCGGCCCTCTCGAGCTCGTGCGCCACGGCCAGGTAACTCTGTGCTGCCTCGGGGTTGTATGCCAGCTGTATGTCGTAGCGGGCACGGTTGTGAGGTTGTTCATAGATGAACGCCCAATTGTCAATTTTCTGGTGCTCTTCTTCGTTCAGCAGGGCGACGATAAAGTTACCCAGCGTGTTCTTCATGGTCACGGTGTCGCCGTTGTCGGAGAAGGTAGGCTCTGCGGTGAAAGAATGGTCGAACACCATGGGCTTGAGGTCGAGTCTGAAGACACCCTCTTGCTCGAAGGTGGTGGGCTCTATGTTGGCCGCCCCCATAATCATCGCCAGGCAAGCAATGGTGTTGTTAAGCATGTGGAACGCCATCGACCAAAAGATGTTGTGGTTGATGACGAGGTAGGAGGCCAGGAGGCCGAAGCCGAATTTCTCGACCAAGGCTATAGCGATGAATATCACTCCGCCGTCGTAGTTTTCTGTGTGTGCCAGCATGAACAGCACTGACGAGAAGAGCATCATGAAGAGAAGCCGTTTACGCCCGTCTTTCACCATCAAGGTGATGACGAGTCCGATGGCGAGGCTCACCACGCCCGCCACCCAGGAGAGGGTGAGGGAAATGAAGAGTGCCATCATCGCCGACGAGGTGATGCCGGCCCAGGTCTTCCCACAGCCCCACATACGGAAGCTGAACTCTTCGAGTGCGGGCATGACGATGCCTATCACTACGATGAGCACTACGGCGCCCATCTCCAGCATCTGAAGGAGCATTTCTGATACGGGACTGTTGTTGTCGCCATCCGCTCCGGGGATGAACATCAGAGCGATGCTCACCAGTGTGATGCCCAGACCCCACCACAGGGCCCAACGGAATTGTTTCTTCGGTTTCATGGTTCTATATAATTTGGTTTTACAGAATCTCTTCGAGTGTCCAGAGTCGGTTGGTGTTGGAGCCTTTGATGAGGATGGTGGCGCCGCTCACGGGATTGGCCTGCAGCCAGGCACGCAATGCCTCAGTGTCAGGGAATAGCATGAAGTTCGAATTTTCAATTTTATACCATTCAGGACCCACCAGCAGCACGCGGTCGAGGTGGCATTCGGCCAGTTGCTCCACCACATGTTTGTGCTCCTTGCGCTCGTCGTGCCCGAGTTCGTGCATTCCTCCTATAATAGCAATATTTTGCACATTTGTTTTTTCACTCCCTTTCACTCCTATCATCGTTGCAAACGATGATATTGCGGCCTCCATGCTGGAGGGATTGGCGTTGTAGCAGTCGAGGTAGAGGCGGTTGCCGCGGGAGGTCTCCTTGAACTCGGAGCGCTGGTTGCTGGGCGTGTACTCCTCGATGGCCTCTTTGATGTCCCAGGGCTCGACGCCGAAATGGAGACCCACGGCCACGGCGGCCATGCAGTTGTCGAAGTTGTAGTCGCCCAACAGGTGCGTATGGACATTGTAGACATTGTCGCCCACTTCGAAATAAAAATGCAGGTAAGGTGAGAGGTGGGAGGTGAGAGGTGAGAGGTGGCTATCGCTGCCAGTTGCTGCGTCAGCATAGCTTTCACCTATCAGGGTTCCGCGCACGTCGGCCTCCTGCGAGCGGCCGTAGGTGAGCATCGAGAGCGGCGTCTTCTCGATGGTGGAGGGAACGAAGGCGGGGTTGTCGGGTGCATAGGCCGGGATGACGGAGCGCAGACCGGGGATGGTGGCCAGCTTCTCGGCTTCATGCATCAGACGCTCGTTGTCGGCATTGACGAAGACCAGCCCGTGTTTGCCCTTGGGAGGGTTGGCGCCACTGAGATCGCCCCCCGCCAGGTGGCGGTAAAGTTCCGTCTTGGTCTGCACCACCCCTTCGAAGCTGCCGAAGCCTTCGAGGTGGGCGCGCCCCACGTTGGTGATGAGGCCGCAGTCGGGGTCGGCGATGCTGCAGAGGAACTCAATCTCGCCCGGGTGGTTGGCACCCATCTCCACGATGGCGATCTCCGTATCCTGTGGGATTGCGAGCAGCGTCAGCGGCACGCCGAGGTGGTTGTTGAAGTTGCCCTTGGTGGCCGAGGTCTTGTAGCGTTTTGCCAGCACGGCGTGGACGAGCTCCTTGGTGGTCGTCTTGCCGTTGGTGCCGGTGATGCCGATGACGGGTATCTCGAGGTGGCGGCGGTGCTCGCGTGCCAGCTCCTGGAGCGTCTTCAGCACGTCGGGAACAACGATAACTCGTTCATCATTCATCATGCCACATTCAACATTGGAAACGACGCACAATGCGGCTCCCTGCTCCAGCGCCTGTGGCGCGAAGGCGTTGCCGTCGAATTTCTCGCCTTTGAAGGCAAAGAAAATGCATCCGGGGGTGATGTTGCGCGAGTCGGTAGTCACCGTCCGCGACTGCAGGTATGTCGAATACAGTCTTTCTATCATGATTGTTTCTTTTTTATGTCTTGTAGAATCAGTCCGGCGAGGGTGAATCCCACCACGGCGGTGACATGCACCATGCTCCCCTTGGCGGCTGTCGCCTCGGCGGTCTCGCTTTTGGCCTCCGTGCGGATCACTTCGGGACTCCACACGCAGCGGAACTTGCGGCCGGGGTAGCGTTTCTGGCGGCGCATCCTGCGCCGCAGTGTCGCTGCCAACGGGCAGCCGTCGACCTCCCAGAACTCGCTGACGCGCACCTGTGTGGGGTCCATCTTCAGCGCCGCACCCATCGAGGAGAAGAAGGTGAAGGGGAGCCCCTTCTGTGTGCAGTTGAGTATCAGCTCCATCTTGTCGGCCAGGCTGTCGATGGCGTCGACGACATAGTCGTAGCCGTCGAGGTCGAAGTCGGCGGCGCTGTCGGCACTATAGCTCTTCTGCAGTGCGACGATGTCGGCGTCGGGGTTGATGTCGAGCAGGTGGGCTTTCAATGCCTCGACTTTGGACTGCCCCACGGTGGTGGTGGTGGCCATGAGCTGGCGGTTGATATTGCTCTCTGCCACGATGTCGCGGTCCACGATGGTCAGGTGGCCTATGCCGCTACGGATAAGTCCCTCGGCACACCACGACCCCACGCCGCCCACACCGAAGAGTATCGCGCGGGTGGCGCGGTACCGCTCCATGGTGGCGGCTCCGACGAGCATCTCTGTACGGCTGTGACGTTCCATTGTTGCTATAACGCTGATGCCGCACCTTTTATTGCCCTTAATGGCAATAAGTTTTCGAACTTGTGAAAGGGCGATGTTTTTCGCAGGTCGAGAAAAAAAATTTTTTCTCATGTCACGAAAAGTTTGTATCTTTGCAAAATATTTAAATGTTTGACAGATGAAAAAAATACTCTTTCCCCTTTTCGCCCTGATGCTGGGCGCGACAGTGGTCTCGTGTAACGACGAGCAGCCCCTTCTTGAACCCGAGATGGACTCTTCCCAGTTCGTCAACATCACCGACGTGGTGCCTGATGTCATCCTGGAGATCCGCTATTTCGGCACCTATAACTTCGTCGGTGCCCGCATCGACGGCTACCTCCAGCCCACGGCGCTGCTCACGCGCGAGGCTGCCGACAGCCTCAAGGCCGTCAGCGACGACCTCAAAGCACAAGGCTACCGCTTGAAAATCTACGACGCCTACCGTCCGCAGACGGCCGTCGACCACTTCGTGCGCTGGGGCAAGGACCTGAGCGACACGCTGATGAAGCGCTACTTCTACCCCAACGAGTGCAAGGACAGCCTCTTCATCAAAGAGTATATCGCCACCCGCAGCGGCCACTCGCGTGGCTCGACGCTCGACCTGACGCTCTTCGACATGCGCACCGAGAAAGAGGCCGACATGGGCGGCACCTTCGACTGGTTCGGCCGCGAGAGCCATCCCGACTGCGGTGGCAATCCCGAGACCGGCACCTACCGTCAGAACGACACCATCACCGCCCAGCAGTTCGAGAACCGCATGATCCTGCGCCGCGCCATGCTGGCCCACGGCTTCAAACCCTACGAGTGCGAGTGGTGGCACTTCACCCTGAGGAACGAGCCCTTCCCCGACACTTATTTTGACATCCCCGTCAGAGAACTCTGATTATCCATCGGATTATGGCTAAGATTAATATCATCAGACCTTCCAAGGTTAGCGTCGATGCGAGAAAAGCCTTCTGAAGGCAGCTCGGCATGCTTGTCCTCGGCACCACCATCTCGCTGCTGCTCACCATTACGGCAGCCACGCTGATGGAGAAACACCAGCGCGCCAAGGACCGCAAGTTGTCGGCCATGATGGTGCTGAGCAATATCGAGATGTTCTCCAGGATGTTGGATGAACACGCGGAGGTGATGGCTTCCACCGACAGCGTTGCCACCTACCATAACAACTTCCATCATAACACCTTTCCGCTTCACATCCTCCTCACACCCTCTTCACACCTACATCACACCCACCTCACACTTTTGTGAAGAGGGTGTGTTGGTTGGGTGATGTGAAGATAAAGGACTGCCAAATTGTCAGTATCCGTGTCAGTCCGTTGGATTGGCACGGATATTGTTATTGATAGGGTGTCGCCTTAAGACCTTAAGGACTTTAAAGACCCTAAGGACCTTAAGGACCCCAGAAAAAGAAAACAAAAATAAGAAAGGAAAAATAAAATGGCAAAAATCATTGGAATCGACCTCGGCACAACCAACAGCTGTGTCAGCGTCATGGAAGGTAACGAACCAGTAGTTATCGCTAACAGCGAGGGCAACCGCACCACCCCGTCGGTGGTCGGTTTCCTCGAGAATGGCGACCGCAAGGTGGGCGACCCCGCCAAGCGTCAGGCCATCACCAACCCCCACAACACCGTCTACAGCATCAAGCGCTTCATGGGCGAGACCTACGACCAGGTGACCAAGGAGATTGAGGCTGTGCCCTACAAGGTGGTGCGCGGCAACAACAACACCCCCTGCGTCGACATCAACGGTCGCCAGTACACCCCGCAGGAGATCAGCGCCATCGTGCTGCAGAAGATGAAGAAGACCGCCGAAGACTACCTCGGCACCGAGGTGACGGAGGCCGTCATCACCGTCCCCGCCTACTTCAACGACAGCCAGCGTCAGGCCACCAAGGAGGCCGGCGAAATTGCAGGCCTGAAGGTGCGCCGTATCGTCAACGAGCCTACCGCTGCCGCCCTGGCCTATGGCCTCGACAAGAAGGCCCAGGATATGAACGTGGCAGTGTTCGACCTCGGCGGCGGCACGTTCGATATCTCCATCCTGAACCTTGGCGACGGCGTCTTCGAGGTGAAGAGCACCAACGGCAACACGCACCTCGGCGGCGACGACTTCGACCGCAAGATTATCAACTGGATGGCCGACAGTTTCCAGAGCGACAAGGGCATCGACCTCCGCAAGGACCCCATGGCCATGCAGCGCCTGAAAGAAGCTGCCGAGAAGGCCAAGATTGAGCTCTCCAGCTCGATGGAGACCGAAATCAACCTGCCCTACATCACCGTGGCCGACGGCGTGCCGCAGCACCTGGTGATGAAGCTCACCCGCGCCAAGTTCGAGATGCTCTGCGACGACCTTATCCGCGCCACCATCGAACCCTGTCGTCAGGCTATGAAAGATGCCGGTCTCACCAACAGCGACATCAACGAGGTCATCCTCGTGGGCGGCTCCAGCCGTATCCCCGCTGTGCAGAAGAAGGTCGAAGAGTTCTTCGGCAAGGTGCCCAGCAAGGGCGTCAACCCCGACGAGGTGGTTGCCATCGGCGCCGCCATCCAGGGCGGTGTGCTCACCGGCGAGGTGAAGGACGTGCTGCTGCTCGACGTGACTCCCCTTTCGCTGGGTATCGAGACCCTTGGCGGAGTGATGACCAAGCTCATCGACGCCAACACCACCATCCCCACCAAGAAGAGCCAGGTCTTCAGCACCGCTGCCGACAACCAGCCCGAGGTGGAGATCCACGTGCTGCAGGGCGAGCGTCCCATGGCCAACGACAACAAGACCATCGGCCGCTTCCACCTGGCCGGCATCCCGCCTGCACCGCGTGGAGTGCCCCAGATTGAGGTTACCTTCGACATCGATGCCAACGGCATCCTCAACGTCAGCGCCCTCGACAAGGCCACCGGCAAGAGCCAGAACATCCGCATCGAGGCCAGCAGCGGCTTGAGCGAAGACGAGATCAAGCGCATGAAAGCCGAAGCCGAGGCCCACGCCGACGCCGACAAGAAGGCCAAGGAAGAGGTGGAGAAGATCAACAACGCTGACGGCATGATCTTCCAGAGCGAGAAGAACCTCAAGGACTACGGCGACAAGATTCCCGCCGACAAGAAGAACGCCATCGAGAGCGCCCTCAACGAACTGAAGGCCGCCCACAGCGCCCGCAACGTCCAGCAGATCGACGCCGCCATGGCCAAGATCAACGCCGCCTGGCAGGCCGCCAGCGAGGACATGTACAAAGCCCAGCAGCAGGCCGGCGGTGCCAATCCCGGACAGGGTTTCGACCCCAACAACATGGGCGGCAACCCCAACGCAGGTGCCGGTCAGCAGGGCAACAACCCCAACGACAACGTCACCGACGTCGACTACGAGGAAGTCAAATAAGATTAAGTCTAACGATTAGAAAGAGGTGCAACCTTTTGATTGCACCTCTTTTGCTATCAACCAGTCGCAATATGATAGTTTATCACTATACAGACATAGCCAATTTAGAAAAAATAATTTGTAAGAATACTGAAAGAAAACCAGAATTAATCTTTCGAGCAACAAATTGTAAGTTTTTAAATGATGGCACAGAGAACACATTAGGAATTAAAATTGTATCGCAATTCCTCGCTTTGGTTGAAGACGATTTGAACATTAAACAGGAAGATAGAATTTCTCCAATATTAAATATTCCAGGATACATTAATCGCATTTATCAGCATCAGAAAGCATTCGATGACCATAATCCATCAACTGATAATTACATTATCTCTTTTTCTTGCGACAAAGATAGTTTGGTTATGTGGTCTATGTATGGCAATAAAGGTGATGGCGTAGCTATAGGAGTAGACGATTCATTTTTGACGACATCATACAATAATGGTTTTAATACATACAAACAAAAATGCACTTATTGGCCACAGCACACACTCACTGAACTAAATGAGAGCATTTCGCCAGAATTGTTCGAATCAATTAAAGAAAACTATATATTAATGACTAATAATTCGGTAAAGGAATCATTCGCAGGATTATCAAAAGTGAATAAAGAGGAAATGGTTTTCAGATACAAAAGATTTATCCTTCTTAATTTGGTGACATTCTATAGTATTTTCCACAAACTTGATATGTGGTCCAATGAAAACGAATTTCGTTTTTCTACTGCTGGATTTGGGCCTATTGTTAAATACTATAAAAACGCGAAGGGTGTATATGTTCCCTATATTAATGTCTCATTTGCGATAGATGCCCTTAGGGAGGTTGTCATTGGGCCAACGTGTGGTAGAAATTCTTATGGAATGGTCAAATCGCTTATGTACGAACGAGGTATGCTCAGTATTCCCATTGTTACGGAAAGTCAATGTCCGTTACAATAAATGAGAAGTTCATTTACATTTTGCAATTTCGTCTCGCACCATTGCAATGTACTGTCGCAGTACCGAATAATACCGCTGAGTGTTTGATTGTCAACGTATAATTGAATTGGTTTTATGTTGTTAAAAGATATATTCTTTAGTGCAAAAAGCATATCTTCTTGCACGAAAGATATACTCTTTTTCGGGGAAAGATATACTCTTTAAAGATATCTCTAACTTGTTGTTGACAATTCGCTTCGATTGTATAATCTTAGGCTTTCTCTATATTGTTCTGCAAGTGGAATTTTAGTAAATTCAACAGTTTCATCGAAATTGGATTTTATGACAGCTTCAATTTCTTCTAATGTTACTCTGTAGAACTCTCGTCGAGAATTAACCATATTAACCTTCCTGTCCTCAAAAGCATGATGTAGGGCGGTCTCAAGTGTTGGAGCATCGTCAGAGAAAATCAATGCATGAACATCAAATTTGAATGGAACAGAGGCATCTCCTAATTCGTCGACACGCTCCATTGGGTTAAGACGTCGTGTCATTCCAATTTTATAGATATTTTCTCCAAAAGAGCCGATGTTGGAAATAATATAAACGTATCCAGCTCTTTTGTTTGCTTCTCTATAATCAATATCTTTCAGTTTTTGGTCTAACTCTGTCAGATGCTTTTCTATTTCAGCCTTTTTCTCTAGAAGATACTCGGTTTCTATGGATGATTCGTTATTAATTCTAGCTAAAATATCTTGCAAAGCATTGTTATAGTGTGTTTGCTCTTTTACAATGTCTTTTCGAGCTTCCTCCAGCTCTTTCTGTACACGTTCTTCTTCTTTTTGAATTCTTCTGATTTCGGCTATTCTATCTTTCTCTTCCTGCTTCTTCTTGGCATATTCGTATGCGACTCGTAGTTCTTCTATTTTAAGGTCTACATATTTGCTTGAGACCGATATTCCCCATTTGTCATTTAACTTGTTTATTATTTCTGCTGTATGGCGAATTTTTTGCATAAAAGCCTCAATGTTATTGAACTTCACCTTGTCAATCAATAAATCGCACTCTATATTAAAACAACGAATCATTTGTTTTATTCGCTGATTTGTTTGAGCTCGGCCTTTGCTTATGCTGCCGTCAACAGTCCAGTCGATGGAAGAAACACCCGCTTCTTTATCTCGTATCATTTGTTTCTCTAGATCCCGAATTTCCTCCAATCTTTCTTTATAGTCCTCTAGTTTTTGAAAGTCATATAGAGGTGTGTATATTCCGTATGTTTGAAGCAGTATTTCATCATTTAATGTGTCAATTTCTTCCTTTAATAAATTTATCTCTTGTTTCTTTTCAGTTATTATCTTTTGACAATTCTTAATTTGGTCACTAAAATACTCTTGCTCTTTAGAAAACTTTTCATTAATACATTTTTTCTCTCGCTCGATATCACGTATCTCCATGTATGGTTTAAGTGTTTCTAACTCCAAATTTAAAGAGTCAATCTTACTTTGATTCTCTTGCTGAATACTTTGTAACTCATCAGCACGTTTTTTCTCCGAAAGCAATTCGTTATTAAGTCGTGCGATTTCAGCAATTTCTTTGCGTTTAAGAAAATCAAACATTAAAAAAATGCGTTGAATTATTCGGTTTGTCGCTCATTATGTCTATGGGCTCTGGAATGCCTAACCTACTAATGAGTGTCGAATAATCCACGCCGTAGCGTGAATATTCGCATACTCTCTCGTAGGTTTTTGATTTTCCAGATCTATAGACAGAGAATGAGCTGCGTTATTCTATTATGTCGTCTTTGTTATATTTCTACGTTTTATGTCATCTACTAGTTATCTTCTCTTTTCAAGAAACAATACACTTTTCCGTAAAATGCTCCTTCAATAGAAAAAGGCGTTCCATGATGGATGTCGTTGCTTTGGCCAAGTTTGCTTAACCAATATTTACCAGAACGGCTTTCCCGTGCGGCATGTGTCCAACTATTGTTTGTAGGGTTATGGTACAATGCCACCTTGATATAGCCACTCTCATGTTCCCAAGAGTCACACAGCTGAAATGAGTTCTTTTGGAATGCTTCAACCAGACAGGATATATCTGTGCCTTCGGTGGCTCCTTCGGGCCACCAGGTAACAGCATCCAATTCGGGAATGTATGTTCCCGCTGGAGGTTCCATCCATCGATTTTGGAAGAGGTGGAATGCCCATGCAATACAATTGTAGTTCGGGTCTTCCGGACTACTTATCTTGAAGAATTTGTCATCCTTTAGTTTGGGGAATATCTTTATGATATTTCCTTTATCCATAAATTGCAGGCTTCCGTAATAGTTAAATCAGGTTTGTCCGAGATTTTGCTCCCATAGATATAGTTCAATGCCCATACAAGAACTGATGGTTTCCGCTCAATCTCTTCCTTGATGAAAGGCACAGCAACAATCCCCATTCCAACAATTGCCTGGAAATCCTCGTCATTGACAATTGTTGCGACAGATGAAGAGAACATCGTTTTCTGCTCCCAGGCATTAAGATGCATCTGAAATTTGAACTTCTGGGCAATGTCGAACTCTTCAACAGAAGAAATGGTTCTCATGTAGTCGACATTCTTTCTTGTTGTAAGGATATTGCCAAGGTTGTCCAAGTCCGAATATGCAAAAACAGGTATTGAAACCATCAAACCTGTTGCAAGGGTTAAAACTTTTGCCTGACTGGGCAGTTTGTTCAATTGCATAACGACAGAGTCTTATCGGTTAATGTGTTGAAGAAGATGTTGTTTTTTATCTCCCGCAAACTATCCAAATTGTTGTCAATAGAGTCAATGCTAAATAACAGTTTTTGATTGTTTAAGACATCAATATCAAATGTGTATAAGAATTTGCCATCAATAACACGTTCGACATTGTGGTTAACAATCGAGTAGGTATCACTATTAGGGACATCCATGAGCAGACGGAATCCATACTGCCTCAGAGGATAGGGTTGCGATTCGCCAGTGGCCGAAATGAAAGTGTTGATATAATCCTCAGGTTTATCAAAATCGGGGAAAGAAAAGCGGTTGATAAACCGAATAGAGGTTCTCTGTATTTCGGACTGGCCAAAGACCCGTTCTAATATGCTGAGAAATTCAAGGACATTGCCTTTGAAGGAATTCCATCCCAGATATTGGTCTTCGCTGACATAAGTGATTGTATCTCCAGAAATTTCCAGTTTGGTTTTCTGTTCTTTGGAGAAGTAGATATAGGTTGCAATCTTGACATCAGAAGTGGCACTAATTTTTGAGACACCCAAAGGAAGATTGGATTTGCCAAGTCCAATGTTGACTTGAGTACCTTCCTTGCGAATGGGAAGGATGTCCTTTAGTTGCCTATCTACAGCATCAACATTCTGAATAGAGAAGTTCTCTGTATTCAGTTTGATTTGTGCTAATGCCACTCCGACAGGAGGGTTGTTTAATGTTGGCCACATATTATATAACTATACTTATCGCGATGCAAAAATACGATTATTTTTTGATATGGCAAAATAAAAACGATTTCGTCTCACGGAAACATCTGATTGTTAATAACATGAGTATGTGATTGCTTTAATAAAAAAGAGTTTGATACACGCCAGTTAATGTTGCTGTGCTGCTTGTTTGTCTGATCCGTGTTGTTCTTAAACAATCATCTGCATTAGTTTATATTTTACGCAAAATGGCAAAAATGTGAAATTGTCAAGAAACAAAAAAAAATGTAAAGTTCAAGCCAAAGGACTGCCAAAAGATTACCGAGGGATCGCCGAAGGGTCGATTGGTTAGGTGCTGAGAATGAACCCTTTGTGCTTTTTATGACATTTATTTCGTTTTTGTTGATTATTAGCACATTGCAGATATTTCAAAGAAGGCACCAAGAGCCCACGAAGAAGGAGAGAAGAAGGAAGGGCGACGGAATTATAAAACAGCGATATCAACGAGGTCATCCTCGTGGGCGGCTCCAGCCGTATCCCCGCCGTGCAGAAGAAGGTCGAAGAGTTCTTCGGCAAGGTACCCAGCAAGGGCGTCAACCCCGACGAGGTGGTCGCCATCGGCGCCGCCATCCAGGGCGGTGTGCTCACCGGCGAGGTGAAGGACGTGCTGCTGCTCGACGTCACTCCTCTGAGCCTCGGTATCGAGACTCTCGGCGGTGTGATGACCAAGCTCATCGACGCCAACACCACCATCCCCACCAAGAAGAGTCAGGTCTTCAGCACCGCTGCCGACAACCAGCCCGAGGTGGAGATCCACGTGCTGCAGGGCGAGCGCCCCATGGCCAACGACAACAAGACCATCGGCCGCTTCCACCTGGCCGGCATTCCGCCTGCGCCGCGTGGAGTGCCCCAGATTGAGGTCACCTTCGACATCGACGCCAACGGCATCCTCAACGTCAGCGCCCTCGACAAGGCCACCGGCAAGAGCCAGAACATCCGCATCGAGGCCAGCAGCGGCCTGAGCGAAGACGAGATCAAGCGCATGAAGGCCGAAGCCGAGGCCCATGCCGACGCCGACAAGAAGGCCAAGGAAGAGGTGGAGAAAATCAACAACGCCGACGGCATGATCTTCCTGAGCGAGAAGAACCTCAAGGACTATGGCGACAAGATTCCCGCCGACAAGAAGAACGCCATCGAGAGCGCCCTCAACGAGCTGAAGGCCGCCCACAGCGCCCGCAACGTCCAGCAGATCGACGCCGCCATGGCCAAGATCAACGCCGCCTGGCAGGCCGCCAGCGAGGACATGTACAAAGCCCAGCAGCAGGCCGGCGGTGCCAATCCCGGCGCCGGCTTCGACCCCAACAACATGGGTCAGCAGGGCAACCCCGGCGCAGGCCAGCAGGGTGGTAACCCCAACGACAACGTCACCGACGTCGACTATGAGGAGGTGAAATAAGATAGAGTCTAACCAACAGTAAAGAGGTGCAACCATTTGATTGCACCTCTTTTTATAATCGGCACAATAAAATAACAATAAGTGCGTTATAGTAGCAGAAAAATAAAAAAAAGTATTATGGCGACAATCACATTGGAATATGACGGACGAAACAGCGCAATCAAACAGCTGATTCAGGTGCTGTTCACTTTGGGCGCGAAAGAGGCAGAGCCTGACACCAAGGAAGCGCAGTCCAAGATGGTGAAAGAAAGCCTAACTACGGCTTTCGATGAGTTGTATGCCGGCAAGGCCCGCAAAAACGCAAGAAACCTTTTTGCGTAATGGTCACATTTGAATACCTGCCCGAGTTCGAGCGGCGCGCCAAGGCATTGGCCAAGAAATACCGCTCATTTGTCGACGACTACAACACCTTCCTCGACGAATTGGAGCGCAATCCTTTCAGCGGCACCCCGCTGGGTGGCAACACCTATAAGCACCGTATGGCCATTGCCTCAAAGGGCAAGGGTAAAAGTGGTGGTGCGAGGGTTATCACATACAATGTGCAGCAGACGGAGAGTGATGTTAATATCACGCTGATGTCCATTTATGACAAGTCTGAAATCGGCAACGTTTCTGACACCTATCTCCGTCAGTTGGTAAAAGAAATTGAAAAAAGAAATGAAAACTGATATGACAACAATCGAAGAAGCCCCGGTCTTGTAATGTTCAACCGGACGGCGGAGCAAGAGTCTTCGACCGTCCATAACATTCAAGACACAATGGGACAGAGTTTTAAGAAAACTTGTGCGGGCACATGGCTTGCACGCTCGCAGAAGAGAGGAAAAACCAAAAGCCACCGACGCTTCCGTCGGCGGGAACGGACAATGATTCAGAACGCGAGGTACGACAGACTACCACTCTTGCAGCGCGAGTTAACAAATCAGTACGACCTCGGAGGCGACGGCAAAGCCTACTGGCACGTTGACGGAGAGTTAAGAGTCATGTTAACGCGCAAATGAAAATAGTGGAAGCGCATCCTGATGCAGGATGCGCTTCCGCTGTTTTTACGCAATTTTGTCGCGCACCATTGCAAAACGCTGGCGCAGGTCAGCAAGGTGGCAACCCCAACGACAATGTCACCGATGTCGACTATGAGGAGGTGAAGTAAAGAGCTTGTGGCTCTTTACGATAGCGAAGCGGAGAAAGACACCCTCGCGGTGTCTGCGGTCTCCGGGACCGCTCCGCGGATTCGAATACCGCGGTAAGTATAGAGGCTTTGCAATCACAATTAACAACAAAGAGGTGCAATCACATGTTTGCACCTCTTTGTTTATATTCTTTCGGCATCCAACAGCGGCCAACTGGCTAGCCAACTGACATAATGAAATTTGGCCAATTGACACAATAATAATCGGCCAAATTTATTATCAAAAATCAGCCAAATTATACAATAAAAATAATCATCCGCCGTTATATCAACAAAATATATCACAATATGTCATACACCCAAATAGCCCAGCTGGAACTGCTCAATGCCCTCAAGAGTATTACCTCCGAGGCAGAACTGAACGAGTTCAAGGACCTGGTGGCGCATTTCTTTGCAGCCAAGGCTCAAAAGGAGATTGATGCCATGTGGGACAACGGCACCATCAACGAAGACACCATCAACCAATGGGGCGCCGAGCACATGCGTACCCCCTACCGTTATGCGGCGAATCGTTCTTGACACCAACTGCCTGCTGCAGGCTTTGCCTTCCAACAGCCCGTACCACAAGATATGGAAAGGTGTGTTGTGCGGTGACATTGCGCTTTGCGTCAACACAGAGATTCTGATTGAATACGAGGAAATACTTGCCGCGAAGACCACCAAGGAGATTGCCCACAACGTGGTGGAAGCCATCGCCCGCCTGCATACCACCCAGTTTCAAGAAACCTATATCCATTTTGGACTCATCGAGCAGGATGTGGACGACAATAAATTTGTTGACTGTGCAGTTGCCGCTGATGCCGAGTACATCGTCACCAACGATAGTCATTTCAACATCCTCAAACAGATAGACTGGCCGAAAGTTCTAGTGCTTACAATCCATGAGTTTGCCTCGCAAATATAACAGGTTGGCCCTACAACATTTTATAAGGAACAAGAAAATAATACGATATGACAATAATCGAAAAACCCCAAGTCTTGTAATGTTTAACCGGACGGCGGAGCAAGAGTTTGCAACCGTCCATAACATTCAAGGCACAATGGGAAAAAGCAGAAAGAAAACTTGCGCAGGCACATGGGTTGCCTGTTCGCAGAAGAGAGGAAAAGCTAAGAGCCACCGACGCTTCCGTCGGCGGGAACGGACAATGATTCAGAACGCGAGGTACGACAGACTACCACTCTTGCAGCGCGAGTTAACAAATCAGTACGACCTCGGAGGCGACGGCAAAGCCTACTGGCACGTTGACGGAGAGTTAAGAGTCATTTTAACGCGCAAATGAAAATAGCGGAAGCGCATCCTGATGCAGGATGCGCTTCCTCTGTTTTTACGCAATTATGTCGCGCACCATTGCAAAACGCTGGCGCAGGTCAGCAAGGTGGCAACCCCAACGACAATGTCACCGATGTCGACTACGAGGAGATGAAGTAAAGAGATTCTTTACACATTCAACAGAAAAGGGAGCGCCAAAATTGACGCACCCTTCTTCATGCCTTCTTTGTGCTTTCTTTGTGGGTTATATGTGGATTATAATCCTTATTTCGTCGTTATCTTCTATATACCATCTTCCAACAACACTCTGATGTTGTATTTATGTCATACTTAAGAAAAAAATATGGTCGCAGTTAAGCTAATTAATTTTCGTGAATTTACCAGTTGCAAAGCCTTCGCCAATAAGTGTTTTACCATCTTTTATCTCAAACAATAGATCGCTCTTATCAGTCCTTATTCTTATGTAATTCTCATCCACCTCATAACTTGTTGAAAAAGGAAGACCAAAAATTGCATCAATAATTGTCACAGTATTTTTGCCTCTAAAAATTAATTTCCTATAAAAAGTGTTATCACCAACATATGTCCCTTGAAGATTAGCATAGGTTTTATATTTCTTTTTGGTTGATACAGGTAGATTCCTGTATTCAGCAAGGTATTTCTTTATGTTAATTATCAACTCTTCGTCATCTTCTATGTCGTACTGGTCATTAATATAAAAAGAAAACTGATTCCATTTTTCAGCATAATTCTTTGAATATTCCTCCAGGTTCATGATTGAGTCGACTGAGATTGACTTCAATTTATCATGTGAAAACCTATATGTTTTTTTAAGGACGATACTGGGAGTCACATTTAAAAGAGAGTCAACAATCGTAGTTACTTTTTCCTCAGTTTTAACTATGCTGTCTAAATCTTGAATCTTTAATATTTTCGACTTGACTTCCAGATATTTTATAGTGTCATTTTTTAAACAATCCGATTTGTTTAATGTGTCGGTACCATCGTAATATTCAAAGTCTTCCGTTAAGAAATTGCTTATTCTCTCTGAAACATAACTATTTTTTGCATTAACATAATCTTCTACTATATCTGATTTGCTTTTGTGACAGGAAGACAATAATGCCGCAAAAACAAAAAAAAGAATAATCTTCTTCATAATAAATTTGTTTGATTAGTTTTCATCAACCACCCAAGTCGTGCAATTCAACAAACCTCCTTCTTGGGCAACATCGTTATAATTGATAGTTTCTATTATTTTGTTCGGGAACGCATTTTTGAGTATTTCTATGACCTGTTTATCTTCTTCTCTATTAAATATCGGCAATACAACCAAATTATTGACTTCTAAATAGTTCACATATATCCCAATTGCACTTTCGGGATGTTTGTTGTCTTTAATATTTGTCAGGAAAGGAACATCAATATAGGTGAGTTTATATTTTTCCAAAACCTTCTGCATACCTTTCTGCCAATATTTGTATTCGTCGGTCATTCTGTTTCCAAGAATGGTACTCCCATTCACAAATCTAACCATACCGTCTGCGTGGCCAGTATAGTCGCCCTTTTCTGCAGGAATAATTATAATCTCACATTCCAGCAACCTCGACAATTCGTTTAACAAAGAGTCTTTATCATAAGTCGGATTTTCAGTAAAAATCCTGTCTGATATTATCGCCCGTCCATCGCAGATGAGCACATTTCCGCCATCTAAATTGATGTCCGAAAATATTGCATCAATATTGTTCAGCCGGCATATTTCTTTCACATCGGAACGTGATTCCTCCCATTCTTTTTTTCCTTTCAAGTAGCTTGGGTCGTATTTGAATTGAATAAGTCTGCCAGATTCTGTTTGTACCGGCATATAATCGCGGCACCATATATCCTTTGTGCCTTTAATGAACGAATAGTTCACATGATGTTTTTCAAGAATTTTGATTAGGTTCTTGCATGTTTCGGGGAACTTGCTCATCAGTTGCTCTGACATATAGACAGTTTGTCCCTTATTGGTCAAAGTTGGTGAAAAAGATGGCGGGTTCTTTAGTGGTGAATCTTTCTCTTTGGATAGACGGGGATTGTTTCTTTTGCTGTAGTAATTTGCCCTGAACTTTTTCATATCCCCGTTCAGAAACCTTCTGCAAACATCTTCTTTGGGCTCAATGTCGTTACTGTCACAAATGTCCATAAAAACCGTCTCTTTGCCTCTGTCGTTCAACACGAACTTTTGTATATATTCTTCTTTTATCTTGAATCCTAACTGTCTGTTCATTTTTCGTAAAATCCTCTGGTGCTGTTTGTTGGATAAAGTTTTGTCCACAAGTTGATTCATCAGTTCGGTCAGAGAACGCTTTTTAAGTTTCTTGTACAGTGATGCCACAGCTCCTCCTATTGCAATCAGACCTGCAGCAATTCCAATAATTGATTCAATTGTCATAATGTATTATTTTATGGTTAATGTATTTCGGCTTCCAGCCAAGAGCTGGAAGCCGATGTTTGAATAAGGGGCATAAAGAAAGGCGCAAATCCTTTCGATATAATTGTCACTTATTCTTACTGCAGGTGTCTGGAAATACCTTGAACTAAATAAGTGGGAAAGAATCCACGCCATCGCGTGAACTATCCGCAATCTTATTCCCAGTTCTTGAATTCGTTTTCCAGACGTTTGCAGTAAAGGAAACAAGAGCGTCAAGCTCAATATGTCTTTGTCTATTTCTACGTTTTATGTCATCATCATTTTATCAATTTCACGCTGCAAAGATACACAAATAATCCCATTCCACAAAATATTATTCCAATTCGGCTTCGATTTCTTCGATGGAGGGGAGCGAGGAGCGGAGGTCGTTCGGAAGAGCCTGTCCGAGTTCATAGTCGGATACGCCTATGGGTTTGGCAATGTCTCGCAGTGCATACATATTTGATTGTAATTGTGAAACCAGTGGTTTCGTATTTGTTTCCAATTATCGTTGTGCTGGGGCGGCGACGAAGTAGTATTCTTTGGCGGTGGTGTAGAGGTGGGTCAGGGTCTCTTCGGTGAGGGGAGGGCGGCGTTTGAGGTAGCTGTCGAGAGTGTAGAGGTTGTAGCCGTATTGTCCGGCCATGAGGGCGAAGAGGTCGGCGGGAGTGACGCCGTAGTGGTCGGCGCCGCCGAGGCCGAACTCGAAGATGATGAGCGGCTTGCTCTCGCCAATGATGCGGCTTGCACCGCGGAGGACGTTGTAGTCGCCTCCTTCGACGTCTATCTTGATGAAGTCGATATGCGTGCCTTCGGGCACCACGTCGTCGAGACGCCGCACATCGACCTCAATCTGCTCCACGCGGGCTTCGGGCAGGTCGTCGTAGGAGCGCTGCCGCAGGCCACTGTAGGCTGGGGCGTTGGCCACGAGGTTGAAAGTGATCTTGTCGCCCGAGGTGTCGGCGAGGGCGTAGGGGAAGATGCTGGCTTTGTCGCCGAAGCGTTCCTGTAGCGACCGATACATGTCGGGCAGCGGCTCGAAGGCGTAGTGATGTCCTTGGGGGCTGCAGTGCAGCATGCGCTCAAGTATCTCGCCTTTGTGGCATCCCACATCGACGCAGTTGGACTGGGGCCGCAGGTGCGACACCATGATTTTGTCGGTCAGCCTGTCGTAGCGCAGGTTCTGCGTGAGGTCGAGATGCAGGGTGATGAGGGTTTTGCGGATAAGGTCTTTAATCATGGGTGATGAGTGGTGGTTTTAGTTGATGTTTATTTCGTGGGTCTGGCCATCGTCAACCAGGGTGAGTGACTGAGTGGCTGAGTGGCTGGGTGACTGAGTGGTCGAGCGGTCGTATTTGATGATGTACAGGCTGTTGCCGTACTTGTATTTAACGGTGAACGTGGACCATTCGGAGGGCACCCTCGGGTCGAGGGTGAGCTGGTCTCCGTTGAGGCGGAAGCCAAGGATGTTCTCGACGCCTGTCTTGTAGGCCCACGAGGCGGAGCCTGTATACCAGGTCCAGCCGCCGCGGCCGGGATGCTGCGGGTTGCTGTAGATATCGGCGGCCATACAGAAGGGCTCGACCTTGTATTTCAACACATCTGCCAGCGTCTGGGTGCGGTGGATGGGGTTGATGATAGAGTAGAGGTAGTAGGCGAGGTCGTAGCGTCCTTCCTTGAGTTGAGCCATGATGTACCACATGGCGCCGTGCGTGTACTGGCCTCCGTTCTCGCGGACACCGACAGGGTAGTTCATGATGTAACCCGGAGAGGGCTTGGAGGCATGGAAGGCCGGTGTGAGGAGCTGTATGATCTCATGTTCGCGGTTGACGAGGCGGTTGTCGGTCTCGCGGAAGACGCTCTCTTTCTGCTCCGGCGTGGCCACGTCGGTGAGGATAGACCAGGCCTGGGAGATGAGGTCGATCTGGCATTCGGTGTTGTTGCGCGAGCCCATGGGGTCGCCGTTGTCGAAGTAGGCGCGCAGGAACCAGGCACCGTCCCACGCATGGCTCTGGATGGCGTCGACGAGCTTTTGGCGGAATGTGCTGAGCTCTTCGCAGTAGGAAAGATCTGCGTCGGGCACCATCTGGGTGAGGCTTTCCATCTTGGGCAGCAGGTCTGCCAGGAAGAAGGCCACCCATACGCTCTCGCCTTTGTTCTCTACGCCGACCGTCGACATGCCGTCGTTCCAGTCGCCGCAGCCCATGAGAGGCAGGCCGTGGATGCCTTTGCGGCTCATGGCACGGTTGACGGCGCGGCGCAGGTGCTCGTAGAGGGAGGCTTTCTCTTGTCCTGCGGCATAGTTCATGCCGCGTTCGGCCTCGCCGGGGGCTAGCTGGTCGGCCTGGCAGAAGGGCACCATCTCTTCGAGGATGGAGCGGTCGCCCGTGACCTTCACATACTGGTAGGTCACGAAGACGAGCCACAGGTAGTCGTCCGAGAAGGTGGTGCGGGCGCCCATGTGCAGGCTCTCGTGCCACCAGTGCAGCACGTCGCCTTCGGCGAATTGGTGTGCCGCATGGTCGAGGATCTGACGGCGGGCGTAAGCGGGGTCGCTGTAGAGCAGCGACATGACATCCTGCAGCTGGTCGCGGAAGCCCGTGGCGCCGCCGACCTGGTAGAAACCGGCGCGGGCATAGAGGCGTGACGAGTAGACTTGGTAGAGATACCAGCGGTTGAGCATGTGGTTGAAGGCCGGGTCGGGCGTCTCCACCTGGATGTGCGAGAGTTTCTCGTCCCAGTAGGCAACGACCTTGTCGTATTCGGCGTTGATATCATTTAATGATGAATGAGGAGTGATGAATGATGAATTTTCAACACTAATCACGAAGGCCAGCTCCTTGCTGCCGCTGGCGGGGAGCGAGAGGGTTAGGCCGAGACGTTTGCGGTTGGGGTAGTGGAGCGAGACGTCGGTGATAGGCTCTGTCGACGTCAGGCGCACCTGCTGGTCGTGGTAGATGGGATGGTAGACGTTGCGCACGCAGAGGCTGTTGGAGGCTTCGTCCCACTCGGAGTAGAGGAAGCGGGCCGTCTGCTCCTCGCTCATGCCGAGGACCAGCTTGTAGACCATGTCGAGTTGCACCTCCATTGGTGCGTCGGTCTTGTTGCCTATCTTGATTTGATAGTATTTCTCGGGTTTCTCGCAGGCCACAAAGACACGTACCGCCACCTTCATGTCGTCGTATTCGGCATCGAAGGCCGACCAGCCCTGGCTGTGGCGCGCGGTGGCGGGGATGAACTGCTTCTTGTTGATCAGAAGCATCTCGCTGGCGTTGTCGCGCACGATGTCGTTGCTCCAGCCTGTCAGCTTGAACTGCTGCGCGTTGTGGGCGAAGGTGAAGCCTGCCATGGTGCTGCTGACGATGCATCCGAAATGATACTCGTTGGACATCACGTTAATCCACGGCATGGGGGTGTTGGTGTTGGTCACCACATAGTCGCGTCCGTTGCGGTCGAAGCCGCCGTACTGATTGTAGAACTCGAGGTCGCTCCATACGCGGAACTCTTTCTTGGGCTTCAGTAGCGGATATTCCACCTTGTCCTGATAGTGCTGGTTGGCAATCTCGAGCCTCCGGAGCTGCTCTTCGATGGTGATGCCGTCGGCGGTATTGAAGGTGAGACGTGCCACCGTGCGCAGGAGGATGCGCTCGGCCTCTGAGAGTTCTCTGCCGTCGAGCACATATACCTTGCCAGCCTCGCTGTGCTCGGCCCAGAGGTGCTCGGTGTTGGCCATATTGCGGATGAAGTGTGTCAGCCCCTCGAGCTCGCGTTCGGGGGCATCGTTGATAAACACGAGGTCGAGTCGCATGCCGTGGACCTTGTAGTATTCGAAGGCCCGCAGCATCTCTTTGGCGAAGCCGCTGTGACTCATGCTGTCAATCTCCATCAGCAGTATTGCCAGGTCGCCGCTGATGCCGAAGCGCCAGAGGCTGCTCTGAGAGAGGGTGTTCTTCGCCAGTATTGCCTGACGGTCGTTGCCGAGGGTGGCAGTCTGCGCTAGGTATTTCAGGATGCTTCCGTAGAGTCGCATCTGGCTGCCCTTGAGGAGCGACATGCTGGTGCGCATGTTGTTGAACACCGATGCGGTCTTGAAGGCGTGCTCCACATCCACGCCGCTCTGGTATTGCTCTGTGAGCTGCAGCAGGTGGTCTTTCTCTTTGGAGAAGCCTGTGAGGATATAGGCCTCCACACTCTTGCCTGCGGGGATATGCACCCTGCGGCGCATGCTCATCACGGGGTCGAGGGTGGTGCCCACGGTACCCGTCAGCGTGCGGCGGTTGTCGATGATGTCGGCATGCCGCAGGCTGTTGCCACGGCCGATGAACTTCACCCTCGACGTCTCATATTCGACACCTGTCTTTTCCTCCGTCCAGAGTTTATGGATCATATAGTTCCGTGAGCCGAAGCTTCCCGGACGGCTGAATACCAGCGACTCGTGTTCCTTGTCGTATTCCGACGTAATTTTCATGCCGTTGAATACGCGGTGGTTCACATCCTCCTCTGTCGGTGCCAGCACCACCTCGCCGTAGGTCGTCAGTTCGAGGTCCACATCTTCGTTGCCGTTGTTCGTGAATGTCAGGCGGCGGATCTCCGCGCTGCGGTCTTTCAGCACCGTCACCTCGGTCTTCGTCTCGATGCCGTCGTCGACGCGTAGGAAGTTCATCTTGTCGCTGGCGAAGCTCACGTGATAGCCTTCGGGCATCACGTCCAGCGGCGCATAGGTGTTGCACCATAGCTTGTCGTTGCGCAGATTGCGGATATAGACGTAGGTGCCGTAGTGGTCGGCCGATATCTTGCGGTAGCGGCCCAGCATGATGTTGCGGTAGCGCGAGAAGCCGCTGCCACGGTCGTTCATCAACACCGTGTACTGGCCGTTGCTGATGACTCCCAGCTCCGGCACGTTGGCGATGGTGTCGAAGTCGCGAGCGTCGCTTTCCGTCTGTACCTTCGAGTAGCGGTAGCGCTTGTACTGCGTCACCTTGAGGTCGATATAGGGTTTCACCTGCGCCTTCTCCTTCAGCAGGGTCTCCATGCTGCGCATGGCGGGTTCATGCATGAAGTAGCGCTGCAGGCAGTGGTCGGCGAGGTAGTTGGCCAACGAGGCGAGAATCATGCCCTGGTGGTGGGCGTAGTGCGCTTTCACTGGCACATGGTCCTCTTCGTCGTAACTCTCGTAGAATCCGAAGTCGTCGTACATGTCCAGTGCCTTGAATTTCTTCATGTTCTCGTATACCGCACGGTCGTCGATGCCGATGGTCATCAGCGAGCTGTAGGGCGACACCACGATGCGGTCGGGCGTGGTGTTCTGGAACTTCAGATAGGGCACGCCGAAAGCGTGGTATTTGTAGTTCTGGGCGTCGTCGAGCTCGTTGTAGGCCGTCTCCGAGATACCCCACGGCGACGGGAAGAAGGCCCTCTGTGCACGGATGGCGAAGCTGTAGGTCTCGTCCATCAAGGTGTGCTTGTAGGTCGGCAGGAAGATGAGCGGCATGAAGTATTCGAACAGCGTGCCGTACCACGAGGCCACACCTTTGTAACCTTCATAGTGTACCAGCGTCTTGTCGAGACAGAACCAGTGTTTGTAGGGCGCGTCGCCCTGTGCGATGGTCAGGAAACTCGTCAGACGTGCCTCGCTGGCGAAGTTGTTGTAGTGGTACGGCAGCAGTGTGTAGTTCGTCGTGTCATATCCGATGCTGAACACATCCAGTTCGGGGTTGTACAGCTTCCGGAAGTCCGTCTGGTCAATCAGCCGCTGAACCATTGAGAGTAATGAGGAATGTTGAATGTTGAATGAGGAATCATTCGATGCGGAAGCCAATTCCTCATTCCTCATTCCTCCTTCAACATTACTTTCCAACCACCCTTTCACCACATACAGGCAGGCCACGAAGTTGCCCGAGTCGCAGGTGGAGATGAAGAAATTCGGCAGGGCCTTCAGCGTGCTGATGTCGTACCAATTGTAGAGGTGGCCGTTCCATTTCTCCAGCCGGTTGACGGTGTGGATAATCTGTGCGATGCGGCTGACAGCTTCCTTCTCGGTGATGAATTGCAGCTCCGCTGCGCTGACCACAGCGGTGAGCGAGTAGCCGATATTCGTCGGCGAGGTCTTGTAGTCGGTCTTCTTGTCGCGGTTCAGCTGGTAGTTGTCGGGGATGAGCCAGTTGTTCTCTTCGGTAATCAGTTTGTCGAAGAAGCTCCATGTCTTCTGAGCCAGCCTCCGCACTTCGTCGGTCTCTTTGGCGTTCAGCGTCTTCTTGTCTTGCGGGAACTTCTTGCCGAGCCAGTACATGAGGAAGGGCGCTCCGCACCAGGTCACCATGCAGAAGCTTGCGGCGCCCCAGGCGCCGGTGCCTACATGTCCCAGTAGCGCCAGACAGAACAGTGCCGCCGATGCCACATAGTTGAACCAGAATTTACCCAGGTAGTCGCCCAAGGTGCCCTTGGTGCTCTTCGAGGCCTCGTCGCTGGTAATCCAGGCCAGCAGGTTGCGGTGCGAGAACCACATGCGGTAGCAGGCCCTCACGGCAGCGTCGGTATACATCCACGCCTCTTTGGGGAGCAGCGCGAACTGCACCAGCGAGCGATAGATGATCACCTTGAAGCCGCGCATCAGCGTCATATAGTAGCGGTAGCGCTTGCCGAAGCGCGGCACCTTCGTCACCTGTCCCACGATAAAGAACACTATCGGGCTCGCCACAGCGATAAGTGCCACCAGCACAAACCACGACGGCGGGATGAACATCGGGGTCTTCGTCATCATGAGCACATACCCCACCAGTATCAAAACCAGCAGGCTGAGGCTCAGCATCGAGCGGCGCAGGTTGTCGAAAATCTTCCATTTGCCGATGGTGTTCACCTGGTTCCGCACCTTCTCGCCCTTCTCGTTCCTCACGGTCTTCTTCAGCCACGGGATGATCTGCCAGTCGCCGCGTGTCCAGCGGTGGTGGCGCTTGGCGTCGTCGATATAATTGGAGGGGTTGTCGTCGAAGAGCTCCACGTCGTTGATGAGGCAGCAGCGGATATGGCAGCCCTCGATGAGGTCGTGGCTCAGGATGAGGTTCTCGGGGAAGGTACCCTTCAGCACCTGCTGGAACACTCGGAGGTCGTAGATGCCCTTGCCGCAGAAGGATCCTTCGTTAAAGATGTCCTGGTAGAGTTCGAAGCTTGCCGTCGTATACACGTCCAGTCCGCCTAGGCCCGCGAACAGCTGTGCGAAGCGGCTCTTGTTGGTTACCTCCACGTCGACGTTCACCCTAGGCTGCATGATGCCGTAGCCGCGGTCCACGCGGCGGCCGTCGGGCGAGAGCTGTGCGCGGTTCAGCGGGTGCGCCATGGCACCGATGAGCTTCTGCGCCGAATAGAGCACCAGTTCGGTATCCGTGTCCAGCGTGATGATGAACTGTACTCCACTCTCCACTCCTTTCAGCCATGCTGAAATGGTCTCGCATCTGAACCGTTTCTCCTTCTCCTCTTCGGATGTCTGCCCCAGCACCAGATCGTTGAAGTGCAGAATGGCGCCGCGCTTGCGCTCGTGGCCCAGCCAGGTCTGCTCGCCCTCGCTCCAGGCACGTTTGCGGTAGACGAAGTTGAAGATATGGGCACCGTACTTCTCGTTGAGTTCCTTCACCTTCTCCAGTCCCGCCTGCACTACCTCGTCGTCCCATGGCGCGTCGGCCTCCTTATAAGCCGCAGCATCACCCACAAGAGTATAGTACAAATTCTGCCGCCTCATTCCACATTCCTCATTCCTCACTCTTCTCTCTCCACTCTCCACTCTCCACTCTCCACTTCCCACTTTTCCTTCTCCCCGGTTGATATTGCTCAGGTAGTATACCTCCAGCACCCCCATCAGCTCCTCTACCTTTGCACGGTTCTTCAGAATGGTGGGCATGATGACCATGGTGGCATACTCTTCGGGAATCATGCCGTCCTTGAACTTAAGCTTGAATGTTCCCACGGGCTTGTGCAGCTTGCCTAGCAGCCAGTTGAAGAGATCTATCACCACTTGGCTCATCGGCACCACGAGAAGTATCGCCAGTACACAGCAGATTGCTACCGGTTTCCATCCGCTGAAAGTGGACAGAAGGCCGTTCGACGCCAGCAGGGCGAAGCCTGTCGCCAGGACTAGCGAAGACAGCGCGATGATGGTGATGTAGCCGTGGGCGCGGGCGTTCCAACGCTTTGGTGGGAATAGCTGCCATCCCACATGCTCCCCCTTCTCGTCGGCCTTCGCCACCAACGCCTTCACAAACTCATATTCGGTAGACTTCGAGACTTCGAGACTTCGAGACTTCGAGACATGATGTCTTGATGTCTTGTGGACTCGACGTCTGCGCGAAAGGCGCACGACTTTCGCGCGGTAGTCCTCCTTCGTCTTGTCCTGCATCTCGTCGTACATCCCGGCCTTCTCGCTCTTCAGCATACGCTCCGAGAAACTCACCGCGTCGATGAGTTCTGAGAGCGGCAACCTCGTCATCTTCTTCAACGAGTTGAAGATGTTCATCATCTGGAGGTTCTGCTGCGCTGCCTTGTCCAGCTGCTCCAGGTCGGCCTGCCCATGGTCTGTCGGCATATAGTGGTACGACTTCTCGGCCTCCAGCCTGTGGCAGAGTTCCGCCAGCTCCTTGATGAGGATGGCCTTCGTCAGCGGCAGCAGCGCACATACCTCGGGGTAGCTCAGGTAGTCCTTGCCCTTCACCTGCGCCTGGCTCAGGTAGCGGAAGAATAACGTCTTGTCCACCTGGTGGTGGCACTTCCGCAGGTAGCTCTCCAGCAACTTCCACAGCACCTCCACACGCTTGCTCCCCACTCTCCACTTCCCCTTCTCCACTCCCTTCAACTCCTCCTTCAGCACCTTCTCCTGCTCGCTAATCATGTAGTAGTTGTCCAGCACCCACTCGTTGGTACTGCCCACAAGACGCTGGCTCCTTGTTTCTTCCACCAGCAGCATATAATAATGGGTAATTCCCTTTACGCTCTTTTTGAATGTCTTGTAAGTTTTTTCCATAGTATGTATATATAAATATGCAAAGTGCAAAGATACAAACTTTTTTTGAATTATGAATTATGATTTATGATTTTAGAGTGGCTACGCAGTCGCTGCACTCATAATTCATCATTTTTTGAATTATGAATTATGATTTATGATTTTAGAGTGGCTACGCAGTCGTTGCACTCATAATTCATAAGTCATCACTCATCACTCATAATTCATAAATCATAAATCATAATTCATAAATCATCACTCATCACTAATAATTCATAAATCATAAATCCTCACTCCTCACTCATAAATCATAATTCATAAATCATAAATCCTCACTCCTCGCAATATTTTTTCTAAAACAGCGTTAGTGAGGATGTAAAAAATTAAATCTCAAACGAAAATGAAAAAGATTGTACTCTTTGCCGGTTTGTTGCTCACGCTTACAGGTTGCAGCATTTATCATCCGCAGGCTGTGGATATCCCCTTGATCAATCATGAGGGAGACACCCGTGTCGATGCCTCTGTGGCACTGTCTTACTGGATTATTCCCAGCACCTTTACGGTGAATACCACCGTCTCGCATGGCTTCAACGGCTGGCTGGCCGGACAGGTCCATGCCAACTTTGGCGGCAACAATTACTATCTGCAGGCCGCCCCCGGAGCCTATCTCCCGTTGGGTGAGAAGTCTGTCCTTGAGGGTTATGTGGGCCTGGGTTACGGTGGCGCGTGGAACGACAATGTGGAGGCGACTTCCGAGTCGGCAAATTCGCACAACTATTCGTACAGCGGTACTTTCATGCTGCCGTTTGTGCAGGGCAATATAGGATGGCACGACCTGACGCCGCTTCATATCGACCTAGCGTTGGGCCTGAAGTGTGGCGCCTATATGCCCAATTATAGCTATTATGAGCTCGATGCCAGCGACCAACAGATTGCCGGTACGGACTACGACTACACGACCACCAACTTCCTCTTCGAGCCGCAGCTGATATTCCGTGTCGGTGGCGAGCACATGAAGTTTAACGTCAAGATGGGTGTCTCTTTCTTGAGCGATGTTGCCAATGGTCATTCCTCGTCGAGGAACTTCTATTACGATTTCGTCTCTGGTTCCGCCGGTCTTACCTTCTTTTTCTAAAACGAAATGAAATGTCCAATAAATAAACGGGTAGCAGATAGCGGACAGCGGACAGCTATCGGATTTTTGCTACTATTTTCAATTTTCAATTTTCAATTTTCAATTTCTGAGGCCCAGGATACCTATGCTTTTGTCGAGCGCGATTCGACACTCTATCTCGACGTGTGGCGTCCGGCGCAGTCTCGTGCCGACAAGGCCTGTGTGGTGGCGGTGTTTGGTGGCGGCTTTGTGGCGGGTGAGCGCAACAATGCCTATCAGCAGACAATTGCCAAGATGCTCAGCGATAAGGGCTTCACGGTGGTGAGTATCGACTACCGGCTGGGACTCAAGGATACCGCCATGGTGGCGAAACTCAGCGGCTTATGGCACATGCAGGAGCTTTTTCAGTATTGTATTGATATCGCTGTGGAGGATTGTGCCGCTGCGGTGGCGTGGGTTTGTGCGAATGCGGAGAAGTTGGGCGTGGATACGTCGAAGGTGGTGCTGACGGGTTCGTCGGCAGGTGCCATCACGGTGCTGCAGCTCGACTGGTGCCGCGCCAACAGCCTCCCTCAAGCCTCGGCCCTTCCGAATGGCTGGAAGCCTGCCGCCGTGGTACCTTATGCCGGAGCCATCATGAGTGATGGAAAACCCAGGTGGGCCACGCCGCCGGCGCCGACGCTGCTGTTGCATGGCACGAAGGATAAGATTGTGGCTTATAAGAAGTTCCCTGCGGTACTCAGCTATGCCCTCTATGGAGCCAAGACGGTCTTCAAACGGATGCAGAGACAGGGCTATCCCTGCTGGATAGTGCGCTTCGAAGGAATAGGACACGAGGTGGCCACCTGGTTACCGGGGAGTGTCGACTTCTTCTGTGGATTTGTCAATCAGGCCCTCGCGGGACGTATCACCACCCTCGACGCTACCATGAGTGACACCAGGCTGGTGCCGACCAAGTGGACTAATATGACACTGAAGGATTTGTATGCAGAATAAAATAGAAATAATGAGCCCTGTGGGCTCGTGGGAAAGTCTCCAGGCCGCCATACAGGGCGGCGCCAACGCTGTCTATTTTGGTGTGGGCAAGTTGAATATGCGCTCGCGGAGCGCTGCCAACTTCACCGTCGATGACTTGCCGCGTATCGTCAGCATAACTGGCGAGGCTGGTGTGCGCACCTACCTCACGGTGAACACCATTATATATAATGATGAGATTGCGGAGATGCACCGTCTCCTCGAGGCTGCGAAAACTGCCGGCGTCAGTGCCATCATCGCCTCCGATATGGCGGTTATCTCCTATGCCAACCAGATAGGCGTCGAGGTGCATATCTCCACGCAGTGCAATGTCTCCAACACCGAGGCGGTGCGTTGGTATTCGCAGTTTGCCGACGTCGTAGTCACTGCCCGCGAGCTGCCGCTCAGTCAGGTGGCCGAGATTACCAAGTTCATCCGCGACAACAACATCCGCGGTCCCAAGGGTGAGTTGGTCCAAATCGAGGTCTTTGCCCATGGAGCCCTCTGCATGAGTGTTAGCGGCAAGTGTTACCTCTCGCTCGACAACTACAACTATTCCGCCAACCGCGGCGCCTGTCTGCAGCTCTGCCGCCGTGGCTATATCGTCAAGGACAAGGAGAGTGACCTCGAGCTGGAGATTGACAACGAGTATATTATGTCGCCCAAGGACCTCTGCACCATCGGCTTCCTCGACAAGATTGTGAAGGCTGGCGTGCGGGTGCTGAAGATAGAAGGGCGGGGGAGAAGTGCCGACTACGTGAGGACCGTCACCGAGTGCTACCGCGAGGCTGTCGAGGCTATCGAGTCTGGCACATACACGAAGGAGAAAATCGTCGGCTGGATGCAGCGCCTCGCCACGGTCTTCAACCGCGGCTTCTGGGATGGATACTACCTCGGTCGCCGTCTTGGCGAATGGAGTGAACGCTATGGCTCCCAGGCTACAGAGAACAAGGTCTATCTGGGTCTCATTCGCAACTACTTCGGCAAGATAAATGTCGCCGAGGTGCAGCTGCAGACCAATGAGACGCTGAAAGTGGGCGACGAGGTGATGGTTATCGGCGAAACCACCGGCGTCTACCGCGACACGATAAAGGAGCTGCGCACCGACCGCGACCCCGTTCCCGAGGTGCACCAGGGCGACCGCTTCTCCTTCGCCACCAAAGAGCTGCTCCACCGCGGTGACAAGGTCTACCGTGTGGACAAAATCATAGATGAATTCTAGAATCTCAATAACCCATAACCTATAACCCATAACCATTTAATAATGGCTAAAGCAAAGACATATTATTTCTGTCAGGAATGCGGCTACCAGTCGTCGTCCTGGCTGGGCCGCTGCCCTGAGTGTGGCAAGTTCGGCACCTTTGCCGAGGAAGTGGTGAAGGCTACCCCCACACAGTCACTTAGACATTCAGCCAGTCAGACACTCTCTGTCCCCAAGCGTATTCAGGATGTCACCTACAGCGAGACGAAGCGTATACCCACCCACTGTGGTGAGTTCGACCGTGTGCTGGGTGGCGGCATCGTTCCGGGAAGTTTGTTGCTGCTGGGTGGTGAGCCGGGTATCGGAAAATCCACACTCCTTCTCCAGACGGCCCTCGCCGTTACTCAAACAATCAAACAATCAAACAATCAAGCAATCAAACTGCTTTACATCAGCGGTGAGGAGAGCGAGCAGCAGATTAAGATGCGCGCCGACCGATTAGTGCGTAGTGGTCAGAGTTCAGTGTTCGGTGATGCTACGCAGGTCGGCGGTAGCCAACTAAACACTAAACATTTAACACTTAACACTGATTTGTATGTGGTGTCGGAGACAGTGACCCAGCGCATCTTCGAACATGTCGACGCTGTGCAGCCCGATATTCTTGTTGTCGACTCCATCCAGACCATCTCCACCGAAGATATAGACTCACCCGCCGGCAGCGTGAGCCAGATACGTCAGTGTACCACCGAGTTCCAGCATTATGCCAAAACCACAGGTGTGCCCGTGCTTCTCATCGGCCATATCACCAAGGACGGCACTTTGGCAGGCCCCAAGGTGATGGAACATATTGTCGACGCCGTCCTCCAGTTCGAGGGCGACCGCAATTACGGCTATCGCATTCTCCGCGCCCTAAAGAACCGCTTCGGTTCCACTGCCGAGATAGGCATTTTCGAGATGCAGGGCAATGGGTTGCGCGAGGTTCCCAATCCCAGCGAGTTCCTGCTCAGCCAGCGCGATGAGACGCTCAGCGGTGCCGCCGTGGCCGCCACCCTCGAAGGTGCGCGCCCGATGTTCATCGAAGTGCAGAGCCTGGTCTCCAGCGCCGTCTATGGCACGCCGCAAAGGAATGCCAACGGTTTCGATATGCGCCGTCTCTCCATGCTGCTGGCAGTCTTGGAGAAACGCTGCGGCTTCAAGCTCGGAGCCAAAGACGTATTCTTGAATATCGCCGGCGGCCTGCGTGTCAACGACCCCGCCATCGACCTGGCGGTGGCTTGTGCCATATTGAGTTCCAATGTCGATATTCCCATCTCGCCGCGTATCGCCTTCGCTGCCGAGTTGGGCTTGAGTGGCGAGGTGCGCCCTGTAGCACGTGTCGAACAGCGTGTGGCTGAAGCCGACCGATTGGGCTTCGAGAAGATATTTATATCGAAATACAACCTCCGCGAGCTCGACCCCAAACGCTACCACCTTGAGATTGTCTCCGTCAGCGTCATCGAGGAGGCCTTCCGCGCACTTTTTGCATAGAGGGTGCAATTTTTCTTGCGAGTGGCCGTTATTGAATCAAATCTTTTTTAATAAATCAACCTATGAAAACAACATTTTCCTTGCGCAGGTTTGTGACCCTGCTGGCAGTGGGTGTCATGTTCGTCGGACAAGCTTTCGCCCAGCGCGATAAAGACGATGCCGACAAGACGCTCTCCCCCTATTTTGTGGTGGTTAGCAACAATCCCGAGACCGACGGTCTGCCGTTGAAGGCTACCTCGGTGAAGACCGACATCGTGGGCTCTATCGCCGACGTCACGGTCAGCCAGGTGTATGTGAACACCGGCAAGCACCCGTTGGAGGCCATCTACACCTTCCCGATGTCGACGCGTGCCGCCGTCTATGCCATGCAGATGCGCATCGGCGACCGCCGCATCACCGCCAAGATTGAGGAGAAGAAGAAGGCCCGTGCCGACTATGAGAAGGCCAAGCAGGAGGGCAAGCGTGCCTCGCTGCTGGAACAGAGCCGTCCCAATGTCTTCACGATGAATGTGAACAACATCATGCCGGGCGACACCATCGAGGTGGAGCTGCGCTACACCGAGCTGTTGGTCCCTGAGCAAGGGGTGTACAGCTTCGTCTACCCCACGGTGGTGGGCCCGCGCTACAGCTGCCCGAAGCAGGAGCACGGTACCGACGACGGCTTCGTCAACACCCCCTATACCCATGCGGGCGAGGCTCCAACCTATACTTTCGGCTATGAGTTGACTATCCATGCCGGCATGCCGATACAGAATGTGGAGTGTAACACGCACAAGATGATCATTGACCAGTCGCTCTCGCGCACGGCCAACGTCACCCTCGACCCGAGCGAGAAGCAGGGTGGCAACCGCGACGTGGTCGTGCGCTACTCGCTGCGCGGCAGTCAGGTGCAGAGTGGCGTGCTGCTCTACGAGGGAAAGGACGAGAACTTCTTCCTCGCCATGGTGCAGCCCCCGCAGCGCGTGAAGCAGGACGAGCTACCCCCGAGGGAGTATGTCTTCATTGTGGACGTGAGTGGCTCCATGTGGGGTTTCCCCATGGAGGTGAGCAAGAAGCTGATGCGCAACCTGGTCATGGGCCTCAAGCCCACCGACCTGTTCAATGTGGTGCTCTTCTCAAGTAACCTCAAAGTGTTCAGCCCCACCTCGGTGGCGGCTAACGAGTATAACATCGAGCGAGCCATGGAGTTTATTGCCGGTGGCAACAACTGGAGCGGCACCGAGGTACTCGATGCCCTGAAGAAGGCCTATGCTCTGCCTCGCGCCGACGAGGACATTGCGAGAACCTTTGCCATCATCACTGACGGCTATGTGGATGTGGAGAAGGAGTGCTTCGAGATGATTCGCAGCAATGGCGGAAGCACTAACTTCTTTGCCTTCGGCATCGGCAGCGGTGTGAACCGCTACCTGATCGAGGGCATGGCCAATGCCGGTGGCGGCGAGCCTTTTGTGGTGACCAAGGAGAATGAGGCAGCCAGTGTGGCCGAGCGTTTCCGCCGCTATATCGAGACCCCCGTGCTCACCCGCATCCGTCTTGATGCCCCCAAGGGTATGCAGGTCTACGAGGTAGAACCTGCTGCCGTACCCGACATGATGGCAGAGCGCCCCATCCTCATCTATGGCAAGTACAAAGGCAAGGCCGCTGGCACGCTCAGCGTGAGCGGCAAAGTGGGCCGCAAGGGCTGGAAGCAGAGCTTTGACCTTGCACAGCTCAAGGCCGATACCACCAATGCCGCGCTGCGCTACCTCTGGGCACGCGAGCGCATCAAACGGCTCGACTACCTGGTACCTCGCTATGGTGGCGACGACACCCCCGAGGCGAAGGCTATCCTCGCGTTGGGTCTGAAATATAATCTGATGACCAACTACACCTCCTTTATCGCCATCGACGAGCAGGTGGTGAACAAGGACGGCAAGCAGACCACCGTCAAGCAGCCGGTACCGATGCCCGAAGGTGTCAGTGACGCCGCTGTGGGTTACGACATGAAGGAGCTTTCCTTCAATTCCGAAGTGCTGATTACAACAATCTCCGTCGAAGAGGAGGCGGATGAAGAAGAGAGGATGGTTTTCACCGTTGTCGAGAACGACCCCGAATTCCCCGGCGGCATGGATTCACTCTTCGCCTTCGTCCAGCGTAATATTAGATACCCCGAAGTTGCCCTGAAAAATAAGATTGAGGGTAAGGTGTATGTCACTTTCACCGTTGAAACGGATGGCTCTATTACCAATATCAAGGTGTTGCGCGACATCGGAGGCGGCTGTGGCCAGGAGGCCGTGCGTGTGGTGTCCATGATGCCCAAGTGGAAACCTGGTACCCAGCGTGGCAAGCCCGTCCGTGTGCAGTTCAACCTGCCCATCGTCTTCAAGCATCCGACAAATAGTGGAAAGTGAGAGTCGTAAAGCTTTTTCTGCTCTTTCCGCTTTTTGTTTGCTGCTGCCAGCCGGCACCAACCCCGGAGGCTGACACGGTAGACACCGTGACCGAAGTGCTCGACACAGTGCCGCGCACTTCGGTCACCTTTATCCTGGGGAGCGACCAGTCGGCCAACAACCAGTATTATACCATGGCCAACCACTACTACCGCCTCAACCCCGACGAGCGTACGGAGGTGGTGGTCGACAACCTGACGTCCCTCAAGCAGGTCATCGGTTGGCTCAACAGCCACCCCGACACTGTCAACGACCGCCCTTACGGCCTCGTCAACCTTGTCTCGCACGGCAATGAGTTTATCGACCTGCAGGCTACGGTGACCCCGCATGGTGCCCGCATCTCGGCGGCTAGCCTGCGTCAGGCTATGGCCGACTCCACGTTGCCGACGCTCGACAGCGGCATCGTCGACAGCCGCACCCTCGTCTTCCTCCACGGCTGTGCCGTGGGGCAGAACCAGTCGCTGCTCGACGCGCTGGCCCAGGTCTTCGGCGCTGCCACGGTGAAGGCTTCCAAGCTCTTCGAGTATTACGTCTACCTGTCGCCCAACCACAATCCCCAGAGCATCCGCCACTATTATGCCCGCAACTGGTATGCTTTCTATCATCCCGACAGCACCATCGACGAGAAGGCGATGGTCCGCCAACTGCGGCGTCGCTATCCGGATGACAGGGTCGACTGGCGTGCGGGTCTCCGGCGCCGCTTCCAGAACAACCCCGCCGAGCTCTACCACTACAGCTTCATCGTCCCTGTCCGCTACACCGAATTCTACGCCTCGCCGGCCGACAAGCCGTCGGTGGCGAGCAGCAAGAAAAGGCAGCAGTGGGTCGACAGCCATCCCGACTTCTGCCGTCTGCTCGACTCTACCCGTGTGCCACGGAAATACTATCAGTTCAAGTTCTACCGTGTGACGGGACTCGATGAGAACGACAACCTGCTCCTCGGCCTCGAGGTGCGGGCCCGTGGCGGGGTGGTATGCCTTATCCAGCCCCTTGTGGCTCCCGACACGCTGGTGGGTCCCTATGCTCCTTTTGTGCCTGCGCCTGACGACTCCTCCATCTTCGCTTTCTCGCGCGGTCTTTAAAAATAAATTTTGCCACGTCGCTTATTTTCCGTACTTTTGCAACGGAAAATAATGCCCTGTAGATTATGTTTGAGAACCTTAGTAGTAAGATAGAGAAAGCGTTACATACCCTTCGTGGAAAAGGGTCCATTACCGATATTAACATTGCCGAGACCGTCAAGGAGGTGCGCAAGGCGCTGCTCGACGCCGACGTCAGCTATCCCATCGCCAAGGAATTCACCGACAAGGTGAAGGCCGAAGCCCTGGGCCGCAACGTCATCCAGAGCATCGAGCCCGGCCAGTTGATGGTGAAGATCGTCCACGAGAAACTCACCGAGCTCATGGGCTCCGAGGCTGTGGAGATCAACATCAAAGGCCAGCCCGCCATCATCCTCATCGCTGGCTTGCAGGGTTCCGGTAAGACCACTTTCAGCGCCAAGCTGGCCAACTATCTGAAGACCAAGAAGGGCAAGAGCGTGTTGCTCGTCGCTGGCGACGTCTACCGTCCCGCCGCTATCAGCCAGTTGCAGACTCTCGGCGAGCAGGTCCAGGTGCCTGTCTATACCGAAGAGGGCAACCGCAATCCCGTCGAGATCGCCAAGCATGCCATCAACGAGGCCAAGAGCCGCGGATACAATGTCGTCATCGTCGATACCGCCGGCCGTCTGGCTGTCGACGAGGAGATGATGGATGAAATCGCCGCCCTCAAACGCGAGCTGCAACCTCAGGAAACCCTCTTTGTGGTCGACTCCATGACCGGTCAGGATGCCGTGAATACCGCCAAGGCTTTCAACGACCGCATCGACTTCGACGGCGTCGTCCTCACCAAGCTCGACGGCGACACCCGCGGCGGTGCCGCCCTCACCATCCGCTACACCGTGGAAAAGCCCATCAAGTTCGTTGGTATCGGCGAGAAGATGGATGCCCTCGATGTGTTCCACCCCGACCGTATGGCCAACCGTATCCTCGGCATGGGCGACGTGGTCAGCCTCGTCGAGCGTGCCCAGGAACAGTACGACGAGATGGAAGCCCGCAAGATTCAGAAGAAGTTGATGCACAACGAGTACAACTTCGACGACTTCCTCTCCCAGATTGCCCAGATCAAGAAGATGGGCTCGGTGAAAGACCTCATCGGCATGATCCCCGGCATGAGCAAGCTCACCAAGGACGTCGAGATCAGCGACGATGCCTTCAAGCCCATCGAGGCCATGATAGGCTCGATGACCCCCTACGAGCGCCAGAATCCCTCCTGCCTCAATGGCAGCCGCAAGCAGCGCATCGCCAACGGTAGCGGCCGCTCTATCCAGGAACTCAACCGCTTCCTCAAGCAGTTCGACGACACCCGCAAGATGATGAAGATGGTCTCCAAAAACGGAGGCAAGATGCCGATACGAAGACGCCGATAAAAGACAATCCCCTTTTCTTCTTGAAAGACAAGAAAGGACAAGAAAGAACAAAAATTAATGACAAGAGATTCAATATGATTGCAAGGGAGCGACAATGAAAAAGACCTTAAGTTGTCTTTTCTTGTCCCTTCTTGTCTTCAAAAAAAGAAAATCTTGTCTTCAAAAATAATAAAAGTTGTTTTTATGACAGAATTATTGGACGGCAAGGCGTTGGCCTTGCAAATCAAGGACGAGATAGCCAATGAGGTGCGTGCGCTGACCCAGCAAGGTCACCGTGCTCCCCATCTGGCCGCTGTAATTGTAGGCGAGGACGGGGCCAGTATGACCTATGTCGCCAACAAGGAGAAATCCTCCCACGAGGTGGGCTTCACCTCCAGTGTCTACCGCATGAGCGAGAAGACCACCGAGGCACAACTGCTGGAGACGATAGCGTTCCTCAACAACGACCCCGACATCGACGGCTTCATCGTGCAGCTGCCCCTGCCCAAGCATATCAACGAGCAGAAGGTTATCAATGCCATCTCGCCCGACAAGGACGTCGACGGCTTTACCCCCATCAACATCGGACGTATGGTCCTCGGCGAGGAGTGCTTCCTCCCCGCCACCCCCATGGGCATCTGCACGCTGCTCAAACGCTATGGTATTGAGACCGCCGGCAAGCATTGTGTCGTCCTCGGCCGCTCGAATATCGTCGGAACACCCGTGGCCAACCTGCTCAGCCGTAAGGGTTTCGACTGCACCGTCACCCTGTGCCACAGCAAGACGCAGAACCTCAAGGAGCTCTGCCTCCAGGCCGATATACTCGTGGTCGCCATCGGCAAACCCGAGTTCGTCACCGAAGATATGGTCAAGGAAGGTGCCGTCGTCGTCGACGTGGGTATCCACCGTGTGCCCGACGCCACGAAGAAGAACGGTTACCGCGTCATCGGCGACGTGAAACACTCCGAGGTCGACAAGCACTGCAGCTGGGTGACTCCCGTCCCCGGCGGCGTGGGACCCTTGACCATCGTCTCGCTGCTGCAGAACACCATGGCCGCCTACAAACGCCACGAAGCCGCTAAATAGTGATGAATGAAAGTGATGAGTGATGAATGATGAGTGATGAATGAAAGTGATGAGTGATGAATGATGAGTGATGAAATAGGGCTGACGCAAAACATTGTGTCAGCCCTAATTCTTAATTCTTAATTCTTAATTCTTAATTCTTAATTTTTAATTCTTAATTTTTAATTCTTAATTCCTCACAGCGGAAGATAGATTACCTTCTTTGTCTCGAAAAACTCCTCGTCGAACCACTGGTTGATGTCCCAGGTCTTCACCTTGTGACGGAAGGGGAAGAGCTCGTTGGTGAGGTCGCCTCCTTTGAGGTAAAGGATGCCGTTGCGGAGAGTGTTGTATTGCGTCTTGGAGATTTTCTTTTTCACCCAGGGGACGAACTCTCCCAGGGTGGTGACGGCGCGGGAAACGACGAAGTCGTACTCGCCGTCAAGTTCCTCGGCCCGTATCTGCTGGGCTTTGGTATTGGTGAGTCCCACTTTATCGATAACATCGGAGACCACCTTGATTTTCTTGCCTATAGAGTCGATGAGGGTGAAGCGGGCATCGGGGAAGAGGATGGCCAGAGGCACGCCGGGGAAGCCGCCGCCGGTACCCACGTCGAGCACCTCGCTCATCGGGGCAAAAGGCATGGCTTTGGCGATAGCCAGCGAGTGGAGCACATGATGCTCGTAGAAATGATCCATGTCTTTGCGCGAGATGACGTTGATATGCGCGTTCCATTCCTCGTACAAAGGCAACAGAGCGGCAAACTGCTCACGCTGCCGCTCTGTCAATTCCGGGAAATATTTTAATATACAATCCACTTCTTAGTTCTTACCTCTTACCTCTTACCTCTTACTTCTTAGTTCTTACCTCTACAAGTATGCTTTCAGGTGCTTGCTCTTGCTGCTGGATTTGAGGCGTTTGATGCCTTTCTCCTTAATCTGGCGCACACGCTCGCGTGTGAGGTTGAACTTCATGGCAATCTCGTCGAGGCTCAGGGGGTGGGGGAGGCCGATGCCGAAGTACATCTTGATGACCTCGCGCTCGTACTCGGTGAGGGTGGAGAGGCTACGCTCGATCTCTTGCGAGAGAGACTCCTGCATGAGCTTGCTGTCGGTCGGGGGTGTGTCCTCGTTGGGCAGCACATCGACGAAGTTGACATCCTCGTCGCTGGCCAGGGGGGCGTCGATGGAGACATGACGGCCGCTGATACCCATGATGGCCTTGATTTTATCCTCGGGAATGTCGAGCAGTTCGGCCAGTTCTTCCTCTGAAGGCGGGCGCTCGAGCTGCTGCTCCAGCTTGCTGATTTCCTTCTTCAGTTTGTTGAGGGCGCCGAGCTGGTTGGAGGGCAGACGCACGATGCGGCTGTTCTCGGCGATAGCCTGGAGGATGCTCTGGCGAATCCACCACACAGCATAGGAGATGAACTTGAAGCCTCGAGTTTCGTCGAAGCGTTTGGCGGCTTTGATGAGTCCCACGTTGCCCTCGTTGATGAGGTCGGGCAGCGAGAGACCTTGGTTCTGGTACTGCTTGGCGACGGAGACCACGAATCGGAGGTTGGCCTTGGTGAGGCGCTCCAGTGCCGCCTGGTCACCCTGCTTGATACGCTGGGCGAGCTGCACCTCCTGTTCGGGAGTCAGCAGCTCCTCGCTGCAGATATCTTGCAGGTATTTGTCCAACGACTTGATGTCGCGGTTGGTAATCGAATGGGTAATCTTCAGTTGTCTCATACTTCACCTATTGGTTTTTACGCCTTTTTATCCCTAGTAACGAAGAAAAGTTGAAAATGTTACGTCGGAATGAAAATTTTTTTTCGTCGCGACAGAAAAAAATGACTTTTTGTAAAACACTGGTAGTCAGTTCTTGTGTGATGGAAAAGGAAAAATATTCAAAAAACAGGATTTTTCCTATCGCTTTTTTGCGTATTTTTGCATTCGAAAACAAGAGGAACAAATAACACAAAAATAAAATGATTATGAAAAAGCTTCTGATGCCCTTGTTGGCTACATTATTTGTTGGTGTGATGGCCACTTCTTGCGAGGATGAGTACATCATCGAGAGTATGAATACCAAGGTGGGAACGGTCACCGTCGTTGATAGCGACTGGACCAGCTTCCCCGGGAGTAACATCGAGGGCCGTTATCTCCAGGCCGAGATTGAATGGCCTGTCCTTACACAGACTGTGCTCGACTGGGGCAATGTGAATGTCTATGTCTATGTCGGCAACAAGCAGTACTCGCTGCCGTATGTCTGCCCCGTCACCTATACTATGACCGACGGTTCGCAGGTGGTCGTGGCCGAGAATATCAAGTTCTACCTCCTGCCCGGCCATGTCTACATCGTGATGCAGGATCTCGACGGTGAGATGCCCGAGGGATATATCGAGCCTATAACCTTCCGTATGGTGGCCACCTGGCCTGTCGACTACATCATTCGGGATGATAAATAAAGACCTCGTTTAGGGTTTTGACCTTGACTTTTACCCTGCTGACATCCACCTTGGGGTCGGCAGGGTAAAATGTTGTATGGAGGGTCTCGCCGGCACGCAGGTCGACGAAGTTGCGGTCGAAGTGGCCGTCGATATGCGGGTCGGTGTCGAGGTAGAGGTCGTAGAGGTCAGTTTCGGCCACTATTGTGGCCTCTAATTGAGAATTTTGAATTGAGAATTGAGAATTATAGCGAGGCTCGGGGTAGGTACGGTCTTTGGGATATACATTATAATATTGTTCCCATTTATTCAAGTTGACATCGTCGGCATATAGCTCTTTCGCCCTGTAGTGCAGCGCTTTCCAGTTGCCGTAGTAGTCGATGCTGCTCCACGAGGCCACGGGCCAGCAGTCGTTGAGCTGCCAGTAGAGGGTGCCCATGCAGTGGGGCTGCTGCTTGATATGCTGGAAGATGCCGTAGCCTGTCCCCCAGGCCTGTAGGAGCTGGGAGACATAGGCGTAGTCCTCGAGGTTCAGCGTGTGGCTGTCGAAGCCGTAGTACTGCCGCATGGCCTTGTCGATGATCTCGCGGCCGCGGCCGTGCTTCTGGTGGCTACGCATCGTGGGAGAGTCTATGTAGAGCTGGTCTTCAGGACAGAAACGGCGGATGGTGGTGATCATGGGATAGCTCTGGAAACCATACTCTGACATGAAACGCCCCGTCTTCTCGGCATATTTCTCGAAGGACTCCTCGCCCCACCAGACGCCCCAGTAGTGGCTGTCGCCGTGGGTGACGCACTCGGGGTGACCCCAGCCGTAGAGCGGCGAGGTGGTGATATAGGGGCGCTGCAACGGGTCACAGTCGCGGACGGCTTGCGCCAAGATACTATTGCCACTATGGTTACTATTCTCACTATAACCAAAAATGGTGTCTATCCCGTGCTGTAGGCGGGCGCGTTGTTCGGGCGTCCAGTTGTAGACTCCTTGCCAGCCCCAGTCTTCCCAGCCGTTCTTCACTTCGTTGTTGCCGCACCAGAGGACGACGCAGGGGTGCTTGGCTATTCTTGTAACATTCTGATAGGCTTCCTTTTTGATACTTTCCAGCATCAGCGAGTCGTCGGGGTAGAGCATGGTGGAGAAATTAAAATCCATCCAGACCATCAGGTCCAGCGAGTCGCAGAGGTCGAAGAAGTAGTCGTGCTCGTAGATGCCGCCGCCCCACACGCGCAGCATGTTGAATCCCGCCTCCTTGGCGGAGCAGAGCAGGTGGCGGTAGCGGGCGCGGTTGGCGCTGTCGAGGACAGGGAACGAATGCACGGGAATCCAGTTGGCACCCTTGATGAAGAGGGGCTTGCCGTCGCGATAGAAGGTGAAAGATTGTCCGATGCTGTCCTGCTCCTGCCGAAGCTCCACTTTCGGAGTATTCGGAATAGTCGGAGTATTCTGAGTAGTCGGACGTTTGTTGGTGATATACACAGGCTTCCAGATGCCGCAGGTGGTCAGTTTCGGGCCCCAGTCCCAGCCCTGCTGATAGGGCGCGATGCGGGTGAAAGCGCGGCGGTCGGGCAGCGGGATGCCGTACTCTTCCTCGCTATATTCATCCTCCTCCGATAATGGTATCAGAAAGTTAAGAACAATTCCCAGACTGTCGGCACCCTCACTATAGACAAAGGGGTCTTTCTTCATGTCAAAGGGGATGACATGTTCGACAAACATGTTGTTTGCCAGGTAATCGCGCGGAGCGAATCCGCCATATTCGTCAATCCACACATCGGCAACAAAAACCCTTCCTGCCAGACCCTCGAAGACCAGCCAGAGGGTGTCTCCTTTTGGCAGGTCCTTGAGGCTGACGCAGGTGCGATAATGATAAAACCCGGAATTATCCTTGAACCGCTGTACCGAATCCTCGTTGGTGCCATAAAAAGGGTCGGGGATAAGTCCGTTGTCCATCAGGTCTGTATGGACAAATCCCGGCACCGTAGCCGGGTACAACTTCCCCTGATAATTTAGAGTCCAGTCCGTCAGGTAGAGCCTGTCCGGCTTCGTGGCACACGACGCCAACAGCACTAGCAAACACGCAAATATCCCTTTTCTTATTTTCACATGAATTGCCATATAATTATCCATGAATTTTAATATACAATATGCATATCTCGGTCAACAAGCACACATTCGTTGTCTTTGTGTCTAATAATATTCATACCTATCAGAAATTAATGGATAATTCATGGTAATTCGCGTGAAAAATCACTTGCTCTTCCAGAAGGCGAAGACGACGGCCAGCACGATGCAGCCGAAGCTGACGAGGTGGTTCCAGCGGATGGGCTCGCCTTTGAAGACCGTGGCCACGATGACCGTGAAGACCAGCAGCGAGACACATTCCTGGATAATCTTCAGCTCCATCAGCGAGAACGGGCCGCCGGTAATCTGGCTACCGATTCGGTTGGCCGGTATCATGAAGGAATACTCGAAGAAGGCCATTCCCCACGACAGGGCGATGATGGCTATCAACGGCCAGTCCTTTATGACGTTCATCTGCTGCAGCTTCAGGTTGCCATACCAGGCGAAGGTCATGAAGACGTTGCTCACCACGAGCATCAGGATTGTTATCAGTCCTTTTGACATATCAAACGTATTAACATTGCGTAAGCTTGGTTGGTCGAGCGGTCGATGTTCTGCTGCCTCCTGTTGGCTCCGAACTGCAGCAGCTTGGCCTCGGTGTGTGTGGCGTCGGCCACGGCAATCCACACCGTGCCCACGGGTTTCTCGGCTGTGCCGCCGTCGGGACCGGCGATGCCGGTGGTGGCGATGGCGAGGTCGGCACCGAGGCGTGTGCGGACACCCTCGACCATCTCGCGGACGGTCTCCTCGCTCACGGCGCCGTGAGCCTCCAGGGTGCTGTGCTTCACGCCGAGAGCACTCTCTTTCACCTCGTTGCTATAGGCCACCACGCCGCCTTTGAAGTAGGTCGAGGCACCCGCCTGTGCCGTGAGCAGGCGGGCGATGTTGCCGCCCGTGCAGCTCTCGGCGGTAGCCAGCGTGAGGCCTCGCTCGATGAGCGTCTTATGCACCAGCTCGTCCAGCGTCTCGCAGTCCTCGCCGACGATGTATTTGCCGGCCAGCTCATAAAGACCTTTTGTCAGATTATTCAGATTACTCTGATTATTCAGATTACTCCGATAAGTCAGTCTCAGCTTGGTCATCCCTGCCACTGGCAGGTACGCCAGCTTCACATTCTCCGGCAGCGACAGCTCCCACGGCTCGATGAGGTCGCTCAGGAACGACTCGCCGATGCCTTGCACCAGGATGTTCTTGGTGATGATGATGTCGGTATGGAATGTCTCCTGTAGCTTGGGAATGACGCGGTTGCGCATCAGCCATTCCATCTCGAACGGCACGCCGGGCAGCGACACCAGCACCGAGCCCGTCGATTCTGTCGACGGGAAAAACATGCACGGTGCCGTGCCGAGGTCGTTGTTGAGCACCTCGCAGCATTTGGGAACCAGCGCCTGGGCGCGGTTGACGGGAGTCAGCTCATAGCCACGGCTCTCGAAGATGCGCTTCACATTTTGTAGAGCCATGTCGTTTTCCACCAGCTCTGAGTTGAAATACTCACACAGCAGCTTCTTGGTGATGTCGTCCTTGGTGGGGCCGAGGCCGCCGGTGACCAGCACGGCATCCGAGGTGTGCATGGCTTCGTCGACGGCGTCCCAGATGGCCTGTCGTTCGTCGCCTACCACCAGGGTCTTCCGCACCTCCATGCCCGCTGCGGTGAGCAGACGGCTCATCGTCGAGGCATTGGTGTTCACCACCTGCCCGATAAGCAGCTCGTCACCGATATTGATGATTGTAACGTTCATGTTATTTCTTTTTAACGGCGAATTACACTATTATTTAACGGCGAATTACACTGTTTTTTTAACGGCGAATTACTCTAATTTAGTGAATTAGGCTGCCGCGGGTCAATTGAGGGCGAATTACCCTAATTTCGTAAAATTCGCCGTTATATTAAATCCGGGGTTTTCTGTCGTATTCTTCGTAGGCGTAATCCAGCTCGCTTGCCTCGTCAAACATGGGCTCGCTCAGTTTCACCAGGTTGAATTCCGACATGTCGATGGTCGGGAAGAAGACGTCGCCGTCGAAATCTTTGTATACCTGTGTGACATACAGCCTGTTCGTGAAGGGGAGAAGGAGCTGGTAGATGGAAGCGCCTCCCATGACAAACACTTCGTCGTCGCAGTCTTTCAGCGCCTCGAAGAGGCCGTTCACGCTATGCACCACCTCGGCACCTGCCGCTTCAAAGTCGGGGTTCTGCGTGAGCACGATATTGCGACGGCCGGGCAGCGGCCGCTTGGGCAGACTCTCCCAGGTGCGACGGCCCATGACGACGGGGTGTCCCGTGGTGAGTTGTTTGAAACGCTTCAGGTCGCTGCTGAGGTGCCACATGAGGTCGTTGTCTTTGCCAATGGCGCGGTTCTGCGCCATGGCCACAATAATCGACAAGGATGGTTTTTTATTTACATCAATCATATTCTTAGTAGTTTAACACAAATTACCATATAATTATCCATGAATTAATTAATGGTTAATTCGTGGAAATTCGTGTGAAAATATTCTCGTTGCTCGTTCGAAGATGCCGTTGCACCAGGCCAATGCCAGCCCGTAGTTGCTCACCGGCACGCCGGCCTCCAACGCCGGCAGCAGCCGTGCCTTCACCTGCTGGGCGGTGATCACACAGCCGCCGCATTGGATGACGAGGCTGTAATTAGAAATGAGGAATGAGGAATGAGGAATTGCGTCGTTGCCAGCGAGGATGTCAAACTGGAGGTCTTTGCCGGTGGCTTTCTTCAGCGCTGCGGGCAGCTTCACGCGGCCGATGTCCTCGCAGGTGACGTTGTGCGTGCAGCTCTCGAGCATCAGCACTCGGTCGCCATCCTGCAGGTCACCGATTTTACGGGTTCCCTCCAGGTATTCCTTGAAAAGGCCCTTCTGTCGCGCCAATACGACACTGAAAGAAGTGAGGGGCACTTCGTCTGGTGTCAGCGCGTTCACGCGCTGAAAAGCCTGACTATCGGTGACGACCAATTTAGTGTTTAGTGGTAAGTGTTTAGTGTTAAGTTGGCTGGCGCTATTCTGCGTAGCATCACTAAACGCTGAACACTGAACACTGAGCACTGAATTAAGTTCCTCCGGCTGGCAGAACACCGCCACCGCGTGGATGTCCATCAGGTCGCGCAGCACCTGCACCTGTGGCAAGATCATGCGTCCTTCGGGGGCCGACGAGTCGATGGGGGTGACGAGCACCACCGTGTCGCCTTGGTGGACGACATCGCCGAGCAGCGAGCGGCCGCGATAGGCGCTCTCTGGCAAGGTCTCTTTTATCTTTGCTATCAAGGCCTCTTTGTCGAGGGGAGCGGCTTTGGTGAGTATTTTCAGCATGGGGGTTCCGTGCTCGCGGCACCAGCGCTCCACTGTCTCCTCGGGCTCTCCGTAGTTGTTCTCGGTGTAGAGCAGCAGCGCCAGGTCTACCTCGGCCAGTGCCGCCATACTCTTCTCCACGCGCTGGCGGCCCAGCTCGCCCTCGTCGTCGATGCCGGCGGTGTCGACGAGCACCACAGGTCCTATGCCGCCAATCTCCATGCTCTTGCGCACGGGGTCGGTGGTGGTGCCGGCGGTGTCGCTGACGATGGCAATCTGCTGGCCTGTCAACCAGTTTATCATCGTGCTCTTACCCACGTTGCGGCGGCCGAAAAAGCCTATCCGCGGCTTTAACTCATTCCCTTTGCTCACGTTTATAGTGTTTTATGTGCTTCAGTGTTCTCTTTTTCCTATGCAAAAATACGAAAATATTTTGATGCCGGTTGACCCATTTGGGGAAAAAGTGTATATTTGCACCGTCAAATATTAAAACACATGAAAAAACTTTTCTTTTTAACACTTTTGTTTTTAGTGCCTTGTGTGGCATTTTCCCAGAACGACGAGGGCGAGAATATCGTCGTCGGAGAAGAACTCTCCTTCATGGCGCCGAATTATGAGAATATCAAGCGCGACATCAGCGACCCGTCTAGCCGTTTCTATTACCCGCGCCTCTTGGAGCGTCTGGCCAAATGCGACACCACGCTCGATCTCGAAGAGCTGCGCTGCATCTATTACGGCTATGTCCATCAGCCCGACTTCGAACCCTACGGCCACTTCGACGAGCAACAGGAGATTCGTGGCATCCTCTTTGGCGACAGCGAGCCTTCGCACTCCGATTTCGTCAAAGTCAGGGACTTGGCCGAAAAAGTGATCGCCAAGAAGCCTACCGAGCTGCCCATGTACTACTACCGCCTCATCGGCAGTTACTATACCTATGGCGACAGCGACCCGCGCACCGCCGCTGCCCGTCGCACGCTCTCCATGCTGCTCGACGCCGTCTACTCCACCGGCGACGGCTCCTACCATGCTCCCATCCATCTTACGACAGTAGCGCATTCCTATTTTATCATGAGCATGAACGACATGCAGCCCGAGGGTCAGGCGCTCATTAATATCGGTGGACGCTTCTGCGATGAGTTCCCCCTCGCTTTCAACGAGAGCGGCGTCGACACGCTCTATTTCGATATCCACGAGTGTTTCATGAGCATGAGCCGCATGTTTGAGTCGCACGACGAGGCCAGCACCACCCGCGCAGGCTCCCAGCTGGAGCTCCCGTTGGGCACCCACTTCATCATCAAGATGGAAGGAGCGTTGGACGACGAGGAGACCAAGTTCAAGGTGGTGGAGATGGAGCCCTATGACAAGGTGCTGCCCAGCTACCATGATACGGGCCTCTTCGCCGATGCTGGCGAAGCCAACACCATCGAGGGCTATTTCGTCCGCGCCAAATTCGGCTCCGGCGAGAAGATCGTCCTCATTTTCAAGAGTTGGATCGAGGGTATGGCTGCCTTCGACACCGACATCCGCAGCGAGCGCGGACAGGCGTGGGAAGAGACCTCTAACAGTGGCATGTTCTACAAAGCCGAAATGACCGAGATCTGGGACACCTCCTACGACATGCTCCGCATCTCCAACATCAGAAAGGCCAAGTAAAAACTCATCACTCATCACTCCTCACTCCTCACTCCTCACTCCTCACTCATCACTCCTCACTCATCACTCCTCACTCATCACTCCCCATTCCCCATAAAGCCCTCAACAAGACTATAATAGCTTTAGTTTAACGTTCGTTTAACGTTCGTTTAACGTTTTTGGAACGTTAAACTAACGTAGAAATAAGGTCTAAGGAGCATCGGAAAGATTAATTATATGCAGTTCCAATATCAGAAAGTCCAATTGATGCGACCGGTTCGACTGCTGCTGCTCGCGTTGCTGTTAGTCCCGCTGGCGTTGCAGGCGCAGGACAATCCCGCGCCGCTGCCGCCCAACTACGAGCTTATCAAGAAGGAGACGGGCCGCTGGTTTGGGGAGTACCGCTACAGTCGCTTGGTGACGAGGTTCTGGAACTGCGATACCAATCTTACTGTCGACCATTTTCGCTGCCTCTACTATGGCGCCGCCCTACGTGGCGACACCACCTACACGCTCACCAACCTCCGTCGCCGCAGGGATTTGACCTTCAGGCTGTATGGCGATTCTTCGATCGAGAGGGAAGAGGCATGGTATCAATATGTGATGATGATTAGCGCTGTGTGGTCGAGTGGCAACGGGAGCGACACGCTGCCCTTCCACGTGGCCTCTTATGCCGACGCTCGTTTGATGCGTGACGACACGGGCGACAGCGCCGTCTGCTGTTCGCTCATGGGGAGGCCGTTGCGCCGGAAGGCTGTACAGCCTGTCCAACGCTTTGACGGGGAGAACCGCCTGCGCCAATACGACAGTCTGGCGATGTTTCGGATGGGTGTGCTGCCAGATGCTCGTCAGGTAAGGTTGTGGCGCGATATTTCCGAGGCTGACGGTACCCACGAAGATAGCCTGATGACGCTGCTGCTCTCCACCTATGCCACCGAGGAGCAGCGTCTTTGGGCCGAGCTGCAGGTGGCGGCATTCCACAAATGGGGCCGGGATAAATTGCGCTTGGCTTTGGACAGGCATCTTTCCGACACATCGGCGCTCGTGGCCGACCTCTACCACCGCATGGCGGCGCATTATTATCGTCAGGCTACGGAATATAGCTGCAATAGTTGCTTCGCTGAAGTACTCGCTTACTGCGACACCGCTGAGGCTCGCTGGCCGCAGAGCGATGGCGCTGCCAAGTGCCGCCTGCTGCGAGAGCAGACCCGGTTACCCGAGGCGGTGTTGTATGACGAGCACCGGGAAAATACACGCTTTCGGCCGGCTTCCGAGTGGTCAATTGCCACGGTGTGGCACCGTAATACGCAGCGCGTTTGGCTGCGAGTCTATGCTGCGGAGGACACCCTTTTTAGCAAGGTGCTCTATCAATGGCAGATACCCGTTACCGATCACGGCGACCTGTGCTACCACGAGGCTTACCTCTATCTGCCACCCATGCAAGACGGCCATTACCTCCTTCGTGCTTCGGCCGACAGCCTCTTCTCCACCTGGTCTACTATAGAGCTGTTTCGCTCCGACCTCTATCTGATGTCGGACAGCGAGGGAGAGGGACACGGCGTGGTGCTCAACGCCATCAGCGGCAAGCCTGTCCCCGGCTTTAAGGTCTCTATGATGGATCGCGACAGCGTGGTGGCTACCACCACTACCGACTCTATGGGATATTTCCGCTTCAACGGCCCCGCAGGCGAACGCTGCACCCTCCGGGCCATGTACAAGGGTGTAGATATCGCCCACGACGGCTATTGCTATATCGATATCCAAGAGATCGACACTATCAATGCTATCGATGTCGAGAATCCCGACCACTACTATCGGGCAGGCGACACGTTACGTTTCCGCTGTGTCTCTCTTACCGCCGACGGCATTGTCGCCAACCTGCGGCAGGTCATACGCCTCAGCGATATGTGGGAGATGCGCGACTCGCTGACGGTCATCTCCGACAGTCACGGCGTGAGTTACGGATATTTTGTGGTTCCGGCCGACTGTCACGACGATATGGAAATCTCTGCCGACCATTATTATTCTAATGTGGAACCTCCGAATATCCGGGGTGCAGGAGGGGATGATGTCGACAGCGCCCTCGAAGCTGAAAACCCAGCAGATTCAGAGAATTTTATCGCAACCCCGTATATCTATGAAAGCATGACCCAGTCGTGGGATACACTCAGGTTCTTCTATGGTATCGTCCGCTGGTGGAATGGCAACATTCCACAGCCCGTCGATGCGGGGCTACGTCTGGCACGTCTGAAGCCTACGAAAACCTTTCTGCTAAATCCCGCGGAGTTGTCGCCCTCGGCGGAACACTCCATCGACGAGGCCGAATACCGCCGTCGCTACCCCTGGTTCGCCTACGACCGAAGCCTGAACAATGCCAACCTCTGGGAGGTGGACAGCATTGTGTTTGTCGACCGCCGCACTTTCCCTGCCCAAGCACATCGTGGATTTGCGATGCCGCCGCTGGCAGAGGGTGTCTACCGCGCTTCTCTCGTAGCCTACGAGGGCGACAGCGTCACATGTAGCGACAGCCTAATCCTTTTTAGCGGTGCTCTTCCGATGGTCGCCGCACCGGTGGATGCTTGGCTCGACACCTCGGCTTTGGGTGACACGCTATACATACATGTGGCTACCCGTCTGCCAGACCAGTGGGCTGTGGTGACAGTGCAATACAACAGCGATGAGTATGTCTGGCTTTTGCATCTCTCCCAAGAAGAACGGCTGTTGAGCTTGCCGCTCAATAATGAAGGCAAGGTGGTCGTGAATGTCAACAATGTCTTCCACGGCGAACCGACCGTGATACTGCTCCAACATTATGTGGGACTCCTTGGTCAGGTATTGCTTTCCCATTGGGATATGAAGTTCTGTGTTGGCCTCGACGGAAAGATGCAAGCCTGCGAATTCTGGGTTCCTCATACCGAGCACCGTCCTACTCTGAGGTATCCCGAACGGCAGCGTCCGCTGCCTAACGTGTGGCAATGGCTGGGGATTAAACCTGCGCGCACAATCGAAATCTACGATCCTTTGCAATATGCCCCTTGGCGTAACTATGCCTCGATGCTCCGCCTGCCGCGCTAGCGGAGGTTGACGATGGTGACGCCCACGCCGCCCAATTCTACCTTCTCGGGGTGGAAGGTGCGGACTTCGTGCATGCCTTTCAGCTCCTGATGGATGACCTGCATGAGGATGCCGTAGCCTTTGCCGTGGAGGATGCGCACCTCCTTCTCGCTGAGGAGGATGGCTTCGTCGAGGAAACGGTGCAGCATGTCGAGGGCCTCCTCGGCGCGGTGGCCGCGGAGGTCGAGGGTGGGGTTGAAGTGGGCACGCTTCTCGTTCATTTCATCATAGATGGAGGAGAAGGTCTGAGTGGCCGGTTTCTTCGATGTGGGTATCTTCTGCTTGGCGGTGCCGGTGAGGCGGTCGAGGGGGATGGTCATGCGGAGGCTGTTGCTCTCCACGACGGCTTTCTTGCCCTTGATTTCCACCACCTGGCCGAAGGTGTCCTGTCCGTCGATGCGGACGATGCTGCCTACCTGAACAGGCAGGGTCTGTTCAGGTAATGATGAATGATGAGTGGTGAGTGATGACTTTTTATGCTGGGTCAATAATTCCTCATTCCTCATTCCTAATTCCTCATTCTCGCGGGTGGCTTCGGCTAGGCGGGCGCGGGCCTGCTGGGTGGCTTCCTTCTCGGCTTTGGCCGACTTGATGTCGCTGATGGTGCGCTCGACGGTGCGGTTGGCGTCGGTGAGTATCTGCTGCGCCTCGCGGCGGGCACCGCTGATAATCTCGTGGCGGCGGGCCTGCAGGTTGTCGTTGAGGCGCTGGTATTTCTGCGTCACCTCGTTGAGGAAGTCGTCGGCCACGCGCAGCTCCTCTTTCTGGCGGGCAATCTCCTGCTTGTCGAGTTCGAGCTGTTGCAGCTGGTGCTCAAAGTTGAGCTGTTCGCGTCCCACCTTCTCTCCGGCGCGGTCGAGCACATCCTTGGGGAAGCCGATGCTTTCGGCAATCTCGAAGGCGAAGCTGCTGCCGGGATGGCCCACGGCGAGGCGGTAGAGGGGACGCATGGCGTCGGTGTCGAAGAGCATGGCGCCGTTGACGATGCCGGGAAGGCTGTCGGCCATCAGCTTGAGGTCGGCGAAGTGGGTGGTCACCACGCCGAAGGCTCCTTTCTCGTAGAGCTCCTCGAGCACGGCTTCGGCGATGGCGCATCCCGAGCGTGGCTCGGTGCCGCCGCCCAGCTCGTCGAGGAGGAAGAGGGTCTTCTCGTCGGCCGAAGCGATGAGCTCTTTCATGTTCTGCAGGTGCGAGGTGTAGGTGGAGAGGTCGTTGTCGATGCTCTGCTGGTCGCCGATGTCGATGAAGATGCTGCCGAAGAGGCCGCATTCGGAAGTGGGACGCAGCGGCACGGGCATGCCGCACTGCAGCATGTATTGTATCAAGCCCACGGCCTTGAGACAGACGGACTTGCCGCCGGCGTTGGGGCCGGAGATGATGAGGATGCGGGAAGGTGAAAGGTGAGAGGTGAAAGGTGAAAGACTCAAGGAGAACGGAACTACGGCATCACGTTTTTGCAGGTAGAGGATGGGGTGGCGGGCGTCCATCCACTCGATGCGGGGTTCGGGGTGGAGGATGGGGACGCTGGCGCCCAGTTCCACTGCCACGCGGGCTTTGGCGCGGAGGAAGTCGATGCGGGCGAGGAAGCGGTAGGCTTCGTCCAGCTGCGGCAGCAGGGGACGCAGGCGGTCGCTGAAGGCCAGCAGGATGCGCTGGATCTCATGACGCTCGTCGAAGTCGAGCTCGCGGAGGTCGTTGCCGAGTTCCACCACCTCGCTGGGTTCCACGAAGGCGGTCTGACGCGTGGCACTCTCGTCCTGGATGAGGCCGCGGATTTTGCGGCGGTGGGTGGTGAGGAGCGGGATGACGGGACGGCCGTCGCGGATGGTCACTTCGGCATCCGACGGTGCCCAGCCTTCGCGCTTGGCGCGCGCCAGGGTATGGCTGATCTGTGCGTCGACTTCGGCAGTCTTGCGGGCTTTGGTGCGTCGTATCTCGGCGAGGGCAGGGGAGGCGTTGTCGTAGAGCTCGCCATGGTCGTCGATGAGTTTTCCTAGGAGCGAGTTGATGACGTTGAGCTGAGAGCTCTTGCCGCCATAGCCCAGCTCCACTTCGATGGCGAGGTTGCGCAGGGTCTCGTACTGCTGGTGATCTTCGGAGGTGAGAAAATAGTAGCACTCGCGGATGGTGCGCAAGGAGAGTTTCAGGTCGAAGAGGCTTTCTAAGGGGATGACGGTGTTGCCGACGCGGAGGTGGGTGAGGATGGGGGTGAGGTCGATAAAATCCTGCTGGGGGAAGCCGCTTTCCATGAGCACTATCTGGCGCATCTCCTCGACGAGCTTCAGCTCGTGGCTCAGAGGCTCGTAGTCGGTCATGAAGTGCATCTCGTCGGCCATGCGGACGGCCAGGGCGTTGGTGCACTGCTCCGCCACCATCTGGCGGATGCGGTCGAATCCTAGTTTTTGCTCAATATTTTTCATTAGGGAGGTAAGGAGACAGGAGATAAGATAAATGAATTTAGTAGTTAAGAAGTTATGAAGTTAAGAAGTTAAGCCAAATGAATTTAGTAGTTAAGAAGTTATGAAGTTAAGAAGTTAAGCCAAATGAAATTAGTAGTTAAGAAGTTATGAAGTTAAGAAGTTAAGCCAAATGAAATTAGTAGTTAAGAAGTTATGAAGTTAAGAAGTTAAGCCAAATGAATTTAGTAGTTAAGAAGTTAAGAAGTTAAGAAGTTAAGCCAAATGAATTTAGTAGTTAAGAAGTTATGAAGTTAAGAAGTTAAGCCAAATGAATTTAGTAGTTAAGAAGTTATGAAGTTAAGAAGTTAAGCCAAATGAATTTAGTAGTTAAGAAGTTATGAAGTTAAGAAGTTAAGCCAAATGAAATTAGTAGTTAAGAAGTTAAGCCAAATGTTCTTTACACTAAATGATCTTTATGCCAAATGTTCTGCTAATCGAAGTCTAGGTAGAAGGGCCAGCGTTGGCGGAAGGTGTCGAGTTTGTCTTTTTCGAGGGTGGCGGTGACGGTCTGGTTGGTAGAGGGGGTGGCTTCGGCCAGCGGGAGACCTTTGTAGTCGATGAGGGCGCTGTTACCTGTGTATTTGCCTCCCACGCCGTCCACGCCGCAGCGGTTGCAGCCCAGCACATAGCTCTGGTTCTCGATGGCGCGGGCCTTGATAAGGGTTGTCCAAGCCTCGTGGCGGCTCCCCGGCCAGTTGGCGCAAACAAGCAAAAGGTCGTAATCTAGTGATGAATGATGAGTGATGAGTGATGAATGTGCTGCAGCATCCGGATGTTCACCACATTCAACATTATTCCTCAGCCACTTGGGGAAGCGGAGGTCGTAGCAGACGGCGGGTTTGATGCGCCAGCCTTTGTATGTAAAAACCTTGCGCTGGGTGCCGCGAGAGATGATGTCGTATTCGCCGCTGACGCGGAAGGTATGGGCTTTGTCGTAGTAGCCGAAGTCGCCGTTGGGATAGACCCAATGCAGGCGGTTGTAACAGTGGTCGCCTTCGCGGATGATCCAGGTGCCGACAAACAGCAGGTCGTAGCGGGCTGCCATCTGGCGTGCCCATTGCAGGGTGGGACCCTCTTGCTCTTCGGCCAGCGAGGCCATGTGGTCGCCGAAGCCAGTAGTGAAAGTCTCGGGGACTACGAAGATGTCGGATTGTTTGATTGCTTGATTGCTTTGCTCCACGTTGGTCGCAGGCCGTTCGCTGTCGCTCAGGCAGGATTGCGTTAGTGTCGTCGCCACCTTGTGGCGGTTGGCGGCGGCGTCGCCCCAGACGATGTCTTGCTGGTAGAAGGTTATGGTCAGTTCGTTCATAGCTGTCGGCATTGGTCAAGGTCTAGTTGCAGCTGGTGCTGCAGCGCTTCGACAGAGTCGAAGCGCACGATGTCGCGCAGGCGGTGGGTGAATTCGACGGTGACGGTCTGCCCGTAGAGGTCGCCGTCGAAGTCGAGGAGGTGGACCTCCAGCAGAGGCTTGTCCACGCCGAAGGTGGGAGCAGTCCCTAGATTTGCCATTCCGCAATTCTTCATTCTTAATTCTTCATTCTTAATTCTCACGGCGTACACGCCGTGAGCAGGCAGCATCTTGCGGGTCAGGGAGAGGTCGATGTTGGCGGTGGGGAAGCCGAGGGTGTGGCCCACGCTGCGGCCGTGGAGCACGGTGCCGGTGATGGCGTAGGGACGGCCCAGCAAGGTGGCGGTCTCTTCGACGGCGCCGCTCGTCAGGCTCTCGCGGATGCGGCTGGAGCTGATGGGTTGTCCGTCGACGAGGAAGGGCTCTCCGCGGTGGAGGGCGAAGCCCAGCTGGCGGCTTAATTCAGGCAATTGGTCGAAGTCGTCGTTGCTCTTGCTCCCAAAGCGGCTGTCGTAACCTAGCAGAAGACTGCGCATCTGCAGCTTGTCATACAGTAGGCGTGCCATCTCGCAGGCCGAGAGCCTGGCCACCTCGCGGGTGAAGGGCAGCACGGCGACATACTTGGCACCGGCCTCGAAGAGGAGGCGCAGGTGTTCGTCGGGATCGTCGAGCCAGTACTCGCTGTCGCGACGGCCTAGGACAAAGGATGGGTGGGCAGTGAGGGTGACAACCAGTCGTGAGCCCTCCATCTGCGACAATAGTTGCTGGTGTCCGCGATGTACGCCGTCGAACACGCCGACGGTGACTGCCGTAGGTTCGGGGATGGAAGTGATGGGGCCGTGTATGTCGTAGAGTTGGAACATTTAGTGCAGTTTAACGGTAGGGTAGAAATACAGGGCGGCACCGATGGCAAACTGGTTGCGGTGGCCGTAGTCTTTTGTCGTGCCGTCGGCGAAAGTGCCCGTGGAGGGCAGGTAGTGGTAGAGGGTGCCGTAGACAGAGAAATGACATTTTTTTGGCCATAGCACAGGAATCCAAGTCCAAGAGGCTTGAAGAGTGATTACCCGTGTGCGGTCGAAGGTCAGACCAGCGGTGTTGGCCGAAAGATTGCTGAAATGCCAGCTACCCATCAAAGGCACGAAATCCTTGCCGTGCCAGTAGGATGCCGTCAGAATCCAGCTGTTGTTTAGGCAAGTCTTCACCTCAGGATAGAATCCCCAGCCTGTACTGAACGGCACTGCGGGATTGCCATGTTGATGGTACCAGAAAGCACGGCAACTAATGTCGAAGTAGAAACTTTCTCCTATTAAGCTATTCAGTCCCAGACCTGCTGCAGCGTTGAATTTGTTGTTGATGTTGTGGCTCACGCTCATATTCTGCCCACCCTCGTGCTGCACAACGAAATGCATCGGCATGTAGAAGTTCCAATCTAAATAGTGCAACTCCAGCTTCCCGCTTGCACCGGCGGTGAAGCGTTCGGGTACAGGACTGCGGTCCCATATGTATTCTCGCCAGTCGGTCCATAGATCCATCTTCATCCATACGAACGGAATACCTGAAGGACCATTGTATTTGATTTGGAAGCCCGTCTCTGGGTCTCCCACCAATGCCAATTCGGGGTTGTAGAGTGGCATCGGCAGGTCGTGCCCGTCAAGGTTGAGGCTGCCGAGCGTTAATTCAAGGCCGGGGGTAAAATGAATCTTTGCCTGAAGCCACGGCAGCATGTGCAGCGCACTCGACACGCTGTCGTACATTGGGTAGGCACCGTAGGCCGTTGTGGTGGGATAGTCCCGCGCACCCCAGTAGTATAGCCAGTGCACACCGCCCATAAGGGTTACGTCGCTATTCAGTTTCCATTCCACTTTGGGCCGCAGCACAAAGCCCGGCAAGGTGTAGCCGCTGATGCGGTCGCCGAAATATTCGTTGTCGATGAAGAAGGTGGAACCGTCGACGTGGAGGAACACACGGTTGGAATCCTGCGCTGTCGAGGTGAAAGGTGAAAGGTGAAAGGTGAGAAAAATTAAAAGAAAACTCCTACGGAGTATTCCCCGTAGGGGATTACTTTTAATAGCTATTAAGAGATAATGCCTACGGCATATTTCCCGTAGGGAATTTCTTTTAATAGCAGCGGTATTTTCTTTGTTGGGATTCACTTCTTCAGGGCTTTGATGATGGCCTCCTCGATGTCCTTGCCGCGCAGGTCGCGGGCCAGGATGGTGCCGTCGGGTCCGATGAGCATGATTTGCGGAATGCCCAGCACGCCGTAGGTGTCGGTGGCAGTGCGGGTGCTGTCGACCAACTGGGGATAGGTGATGCCGAGGTCGGCCATCACTTTCTCATGGGCGGCCTTGCGGGCTTCGGCGTTGCCACGCTCCCAGACATTGAGACCTACGATGACGAGTCCTTTCTTCTGGTATTTATCCCACAGAGGGATGAGGTTGTCTTTGATCTCGTTGCGGCAGGGACCGCACCAGCTGGCGTAGAAGTCGACCAGGGCGAGTTTGCCGTCGATAAGGTCGCTCAGCTTGCCGTCGACACCTTGGATGTCGACATAGTGTTTGCCGGCCGAGGTGGACTCGATGGCGCGCAACTGGTTGAGTTTGTCCTGCATGAACTTATTGTTGGCCACGATGGGACTGGCGGCTTTCACAATGCTGTCGAACTCGTGGAAGTTGAAGCTGCTTGCCAAGGTGATCTCCTGCATGGCTTTCACACCCAGAATATTGTCTTCGTTCTCATGGTACAGCTTCCAGTTGGCTTCACAGATGCGGGCGTTGCTGACGGAATCCAAGCTGTCAAGCACATGTTCGGCAGCGGCACGTTCCTCGGCGTTGGGAGCGTTGTAGTAGAGGGAAATATTCTCATCCATCTGGCTTTGGATGTCGCTGATGTCGAAACTCTTGTTGAAAGCCATCAGTCGGTCGTTCAACGTGGTGCCGCCGATGCTTCTGGCTGTCACGACGATGGTGCCGGGCTCGACGACAACCATGGGAAGGGCACCCATTTCTGCATTTCCTATCAGGGCCATCCAGGGCTCTTCTACTGTACCTTGGAAGGTGAATCCTCCGTCGGCCACCACCGTGCTGTCCACAGGATCAGCGCTCTCGCCGTAGATGTTGAACATGTAAATCGTTTTGCCGTTCATCTCAGTGTCGACGGTACCATTAATTACATAATGATTCTTGTCGCCGCAGCTGCTCATCAGAGTGATAACTGCAACAGTGCAAAGGACTTGGAATATTGTTTTCATTGTTTCTAAATATAAAAATGCGGCTGCAAAAGTACGACTTTTGCCCGATATGGCCAAATATTTTTTTTATTCCCCCAAGATGCTGCCGACAGCTCATCTCCTACTGGGGAGGGAGAGGGGTAAGTGGGGAGTAAGAGTTGCGTAAAAGAGGAGTAAGACTTAGCGGATGAGTGGTGTTGGTTGGTGTTGATAATCAGTATGTAATATACGGCCGAAAGAGGGTGTTGAAATTTTTTTATTTTTATATCAAAAAAAAGTAGTAATTTTGCAAATTAATTTATTCGGCAGGCTCGTCGCCTGCGTAATATAAACGAGTGAAATAAATAAATTGCGCAATTATGTATACAGACACTTCTAAATTCATCGGCGAAGGCCTTACCTACGACGACGTTCTGCTCGTCCCCGCTTACTCCGAGATCCTCCCCCGCGAGGTGACGGTGGCATCCCGTTTTTCCAAGAACATCACGCTGAACACGCCGCTGGTGAGTGCCGCTATGGATACCGTGACCGAGGCCGCTATGGCTATCGGCATGGCCCAGGAGGGCGGTATCGGCGTGCTGCATAAGAACATGAGCATCGAGCGTCAGGCCAACGAGGTGCGCAAAGTGAAGCGTGCCGAGAACGGCATGATTATCGACCCCGTGACCCTCAACAAGGATGCCAAGGTGAAGGACGCCCTGCATCTGATGGAGGAGTACGGCATCGGCGGTATTCCCATCGTGGATGAGAACCGTATGCTCATCGGCATGGTGACCAACCGCGACCTGCGCTTCGAGCGCGATATGGAGCGCCCGCTGAGCGAGATTATGATCACCAAGCTCATCACCACCCACGAGGGCACTACCTTCGCCGAGGCTACCGATATCCTGCAGCAGCACAAGATCGAGAAACTTCCCGTGGTGAACGAGAAGGGCCAGTTCATGGGCCTCATCACCTATCGCGATATCATGAAGACCAAGGAGCGTCCCCTGGCCTGCAAGGACAGCAACGGCCGCCTGCGTGTAGCCGCCGGTGTGGGCATCACTCCCGATATGATGGACCGTGTCGACGCCCTGGTGAAGGCCGGTGCCGACGCCATCGTCATCGATACCGCCCACGGCCACAGCATCCGCGTGGTGGAGGCTCTCAAGAACGTGAAGGCCAAGTACGACAATATTGACGTCGTCGTGGGTAACATCGCCACCGGCGAGGCCGCCATCATGCTGGCCGAGGCCGGCGCCGACGCCATCAAGGTGGGTATCGGACCCGGAAGCATCTGCTCCACCCGTATCATCGCCGGTATCGGCGTGCCCCAGCTTACCGCCATCTGCGAAGTGGTGGGAGCCCTGAAGCAGAAGGGCTACGACGTTCCCGTCATCGCCGACGGCGGCATCCGCTATAGCGGCGACGTGGTGAAGGCCCTCGCCGCCGGCGCCAGCACCGTCATGGTCGGCTCCCTCGTGGCCGGCACCGACGAGGCTCCGGGAGAGACCATCATCTATGAAGGCCGTAAGTTCAAGAGTTACCGTGGCATGGGCTCGCTCGAGGCCATGCAGGCTGGCTCGAAGGACCGCTATTTCCAGGACAAGGAGACCGACGCCAAGAAGCTCGTCCCCGAAGGCGTGGTGGGACGTGTGCCCTACAAAGGCACCCTCAGCGAAATACTCTATCAGATGGTTGGCGGCCTGAAGGCCGGCATGGGCTATACCGGTAGCCGCACCATCGAGGACCTCCAGAAGGCCAAGTTCATCCGCATCACCGACGCCGGCCGCACCGAGAGCCATCCTCACGATATCGCCATCACCCGCGAGGCACCCAACTATTCGAGGTAGGAGATAAGAAGTTAAGGAGTTAAGAAGTTAAGTAGTTAAGCCAAATGAAGAAGATCCTTTTTATTGCAGCATTACTTTCGCCTTTCACTTTTCACCTTTCACCTTGCCACGCTCAGAGCGACCCCGTCATCCTCGAGGTCGGCGGTCGCCAGATCCGTCAGTCGGAGTTCATGAAGGACTTCCGCCAGTCGGTGGGTGACAACCTCAGCGCCAAGCACGGCGTCTCCGAGGCCGAGAAACGTGCTGCCCTCGACGAGTATGTCGAGCTCTATGCCAACTTCCAGGCCAAGTATCTCGATGCCCTCGCCCAGGGCCTCGACACCGCTGCCGACCTGCGCAAGGAGCTGAGCCGCTACCGCAAAGACCTGGCGGCACCATACCTGATTGACTCGGCGGCCCTCTCGTCGCTGCTGCACGAGGCCTACGAGCGCAACCGCTATTCGCTGCATGCCGCACATATCCTGGTGCGTGTGAACTCCGACGCCACGCCCGAGGATACCCTGGCGGCCTACAACCGTGCCCAGGAGCTCTATCAGCGTGTCAAAGCCGGCGAGGATTTTTATGCCGTGGCCCGCGAGGAGGTGCTGCGTCTCAACGCCGAAGCCCAGGTGCACCCCAACGAGGGTGAGCTCAACTGCTTCACGGTGTTCGAGATGGTCTATCCTTTCGAGAATGCCGCCTATGCGCTTCAGGATGGCGAAATCAGCCAGCCTGTCCGCACCCAGTACGGCTACCATATCATCAAACTCTTTGAGCGCTCCGAGGTCTATGGCCGCGCCACCATCCAGCATATCTGGCTGCGCAGTTCGGCCAACAAGATTGCCATCGAACGCATCTACAACCTGCTGGAGAACGGCACTAGTTTCGAGAGCCTGGCGCTGCAGAGTGAGGACCTCTCCACGGCCCGCACCGGCGGCTACATCAATGATGCTTCGATGGGACAGCTGCCGCACGAGTATGTGGTGGAGATAGCCAAGCTTCAGGAAGGTCAGTATTCGAAGCCTTTCCAGTCGCGTTACGGCTGGCACATCATCAAGGTCGTCAAGAAAGAGCAGATACCGCCTTATGAGTCGATGGTCTCATACTACAAGCAGCGTATGGCCCGCGACCAGCGCGGCAATGCTTCCCGCAAGCTTTTCGCCGAGAACTCGCGCAAGAAATACGGCATCCGCGACCTCACCACCACCCCTGTGGCCGACAAAACCAAAGCCAAGGGTAAGAAGAAGTCGAAGAAGCCTGCCGTCATGATGGCCTCGCTCGACGAGATTACCGCCCTGCTCAACGACACGGTGTTCAGAGGCAAGTGGAAATACCAAGACAGCATGTTCCACGACCTGCGTCCGCTGGTGACAACTCCCGACAAGGAGTATAATGTGATAGATTTTGCCAAGTATATCAAGTCCCATCAGCGTGTCGAGATCCCCGCTTCGATACTGTTCTATGTGCAGATGCGCTATGATGAGTTCCTTGACAGTGTCACCGTGGCGTATGTAGACAGCCAGCTCGAGAAAGAGTATCCCGAGTTTGCCGAGGTGGTCGATGAATACCGCCGTGGCCTGATGATTTTCAACTACAACGAGAAGATGATCTGGACCAAGGCCATCAACGACAGCGTGGGCTTCTCGAAGTTCTATGCCCGCGAGAGCGCCAAGAAGAGCCTGCAGAACCCCGACGACTCGCTGTTCTTCTGGCGTACACGTGCCCGCATCGTCGACTTCACTGTCGCCGACAGCCTCTGTCTCGACCCCGATAAAGCCATCAAGATTGTCAAGAAAGGTCTCGACAAGAACCTCGCCTCGACCGAGATTCGCGACATGCTTGTCAAGAAGGTCAACAGCAAGCGCTGTAAGGCCGCCGATCCCGTGAAATTCACGATAGAGCTCGTCGAGCAGGGCCGCAAGGCACCTTTGGCCGACGACCAGTGGAAACGTGGCGTGTATGCCTATCCCAACGGAAAGGGCTACCATCTGCTGATGGTTCAGAATGTCATCGCCCCCTGCCTCAAAGCTCAGATGGAGGCCCGCGGCTACTATCTCAGCGCCTGGCAGAACGAGGTGGAGAAAGAACTCTGTGAGAGTCTCCGCGCCCAATACAAAGTGAAAATCAACTACGATGCCCTCCGTAAGATTGCTTTCTAGTCTGTTGCTGCTGCTCTGGCTGCTGCCGTCCTGCTCCTCTTCCAACGACGACGACTCGCCGTTGGTGGCGCAGGTCTACGACCGCGAGTTGCATGCCAACGACCTTGTCGGCATTGTGCCTCCCGGCTTGAGCTACGAAGATAGTATCGTCATCCTCGACAACTATGTCGACCAATGGGTGCGTCAGGCTGTCATCCTCGCCAAGGCTGAGAAGAATGTCAAACAGGATTTTGCGCGAGAGTTGCAGGAATACAAGAACAATCTGCTGACTTATGCCTACGAGCGTCAGGTGCTCGACCAGCTGCTCGACACCGCCGTCACGGAGGAGCAGATACGCGACTACTATGAGGAACATAAGGGTGATTTCCTGCTCAAGAGCAGCATCGTCAAGGCCGTCTATGTGGTGGCTCCCGCCAAGGCTCCTGCCGTCGCCAAGCTGAAAAAGATTGTACAGCGTGGCAAGTTCGAGGAGAAGGATATCCTCGAGCTGGAGGAGACGGCGTCGAGAAACGGTTTCACGGGCTACTATGACGCCGATGCGTGGATACCGTTCCGCAACCTCCAGGCGACGGTGCCCGTCACTGCCTACAATGAGCCTGCCTTCCTCAAGCAGAACCGGCACATCGCCTTCTCCGACGACTCGCTGTTCTATGCCGTGCGCATCCTCAGCTATAAGGTCTCGGACGAGATATCGCCCCTCGAGGTGCAGCGCGAGAACATCAGGGCTCTCATCCTCAACCATCGTAAGACGGAAGCCCTCAACAAGCTGCGCTCCGACCTCCTCAAGGAGGCAGAGGACGGAGGCCATGTTAAGAGAATTAAGAATTAAGAGTTAAGAATCAAGAATTGCAATGAAAAAGACACTGTTCATAGTTGCTATCTCATTTTTCACCCTTCACCTTTCACCCTTCACCTTGCGTGCCCAGGAGGGGACCCTCGTCGACGGTGTCGCTGCTGTGGTGGGCAAGAATATCGTCAAGTATTCCGACATCGAACGCTCCTATGCACAGCTGCGTCTGAAGTCGGGAGCAGGCGACGCCCAGGCTAACCGTTGTGCGATACTGGAGAACCTAATCCTGTCGCAGCTCCTAGTCCACAAGGGCGAGGTCGACAGTGTAGAGGTTACTGATGACGAGATAAACCAGTACCTTCAGTATTACCTCAAGAACGACCTCCGCCAGTATGGCAGCAAGGAGGCGCTCCGTGAGGCCTCGGGCTTCAGCTATGACGAACTCAAGGAACAGTATGAGCGTATGATACGTACCTCCCTGCTGAGCCGTCGTGTGGAGCATCAGATTACAGAGGGTGTCAAGGTGACTCCCGCCGAGGTCGTCGAGTTCTTTAACTCGCTTCCTGCCGACAGTCTGCCGATGATGCCCGAGCGTTATGAGATATCTGAGATTGTCATCGAGCCCGTTATCACCGAGGCCGAGCGCGACCGAGTACGTACAGAACTTGCCGGTCTGCGTGAGCGTGTCATCAAGGGAGAGAAGTTCTCCATGCTGGCTACCCTCTATTCGCAGGACCCTGGCTCGGCCAAGAAAGGTGGAGAACTCGGCTTCTTCTCGCGTGGCGACATGGTGGGAGAGTTCGAGTCGGCCGCTTTCGCCCTTAAGCCCGGCGAGGTGTCGCCTATCATCGAGACCCAGTTTGGATTCCATATCATTCAGCTTATTGAGCGTCGAGGCAATACTATCAACGCCCGTCATATCCTATTGATACCTAAAGTGTCGTCTGACGACCTGCTGAAGGCGCGTATGCGTCTCGACAGTGTGGCGACGGAGATTCGCAGCGGCAGTATCTCCTTTGAGGATGCCGCCCGCCGTTACGGTACCAACGACAATGCCAAGCAGGGTGGGGCGGTGACCAACCCCGCCGACGGCAGCAACCGTTTCGATGCCGACGCTGTGCGCGAGCGCTACTATGCTGTGGGTATCTCCGGCATGGACGAGGGACAGGTTTCAAATGCTACGGCTTTCAAGACCGATGACAACCGCGATGCCTACCGCATTGTGCGTCTCAACAAGAAATATCCCTCTCACAAGGCCAACCTCACCGACGACTACGACAACATCTACAATGCCGCCCTCGCGGCAGCGAAACAGCGCCACATGCGCCAGTGGGCCCAGCGTCAGGCTGCCAAGACCTATATCCGCCTGGCTCCCGAGTTCCAGGATTGCACCTTCCTCAACCTCGGTATTAATCAGTAACCAACGTGTAAACTTACCAACCTACTAACAATTCAACCTCTATGAACGACAAGGAACAACTAGACCTCTTTGCAGAGAAACATACTCTCCTCAAGGACGAGATTGCCAAGGTTATCGTCGGACAGCAGGAGGCTGTCGATGCATTATTGCTCACCCTCTTTACCGGGGGACACTGTCTGCTGCTCGGTGTTCCGGGACTGGCCAAAACCCTTATGGTCAATACCCTTGCACAGGCTTTGGGACTGTCGTTCTCGCGCATTCAGTTCACCCCCGACCTGATGCCGTCAGACATCACTGGCAGTGAGATTTTAGACCGCGACCGTAACTTCAAGTTCGTACAGGGTCCCATCTTTGCCAGCATCGTTCTTGCCGACGAAATCAACCGTACGCCGCCGAAGACCCAGGCCGCCCTCCTCGAGGCTATGCAGGAGCACCGTGTCACCGTTGCCGGCACTTCCTATCCGTTGCCCAATCCCTTCTTCGTGCTGGCTACGCAGAACCCCATTGAGCAGGAGGGCACGTATCCGCTGCCCGAGGCACAGCTCGACCGTTTTATGTTCAATGTCCGCCTCGATTACCCTGCTTTCGACGAGGAGGTGCAGATTGTGCGCCAGACCACGGTGCCGCAGACTGCCACGGTGGAGAATGTCCTCTCCGCCGAAGAGATACTCTCCTTCCAGCAGCTCATCCGCCGTATGCCCGTAGCTGACAATGTCGTCGAATACGCCGTGAGACTGGTGGCAAATACCCGTCCGAATACTCAAGCAATCAAACAATCCGACAGCCAGGCAATCAGCCGCTACATCTCCTGGGGTGCCGGTCCTCGTGCCTCACAGTACCTCATCATGGCCGCCCGCACCTATGCCGCCATGCATGGGAAGTACTCGCCCGATGCCGAAGATGTCCGTGCTGTGGCTTTCAATGTGCTGCGCCACCGTATCGTACGCAACTACTACGCAGAGGCCGAGGGTGTCACCACCGACCAAATTATTAATGAATTGTTGAAATAAAAAGGGAAATAATGAAAGCGGTCAGTGGTCAGCGGTCAGTGGTCAGTGGGTTGTGCAAAGTTGTTTGCGTCAGCCTAATTTTCATTTTTTATTTTTCAATTTTCAATTCGGCAACTGCCCAGTCGGGTCTCTATATCCCGTCTTCCAAGCCTGTGAAGAATATGCAGAAGGCGTTGGCGAATGCCGAGACCTTCTGTCTGCTGATATCCTACCAGGGTGCCGATTCCGCCTACGGCATCAGTGACCTCGATCTGTTGGACTCGGCCTACCGCATCGCTTTCTCTCTGAATAATCCCAACTACTATACCATGTCGGTGGAAGGCTATGGCGACGCCGACACTGCGCTCTCCGCCAAACGTGTGGAGTCTGTACGGAACTATTTCGCCAAGCGGTGTCATGCGCCGTTTCCCATCCGCATGGCCCTTAACCCCATCCGTTGCTCCTGTCATGGTGACACCGTGGAGACGGTGCGATATGAGGTGCCGCTGACCACGGCAGTATACAATATCGTTACGTTGCCCGATGCCCGCAAGGTGCTCAACAAGAGTGTTTCGCTGAAGAACTCTGTCCTTGTCACCTTCCACAACAATCCTGATGAATGTCTGGGTGCGGCCCGAGGGTGCTACCTGCCCACAGAGGACAGCACCGTGCGAGGCTATTACGCCAGCCTTATGTTGCCCAAGGGTTCGGTACACACCATCGAGAATACCAAAGACTCCTGCAATGGTGACCTTGAAATCAGGGTGGACGACCATCTCGACTATAAGGCCACAGTTGAACGCTACCGTCTCATTCCCCATCCCAAACAGTTGCTTATCCAGGCAGGATATATCGTGCTGTCGAGCAACCAGGCTCGTGGCATTGAGGAATGCGAACTGCCGCAGGAGAGCAATATCATCCTCCGCATCCCTGTCACCAAGGAGCAGATTGACGCCCGGCTGAAGTTTTTTGCCAAGGTGAAGACCGCAAAGGGTGTAGAATACAAGGCGCTCCCTACGCGCCGTACCCCCGGTAAGGGCGAACTCTCACTGCAGGCCTCCGTCAGCATCAGTCAGTTTGACACCATCTATCTGGGTAAGCGTATCAACGAGAAGGAAATTGGCGACTATTTCTACGAGGTGGAGTCGCTCACTGAAGCGGCCTCATTCGCCATCGGCAAGAAATACTATGTGGCCTTCCGCGTTGACAAACACGGGAAATATGAGCTCAAGAAACCTCTCCGTGCCATGTTCCGTATTGTCGCTGACCAGGAAGAGGAGACTCCTGCAGAGAAGGAGAAACGTGAAGGGAAAAACCGTAATCCAGACGAAATCATCGAAGACTAATTTTATAAACTCATCACTCATCATTCATCACTAAACACTTAACACTAAACACTTTTTTATGGCTTATTTACAAACTGATGTTACCAAGGTCACCACGCGTGTCCTGCAGAACATGAAACTTCATGGCGAGAAAATCGCCATGCTCACGGCCTACGACTACTCCATGGCTTCGCTGCTCGAGAGCACCAAGATAGATGTTGTCCTTGTCGGCGATTCCGCCGCCAATGTCATGGAAGGTCATAAGACCACCTTGCCCATCACCCTCGACGAGATGATAGTATATGCCACCTCTGTGGTCCGTGCTATCAAGCGTGCCCTCGTCGTGGTCGACATGCCTTTCGGCACCTATCAGGGCAACTCCAAACAGGCTCTTGCCTCCGCTATCCGCATTATGAAGGAGACGGGTGCCGACGCCATCAAGATGGAAGGCGGTGAGGAAATTCTCGAGTCTATCCAGCGTATTCTGTCTGCCGGTATCCCTGTGATGGGGCACCTTGGACTCACGCCGCAGAGCATCAATAAGTTTGGTACCTATGCCGTCCGTGCCACCGAGGAGGAAGAGGCCGCCCAGGTCAAGAAGGACGCCCTCATTCTTCAGGAGGCTGGTTGCTTCGCTATCGTGCTCGAGAAGATACCAGCCAAACTTGCAGGAGAGGTGACGGCAGAGTTGAAGATTCCCACTATCGGCATCGGTGCCGGCGCCGCTACCGACGGACAGGTGCTCGTGTTACAGGACATGCTTGGCATCACACGTCAGTTTAAACCGCGATACCTGCGCACCTACGGCACCTTTGGTGAGGACATCGCCAATGCAATCCGCCACTACATCAACGACGTCAAGAGCAGGGATTTCCCCAACGAGAAGGAACAATACTAAATAAGAGAAGCCCGCCGTATGGCGGGCTTCTCTTATAATAAAGGATAGGGTTATTTCACCACTTCTGTTTCTACATACTCTTCTTGGTCTTCCAAGGCTTTCTTCTTCTCTTCGGTGTATCTCTCGAGGGCGTTGATGCCAGCTACAGCGACGAAGCAGCTGATGCCGATGCCCAGGAAGCCGCAGCCGATGAGGATGCTTACTGTGGCCGAGATGGCCTGGGCAGCCTGCTCGGTGTAGAGGATGGACCACATGCCGAGGGCTACCACAGCGAGGCCTGCCACGAGCATAATCCACCATCCCTGTGCCTTCGCCTTGTTGTAGGTGATGGCGCTCAGGATGAAGTCTACGCCTTCGAAGATAACGAAGATGCCCAGAATGGCGATGACGATATCGGGGCGGAAGATGACGATACCGCCCATGATAATCATCAGCAGTGCTGCCGACAGGCGCACCGATTCGTTGTCACGGCTGAAACTCTTATAACCCATGATGAAGAAGACGACACCGCTGATGACAAACACGATGCCGGCAATCTTCGCCAGCGTCTCCATCATTTCGTTGCGTGACAGGAAGCACAATACCGCCAGGGCGGTAAAGGCGATGCCCCTGATGATGAAACTCATTTTGCTACTCTTGAACATGGCTTATTTGTCTAAGGGTTTATTGGTGGAGGCCTTGTTGGCACCCTGCGGGGTGGCGATGCTGGCGCGCATGTCGGTGTCGGCCTGGATGTTCTTCATGCGGTAGTAGTCCATGATGCCCAGGTTGCCGTTGCGGAAGGCTTCGGCCATGGCCAGCGGCACTTCGGCTTCGGCCATGATGACTTTAGCGCGGGCCTCTTGGGCTTTGGCTTTCATCTCCTGCTCGCTGGCGACAGCCATAGCGCGGCGCTCCTCGGCTTTGGCCTGGGCGATATTCTTGTCTGCATTGGCCTGGTCCATCTGCAGCTGTGCGCCGATGTTCTTACCCACATCGATGTCGGCAATGTCAATCGAGAGAATTTCGAAAGCTGTGCCGCTATCGAGGCCCTTGGTGAGGACCAACTTGGAGATGCTGTCGGGGTTCTCCAGCACCTGTTTGTGACTCACGGCCGAGCCGATGGAGGTGACGATACCCTCACCGACGCGGGCGAGGATGGTCTCCTCGCCGGCACCGCCGACAAGCTGCTTGATATTGGTGCGCACGGTGACACGGGCTTTAGCTATCAGCTGGATGCCGTCCTTGGCGACAGCAGCCACGGGGGGAGTGTCGATGACTTTGGGATTGACGGAGGTCTGCACGGCCTTCAGCACGTCGCGGCCTGCCAGGTCGATGGCTGTGGCTGTCTTGAAGTCCAGGTCCATATTCGCCTTGTCGGCGCTGATCAGGGCGTTCACGACGGAGGCTACATGGCCACCCGCCAGATAGTGCGCCTCGAGGTCGTTCTGCTTCAGTTTCAAACCTGCCTTTGTGGCGTAAATCATGTTATTGATGATTACGGTGGGAGGCACCTTGCGGAAGCGCATGAAAATGAGCTGCACCAGCGAGGTGTGGACACCCGAGACAAGGGCCTGGAACCAGATTCCGATGGGAACCAAATAAAGGAACAGGATCAGTGCGATAAAGCACACTCCGATGATAATCATTGTTTCGATAGGCATAAGGCTGTATTTTTAATTAATAATTATACTTAATCATTCATCACTCAATCGAACCTGTTGTCGTCGGTTTCCACCACGTCGATGCGGTAGCCTTCGGTACCCACCACCTCGATAGGACGGTCGGGGTCGATAAACTTGTTAATGGCGTGAACCTCCATCTGCTCGCCGTTGATGAGGGCTTTGCCCGTGGGGGCCAGACGCGAGATGGTGACACCTCGTGTCCCCGCTTTGACGATGGGCTCTAGCTGGTTAACCTTGCTGTCACTCTCCTCGTTCAGACTGAAGCGCTGCCATGTTTTCTTCTTCATGAATAGAGCTAGCAGTAACACACATAGTCCTATGGAGCACAGCAGGATGGTCGTTCCTACACCGTTGCCGTAGAGCAGGAAACTTTGCCAGACACCGAAGCCTAGGAGCAGCACGCCGAACACACCCGCGACACCGCCAGGCAGTGCCACAATCTCCAGGGTCAGCAGTATGACCCCCAGCAAAAGAACGATAATTAATAATGTAGTATTCATTTTTATTTTACGTTTCAGGATTTACTTTCATCACTCCTCATTCATCATTCATCACTTAACTTTCCACAATCTCACTGGTCAGCTGCTTGTTCAGTAGTGCGGTGTGCATTGGAAGAAGGTCGGAGTAGGAGCCATGTTTGATTGTGCATTTCCCGTGGCAATGGACCAGGATGGCACACTGTTCGGCCTGTTCGGCTGTGTGACGGCAGATGTCGACGAGCGCTTTGATGACATAATCGAAAGTGTGAACGTCGTCGTTCCATAGCACCAAACTGCAGCCATTGTCTTCTAATACGGCGGCCTCGTTGTCCTCCTGCGGACTTACATATGGCTTATTCTCTTCCAATTTCAACTATGATATTTTACTTTTTAGTTATTACTTTTTACTTATCTCCTTCCAAAAGCGCTACGGCTTGTGCGCTAATGCCTTCTTCGCGGCCTTCGAAACCGAGGTGCTCGGTGGTGGTGGCTTTTACAGAGACCTGCTCGAGGTCGATGCCTAGTGTGTCGGCGATGTTCTGTCTCATCTGCGCAATGTGCGGTGCCATCTTCGGACGCTGGGCTACAATTGTACTGTCGATGTTGCCCACACAGTATCCATGCTCCTTTAGCAACCTGCCCACGTGCGACAGCAACTTCAAGCTACTGATGCCTTTGTACTGAGGGTCTGTGTCGGGGAAATGTTTGCCTATGTCGCCTAGTGCTGCCGCACCCAGCAACGCGTCGCAAATCGCATGCAACAACACGTCGGCGTCGCTGTGTCCCACCAGCCCATGGCTATGCTCGATGTGCACACCGCCAATCCACAGCGGCAAGCCCTCCTCGAGCCTATGCACGTCATATCCCGTCCCAATCCTCATCTTAGATGTTTTACGTTTAACGTTGATATGTTTTACGTTTTATGTTTTACGTTCATCACTTACTCGGCTTCATATCCCAGCCGATGGAGATGCGGATAGTGTTGGCCAGCGAATTTGTGGAGACCGTCGTGGTGGGGATAAGGTAGGCGAAGTCTCCGGAGAACTGGCTGTAGCGAATTCCGAAACCCACCGTGGCGTATTGGCGACCGCCCTTGTTGGCATGTTCATAGAAGTAACCCGCACGGAAGGCAAAGGTCTCTGCATACCAGTACTCTGCGCCAGCCGAGATTTGTATCTCCTGCATCTCCTCCTCGAAACCGCCGGGGGCGTCGTTGAACGACTGCAGCGCTCCTGCAATCACACCGATGTTGTTGTACTCCGTATAGTTCGAAGCATAACGTGAAGGGTAGGTTACCCCGTCCTTCGTGTAGGGTGGGGTGGGAACCAGCAGTTTGTTGAAGTCCAGCAGCACCGAAATTTTGTTATAGCTGTCCAACTTGTTCGTATAGCGTCCGCCCAGACGAAGGTTTGCAGGCAGGAATTCCTTGTCGTTGTCGTCATTCGAGTATGACAATTTGGCGCCGAGGTTCGAGATGAAGGCACCGAGGGCATAGCTCTGTACCTCGTCGATGCTGTCGGTGAAATACAGTCCGATGTCGGCGGCCAGCGAGTTTGCGGCCTGTGTGGCGGTGTTGCCGCTACCGTCGCTGATGGTCTGGCCGTTGGTGAGGTCTGAACGCATGTAGCGTCCCGTGGCACCCAGGGCAAGGTGGTCGCTGACCTTCAGCGCATAGGTGGCATCGATAGCAAACTCGTTGGGGTGCAGAGTGTTGATTTTCTGTCCGTCGATGTCCGTCATGTCGATGTCGCCGAGGGTGAAGTAGGTGAGGCTCATTGCCGCCGTGCTACGGTCGTTGATGCGGTAGTAACCTCCAAGATAGAACAGATTCATGTCACCCACGTTCAGTTTGCGCAGCCAGGGAGTGTAGGTAGTGCTCAGCCCTATATTGCCATCGATGAAAGCAAACTTGGCGTTGTTCCAGTGAGCCGAGTAGGCGTCGGGCGTCGAGGCTACGCCGGCGTCGCCCATGGCTGCCGACACGGCATCGGGGGCGATGAGGAGGATGGGCATACCGGTGGAGATATAGTTCTTGTTCGAGGCGTCCTGTCCAATCCAGGAGGACTGGGCGCTGAGGGTGCCGCCCAAGGCGGCAAGTAACATCAGAAAAGTGAGTTTCTTCATCAATCTATTTTTTCTATATAATCTATCGTTCTAAGAAAATCTTTTTCCCATAACGCGGGGAAATAATTTTTATTGTGTCAGCGTACGATGCATTTGGTGGTTATTTGTCGAGTCTCGCCGTTGTTGTCGGTCACCACCATGCGTGCCAGATAGAGTCCGGGGGGGACGTTGGCGACATCCCAGCGCACAGGTCCTACAATGAATCCGTCAGTCGAGATATTGGGCGTGTGGCGGAGTACCATTTGCCCATAGGTGTTGTATATTTGCAGTTCGGCAGAGGCAACGGCTTGGGGATCGTTGACGCGCAGCGAAAACTCAGCCACGGAGGTGGCGGGGTTCGGCGCACAGGTCAGTTTCGAGAATGCCAATGTGTCGCTGCTCCGTACCATGAAACTCACTGTCGATGAACTCGACACCCCGAAGATATTCCAAGCCTTTACCGTCACTGTGTGCCGTCCGGGGGTTAAATCCTCCAACTTGTACTTCACACTCCCTCGACGGCTGTCCGCGATATCCTGCTCGTATAGGTCGTTCAGCACGATAAGGCTGTTGGCATTGTCGTCCAGCACCGCCGTGATGTCGTGTCCGAGACCTGTTCCTACATTGATTCCTGCCGAGTCCGAAAAGAATGCCAGCAGGGTGGGAGAGGGTCCTGTCAGTCCACCACTATGGAAGTTGGTGTCTCCCATGTAGAGTGTTACCTCCGGCGCTCCCGCTGACCACGTCGAGTCGCACAGACCGCCTAGCATCAAACTCTGGAAGCTGCCTGAGGCATGCTCTGTGGCCGACTTCGCATAGTGGCTCAGCTTGCAGTAGTCATAGCGATATGACACATCCCTCGGCACAATGAAGCTGTATTCGAACTGTCCGCCTACCACCTCGTGGCTACCGCGGTAAAGTACCGTCTTCTGTTGCCAGAAACTTACCTCTGTACCAGGATTGTCGTTCGCCAGCGTCGTCGATTGCATCTCCCGGTCGTAAACCACAGGATAAACCGTGCCGTCGAAGTCGCTTACCAGCGCTCCGCTCCCGTCCACAATCTCACCTCTCACCGTCACTCGCGACAGTACCTCGGCTTTTAGACTATCTATTCCCTCTACCGGTTCCCCATTGATTTCTGTCACCCTCACTCGGTTCGTCGGTCGGCTCAGGCGCAGTGCCGGGTCACCAATCAGGTTGATGCACGGCGACACCGCAGTGCGGTTCTTTGCTTTCCGCAGCGCGTCGCCAATGGTGTTGGGCTCTTCAAGAGCATACATCACTACATCCTTGTTGAAACGCTCCACATGGCTGATGGGACGCGACGCACTGATCACTCCTATCGCACCTCCACGGGCCAGCACGAAGGCTTCCGCTCCGCAAATGCCCTCAGTCTCGTCGTAGCGGCCATACGAACAGGTGCTCGTCACCATCAGCGGCAGGCGGTCCTCATTGCTGTATCTCGCAATGTCCGACAGTTCGATGAAGCGTTCCGTGCCGATATATGTCATCGATCCATGCCCGATGTAGTTCAAAAGTAGGCAGCCGTAGTTTATCCGCCGCCGCAACGCGTTATTCAGGTCAGGATAGTAGGAACCTATCGTGCCCGACTCTTGTTGGTAAGCGTCTGCATAGAGCCGGTCGATATTCAGCTGCGGCATCGAGGTCTTGATGCTCGTGGCGATAACTTCCGACGAGTGGGCGAAAACACTGTCGCCTCCTCGTCCGGGGTCTGCATCGTCTGCCAGCAGCGCCACCACGTTACGCCAGTCGCCACGCACTTCGTCGTCTAGCAGATCCCGTCGCGTCATGTAGCCCGTTAACTTGTCTACCATCAGCGCTGCCTCCTCTATATTCTTCGCCGGCAGGCGTCCTACGCTCACGTCCATCACCTCGGTATAGCTGCTGCCGCCGTTCTCGTCCAGGTAGCCCATCATGTCGTCGCTGCCATACGACGAGCCATCTTCGTCGAACGAATAGGACGTCTCATACGTTACCACTGTCGGTAGTCTCCGTCCTTCCAGGTCGCGATTGTCGTAGCTTCCTTTTCCGAAAAGTAGCAGGTACCGCGGCATCTCCGACGGATATTTTTTCTTTAACCAGCGGAGCAGCGCACGGACAGCCATCGGATCCTGTTTGCCGGAAGAAAACTCGTTGTATACAGCCTCGTCAGTCGTTACCAGCGTCGTGATTCCGTCCATCAACTCGTGCATCATGGCCAGCTCACGCGCCTTCTCTATGAAGTCCCGGTGAGTCACTATCACCAGTTTCGCAGCTTCGTGTCCATGCAGGTCTTGGTTCTCAAGCGGATTGATTGATATTGGCGTCAGGAAACTTTCTTTGTCGAAAATCACATACTTCCGACCCAGTTCCGTGCTGTCAGTCCAGCATCCTCCGCTCACAGTCATCTTCCGCTCTCCTCCAGCCTTTGTCACATCCCACACCTCCATCTGGCTACTCAGTGCTCCACTTGCATCACTCACTGCGAACTGCGCCACACGTCCCGCAGCACGGTCGCTCCTCACCACACGCTGTCCTCCGTTCCACTGCAGCGACGCCTCGGCACTCAGTTCGATAAAATCTAGATATCCTGCTCCCGAATTCTCTGTCGGAACAAAAGTTAACTCGAACCTATAGGTGTTCCCGCTGCCGCTCAGTTCCCTTGTCAGGGTGCGGTACGGATTCGATGCTGTGCAGGTCATCTCCGAGCTCCACCCACCGACCTCCGAACTCAGAGAAAACCGTCCCCCTTTCGTCGTCGCGGCAGCCCACCGCAGTCGCACTTCTCCTGACACACTTCCGGAAAGCTGCAGTTCGAAACTCCGTGACGGCACGGCCGTCGTCAGCTTCTCGCCTACCCACACTTGGCCGCTGTGGTACATATTCGTCAGGTCGTTGTCTACATGTGCCACTGTGGTATATGTCGTCAGTGTTGTATCATGCTCTGCTCTCCACTCTCCACTCTCCACTCGCTTCGCTCCGCGACATGATGCCGTCAGGAAATAGTGGTTTTCCACGGCATAGGCATGGTGCTCGTAGATCCAGGTGGACTGCTGCCGATTGTAATGCCATCTCTCGGCCCCCTCGCCCCAGAATAGCAACTCGTCGCCGTCGTCGAAGAACCCGTTGCCGTTATGGTCAATTACTTCTGTGGCCACCTGCGGGACATCCGCTGTCGGAGTTTCGTAATTTCTTTCCGACAACATCCCGCCGCCCATGCCGTATACCGCCAGACTGTCCACCTTCACTCCTCTCAGCGTAGGAATGTTGGCGGTCGTGATGCGGTACATGCCTTCTTCGCTCACGGTTAGTTTCCACCAATGTCCCTTCGCTAGCACCGAATGGTCTTGAGCGGTCGAGGTGAGGGAAAAAGTAAAAAATAAAAGGTAAAAAGTAAAAAGTCTGTAGCCGATAGCCGGTAGCCGGTAGCTACCTGCTACCCGCTGCCTGCTATCTGCTTTATGTTTCACGTTTTTCAAATTTCAATTTTTAATGGGTACGCATGCGTCTCGCCTGCTTTCTTTCAAATATTCACGCACTTATTTCGTGAGTCTATTAACGCAAAAAAATAATAATTATTGTTTTACGTTTTGCTTTTTACCTTTTGGTTTTTACTTTTCACTTTTTAGATAAAAAAATCTTTCCTCTGCACAATAATATCTCTTTTTTGCAGTTATTAACCTGGAATAACCTTTACTAGGCCCCGTAGTTCAGCTGAATAGAACGTCGGATTCCGGTTCCGAAAGTCGTGGGTTTGAATCCCGCCGGGGTCACCAGTTGGAGCTTTACGTTTTTGCGTAAAAACTGATGCTTCATGGAACTACCTATACATATTTTATATAGAACTCCGCATTCCTTGCGGCGTTGCCTATTTCCCCTCCAATCATGTCTCTGTTAAAGTAATATAACCCACCTATCATTCATCACGTGAAAAAAACATCCCACCCTCTGATGCATCTCTTGGTGCTGTCGCTGCTGTCGCTCGTACTGATGGTAGTGTCTGTTATCGTTCAGATGGCCTTCGGCGGCGTTAATATGAACCAGGCTGGCAACGAGAGCGCGCTCCTTCTTTGGAATTCTTTCTCCCAGTTGATGATCTTCGCCCTGCCTGCACTGCTGGTCGTCCGTATCTATTATGCGGGTGCCGAACGCGGCTTTCTGCGGCTCGACTTCTCTCTTCGCCGTTGGCTCCTTGCTCTCGTTGGCGTCGGCGTTCTGGCACTGTCGATTCCGCTGATAGAATGTCTTACCCAATGGAATGATGGCTGGCACTGGACGGGGGGTTGGGAGGCTGTCGAACGCAAGCTTCGCGCCATTGGACAGCAGTCGCAGCTTACCGTCCAGGCTATGATGACCCACTGCCACCCGCTGCTTAACCTCTTCGGCCTTGCCCTTGTTCCCGCCGTTTGTGAGGAGTTGTTCTTCCGCGCCGGTGTTCAGAATCTCCTCCACCGTTGGCTCTCAAAATCACTCTCCACTCGCTATTCTCCACTCTCCACTCACCTCGCCATTTGGCTCACCGCCGCCATTTTTAGCCTTGTCCATGGTGAAGTCTTCGCCTTTATGCCACGTTTCGCCCTTGGGGCTTTGTTGGGCTATCTCTATTTCTATGGCCAATCGATACTTGTTAATATCACTGTCCATTTCATTAATAATGCCATCGTTGTGGCGCTCTATTGGCTCGCCGCCAACGGTGTCTCCAGTGTCGATCCCGAGGCAACTATGGCCCTCCCGTGGCCTATGGTGGTTGGGTGCTCTGCCGCTGCCGTTGTAGTCCTCTGGTTTGTCTTCGTTAAAAGGTTAAAAACTAGTAAATAGGGCTATGAAAACAGTTCTTTTTGCAAATGAAATGCAACTGTCTTGGAAAAATATTATATGTTATTAGTATGCTGTAAATCAGTATATTTGTGTTGTGTAAAATGTTAAAAAGAGGGTGTGCGAAAAAAAAATATTCGCTGATTGAAAAAAAAGTAGTATTTTTGCACTCCGATTTTTGGTTGAAAAACAGAGAATAAGATTAACAAATAAAAAAGATTCATTAAAATGACAAAGGCAGAAATCGTAGCTGAAATAGCTCAGAAAACCGGTATCGAGAAAGTCGCCATCCAGGCCACTGTCGAGGAGTTCATGACCGTTATCAAAGAGAGTCTCTCCGAAGGTGAGAATGTGTACCTGCGTGGTTTCGGCAGCTTCATCGTGAAAAAACGCGCTGAGAAGACTGGCCGCAATATCAGCAAGAACACCACCATTATCATCCCCGCTCACAATATCCCCGCTTTCAAGCCCGCCAAGACTTTCATGCAGGATGTCAAAAAGAAAGTTAAATAATTATAATCTGTAAGAGCTATGCCTAACGGAAAAAAGCACAAACGTCACAAAATGTCTACGCACAAGCGTAAAAAACGCCTGCGCAAGAATAGACATAAGAAGAAATAATTAAGTTTCTTCTATCATCCAAAAACTAAAACAAATTACACACCTTCCCTCGGGATAGGTATGTAATTTGTTTTTTATGTATATCGATAATTGAATGGATAAAGAACTCGTAATATCAAGTGGCGACGAGGGTGTACAGATAGCTTTGTTGGAAGACAAACGCCTGGTGGAACTTCATAAAGAGAAGACCACTGAACAGTTTGCTGTGGGCGATATCTTCTTCGGCAAGGTGAAGAAAATCATGCAAGGCCTCAATGCTGCCTTCGTTGATGTAGGCGGCGACAAGGAGGGCTTTATGCACTACCTAGACCTTGGGCCCGACTACGGGTCGGTCGACAAATACCTGCGCCTCGCCATGAATGGAGACAAGAGCGCTGCCACACTCGACAACTTTAAAATAGAACCTATCCTGGAGAAGGTGGGCAGCATGGGCGATGTGCTCAAGGTTGGCCAGCCTGTACTCGTGCAGGTTACCAAGGAACCTATCTCCACCAAGGGCCCCAAGGTGACGGGCGACATCAGCATTGCTGGCCGTTACCTGGTGCTCACACCTTTCAGTAACAAGGTTTCCATCTCGCAGAAAATCAAGAAAAACGACGAACGTAACCGCCTTCGTCGTCTCATGCAGAGCATCCGACCTCAGAACTTTGGCGTCATCGTGCGTACCGTCGCAGAAGGCCGTACGGTGGCCGAACTCGATACCGACCTGCACCAGCTTATGGAGGCTTGGGATAAGATGACGCAGAAACTCAAGCGCGTCAACGCCCCCTGTCGTGTACATGCTGAACTCGGCACCACCTCGGCATTGCTTCGCGATGTGCTGACCGACGATTTCGCTACCATCTATGTTGACACCCCCGAGCTCTACAGCGAGGTGCGTCAGTTCCTTAAAGGTATCGACCCCGGCAAGGAGGACATCGTCAAGCATTACAAGATGGAGTCGCCTATCTTCGACCAGTTCGGCATCTCGCGCGACATACGCCGTGCCTTCGGCAAGATTGTCACCATTCGTTCTGGAGTCTATCTATATATAGAACACACCGAGGCAATGCACGTCATCGATGTCAACAGTGGCAACCATATCAAGGCTGGCAGCGGCCAGGAAGACACCGCCCTGCAGGTGAATATCGAAAGCGCCAAGGAGATAGCCCGTCAGTTGCGTCTGCGCGACATGGGAGGCATCGTCATCGTCGATTTTGTCGACATGAACAAAGCCGAGAACAGAAAAAAACTCTTCGACGTAATGACCGAGGAAATGCGACGCGATAAAGCCCGCCACACTATCTTGCCGCTCAGCAAGTTCGGCCTCATGCAGATTACGCGTCAGCGCGTACGCCCAGCCATGGAGGTCGATGTGCAGGAGAAATGTCCTTTCTGCGACGGCACAGGTCATATCAAACAGAGCCTCGTGGTGGTCGACGAGATAGAGTCGAGCCTGAAGTTCCTCTTGACTTCCGCCATCGAGAAGCGCCTTACCCTTGTTACGCATCCCTTCGTCCACGCCTACCTCACTAAAGGGGGCTGGCTGAAGAGCCTCCGCTCGCAATGGAAACGCAAATACCATGTCAAACTCGACATCCAACCGTCGGAGAAATACAGTCTGTTGGATTTTAAATTCTTCCATGAGAATGGCGATGAAATACAAATGTAATCTTGCACTCCTTGCACTTCTTGTACTCTCTGCTCTCCACTTGTATGCACAAGAGCACACAAGAGGTATCGATGTCTCTAAGTTCCAAGGCACCATCAACTGGACCAAGGTCGCCAAGGACAAGACCATCAAGTTTGTCTATATCAAGGCTACGGAAGGAACCTCGAACCGTGATCCCAACTACCAGACCAACATCAAGAAGGCCCGTAAGGCAGGGTTGTTGGTGGGTAGCTACCATGTCTATAGTTCGAAGACCACAGCCTATCAGCAGATGGGCAATTTCAAGAAGCAGGTCAAGAAAAGTGACCAGGACCTGGTGCCGGTACTCGACATCGAAGGCTATCATGTCAATAGGCTCAATATGGAGCGTGTCGATAAGATACTCGAACTCATGGAGAAAGAGTATGGTGCCAAGCCGATGATCTACACCAGTGAAAAACTCTTCAAGGAACATTTTAGCGGCAAGAAATACCGTCAATACAAGATATTTATTGCCAACTATCGTGGCACCCCTACGGTGCGCTATACTTTGTGGCAGTTCACCGAGAAGGGTCATGTCAGTGGCATATCGGGACCTGTGGACATCAGCAAGTTCAACCGCGGCAGCGGTCTGAGCGATATCAAACTGCCCAAGAAGAAGTCGAAGTCCGATGACAAGTCCGACACCAAGGAGGATGACAAGGAAGACGACACCGCAGAGACTGACACAACTGCTACCGCGATGAAATAATATGGAGCTCCGCAGCGATGCGGAGCTTCTTTTTTTTTAGGGCTTTAATGTTAAATAAAGTTAAAGAGTGAAACGAAATGGGCATTTCTGTGTCTATATAGCGTGAATGAAACCAAAAGCCCAAATGTCAAAACCATGATAATGTTTTGGGCAGGAAGACGGCTTTCAAGAGCCGTCTTTTTTTGTTTTAAGAAGGGGTATTTTTCTTTATTTTATTTATATTTATAAAAAAAGTTGTATCTTTGCAGTTCGAATCAAAGTGTAAAAACAATAAACAAACAATACAACAACAATGCAGAAAAGTAAAGTAGGACTTGATTTTAACGAGGTTGAGCATGCTCGTTCGGTAGCCCGCAAGATTGCCGGACAGGTGCAGGATTTCGTGGAAGATTACACCACCGTGGCTGTGGAGCGCACGTTGTGCCGCTTTCTTGGCATCGACGGTATCGACGACAATGATGTGCCTATGCCCAACGTCGTTGTGGAGCACCTGAAGAGCAATGGTGTCCTTGGCGAGGGCGTGATGTTTTATGTGGGCAACGCCATGGTGGAAACCGGAAAGAACCCGCAGGAGATTGCCGAGGCCATTGCAGCTGGTACCCTCGACATCACCAAACTCCCCGTCCATGCAAAAGCCGACATCGACAAGGTCCTTGAGCCCGTCATCAACGCTACAATAGAGAAAGTGCGCGGCAACCGTCTGCGCCGCGAGAAATATATCGAGACGATAGGTGAGGGCAGCAAGCCCTACCTCTACATCATCGTGGCTACAGGTAATATCTATGAGGATGTGGTGCAGGCTCAGGCCGGTGCCCGTCAGGGTGCCGACATCATCGCCGTGATCCGTACCACAGGTCAGTCGCTCCTCGACTATGTGCCTTACGGCGCCACCACCGAGGGCTTCGGCGGCACCTTCGCCACCCAGGAGAATTTCCGCATCATGCGCAAAGCATTGGATGAGGTTGGCGAGGAAGTAGGCCGCTACATCCGCCTCTGCAACTACTGCTCGGGTCTCTGCATGCCGGAAATCGCTGCCATGGGTGCGCTGGAAGGACTTGACGTGATGCTCAACGATGCTCTCTATGGCATCCTCTTCCGCGACATCAACATGCAGCGCACGCTGATTGACCAGTATATGAGCCGTATCATCAACGGCTTCGCCGGCGTTATTATCAATACCGGTGAGGATAACTACCTCACCACCGCCGACGCCTATGAGGAGGCTCATACCGTGTTGGCTTCCGACCTCATCAACGAGCAGCTGGCCCTCATGGCCGGCCTGCCCGAGGAGCAGATGGGTCTCGGCCACGCCTTCGAGATGGATCCCATGCTCGAGAATGGTTTCCTGTACGAGTTGGCACAGGCACAGATGATCCGTGAGATCTTCCCCAAAGCCCCGCTGAAATACATGCCGCCGACCAAGTTCATGACCGGCAATATCTTCCGTGGCCACATCCAGGATGCCCTCTTCAATGTCATCGGCCAGTGGACCCACCAGGGTCTACAGCTGCTGGGTATGCCCACCGAGGCTATCCATACTCCCTTCATGAGCGACCGCTACCTCTCCATCGAGAACGCCAAGTATATCTTCAACAACATGAAGGATATCGGCGAGGAAGTGGAGTTCAAAGAGGGCGGCATCATCAAGAGCCGTGCCCAGGAGGTGCTGCACAATGCCACCAAGCTCCTCGAGACCATGGAGAGCGAAGGCCTCTTCACCGCGTTGGAGAAGGGTATCTTCGCCAATGTGAAGCGCCCGAAGACCGGCGGTAAAGGCCTCGACGGCGTCACCCTCAAGGGCGAGCACTACTTTAACCCGTTTGTGGAATTAATGAAAGGTAAAAAGTGAGGATAAAAAGTTGAAAAGATTAAAAGATAAAAAGATTCAGGACCTTTTAATCTTTCAGCGACCGAAGGAAGCGCAACTTTTAAACTTTTAAACTTAAGAAAAATGAGCGAAGGATTGTATTCAATGGAGGCTAAGGATTACGACAAAACCCTCGACCTCACCAAGATAAAGCCATACGGCGACACGATGAACGACGGCAAGGTGCAGCTGAGCTTCACCCTGCCGGTACCTGCAGGTGCCGAGGCCGAAGAGGCCGCCAAGCAGCTGCTTAAGAAGATGGGCTTCGAGAATCCTCTGATAGTTTATCAGAAGGAGCTGACCGAAGGCTTCTGCTTCATGAACTGCTACGGTTCGCTGACCCATACCGTGGACTATACCAGCATCCACGTGCCTAAGGTGGAGTCGACCACAATGGACATGCACGAGTGCGACGAGTATATCCGCGAGCATATCGGCCGCAAGATTGTCATCGTGGGCGCTTCGACGGGTACCGACGCCCACACCGTGGGTATCGACGCCATCATGAACATGAAGGGCTATGCCGGCCACTACGGCTTGGAGCGCTACGACATGATTGAGGCTTATAACCTCGGCAGCCAGGTGCCCAACGAGGAGTTTATCGCCAAGGGCATCGAGCTCCATGCCGACGCCCTCATCGTGAGCCAGACTGTCACGCAGAAGGATGTGCACATCAAGAACCTCACCGAGCTTGTCGAGATGCTCGAGGCCGAGGGACTGCGCGACAAGGTCATCCTTATCTGCGGCGGTCCGCGTATCAGCCACGAGTTAGCAAAGGAGCTGGGTTACGACGCCGGCTTCGGCCCCAACACCTATGCTGACGACGAAGCCTCCTATATCGCCCAGGAGATGGTAGCCCGCGGCTGGAAATAATATGATTGCTTGAATGCTTGATTGTTTGATTGCTTGAGTAGCTGACGCATCATAAAAAAACGTAATGCGAACCAAAGGTATAATATATGAAAAGAGTAAGGAATTCTCTCTAAATATCATTGCATTATGTGGTGAAATGAGGGAGAAGGGCGAGTATATTATGTCAAAGCAAATACTCAAATCTGGCACAAGCATTGGAGCAAATTATTGTGAAGCATTGGGGGCAGAAAGTCCACAGGATTTTATCCATAAAGTAGCCATTTCTTTAAAAGAGGCAAATGAGACCTATTATTGGTTAGATTTAATATACGCAAGTAATTATCTGACAAAAGAAAGGTTTGAGATGTTGCAAGGTCAGGTTGAGAAATTATATAAGATGATGAATTCAAGTATGTATACAATTAAACAGCGAAATGGTTTGACATGACCTGCGTAGCACTCAAACAATCAAACAATCAAACACTCAAACAATCAAACACTCAAACAATCAAGCAATCAAACAATCAAGCAATCAAACAATCAAACAATTATAAAAATGGAAAAAGAACAGATTAAACCCTTTATCGCCAAGCGCGCAGCCCAGGAGCTGCACGACGGCGATGTCGTCAACCTTGGTATCGGTCTGCCGACCTTGATTCCTAACTTCCTGCCCGAAGGCGTCCACGTCATCCTGCAGAGTGAGAACGGTATGATTGGCATGGGTCCCACCCCCGAAGAGGGTAAGGAAGACCCCTGGTTCATCAACGCCGGTGGTGGCTACATCACCCATGTGCCCGGTGCTTCGACCTTCGACAGCGCCACCTCTTTCGGCATCATCCGTGGCGGCCATGTGGATGTCAGCGTCCTCGGCGCCATGCAGGTCGATGAGGAAGGCGACCTCGCCAACTGGATGATTCCTGGCAAGAAGACTCCCGGTATGGGTGGCGCCATGGACCTCCTGGTGGGTGCCCGCAAGGTCATCCTCGCCATGGAGCACACCGCCAAGGGTAACCCCAAGATTCTGAAGAAATGCACCCTGCCGCTCACCGCCAAGGGCCAGGTGAACATGATCATCACCGAGATGGGCGTCATGGAGATCACCCCCAAGGGCATCGTCCTGACCGAGATCAATCCCGAGTTCACCGTCGAGCAGGTGCAGGCCGCTACCGAGGCTCAGCTGATCATCAGCGAGAACCTCAAACCGATGAATGCTTAATTGAATAAGATGAAAAAACTTTTCATTACCGCTGTTGCACTGCTGTGCCTCTCGGGCACAGCAGTGGCGCAGCGCCATGTCGAATTCTTGTGGCGAGGCTTCTACCTCACGGGCGATGTCAGCTATGCCACCAACCTGAACTCCTCGAACGAGAGTGGCCTCAACGACACCGTGTCGGCCTTGATGCCGTCGTTCTCCGTCGGCTACCAGTTCCGTAAGGAAGCCGCCGTGGGTATGGGTTTCAGCTACCTGGCCGATCCGACAGGAGCCTTCACACAGATTCCCATTTATGCCGAGTTGCGCAGCCACTTCATGCGCAGCCGCCTGACGCCCTATGGAGTCTTGCAGGTGGGCTACACGCTGCCCGTCGGTACGTCGAGCGAGCCCCCTTCGACCAAGATCACCGAGGGTGGCTTCTATGTAGGTTTCGATTTCGGTGCCCGCTATGCCGTCAGCCGCACGGTGGCCTTCGCCGCCCATGTCGGTCTCAAGGTGCTCATGGATAACCATGTGCAGCGCAGCGATGCCCTTAATGTGCCGATGCTCGACGATGCCGTCAGCCTCTACCTGCTCACGGGTGGTATCACCTTCTATCTCGGCAACAAATAAAAAGACGCAGAAAGATGCGAAGAGGTCTGCTGTTAGTGGCTGCCATGTGCCTGTCTGTCGTCTGCGCTTTTGCGCAGGACGACGGCACCCGCCGTGCGCCGCACTCGCTGCTGGTGCCCTACGACGACGAGCGCGCCATCACTAAGCTCGCCTATCGTGACTCCCCCTACTATCTCGAGTTGGAGGAGTGGCAGGAGAAGCAGACCGACAGCTCGACGCTCTACACCTGTCAGCTGGATGCCGACAAGGAGTGGAAGGCGTTCCATGTGTTGCTCAACGTCCGTGGTGGCCGCGCCTGCCGTGTGCTGGTCAACGGCAAGACGGCGGGCTATGCCGACGACTCGCGCCACTGGAACGAGTTCGAGCTGGACAAGTACCTGAAATATGGCAAGCGCAACAGCCTCACCGTCGAGACCCTGAAGCAGTCGCGTGGCGCCTTGCTCGAGAGCGAGCGCTTTGCTACGGGCCTCAACGGCACCCCCTACCTGCTCTTCCGTGGCAACCCGTATGTCGCCGACCTACAGCTGACGGCCGACTATGAGGCCGCGTCGCTGACGGGCTCGCTGTCTATCGACGCGTCGGTGTTCAACGCCACGAAGAAAGGCAGGTATTATCTCGAGGTCGAGATTCTCGACCCCCACGGTCAGTCTCTCGACCGCATGGGTCGCTGGGTGGTCTTCGACAAGGAGAGCGATGTGACGGTCGACATGAGCCGCTCATGGAACGGCGTGGAACCCTGGACCGCCGAGACGCCGGTGCTCTACACCGCCGTGCTGCGCCTGCGCAACGAGAAGATGGAGGAAGAAGAGGTGCTGGGAGAGCGCTTTGGCTTCCGCCGTCTGGAGGTCTCCGACGGCCTGCTGACGCTCAACGGCAAGCCCTTGACGCTACGAGGCGTCATCTACCCCTATGAGGCTGTCGACAGCGACGAGGGACGCGACCTCCTGCGCGCCCGTCTGCTCCAGCTGAAACGCAACAATATCAATGCGGTGCGTACCGCACTCTCACCCATGGCGCCGGTCTTTTACGAGCTCTGCGACGAGCTGGGCCTCTATGTCGTCTGCGACGCCAACCTCTTGCCGGCCTCCTCTCAGCGCCAAGCCGTGGCTACCGACAAGGAGTTTGTGCCGCTCTTCGAGCGCCGTGTGGAGAACCTCTATGGGACGTGCAAGAACCACGTCTCTATCATCGCCTGGTCGCTGGGCGACACTCCCGACAACGGCGTCTGCATGGGCGCCGCCTTCAAGCGACTGAAAGAATTGGAGAAGAGCCGTCCGGTACTCTTCGCCGGTGCCGACTTCTCCGATAATACCGATATCGTGGCATTCCTCAACCCCGACGGGCAGACGCTGCAGCATGCCGTCGTCAAGGCCGCAGGCCGTCCGATGGTGGCCCTTGCGGCACCCCTGCAGGATTACGACAAACTGTGGGGTAGGGTAGAGGGCCTCCGCCCGATGCAGGGCGCCTTCGTCGAATGGCCTGAGGAGCGTTACCTGCCCGACCTCAAGAACCTCTACAGTCCCTTCGACGTCCAGTTCATCAAGCAGACACCCGACGACGTCGAGTTCTTGGTGACCAACCGCAACGACTTCTCCGACTTCAGTAAATATATATTAGAATATACCATATATACTAATCAGCGCTCGAACATCACCGCCGGCGACCTCCAGCTGGCCATCCGTGGCGGCGGTGCCGAGAGCGTCAAGCTGCAGGTGCCCCCCGTCAGCCTCCAACCCGGCGAGGAGATGTTCATCCGCTTCGACCTCGAGCGCCGCAAGGCCAAGCTCGAGGAGCGCCATCTGGGCACCCGCGTCTTCCCCCTCGAGTACAAGAGCCGTCCGCGCCAGTCGCTGGTCAACGACCTACGCCTTACGGTCGACTCGTGCGACGTCGACCACACCCGTGGTCTCGAAATCGTCAATCCCGACCTCTACCAGCCTATGACGTGGTTCAAGACCACCACGGCACAGATCAAGGGGTATACCTATAGCGGATTGGTCCTGTTTGATTATTCCCCCACGCTGTTTTTCGCCGGCCACAAAGACTGGAAGTCTTCGGTGGTGGCCGTCATGCACAGCGTCCCCGACAGCAATACCGTCTGTGTCGACGCCATGCTGCAGTATGCCGCCGCGGGCCGTCCGATGTGTGATGTCCGCGTCACCTATACCTTCTTCGGCTCCGGCGACGTCGTGGCCGACTACACCCTCTCGCCCACGGATGCCTTCCGTGGCATCCTCGAGCCACAGCTGCGCGTCAACTTGCCGCAATGGCATGGCGACACCTTGTGGTGGTTCGGCCTCGACCGCGAGGTGCTTTTCTCACAGCGCGGCACCGGCATCCCTGGCACCTATGGCGTACCGCGCGAATCCCTCAGCGGTACCTCGCGCCAGCAGGTGCGCTGGTGCGCTGACCAACTGGGCCTCGACGGCCTCTATGTCTCGCTTATTGGTGAGCCCTTCACCATGGCTCTCGACAGCAACCGCCTGACCCTCGCACCCTCCGCCGGCAGCACCGCCTTCCGCCTCCACCTCCGCGGCTATATCCCCGAGGTGGTGACCAACCTCTTCGTCGACTCTCTCTATGTCTCCGACACCCTGCGCCAGCGTCCCGAAGACTTCTATGGCACCGCCATGCCTGTCGTCAAGACCGGCATCGTCGACCCGCCGCTCATCGAGGCCTCCGCCCACCGCTTCTCGCAGCCCCTGACGGTGACGCTCACCTCGCCCGATGTGCAGTCTCAGGCCTCTGCCAAGCCCGCCCCCAAGAAAGGCAAGAAAAACACTCAAACGATCAAGCAATCAGACAATCACGCGATCATCCGCTATACCCTCGACGGCAGCGAGCCCACCGAGGCGTCGCCGATTTACACAGAGCCGCTGACCCTCACCACCACCACCGTGGTCAAAGCCCGCGTCTTCACGCCCGGCAAGCCGCCGTCATTCACCGCCACACGCAAGTTCAACTACGACTATATTGTCTCCACCACCTTCTCGCGCAAGCCCAATACTCCCTTCAATGTGGGCGCCGACACACTGCTCTTCGACGGCGAAAAGGGCTATGTCGAAGACCTCCAGGAGGGCTGGCTGGGCTTCTCGGGCGACGGCGTCGTTACCACGGTGGCGCTTTCTAAGCCCATCGATGTCGACTATGTCACCCTCCGCTACGCCCATGCCCCGGCAAACTGGGCCTTCGCGCCGCGTCAGGTGACGCTGCTGCTCTCGTCCGACGGCGAGCACTACGGCGACACACTGCAGGCCACCATACCCTTCGACCCCACCGCCGAGGAGGAGAAAGCCGCCCGTGTCGTCGAGCTTCGCGTACCCGTGGGTAAGCCCGGCATCGTCAGCCTTAAAATCGACGCCCGCGCCATCGAAGCCGTCCCCGCCTGGCACCGCGCCAAAGGCCTCAACCCCTGGCTCCTCATGGACGAAATCGAAGTAGGCGAAAGAATAGGAAATTGAAAATTGAGAATTGAAAATTGAAAATTGAGAATTGAAAAATTATAAACCCCATTAATACCATTAATTCCATAAACTCCATTAATTCCATTAATTCCATTAGTTCCAACACCCCCATTATCCCCATGAAACCCATCAGACCCATATTATTTCTCTTGACAGCCCTCCTCTTTGTCTCCTGCGAGGTCGAATTCTCGCCCAACGCCAAGTGGAAGAACGTGCCGGTAATCTACTGCGTCCTCGACCAGGACGACGACACCACCTGGGCGCGTGTGCAGCGCTGCTATCTCAGCGAGGATAACATCTACTCCTATGGCCTGAACAGCGACTCCATCAACTACCCTCAGGGCAGCATCGAGGTCTATATGATGGCTTATGAAAACGGGGTATTGAAAGACTCCATACCCTTCATCTATACCCTGCGCAACCGCCAGGAGGGCAACTTCGCCGGCGGCGCCCAGCCTATCTACTACTGCGTCACCCGCACCGGCAGCTCGCGCCGCCTGCGCGACAACTACCAGTATGTGCTCATTGTGCGCTCCACCGCCGACGGCCACATCATCGCCTCCTCCGAGCCCGTCTCGCTCATCCGCCAGACCGACGCCACCCTCATCACTCGTCCCTCTATCACCGTCACCACCAACAACGACACCATCGGTGGCTTCGGCTTCTACGACGTCAACCCCACCACCAACAAGCGCAACGCCTGCATCATCAAGTGGAACCTCCTCGACAAAGCCCGTCTTTACCAACCCTTCGTGCGCTTCTACTACCAGGAGGAGGGCGTCACCCGCCACGTCGACCTGCTGTGTCCTACCTCGCGCACCAACTCCGTGACTTACACGCGCGACAACTTCCTCGAAGACCTGAAGAACAAGCTCCAGTCCGATACCCTCCCCAAGCGCTACCTCAAACGTGTCGACCTCTACCTCACCTGCTGCTCCGAGGAACTCAATGTCTACCTCTCCACAGCCTCGCAGATGGGCGGCCTCGATCAGGACCACGAAGTCTACAACAACATCAACGGCGGCGTAGGCATCTTCGCCTCGCGACGCACACACCTCTACAAGCGCATGCCCTCCGACACCTCGCTCAATAGCGACAACGGCCTGCTCTACTATCTCCTCAACCTCGGCGTTGGGATTTATTAAGATTTGAAAAAAAATATCTCCGAATCAATAATTTTGCGTATTTTTGCATTTTTCACCGGAATATAAAAAAGACTAAAAATCAATAAAATAAATAATCAGATGAACATCACAAGAGAGAAATTAAGTGATTTGGAACTCTGTATCAAGGTTGATATCGAGGAAAACGACTACATTGAGAACGTTAACAAGCAGCTGAAAGAGTATCAGCACAAGGCCACCATCCCCGGCTTCCGCAAGGGTATGGCCCCCAAGGGACTCATCGAGCGCATGTACAAGTCCGCCATCGTCGGCGACGCCGTGCAGAACCAGCTCAACACCTCCCTCTTCAAGTATATCGATGACGAGAAACTGCACATCCTGGGCATGCCCATGAGCAACGACGAGAAGACCGGTGAGGTCGACTTCGGCAAGCAGAAAGCTTTCTCGTTCTTCTTCGACGTGGCCGTGGCCCCCGAGTTCAGCATCGAGTGGGACAAGGTCGCCGTGAAGTACAACCAGGTGAGTGTCACCGCCAAGGACGTCGACGCCGAGCTCAAACGCGTCGTCGAGCGTTATGGCAAGTTCGAGACCCCCGAGACCGTCGCCGCTGGCGACTTCCTCTATGGCAAGGCCGTCGAACTCGACAAGAACGGCAAGGCCAAAGAGGGTGGCATCGACACCTTCTCCTCCTTCAACCTCGCCAACCTCAAGGATGCCGAGTTGCTGCCCCTCTTCGAGGGCAAGAAGGCTGAGGACAAGATCGTCTTCAACCCCTACAAGGCTTTCCCCACCGCCGACATCGAGCACGCCCTGCACCTCGACACCGCCGCCGCCAAGAAGTTCAAGTCCGACGTCGAGTTCACCCTCTCGGGTGTCTCCCGCATCACCCCCCACGAGGTCGATGCCGAGCTCTTCCAGATGGTCTTCCCCGGCCAGGACGTCAAGGACGAGGCCGCCTTCCGCAAGCTCCTCAAGAAAGAGATTGAGAAAGCCAACAACGAGCAGAGCGACTACCTCTTCGTCAACCAGGTCCGCAAGGCCCTCCTCGACCAGTTCAACGCCCCCCTGCCCGAGGCTTTCCTGAAACGTTGGTTCGCCAGCCGCGGCGAGAAAGAGCTCACCCCCGAATCCATCGAGGCCGACTGGAACGACAAGTATGTCCCCTCGCTGAAGTGGGAGCTCATCGAGGCCAAGCTCGAAGAGATCAGCCCCGTCGAGCCCACCAACAACCAGATTGTCGACTACATCAAGGATATCCTCCGCCGCAACGACCAGAAGGTTGAAGGCGAGAAGAAAGAAGAGACCGAGGACCGCCTCGAGAAGGCTGCCCGCAGCATCGCCGCCGACCGTAAGAACATCGCCCAGGTCGTCGACCGCCTCTATGCCGACAACCTCAGCAAGCTCTTCAAGGATCAGGTGAAACCCGAGGTGGAGAAAGTTTCCGCCAAGGAGTTCGCCGAGCGCGCGAAAGCATAAGAAACGTAAAACCCCAAACGTAAAACCCTAAACGGAGAATATGAAGAAGTTGCTGTTGACCCTGCTGCTGTCCATCACCTGCCTCACGGCGGGTGCCCAGCGCGGCAATGCATACAATGACAATACCCTTTTCCTGTCTGTCAATGCTGGTGCCAACTATTACATGCACTCGGGCAGCAGCGACTTCTCGCTTCCTGCCGGAGGCCTCTATGTGGGTCGCTGGCTCATGCAACCCCTGGCGTTCCGCTTCGGCTTCGACGCCGTGCTGGCGCCCTCCTACCTGCAGACCGGCAGCTCCAACAGCTCGCTCTACCTCTTCGGCAGCGCCGAGTTCATGTGGGACGTCAACGCCACCTTCTTCCACGTCTACAACAAGGCCATCCCCACGCCCTTCCCCGTCTATCCTCTCATAGGCCTCGGTCTGGCCTACCGCCCATCTGACGACTATGGCGGTGAGGATAACGACTTCCAGGCTATGCTGGGATTCCATCTCCCCATACGCCTCAGCCCGTCGTGGGACGCCAGCCTTGAGTACAAGTGCTTCTTCCTGCCGCAGACCTTCGACCGCAGTGCCGGCGACAACTTCATGCACACCATCACCGTCGGTGCCAACTACCGCTTCGGCGACAACCCCTACTTCCGTCGCACGCAGTATGAGTCGCGCAGCACCGACGAAGACTGGTTCATGGGCTTCGGTGGCGGTTTGAGTTTCTCCTCCTTCGAGTTCGAGTATGTTACCGACCCCGACGCACGCCTCTGGAACTTCAGTCCCGAGATCATGATTGGTCGCAACTGGAGTGATGTCTGGACCATCCGCTTCGAGCTCTCGGGCTTCTTCGCCCGCGAGCGGGCCCACGAGGAGACCGTCTCGGGTCTCAACCCCGACGGCACGCCCTACAGCAACGTGGAAATGAAGCCCGGCAAGTGGTACATCTTCAACAGCCTCCACACCGACTTCATGATCAACCTCACGAACCTCATCACCGGCTTCCCCCGCGGCAAGAAGTGGAACTTCATGCCCTACCTCGGTGCCGGTCCCGTGTGGCGTTACCAGACTGATCCCGTCTTCACCGTCGGTGCCGACGCAGGCCTCTACATCCGCCGCTATGTCGACAACATGAGCGACATCTACTTCGACCTCAAGTACATCATGGTGCCGCCCCGTCTGGCCGGAGGCGCGGGTCCCTCGGGCTCCATCTTTGGCGTCGGATTCCCCATCGTCACCTTCGGATACGTCTACAACTTCGACCACTCCACCTCGCGCTACCGCATGCCCGTCAACAGTACGATTAATTAGGAATTAGAAATTAGGAATTATGAGAAAGATATTATTTGTTGCAGCAATAATTTCAATTTTCAATTTTCAATTTTCAACTTCCCGTGCGCAGGTGGGTACCGACTTCGGCGTCAACATGTACATGTCGCTCAGCGGAGGTGTGAGCATCTACGACAACCCCAAGAACGACAACCCCATGGGGTTCTCGGGCAACTTCTCTGTCGGTAAGTGGATCCTCAGCCCCCTGGCCTTCCAGGCTACCTTCGACTTCATGTCGCTGCCTTACCTCTATACCGGCGTCGACCAGCAGGGCTCCTTCGCCCTCGGCACCGCCGAGTTCATGTGGGACTTCAACTCCACCTTCTGGCGCATACGTCATTGGAAGCTTAACTTCTACCCCATGCTGGGTCTGGGTGTCTCCTTCCGCAACGGCGGCGGCGAGGCTACCGACCATGAGTTCCAGACCATGCTCGGCGCCCACCTCTCTTACCGCTTTGCCCGTGGCTGGGACCTCTTCCTCCAGGGCAAGATGCACTTCCTCCCCGAGGCCGGCAACGGCGGCGGATGCTACCTCACTTCGCTGACCCTCGGCGTCACACGCCAGTTCACCGACTCGCCGTTCCACCGCCGCACACAGTATGAGTCGCGCGAGGTGGCAGAAGACTGGTTCATGGGCTTCGGCATAGGCCCCAACTTCTCCTCCTTCACCTTCGAGCACATGAGCCCCTCCGACGGCATGTATGGCTTAGCCCCCGAAATCATGATGGGTCGCAACTATAGCAACTTCTGGACCATACGCTTCCAGCTCGGCGGCCTCACCGCCCACGAGCGCTACGACACCATCAAGGGCGAGCCTGGCGAATCCTACAGCTTCTCCACGCTGCATACCGACGTCATGCTCAACCTCACCCATGCCATCAAGTTCACCCGCGGCAAACGCCTCAACGTGCTGCCTTACCTCGGCGCTGGCCTTGTGTGGCGCTACGACCACCTACAGTTCGACATCGCCGCCGACTTCGGCGTCTTCTTCCGCTATTATATCGGTCGTCACAGCGACCTCTACCTCGACGCCAAATACCTTATGGTGCCGCCCCGCATCGCGGGTGGCAAGACCGGCGAAGAAGGTCCCGGCACGGGTCTCGTCAGCTCCCCCATCCTCTGGGTGGGCATCCCCTCGGTCACCGTGGGTTACATCTACAATTTCGGCCACTCCACCACCCGCTATCGCCTCCCGGCACACTGGAGCCCAGAGAGCTAGCCTCCGAGCGGCCACGAAAAAGCCACAAGCGGAAAACAGCAAAACGTCTGTTTTCCGCTTTTTTTATATCTTTGAGAAACGGCTAATTTAACAAATTAAGCTAATTTTGGTCGCGACTTCATAGATATTGTGACCTGCGTAGCAATTAGCATAATTAGAATAATTCGCCGTTTTTTTATACTTCTGTAAACGCCGAATTCAACAAATTAAACGAATTGTTGTGATAATTTCATGGAGTTAACTGCTTAGGCCAATTGTAGGCGAATGACCCGAATGCCGTATGCTTCGCGCGGCTGGATCGCCGTCAGGCAAATCAGCATAATTTGCCTGAAATTGACCTGCGTAGCAATTAGCATAATTAGAACAATTCGCCGTTTTTTTTTGTGTGTAAAGATTTTTTTTTGTATATTTGCAGTGTTAATAATTAACCATTAGATGAATATGATTTTGTCTAACGTGCTGATTTTTACAAATTACCAATGCTTTTGTAAAAAAAAGTGTTGGGTGTTGATTACTTGTTGAAAACCTGTTGATAACGACGACGGAATGCGTTGCCGTTACTGTTTTATACAAAGACTATATTAACATACGATGAATGAGATAGATAAACGTAGGAAACGTGCTTATGTGTCGCCGCAGCTGACGGCGATTACCTTCCGCACGGAGCGTGGATACGCCAACAGCATGGTGCAGCAGCTGAATATCTGGGCTAGCGAGGATGGTATTGCCATCAACGGACAGAGCCGCCAGGTAGAGTCTTATTCCGTCCATGACAACTGGACCGATAATGTCGGCGACAATCATTTCTGGGATTAATTATAAGGAGAATATCGATTATGAAGAAGATATATTTGTTGTTGTTAGTAGCATTGATCGTTGCCGCTTGTCAGAAGGATACCCTCGGCGGTAGCGGTACGTTGCGCATCACTGCCGAAGGGATGCATGGCGCCAGCAAGGTGGCTGTGAATGGCACCGTCAGCTATTGGGCATCGGACGACCAGGTGCTTATCAATGGAGAACAGGTGACTGTCAACATCGATGAACCTAACAACACTGTCACTGTCAACTCTGCCTCCTCGTTCGAGGCTCCTTTCTTTGGCGTCTACCCCGCCGGCATCTATGTCAGCAACAGTGGTGCCGACTATACGCTCAACCTGCCCTCCAGCTATACCTATGCCACTACGACGCATTACGGCCGTACGTTGCAGAACCTGCCGTCGCCCATGGTGGCCTACTTGGCTACCGCCGGTGACAATCCTGTGCTCGAGTTCAAGCATGTTACCGGTGCCCTCAATGTCATGGTCATTAATCACTATGGTTTCACCATTCAGGTGGACAGCATCGTGGTGAGCAGCAACAAATATCAGCTTTGCGGCAGCAAGACCGTCACCCTCGGCAATGACATATCGGTCAATGCCGTGGAGACAAACGATGAATCCCTGCGCCGTGTCAAACTGGTAGGAGGAACAGCCCTTCGGGTCCTGGCTGGCGATACCGCCATCATCCAGCTTCCCGTCCTGCCTGTAGGTCCGGATAACCGCTTCACTGTGGAGGTGGGTGTTCGCAAAAACGATGATGTTAAAAAGAAATTCAAGAAGACACAGGGTAATTCGGGAACGAATTATTCTTTAGGACGAGCAGAAATAGGATATGTCCCTACAAGATTTGGAGGCCTTTTTAGTGTAAATGCAACAAAAAAAGTGATTATTTCACAAGGTAACCTTTGTTATAATAAAAGCTCGCAGAAGTGGAGTTTCTTGTCGTCGCAAAACGATATAGAAGAATCCGATGGAAGTGTTGGAGGTGAATATACTACTACAGGGAAAGTGACACTTTTTGGATGGGGAACCAGTGGATGGGATAATGGAAATGTGAAGTATATGCCATACAACACGTCTAATGCTGCATCTGGCGATGGAGGAAGTTATGGCTATGGTCCCACAGATGGAAGTTCATATTTCTATAGTTTAACGGGCACATACGCCCATGCCGATTGGGGCGTTCATAATGCTATAAGCAATGGAGGTAATGTCGCAGGAAGGTGGAGAACGCTGACCTCTGGACAGTGGGATACACTCTTTACCAAGCGTACCACGACTGGTACGGTAAACGGAACTTCTGGGGCTCGTTTTGCATTTGCTAAGGTTAATAATAAGAATGGAATCATTTTATTTCCTGATGAATTTGAACCGCCATCACTTCATGCAGGGAGTTATTGGGGAACAATTAATGATAAGTCCGATTGGACAACGAATATTATTTCGATTGATTGGTATTTATTAGAGGCAGAAGGTGCTGTTTTTTTACCGGCAGCGGGGACAAGATTTAAAACGGATGTGAGGGATGTGGGTTATAAAGCGTTGTATTGGAGCAGCAATCATCATACAAGTCAAGTTGCATACGCCTATGGATTTTCGTTCCAATCGAATAAACTTACGGTAAAAGAGTCTGATAAATCAAGAAATTATGGTGCTTCAGTCCGACTTGTTCATGATATGAACTAGGGGAGGGGTGGAGAACTTGACGTGGGGGTGCACAATAAAAACACCTCCACGGTCTTTTACGATAAATAGCAAAAAATAAATAACATAACTATGAGAAAGATTACCCGATTGATGCTTTTGGTTGCGTGCGCGCTGGCGCCGCTGGGCGCCGCGGCGCAGAACAACTGTACCATCACGTTGCCTTGGAGTGAAAACTTCGACAGCTACACCTATTATTACAGAACCACGAAGCCCGACTGCTGGACGCGCTTTGCTGGTTTCCAGACAAATGATACAACGATAAGGCCTAATTTTGCTCCTTACGGTACTCATGGCACCGTTCTTGACTTCTTTGGTTCGGCGAGCACTAGTCAAGGTACTGGTATGATGAAAATTGCAACGCCGAAGATTCCTGCTAACCTTAATCAGTTGGAGCTTAGTTTTGAGGTGTATAAGGAAGGCTTGACGGTATATCTGACGCCTGATACCACTGACGAAAATGCTTTTGTCCTTGTGGGTAGCTATAGCCCTGGATACAGGTGGACTACCTATGAGGTGCGTACCGACACTATAGCGGATGCACCTGCGACACAGGGTTATATTGTTTTTTGTGGCCGGTATAGCAACTCAGGCTATTCTACTGCCTATTTGGATAACTTGACCGTCACGGCCCTCAACAGTTGCGAGCGTCCCCTCGAGGTGACGGCGGAGCGCGTGGGTGTCACCACGGCAGTGCTGACCTGGACCGAGGTGGCCGACGCCGAGGGCTACACGGTGTACTACAACACCGTCGACGACATCACCACGGCAGAGTCTGAGGATGCCGACATCGCAGGCATCACCCTCGAGAACCTCGAGCCCGGCACCCACTACTATGTGTGGGTGGTCACACAGTGCGGCGAGGAGTCGCTGAGCGACCCCCGCACCACGGAGTTCACCACGCAGCTGAGCTGCTACACGCTGACGAACCTGCGCCAGGTGACGGTGAACCACGAGGCCGCAGCTTTCCAGTGGGACTATGACGTGCGCGGCAACGACGCCGACGGCGTCATCGCCATCCTGCACGACCTCAGCGACCCCGGCGCCATGGATGTCGAGGAGCAGGCCACAGGCTCGAACTACCACTTCTTCACCAACCTCGACTACACCCACCAGTATACCGCCACATTCCGCACCCTCTGCGGCGCCGACACCTCGGAAGCCCTGACGGTGCCCATCGTCTTCCGCCAGTGCGGCGAGAGCGCGCTGGCACAAGACACCGTCTCGTGGTCCAACGACCACCCGATAGTGACCTTCTACAAATACACCTACAGCCAGATGATGTACCCCGCCGACGTGTTGGCGAACCAGGACACCATCCGTGGTATCGCCCTGCGCCGCCATGTGCGACCCCAGTCGGTGACTACGACGCGCAAGCTGAGCATCTGGCTGGGCCACAGCACCGCCACGGTGTCGAACAACCCCGTGCCGACGACGGGCATGACGCAGGTGGCCAACGACGTGCAGTATCTCCTGCCCAACCAGGAGTGGGACACCCTGATGTTCACCACCCCCTTTGCCTATGACGGCACGTCGAATGTCGTCGTCACCATCATCGACAACACCGGCTCGAACACCAGCATGGGAGCCAATCCCTACTGGCTGTGGCATGACTCGGAGTGGCAGATGCACTATAAGTCGAACGACAACAACCCCTACGACGGCGCCACGCCGCCGTCGGTGTCGCACAAGACCCATCTGCCCGACCTGCGCTTCGTGGGCCAGTGCAACCTCGAGGAGCTCTGCGAAGCCCCCGTGCTGGCGGTGACAGCCGTCGACAGCTCGTCGGTGGAACTCGCCTGGACTGCCGGCAGCGGCGCCCCCTGGACGCTGCAGTACCGCCCCCTCGGCGCCGACAGCTGGACGACCGATCCCGATGTGGCCTTTATGCCTTACACCCTCGACAGCCTGCAGCCCGACACGCGCTATGAGGTACGCATAGGCGTCGAATGCGACGGCCAGATGCGCTACAGCACCCCCATACCGTTCCTCACCGACTGTGCCTTCCAGCATATCCCCTTCCATTTCACCCAGAGCCAGATGGTAGTGGCATCTCAGGAAGGTTTCACCCCCTGCTGGTCGTTCTCGCAGTATATCTTCCGCGGCCGCCTCTCCGACAGCCACCGCGGCTATCTGCGCAATGCCGGCAACGGCGAGTGGATTATCCTGCCCGCCATGGCGGAGCCCCTGCAGGGTGTGCGCCTGCGCACCTGGGTGGGCTCGTCGGACCACGGCTACTTCAAGGTCGGCGTGGCCAGCCAGAGCGACTGCTCCGACGTGGAGTGGATCGACACCGTCGAGGTGACACCCAACAACCCCAACACCTCGCACGAGGAGTTCCTCTCCTACCTCGACGTCTATGAGGGCGAGGGTACCCGCGTGGTGGTGAGCCCGATAGTGAATAACAACTTCCACTATATGTACTTCTTCGACTTCCACCTGGAGCCCATCGAGGGCTGCCGTCCTGTGGTGCGTCTGACGCTCGATTCGGCCGACGCCCAGAGCCTGTCGTTCCACTGGACCGCCGTGGGCAGCGCCACACAGTGGGCCGTTTATGTCGACGGCGTGCAGCGCGGCACCGCTAGTGGCACCCCCTCGTTCACCGTCACGGGTCTCAATGCCTACACCAACTATGAGGTCAGCATCCGCGCCCTCTGTGGCCAGGGCGACACCAGCGACGCCGTCAGCGCCGTGTTCCTCACGGGCTGCGCCAATGAGACGTGCGCCTTCACCGTCAACGGCCATTCGGCTGCCGGCGACGGCTGGCATGGCGGATTCCTCGAGGCCTCGACGGGCAACCGCGTCATCGGCACCGTGGAGATGCGCCGCGGCAGCGACGTCAGCCAGACCTTCTTCCTCTGCGGCGGCATGCCGCTGAGCTTCCGCTGGTACAGCGGCAACGACGACAACATCTGCTCCTTCGTCATCAGCGACGAGGCGGGCAACACCCTCTACCAGGTGGCCGACGCCTCGAGCCTCGACTCCGTCTTCTTCACCATGGACAGCCTCTGTGGCGCCCAGGGCGGGGATCCCCACGACACTACGGGCATCGGCACTGTCGACGCCTCGCAGGTGCGCCTCTATCCCAACCCCGCCAGCAGCACCGTCACCCTCACGGGTGTCGAGGCCGGCGCACAGGTCTTCCTCATGGACCTCAGCGGCCGCACCATCGCTCATCACTCATCACTCATCGCTGATCACTCATCACTCATCACTCATCACTCATCACTCATCACTGACCACTCAATCACCATCGACGTCAGCGGGCTGACCTCCGGCGCCTACTTCGTGCGCATCGTGGGCGCCCACACAGCCGCCGTACGCAAGTTGATAGTCAGGTAGCCCTCCGCAAACATCAAGGGCAATATCCTACAAGCCAAGGCATTATGCCTTGGCTTTTTTATTTTTTTAACTTTTTTTTGCATTTTATTGAAAAAATTACTACCTTTGTGGTGATGACAAAGAGGGTGAAATTTTCGTAAGAAATTAATCCTAAAACACATACAAATATGTACAAGATTGAACGGCATCCGATTCTCGACATCCCTGAGAGGGAAGTGGTCGAATTCATGTATGAAGGACACAAGGTGCAAGGACGCAAAGGCTACACGATAGCCAAGGCGTTGCACGAGGCCGGCTTCCCGGTGCACAGCCACTCGCTGCAGGGGCGCAACAGGAGTCTGGAATGTGGCATCGGCAAATGCGGTGCCTGCGAGATGCTGGTCGACGGCCGTGTGCGGCGCATCTGCATCACCCCCGTCGACGGTGTGCACGAGGTGCGTTCCATCACCCATGAGGCCGACCTGCCGGGCGTCACCTTCGAGCCGCCCATGCGTCCTGAGGAGTCGGCACAGACCGTGCAGATCTACAAGACGCAGGTGGCCATCATCGGCGCCGGCCCTGCCGGTCTCGCCTGCCGCGAGCAGCTGCAGAAATTCGGCATCGACAACCTCGTCATCGACAGCAACCCCCGCATCGGCGGCCAGTTCAATATGCAGACCCACCAGTTCTTCTTCTTCGAGAAAGAGAAGAAGTACGGCGGCATGCGCGGATTTGAGATCGCCAAATCGCTTGTTAATGATGAATGTGGAATGAGGAATGAGGAATTGGATAACATCTTGCTCAACACCACCGTGTGGGACCTCCTCGAGGGTCCGCGCATCGCGGTGAAGAATATCGTCAACGGCCAGATGGCATACGTCGACGCCCAGTTCCTCGTGGTGGCCACGGGCGCCGTGCCTTTCATGCCGGCCTTCGAGAACGACGACGTGCCGGGCGTCTACACCGCCGCCGTGTTCCAGAAGATGATGAACCAGGAGCACACCCTGCTGGGCAAGCGCGTGCTCACCGTGGGTGCCGGCAATATCGGCTACCTGACCTCCTACCAGGGCATGCAGGCCGGCGCCACCATCAAGGCCATCATCGAGGCTATGCCCCGCGAGGGCGGCTTCCCCGTGCAGGCCAACCGTGTGCGCCGCCTCGGCATCCCCATCATGACGGGCTACACGCTGGTGCGCGCGATACCTAATAAGGACTATACCGGCATCACGGGTGCCGTCATCGCCAAATGCGAGAACTTCAAGGCTATCCCTGGCACCGAGCAGGTGATAGACGACATCGACATCATCAATATCTGCACCGGTCTGGTGCCCGACAACCAGCTGCTCACCAAGGGCAAGGAACTCTTCGGCCACCATGTCTATGGCGTGGGCGACGCCGTGCGCATCGGCGAGGGTACCAGCGCCGTGCTGCGTGGCAAACAGGCTGCCTACGAGATAGCGCAGGAGATGGCTATCCGTTTCAACTACGACGAGTACCTCGACATCTCGCGCCAGTACATAGACTCGCAGCAGCACCCCATCCGTCTGCTGGAGAAGCCCAACCTGCCCACGCCGGAGCGTATGGCCATGAAGCCTTTCGTACAGCTCGACTGCCTCTATGGCTTTGCCTGCAACCCCTGCACCTTCAGCTGTCCGCAGCATGCTATCAGCAAGCCCACCACCAGCAGCACGCCGACGGTGGACTACGACAAGTGCATCGGCTGCATGGCCTGCGTGAACCACTGCCCCGGCCTGGCCATCTTCGGCTACGATATGGCCAAGAACATCTGTTTCCTGCCTATCGAGTACGAGGTGGCCGACGGCGCCGAGGTGTGGCTGGTGGACAACAACGGCCAGAAGGTCGGCGAGGGCAAGGTGGAGAAGGTGCTCAAAAAGGACAACAAGACCAACGTCGCCCGCGTCCATGTAGGCCAAGTTGATGGTCAGCTGACCGACGTGAAGGGATTTATTGTCAAAGAGAAATACCCGAAAGACCTTAAAGACCTTAGGGACCTTAAGGACCTTAAGGACCTTAAAGAAGACACTAAAGAGCCCACCTATATTTGTCATTGCGAAGACATCACCGAGGAGCATCTGCTCGAGGTGGTGGGCGACCGCAAGTATATCTCTGTCGACGAGCTGAAGCACATCACCCGCATGGGTATGGGTCCCTGCCGCGGCAAGCGCTGCATCGCCCGTGCCCGCGGCGTGCTCCGCGCCCATGGCATCGAACTCACCGGCGACGCCACGCCGCGTGCGCCGCTGAGCAACCAGGTGACGTTAGGCGACGTCTATACCGAGGGCCGCAAGGAGGTCTATATCTTCCCGCAGGGCAACGATGTGCAGCATGAGGAGGTGAAGGTGTTCATCGCCGGCGGCGGCATCGCGGGCAGCGGCCTGTTCCGCTACTTCTCCGAGGCGGGTCTCCAGCCCGTCATGGTGAACTGGAGCCGCGGCGCCTCGTGGCGCAATATCGGCGGCGGTCGTCCGGCCTTCTCGAATCCCGACATCGCCGACATCGCACAGCACAGCCACGAGATTTTCAAAGGCATCCAGAAGGTGCACAACATCAACTACAAGCCCACGCACTATGTCAACCTCGTCCACGACGAGGCCACCTATAAGGCCCTCGATGCCAGCCGCGCCTGGAGCGACGCCTACATGATCGACCGCAAGGACTTCAAGAAGGAGATCTCGCCGCTGTGGGACGACACGCGCGACACCTACAGCCACGCCCTCATCACGCGCGACTGCTGGCAGGCTACGCCGGGCCGCGTCATCGACTACATCCGTGGCATCGGCGTCTCGCTGGGTGGCCGCTACTACGAGGACTGCGAACTGCTCTCCGTGTGGCGCAAGGGCGACAAAGTCGTCGCCTTGGTACGCAACCACGAAGGTAAGTATATTGAATATACCTGTGGCCACTTCGTCAACGCCATGGGCTGGGGTGCCGAGAAGTTCACCGACATGCTGGGCATCGACACGGGCCTCTATCCCGTGAAGCACCAGGCCTTCATCACGCGCCGTCTGCCCATGATGGGACCCAACGGCGGCCCGCTGGACATGATTATCGACCGTCGCCACTACAAGGGCTTCAGCGCCGTCTACGGCCAGCAGTTCGAGCATACCGGCCAGATTATCGGCTGCGCCAGCCCCGACACCGACGCCTACGAGACACGCCAGAACATCAAGTACAACAGCAAGGAGTTCCTGGAGATTGTCAGCCAGGTCTTCGCCGAGTGGCTGCCGGGCCTCAAGGAGGTGAGCTTCCTGGCCTGCTGGGCCGGCCGCTACACCGAGCCGCGCTACATCGTAGACCCCGAGGTGGGTCTGTTGACGGGCCTCCGCGGACATGGCTTCATGCTGGGCCAGTACCTCGCCAAGCTCTATGTCGACAAGTACCTCGGCCGCGAGGTCCCCGGCTACATGAAAGACCTCGCCCTGAGTGGCAACGGCCTCAGCGAGAACGCCTTCAAGTAGCCTTCGGGTTGCACCCTTACACGATACCTTAACGAGAGTTTAACGTTCGTTTAACGTATTAAAAACGTCAAACGAACGTTAAACGAACGTTAAACGATAGTCTAAAATATTGATTATATGGCTATCGTGTGCTTTGTTATTTCTCGATGGTTTGTTTGGTGGTGACATTTGGCAAAAAAGATGTATCTTTGCATATTACAATGTATGATTGGAAGATGAATATCCTATTGAAATATAAACCATTAGTTTTTCTCGCAGTATTTTCAATTTTCAATTTTGAATTTTCAATTTCCCAAGCGCAGAGTCCCACGACAGGTCTGCAGGGCAGGGTGCGCGACGCCGTGACCAACGAGCCGATGCCTTTCGTGCAGATTGTCTTCGACGGCACCACGGTGGGTGCGGAGACCGACATGGACGGCAAGTTCAGCATCAGCAACGATCAGGGCTACACCACCGTGAGTTTCCGCATGATGGGCTATGAGCCGCAGAAGATGAAGCTCAAGCGCGGCCAGACGCAGAAGCGCGTGACGGTGAAGATGGTGCCGCGCGGCACCACCCTCAAGGAGGTGGAGGTCACGGCCAAGAAGAGCAAGACCAAGTACTCGCGCAAGCACAACCCCGCGGTGGAGCTGGTGAAGAAGGTGATAGACCACAAGGAGAAGAACCGTGCCGAGGCTCTGCCGCGCTACTACAGGAATGTCTACGAGCGCCTCTCGATGTCGCTCGACGACTTCAACCCCGACTTCGAGAACAGCTGCTGGCGCAAGGTGAATTTCTTGGAGAAATATATCGACGAGACGGAGTTCGACGCCACGCCGATCCTCATCGTCTCGATGCGCGAGTTGCTGGCCGAGGAGAGCTACAGCAAGAGTCCCAAGCATCAGCGGCGCCTGGTCATCGGCAAACGCCATGAGGGTCTCGACGAGGTGCTCTCGGACGAGGGCATCGACGAGAATATACGTGCGATGTTCAACCCCGTGGATATCTATGACGGCGACATCGAGCTGATGCTGAATCACTTCACCAGTCCGCTGTCGCCCGTGCTGGCGGTGACGTTCTACAAGTACTACATCACCGACACCACCTATGTCGACGGACAGAAGTGTGTGGAGCTGAGCTTCGTGCCTGCCAACCAGCAGAGCTATGGCTTCACGGGCCGCATGTATGTGTCGCTGGACCCCGACAGCACCTTCGCGCTGACGAAATATGTGATGACGGTGTCGCCGCATGTCAACCTGAACTTCGTGCGCGACCTCTCCATCGTGCAGACCTTCCACCGCGACTCGGCGGGCCACTACCTGCCGTACCGGTGCGACACCTACGGCCGCATGTATATCTCGAAGCATATCCAGGAACTCTATGTACACCAGATGCGCGTGTATACTGACTATGACCTCAGCGATACGGCGCGGATGCTGCCCGACAGCCTCTTCTCTACCTTCGAGCATGAGGTGACGCTGCCGCGGAGCCAGCAGATACGCTTCAAGAAAGACTTCAATGAGCGGCGTCCCGTGACGCTGACGGCCAAGGAGACGGTGCTCGACAGCATGTGGGTGGAGCTGGACCGTCTGCCGCTCTTCCGCGCCATCAAGTACACCGGCGAGCTGCTCACCAGCGGATACATCCCCACCTCCAAGGTGCGCAGCAAGAGCAAGGTGGACCTGGGACCCATCTACAACTTCATCAGCTATAACCGTCAGGAGGGCTGGCGTGTGCGTTTCGGCGGCATGACCAAGGCCCAGCTGAGTCCGCGCCATTTCCTCGAGGGCTATGGCGCCTATGGCTTCCGCGACAAGCGGCCCAAGGGCAGCCTGACTTACACCTACACCTTCGACGACAAGGAGAAGCACTCGCATGAGTCGCCCTTCAGCAGCATCAGCGTGGGCGCGCTCTACGAGCTCGACGCACCGGGTCAGAACTACGAGAACTTCGACCGCGACAACATCATGTCGTCGACCAACAAGCTGCAGAACCTGCAGTATGTGGCGCAGGCGCAGGTGCGCTTCCGCAAGGAGTGGAAGAACCACTTGCGTTTCGACACCTGGCTGGCGGCGCGGCGTATCGAGCCCACAGGGGCGCTGCACTACATGCAGTATCAGCCTGACGGCAGCCTGCGTGAGGTGGACTACTTCACCGATGCCGAGTGGAATGTGGGGCTGGGATTTATGCCCAATTTCTCGCCTGGCACACGACGTCGCGAGACCCAGTCGAACCTGCGGCACGACGCCCTGTCGCTGGTGCTGGCGCATAAGGTCAGCCTGCTGACACATTCCTCGGCGGAGTCGTCGTCGATTATCCATGCCACCACCTTCTCGGCCGACAAGCGCTTCTGGCTCTCCTCCTTCGGCCATATCGACATGAAGGCGTCGGCAGGTATCGTGTGGAGCCGCGCGCCCTATCCGCGACTGTATATCCCCTCGGGTAACTCGAATCTCTTCCTTTCCTCCACGGCATTCAACTCGATGCAGCCCATGGAGTTCATCATGGACCGCTATGTCAGCCTCTTCGCCACCTACCACCTGAAAGGGTGGATACTGAACCGCATACCGCTCATCAACCGCCTGCGTCTGCGCGAGGTGGTGGGCTTCAATATCCTGTATGGTGCGCTGAGCGAGAAGAACGACCCCTCCCAGGGTGACCGCACGGGACTCTACCAACTGCCTTCGGGAACACGTGCCATCGGCAGTGTGCCGTATATGGAGTATAGCATCGGTATAGAAAATATACTGAAGTTCCTGCGTGTCGACTTCGTGCGCCGACTGAGCTACACCGATGGTGTGGCGCCGAAAGACCGCTGGTTTATCCGGCTGGACCTGAAGTTCTCGCTGTAATGTTTCTTGCCTAACGTAATTACGTAATAACGTTATTATGCTATCACGAGGAGTTTGACCACCTCTTCGAGGTAGTGGGCATCGGTGTCGTCGAAGGTGTTCAGCTCGCGGCTGTCGATGTCGAGGACGGCGATGACCTCAGGATTGCTTGATTGTTTGATTGTTTGATTGCTTGAGTTTTTGAAGACGGGCACGACTATCTCGCTGCGGCTCTCGCTGGAGCAGGCTATGTGGCCGGGGAATTCTTCGACGTCGGGCACCACGATGGTGCGACGCTCCTTCCACGCCGTCCCGCAGACGCCGCGCCCGTAGGCGATATGCACGCAAGCCAGCGGCCCTTGGAAAGGCCCTAGAATTAATTCTTGAGTGTTTAGTGTTGAGTGTTTAGTGTTAAGTGGGCTGTCGCAGTCCTGCGTAGCATTACTAAACACTGAACACTGAACACTTAACACTCTGTAGAAGCCCGTCCACCAGAAGCCGAACTCGTGGTGCAGCAGGGCGCTGACATTGGCCATCTTGGCAATCATATCGCTCTCACCCTCGCAGAGGGCCTTCACCTGCGGCAGCAGGGCAGTATATTTCTCTTCTTTCGTCATTTGTCTTATTTCATTTGGCTTAACTACTTAACTACTGTCTACTTAACTACTTTTACAATAGCGTAGGGCGCCTCCTCGGTGAGGGTGATGGCATACCGGTGCTTGCCGTCTTTGCTCTGTGTATAGCGGACGTTGCCCTCGCAGTAGGGGTAGAGGGGGCGGGTGCCGTAGATGGCGTAGCCGTTCTTGTCCAGCCAGCGGCCTATCTCCTCCATGCGCTGCAGGGCTTCGGCGGGGAGGTTGCCGTCGGCATCGGGACCCACATTGAGCAGCAGGTTGCCGCCCTTGGCCACCACGTCGCAGAGCATGTGGATGAGGGTTTTGACGCTTTTGTAGTTGTCGTTGGGCACGTAGCTCCAGCTGTCGCCCATGGTCATGCAGGTCTCCCAGGGGTAGGGGAGGAGGGTGTCGGGCACCTGCTTCTCGGGGGTGCGGTAGTTCTCATATTTGCCGCCGACGCTGCGGTCGACGATGATGAGCTGCGGGTTGTTTTCGCGGGCCATGGTGGCGATACGCGGCATGTCGATGTCCTGCACTTGTCCGCTGCAGCCCAGCCAGGGGCGTGTCTCGTCGTTGACGCTCCATTCGGGACGTATCCAGCCGCCGTCGAGCCAGAGGATGTCTATCTTGCCGTAGTTGTGTGTCAGCTCGTGGATTTGGTCGTAGGTGAAGTCGCAGAAGCGCTCCCAGCGCTCCGGGTGGTCGGCGATGGAGTAGTTGACGTTGCGGTCGGGTAGCGACCACTCGTGGGCCCAGTAGTTGTCGTTGTGCCAGTCGGGCTTGGAGAAGTAGAGACCCGTCCAGAATCCTGCGCCGCGGAAGGCGTCGACGACGCCGCGTGTGAAGTCGGTCCGGGCAGGGCATTCCAGTCCCATGCTGGTGTAGTCGGTGTAGCGGCTGTCGAACATGCAGAAGCCGTCATGGTGTTTGGTGGTGAAGACGACGTATTTCATGCCGGCATTCTTGGCCGCGGCGGCCCAGCTCTCGGGGGCGAAGTGCTTGGGATTGAAGGTGCGGTTGAGCGCTTGGTAGGCCTGCTTGTATTTATAGAAATCCTCGCCCTTGGTGCCTTTGACGGGACGGCCGTCGTCGTCCAACTTTTCGCGCGTGATCCACGACTCGTTGCAGATGCTCCAGCTCTCCACCACGCCCCACTGAGCATAGATGCCCCAGTGCATCATGAAGCCGAATTTTAAATCTTGCCATTCGTCGATGCGCTGCAGGATGGCCGGGTCGCTCTCGGGAATGCTGTCATGCTGGGCTTTAGCATTGCCCATGAAACCCATTAAGCCCATCAGGCCTATGATAAATATCTTCTTCATTTTCTGTTGTGATAGGTGAAAGGATAATCGAAAAGGTCGCGGTCGTCGGAGGAGAATCCCACCTGGAGGGTGAACTTGGTGCCGTCACGGGGCTCTTCCATCAGGCCGGTCTCGGGGTTGTACTGGCGGAACCAGAAGGGGTCGAGTTCGATACGGAAGGGTTTGCGTGTGTACTCGCCTTTGAAGAAGGTGACGGGGCAGAGACCGACGAGCTGTTTGAAGGGGGCGTCGGGGTCGCTGTCGTTCTTCAGGTAGACTTGAATGACGGCGCGGTGGGAGATGGCGTCAGGAACGTCGGTGTTGCATTGCGATATGATTCCTTCGACGGTGAAGTTGGCCTCGCTGACCTGGGTCTCATAGAGCTGGTAGAAGCTGTAACTGAGTCCGTAGCCGAAGGGAAAAAGCGGCTCGCTGGCGGGGTAGCGGTAAGTGCGGCCCTGCATGCTGTAGTCGCTGAAGTCGGGCAACTGGTCGGTGCTGCGGTAGAAGGTGACGGGCAGGTGTCCAAAGTCGTCACTCACTCCTAAGAGCAGTTGTTCTACAGCGGTGCCCATGGCCTCGCCGCCATACCATGCCACGAGGATAGCGTCGCAGTCGTCGATGACGTTCTCCAAGGCGATGGCCGAGCCGGTGCAGAGTACCAGGACGATGCGGTAGCCCTGCTTTTTGAAGGCCTTGATTTCGTCCACTTGCTCCTGTGGCAACTCGATGCGGGTGCGGTCGCCTTTATAAAAACCTTCCTTCTCCACAGGCAGTTCTTCGCCCTCGAGTTGGGGATTGAGACCGCCGCAGTAGACCAGTGTCTTGCCGTCGCCTGCACTAAGGACTTCGTAGTGGCCGAGTGCTTCGCCGAAGGTGACAGTGTGCTTGGGTGTGCCGTTGTAGTTGCCCAGCGGCATCAGGCTGTCCCAGGCATTAGGCCCCTCGAGACGCAGAAATTCGTTCTCTTTCAGCGGCAACACACCGTTGTTTTTGAGCAGCACCATTGAAGCCGGGGTGACCTCAAGCGTTTCAGCCGCGACAATGGCGGAGCGCGAGGTCTGCTCGGTGACACGCAGTCTGGTTTTCAGTATTCTCCGCACATGCTCGTCGACCTTGCTTTCGGGCACTAGTCCCTGCTGCACGGCTTCGCGCAATGCAGGCAGGCCGCTGCCGCATTCGAGATCAACTTCGCGGCCAAAAGCATCTCCGTAGGCAGCGGCGGCGGTGGCGTGGGTGCGGTGGCGCGGGATGACGGTATCGGTCTCGTAGGCGTCGTTCAGCGCCCAGCAGTCGGTGACGAGGATGCCGTCGTACTGCCACTCATTTCTCAGGACGTCGAACAGCTTTCTGTTGGTGCAGCAGGGTTCACCGTTGAGACGATTATATCCGCACATCACCTGTGCCACATCGCTCTTCTTGATGATATACTCGAAGGCAAGGAGGTAGGTGGTGCGTAGGTCGCGCTCACTCGCACGGCTGTCGAACTCATGGCGGATGCCTTCGGGACCACTGTGCACGGCATAGTGTTTCAGGCATGCCGCAGCGCTGAGTTCCATGGGGTCGGGCTCGCCGCCGTCAAAGTAGTCATAAGAATGTTGCAAGCCTTCGACGCAAGCCAGCCCCATCATGGCGGTGAGATAGGGGTCCTCGCCGTAGGTTTCCATACCGCGCCCCCAGCGTGGGTCGCGGAAGATGTTGATATTCGGGGTGAAGAAGGTCAATCCAGCGTAATCTCCGTAGTAGCCGGTGTCCCGCGCCTGCTGGTATTTGATTCGCGCTTCGAGGGCCACGTTGTTAAACACGCTGCGCACCAATGACGGGTCGAAGGTGGCGGCCAAGGCGATAGGCATGGGGTAGACGGTGGCCTCGCCGGCGCGGCCCACGCCATGCAGTGCCTCGCTCCACCAGCTGTAGGCTGGCAGCCCCACACGCTCGATGGCGGGATTTTGGTGCACCATCAACGAGAGTTTCTCGTCGAGGGTCAGGTTGTTGATAAGCCATTCCACGCGCTCGTCGAGGCTCTGGGTGGTATCTTGCCAAGGATATTGTTGTGTCCAACCTATTGTGGAACACAATGATAGTGTACAAAAGACGAATGTCCGTAACCTGTTGTTCATAATGCAAATATACAAAAAATATATTATATCGTTTTTTTTTCGTACTTTTGCCGCATGAATCGGACCCTGTTTACTGGCCGTATGAAGATGGCAGACATGATTGCGTCGAACTACGACTTAATCCTTATGCTGCCTAGGTTTGGCATTCCTCTGGGATTTGGCGAGAAGACCGTCAAAGAGGTCTGCCGCGACAATAATGTCGACGACCATTTCTTCCTTACGGTATGCAATATCTACACTTTTGACGACTATCGTCCCGACGACGAGGAGTCGTCGCGCATCGACAACCGCCTTGTGGCCGAGCACCTCCGTGCCTCGCACCGCTACTACCTTGAGGAGCGCCTTCCGCACCTACAGCACCACCTCGACCATATCACCGAGAACGCTGGCCATAGCGGCGAGATACTCCGCAAATACTATGCCGACTACTGCCGCGAGGTGCGCGAGCATGTGCGCCGCGAGGAGAAAAACCTCGACCAGATGCTGGAGGGTACACCTACCGTCCACGAGCACTATCTCAAGAGTCACGACAACATCCGCGACAAACTCTCTGACCTCACCCAGATTATCTACAAGTATCTGCCCGGCGAGCGTCTCACCGAGGAGATGATGGAGCTGGTCTTCGACATCCTGCAGTTGAGCCGCGACCTGGAGAAGCACGCCATGATTGAGGAGCTGCTGCTGGTGCCGCAGGAGGGCTATAACCTCAGCGACCGCGAGATGGATGTCCTCGAATTGGTGGCCCAGGGTCTCAGCAGCAAGGAGATTGCGTCGCGCCTCAATATCGCTGTCAATACCGTCAACACCCACCGCAAGAGCATCACCCGCAAGACGGGCATCAAATCTGTCGCCGGCCTCGCCGTGTATGCGATGCTGAAAAAATAAAGGAGTGCAATAAAGGAGTGCAAGGAGTACAAGGGAGTGTAGGAGTGCAAGAACAATTGTAAGAAGTAATAGAAATATGAAAGCATTGAAATACATCCGAATCATCCTCGCCGCCGTCATGCTGCTCGGCATGTGCGCCCTGTTGCTCGACGGGCTGGCATGGATGCTCGACGACACCAATCTCGTCCGCCACTGGCTGGGCTGGATGCCCAAGGTACAGTTGCTGCCTGCTATCCTGGCCCTCAACGTGGTCGTCGTCGTGGCCGTCCTGCTGGTTACCTTCCTGATAGGCCGCCTCTATTGCTCGGTGGTTTGCCCGCTGGGCATCCTACAGGACCTCTTCATCTGGATTCGCAAACCCCTCCTTGGCAAGTTCCACTACCGCAAGCCGCTGAACTGGCTGCGCTATCCATTCTTTGCCCTCTTCGTGGTGCTGATGGTACTGGGATTTTTCGGCATCGCCAACGGTGTCGCCGCCGTCGTGGCGCCCTACAGTGCTTTCGCCCGCATGACTACGGGCTTCTTCGCCACGGGTCTGCCCTTCATCATCGCCGTGGTTACCGTGGCGGTCATCTTTGTGGTGAGCTTCTTCTTCGGCCGTCTCTGGTGCAACACCCTCTGCCCGGTGGGCACGCTGCTGGGATTCATCAGCAGATATTCCCTTTTCGGCATCCGCATCGACCGCGAGAAGTGCGTCGGCTGCCGCAAATGTGAGAAGCGCTGCAAGGCCAGCTGCATTGATGTCGACGGCCGGACCGTCGATGGTTCGCGTTGTGTGATGTGCTTCAACTGCCTCGGCCACTGCAAGCAAGGGGCTATCAAAATTGCCAGAAAGGACCTTAAGGACCTTAAAGACCTTAAGGACTCTAAGGACCTTAAAGACCCTGACCGTCGCCGCTTCCTTGCCGTCACAGCTGCCGTGGGCACCGCCGCGGTGTTGCAGGCTCAGGAGCAGAAACTCGACGGCGGCCTCGCCGCCATCGAGCAGAAGAGCGTCCCCAAGCGCAGGTTCCCGCTGAAGCCCGCAGGATCCTACTCGTTGAGCAACTTCGAGAGCCGCTGCACCGCCTGCCAGCTCTGCGTCAGCAAGTGTCCCGAGCATGTGCTGCGTCCCTCCACGGACCTCGACGGCTTCATGCAGCCCTACATGGCCTTCGATCAGGGCTACTGCCGCACGGCCTGCACGCGCTGCAGCGAGGTGTGCCCTTCGGGAGCTATCAAGCCCATCACCAAGGATCAGAAGACCGCCATCAGCATCGGCCATGCCGTGGTGCTGGCCGACAACTGCATAGGCTGTGGCGCCTGCGCGCGTCACTGCCCCTCGGGGGCCATCATCATGACCGACGGCCGTCCCGCCGTCAACGAGACCTCCTGTCTCGGCTGTGGCGCCTGCGAATACTACTGCCCCGCACGACCCATGACAGCCATCTATGTCGAGGGCTACATGGTCCGCCACGTGAATCTGATGAAAGACTGAAAGTAAAGAATAAAATAAAAAATAACACACTAAACCTATGAGTAACATCTCTGCAAAAGTCAATGAAGCTGTTGACTACGTGAAGACCTTCAAGTTTTGGAAAGAGCTGGTCATCATGACCCTCGGTATGCTGGTTACCGCCGCTGCGGTCTACTATTTCCTCGTGCCCTCCAAGCTTATCATCGGCACTATCTCGGGTCTCTCCATCGTGCTGACCAACATCTTCGCCAATGTCGGTATCAATATCGGCCTCGGTACCCTCATCACGGTCATCAACATCATCCTGCTGATCCTCGCCTTCATCCTCATCGACCGCGAGTTCGGCTTCAAGACGGTCTACACCGCCCTTATCCTCGGTCCTCTGACCGACTTCTGGGCTGCCGTGTTCCCCTACACCAACATCGCCAACCCGAACCTCGTCACTGGCTCACCCTCCGTCATGGGTGACCCCTGGCTCGACCTCTGCTGCTTCGTGCTGCTGCTCAGCGCCGCCCAGGCCCTGATGTTCAGCATCAACGCCTCCACCGGCGGACTCGACATCCTGGCCAAGATCGTCAACAAGTTCCTCCACTTCGACATCGGTGCTTCGGTCTCCGTGGCAGGTGCCGTCATTTGCTGCACCGCTTTCTTCATCAATGACTTCCGCATGGTGGTCATCGGCCTCATCGGCACCTGGATCAACGGTCTCGTGGTCGACTACTTCACCGCCACCCTCAACAACCACAAGAAACTCTGCATCGTGTCGAAAGACTACGAGCGCATCCGCAAGTATATCATCGAGGAGCTCCACCGTGGCTGCACCCTCTATGAGGTCACTGGCGGCTACAGCGGCGAGAAGAGCATCGAGCTCGAAGTGCTCCTCAACAAAGACGAGTTCAGCAGAATCCTGGGCTGGATGAAGGAAGAGAAAATCGAGGCCTTCTCCACTGCCGGAAACGTCAGCGAGGTCTACGGCTACTGGTCCAGTGGCAAAAAGCGTAAAGCTCGCAAAGAGATAGTAGACAAGAGATAATAATGTGTGAATGTTTGATTGCTTGAATGTTTGATTGCTAGAGTGGTTTGCGCAAGCAAAACGTAAGCAAAATTCAAGCAAGACTCAAGCAATCATGCAATCAAACATTCAAGCAATCATATGTTATGGATAGACGACAATTTCTCAAAGGCCTTTCGGGAGCCGTCGTGGCGGGAGCCGCCGTGGCGGCGGGCTGCGACCATCCTCAGGCTGTCAAGGCTGAGGGATATGCCGCTGGGCCTGTTCCCACCGACAAGATGACCTACCGCACTGATGCCCATGGCCAGCAGGTCTCCCTCCTTGGCTTCGGCATGATGCGTCTCCCCATCGAGGGAGGCGGCTCGCTGCGAGACAACCCCGATGCCAAACTTGACCAGAAGGCCATCAACGATATGGTCGACTATGCCATCGAACACGGCGTCAACTACTTCGATACGTCGCCTGTCTATCTGAAGGGCATGTCGGAGGAGGCTACGGGTATCGCCCTTAGCCGCCATCCGCGCGACAAATGGCTCATCGCCACCAAGCTCTCCAACTTCCGCGATTGGACTCCCGAGGCCAGCCTCAAGATGTACCGCGACTCGTTCGAGAAACTGCAGGTCGACCACATCGACTACTACCTCCTGCACTCTTTCGGCGGCGTCAGCCCCGAAGGCGAGAGCGACTTTGAGAAACGTTTCGTCAACAACGGTCTCCTCGATTTCCTCGTGGAGGAGCGCAAGGCGGGACGCATCCGCAACCTCGGTTGGTCGTTCCACGGCGAGCAGTCGGAGTTCGACAAGGTGGTGGAGATGCATGACAAGTATCACTGGGACTTTGCCCAGATACAGATGAACTATGTCGACTGGAGCTACGCCCACGAGATAGAGCCTGAGAATGTCAATGCCGAGCATCTGTACAATGCGCTCGACGCCCGCGAGATACCCATCGTCATCATGGAGCCCCTCCTTGGTGGCCGCCTGGCGACACTCAACGACCACCTGGCACGCACCCTCAAGGAGCGCGAGCCCGACCGCAGCCTCGCCTCATGGGCTTTCCGCTACCTCGGCATGTTCCCCCGCATCATGACCTCGCTCAGCGGCATGAACCTCATGGAGCATGTGGAGGACAATGTGCGTACCCACGCACCCCTCGTGCCCCTCAGCGACGACGAGATGGCACTCCTCGAGCGTGTGGCCGACGAGTTCGCCCACTATCCCGCCATCCCCTGTACGGAATGCAACTACTGCACCTCGCACTGCCCCGTGGGTATCGATATCCCTGGCAACTTCAAGCACTACAACAAGTGCCTCGACGAGGATAATATCGCCAACGAGGGCACCGTCGAGCAGCGTGAGTTCCGCCGCGCCCGCCGCGCCTACCTCGCCTCCTTCAGCGAGATAGAGCGCCTGCGTCAAGCCGACCACTGCATCGACTGCAAGGCCTGCATGGAGCACTGTCCGCAGCACATCGACATCCCTGCCAAGTTGCACATGATCGAGGACTACACCAACAAACTTAAAGATTCAATGGTATAATAAAAAAGATTAATATATGCAGTTATTGTTTTTAGGAATGCATGGATGGGAGCTTCCCGTCATTATTCTGGCTATTGTGCTCCTTTTTGGAGGTAAGAAGATTCCCGAATTCATGCATGGTCTTGGCAAGGGCGTCAAGAGCTTCAAGGACGGTATGAACGGAGTGGAGTCTGACTCGTCCGACATGTCCGACTCGTCCGACAAAAAAGAATGACTTTTTGGGAACATTTTAACGAACTCCGTTCGCGTTTATGGCGCATGGTGGTGGTTACCATGATTGCCATGGTGGCCTGCTTTTTCTTCAAAGAACAACTCTTTTCTGTAGTCTTGGGTCCAAAGCCCAAATACTTGACCCTCATCAATATTGAACTGACCCAACAGTTCCTCATCCACATGCGTGTGGCGCTATGGGCTGGGTTTATTGTTGTGTCTCCATACCTTATTTATCAGATATTTGCCTTTATCTCCCCTGGGCTATACCAGGCAGAACGCCGTTTCACAATTCGGGCGGTTGCGATTGCTACAGTGCTATTTGTGGCCGGAGTCCTGCTCAATTATTTCGCTATTTTCCCCATTACAGTCGACTTCCTCGGCTCTTATCAGGTAGCCGATTGTGTGGCGAATACAATCACCTTGAGCTCCTATATTTCGGTGCTGGGAGTGATGAGTCTTCTCATGGGAGTCGTGTTTGAACTCCCCGTACTCTGCTGGCTACTAGGCAAATTCGGTATTCTCAAGAGCTCCTTTATGAAAAAATACCGCCGCCACGCCATCGTCGTCATCCTAATCGTCGCCGCCATCATCACCCCCACCGGTGATCCCTTCACACTCAGCCTCGTCTCCGTCCCCATCTACCTCCTCTGGGAATTGAGCATCTTAATTGTCAAAAAAGTGGAAAAATGAAAAAGGTATTGTTTGCGTCAGCATTAATTTTCAATTTTGACTCCGTCAACGCAGCTTGGCTTCGAAAAAGCAAACTCGTTTGCTTTTTGCTCATCTTTGGCTGCTCCCAATTTTCAATTTTCAATTTCGCGCAAGCTCAGTGCGGCGAGGCCCTGATGCGCTATGCCCAGCGTTACCCTGCCGCTGAGTCGCAGGACCTCTACAAGCTTGTCTTCCAAGACCTCTATGGCCCGGGACACCTCCTCACCGACTCCATGGCCGCCGTGCGCTACATCTCCAAGGAGGTCGCCGAGATGAAAGACGCCTATCCGGAGGACATCAGCGGTGTCGACGACGGTCCCTTCCCACTCTATGAATACACGCTGTGCGACAGCAACTTCGTCCGCGTCAACCTTATCCTCGTTAAGCGTGGCGTCATCCCGCTGGAAAAACTGGTCTCCGCGCTTCTCCGCAGCGCCCAGGGGCTGCCCACGCCCGACCCCAAGTTCGTTATGACCCACAGCGCCGCCTTCAAAGCGTCTTATGACCCGCACTACCGCATTATCCGACGTGACATCTTCGACAGAGAATTCCGCAACGTCATCGGCATATACATCATCGCCGCACCGATGCAGGATATAGGTCGATAAGATAATTATTAGATACTTTTTTTTTCGTATTTTTGCAGGTCGTTTAATAAGATAAAATATAAATTATTATATATGATTATCAAGAAGATATTGCTTTCTTTGTTACTGGCGTCCACGCTGTCGCTGTCAGGATGTATGACGTGGGCTGCCGCTTCCTATGTGATGGATCAGGAATACCAGAGGGATCAGATGGAGCAGGCTGCCCGTCAGGCAGAAGAACAAGAGGCAGCTGTTGACGAAGAAGAGGCGGAGGTGCCGCTGAATGTCATCCTTATCATCGGCGACGGCATGGGTGTGGCCCAGGTCTACTCGTCGGTGGTGGCCTCGATGGGCAACAACTCGGCTTTCCTGCGCTTCCCCTACAGCGGTTTCTCGCGCACCTATTCGCGCAACAAGTACCGCACCGACTCCTCGGCAGGCGGCACGGCGCTGACCACGGGCCATAAGGTGGACAACTACCATGTGAACTGGGGCCCCGATTCGTCGCGCTACAATACCATCTTCGACGATGCCAAGAAGTATGGCATGAGCACGGGCTTCGTGGTGACTTCGAGTGTGCTCGACGCCACCCCCGCCGCCACCTATGGCCATGTGCCTTACCGCAAGCAGTTCGACACGCTGAGCCTTCAGATGGCGCAGTGCAGTCATAATGTGATGATTGGTGGCGGTCGTAAGTATTTCCTTCCGGAGAACCGCAAGGACGGTCTGGCACCCCTCGACACCCTGGCCAAGCGTGGCTACACGGTGGTGAACACCCTCGAGGCGCTGACGCGTTTCTCGGGCGACAGCCTGGTGGCGCTGCTCTATGACGGCGACCCGCTGACGGCTCCCGCCCGCGGCAATGTGCTGGAGATGGCTACCAAGAAGGCCCTCGCCATGCTTTCGCGCAACAGCAAAGGGTTCGCCTTGATGATTGAGGGCTCGCAGATAGACTGGGCGTGCCACAACAACGACACTGCCTACCTGCGTGCCGAGATGGCCGATTTCGAACTGATGCTGCATGCCGTGATAGACTTCGCGCAGGCCGACGGCCATACGCTGGTGGTGGTCACCGCCGACCACGAGACTGGCGGCGTGACGCTGCCTTCGGGCGACATCGAGAAGGGTGAGAACGAAGTGAAGTTCCTCTGGGGCAGCCATACAGGCTGCATGGTGCCGGTCTTCTCCCTGGGCCCCGGCGCCCACTATTTCTCCGGCATTCAGGAGAATGTGGATATTCCGAATAAGATCAGATGGTTAATGAATTTCTGATTTTGAACTCTCTTATAAGATGATAAAATTCTGTGTAAGACTGGTACAACGGTGGCTCCCTGAGCCGTTTATCTTTGCTATCCTGCTGACCTTTGTGGCAGCGGTGGTGACGATGCCCGTCTGCCATCAGACGCCGATAGAGATTGTCGAGCACTGGGGCGGCGGCGTGTGGAACCTGTTGTCGTTCGCCATGCAGATGGCACTGGTGCTGGTGTGTGGCAGTGCGCTGGCGGCGGCACCCGCCATCAAGCGCGGCATCGACGCCCTGGCACGTATCCCGAAGACTCCCGCGGCGGCGATAGCCCTGGTGACGGTGGTCTCGGCATTGGCCTGCTGGCTTAACTGGGGCTTCGGCCTCATCATCGGCGTGGTCTTCGCCAAAGCTATCGCGCGGCAGCTGGCGGGAGTGGACTATCGCTTGCTCATCGCCTCGGCCTACAGCGGCTTTGTGGTGTGGCATGCCGGCATGTCGGGCTCCATTCCCCTGACCTTGGCCACCGAGGGCGAGGTCGCCCAGGTGACGCAAGGGACACTTGATATCACCGTGCCTGCCTCGCAGACCATCTTCGATATGCACAACCTCGTCATGGTGCTGTTGGTCATCGTGGCCATCACCGTGGCCAACACGCTGATGCACCCCAAGAAAGGGGCCGTGACGGTGGACCCGGCACTGCTGGAAGAGGACACTAAGGACCTTAAGGACACTAAGGACCTCACAGACCCTACCCCTGCGCAGCGGCTGGAGAACAGCCCCATCCTCTCATGGATGATAGCGTTGCTGCTGGCAGTATACGTGGTGGTGAAACTGGGCTTCCGCGGCGGCAGCCTCGACCTGGGCACCGTCATCATGATATTCCTTTCGCTGGGTTTGATGCTTCATGGCTCACCGGTGGCCTATGTGCGTGCTTTCGGCAAGGCTACGACGGGTGCCGCGGGTATCATCCTGCAGTTCCCTCTGTATGCCGGCATCATGGGCATCATCACCGGGGTGGGGGAGAGTGGCGTCAGCATGGGTAACCTTATCGCCCAGGGATGCATTGACATCAGCACTCCCGTCACCTATCCGCTGCTGACCTTCCTCTTCGCCGCGGTGCTGAATATGTTCGTCCCGTCGGGTGGTGGCCATTGGGCCATTCAGGCGCCCATCATGCTCCCTGCGGGATCGGCTCTCGGCGTCGACGCCGGCCTCACGGGCACGGCTATCGCCTGGGGCGACGCGTGGACCAACCTCATACAGCCTTTCTGGGCGTTGCCAGCACTGGCTATCGCCAAACTCTCGGCACGCGATATCATGGGCTATTGCCTCGTCGATTTGCTGATTACGGGAGTGATTATCTGCGGAGGACTGGTCATTTGGGCTTTATAGGAATCCCTAGGAAATCCTAGGAGAACCTAGGAAAACCTAGGAATGCCTAGGAAACCCTAGGTAATCATGGAAAATCATGAAAAAATAAAGAATATGTTCGAAAACGTCATCAAACACTATCCTGATTTCCCCAAGCCGGGAATCGACTTCATTGATGTGCTTCCTTTCCTGCAGGACAAGGAGGCGTTCCGCCAGGCCATCAGCGAGATAGACCGTTTCTCGACGGCTCCCAATGTGGCTACTGTCGAGGCCCGTGGCTTCCTCTTCGCCGCTCCGCTGCTGTCGGTGAGCGACCATGTGAAGAATATCGTCCCTTTCCGTAAGAAAGGAAAACTCCCCTTCGAGCAGGGCGACCTGGTGCGAGTGGAAATCATGAAGGAATATGGCAGCGACGAACTGTTCTACCGCCGCAGCGACTTCGTGGCCTGCGAGGCCAACGGCGACTACATTGATGTCACCATCTTCGACGATCTCCTGGCTACCGGTGGCACGGTGAAGGGCATCGCCGACTCGCTGCAGCAGCAGACCTTTGGCGGCAAGAAGATTCGTATCAAGGAATTCGTCTTCCTCGTCGAGCTGCCCGCCCTGAAAGGCCGCGCAATACTTGAGGACATCGCTCCGGTCCACTCTCTGCTGAGTCTTGCGGGCGTGGAGTGATTATCTATTAAAACAGGGCCACTATCTCCACGACAAGGAGGGTGATGCAGTAGGCTAGCTTCATCAGTGTGCCGCAGAGGAAGCCCACAAAGGCTCCCCAGGCGGCACGCAGGGCGTGCATGAAGTCTTGCTGCTTAATCATCTCGCCGATGAAAGCGCCGATGAAAGGCCAGAAGATGATGCCCAGCAGTCCCGTGGGACCGAAGGGCAGGCCGAACATGGAGATGAAAAGCCCTATGTTGCATCCCCAGATACCATATTTGCTTCCTCCAAAGTGCTTGGTGGCCAAGGAGGGAATTATATAGTCTAGCACGGTGATGATCACGGCTAGCACGCCGGTGATGACAATCAGCGCTGTCGAGTTCTCCACCCATGGGGAGAGGCCGACCAGCAACAGCCCCACCCAACTGATGGGAGGTCCCGGCAGGGCTGGGACGACCGACCCTATGACACCTGTCAGGATGCAGACAAAGCCCAAGAGAATGAGTACATAGTCCATGATGCTGAAGGGGTGGTTATAAGATTATTGTGGAGGATTGTTGTTGCAGAGGGTGTCGAAAAGGGAGTCGAAGAGGGGACGCAGCCGGGCTTCGTCGCGGATGAGGGCGCGGAGGTCGGCCAGGGGTGCGGCGTTGGGACTGTCGTCCATCCAAAGTTTTATGTATCCGCCTTCGGCGTATTTCTCGTGCAGGTGGTCGAGGGTGCGCTGCCAGTGACCCTCACGGTCCAGCTCGGGGTAGTGGCTGAGGCCATACTCCACGGTGCGGCGCACGATGGTCTCGGGCTCGATGTCGCGGTCGGCCTCGGAGAGGATGCATCCCAGCAGGGAGCGTGGCTTCGAGGTGGCGGAGGCGCGGTGGTCCTCGGCAGCTTGGGCGATGAGCTCTATCTCCTCTTCGCTGAACCAGCGTCGCAGGTTCTGGTCGGCACGGATGATGCGGCCTGAGGCCAGATGGTGCACCTCGCGGCCCTCGCAGATGCCGATGTCGTGCATGGATGCGGCAGCATAGATAAGGTGAGAGGAGAGAGGTGAAAGGTGAAAACCATGATTTGCGTCAGCATACCTTTCACCTTTCACCTTAAACCTTTCACCTTCAGTCATTGCTCTTGCGATGACGCGACGGATATGGTCGGGCCGGTGGGCGGCGTCATATTTTTCGTGACGCGGGAGAATCTCTTTTTCTACATATTCCTTGAGGTCGGCAGGCACGCTGTCGTAGCGCCACCACTCATAGGCGTCGCGCGGCGCACCGTCGGGCATGTAGATGATGCCGCAGTAGACAAAACCCTCTTTCTCGAGGATATGATGCATGGGACGGTTGTCGTGGTGGGTGTCCACGCGCAGGTGGTTGCACTGCTCTTTGGCGTAGCGGAAGGCGATGTCGGCGATGCCGTGGACGCCCGGCATGGCCGCTATGCGGTGCAGGGTGGCGTAGGGGGTCTGCTCGTCAATCCATCGTCCGTGGTCGATATAACCGTAGGTGGGCTCCACGCCCGGCACCATGGCAAATGTCCCGCACGCCTTTGCCCTCCCATGTTCTCCCTCGCTCTCCTCAATAATATACGATACTTCTTGTGCGATATCCTCTTCCACGTCTTTGCGTGTGGGGTACCCCACCCACTGGGTCATGTTGCCGTCGGCACGCATCACGCTGCGCGAGTGGTCGTACATGCGCAGGATGAGGTCTATATCTTCTATGGTAGACTTCCGTATGGTCATATTTTCGCTAACGTGCTTTTACTCTTTTTATTGTGTGGTATAATAAAAATGAGCGTTCTCCGTTATCCTAGGGTTATGCTTCATAGTCTTGGCCTTTTCGGACTCTTCCTTGGCTGCATGCTGGCGGCCACGATACTGCCCTTCTCCTCCGAGGCGCTGGTGGCAGGAGCCATGGCTATGCATTACCCTTTGGCGCTCATCATCTTGGTGGCGTCGCTAGGCAATACCGCTGGCGGCATGATTAGCTTCTCGATGGGATGGCTCTGCAAGTGGGAGTGGCTTGAGAAGTACTTCAAGGTCAAACGTGAGAAACTGATGAAGATTCACGCCCGCGTGGAGAAATATGGCGTATGGGCGGCCTTGTTCTCGTGGGCGCCGCTGGTGGGAGACCTCATCGCGATAGCATTGGGACTGATGCGTATCAATCCATGGAAGACCCTTCTGGTGATGTTCGTCGGCAAGACCCTCCGCTATGTTGTCACCGCCAACCTGTTGGGTCTAACGGGTTGGTTCTAGACTTTTCTCTATTCGTTCGAGTACATCGAGGAGTGTCGACTTCGGGCAGCCGAGGTTGAGACGGAAGCAGCACTCATAGTCTTTGCCTATTTCAGCAGTCGCTCCCTTGTGGTCGCGTACACCGAAGGTGGTGCCATCGTTTAGGGCCACCTTGGCTTCGTTGAGCAGGCGGTCTTTCAATTGCTCGTGTGTAAGGCCGTAGCCGCTGAAATCGAGCCAGGCGAGGTAGGAGGCTTCGGGGAGCACGGCTTTCACTTTCGGCATCCTTTCTTGCAAGAACAGCCCCAGCGCCTGAACGTTCTCGTTCAGGTATTCCAGCATCTGTCGCAGCCACTCCTCGCCATGGGCGAAGGCGGCTTCGGCGGCGGTGAAGGCGAAGATGTTGCCGCCGGCAACACCGAGGGCGTCGAGCCAGCCGAAGAAACGTTTTCTTAGGGTTTCATCACTGATGAAACACACAGAACTACCTAATCCGGCAATATTAAAAGTCTTGCTGGGGGCCATGAAGGTGATGCTGTGGTGTGCGGCGGCCTCGCTGACGGTGCTGTAGCTCACCTGGACCGCCGGCTTCCAGCCGGCAGTGTCTTTATTGCCGGAAAGATGTCGATGACTATTGCTTTCATTGCCGGCTGGAAGCCGGCGGTCCAGGGTAAGGTCGGCGTGTATCTCGTCGCTGATGACCAACAGCCCCTTGCGTTCGCAGATGTCGGCGATGCGTTGCAGGGTTTCCTTGCCCCAAATAGTTCCGGCAGGGTTGTGGGGATTGCTCAGTATAAGCAGCTTGCAACCCTCGGCCTTCCGCTCGAAGTCCTCAAAGTCTATCTCAAATCTGGACCGTCGGTATCCTGCCGGCATAGTTATCCTAAGGGGACTGCACACCAGCGTTCTCCCGCTGTCTTTCGGCAGGTTTAGGAACGGAGGGTAGACGGGGGTGGTCACCAAGACCTTGTCTCCGGGTTGCGTGAGGCAAAGCAGCGCATAGCTGATGCCTGCCACGATGCCGGGGATGAAATGCAGGTTGTCCTTAGAGGTCTTTATGTTGTAATGCTTCTCGAGCCATGCGGTGACAGCCTGCCAGTACCCTTGGGAAGGCATGGTATAGCCCAGCACCTCGTGTTCGCAGCGCTTACGGATGGCCTCCATCACAAAGTCCGGCGAGCGGAAGTCCATGTCCGCCACCCACATGGGCGTCACATCCTCGCGCCCGTACATGGCCTTCAGGGCGTCCCATTTAAAGCAGTCGGTCCCCCGCCGCTCGATAATCTCGTCAAAATCGTATTTCCACACTTTAAACTATTATCTATTAACTATTAACTACTTCATGTATTCTTTGGCGTATTCCACATAGTGGGCCGCATTGTCGGTCTGTCCGGGACGTGTGGGCTTGATGTATTTGGCCGGCACGCCACCCCAGATCTCGTGGGGTGGTATCTTGGTGCCTTGTAGCACCAGCGCTCCTGCCGCCACGATGGCGCCTTCGCCCACCTCACAGTCGTCGAGCAGCGTGGCTCCCATGCCGATAAGGGCACCGTCGTGGATGGTGCAGGCATGCACGGTGACGTTGTGGCCTATGGTCACGTCGCTGCCGATATGTGTGGGACCGGTGTCGTGCGTCACATGGATGCAGCTGCCGTCCTGCACATTGGAGCGGTCACCGATGGTGATGGACGCCACGTCGCCGCGCACCACAGCATTGAACCACACCGAGCATTGGTCGCCCAGCGTCACGTCGCCCACCAGGGTGGCGTTCTCGCTGAAGTAGCAGTCTTTGCCCCATTTGGGCGAAAGTCCTTTGTAGGATTTTATTAGTGCCATATAGGATATTAATCAGTCACTTTGGAGAGCACCATCGAAACGCCTGCGGTACTGTTATATAGTATCAGGTTTTCGTCGCAGAGGTTGTAAGCTACATCGTATTTCCCCGAATACTCTCCTTTTTTGACGGTGATGGTACCGCTGATCATGCTGTCCGTGTATTTTATTGTTATTTCTTGTTGATGTTTGTTCTATCGAATGGGACAGCTCAGTGGACTGGTGATTTCACAACCACGGTTGCGTGCCAGCCACAGCAGAGCGTAGCTGCACGTCGCCTCCACGCGTCCGCTGCGTTGTTCTATGGCTTCCACCGCCCGCCGTACCAGCTCAGAAGCGACGCCCTGACCGCGGTAACGGTTGTCCACATAGGTGTGGTTTATGACATACACACCGTCCCTCTCCGGGAATGTCACTTCCCCAATCTCCTCGCCGTTGTCCACGGCGGCAATGCGGTGTTTATATGTGATGTAGTCCATAATATCCTATTTAAATCACGCTGCAAAAATACGACTTTTTAGTGACGTCGGCAAATAATTTTGCATGGTTTGATTTTTCTTCGTGATTTTGCATCGTGAAAATAAATCGAGTGGAAATATGTAGAAAATAGAAATAATAGATAGAAAATCTTATATCGATAGTTTTTCTATACGTTTTATCTACTTTTTGTCTATATTTTATGTATTGAAGAGGTAGAGAAAAGGTAGAGAAGAGGTAGAGAAGAGGTAGAGAGGATATGAAGAAGATGGGTCCTTTTTCCCTTTTTGTTCTGAGGGTTATCTGGGTAACTGAAAACGGTTACCCATGGGCAAGGAGGGGGGAATAGGGGTGGGCGATAACGGTCACCCCTGGTTATTTCAAGATGGCGGCTTCGCTGGTGAAGGAGCAGAGCTCGGCGGCGAGGACGTTGAGGTTGTGGAAGCGGCTATAGTCGCTGTCGGAGGGGACTCCGGCGACGGGAGCCATCGTGTCGAGGTCCCACGGGGCGAGGATAAGCAAGGCTCCACGGACGCAGGCTTCAAAACGGCTACTCTCGGGTTTCCAATAGGGACCGATGGGCTCTTTCTGCAGGTGTATCAGCGGGTAGCCTTTTTCCAGGCATTCGTTCTTCATCAATAGTTCGCCACGCGAGATGCCAGGTGTCACTATCACAGTGGCACCTCTCATCACCTGTGCTACCCATTCGTCATGCTGGCGGGCGTAGTCGTCGGTGGTCTCGTAAGGCTCTCTGCTGACGGGATGGCGGCGGTGGCACTGCACCTGCACCTTGTTGGCCCACCGTAAGAGGAAAAGGTTACCGAAGGCGCCGTAGCTGCGGTTGCCAATCTTGACATGCAGGCAGCGTTGCATCACGTCGGGCAATAAGCGGCGTAGGATGGCGCGGCGCGGGTTGTCATGTACATAGGCAATCATGGCCTGACGGTGGCGGTCATCGAGGCAGACCGTGTCGTCGTAGTTGTCGTCGAACAACGGCTGGTGCTGACGGCCGACCAAGGCATAGTATTCTTTGCGTTGCTTCTGGGAGAGGGCGCGGATGAGGGAGCCTTCGTTGTAGTGGTCGAGGGCTTTCTCGCGCAGCCAATCGGGGACGGAGGGACTGGTGCAGTCGACCGGGATTGGTCGATTGGTGGAGGCGGGCTCCCCCTGCTGTGCCTGCCAATAGCTGGTACAGGTGGCTTTGAAGGCCTGGATGATGTCGCCGAGGCTCCACTGCATCGGCTCTAGCGCTTCGATGACACCGTGGAAATGGTCGGGCATGCAGACGCAGGCATGTACGGCTACTTTGTTTCCGTGACTAATCTGCTTGGCAGGGATGGCCTCCCATTCTTGCAGCACTTTTTCTCCTAGTGGCGACAGGTGTACTTCGGGATGCATAGGGTCGTTGCCCAGCCTTCCGAGCAGTGGGGTACGGCCACCTATCACTATCGTGACAAGATAGACGCCTTGGCCATAGTAGTCGTGGCCGGGGTTGCGTGGGCGATAGGAGGGGACTGCTGTTATCATTGATGCAAAGAGGGACACGCCGAGACCGGCGTGTCCCTGTGGATGGGGATCCTATTTTTTTATTTCTGCAGGGTCTTCAGCGTTTTGCTTTGCAACACGTTTACTCGCCATGGCAAAGTGAGCAAGCTCACTCTGCTCATTTGGCTTGACGTAAACGGTCGGTGAGCATGGGGACGATCTTGTGGAGGTCACCCACGATGCCGAGGTCGGCAACCTGGAAGATGGGGGCGAACTTGTCCTTGTTGATGGCGATGATCAGTTCGCTCTCCTCCATGCCGGCGAGGTGCTGGATGGCACCGCTGATGCCGCAAGCCATGTACAGGGCGGGACGCACGGTCTTACCGGTCTGACCCACCTGACGGCTGGCATCCATGACGCCGGCGTCGACCATGGCGCGGGAGCTGGAGACTTCGCCGCCGAGCTCTTTGGCGAGGGCCTCGAGCTTGACGAAGCCGTCCTTGGTGCCGACACCGCGGCCACCGCTGACGAGGATCTTGGCCTCGCTGATGTCGGTGACGGTCTTCTCTTCCTTGACGGTCTTGACGAGCTTCACGCGGTTGATTTTTTCAACGTTGAAGTTCACGTTGAAGTCGACGACCTCGCCCTTGCGGCTGGCGTCGGCGGCCATTTTCTGCATGACGCCGGGGCGGACGGTGGACATCTGCGGACGGTTGTTCTTGCAGAGGATGGTGGCCATGAGGTTGCCGCCGAAGGCGGGACGCGTCATGCGGAACTCGTGAGCCTCGTCGTCGCTGATCTCCAGTTTGGTGGCGTCGGCGGTGAGGCCGGTGCGGTTGCGGGCGGAGACGCGGGGGCCGAGGTCGCGGCCGATGGTGGTGGCGCCGATGAGCATGATGCTGGGCTTCTCGCTCTCGATGATGGCGGTGATGGCCTCGGTGTAGGGCTCGGTCATGTAGTCCTTCAGCAGGTCGTTGTCGACGACCATGACTTTGTCGGCACCGTGCTCGATGAGGGTCTGGGCGAGGGGTTTGATGTCCTTGCCGAGGAGCATGGCGACGACTTTCTCGTTGTTGGCGTCGGCGAGCTCGCGGGCCTTGCCGAGGAGCTCAAGAGCCACATTCTGCAGTTTGCCGTTGCGCTGCTCGGCAAACACGTATACGTCTTTATATTCTGACAGATTCATAATTCTTCGTTTTTAGGAGATAGAGGAAGATAAGGGGAGATAGCTCGCGTTGCTCGCGGAAGATAGAGGACGATACCAATGCATTTGTCCTTTATCTCCTTCTATCTTCTTTTATCTCCTTCTATCTTCATTAGTCATTAAATGATATGTTTCTCTTTGAGCTTGTTGATGATCAGTTCGACGGCCTCTTCGGGGCTGACCTCGAAGGTCTGGCCGGCGGGCTTGAGCTGCTTGGGGAACGACTTGAAGACGCTCGTGGGAGAGCCGGCCTTGCCGATATGCTCCTCGGGGACGTTGATGCGGTCGGCACCCCACACCTCGATTTCCTTGTCGAAGGCGGTGACGATGCCGCTGACGGTCATGTAGCGGGGCTGCACGCTGGAGGCCAGGGCAGTGACGACGCAGGGGGCCTGCATCTCGAGCACCTGGTAGCCGTCCTCGAGCTGTTTCTTGATGGTGAAGGTCTTGGTGGCCTCGTTGTACTGGAGGTCTTCCATATAGGAGACCTGCGGCAGGTCGAGGTGCTCGGCAATCTGGGGACCCACCTGGGCGGTGTCGCCGTCGATGGCCTGGCGGCCGGTGATGATGAGGTCGACATCCATGGTGCGCAGGGCGCCGGCGAGGGCGCTGCTGGTGGCCAGCGTATCGGCGCCGCCGAGCTTGCGGTCGGTCAGCAGGATGGCGCGGTCGACACCCATGGCGAGGGCCTCGCGGAGGATGGCCTCGGCCTGGGGCAGACCCATGGTGATGACGGTGACGTGGGCACCGTACTTGTCCTTCAGCTGCAGGGCGTACTCAAGACCGCCCTTATCGTCGGGGTTCATAATCGAGGGGACGCCCTCGCGGATGAGCGTACCGGTCACGGGATTGATTTTCACCTCGGTGGTGTCCGGCACTTGCTTTATGCAAACTACAATGTTCATTTTCTTAAGATTAAAAGTTTAAAGGATTAAAAGTTTAAAAGGTCAGAGGCCATTTGCGGCAACTTTTTATCTCTTAATCTTTTTATCCTTTTATCTTCAATTATTTAAACAGTTTTCCGGCAATCACCATGCGCTGCACTTCGCTGGTGCCTTCGTAAATCTCGGTGATCTTGGCGTCGCGCATCATGCGCTCGACGGGGTACTCGCGGGTGTAGCCGTAGCCGCCGTGGAACTGGACGGCCTTGGTGGTCACCTCCATAGCGGTCTCGGCGGCGAAGAGCTTGGCCATAGCGGCATCGGCAGAGTAGGGGATGCCGTGGTCTTTCTTGTAGTGGGCCGAGCGGCAGAGCAGACGGGCGGCCTGCACTTTGGTCTCGAGGTCGGCCATCTGGAACTGGGTGTTCTGGAACTGGCTGATGCTGCGGCCGAACTGCTTACGCTCCTTGGTGTACTTGACGGTCTCGTCCATGGCACCCTGGGCGATGCCGAGGGCCTGGCAGGCGATACCGATACGACCACCGTCGAGGGTCTTCATGGCGAGGCCGAAGCCTTTGCCCAGCTGACCCAGCTGACGGTCTTTCGGGATGCGGCAATCCTCGAAGATAAGCTCGGTGGTGGCACTGCCGCGGATACCCATCTTCTTCTCCTTCTTGCCGATGCTGAAGCCCGGGTCGGTCTTCTCGACGATGAAGGCGCTGATGCCCTTGGTGCCGAGGCTCTTGTCGGTCATGGCGATGATGATGAACACGTTGGCGTAGCTGCCGTTGGTGATGAAGATCTTGCTGCCGTTGAGCACCCAGCTGTCACCGTCCTCGACGGCGATGGTCTGCTGGCCGGCGGCATCGGTACCGGCGTTGGGCTCGGTGAGGCCGAAGGCGCCGATCCACTCGCCGCTGGCGAGTTTGGGCAGGTATTTTATCTTCTGCTCCTCGGTGCCGGCCTCAAGGATGGGGGCGCAGCAGAGGGAGGTGTGGGCGGAGAGGATGACGCCCGTGGTGGCGCAGACGCGGCTGAGCTCCTCGACGGCCATGCCGTACATGATGTTCGTGCCGCCGGCACCGCCGTACTGGGTGGGGATGGGAATGCCCATGAGGCCAATCTTGGCCATCTTCTGGACGGTCTCCATGGGGAAACGCTCCTCCTCGTCGACTTCGGCGGCGAGGGGCTTGACTTCCTTCTCTGCAAATTCGCGAATCATCTGCAGGAAGAGTTCTTCTTGTTTGGTGAAGCTAAAATCCATTATGTTATTGTTTTGTTATTCGTTATGACGTTATAACGTGATTACGTTATTACTTGACGGCGATGGTTTCGATTTCGACGAGGACGCCCATGGGCAGGCCCTTCACGGCGAAGGCGGCGCGGGCGGGGCAGTCGGTGTTGTAGTACTTGGCGTAGACCTCGTTCATGGGTTTGAAGTACTCCATGTCGGCCAGCAGGCAGGTGCTCTTGACGACATCCTGGAAGGTGTAGCCGGCCTCGTCGAGGATGGCCTTGATGTTCTGCATGACCTGCTCGGTCTGGGCGGTGATACCCTCGGGGACCGTCTTGGTGGCGGGGTTGATGGGAATCTGGCCCGAGATGTAGAGGGTGTTGCCGGCCTGAACAGCCTGGCTGTAGGGTCCAATGGCCGCGGGGGCGTTGGGAGTGTTGATGATTTTCTTCATGTTATTAAGATTTTAGATTAATTTCTGAGGGTGCAAAGTTACGTACTTTTTTTGGATAAATTATTGTTTTTGTATAAAAAATATTTTGGCAGCTTGTTATCTTGCAATTTTACAGTGATTTATATTGTTTTGTGCATGAGTGGAATTTTTTGTGTATCTTTGCATTCTAATTTGACAGGAGAAAAATGAAGATTCTTGGACTGATGTCGGGTACGTCGCTCGACGGCATCGACTTGGCACTCTGTGATATAGATGAGCACGGCTACCGTATTCTGGCGGCCGAGACCGTACCTTATTTCAACGAATGGCGCCAGCGTTTGTCGACACTCGAGAACGCATCTGCCTATGACTACGCCCTTGCCAATGTCGAGTTGGGGCATCTTTTCGGGCAGACGATCAACCGCTTCCTCGAGGGCAAGGAACGGCCCGACGCTATCGCCTCGCATGGGCACACCATTTTTCATCAGCCGCATCTGGGCCTTACCACCCAGATTGGTGACGGCGACGCCATCGCCGCAGAGACGGGGCTGCCGGTGGTCTTCAATTTTCGCACCCTCGACGTGGCCCTCGGTGGCCAGGGGGCGCCGCTGGTGCCGATAGGCGACGAACTGCTGTTTGGCGAATACGACGCCTGCCTCAACCTTGGTGGTATCGCCAATATCTCCTATCGTCATGACAACAAGCGTATTGCTTATGATATCTGTCCGTGCAATATGGCGCTCAACCGCCTGGCGGCTTTGCTGGGCTATCCTTATGACGCCGAAGGTCAGAATGCCCGTGGTGGAGAGGTTCATACCTGTCTGTTGCATGAGCTCGACGGACTTGAATACTATTCGGTTACGGAGCCTAAGTCGCTCGGGAAGGAGTGGTTTGTCGGCCAGTTCTGGCCGATAGTAAAAGCCTTCCTCGGCGTCACGCCTTCCTCGGCGCAGGTCCGCGACGCCCTGGCTACCGTCACCTCGCATATCGCCATACAGATTGCCCGTATCGCTGAGCGTCAGCAGATTAGGACACTGCTCGTTACTGGTGGCGGTGCATGGAACAGCTATCTGCTCGAGATTGTCGGGAAATATTGCCCTGAGGTGCAGATTTCTGTTCCAGATGCGTTGATTGTCAACTACAAAGAAGCACTTGTCTTTGCCCTTTTAGGATACCTGCGTCTTAACGGAAAAATCAACACTTTGTCCTCTGTGACAGGGGCGAAAATTGACTCCATCGGCGGAAATATTTCGGGAAAAATGAAAAATGAAAAATGAAAAATGAAAAATTTTATTTTCTACAACTACTTGATTTCTAATTTTCAATTTTCATTTTTCAATTTTCATTTAAAATAAATTTGGCCATGTCGGGAAATGTTAGTACTTTTGCACCCGTTTTTGAACGGAACGCGACCTTGTGGAGCGACCCGTTTAAAAAAGAAATGATGGCGGGATAGCTCAGCTGGTTAGAGCGCTGGATTCATAACCCGGAGGTCATCAGTTCAAGTCTGATTCCCGCTACAAAGAAGCACCACAGCAATGCGGTGCTTTTTTTGTATCCTGTCTGCAATAATAGCCGCGTTGTTTCGTTATAGGTTATTATGGACGACAAACACCTGTATAGCAACTTTGAATATGATACGGCCCTGAGCGTTGCACCTGGCGTGAAACAGCCTGAGCAAGTGAGCAATAGTTATGTGGAGCGTATGCGTGCGCGTATGCGTCAGGAACCCTCTGTGGAGGAGTTGGTTAGTGGCATACTCCATGGCGACCGTACCCTGCTAAGCCGTGCGATTACCCTTGTGGAGAGCTCTCGTTTCGACCACCAGAAGAAGGCGCAGGAGATTATCGAGCGCTGCCTGCCCTATAGCGGCAAGAGTGTGCGACTGGGCATCACTGGTGTTCCGGGTGCGGGAAAGAGTACCCTTATCGAGGCCCTGGGTAAGATGTTGACGTCTCATAATCATAAGGTTGCTGTGCTGGCCATCGACCCGAGTAGCGAGCGCTCCAAAGGTTCCATCCTAGGTGACAAGACGCGCATGGAGGAACTCTCGGTCGACCCCAACGCTTTTATCCGCCCCAGTCCCTCGGCGGGAAGCCTGGGTGGCGTGGCTCGCAAGACACGCGAGATTATCACCCTCTGCGAGGCGGCGGGATTCGATGTGGTTATCGTTGAGACTGTGGGCGTTGGACAGAGCGAGGTGGCCGCCCATTCGATGGTAGACTTCTTCCTGCTGCTGCAGCTCGCCAATACCGGCGACGAACTGCAGGGCATCAAGCGCGGCATCATGGAGATGGCCGACATGATAAGCATCAACAAGTGTGAACTCGACCGTCAGCGCTCCGAACTTTCTGCAGGACAGTTCCGTAACGCCTTGCACCTCTTCCCCATGCCCGAGAGTGGATGGACCGTCAAGGTGACCCTCTGCTCGGCCTACACCAAGGAGGGTGTCGAGGACTTATGGAACTCGGTGATGGACTATGTAACATTCACGAAAGGAAACGGTTACTTCTATCAGAAGCGACAGCAGCAGAACCTGCGCATCATGACCGAGGCCATCGAGAACGGCCTGCGCGAGCGTTTCTATAGCACCCCCGGCGTTGAGGAACGCATCGAGGCCCTGAGCAAGGAAATCCTTGAGAATAAGATAAGTCCTTACGCTGCAGCAGACAGCCTACTCGGATGATATATATTCACGTTCCGTTTTGTCACCGTAAGTGTACCTACTGCGCTTTCTATTCGAAGCCGGTGGTATCTTCCTCTGCCTTGAAGGGTGTCACCCCTGGTACAGGGGAGGAGTTGCTGTCGCAATATGTTGATGCGTTGATTGAAGAGATGCGGCAGCGTCGTCAGGAGCAGGCACATCCCATTCGCACCATCTATTTTGGTGGCGGTACGCCAAGCATACTTGCTATCAGTGATTTGGAACGGATAATTAAAGCATTGCATGAGAATTTCGACCTCTCTCAGATTGGGGAGGTGACATTGGAGGCCAATCCCGAGGACTTGACCGAGGATTATCTCCATGGTCTCAGAGGTTTAGGACTGATTAACCGGTTGAGTATCGGCATCCAGAGTCTCGATGACGATATGCTTCGTTTTATTGGCCGTCGTCACACTGCCTCCCAGGCCCTCGCTGCCGTAGAAAATGCTCATACCGCAGGTTTTAGCAACCTCAGCGTCGACTTTATCTATGGATTGCCTGTCGATTCTCCATTCTCAATTTTCAATTTCCAATTGGTTTCCCATGTCTCCGCCTACGCGCTCACCGTGGAGCCTGGCACCGCATTGGCGGTGCAGGTGGAGCAGGGTAGGGTAGCGCTGCCCGGCGAGGATGATGTGGTACGGCAGTATGAGATGCTTTGCAAAATGCTGGGAGAAAGGGGTTTTGAACAATATGAGGTCTCCAACTTCTGCCGTCCGGGAATGGCCTCGCGGCACAATAGCCGATACTGGGACCGCACGCCCTATCTGGGACTCGGTCCCGGAGCCCATAGCTTTGATGGATGTCGCCGCAGATGGAACAAGCCCGACGGCACCTTTGAACAAGAAATTCTTTCCGAGGCCGATGCTTTCAACGAACTCTTGATGACTGCCCTACGCACCACCCGTGGACTCCCTCTCGCACAGGTGCCCGATAAATACAAAGAAAGGCTGCATCGTGGGATACAGCCTTATGTGGATTGTGGTTGGATTGTGTTGAGAGACAATTTTTTTTGCCCAACACGTGAGGGTCTCCTCCATGCCGACGGCATGGCTGCGGCGCTATTCGTCGAATAGGTTCTCCAAGTTGTCGGGCAGGTATTCCTGCTGCTCGGGAGGCTCGGGATTGATGTTGTCGCGGATGATGTAGCCCTTGTATACGTCCTTGATTTGCTGAAGGAAAGCGTAGGCTTCGAGTCGGGTGCGGAAGTCGCCGACTTTCACCTTGAAGTTGGGTTCGTCGTAGACGATATAGGCCTGCACTTCGGAGTGGTCCAGCATGAACTGGTCGCGCAGGTTGAAGGCGCTGGTCTTCGAGTTAGTGCCCGAGAAGGAGGCTATCTGTACGCGGTAGCCGGGGATGGCGTTCAGGCGGTTGTTGAACTCCACGTGGCGCTCCACCATCTCGTCGACGGTGACGTCGCCTTTGACGGTCACGCGGCCCGTCTGAGCAAATACGGAATGGGTTGAGGAGAAGAGAAAGATTAAAAGAAAACTCCTACGGAGTATTCCCCGTAGGGGATTCCCCTTAGTAGCTATTAAAAGATAATGTCTACGGCATATTTCCCGTAGGGAATTTCTTTCAATAATGCCATTTACGTTCATGTATCTTGTTTTTAGTATTGTGCAGTGTCGGCGAGCACCCGTTTAGGACGGACCGTGAGGACGGGAATTCTCGACTGGGTGATCATCTGCTGGGCGAAGGAACCCATGAGGAGGTTGGAGAAGGTGCTCTCCTGCTCGGTCATGATGGCAATCATATCGGCATTCACCGTCTCGGCATAGGCGAGGGTGTCGACGGTGACATTGTCCTTCACATCCAGGAACTTGGTGACATACTGTATATTGTTGTTGTCGAAATAGCGTTTCACCATATTGATGTAGTTGTTGACTACCTGGCGGATGCTCGGAGCGCTGGAGGTGTAAAGACCCAAGAGGTGGATGGTGGAGCCGAAACTCTTGGCGAAGGTGGCGGCGTGGGCGGCCTTCTGCCGTGTGTCGTCACTGCTGTCGATGGGTACGACAATGGTTTCCAGTGCTTTGTTGAAGTTGAAGTCTTCGCGGATGAGCAGCACGGGTGCCGGCGAGAGCTCGACGGTGCGGTAGCTGTTCTTGCCGAGGAGGCCCTTCTTCATGCCGCTCATGCCGTGGGTGCCCACGATGAGCAGGTTGGCTTCGTCTTCGGTGGCCTGTTTCGCCAGCTCTTCGGCAGGGTTTCCCTGTCGCAGCACATACTCCAGTTTGATGCCTTTGAGCAGGTGTGCCACCCCTGCATTGCGTCTTTCGATTTCGGCACGGATGGGGGCTTCATCCTCCTTTTTTTCTTTCACATAGACCAGCCTGATGTCGTTCTTCCATCGGTTGGCAATGTCGATTGCGAGGTCGACAGCATAGGCCGAACCCGAAGAAAAATCAAAACCGACAACAATTTTGTTCATGGCTTTTACAGTTTGAAATGACGACACAAAAGTACGAACATTTTTTAAATTGGCCAAATTTTTTTCATTGTGGAAAAAAAAATTTTGCTGTTCGACAGAATTTGTGTAATTTTGCATCCGCTATTTTTAATATGAGCGGGTGTGTAACACGCGCGATTTTTTGTTTAAATAATATAAATTCAGGAAGAAAACCTAAAACACATAATAACAACATGACTCAACAAATCCTGATTGCGGTATTGGTCTTAGGCGCTATTGGCGCCTTCTTTGCCGTGGTGCTCTATTTTGTAGCCCAAAAGTTCAAGGTGGTGGAAGATCCACTGATTGACGAGGTGGCCGAGGTGCTTCCCGGCGCTAACTGCGGCGGTTGCGGCAAGGCCGGCTGTCGTGCTTTCGCCGAGGCCTGTGTGGCCCAGGGCAACCTGGAGGGTCTGCGCTGTGCCCCCGGCGGCGACGTCGTGATGCAGAAAGTGGCCTCCCTGCTGGGCTGTGCCGCCGAAGCCGGCGAGCCTCAGGTGGCTGTCGTACGCTGCCATCCTGCCAACTGCGGCGAGAACCGTCGCTCCAATTATGACGGTCTGAAGAGTTGCGCTTTCGCCAACACAGTGTACACCGGCGAGAACGGCTGTCCCTTCGGCTGTCTGGGCTGTGGTGACTGTGTGGCCGCCTGCCAGTTTGATGCCATCCACATGGATGCCGAGACGGGTACTCCTGTCGTCGACGAAGAGAAGTGCACCGCCTGCGGTGCTTGTGCCAAAGCCTGCCCGCGCCGTGTTATCGAGCTGCGCAACAAGGGCAACAAGGGCCGTCGCGTCTTCGTGCGTTGCATCAACAAGGAGAAGGGTGCCGTGGCCATGAAGACCTGCAAGAACGCTTGCATCGGCTGTGGCAAATGCGCCAAGGTGTGCCCCTTCGAGGCTATCACGGTGGCCGACAACGTGGCCTACATCGACTACACGAAGTGCAAGGCCTGCCGCAAGTGCGTCACCGAGTGCCCCGTGCACGCCATCACCGACGTCAACTTCCCGGCTCCCGCCAAGAAGCCCGAGGCTCCGAAGCCTGCCGAGGAGGCCCCGGCCGCAAACAACTAAACACTAACAACTAAACACAGAACACTGATGAAAACATTCCGAATGGGTGGTGTCCACCCCGAAGAAAACAAGATATCCAACGATGCCGCCATCGAGGTGATGCCGGTACCGTCGCAGATGGTGGTGCTGATGAACCAGCACCTCGGCGCCCCCGCCACGCCAGTGGTGCAGAAAGGCGACAAGGTGAAAGTGGGTCAGCTTATCGGCGAAGCCCAGGCCTTCATGTGTGCCAACGTCCACTCTCCCGTTAGTGGCACCGTTGCCAAGGTGGAGCCCTGCAAGGACGCCTTCGGTCTGGCCAAGCCCGCCGTCTATATTAATGTCGAAGGCGACGAGTGGATGGAGACTATCGACCGTACGCCCGACATCAAGCGCGAGTGCACGCTTGAGTCGAAGCAGATTGTCGACAAGCTGAAAGAGATGGGTATCGTGGGCCTTGGCGGCGCCACCTTCCCTGCCCATATCAAATATGCCATCCCCGACGGCAAGAAAGCCGAATACCTCATCATCAATGCCGCCGAGTGTGAGCCCTACCTCACCTCCGACTACCGCGTCATGATGGAGCATGCCGAAGAGGTGTGCATCGGCGTGAGCATCCTGAGGAAAGCCTTGGGTGTTCCTAACGCCTATATCGGTATTGAGAGCAACAAGCCCTTGGCCATCGCCAAGATGCAGGAGATGGCTCGCCAGTTCGAGGGCATCATCGTCGAGCCTCTGAAGGTGAAATACCCGCAGGGCGCCGAGAAGCAGCTTATCAATGCCGTCACCGGCCGTAAGGTGCCCAGCGGCAAGCTGCCCATCGACGTGGGTTGCGTGGTCTCCAACCTCGGCACTGCCTTCGCCGTCTACGAGGCTATCCAGAAGAACAAACCCCTCATCGAGAATATCCTCACCGTGACGGGTAAGAAGTTGCCTTCGCAGCATAACTATATCGTGCGCATCGGCACCACCTACAACGATATCATCAAGCATTCCATCGGCGAGTTGCCTGCCACCACTGGCAAGGTCATCAGCGGCGGTACCATGATGGGCAAGGCTGTGGTGAACCTCGATGCCCCGACGGTGAAGGGCAACAGCAGCGTCCTCGTCATGGACGAGGGTGAGGCACGCCGCAACCCCGAGACGGCCTGCATCCGCTGCGGCAAGTGCATGCACGCCTGCCCCATGGGTCTGGAACCCTACATGTTCTCGGCACTGGTGAAGAACAACCGTATCGAGGAGGCCAAGGAGCACAATATCCTCGACTGCATCGAGTGCGGATGCTGCTTCTTCAGCTGCCCGGCCAACAAGCCGCTGACCGACGAGATACGTCTCGGCAAGAACAAGGTCCGTGCCATGATGGCCGCAAAGAAATAGTAGATAATGCGTTAATGCGTTAATGCGCCAATGTGTAAGTGCTGACGCATTAACAACTAACGCAATAACACAATAACACAATAACGCAATATTATTATAATATGAATCTATTAAATATATCGGGCTCGCCCCACGTGCATAGCGACGAGTCGACAAAGAGAATTATGTGGCGCGTTAACATGGCGTTGATACCGGCCTTGCTGGTGGCCATCGCCTACTTTGGAATCAGCGCGCTCATCATCAGCGCCATCTCTGTGCTGAGCTGCGTGCTCTTCCAGTGGCTTGTCGAGAAATATATTCTCAAGGTGCCCAGCACCATCTGCGACGGCTCGGCCGTCGTCACGGGTCTCCTGTTGGCCTTCAACGTTCCTGCCACCATCGACATGATGTGGATTGTCGTCATCGGCGCTCTCGTGGCCATCGGTGTCGGCAAGATGGCCTTCGGCGGCCTCGGCAAGAACCCCTTCAACCCCGCCCTGGTGGGCCGTGTCTTCCTGCTCATCTCCTTCCCCGTGCAGATGACCACCTGGCCCGATGTCTCGAAGGTCAGCTTCTTCGGCCTCGACACTGTGACGGGTCCCACCCCGCTGGGTCTCCTCAAAGGCCGTGGAGCGGAAGCCCTCGACCAGCTGCCGCAGGCTTGGGATATGTTTATCGGCCACATCGGTGGCTCCTTCGGTGAGGTCTCGGCCCTGGCCATCCTCCTCGGCGCAGCCTACCTTTGCTGGAAGAAGATCATCACTTGGCACATCCCCGTCACCTTCATTGGCACCGCCTTCGTCTTCAGCGCTATCCTCTGGCTGGTGAATCCCGTGCATGTCGGTGTCGATCCCACTGACGGCATGACCAAGCTTCTGGGCTTTATCGACCCCCTCACCACCATCCTCACCGGTGGCATCATGCTCGGCGCTTGCTTTATGGCTACCGACATGGTTACCTCGCCCATGGCTAAAAGTGGCCAGATTATCTTCGGCGTGGGCTGCGGCTTGCTGACGGTCATCATCCGCACCTGGGGTGCTTACCCCGAGGGTGTCAGTTTTGCCATCCTGCTGATGAACAGCGTCACACCGCTCATCAACCGTTGCTGCAAACCCAAACGCTTTGCTTGTTAAACTAAACACTAAACACTTAACACTAAACACTGAATAGTTATGGCAAAGAAAGCTCAATCCACATTAGTCAATATGCTCCTGTCGCTGACGGCGATAGCTTTGGTGGCCGCCGCCGCCTTGGCGCTCATGAACGCCGTCACCGAGGAACCCATAAAAGTCGCCAAACAAAACAAAGTAAATAAAGCCATCGAAAACGTGCTGAAGCAGGTCGACGAGAACGGCAAGACACTCGATTCTATCGATTATAAGACACTGAAAGATACCATCGTGAAAGCCGACGGCGAGGAGATGGTGTGTCACCTGGCCTATAACGCCGAGGGCGAGTACGCCGGTGCGGCCGTCGAGACCTCTGACCCCAACGGTTTCGGAGGCACCCTCAAGGTGATGGTCGGTTTCGACAAGGACGGTAACGTCTATGGCTACAGCATCCTCGAGAGCAACGAGACCCCGGGTCTTGGCGCCAAGGCCGACAAATGGTTCCAGTTGGGCCAGAAAGGCCAGGTTGTAGGCAAGTCGCCCGCCACCGAGCCGCAGTCTGAGTTGCGCGTCACCAAGGACACCCGTGGCGGCGGCACCGTGGACGCCATCACTGGCTCCACCATCACCTCCAAGGCCTTCCTTCGCAGCGTAAACAAAGCTTATACCAACCTTCAGACGGTTCTCAACAAATAATCACATCGCCTTATGAAAGCAAAAGATATAATTAAAAACGGTCTTATCAAGGAGAACCCCACATGGGTCCTTATCCTCGGCATGTGCCCCACGCTGGCCACCACTACCTCGGCTATCAACGGCATGATGATGGGCCTCGCCACAGCCTTTGTGCTTATGATGTCCAACATTGTCATTTCGCTCCTCAAGAGCGTTATCCCCGACAAGGTTCGTATCCCGGCCTTCATCGTTATCATCGCTACCTTCGTCACCATCGTCCAGATGGTAATGCAGGCTTTCGTGCCCGATATGTATGACACCCTTGGCCTCTTCATCCCCCTTATCGTGGTGAACTGCATCGTCCTCGGCCGTGCCGAAGCCTTCGCTTCCAAGAACAATGTTTGGCATTCGCTTCTCGACGGCCTCTTCATGGGTCTCGGCTTCACCTGGGCACTGACGCTCCTCGGTATGGTGCGAGAACTCCTTGGCACAGGTTGCATCTTTGGTCACAGCCTCATCGGTGGTGCCGACGGCATGTTGCTGATGATTCTCCCCGCTGGCGGCTTCCTCTGTCTCGGTTTCCTGATGGCACTCATCAACCATCTGCGCAACCGAAATGTTAAAAAGGCCTAACTAAATGTTAAAAAATGAGCCATAAGTGGACAACTAATGTCTATATAGGCAAAGAGGATTAAAAAAATTAAATTGAAAGATATGAAACGTATAGTCGTAGTTGTCGCCATGTTAATGGCTGTTGCGGGCCTGAAAGCCCAGGATTGTGACGCCCTTGTACTTCCGTATTTCGGCGGTAATGTGGAGCGGCTGGATAATTATAAGACAGTTGCGCCTGATAAGTACATGTACCGGTGTCTCTTTGCCCAGACGGCATTTTATGAGTCCGACACCATTCCTGCGGGAGCTGAATTGCTTGAGATTAGCGATGTGGTGGAATGGTCGACGGGAAAGACTCTGTCTCGTGATATTGTTATAGACCTGAATACTTTTAGTTACTATGCCTACAATTTCGCCCAGATACAGGTTCGACACGATTCTGTTACCGAGGAGACTTGTTTTGCTACCCCGGGTTCGCGTCATCCCTATTTGGTGCTCCGCTCGTCCAACGAGATGGCAAGTTTGACGAATCAGAAGTTTCAGGAATATAGAGAAAGTCAACAGTAGTTTTTTTTAATGTAGGAGAGTCATAAAATGAAAAAGATACTTTTTTTAGTGGCTTTTGTCTGGGCGTTAAGTCCGATGGTCTCCGCACAGGGCGAAGATGTGTTCCGGCTGGACGCTACAACCAATGGAACCACGGCCTCTATGGCTGATGTGGGAGGTGCCATTACCCTTCGTGATGACGACTCGCAAGGCGATGGCGCACCGGAAGACGGATACCCCATGCGTGGCATTGACTACTATATCACCGTCGAGGGCAATTGTACTGGTGAGAATCGCCTGGTCGTTTATATCGGTCGTCTTTCGGTCTACAAAACCGACACCGTGTACGTCTATGATGGCGCCGACACGTCGGCTCCTCTCATCAAGAAGTTCAATTCCTACTATGGCGATGTGCATGAGGGCGATTATATTTTCGTCACTCCTACGAATTCGTTAAACAAGATTACAGTCCGTTTCCGCACGGGCAACGATGGCGACAATAACAGCTCCGGCATCGGAAAAGGCTTCGAGTTCAATGTCCACTGCCGCAAGCCGTGCGAGTCGCTTGTGCCTGTGATTGACCCGATGTTCTTCCGTACGCGTAATGGTGTGGTATATGACACCTCGTACATTCGCGAAGTGACGATACTCGATACCGTGTTCCTTGATCCGGAAGACCACTCGCAGGGAATCGCTCGCATTGACACCAACCGGTTCATGGGAGCCCACCTCTGCATTGGTGACGGTGTCATCTTCCGCGGCCATGGAGACTATACCCACAACTACGGCTACTACAACCCCACCGACGCTACAAGCTATTTCATTTGGGATATGGCCAACCAGGGCGATACCATTCAGGGTGTGGGTATGTCCACCATTACGTATAATGACTATCAGAAGACTGGATGCTACGACATGGTGCTTGACATAAAGGATGCCAATGGTTGCGGTACAAACGTCTACACCTCTATCAGGGTTCGCACCTCGGCCAACCCCATCAAGACCATCTTCACCCTTGCCGATATCTGCAACCATGACTCCCTGATGGTCAATATGGGTTACTCGGGTGAGAACGCCACGTTGACACTCCGTACGATTGAAAACAACGAAACCGTCTCCAAGGTTTTCGAGGCTGTTACCTTCGTCCCCGACGGCTGTTCCTGCACCAACCCCAACTACTTTGAGGCTCCTGTGACTTTCACTGAGTTCCCGAACACCAGTCGCATCAACAATTCCAAAGATATCTGCTCTATCTGTATTAATATGGAGCACACCTACATGGGCGATATCTATATCACGATTGTCTGTCCCACGGGCCAGGAAGCTGTTCTGAAATATGGACACTCTGTGCAGTGTGGTCCCGAGGGTATCCCTCGTACCGCCCCTTCTGTTGACGCCCAGGGCCGTCCTATCAATGGTGGTGGAGCAGATGGTGGTGGTACCAATCTGGGCTGGCCCACCCATGACGATGGCGGCCAGTGCAGCAACCCTTGGGAGAATCCCCATGGTATCGGCCTCGACTATTGCTTCAGCCGCAATGCTGACTACACCTTGATAACGGGCGACAATCCTGCTACTCTCACCGCCTTTGATCGTAATCCAGCAGGTAACTATTATCTTGCTTCCAATGGAGCGCCCACAATCACCTCCACTGACCCAGTATGGGGTCTCGAGGCGCTGCTGGGTGCGGGTAACACTACGCTTCCGGGATGTGAGCCTTATGTGGATGCCAACGGAGTCTCCCATCCTTTCACAAGAGGTGGTTTGCCCGATCATCCCTCCCTCAGTGGTACCACCACGCGTAAACCGAGTGACCACGAGCATAAGGTGGACTATTATCTGCCCTTCACCGACTTTAGCGAACTGGTGGGCTGCCCGCTCAACGGCACATGGAAAGTGCGTGTGTACGACACCTTTAATGCGGATAACGGATGGATCTTCAACTGGTCCATGGATATCTGCGGCGTCAGCCAGGATGACGACTGTAAGTATACCGTTGGTATCGACTCCCTCGTCTGGCGTCCCAAGCCCGATTCCATCTACCACGACTACGACCTCGGCCACTACCGCGGCCTCGTAATCAACCAGGCTACTCCCACGGTCTCCTATATCTCCTCGCCCGATACCGCCGGTACCTTCCCCATCAATGTCTTTATCTACGATGAGTTCGGCTGCGTCTGGGATACTGCTACCCGCATCACCTCCTACTGGACTCCCGAGCCTCATCTCGGCCCCGACACCAGCCTCTGCGGTGTTGACCAGACCGTCCTCGATGCTCGCGACCGTCACACCCTCACCCAGCAATATTCTTACCTCTGGGAACCCTTCGGCGAGAATACCGCCTCCATCGTTACCTCCACCGACGCCCATGGCGACATCAACTATGTGGTGCGTGTGCTCAACGCCCAAGGACAGAAACTTTGCGCCGCTTACGACACTATCAAGGTGGGTCTGCGCACACAGCCGTTGCCTAGCTTCGTGCCCGAGCCCTTCTCCTTCGAAGGCTGTGCGCCCATGACCATCAAGTTCCAAAACCAGACAGTCGATGGAGACCGCTACTTCTGGGACTTCGGCGATGGTATCACCTCCGAGCTCGAGAGCCCCACGCACACCTTTGCCGAGGGCATCTATACGCTCAAATACTACGCAATCTCTAACGAGGGCTGTATCGACTCTGTCATCTCCGAGAACGGCATTGCTGCCTATCCTACGCCTCATGCCGCCTTCGCGTGGGATCCCGTCTATCCCTCGGTGCTCAACCCTGTGGTGACATTCACCAACAACACCGTGCCGCACCTCCCCGACAACAAATACTATTGGGAGATACAGTATAACCGCGACAACCCCCTTTCGGTCGAGACTATTGTCGATACCAATGCCACCTTCGACTTCTCGCAGTATGTCGGCAACGATGAGCTCTCGGGCGTCTATGGCGTCAGCCTTATTGCCCGCACCACGAACCTGGCACCTTCGGGCAATTATATCTACTGCTCCGACACGGCGTCCAACACGGTGCTCGTCATCAACGACTACCTGCAGTTCCCCAATGTCATCACCCCCAATGGCGACGGCATCAACGACCGCTTCGTCATCCTGAACCTCATCGATGGTGTGGGATACCCCATCAACTCGCTCGACATCTACAACAAGTGGGGCTCGCGTGTCTACCACATGGAGAATATCTCGCGCGACGAGGACTTCTGGGACCCCGCCGACATGCCTGACGGAACCTACTTCTATCGTTTCTCGGCCCGCGGCTACAACGGCAACATCGAGCACAACGGTTCCATCGAGGTGATTCACTAAAACTGTTGATAATCCACTTACTAAACACCATCCGGAAGGGTGGTGTTTTTTTTGTTGTTTCATGTCGAAAAAAAATCGTATTTTTGCAAATTGTTTCTATGATAGACCAGGAGACCATACAACGCATCATGGATGCCGCCCGTATCGAGGAGGTGATAGGCGACTTCGTCTCGCTCAAGAAGCGTGGTGCCAACCACATAGGCTGCTGCCCCTTCCACAACGAGAAGACGCCGTCGTTCTATGTCTCGCCCTCGAAAGGTATCTTCAAATGCTTTGGCTGCGGCGAGGCGGGCGATGTGGTGGCCTTCCTCAAGAAACACGAGCATTTCACCTATCCCGAGGCACTGCGCTGGCTGGCACAAAAATACCACATCGAGATTCAAGAGGAGGAGCAGACCGAAGAACAGAAGGAGCGTCAGAACGAACGCGACGCCCTGTTCCATGTATCCGATTTCGCACAGAAATACTTCGCCGACCTGCTCTACAACGACGAGATGGGGCGTGCCGTAGGCCTCAGCTATTTCCATGGCCGCGGCCTCAGCGACGAGGTGATAAAAAACTTTGGTCTCGGATACTGCCTCGACGAATGGAGCAATTTCACCGACCACGCCCGCAAGAACGGATACAGTGATACTGTCCTCGAGAAGACGGGACTCACCATCTTCAAAGAAGATACCAAGAAGGCTTACGACCGTTTCCGCGGCCGCGTGATGTTCCCCATCTACAGCATCTCGGGCCGTGTACTCGGATTCAGCGGCCGTGTGCTCAGCAGCGAGAAACAAGCCGCCAAGTATGTCAACTCGCCCGACTCCGACATCTACAATAAAAGCAAGATTCTCTACGGCCTCTACCAGGCCCGCTCGGCCATCTCCAAGGCTAACAAGTGCTACCTTGTCGAAGGCAACATCGACGTCATCTCCATGCACCAGTCGGGCGTGGAGAACACCGTGGCCTCCTGCGGCACCTCCCTCACCACTGAGCAGATACGCCTCATTAAGCGCTACACACCCAATGTCACGGTGCTCTACGATGGCGACTCCGCAGGTATCAAGGCGGCGCTGCGCGCCGTTAACCTGCTCTTCGCCGAGGGGATGCATGTGCGCTGCGTCCTCTTTCCCGACGGCGAGGACCCGGACAGCTACGCACAGAAATACGGCTCCACGGCTCTGCAGGAATACTTGGCTTCGCATGAGGACAACTTCGTTATGTTCAAGACGCGCGTCTTGCTCGACGGCGTCAAGAACGACCCTATCCGCAAGGCCGAACTCGTCAAAGAGACCGTCAATACCATAGCCCTGGTACCCGACTTGCTGGAACGTACCGAGTATGTGGCGCAGTGCGCCCACCTCCTCGACGTCCCCGAGGAGGCTCTGGCTTCCGAGCTGGCCAAAGCCATCAACCAGAATCGGCAGAAGAGCTATGAGGAGGCGAAAAAAGAAGAGACTGCCCAAGCCGCTCCGGCAAATCCGGCAAGTCCAGAAGTTTCAGAAACTCCAGTTGCTCCGGCCCCTTCGGTCACAGCCGTTAATATGCCGGTAGCTGCCTGCGAGCGCCATCTTGTGCAGTTGCTCCTCAACTACGGCACCCACACCCTCTCGCAGACTATCCTCGGCGACGACGGCGCCCCTCAGGAGGTCACCTGCTCGGTGGCCGAGATAGTGGTCAGCGAACTCCTGTCTGACGAGCTCTCCTTCAGCGATCCTCTCTGTCAGCGCATCTTCGAATACTATTGTGATGTCGTCACCCGCGGTGAGACTCCCGATGCGTCGCGCTTCGCTACCATCGACGACGAGGCCCTGCGTTCCTTCGCCATCTCGCTCATGCTCGACACCTGGCGCATCAGCGACACCTGGCGCCAGAAGCAGATCTTTGTACCCTCCGTGGAGGACAACCTCCAAGTCGACCTCACCGAGTCAATCCTCAGCTTCAAGGTGAAGTGCATCGACGACCGTATCGCAGAAAACGCTCGCCAGCTCCGCGCCGCCAAGGACGACGACGAGATGATGATGATCCTGGCCAACAAGAAAGAACTCATCAATATCCGCCGCCAACTAGGCCTAGCCCTTCACAGAGTAATAAACTAGTAACAATAAAGTTCTCAAAGCCCTAAACTCCTTAAGGTCCCTAATAAGCATCATGGACATACAGACCCTCAAACAGCGCTACGATATCATCGGCAACGACCCTAAGTTGTTGATGGCCCTCAACAAGGCCATCCAGGTGGCTCCCACCAATCTCTCCATCCTCATCACTGGCGAGAGCGGCGTGGGCAAGGATGTCTTCTCGCGCATCATCCACGAGAACAGCTCGCGCAAGCATGTGCGCCAGGGCCACGGCCTCATCTCCGTCAACTGCGGTGCCATCCCCGAGGGCACCATCGAAAGTGAGCTCTTCGGCCATGTCAAGGGCGCCTTCACAGGTGCCGACCGCAGCCGCAAGGGCTACTTCGAGGAGGCCGACGGCGGCACCATCTTCCTCGACGAGATTGGCGAACTGCCCTTGGCCATGCAGGTCAAGTTATTGCGCGTCCTCGAGAATGGTGAGATTATCCCTGTGGGCTCCTCCACACCTCAGAAAATCGACGTGCGCGTCGTCTCCGCCACCAATGTTGATATCGTGGAGGCTGTACGTAGCGGCCGCTTCCGCGAGGACCTCTACTACCGTCTCAACCAGCTCTCCATCTACCTGCCGCCCCTACGCAAGCGCAAGGAGGATATCCCGCTGCTCTTCAGGAAATTTTCGTCCGACGTGGCGGAGAAATACCACATGCCTCCCATCGTTCTCACAGAGGACGCCCGCACCATGCTGATGAACTACCCTTGGTATGGCAATGTGCGCGAACTCAAGAATATTACCGAGCAGATTGCCGTGGTGGAGACCGAGCGTACCATCACCCCCGATATCCTGCAGAACTACCTGGCTTATATCCCTGCCGAGCGCATGCCCGCCCTCGTGCCCGAGGCCGGCACCCCCGTGGCCGCCAACCAAATTACCGACCGCGAGTTGCTCCTCAAGGCCCTCTCCATGGGACAGATGATCAACGAGATGCGCGGTGAGATTAACGACCTCCGCCAGATGGTCTCCCAACTTGCCAGCACACAGCCACACAGCCATACAGCCACACAGATACTCAGTCATTCTGTCACTCCTGACGAAGAATTTATGACTCCGGAGATTATCGAGGAGGAAGCTGTGAGCCTCGAGGACCGCGAGCGCCGCGCCATCATGCTCGCCTTGGAGCACAATCAGGGCAACCGCAAGCAGGCCGCCGCCGATCTCCATATCTCGGAGCGCACCCTTTATCGCAAACTCAAAGAATATAACATCAGCGTCTGACAACCTATCATCTTGTGTATGAAAACTAACGATATACGCATCACCCTTCCCGCCTCGAAGAGCATGAGTAACCGCTGGCTGATGATTAACCATCTCACCGGCGGCCACTTCCGCATCAACAAGCTCTCCTCCTCGGGCGACACGCGCCTGCTGCGTAAACTGCTTACTCAGCTCGAGGAGGGCACCTCCGACGTCTTCTACTGCAACAACGCCGGCTCTGTGGCGCGTTTTCTTATGCCCCTGCTGGCCATCACCCCAGGCCACTTCACCCTCACTGGCGACGAGCGCCTCTGTCAGCGTCCCATGGCGCCGCTCATTGAGGCTCTCCACCAGATGGGCCTCCGTGTGGAATGTACCGGAGAGGAAGGATTCTTGCCTGTACATATCCAGGGGGGAATACCCATACGCCGCACCGTCAGTGTCGACCCGTTGCTCAGCAGCCAATTCGTCAGCTCGCTGCTCCTCATTGCCCCGCGCATGCCAGAGGGCATCTCCCTCACCATGACGCAACGTCCCACCTCGCGCCCTTATATCGAGATGACCTGTGATGCCCTGCGACAGGCTGGCATCGAGGTGCGCCGTTCCTCCAACGGCCGCACCTACTATGTGCAGCCCTTTGTTGGCAAGCCCAAGCCTGCCGTGATATCTATCGAACGTGACTGGTCGTCGGCCTCCTACTTCTACACCATGGCCCTCCTGCGGCCTGATTTGCGCATACGTCTGTTGGGCCTCCAGCTCGACTCCTGTCAGGGCGACAGCGCCACCGACGCCTTCTTCCGTCAGCTGGGTATCGTCGCCACCGAGGTGCGCTCACCCTACCGTTCCGCTGGCCGTTCCATCACCATACAGGGTGGGGGAGAAGCGTCGAAATGCGTGCAGTTCAACTGTCTCGATTGTCCCGACCTCGTGCCTACTTTCGCTGTCGCTGCTGCTGCCGCCAAGGTTAAGGCCACCCTCAAGGGAGTCAGCAATATCGCCCTCAAGGAGAGCGACCGCATGCAAGCCATCAGCACCGAGTTGAAGCGTATGGGCGGCAAGGTCAGCTATACCGCCGAGGAGATGACCATACATCCCGCAGATTTGCACCCCACAGAACCAGTACACACTTACAACGACCACCGCATCGCCATGGCTTTCGCACCCCTCAAGCTGCGTTTCCCCGACCTGCAAATTGAACACCCCGAGGTGGTCGACAAGTCCTTCCCCGAGTTCTGGGAGCAGTTCGACCTGGTCCTGGATAATAAACTCTAAGGACTCTAAAGACCTTAAGGACCCTAAGGATACGATGAAAAAACTCCTCATCATCACTGGCCCTACCGCCTCGGGCAAGACCGCCGAGGCCATACGCCTGGCCCGTGAGATGGGGACAGAGATACTTTCGTGCGACTCGCGTCAGTTCTACCGCGAGATGCGTATCGGTGTGGCACGTCCTTCCGACGAGGAACTTGTCGCCGCTCCCCACCACTTCATCGCCTGTCGTTCTGTTGCTGAGCCTTACAATATCTCCGACTACGAACGCGATGCTATGAAGGTCGTCCAACGCCTTTTTGCCGAGGGACGCGACACTGTCATCGCTGTCGGTGGCAGCGGCCTTTATGTCGACGCTCTACGTCTGGGTGTCACCGCCATGCCCGACCCTACGCCCGAGCTTCGGGCACGTCTGCAACAGATGCCTCTCGAAGAGAAACGTGCACAGCTGCAGCTGCTCGACCCCGAATATTACGCCCGTGTCGACCTACGTAACCCCGTCCGCCTGCAACGCGCCCTCGAGGTGTGTTACATGACAGGCCGCCCTTACAGTCAGGTGATTGCAGAACAGAAACCCGTAGAACGTCCATTCGACATCGAGGTGCGTGTCGTCCAGATGCCGAGTGACGAACTCCGCCGTCGTATCGACCTTCGCGTCGACCAGATGATGGCCGACGGCCTCCTCGACGAGGTGCGGTCGTTACTCCCTTACCGCCACCTGCCCACCCTTCGCACCGTCGGCTATCGCGAACTCTTCCCCGTCCTCGACGGCACAAAAAATCTCGCCGACGCCGTGGCTGAAATCAAGCTGAATACCTGGCACTACGCCCGCAAGCAGATGACCTGGTGCCGCCGATACATTTAACCCCTACCAAAGTGTTATCATCGACCTATCATCTCCTACCATGGTAGGAGTTGGTACGGTGTTGGTACGGTGTTGATACGGTGTTGATACGGATTTGATAAAATGATAATACTTCGGTGGGGTTAGTTAATACTTTGGTTTTTAGTGTTTTTGTTCTTTCTCTTGATGTTCTTGATAGACATTTTGTTGAACAAAAATGTTAAACAATTTTGTCGAATTAAAAAAAAGTATGTATTTTTGCAGCAGAAATTATTCGACAAAATTGTCTAAAAACTAATATAAGTTGTTGGTATGAAAGATAATAAAAAACAGAAGAAGATTTTGGAAGTTGCCGAAGAAGAGTTCTTGATGAAAGGTTTTGCCGGCGCCAGGACTGTTGAGATTGCGCAGAGGGCGGGTGTGAGCCATTCCATGTTGCACTATTATTATAAAACGAAGGAACAGCTTTTCGAGCATGTGATGGGCGAGAAGCTGCAGCAGTTGAAGGAATCGGTGTCAACGGTCTTTATGATTGAGGATATGCCTGTGGTGGAGAAGGTTGTGGAGTTGGTTGTGCGCCATTTCGAGTTCCTTAGTGATAATCCGGACTTGCCGCGGTTCATCATCAACGAAGTGATAGTGCGTCCGGAATATGCAGAGATGATGAAACGGGAGGCGCTTCCGTTACTGAAGGATGTAGTGGCTCGGTTTCAGCGCGAACTGGACGCTGCGGCGAAAGAAGGGGAGGTGCGGACGATGGATGCCGCCACGCTGCTGATGGACATTGTCTCGGTGAACCTTTTTTCGTTTATCGTTGCGCCGATATTATCCTCGGTCAAACCGGACATGGACTTCCAAGCCTACTACCATGCTCGTTGCCAGGAGAATGTGCAGCTGATTTTGAACAGGATTAATCCGGATATTAAATAAGGTTTAAGGAATTCAGAAGTTAAAGAAGTTTGCTCCACGTTGGTGATTTCATCTACGCAGCTGCATCTCGGAAAAGCAAGCGAGCTTGCTCTTCACTCGACTTCCGCTGCTCCCGCAGGCCTGCGGAGCAGGCAGAAGGTTTAAGGTTTAAAGTTTAAAGAATATAAAAGAAGCATCGGGACCTACACTGGGCAGGTCCCGATGCTTTTCTGTTGTGTGTTTGCGCAGACAATTAATATTTGTAGAAGCCTTCGCCGGTCTTGCGGCCGAGGAGGCCGGCACGGACCATCTTGCGGAGCAGGGGATGAGGACGATATTTCGGATCGCCGAACTCTTTGTAGAGCACCTCCATGATGGCCAGATTGACGTCATTACCGATGAGGTCGGCCAGGGCCAAGGGACCCATGGGGTGGTTGGCACCGAGCATCATGCATTTGTCGATGTCCTCGGCGGAGGCAATACCGTCGGCGAGGATGCCGACAGCCTCGTTGATCATGGGGATGAGGATGCGGTTGACCACGAAGCCGGGGGCTTCTTTCACCTCGACGGGCTGCTTGCCGATGGAGGTGGCGAGGTCGACGACGCACTTGGTGACTTCGTCGCTGGTGAGCTGGCCGCGGATGACTTCAACGAGGGCCATGCGGTCGGCGGGGTTGAAGAAGTGCATGCCGATGAACTGGGCGGGACGCTTGGTGCAGGCAGCAATCTCGGTGATGGACAGCGAGCTGCTGTTGGTGGCGAAGATGGTCTCGGGTTTGCAGATGCCATCGAGTTCGGTGAAGACATCCTTCTTGAGCTGCATCTCCTCGACGGCGGCCTCGATGACGAGGTCGGCATCGGCGAAGGTGGCATAGTCAGTGGTGGTGACGATGTTCTTGAGGAGGGCGTCGACCTGTTCCTGGGTCATTTTGCCTTTCTCAACGAGTTTGCCGTAACCTTTGGCGATGGAGGCCATGGCCTTGTCGAGGCTGGCCTGGGTACGGCTCTTCATGACGACGGGCATCTGGGCGGCGAAGGCTTTGACGATGCCTTTGGCCATGGTGCCGGTTCCAATAACACAGATTTTCATGTTGCTAATTATTTAAATGTTAAACGATATTTTCTTTTTTAACGGCTAATTATTCTAATTTAACTAATTTGCTATCGCAGGTCAATTGGGGGCGAATTACTCATTCGCCGTTTCTTTAATCATTTGCCGATAAATTCGCATTTGCCTTTCTCGAGGAAGGCTTTCATGCCGTTCTTCTGGTCTTCGGTGTTGAAGCAGAGGCCAAAGGCTCGGTTCTCGAATTTGATGGCGTCTTCGGCTTCCATGTCGAACTCGGTGTTGATGCAGAGCTTGGCGGCGCTGACGGCCAAGGGTGCGTTGGTGGCAATCTGGCCTGCCAGCTCGAGGGTGCGGTTCATCAGCTCGGCTTGGGGAAGGACTTCATTTACGAGACCTATGCGGAGGGCTTCATCGGCTTTGATGACCTTGCCGGTGTAGATGAGCTGCTTGGCCATGCCCATGCCCACGAGGCGTGCGAGACGTACAGTGCCGCTGAAGCCGGGGATGATGCCGAGGCCCACTTCGGGTTGGCCGAACTTGGCGTTGTCGGAGCAGATGCGTATGTCGCAGGCCATGGCCAGCTCGCAGCCGCCGCCGAGGGCGAAGCCGTTGATGGCAGCGATGACGGGGCAGGGGAGGGTCTCGATGCGGCGGAACACATCGGAGCCACGTTTTCCGAAAGTCTCTCCCTGCTGGGGTCCGAGGGTCGCCATCTCGCTGATGTCGGCACCCGCCACGAAGCTCTTCTCGCCGTCGCCGGTGATGATGAGGCAGCGGAACTGACCGCCTTCAAACTCGTCGAGGAACTCATCGATCTCATTGAGAATAGTGGTGTTGAGAGCATTAAGACTCTTGGGGGCCGAGATGGTCAGTATGGCTACATGACCGTGTTCTTCTATTTTCAGGTGTTCGTACATGGGTCTAATGGATTTGTTGGGTTAAGTGGGTTGTTTTGAAGATGCAAAAATACGAAATAATATTGAGATGAAAAAAAGAATTTTGCTCTTAGCTCTTAGTTCTTAATTCTTAGTTATTTCGGTTGGAGACCGAGAGAGGCGGCGATATCGAGCATCATCTGCCAGGCGGCGTCGCGGTCGTTGGGGATTTTGCCGTCGAGGATGGCGTCCTTAATGGCGTCCTTGATGGTGCCTATCTCGCGGCAGGGGCCGATGCCGAAGGTGGTCATGATGTCCTCGCCACTGACAGGAGGCTGGAAGTTGCGTATGCGGTCGCGTTCCTCAAGCTCGACGAGTTTACGTTTCACCAGTTCGAAGTTGGCACGGTGGCGGCGCTGCTTCTCTTCGTTACGGGTGGTGATATCGGCGTTGCAGAGGAGCATAAGGTCGTCGATGTCGTCGCCGGCCTCGAAGAGGAGGCGTCGTACAGCGCTGTCGGTGACGACATCCTCGGCGAGGATGATGGGACGCATATGAAGCATGACGAGTTTCTCAACGTAGCGCATTTCCTCGCCCAACGGCAGTCGGAGGCGCTTGAAGATGCGCTTCACCATGTGGGCTCCACGGGCCTCATGACCGTGGAAGGTCCATCCCTGCTTGGGGTCGTAGCGTTTCACGCCGGGCTTGCCGACATCGTGCAGCAAAGCAGCCCAACGGAGGTAAAGAGGTGAGCTTTCACCTTCCACGACGTTGTCCAGCACCTGCATGGTGTGGAAGAAGATGTCTTTATGACCGCGGCCTTCCACTGTTTCTACGCCGGCGAGGGCGGAGATCTCGGGGAGTATGAGTTGCATAAGGCCGCACTTCTGCATCAGTTTAAGTCCCAGGGAGGGCGTGGGTGAGAGCATGATTTTGTTGAGCTCCACGGTGATGCGCTCGGCGCTGACAATCTCTATGCGTTTTGCGTTGCGGGCGATGGCCTCGAAGGTTTCATCGGCAATGCGGAATCCCAACTGCGAGGCGAAGCGGATGGCTCGCATCATGCGCAGTGGGTCGTCGCTGAAGGTGATGTCGGGGTCGAGGGGAGTGCGGAGGATGCCGTTGTTGAGATCTTGGATGCCGCCGAAAGGGTCCATGAGCTCGCCGAAGCGGTCGGCGTTGAGACAGACGGCGAGGGCGTTGACGGTGAAGTCGCGTCGGCGCTGGTCGTCCTCGAGGGTACCGTTCTCGACGATGGGTTTGCGGCTGTCGCGGGAGTAGCTTTCTTTTCGTGCGCCTACAAACTCAAGCTCGAGGTCGTGGTAACGGAAGGAGGCGGTGCCGAAGTTCTTGAAGACGGAAACCTTTGAGCCGCCAAGGGCATTGGCCGCTGCGTGGGCTAGTTCAATGCCGATGCTCACTTCGTGAGAAGTGTGTAGTGTGTAGTGTGTAGTGTGTAGCATATTGTCCTCTGTGCTACCCACTACACACTGTTCACTATCCACTCTCTTAACGCAGACGATGTCGATGTCGGTGCAAGGACGCTGGAGGAAATGGTCACGCACGACGCCACCGACGAAGTATGCGTCGATGCCCATGCGGTCGGCTTCAGCGCCGATGACATGCCCTATCTCGGGAAATAAATCATTTATCATACTCTTTGGTGCCGGCGAGGTTGCCATCTTCGTCATAGAACTCCCAAGTGCCTGTGGGGTGACCGTCGTGGTACTGGCCGAGGTAGAAGGGGCGTCCGTTCTCATAGAAGACTTTATAAGGTCCCTCTTCGCGGCCGGCGAAGTAGTTGCCTTCCGACTGCATGGTGCCGTTTGGGAAGAAGCTGGTCCATGTGCCTGTGCGGAGGCCGTCGACACTGTAGCCGTCGCTGCGGCGCTGCATGTACTTGTCATGGAACTGGATGTGGCGCTGGCGGTGGTCATTGAGGTAGAAGACGACGGTCATGGGATGCCCCTCGGAGCCGAGCTCGAGGACTTTCAGGGAGTCGCATCCGGGGACGTAGGGGTTGCCGTTGGCGTCGGTGAAGGTCCACTGGGCGTGAAGACTGTCGTCGCCGGTATAGGTGCAGACGGCGACGACGGAACCGTCTGCGGAGCGGAATTCGCGGCGTGTCTCGCCGTTGCCGCAGGCGGCCGTCAGCAGACAGGCTAAGATAAGAATGAGAATTCTGGATTTCATGTTATTTGTTATTTAAATAATTATATACTGTTTTGGCTTTGGCGGGTCCAATGGCGGCGGCGAGGTCGTCGAGGGTCTGCAGGCGCACCTGCTTCAGTGACCCGAAGCGCAGCAGGAGGTCCTGTGCTGTTTTGGCTCCAATGCCGGGGATATCTGTGAGCGATGTACGGAAGGTGCCTTTCGAACGTTTGTCGCGATGGAAGGTGATGGCGAAACGGTGCACTTCGTTTTGTATCTGCTCGAGGAGGTGGAAGAGAGGGTCGGTGGGTTTTAGTTGGACGACTTTTATTTGAGGAGTGAAAGGGAGTGGATGGGAGTGAGAGGGAGTGAGAGTATGAATATTATTATCGAAGCATAATAGCTCATTGGTTTTGTGCTTGTCGTTCTTGGCCAGGCCGGCGATGGGAATTTCCAAGCCCAGCTTGTTATGAATAACATCCCAGGCTACATGCATCTGTCCTTCGCCGCCGTCGACAATGAGTAAATCAGGAGGAGTGTTTTTGGAATATTGTCTCTCGATGACTTCGGCCATAGCGCCGTAGTCGTCGCCGGCTTCGGTGGTGCGTAGGTTGAACTTACGGTATTCGTTTTTATTGGGTTTGCCGCTGGAGAAACGTACCATGCCAGCCACGGCATAGGCACCTTGGATGTGGCTGTTGTCGAAGCAGTCGATCTCTCTGGGCAGGGTAGGTAGGTTGAGTGCCCGTTGTAAGCGTTCCAGAAGACGCTCGGCGCTTTCTGCTTTCCGCTCGCCGTTCAATAGGGCCCGTTGGTGGCGGCACTGTTTTTGATAACTTTCGACGTTGCGAAGCGAGAGTTCGAGGAGTTTGCGGCGGTCGCCCTTGGGGTCTGCGTTTTGTTGCAGGTAATCGTCAGGGATGTCGTCGACGCGGAAGGGGAGCACCACTTCGCGCGCGGTGCTGGCGGTCTGCTCGTGAAGTGCGGGCAGCACGGTAGCCAGTATCTCGGCGTCGCTTTCGTCGAGCTTTTTCTTTATCTCGTTGCTGAAACTGTAGATGATGGCGCCGTTCTTGATGCGCATGAAATTGACATAGGCAACGGGTCCCCCCGCAGAGGACTCATTGTCGGAGAGGATGGAGATGACGTCGACGTCGCGCACATTGTTGTCGACAACGGTGGAGCGGCTCTGGTATTCTTCGAGGAGGTGTATCTTCTGCTTGACGACTTCGGCCTCTTCGAAGCGCAGCTCGTTGGCGAGGTGTAGCATCTGGGTCTTGAGACTTTCCACGATGTCTCCGAAGTCGCCCTTGAGGATGCGGCGTATGTTCTCTATGGTGTCCATGTACTCCGCTTGGCTTTGCAGGTCGGCGCAAGGGGCTCCGCAGAGACCTATCTGGTGTTTCATGCAGGGCCTTTTGCCCATGCGGTCGCAGGTTCGGTATTGGAAGAGGTTGCGGATGATGTCCTGCAGTTCGCGGAGGATACGACCGTTGGGGTAGGGCCCGAAGTATTGTCCTTTGAGATGATGGTTGCGAGTGTAGAGCAGGCGAGGATAGGTCTCGTCGGTAATGCAGAGGTAGGGGTAGCTTTTGTCGTCTTTGAGCAGGGAGTTGTATCGGGGCTGGTAGCGTTTGATGAGGCTGTTCTCGAGCAGCAGTGCGTCGACCTCGGTGGCGACGACGGTGACGCGGGTGTCGTAGATGTTACGTACCAGCATCTTGATTTTGGCGCTCTTGTCGTCATAGTGTGAGAAATAGCTGCTGACACGGTTTTTCAGGTTGCGTGCCTTACCCACATAGATGACTTTCCCCGAAGCGTCGAGGTGCTGGTAGACACCGGGGCTTTCGGGGATGGTCTTGAGCCGCAAGGCTATGCGGTCGATGTGTGGGTTGATGCTGCTGTCTATCAATTCTCTTTAAGTTTGTCGATATCCAACTCTGCCTTCTCGATATGGAGTTTGAAGGCGTGTATGCCTTCGAGGTTGTATTGCGAGGTGGCTTGTTGCACTTCGATACGGTGTTTTCCGGGGGTGTTGAAGTAGAAGTAGTTCTGCACTCGTTTGGTGACCACGCGGTAGCGTCCGTCGGCTTCGCCTTTCCATCGGTCGTGGTTTTTGACGTCGAATTGGGGCGTGAGATGACGGTGGGTGCCGTCGGGGGTGTAGATGTCAAGGTTGAAAGGGAACTCTTTGTAGCGGTAGAGGGCGGTGTCGACGGCCACGGTGAGGTCGATGTGGAAATAGTCACCTTCGTCGGCGATGTCGATTTCAAAGACTTCCGGGGTCACGCGGTTCCATACATCGTTGGCGAAGGTACGCTGCTCGTCGATGACGATGTCGCTCTTGCTGCTACAGGCAGCGAATAATAAAAGGAAGAGAAAGGGAGTGAGAGGGAGTGAGATGGAGTGAAAGGACAAGTGCTTTTTCATAACCTTAAACTATTATCTGTTCGCTATTAACTTTTCCATGATTTGTATGGCGTTGGTGGCGGCGCCCTTGCGGATGTTGTCGGCCACGACCCAAAGGTTGAGGGTGCAGGGCTGCGAGGGGTCGCGGCGCAGACGGCCCACGAAGACCTCGTCTTTATGGTGTGCAACAATGGGCATGGGGTAGATGTTACGTGAGGGGTCGTCATAGAGCACCACGCCGGGGGTGGTTTCTATCAGGCGTCGGACATCGTCCATGTCGAACTCTTTCTTCAGTTCGACGTTGACCGACTCGCTATGGCCGCCCACTACAGGTACGCGAGCCACGGTGGCGGAGACCATGATGGAGGAATCGCCAAAGATCTTGCGTGTCTCGTCGACGAGCTTCTGCTCCTCGGTGGTGTAGCCGTCGGGAAGGAAGTCGCCGCCGTGAGGGAAGAGGTTCCTATGGATGGGGTAGGGGTAGGCCATTTCTTTAGGCTCATCACCTTTCTCTTCGGCTTCCAGCTGGCGCACGGCTTTGATGCCGGTGCCAGTGATGCTCTGGTAGGTGGAGATGACGATGCGGCGGATGCCGTATTCGCGTTGCAGCGCCGAGATGGCGAGGACCATCTGGATGGTGCTGCAGTTGGGGTTGGCGATGATGATTGCCTGATTGCCTGATTGCTTTGCTCCACGTTGGTCGCAGGCCGTTCGCTGTCGCTCAGGCAGGATTGCTTGAGTGGCAGTGTCAATGTTGATTTCGGGCACTACCAGCGGGATGGCGGGGTCTTTGCGCCAGGCCGACGAGTTGTCGATGACGGTGGCGCCGGCGGCGGTGAAGAGCGGCGCATATTGGCGCGAGGCACTGGCGCCAGCCGAGAAGATGGCATAGTCGGGTCGGGCCTCGATAGCCTGCTCCACGCTGACGACGGTCAACTCGCGGCCGGCGAAGGCGATGGTTTTGCCTATTGACTTCGGCGATGCCGCCACGATGATATCTTCGCTGCCAAAGCCTCTCTCTTCGAGCACTGTGAGCATCTCGCGTCCCACGAGCCCGGTGGCTCCTACTACTGCTATTTTCATTTTTGACAACGTTTATCTGATTAGCATCACTGTACCCCGGATGGTATGAGTCACGTTGGGCTCGAACTCGTTGGAGTAGCGTATGATGTATACGTAGGCGCCTTGCACGCAGGGGTTGCCGTTGAAGTCGCGTCCGTTCCAGGCGCAGTCGGTGCCTTTACAGCTGAAGACCAGCTCGCCGCGGCGGTTGTAGATGAGCATCTCCTGGTGGAGGGTTTTGGTACTCACCGAGCCGAAGGTGTTGTTGCCGGCGGGATTGTCGGGAGTGAAGGCGTTAGGCATCCAGAAGTGCTCCTTGTTGAGCGGCAGGTAAATCTTGGCAGAGTCGACGCAGCCCCATTCGCTGCTCTCGATGAGAGTAATCTCGGCGCCGTCGAGTTCGACGGGTATGGTGTAGTAGGCGTTGACACCAGTCTGGTCGGAGGCACCGGGGAGTTTCCACACGCGGCCGTTGCCACCGATGGAGATGTCGGTGAGTACGGCGTCGAGGTGGTCAAGGTCGAAGTGGTCGACATCGGAGCGCAGCTTGGCCGTCAGCGGACGCAGCGTGAAGTCGAGCTGGACGATGGAGTCGCAGCCGTAGATGTTCTTGAGCATGATGGTGTCGGTGGCGGCGGTATTGTTGTTTGTCTGGTAGTAGGTGCGGCGGTTGCCGTTGCCGTTGCTGTCAATCCAGGTGTAGGGCTTGCAGTCGGTGACGGGGTAGTGGACGCGTATGGTGTCGAAAACTTTCAGTCGGAGATGCACGGTGCTGTCGCAGCCGGGTTCCGACTGGAGGACGACAAAGGTGTTGGCGGGATCGGTTTCGTGAGTGTAGTCGAGTTCATATCTGTGTCCATGATTGTCGGAGGTAATCCAGTGGAGTGTGTCGCCGTGGCAGATGCCGTGCATGACGGTCGTGTTGAATTTTGGGAAGACGCGCACCAGCATGGTGTCGTTGGTGGGACATCCGTTGGTGAAACGGGTAGAGGTCATGATGTAGATGGAGTCAATCTTGTTGTCCTGTTGTCCTGTAGTGGGCAGGAGGACGGAGAAGAGCTGTATGTCGCGCACACGGACAGAGTCGCCCACGAGGTTGTAGTCGTCGATGGTGTGGAGTGTGGTGTCCACCACGATGGTGTCGCCATTGATGATACGGAAGGCGGGAATGAGGCGTTGGTTGCCAATAGTCATGTAGCTGTTCTGGAGTGCGGTGCGGCCGTTGCCCACGAGGGTGTCAAGGAGAATGGTGTCGCCGCCAGTGATGCGGTAGATGTACCAGAGTTCGCGGTTGATCTCCTGCCATTTGTGCATATCGACACGCATACGGGCGGTGTCGCCAATGCAGATATCGAGTTTGGCAGGCATGGTGTCATTGATTCTGGCCTTGTGCAGGTTGAGATACTTGAGGGTGTCCACACCGATGGTGATGGTGTCGTTGAGGTAGTACCAGTCGTTGTTAGCGTTTTTGAAGCGCAGGTGGAAACGGTATTTTGTGGGTACTGTGGGGTGGACGATGGCTTTGGTGAGGGTGGGGGCGGTAGAGGTTTCTCCCATGGGAATATAGTAGCCGTTGGTGTCACCTTGGGCTGCGGGGTCGTTCTGACCGTCGGGAAGCTCATAGTCGGGACGTCCGTCATCGAAGATGCGGTACCAGCGGGCACGTGTGTTGGTGCTGCCGGCGGGGGTGAATCGGTAGGCAACACGGCTGAGGGAGGTGGTGAAGGGGTTCCTGCCTGAGGGGTAGAAGGCTGCGGGCTTGCCGTTGATGGACTGTGTTGAATTAGGTGCTGACGGGTCTGTGGAGGCAACCTGAGGCTGGCCTGTGGCGTTCTGGATGCCGATGATGCCTACACCACTTTGCCACGAGGTGCATACATTGCGCTCCTTGACATGTACCTCGATGATGTTTGAACCTTCATAGCATACAATCTGATAGGTGCAGTGGTTACTGTTGCAGCTGTATTCCGGCACGTCATTCCAAGAGCAAATAATCTTACGGCAGGGAAATTCGCCCTGGATACCGTAGTAGATACCCCAGTTGGCAGCACCGGTGGTATGGGCGGACGCTCTGGGATAGGTGTCTTCGTAGACTCCGTAGATGGCGTCGCGCATATAGGAGAGATTGCCGGGAGCTCCGGAGGTGTTGTTTGTCCAGGGAATGCCAGCAGAAAAGCTCCAAGGACATGACGGACCTGTCTGGTCGTCGTTGGTTACAGGGACGGGACCAAATGCAACCAATCCATTTGCTCCGAGTACGAATGAGGTTTTCCGGATGCCGAAGAAATAAAACGGGTACGGGATATTGGTTGTATAGTTGGAGAAGTTGTCGTCGGTAGAAATAGGCATGCGGGTTCCTTGTGCGAAGGTGCTGTCAGCGGGGTCGTAGGGAATCTGGTCAACATAGTACTGACCATTGAAGAACTGCACAGGGATAAGTGGCATGCTGGAGAGGATGATGGTAGGGTTGGCGCAGTTCACCACGGTGTCCCATCCCAGACGACGATAGCGCGTTCCGGCGGTGTGGTCGTGGCGCTGTTTAATCTGCACTTCAGGGCAGGGCGACTGAGGCCAATCATACTCGCCGCCGTTGACGACGGGGCTGGGGTCCGACGGACCGACCTGTCCAAGGGCTAAAGTGCCCGAGAGACTAAAGACGACAGCAAGTGCAACTTGCTTAATATGACTGATTTTCTTCATGATCGTAATGAATTAATAGATTGCAAAATTACGTTTTTTTACCCATATAGACAAGGAAAAAGCGTAAATGCTGCGATAGAGGAGTCTTTTTAAGAAATTTTAACACGCTTGTTAGCGGATTCCCAAAGCATTGAGGGCACGGTGGAAGGCGGCGGCGTTGCGGCTGTGCTCGGCGAGGGTGACGGCGAAGCGGTGGGTGCCGTCCATCTTGTCGCTGGCGCAGAAGTAGAGGTAGTCGGTTTCGGGTGCGTTGAGCACGGCGTCGACGCTGGCATCTGACGGCAGGCAGATGGGGGCCGGCGGCAGGCCTGTGTGGAGGTAGGTGTTGAAGGGACTTTCCACGGCAAGGTGTTTGTTTAGGATGCGGCGCAGAGTGAAGTCTCCCACGGCATACTTCACCGTGGGGTCGGCCTGAAGGGGTATACCGCGTTTCAATCGGTTGAGGTAGACGCTGGCGATCAGTGGCTTCTCGGGGTTATGGTTTGTCTCTTCCTCTACGATTGAGGCCAGAATAATGACTTCCCGATATCCGGATAATCCAGATTTTCCGGAATTTTCGGATTTCTTGTCATATTCTTTTCTCATGCGTTTCATGAACTGCTCTGGGGAGACGGTCCAGTAGAACTCATAGGTGTTGGGACGGACGAGATGGAAACTGTCGAGCGGTATGTCGAAGTCGTCATGCATGACCTTGCTTTTGAGGTAGCCGTTGAGTTGCTCTGGAGTACGGAATTTGCCTATCGTTAGGCGTATGGGGTCTTGTTGGCCGTTGCGTAGTTTTCTTACCAGGGAGAGTGCGCTCATGTGAGGGGAGATGATATAGGAGCCTGGGCGGACTGTAGAATTGAGAATTGAAAATTGAGAATTGAAAACTGTTGTATTCATTCCTTCTTCAAGAATGCCGTGGACGTGGAGGGTGTCGATGAGGGCATCCTGAGTGGTGCCCTCAGGAAGAAAGATTCGGGTGGGTTCGGAGTTGCGGGTCTTGGCGGTGAGGTTTACCAGTAGTACCACTAGACCAAGCAGGACTAATGCGGCTAGTAGTCCAAGTATTATTTTTGTTCTTTTTTTCATAAGATCTTCTGCATTCTTATTGAATCGACATAATGGTCGTCCACAGCCAACCACTCTTTGAAATGGCCGCACTGCTCATATCTCGCTTTCTTGAAGAGGGCGATGGAGGCGGTGTTGGTGGCGGCGATGTCGGCAAAGAGAGTGTGTAGTGTTGAGTGATGAGTGATGAATGATGAATGTTCGAGTTCGCGGAGCATGGCGAGGGCATAGCCTTGACGGCGGTATTCCTTTGATACCATGATGCCCACGGCGGCGCGGTGATTCAGCGGGTCATAATTGTAGAGGTCGATGGCCCCCACCGGGGGCAATGATGAGTGATGAGTGATGAGTGATGAATTGGCTGGCGCGGATGGGATGGCATAGAGGCGTAGAGAACCAGAGGAGAGTGTTGCGCCCTCTTCTGCCATCAATACTATGTTTCTCTCAATTTTCAATTCTCAATTTTCAATTTAAGAAATCTTCCCCCATAGCATCTTGTTTTTCGAGTTGGCGATATGTTGTTGCAACAGCGGGTAGCGGCTGAGTGTGGGGTCGGCTGCGAGGAGGTCGTGTACGGTGTCGCGTGTGGCGCGGACGAGGGGCTCGTCGTCGACGATGGAGGCTACGCGGAGGTCCAGAGTACCACTCTGTTGCAGCCCTTGTATGTCGCCAGGGCCGCGCAGCCGCAAGTCGGCCTCGGCAATCTCGAAGCCGTCGGTGGTGCTGCACATGGTGCGTATGCGTTCCTGCGAGGTGTAGCTGAGGTTGTCCTTGGTCATGAGGATGCAATAGCTCTGCTCGGCGCCACGGCCCACGCGGCCACGCAGCTGATGTAGCTGGCTGAGACCAAAGCGTTCGGCGTTCTCGATGACCATCACCGTGGCGTTGGGCACGTCGACACCCACCTCTATCACCGTCGTGGCCACCATGATATGGGTCCATCCTTTCTTGAAACGGTCCATCTCGAAGGCTTTTTCCTCAGGCGTCAGTTGTCCGTGGACGATGGAGACCTGATAGTCGGGTCGCGGGAAGTAAGATGACACCATGTCGAAGCCTGCATAGAGATCGCGTAGGTCTAGCTTCTCGCTCTCGTGCACCAGGGGGTAGACGAAGTATACCTGCCGTCCAGCGTCAATCTGCTGTTTGAGGAAAGAGAACACCAGCGGGCGGCGGGGCTCGGTACGGTGGTAAGTGCGCACGGGACGTCGTCCCGGAGGCAGCTCGTCGATGACCGAGCAGTCGAGGTCGCCGTAGAGTGTCATGGCCAGTGTACGGGGGATGGGGGTAGCTGTCATCACGAGGATGTGCGGTGGTATGGAGGACTTGTTCCACAGCTTGCTGCGCTGCTCCACGCCGAAGCGGTGCTGTTCGTCGATGACTACCAGCCCGAGGTCCTTAAACACTACGTCGTCCTCGATGAGGGCGTGGGTACCTATGAGTATCTGTATCTCGCCCTCGGCGAGGCGTTTTTTGATGCTCTTTTTCTGCGAGGCTTTGAGCGAGCCTATGAGGAGCTCGACGCTGATGCCAAGTCCGTCGAGCATCGTGCAGAAGGTGTTGTAGTGCTGTGTGGCGAGGATTTCGGTGGGCGCCATAAGGCAGGCTTGGCTGCCGCCATCCAGCGCCAGCAGCATGCACATCAGTGCCACGAGGGTCTTGCCGCTGCCCACGTCGCCTTGTACGAGACGGTTCATCTGGCGTCCCGACCGCATGTCATCACGGATCTCTTTGATGACGCGCTTCTGGGCTCCTGTCAGGGGGAAAGGAATCTTCTCGTTGTAGAAGCGGTTGAAGTGGTCGCCCACATGGGCAAAGATGCGTCCCTGCGAACGTGTGACGCGCTGCTGATGGGCGTATTGGTAATCGAGCTGAAGGAAGAATAACTCTTCGAATTTCAGACGTGTGCGCGCCTGCTCCAGCTGCTCGCGGCTGTCGGGATAGTGGATGGCTGTCATGGCCTGCTGGCGGCCCATGAGACGGAAATGGGAGAGGATATCCTGCGGCAGATTTTCAGGAATTGAGAATTGAGAATTGGGAATTGAGAATTGGGAGATGAGGGTATCGGTGAGACGGGCGATGGCTTTGGTGCCCAGCCCGTTTTGCTTCATCTTTTCTGTGGTGGTGTAGACGGGCATCAGCGGATGCCGTGCGCCCTCGTCGACATACGAGTAGGGCTCTATCTCGGGATGCGAGATTTGCCACTGACCATTGAAAACGGTGGGGTGTCCAATGACCAGGTATTCTACATTGGGTTTCAGTTTGTCGCGCACCCATTTGGTGCCGGCAAACCAGACGAGCTGTAGCCTCGCCGTGCCGTCATAGAAGTCTACGGTGAGCCGCTCACGGTGCTTGCCCGTGGCCACGGTCTGCATATTGCTCACCAGTCCTTTGAGCACTACTAGGCCGCTCTCTTCTGTCAGTGTGGCCACGGTGCTCATCACTGAACGGTCGACATGGCGGAAAGGCAGGTAGTCCAGCAGGTCGGCGAAGGTATGTATGCCCGCCTCTGATGCCAGCACTTTGGCTCTTTGCGGGCCCACGCCTTTCAGGTATGCTATGTCGTCGTAGATGTTCATTCGTTTGTCTGGCTGGAAGTTTGAGTGGCAGCATGAGCGAGCCGTTCTCTTTCCAGTGTGCTGCTGATGTCTATATGCTCGGGGTCGGCCATGAGCAGGAGTGTCTCGATAGAGGGGTCCTGCAGACGGTTGACGGCAGCGACGGTCTGCTCGTACTCAAAATCTTTGGCAGTGCGGATGCCACGGAGGATGACCTTGGCGCCAAGGCGGTGGCAGAGGTCTATGGTCATGCCTTCATAGGAGGTGACTTCTACCGTGGGGCAGTCGCTCATCCGCTCGCGGATGCGGTTTGTCCGCTCTTCGACGCTGAACATATAATGTTTCTCCGAGTTCACGCCCACGGCCACCACCACTTTGTCGAACAATGGCAGCACACGCCGTAGGATGGCCTCGTGTCCGGCAGTGAAGGGGTCGAACGAGCCGGGGAAGAGTGCTAGAACTGCCATATAAGTCTAAAGATTAAACTATTGTTATAAGCATTGTTGGACCATTTGTCCCAGTGGGGCACCATCCGGGCGTGGCCGGTGCCATCCATGACGGGATTTCCCTCGTCGTCAAGCAGAGGCTCTTCGCCACGATGTTCACGGAAAGGCCAGTTTTTCTTGACGGCCAAGAGCGAATACTGGAAGCGTATGTTGAACCACAGGTTCTTCCATACGGGGAAGCGTATGTCAAGGGTGGCCTGCAGGTCGTTGCTGAGGAAGGTCATGTCGCTGGTGTCGGGGACGAAATAGTTAGGGTTGTAGAGTATCTCTCCGTGGGGTTGCTGCACCAGGCGGCCGTAGGTGAGGCCTGCGCCCAGCAGCATGCCACCCCAAGGGTCGCGGAAGTGTACCATCAGTGGTATGTCGATATAATTGAGCGTCAGTGACATGCTGTAGGGGTCTCCGGTGCCATTGTAGGAGCCTCGCTGTGTATAGGTGGCTTCGACGCTGAGATTCCAGGTGGCATCTTTGTCGAGTCCAACGATAGCGCCGACACCTCCGGTGAAGCCCCACTGGCTGTAGCTTTTCAATTCGTCACCCTCAATTTGCGACAACGTAGCACCGCCCAATACCATACCATGGATGCGCTGTGCCTGCACCAAGGTGAGAGGTGAGGATAGAAAGATGAAAAATGAAAAAAGTGTGGTTATGTAGATTGTTTTTTTCATTTGGCTTGATTGATTAACTGTTGTCAGCTTACAGGTTTTTCCAATTTCTCAGCACGATGGCTGCGTCGGTCGATGTCTTGTAGTGCCGCATGTAGCGCAACAGAAGTCGTTCGCGTGTAGACTCTGTGGGGGTGTTGAAAAGGTCGGCGGGAGAAAATATGCCGTTGCGGCCGGTGTATCCTACCCAGCTGCGGCGCCCTGCAAGCACCGTCAGGCAGTGGCCGAAATAGGATTTTTTGCGTTTCTGAAACCAGAATAGCAGGGGCGATAGCAGCAGCGCCAGCAGGGCGGTGCCGATGTCGAACATCCGTTTGTTGCGTCGGCAGCTTTCGGTGCTGATGGTGTCGAGGCTGTCGAGGTAGAGGGCGTCGCTCGAGAGTATGCTGTTACTTCCGATGATATAGTCGCCTTCTGCGGGGGCTATCTTGTATTCCACACCCGTAGTCTTCAGTCCCGCCATGAGGTCGATGATTTGGGGCAGGTCGATATTGGCGCCGCAGAAAATCACCTCGTTGACATGTTCGATGCGGATGAGGTCCTGCAGGTGTTGTGTGTCGAGAGAAGAATGATGGGTGATGAGGGATGTACTGTGAGGGGCTAGGGTTCTGTAGAGTGTGCTGACGCGGGAGGTCTCCTGGTCGCTACCCACGATGAGTGTCTTGCATTTGCCGGTACCCTTCATCCCTTTGGCTCCTTTGGTGAGCACAACGCGGATGAGCAGGGTGGAGGCGAGGGTCCACAAGGATCCTGTGAGCAACAGCATGCGCGAGTAGCGTTGCCCTTCATCAAGTAGCGAGTAGAATGCCAGCAGTAGCAGCAGTCCTAGTCCCATGCCTTTGGCTATGCGAAGGGGCCGTACGGGTTTGTCGTAGCCTCCCTGCAACCAGCTGCAAACCATGAGTATCACTATGTACAGCGGTATCACTACCAGCGTGTACTCCCGTGGGTAGTAGTCGATGTTGTTGGCCCAGAGCGATGCCCACAGTTGCTTCAGCAGTACAAAGCCGCCATAGGCTACGCCGAAGTCGAGCAGAGGCAGCGCCAGCCGGTTGGCGATGCGGTGTAACCACGCCATGCTGGCGCGCAGCCAGATGGCAAGGTGCAGCAGCGCGTTGAACAACTGTGCATTGCTACCGCTGAAATAGCGCTTCACGAATATCGACATGGCGTTGTAGAAGGTGTAGACGTAGTTCATCGACCCCTTCTTGGTGCTCTCGCCTTTGTAGTGGATGATGTGGGTCTTGGGATAGTAGTAGTTCTTCCATCCTGCCAGCCGTATGCGCCACGAGAAGTCGATGTCCTCGCCGTACATGAAATAGCTCTCGTCGAGGCCGCCAATCTGGTCGTATACCTCGCGACAGAACATCAGGAAGGCTCCTGGCATAATATCAATCTCGCCCACCTCGTCTTCCGACAGATGTCCTATGTAGTAGGCTGCGATGCGGCGCGAGTGGGGGAAGAGTTTTATCAATCCCGAGATTTTGTAGAACGAGGCCTCGGGCGAGGGAAATCCGCGTTTGCTCTCTCGGAGGTAGTTGCCGTCGCCGTCGACCATCTTCACTGTCAAGCCGCCACAGTCGGCGTGCTCGCGCATGAAGTCCACACACTTCACGAAGGTGTCGGGCTCCACGATGGTGTCGGGGTTGAGGAGCAGCAAGCCATCGCCCGTACTGCGGGCGATGGCTTGGTTGTTGGCTTTTGCGAAGCCTACGTTCTCGTGGTTCTCTATCACGTGGACCTGTGGGAAGTCTTTCTTCACCATCTCCACGCTGCCGTCAACAGAGTCGTTGTCAACCACCCACACGTCGAGTTCTAGTTTCTCGCCGTCTGCCAGGGTCTGTTCCGACCCCAGTACCGACGCCAAGCACTGCTTCAAGAAGTACTTGACGTTGTAATTGACAATGATTATTGACAGCTTCACCTCTTATTTTTTCTTGGCTTTTTTCTTCCCAGCGGCGCCGATGATGTCCATGGCTTTGTCGAGCGTCAACTTCAGCGGGTCGACATCCTTGGCCAGACGGAAGTTCTCGCCCTTGTAGGTCAGGTAGGGACCGAAGCGGCCGATATTGCTCACCACGGCCTCGCCGTCGTGTACGCCAATCTCGTGCGGGAAGTTCTTCTTCAATTCTTCTTTCTTTTCTTCGGCTTCGCGTTTGGTCTTGATGATTTCGATGCAACGCTCCAGGTCTACATCGTACGGATCGTCGTTCTTGCCCAGCGAGTAGAACTTGTTGTTGTGACGCACGTAGGGGCCAAACTTGCCGATGCTCACCACCACCTCTTTCTCCTCGAAATTACCTATGGTTCTGGGCAGGGCGAAGAGACTCAGGGCTTCCTCGAGGGTGATGGTTTCGATGCTTTGTCCCTTCTTCATGCTGGCGAACAAGGGTTTTTCGTCGGTGTTGGTCTCGCCAATCTGCACCAGGGTGCCATAGCGGCCAATCTTGGCATATACGTTCTTGCCGCTCTTGGGATCTACACCCAGCAGGCGGCTGCCGGTGGTGCGCTGGCTGTTCTGCTGCGTCTGACGAATGTTCTTATGGAACGGCACATAGAAACGGTCGATGACTTTGCGCCACTCCTTCTTGCCGGCGGCAATCTCGTCGAAGTCTTTCTCCACCGTGGCGGTGAAGTTGTAGTCCATGATGTTCGAGAAGTGGTCCATCAGGAAGTCATTCACGACGCATCCGATGTCGGTGGGGAACAGCTTGCCTTTCTCGGCATAGCCCTTCTCGACGCGCTCGGTACGTGCAATCTGGCCTTCCTTGAGGGTCAGTACGGCGCAGTTGTGCTGCTCGCCTTCGCGGTCCTCTTTCATCACATATTCGCGCTTGAGGATGGTGCTGATGGTGGGGGCGTAGGTCGACGGACGGCCGATGCCCAGGTCTTCGAGCTTCTTCACGAGGCTGGCCTCGGTGTAGCGCGGAGGATGCTGCGTGTAGTGCTCGGCGGCCTCGCAGTTCTCCATGGCCAGCAGGGTGCCTTCCGGCAGACGGGGCAGCATCTTCTCACCACCCTCAGGCTCCTCGTCGTCGGTGCTCTCTAGGTACACCTTGAGGAAGCCGTCGAACTTCACCTGTTCGCCCGAGCACTGGAAGTGATTGTTGCTGGCAGCCCCGCTGATGGCTATCTCCATCTCTGTCTTCTCAATCTCGGCATCGGCCATCTGGCTGGCTACGGTGCGTTTCCAGATGAGCTCGTAGAGACGGCGCTGGGCGCTCTCGGCGTTGATGCTCTGGGCCGTGAGGTCGGTGGGACGGATAGCCTCGTGGGCCTCCTGGGCACCCTTGGTCTTGGTCTGGTAGCGGCGAGTCTTCACGTATTCCTCACCATATTGCGAAAGGATCTCCTTCTTGGCCATGCTCAGCGCCAGATCGCTCAGGTTGACACTGTCGGTACGCATATAGGTGATATATCCACTCTCATAGAGTTGCTGTGCCACCTGCATGGTGCGTGCCACGCTGAAGCCCAGCTTACGGCTGGCTTCCTGCTGCAGCGTCGAGGTGGTGAAGGGAGGTGCCGGCGTGCGGTGTGCCGGTTTGGTCTCGATGCGGTTTACCTTGAAGTTGGCGCCTACAATGCTCTCCAGGAAAGCTTTGGCCTCGGCCTCGGTCTCGAAGTGGCGGTTCAACTCGGCGCTCAGCATCTTGGAGCTCTCCACGGGGTGGAACTGTGCCAACACGCGGAAGTAGGGTTTGCTTTCAAAGTCCTTGATCTCGTTCTCGCGCTCCACGATGAGGCGCACTGCCACGCTCTGCACGCGGCCGGCACTCAGTGCGGGCTTGATTTTGCTCCACAGGATGGGGCTGATCTCGTAGCCCACCAAGCGGTCGAGTACGCGGCGCGCCTGCTGTGCGTCGACGAGGTTCATGTCGATGCCGCGCGGATTCTCGATGGCATGGAGAATGGCGGTCTTGGTGATTTCGTTGAAGACAATACGTTGGGTCGTCGCGGGGTCGAGCTTCAACGTCTCTTGCAGATGCCATGCAATGGCTTCTCCCTCGCGGTCCTCATCGGACGCCAGCCACACCTTGTCGGCGCTCTTGGCGGCTTTCTGGAGCTCGCTCACCAGACTCCGTTTCTCCTCGCTGATGAGGTACTGGGGCTCGTAGTCGTTCTCCACGTCGATGCTCATCTCCTTCTTCGCCAGGTCACGGATATGGCCGTAGCTCGACTTCACCGTGTAGTCCTTGCCAAGGAACTTCTCAATGGTTTTCGCCTTCGCAGGCGACTCAACAATAACAAGATTCTTCATATAGTGGTATTTTTTTTATTCTCATTCATCACTCCTCATTCAACACTTATCATTGCCCCAATAACGTTATTATATTTTATTTATTGTTTTGACTCGAAAAAAAACTTTTCGACTACCCATTCCCAGGGTATCTTTCGATTTTTTTTGTCGCGCGTATAATAATTTCGCGTGGGCGTCGTTACATATATTTGACCGACAATACGAATCATTATAAACAAGCAGTCTATGAATATACATATCGTTCAGCACGACGTCTTTACCAACCGTCCAGAGGAGAATCTGCAGTGGATTCTCGACGAACTCGACAGCCCTTCCTCGCGCGAAGCTTTGCTCACCGTCTTCCCGGCATGCACGCTCTGCGGCTCGCCACTTTTCGCCTCGGCAGGCTATACCGACCTGCAGAAACGCGCCCAGGCGGCGCTGCAAGAACTTGTGGCCCGCTCCGAGCACCGCGCCTTCCTCGTGGGTTTACCTCTACAGATACAGGACAAGGGACTCTGCAATGCCATCGTCTTCGTGCAGAACTGCGCTATCCGCGCCATCGTCACCAAGAAATATCTCGCGCCTGACGAGCAGCGCTGCTTCGTACGTGGCGAGGGCGTGCAAGTTATCCAATTCCATGACCAGCGCATCGCCATAGGTTTCTACGAGGATCTCAAGGAACTCTCGAAAGGCCATGTGGAACAGCCCGACCTGATTATCTGCTGTGGATGCAATGTGTTCGACTATCAGAAGCCTTACCGCACGCGCTATCGCATGACCAAGATTGTCGAGGCCTTGAATGCTGGCTTGGTCTATGTGAACCGCACGGGCGGCGAGGGTAGCTTCCTTTTCGCTGGAGGCAGCCTGGCAATGAATGCTGCCGGCGGCGTGTTGATGCAGCTGCCTTATTTCGAGACTGCCTGCCAGACCGTCGATATGCAGCAGATTGAAGAGATCGACGACGAAAAGCCCGAGGCAGTGGAACTGGTCTACAAGGCCTTGGTGGTCGGCATCCACGACTATTTCCATAAGAATGGTATCAAGCGCGCTGTGCTGGGACTCAGCGGTGGCATCGACTCGGCTTTGGTGGCTACACTGGCGGTCGACGCCCTCGGTGCCGAGAATGTACATGGCTTGCTGATGCCCAGCCAGTACTCGACCGACCACTCGGTGCGCGACGCCGAGGAACTGGCGCACAACCTCGGCATGGGGTACGACATCGTGCCTATCCGACCCATCTTCGACCAGCTGCGCGAGAGCATGAAGCCTGTCTTCGGCGACCGCGCCGAGGATGTCACGGAGGAGAATATGCAGGCCCGCGTGCGTGGCACGCTGGTGATGTCCTATGCCAACAAGTTCGGTGCCATGGCGCTGAACACCACCAACCGCTCAGAGGCGGCCATGGGCTATGGCACCCTCTATGGCGACAGCTGTGGCGGCATGGCGGTCATCGGCGACCTCTACAAGACTGAGGTCTACCAGCTCAGCGAGTGGATCAATAGAGACGGTATCCGCATCCCGCAGAACACTATCGACAAGGCTCCCAGCGCCGAGCTGCGTCCCGGACAGAAAGACAGCGACTCGCTGCCCGACTACGACACCCTCGACGCCGTGCTCAACCTCTACCTCGACGAGTCGATGTGCGAGGAGGAGATTGTGGCCGAGGGCTATGACCGCGACACGGTGCAGATGGTCATCCGCAAGGTGGCGCAGAACGAGTGGAAACGCCTCCAGTTCCCCCCGCAGCTCAAGGTGAGCCCCGTCAGCTTCGGCCTCGACCGCCGCTGGCCCATCAGCTAAGAGATAATAGTTAAGAGATAAAAGTTTATAGTTATGAAAAAAATATTGATTGTTGCGGCGATAGTTTCAATTTTCAATTTTCAATTTTCAATTTGTTCGGCCCAGATGCAGGCCGTGTTCGGCTATAGCACCTTCTATATCCCGAAGACGGGTATGCCTTATGTGGAGACCTACCTGTCGTTCGACGCCTGGACCATGGATTTCCATCAACAGGAAGACGGGAAATACCGTGCCACTGCCGAGGTACTGACACTCCTCAAACAGGGCGACTCGGTGTGCTATTTTAAGAAATACGACCTTAACAGTCCTTCGGTGTCGTCGCTCGACGAACTGAACTTCAGTTTCCTGGATGTGCAGCGCTTCTCGGTGAGAAACGGCATCTACGACCTCGAGATTACGCTTAAGGACAAAGGCAGCGACCGGCCGTCGGCTACGGTGGTAGAGAAGTTGGTGGTGAACTACGACGGCAAGCATCCCACCATGTCGAACGTGCAGCTGATGTCGTCGGTGAAGCCCACGACGAAAGAGAATATCCTCTCGCGCGGCGGCTACGACATGGAGCCCTATGTGAGCGACTTCTTCCCTCAGCAGGTGGAGCAACTCAAATACTACTATGAGGTCTATGACATCGACAAGGAGGTGGGCAACAATCAGTTCCTCGCCCTGTCCTATATAGAGCAGGCCGAGACGGGCACCCGCTTCCAAGCGGTACAGCATGTGAGCCGTAAGAACAGCTCCTCGATGTTGCCGGTCTACGAGAGCATGGATATCAAAGCACTGCCCTCGGGCAATTACAACCTCGTGGTGGAGCTGCGCAACAGCAAAAACCAGCTGATGCTCTATAGAAAAGTGCCTTTCTTCCGCTCCAATCCCAGCGTCGATGGGCTGGATATAAGCGATTTCGCCAATACCTTTGTGGGTTCCTTGAACGACGAGGACCAGCTGAATACATACCTCGACGCGCTCTATCCCATCGCGTCGGAACGTGAGAAGACGGTCTCCCGCGACCTTATCAAGCGCCCCGGCATCGAGGAGAAGCAGGCCTTCCTCTACCGTTTCTGGCAGGAGCGCTACCCGCTTAATGCCGAGGCGGAGTGGCTGGAGTATAAGAAGCGTATCGATTATGTGCAGGCCACATTCAGCTATCCCAAGACCCAGGGCATCCATACCGACCGCGGCCGTATCTATCTGAAATATGGTCCGCCGGACTTTGTACGCGACGAGAAGAACTTCGTCTCGGCACCTGCCCGCAAGGTGTCGTCGACCTTCAACAGCTTGGAGGAGACTCCTTATGGCAAGACGGGCAACGAGGAGTCGCAGGGCCACGTGTTCTATCTGCCCTACCAGCTGTGGCGCTACAACAAACTCCCCAACGATGACCCCGAGCGTGTCTTCCTCTTCTGGGATGAGCATCGCAGCGGCTACTACACGTTGCTCAACAGCAACGTCCGTGGCGAGATACAGGAGGCCGGCTGGGAACGCCGTCTCTGCCGCAACCAACTCGACGAGAACGTCATCGGCGAGGTGGGTCTGCAGTTCGAGAGAGGATATTGATGAGAGTTTAGATTTTAGATTTATGATTTAAGAGTTTAGAGTTGTTTCTCCTGTCGGATATAGTATACCTGATTGCCTACCGCTTGCTGGGCTACCGCAAGAAGGTGGTGCGACGCAACCTGGCGGCGGCTTTCCCCGAGAAGGACGAGTCCGAGCGGCTACGCATAGAGCGTCGCTTCTACCGTCACCTGTGCGACCTGCTGGTGGAGGGCGTCTACAACCTCTTCGCCTCGCCACGGGCGGTGATGAGACGCTACCGCGTGGTGAACCGCCAGCTGGTCAACCGATACTTCGAGCAGGGACAGACGGTGATACTCATGTCGGCCCACTACAACAACTGGGAGTATATGGTGACATCGCTCAATATGCAACTCTTCCACCATGGCATCGGCGTGGGGATGCCGTTGGGCAACAAACGGCTGGAGCCTTTCGTCTTCCGTCGCCGCACCCGCTTCGGCACCGAGGTGGTGTACAGCAAGAATGTGCGCCAGGTCGTCGACTTCTATGACCGCTACCATGTGCCTTGCGCCTTGATGATGCTCAGCGACCAGTCGCCGGCACATGTCAACAAGTGCTACTGGACAAAGTTCCTCAACCAGGAGACGGCTTTCATCTACGGCGCCGAGAACTTCGCCCGCAAATACAACTACCCTGTGCTTTACTATCGCGTCGACAAGGTGCGCCGCGGCCGCTACACGGTGACCTTCAGCCTCCTCTGTGATAAACCGCAGGAGGTGCCGCAATATACTATCGTGGAGAGTTATGTGCGTCAGCTCGAGGCCGACATCAAGGCCAAGCCCGAGTACTGGCTCTGGAGCCACCGCCGCTGGAAACTGAAACGAGAAGATAATAGCAAAAAATAGCCCTATCAACGTATCAACCTATCAACCCATCAACCTATGAAACATGTTGCTGTCGTAATACTGAACTGGAATGGACGCACGATGCTGGAACGCTTCCTGCCGTCCGTCATGCGCTACTCTTTACTGGACCAGGGTGCCGAGGCCGGATGGCAGGTGCCTCATGAGGCCGAGATGGAGCTCTCCTCCGAGGTGGTGGTGGCCGACAATGGCTCGACCGATGACTCTCTGGCGTTCCTCAGGGACAACTACCCCTCAGTACGACTGATAGAACTGGACCGCAACTACGGCTTCGCCGAAGGCTACAACAAAGCTTTGGCACAGGTGGAGGCCGACTACTATGTGCTGCTCAACAGCGATGTGGAGTGCACGCCGCACTGGATACAGCCTGTGGTTGCCATGATGGAGCGCGAGGAGAACGTGGCTATTGCCCAACCCAAGCTGCTGATGTTCGACCGCAAGAATACTTTCGAATATGCCGGTGGCGCCGGCGGCTTTATCGACAGCTTCGGCTATCCTTTCTGCCGCGGACGTCTCTTCTCGACGATGGAGACCGACCACGGCCAGTATGAAGACGAATGCGATATCTTCTGGGCCTCCGGTGCTGCAATGTTCGTCAAGGCGAAGGTCTTCCACGAACTCGGCGGCCTCGACGGCGACTTCTTCGCCCACATGGAGGAGATAGATTTTTGCTGGAGGGCCAAGAATGCCGGCTATGAGGTGCGTTATACCCCTCGTTCGATGGTCTTCCATGTCGGCGGCGGCACGCTGCCCAAGAGTTCGCCCTTCAAGACACGTCTCAATTTCCGCAACAACCTCGCCATGCTCTATAAGAACCTGCCCGACGGCAGGCTGCAGCATGTGCTGCGTTGCCGCATGGTGCTCGACTGGGTGGCGGCGCTGAAGTTCCTCCTGCAGGGCCATTGGGGCGAGTTCAATGCAGTGTACAACGCCCACCGCGAGTTCCGCGACCAGCGCCTGCAGCTGCGCGAGAAACGTCAGGCACTGAAACAAAAAACAGTCGCCGGCGTATACCAACGACTGCTTCTGGCGGACTATTATCTGCGCTGCCGCAAGACCTTTATGAGCCTCGGTGGCAGCTTCAGCAAATAGTTTTTATTCCTCTTTCTTGCCCTTCACATTCTTATACTCCTCGTTCAACCCTTCGAGGATTTCCTTGGTGATGTCCATGCAGGAATCCATGTAGAGGGTGGGGGAGTTCTCGAAGGTTTTTCTAAGGATGATGTCGAACTGCTGGTTCTGCTCGTTGTACTCACGCACGAAGGCGAAGATGGCCTTGAGCAGTTTGGTGTTTTCGGTAATCTGACGCTCCATGATTTTGGCCGTGAGCTCCTGCTCGAGGGTGGCCATGCGCTCGGCGCGCTGCTTTAACTCGGCCTCTTTGGCCTGCTGCTGGCTGAGGGTCATGTTGGAGCCGTTCTTCAGGTAGTCCTGATAGTCCTTCTGGAACTTCTCCATCTGCTGTTTGCCATACTGCTCCTGCTGGTTCTTGTAGGTCAGCAGTTCGGCCTCGAGGTCTTTGGCATACTGGTAGTTGGCCAGCAGCGTGTCGGTGTCGACATAGGCAATCTTCAGACCGCCTTCTTTCACCACAGGGGCTTTGGCGTTGGCGTTGACTTTGCTGCCGCCGTTATTGCCGGTGAAATGGAGAATGTAAATGCCTACCAGGCCGAGCAGCAACACGGCGTTGCAGGCGAGAAGAATCTTGTTGAATTTGTTATTTTCCATAATCTTTTTTATCTTTTTTGTAGTTAAAGAAGTTAAAGAAGTTTTTCGCTAATTCTATTTGTTTCAGCGGTGCTCAAGGCCCTAAAGGGCAGTTCGCTCGCTAGAAGTTAAAGCCAAATGTGCAAGACGGTACTATTGGCTTTAACTACTTTAACTACCTTTAACTACTTTAACTACCATTATTAATTAACTTTCAATTTCTCAATGGCTCTCTCCACACGGCGGATGGTCTCTTCTTTGCCGATAGTGAGGATGAGCGTAATCATGTCGGGACCCACGGTGCGGCCCACCACGGCGATGCGCAGCGAGTTCATCACCTTGCCGGTGTTCAGGCCGTTGGCGGCGATGTAGTCGTCGAGCAGGGCTTTGTGGATGGCGTCGTGCTCGAAGGGTACGGTATTCAGTATCTCGATGACCTTGGCCATGTGGATGTGCATGTCGGGAGTCCAGCGTTTGGCCACATCTTTCTCGTTGTATTCTGTCGGGGCTGCGAAGAAGTAGCAGCAGGTATCCCACAGCTCGCTGGGGAAGGTGATGCGCTCCTTCATCATGCCGGCCACCTTCACCACATACTCGCGGCTTGCGGTTATCCCGCGGGCATCCAGCTCTTTCTGCAGCATATCGGCCACCGCCTCGTCGCTGAGCATCTGGAAGTATTCGTGCTGGAACCACTTGGCCTTGTCAAGGTTGAACTTGGCGCCGTTCTTGCTGATATGCTCCACGTTGAAGAGCTTGATCAGTTCGTCCATCGTCATGATTTCTTGTTCGGTGCCGGGATTCCATCCCATCAATGCCAGCATGTTGACCACGGCATGGGGCAGGTAGCCCTGCTCGCGGTAGCCGCTGCTGATCTCGCCGCTCTTGGGGTCGTGCCACTCGAGGGGGAACACGGGGAAGCCCAGACGGTCGCCGTCGCGCTTGCTGAGTTTGCCGTTGCCCTCGGGCTTGAGGAGCAGGGGCAGGTGGGCGAAGCGCGGCATGGTGTCCTCCCAGCCGAAGGCCTTATACAACATCACGTGCAGCGGGGCACTCGGCAGCCACTCCTCGCCACGGATGACATGGGTGATCTCCATGGTGTGGTCGTCGACGATATTGGCCAGGTGGTAGGTGGGCATGCCGTCGGATTTGAACAGCACCTTGTCGTCGAGCAGACGGCTGTTCATCGTCACATCGCCGCGAATCATGTCGTGGACGGTGATGTCGATGTTATCGGGGAACTGGAAACGTACCACGTAGGGCTCGCCGGCGTCGATGCGGCGCTGCGCCTCCTCCATGCCGAGGCTCAGGCTGTTCTCCATCTGCATACGGGTGTTGCAGTCGTACTGGAAGGTTTTCTTCTGCGCCTCAAATTCTTTGCGCTTGGCCTCGAGGGCTTCGGGCTTGTCGAAGGCGTAGTAGGCCCAGCCGTCACGGATAAGCTGCTCGGCATACTGGCGGTACATGGGCTTGCGGTCGCTCTGGCGGTAGGGACCGAAGGGACCACCGAGGTGGACACCCTCGTCAAACTCGATGCCCAGCCAGTCGAGAGCCTCGATGATGTATTGTTCGGCACCCGGCACGAAGCGGGTCTGGTCGGTGTCTTCGATGCGGAGAATCATCTTGCCGCCGTTCTGGCGGGCGAAGAGGTAGTTGTAGAGGGCGGTACGCACGCCGCCGATGTGGAGGGGCCCCGTAGGACTGGGGGCGAATCTTACTCTTACCATTATTTTTGTTATTTACCTATAGCTCCTAACTCGTAGCTCAGCGAGAGCATGTAGGAGAAATTGTTTCCGTTGGGGATTTTGATGTTGATATTTTCACCGCTCTGGTTGTTGTCGATGATGCGCAGGATGTCGTCGCCTTCCGAGGTGGCCAGGAAGCCACGGTCGATATAAAGAGAGAGTGTGTAGGGACCATGCTCATAGCTGAGACCTAGGATGAGGTCGACATCGAAGCGGTTGATATGGTTGAAGACTTGGCGGTCTTCGTCGCTGCCGTTGACCTGCACGTCGTAGTTGGCCGAATGCGAGGCTACACCGGGGGTGACACGCCTGTCGCCATAGGCGCCGAAGAGGCCGAAGCTGATGGCGGGGCCTACAAAGACACCCACCACATGTCCCGCGGAGCGGATGGGCAGCTCATAGTGCACACAGGCCAGGATGGGCAGCTGCAGGTAGTAGGCGTGGTAGTAGCCCTCGCGGTGCATCAGGCTGGCGCCATTCTCGAGCACCTCCTCGAAGTTGCCGCCCTTGCGCGTCAGACTCAGGCCGCTCTGCAGGAAGAAGGTCTCCTCGAGGACACTCTTGCTCTTGGCGAAGGTGTAGTTGATGTAGCCGCCGACGGTGGCGCCCAGGATGGGCGAGGAGGCCGACAGGTCGTCGTCGATGGTCGCCAGACCAAAGCCTGCCTTCACACCATAGCCGCCGAACTGAGCCTGGCAAATTGAAAATTGAAAAATGAAAATTGAAAATAAGGCTGACGCCAAAATTATCTTTTTCATATAATTCCTAATTCTTATTTTCCCCCCACCCCTTCATCCCCTCCCTGCAGGGAGGGGACGGGGGAGGGGGTAGTTGTTATAATTTTCTCAAAATAAAGTCCGTCATCAGCTGGTAGAGGTTCAGGCGGGTGCGGCCGGTGTTGTCGTAGATGGAGTGGTTCTTGTTGGGGTAGATGCGGAACTCGAACTGCTTGCCGGCATTCTCCAGCTTCTCCACCATCTCGGCACTGTTCTGGAAGTGCACGTTGTCGTCGCCGGTGCCGTGGATGAGCAGGTAGTTGCCCTTCAGACGCTCGGCGAAGTTGAGCGGCGAGTTGTCGTCGTAGCCTTTGGCGTTCTGCTGCGGCAGGCCCAGGTAGCGCTCGGTGTAGATGTTGTCGTAGTAGCGCCAGTTCATCACCGGGGCCACGGCGATGGCCATCTTGAAGACGTCGTTGCCCTTCAGCAGGCTGAGCGTCGAGAGGTAGCCGCCGAAGCTCCAGCCCCAGATGCCGATGCGGTCTTTGTCGACCCAGCTCTGCTGGCCCAACCAGCGGGCGGCCTCGATGGCGTCCTCGCACTCCATGCGGCCCATGTCGCCGTAGGTCTGTTTCTTGAACTGCGCTCCGCGTCCGCCGGTGCCTCGTCCGTCGAAGCAGAAGACCACATAGCCCTTCTGCGCCAGCATGTGGTACCAGTAGTAGTCGCTGTAGCCGTAGCTGTCGCTAACCTGCTGGTTGCCGGGACCGCCGTAGACGTAGATGAGCACGGGGTAGCGCTTGTTCTTGTCGAAGTTCTTGGGCTTGATGGTGTAATAGTTGAGCTGTGTACCGATGGAGGTGGTGAAAGAACCAAACGTTTTGCGGTAGGTCTCATATTCAGCCTTCATCTTCCTGTTCAGTTCCTGGTTGTATTCTAGTACTTTGATGAGTTTGCCCTTGGCATCGTGCAGCGTGTAGAGGGGTGCATCGTTTGCTGTGCTGAAGGTACGGATATAGTATTTGCAGCCGTTGCTGAAGGTGGCGTTGTAGGTACCCAGCACGTACCGGTCTTCGGTGTTCTTGACATTGCGGGTCACGTCGTTGAGGCACTGCTTCTTCTTGCCGTCGAAGCCGATGACGAAGAGGCTCTTCTGGGTGGGATGGTGCTCGCGGCTGGTGTAATAGAGGCGCTGGTTCTTGACGTCGACGCCTGCCACCTCGCACACCTCCCACTCGCCGGTGGTCACCTGCTTGATGAGCTTGCCGTCCATGCCGTAGAGGTAGATGTGGCGGTAGCCGTCGCGCTCGCTGGTGATGAGCATCTGCTGCTGCGCTTTCTTGCCTTTGCCCACGGTGATGAACTGCCAGGTGTCAGGAACCTCGACGTAGGCTTTGTCCTGCTCTTCGTAAATGGTGTGCAGCAGGATACCCTCATCGGCCAGTATCTCCATGTGGTTCTGCAGGCGGTTCATGCGCATGAAAACCAGCGTGCCGTCAGGAGCCCACTGGAAGCGGGGAATGTACTCCCAATCCTTCTTGTCGGTGGAGGCGCAGCGGTCGGTCTTGTTGTCGTCGAGGCTGTAGGTCCACAGCTCCACGTGGCTGTTGTCCTCGCCGGCCTTGGGGTATTTGTACTTGTAGTCCTCGGGATAGAGGGCACCCCACATCTGCATGTTGTACTCTTTCACCTTCGATTCGTCGAAGCGCAGGTAGGCAATCTTCTTCGAGTCGGGGCTCCACTGGAAGCCCTGCGTGATGGCGAACTCCTCCTCGTACACCCAATCGGTGGTGCCGTTGATAATCTCGTTCACACGGCCGTCGGTGGTGATGGCGTGCTCCTCCAGGGTGGCGAGGTCCATCCAGTAGAGGTTGTTGTCGCGCACAAAGGCCACTTTCGTGCCGTCGGGACTCAGCGTCGTCAGGCGCTGTTTGCCGTTGTTGCTAATCTTCGTAAAGGTCTTGCTCTGAACGTCGTAGAGGTAGTAGTCGCTCACGCCGCTGTGGCGGTAGATGGGTTCAAAGCCGCTGCTGAGCAGTATCTTCTGCTCGTCCTTGCTGAACTCGTAGCCTTCCATCGGGGGCAGGGGCTTGGCTTTCTTCTTCATGTCGGGGGCGTTGAAGAGGCACACGTCGGCAACCTTCTCGCCCGTGGCGTAGCTGTACTTGGCTATGCCCGTACGGGTCATGGTGCAGTAGTGCTCACCGTCGGCCATCGAGCGGATGCCGTAGACGCCCTTTGCACGGAAAGTACCCTTGGTCCAGATATCCTCCAGGGTGATATTCTTCGTTTGTGCCATGGAGGCACCCATGCTACCGATCATTGCAAATGTCAATATAACAAGCAGTTTTCTCATATCTGATAGTTTGTTTTTATATATATTCAAAAATGCAAATATACAAATTTTTTTTATATTGCGAAAAAAAGCTGCTACCCGCTAACCCTAGTCAACTATCTATTTTCTTCGTTTGATATATGACAGTTTAACGTTCGTTTTTCGATATAAAACGTTAAACGAACGTTAAACGAACGTTAAACAGATGACCATATATACTCCTTGATGGAAGGAAAACCTCACTCCGATGGCGGCGACTATTTTCTAAAATTTTGTTTTTGGGGGATAATATTTTATCTTTTTCCGCGTTTCTGACTATATGAACCATGGAAAAAATATCTGTAAGGAACTCAAGGCGGTACGTCGCCGTATCGCCGAGGAGAACGGCATAGAACTAGAAATTCCGGAGTGCACCTACCAGGGGCCCTGCAAGGGCACCTGCCCGAGATGCGAGAGCGAGGTGCGCTACCTCGAGAACGCCTTGGCCCAGAAGATACGTATGGGCAAGGTGGCCACGGTGGCAGGTCTGGCGCTGACGCTGGGTGTCACCGGCAGTGCCGCTGCGCAAAGCACTGAGACCGAAAAACTACCGCCATCGCACGAGCGGCATGTGGACGAGTGCGAGGTGACGGGCGTGGTGGTCGACGAGAGAACCCACGAGCCGATACCGTATGCAGAGGTGATGCTCTATAAGGACACCACGAAGGCCATGGTGGTGCAGATCGACTTCGACGGCCGTTACCGCTTCTCTGTCCAGAAAGGGAATTATACACTGGTAGTTCGATTTATGGGATATAATGAATACCGTCGCGATGTGAGGGTGCGAAGGAGCGTGGAACAGTGTGTTATGGAATTGACTTACAGTCCTAACACTTGTAACATTTTCGATTTTCCTAAGGTGGATACAGTGGGACTGGAGACATCTATGATGGGACTTGTGGCGGTGGCGTTCGAAACCAAGGGCACTGTGGTGGACCTCAAGACCAAGGAGCCTCTGCCATTTGTCAATGTCATAGTTAAGGAGGACGGAAAGGTGGTGACTGGAACTAGCACCGATTTCGACGGAAACTTCAAGCTAGCGCTGGGGGAAGGTGAATATGAGTTCTTTTTTTCGACTGTCGGCTATGCCCAGAAGAGTTTTCCTGTGAAGGTGCCTGGCGATATGCCGTTCGAGGTTATCGAACTAGAAAGCAAGGACGTTGTAGATATGATAATGGGTATATTGGATTACAAGGAGCCGCTGATTGACGTCGGGGCACCGGGTGTGACCTCCAGCCCTGAGATAGAGGGAGTGCAACTGCGGATACAATACTAAAAGAAAACCCCTACGGGGTATAATCGTTCTGCTTTTGGCGTTTTGCTATTAATAGAAAACCCCTACGGGGTATTTCCTCGTAGGGGCTTATACGCCGTTAGGCGTTTTCTTTTAATAGATATTTTCGCCCTCTCGTATATTTCATACCCCGTTAGGGGTTTTCTTTCAATTAAAAATTATGATTTTTGGGGGCAATATTTTATCTTCTTTCGCGTTTCTAACAATATGAACCATGGAAAAAATATCTGTAAGGAACTCAAGGCGGTACGTCGCCGTATCGCCGAGGAGAATGGCATAGAACTTGAAATTCCGGAGTGCACCTACCAAGGTCCCTGCAAGGGCACCTGCCCGAGATGCGAGAGCGAGGTGCGATACCTCGAGAACGCCTTGGCTCAGAAGATCCGCATGGGCAAGGTGGCCACGGTGGCTGGCCTGGCGCTGACGCTGGGCGTCAGCGCCAGCGCCGCTGCGCAAAGTACTATTTCTTCCAATCCAGCCGACACGGCCCGTGTTTGCCAGGAGCCGAGGCATTTCTGGGTTGAAGGAGTGGTGAGAGACGAGAAGACGGAGGAGCCTCTGCCGTTTGTCAATATCATAGTCAAGAAGGATGGAAAGATGGTGACTGGAGCTTACACAGATTTTGACGGCAACTTCAAGCTAGAGCTGGGGGAAGGTGAATATGAATTTACGATATCGTATGTTGGTTATGTCCAGAAGAGTTTTCCTGTGAAGGTGCCTAGCGATAAACCGCTTGATGCCATCGAGTTGGAATCCACAGGTCAGCCACTGGAGGGCATTCTCATCGAGGCTGACCCGAGGTCCCTAATAGAAATAGGTCCCGAGGGTGGCACCAACAACGAAATCCAAGGTGTCCCGCTGCGGATACAATATTAAAAGAAAACCCCTACGGGGTAAGTTCGTCTGTTTTTTGCGTGTTGCTATTAAAAGAAAACCCCTACGGGGTATTTCCTCGTAGGGGCTTATACGCCTTTAGGCGTTTTCTTTCAATAGCTGTTTTCGTCCGCTCTTAAATTCATTCCATTACCCCGTTAGGGGTTTTCTTTCAATCGCTAGCAGCAATTCATATCTTTGCAATGCGAACTCTTCGTCTCCAGCTCCAGGGTGCTGTGGTGGATGTTCATTCCGTCGAGGATCTCTTTCACGCGGTCGGTGACCTCCTCGAGCATCGTGGCGTCGGGGATGACGATGTGGCAGGTGAGTGCCGTCTCCGTCGTTGAGATGGCCCAGATATGCAGGTGGTGCACGTTGAGGACGCCATCGATGGCGGAGATGCTGTTTCGGATGTCGTCGACATCGAAGCCTTCGGGTACGGCGTCGGTGCTCATGCGGAGGCTTTCGCTCAGCAGGCTCCAGGTGGAGACGAGGATGACGACGGCGATGACGAGGCCGATGATGGGGTCGACAAGGGCCCAGCCTGTGAGGTTGATGACCACGCCGGAGACCACCACGCCGACGCTCACCAGCGTGTCGGCCAGCATGTGCAGGAAGGCTCCGCGGGTGTTGATGTCGTGCTGGTTCTGGCGGCTGAGGACCCAGGCGGTGACGCCGTTGATGACGATGCCCACGGCGGCAGTCCAGATGATAAGGGTTCCGTTGACCTCCGAGGGGGTGAAGAATTTCTCCACGCTCTCGACGATGATGGCGCCGACGGCGACGAGGAGGATGATGGCGTTGAGCAGCGAGATGAGCACCGAGGCCTTGCGGTGGCCATAGGTGAAGCGCTTGGTGGCGTGGCTTGAAGCCAGCTTGAGGGCCACCATGGCCAGGAGCAGCGAGAAGACATCGCTGAGGTTGTGGCCTGCGTCGGAGAGCAGGCCTAGCGAGTTGCCGATGAAGCCCGCGACGGCTTCGACGATGACGAAGGCCAGGTTGAGCGCCACAGCCACTATATAGATAGTAGACAGCTTCTCTATCGCGTGCGCGTGGTGGTGGAGATGTCCGTGGCCATGCTCGTGGTGGTCGTGGTGTTCATGATGCCCGTGTGCGAGGCAGTGTTCATGTTCTTCGTGATGGTTTTCGTGTATATGTTCCATAATTTTGTTTGTTTTTTTTGTTTTGATTGAGCTTTATTTTCAGTTTGCAAAATTACGAACTTTCTGAGGAACGGAACTATCACCAATGGTGGTGATGCTAGGTATGCAAAGCAAGCCGCCAGTGGTGTGGCGGCTTGCTGATAATGAATGTGTTGGCTACTCGTTGCGGTCGCGGCCGAACATTTGACCTATCCAGTTGCGGTTGAGGCGGGCGATGTTTTGACGCTTGATTTGCTTCGGACACTCGGCCTCGCAGGCGTAGGTGTTGGTGCAGGAGCCGAAGCCCAGCTCGTCCATCTTGCAGACCATCTTCCTGACGCGGTCCTGTGCTTCGGGACGTCCCTGGGGGAGCAATGCTAGATGGCTCACCTTGGCACCCACGAAGAGCATGGCGCTGGCGTTCTTACAGGCTGCCACACAGGCGCCACAGCCGATGCAGGCGGCGGCATCCATGGACTGGTCTGCCTTGTGCTTTGGAATGAGGATGTTGTTGGCGTCGGGCACGCCGCCGGTGGTGGCGCTGATATAGCCGCCGGCCTGGATGATCTTGTCGAAGGCCGTGCGGTCGACCACCAGGTCTTTGATGATGGGGAAGGCCTTGGCACGCCACGGCTCCACCCAGATCTCGTCGCCATCTTTGAAGTGGCGCATGTGGAGCTGGCAGGTGGTGACGCCGTCGTCGTTGCCGTGGGGACGGCCGTTGATGTAAAGGCCGCACATGCCGCAGATGCCCTCGCGGCAGTCGTTGTCGAAGCACACGGGGTGGGCGATGTGGTCGTTGATCAGCTTCTCGTTGAGCTGGTCGAGCATCTCGAGGAACGAGCAGTCGGCGCTGATGTTGTCGATGTCATAGGTCTCGAAGTGCCCTTTGGCGCGGGCGTTCTCCTGGCGCCAGATATGGAGTTTGAATTTCATCTTATCGAATGTGTTAATGTGTTAATGCGTTAATGTGTTAGTCTTTGCTTGCGTAAGCGATTCACGAATTTACGAATTCACAAATTCACGCATTATTTATAATTCCTCTTAACTATCTGAATATGCTCGTAGTTGAGCTCCTCTTTGTGCATCACTTCGGGGTTGTCGTGACCTTGGTACTCCCAGGCGGCGACGAACATGAAGTTGTCGTCGTCGCGGAGGGTCTCGCCATCCTCGGTCTGGTGCTCGACGCGGAAGTGGCCGCCGCAACTCTCCTCACGCTGTGTGGCGTCGGCGACGATGAGGCGTGCCAGCTCGAAGTAGTCCTCCAGGCGGTAGGCTTTCTCCAACTCGGGGTTCATCTCGACGCTCTTGCCGGGGATGAAGACATGCTGGTAGAAGTCGGCCTCGAGCTCGACGATCTTCTCGGCGGCGGTGGCCAGGCTTTCCTTGCTGCGGGCCATGCCGCAGTATTCCCACATGATGCGGCCGAGGGCCTTGTGGTAGTGGTCGACGGAGAATCCGGATTTTCCGGACTGCTCGGAGATATTCATCAGGCCATTGAGGCGCTCGCGCACAGCCTGCTCGGCTTCGTCGAACTCGGGGCCTTCGGCCTTGATCTTGCCGACGTAGATCTGGTCGGCGAGGTAGTTCTGGAGGGTGTAGGGGAGGACGAAGTAGCCGTCGGCGAGGCCCTGCATGAGGGCGCTGGCGCCGAGACGGTTGGCGCCGTGGTCGCTGAAGTTGGCCTCACCCGCGGCGAAGAGGCCGGGGATGGTGGTCTGCAGCTCGTAGTCGACCCAGAGGCCGCCCATGGTGTAGTGTACGGCGGGGTAGATCATCATCGGGTACTCATAGGGGTCCACGTCGACGATTTTCTGGTACATCTGGAAGAGGTTGCCGTATTTCTGCTCCACGACATCGCGGCCGAGGCGCTTGATGGCGTCGGCAAAATCGAGGTAGACGGCCAGACCCGTGGGGCCTACGCCGTAGCCGGCATCGCAGCGCTCCTTGGCGGCGCGGCTGGCGACGTCGCGCGGCACCAGGTTGCCGAAGGCGGGGTAGCGGCGCTCGAGGTAGTAGTCGCGGTCCTCCTCGGCGATGTCGAGGGCGCTCTTCTCGCCGCGGCGGATGGCTTCGGCATCCTCTTTCTTCTTGGGCACCCAGATGCGGCCGTCGTTACGCAGCGACTCGCTCATGAGGGTGAGCTTCGACTGGTAGTCGCCGTGGACGGGGATGCAGGTGGGGTGTATCTGCACGTAGCAGGGGTTGGCGAAGGCGGCACCGCGGCGGTGACACACCCAGGCGGCGCTGCCGTTGCTGTTCATGGCGTTGGTGGAGAGGTAGTAGACATTGCCGTAGCCACCGGTGGCCACCACGACGGCGTGGGCGGCATAGCGCTCCAGCTCGCCAGTGACGAGGTTTCTTACTATGATACCGCGGGCGCGGCCGTCCTTGATGACGAGGTCCATCATCTCGTGGCGCTCGTGCAACACCACGGTGCCACGGGCAATCTCGCGGCTCAGGGCGCCGTAGGCTCCCAGCAGCAGCTGCTGACCGGTCTGGCCGCGGGCGTAGAAGGTTCTGCTCACCTGGGCACCACCGAAGGAGCGGTTGTCCAGCAGGCCGCTGTAGTCGCGGGCGAAGGGCACGCCCTGGGCCACACACTGGTCGATGATGTCGCCGCTGACCTCGGCCAGACGGTAGACATTGGCCTCGCGGGCACGGTAGTCGCCACCCTTGATGGTGTCTTTGAAGAGGCGCTCCACGCTGTCGCCGTCATTCTGGTAGTTCTTGGCGGCATTGATACCGCCCTGGGCGGCGATGGAGTGGGCGCGGCGCGGCGAGTCCTGGATGCAGAAGATGTCCACATGGAATCCCAGGGCGCCGAGCGAGGCGGCGGCCGAGGCACCGGCCAGGCCGGTACCGACGACGATGATGTCGAGCTTGCGCTTGTTGGCGGGGTTCACCAGCTTCTGCGCGGCTTTATAATTGGTCCATTTCTGTGAAAGGGGACCTTCGGGTATCTTGGAGTCTAATTTCATTGCTTTAAGGTCTTTAAGGTCATTAAGGTCTTTAGGGTCTTTAAGGTCTTTAAGGACTTAAAGTCCGAAGTAGACCAGTATCGGCACCGAGGCGAAGCCGAGGACGATGATCCAGGTGTAGATCTTGCCGAGGGCTTCGATGATGGGGTTGTACTTGTAGTTGTTCAGGCCGAGGGTCTGGAAGACCGACGGGAAGGCGTGCATCAGGTGGAAGAAGATGATGACGAAGAAGACGAGGTAGCCGATGACGATATGCAGGTGGCTGAACTTGTCACGCGTCATGAAGTAGAAGTCGGGCTCCACGCCGCAGTCGGGGGCCTTCTCCTTGAGCATGGTGCGCTGGTCGTAGTTGAGGTGACGAATCCATTTGCCGTCCTCGCTGCGCTGACCCGTGGCGATGAGCTCGGCGACAGGCACGGCGGCGTGCAGCTTGTCGAGGTTGCCCTTCATTTCGGCCTGTTGCTCGGGAGTCATCTGGTCGGCAAACATGGCCATCTGGTTCTCCACGCTGGCCACCACGTCGGCGGGGGCCATGCCACTCTGGGCGGAATACTGGAGGATGGAGTTGACATCCTCGTTCTGCAGCTCTTCGACCTCAACCATATAGTCGCCTTTCACCACGCCAATCTTGACGAAATAGAAATCGCAGAAGTGGATGATGAGGCAGGCGAAGATGAGGATGCCAGTCCAAATCATCAGCTTGGAGCCGGGGTGTGTCTTGCTTTTGGAGCGCTGGTGGTAGCGTGTTGGACGTGCCAGACGGTTGGTGAAGGCCAGCCACATGGTCAGCAGGATGTGCAGGGCGATGACGCCGAGGAGCACAATCTCGAAGATCTTCACCACCCAGTTGGTGCCCATGAAGTGGCAGAAGGCTGAGTACCATGTGCCGTCATCATGGCGCAGGATGAAGAGGTTGGCCGTCATGTGGAACAGCAGGAACAGCAGCAGGAAACCGCCGACCAAGGCCACAAACAGCTTCTTGGTAATGGAATGGATTTTTGGTAGGTTCATCATATCTGTTTTTTGGGTTTGTCGTTAAATCTTTTTTTGTTCTCCTGCTCGCTTCGCTCGCGAAATCTTGTAAATCTTGTAAATTATTCCGCTTCGCGGTGTTTGCGCCAACAGAAATTTACTAGATTTACTAGATTTCTGCCCGAAGGGCTAGGAGCTTATTTCTTTGGGGCGCCGCCGCCGAAATCATCATAGGCGATGTTCTCAGGTTGGACGCCGAGGGAGTCGAGCATGTTGACCACGGCGCTGCTCATGGGGCCGGGACCGCACATGTAGTACTCGATGTCCTCGGGGGCGGGGTGGTTCTTCAGGTAGGTGTCGTACATGACCTGGTGGATGAATCCCGGGGTGTAGGGCACGCCGGCGGCGTCGGCGGCGGGGTCGGGACGGTCGAGGGCGAGGTGGAAGTGGAAGTTGGGATGGTCTTTCTCCAGCTGGTGGAAGTCATTGAGGTAGAAGACCTCGTTGAGGGCACGGGCACCATAGAAGTAGTGCATGGGACGGTTCTGGCAGTTGAGGGTGCGTGTGAGGTGCATGATCTGTGCGCGGAGGGGTGCCATACCGGCGCCGCCGCCCACCCAGATCATCTCGTTGCCCTTCGGGTCATCCTTCCAGGTGCCGTCGACGGTGCCGCGGACGCTGAACTCGCCGTAGGGGCCGCTCATGATGACCTTGTCGCCGGGTTTCAGCGAGAAGATATAAGAAGAGGCGATACCGGGGTTGACGTTCTGGAAACCGGAGCGGTCGGCCGTGAAGGGAGGCGTGGCGATACGTACCGTCAGCATGAAGACATCGCCTTCGGCGGGGTAGTTGGCCATGGAGTAGGCGCGGACGGTGGGCTCGGTGTTGACGCAGACGAGGTCGAACATCTTGAACTTCTCCCATGCCGGCAGGTACTCGTCGCCGATGAGGCTCTTGTCGAAGTCGCTGTACTTGATGCGGAAGGTGGGAATATTGATCTGGGCGTAGCTGCCGGGAACGAAGTCCATGTGCTCGCCGGCGGGCAGCTGCACCTTGAACTCCTTGATGAAGGTGGCGACGTTGCGGTTCGACACCACGGTGCACTCGTATTCCTTGATGTTGAGGATGCTCTCGGGGAGTTTCAGACCCAGGTCTTCCTTGACCTTCACCTGGCAGCCGAGGCGCCAGCCTTCCTGTATCTGCTTGCGGCTGAAATGGGGCGTCTCGGTGGGGAGGATGCTGCCGCCGCCTTTGACGACGCGGCATTTGCACTGGCCGCAGCTGCCTTTGCCGCCGCAGGCCGAGGGCAGGTGGACGCCGGCCTCGCCGAGGGTGCTGATGAGGGTGCCACCGGTGGGGACCTCCATCTCTTTGTCGTCGTTGATGGTTATCTTTACGTTACCCTGCGGTATCAGCTTGGCGCGGAGAATGAGCAGCGCAGCCACCAGCAGCAGGATGACGACGAGGATTATCGCAATGGCTATTATAAGTGTTGTTGTCATAGTTCAGTATATCTTGTTCTCTCTGTTAATCATCAATTCTCCTGCATGGTTACGCTGTCGGCAAGCCGACGGCGAACCACGCGAAATCTTGTAAATCTAGTAAATTTCCCGCTTCGCGGTGCTTGCGCAAGCAATAATCTACAAGATTTACTAGATTTCGGCTCCGCAGGAGCCAGGAGGTTTGATTTACAGCGCATATTGTTAGAGTTTGAATCCCATAAAACTCATGAATGCCAGGCCCATGAGGCCGGTGATGATAAAGGTGATGCCCACGCCGCGGAGTGCGGGAGGGATGTGGCTGTAGCGCAGTTTTTCCCTTATGGCGGCGATGGCGACGATGGCCAGGAACCAGCCGATGCCGCTGCCGAGGGCGAAGACCGAGGCCTCGCCGATGTTGGCGTAGCCGCGCTCCTGCATGAAGAGCGAGCCCGACATGACGGCGCAGTTGACGGCGATGAGCGGCAGGAAAATGCCCAGCGAGTTGTAGAGCGCAGGGCTGAATTTTTCTACAATCATCTCAACCATTTGAACTATCGCCGCTATCACCGCGATGAACATGATGAGGCTCAGGAAGCTCAAATCTACATCTGCCAGCGAGGGCGAAATCCATGCCAGCGCTCCCTCGGCGAGGAAGTACTTGTTGAGCAGGTAGTTGATAGGCACGGTGATGAGCAGCACGAAGGTGACGGCGATGCCCAGGCCGGCGGAGGTCTTCACGGTCTTCGACACGGCAAGGTAGGAGCACATGCCGAGGAAGAAGGCGAAGATCATGTTGTCGACGAAGATCGACTTGATGAATATGTTAATGTAGTCCATTATTCACAAAGGTCTTTGTTTTTACTTCTGTGCCACCAGATGATGAGGCCGACGAGGATGAGGGCCATGGGCGGCATGATCATCAGGCCGTTGTTCTCGTAGCCGATGTTGTAGAGTCCGAGCTTCTCCATGACGGGATAGCCCCAGAGGGTGCCGCTGCCGAAGAGCTCTCTTACAAACCCGAGCGCGATGAGGATGACGCTATAGCCGATGCCGTTGCCGAGTCCGTCGAGGAAGCTCGCCCACGGCTTCTGCACCATGGCGAAAGCCTCGAGGCGGCCCATGACGATGCAGTTGGTGATGATGAGGCCCACGAAGACTGAGAGCTGCTTGCTGACGTCGTAGACGTAGGCTTTCAGCACCTGGTCGACCAGCACGACGAGCGTGGAGACGACGACGAGCTGCACGATGATGCGGATGCGCGGCGGGATGGTGTTCCTTAATAGCGAGACGATGACGTTGGCCAGCACCACCACGACGGTGACGCTGAGGGCCATGACGACGGCGGGCTTGAGCTGCGCCGTTACCGCCAGGCAGGAGCAGACACCCAGCACCTGCACCAGGATGGGGTTCTCCTTGCTGAAGGGGAGTTTTATCAAATCAAAGTTCTTCATTGCTCGTCCTCCTCTTTTTCAATGGTTAGTGCTTTTAGAGAGCCATAGCGTTCGAAAGCATCTTCCAGCATGGCGGTAACGCCGTTACTGGTCATGGTGCCGCCGCTGATGGCGTCTACCTCGTAGTAGTTGTCCTTGTCGGCATTCTTCTTCAGCACAATGGGTTGGCCGGAGAATTTCTTGCCGATGAAGCGCTGTGCGAACTTGTCGGTGGCAATCTCACCACCGAGGCCTGGAGTCTCACCCTTATGGTCGAAGACGGCGCCCACTACGGTGCCGTTGTCGTCGAGTGCCAAGTAGCCCCAGATGGGTCCCCACAGGCCTGTACCATGCAGCGGTATAATGACTCCGTCTTTATAGGAATAGTAGATATATCCTTTGTCGCAGAGTTCATCTTCGGTGATGTTTTCGGCGTAGAGCTTGTCGGCATTCTCGCGGGTGGCCTCCACGCCGATGGTCTTCAGGATCATCTGCTTGGCCTCGGCCTGCTGGTTCTTGGTCTGCATGGGCTTGAGGCTCACGCTAACTACCGTGAGGATGAGCGCCGCCACCACGACGAGCGCTGCCGAGTAGATGAAGATATAGCGGTTGCTGAACGATTTAGCCATTGTGGGCCTCCTTTCTAGTTGCTCTAGAGGCTCTAGATAATCTAGATTCTCTAGCTTTAATATTTCTAGCCACCACGCAGTGGTCAATGAGCGGGGCCATGCAGTTCATGAAGAGGATGCTGAGCATCATGCCCTCGGGGTAGGCGGGGTTGCATACGCGCAGCAGCACGGCGAAGGCGCCTATCAGCAGGCCGTAGATCCACTTGCCGGTGTTGGTCTGTGCGGCGGTGACGGGGTCGGTGGCCATGAAGACGGCGCCGAAGGCGAAGCCGCCCATCAGGAAGTGGTAGTAGAACGGCAGTTGCATGTACTCGTTGTAGCCTATGGCGTTGAAGAGCAGACCCATCAGGCCGCCGCCGAGGAAGACGCTGAGCATGATGCGCCAGCTGGCGATGCCCGTGAAGAGCAGCAGCAGGGCGCCCAGGGCGATGGCGATGACCGAGGTCTCGCAGGTGGAGCCGGGGATGGTGCCTATCAGCATGTCGAGGGCCGAAGCCGAGGGGTGCATGCCTGCGGCCAGCTCACCCATCGGGGTGGCACCGGCTATGGCGTCGCTGCCCCACAAGTCGTTGGCAATCCACACCTTGTCGCCACTCATGTGGGTGGGGTAGGCGAAGAAGAGGAAGGCGCGGGCCACGAGTGCGGGGTTGAGGAAGTTCATGCCGCTGCCGCCGAAGACCTCCTTGCCGATGATTACGGCGAAGGCTACGGCCAGCGCCACCTGCCACAGCGGCGTGGTGACCGGCACAATCATGGGTATCAGCAGACCTGTGGCCAGGTATCCCTCGTTCACCTCATGGTGACGGTATTGCGCAAAGGCAAACTCGATGCCGAGGCCCACTACGTAGCTCACCACGATAAGAGGAAGCATTCTTAAGAAGCCAAACCACCACATGTAGAGCCAATGCCAATCGGCGCCGGTGCTCATGGCGGTCTGGTAGCCGATGTTCCACATGCCGAAGAGCAGGGCGGGTATCAGCGCGATGACCACGATGATGATGCTGCGCTTCATATCGACGGCGTCGCGGATATGCGAGCCACTCTTGGTAACGGTCTTGGGCGTGAAAGCGAAGGTATGGAACGCCTCGTAGGTGCTTCCCAGCCAGCTCCACTTGCCCTTGGGTTCAATCTTCTCGAACCAGTCTTCTAACCATTTCATATTCATGCGACACTCTCCTTTCTGAGGACTTCAAGTGCCTCTCTGATGATCGTCTGTATCTCGGTTTTCGAGGGGTCGATGAACTCGCACAGTGCGAAGTCCTCGGGCTCCACCTCGTAGATGCCGAGCTTCTCCTGCAGCTCCACATCGCCCACGATGCAGGCCTTGATAAGTTGCAAGGGGTAGATGTCGAACGGGAACACCCTTTCAAAACTCCCCGTGAACAGGAAGGGACGCACGGATCCGTGCATGTTAGTGTTGAAATTATAATTGGGCGTTAAGGTCTTTAAGGTCTCTAAGGACTCTAAGGACCTTAAGGACATTAATGGCCTCAACAGGCCACTGAGGAAGGTCTTGCTGAAGCTGAACTTCTTCAAACCCGGCATCAGCCAGCCCATGAAGTCGTATTTGTCGCCCTCCTCGATGAAGCACACCTGCTGGTCGTACATCCCGAGGAAGCCGTCGGCGGCGATGGTGGTGCCGCTCAGCGGACTGCCGGAGATGATGCGAGTGTTAAGTGTTAAGTGTTCAGTGTTTAGTTGTGGATAACTAGGATCCATCATCTGTGCCTCGCTGATAAACTGCAAGCAAACTCCACAGGTCACTCTGTAGTATTTCGGGCACTTCGCCGCAGGTCCGCCCACGGCGATCACGCGCTCCGGCCTGTATTCGCCGGTCAGGCACCAGCGTCCGATATTGGCGACATCCTGAGCGTTGACGCTCCAGATATATTCTCCCTTGTTGATGGGGTCGATGGCTGCCACGATGGTGCCGATATTGCCGGCAGGGTGGGGGCCTTCGGCCTTCACGCAGTGCACGGGAGCAAAGGCTTCCAGCGCTTTCACGCCAGCCTCGAACTCATGCTCACGTCCTTTCAGTGCAAAGTCCAGGTCCGGAGCCAGCGGGTTGGTGTCGCGCAGGCTGACGAAGATGCCCTTGGGCTTATGGTCGGGATTGGCAATGGTGCCGAAGGGACGCTCTTTGATCATCCACCAGACAGGCGCCTCGGGGGTCAGAGCACTCGGAGTATTCTGATTACTCTGAGTATTCCGACATACAATCACCTCCAAGAGCCGTCTCTTTTCTCCTCTCACGATGGCTTCTACCGTGCCGCTCACCGGCGACGGCAGGAACAACCGCTCGTCGCGCTTGTCCTGCATCAAGGGCTGTCCGGCAACGACCGTATCGCCCTCGGCGACAAGCAGCCGTGGCGTGAAACCTACACAGTCTGTGGGCTTCACAGCGTGCCGTTTCACGCCCCTCATGTCAACGACAAACCTCTCGGCGATTCCGCCGAGAGGGATATCGAGACCTTTTGTTGTCTTGATTTTAACCATTAAACATTATACATTAACCATTAACCAATCATATCTTTAGTTCCACCGGCTGCAGCATGTTTTCGGGTTTGAGGATCTCATCCAGCTGCTCCTTGGTGAGCAGTTTGTGCTCCAGCACCAACTCGTAGACGCCGCGGCCAGTCTCGCTGGCTTCCTTGGCAATCTTGGTGCTCTGCTTGTAGCCGATGATGGGGTTGAGCATAGTGACGATGCCGATGGAGTGCTCCACCAGCTGGCGGCAGCGCTCCTCGTTGGCGACGATGCCGTCGATGCAGAGGTTTCTCAGGGTGTCATAGCCGTTCTCCAGTAGGTGGATGCTCTCGAAGAGGGTGTAGGCGATGACGGGCTCCATGACGTTGAGCTCCAGCTGGCCGTTGTCGCTGGCCAGCGAGATGGTCATGTCGTTGCCGATGACGCGGTAGCACACCTGGTTCATCACCTCGGGGATGACAGGGTTCACCTTGCCGGGCATGATGCTCGAACCGGGCTGGCGCTCGGGCAGGTGGATCTCGTTGAGACCGCAGCGGGGGCCGCTGGAGAGGAGGCGCAGGTCGTTGCACATCTTGTTGGTCTTGATGGCCAGGCGCTTCATGGCGGCGCTGTAGGCAATCATGCAGGTGGTGGCGCTGGTGGCCTCGATGAGGTTGTCAGCCAGCGAGATGTTCCAGCCGGTGATCTTTCTCAGAGCCTTGATGCAGGCCTCGCTGTAGCCGGGTTTCGAGCAGATGCCTGTGCCGATGGCGGTGGCACCCATGTTCACCACGAGGAATTCGTCGGCCGTGGTGCGCAGGTTCTTGTATTCGCCACGCAGCGAGTCGGCGAAGGCGCCGAAGGTCTGGCCGAGGGTCATGGGCACGGCATCCTGCAGCTGGGTACGACCCATCTTGATGACGTGGGCAAACTCCTTGCTCTTGAAGTCCAGAGCGGCAATGATCTGCTCCAGGTGCGGCATGAAGGCCAGGTGCTCGAGGGCCAGAGCCATGTGGATGGCGCAGGGATAGGCGTCGTTGGTGCTCTGCGAGGCATTCACCACGTCGTTGGGCGAGCAATATTCATATTGGCCACGCTTGTAGCCCATGCGCTCGAGGGCCAGGTTGGCGATGACCTCGTTGGCAGCCATGTTGGTCGAGGTGCCGGCGCCGCCCTGAATCATGTCGATGGGGAACTGGTCGTGGTACTTGCCCTCGATCAGCTGGTCGCAGGCCCACATGATGGCCTCGCCCTGCTGCTCGGTGATCATACCCACCTCCACATTGGCCATGGCAGCGGCCTTCTTGGTGATGGCCATGCCACGGATGAAGTTGGGATAGCTGCTCATCAGTTGTCCGCTGATGTGGAAATTCTCAATGGCACGCGACGTCTGGACGCCGTATAAAGCCTCTTCGGGAACCTGTTTCTGACCCAGAAGGTCGCTCTCTGTGCGGAAATTATCTTTGTTCATGCCGGTAATTTTGTTTGTTTCCTATTTATTTACAACCATTTAGGTGTATTTTGTCGTTCTCTGACAGGAGGCAAAAATACAAAATAAAAGTATACTACCAAAATATTTTCGCAATTTTTTTATCGAATTTATTTATGTCATTGATATACTGTTGTATAAATATTCCTGAAAAACGTCGTGATTTAGGGACGAAATGCATTTCTTGGTGGTTTTGTGCTAATATTTTTTTTCAACCGATGCAATAAAACAAGTGAGCTTTCGTTTTTGAAAGAAAACTAATTAATAATAATGAGACGTTTCACTGTCTTTTGCTGCCTGTTACTGTCAATCCTGCTGGCTCAGGGCCAGACCAACGTGGAAATTTATGGCACCACCGCCAATGCGGTGGGCAAGACCTTCTCGCTTTATGCCTATGACGACATGCTCACGCAGACCGAGGTGCTCCTCGACGAGACCAAGGTCGACAGTACCGGTGCCTTCTCCCTGCGCTGTTATGTCAACTACCCCCGACTGGTCTTTATCCAGGCCGAGAACTATAGCCTGGCATTCTATATCGAACCCGGGCGCCGCTACGAGACTTTCCTTCCTACCTTCGACTGGGATATCGACGAGCGGCAGAATGTATTTCTCGACCCCGTGGCGCTGCCGTTCCGCTTCCTAAACCTTCCGGCCGACGAGCTGAACCTGAAGATTAAGGACTTCGACGAGCTGGTCGACACCTTCCTGGTGCGCAACCGCCTGCGCCTCGACTTCCGCTTCCGTCCCGACCCCACGCTCCTCGACACCTTGGACGCCGAGGTGCGTGCCCGTTTCGGTGAAGGCGACGATACCTTCTTCCATCGCTACATGCGCTACCAGTTGGCGCAGATGCGTGCCGCCATGCACCTCGAGCGGCGTGAGAGTATCGTGAACAAGTACATCACCAACGAGCCCATACGCTACTACGACGAGAACTACATGCAGCTCTTCTTCGACCTCTTCGCCCACACCATCTCCGGCGGCACCCCCAAGGTGGGACGTCACCGCTTGGTGCAGTGGGTCGCCACGGGCAACTACGACAACTTCATGGACTCGCTGGGTCTCGACCCGCTGCTGCGCAACGAGCAGGTACGCGAGCTGGCGGCCTTGGAGGCTCTCAAGGAGGCCTTCTATGACAGCCACTACAGCCGTCAGGGTGTCGGCTATATGGTCCACCGCATCGAGCAGAACAGCAAGTTCGACGAGCACCGCCGTCTGGCGCATAACCTGATGGCCACCTTCGCCAAGGCCGAGGCAGGGGAGGAGCTGCCGCGCTTCGAACTGCCCGATGTCGACCGCCACACCGTCAGCCTCGACGACTTCCGCGGCAAGTGGGTCTACCTCTCCTTCGTCCGTGTCGGCGACCCCAACTCGCTGCGCGAACTCGAGACCATGGCGCACTTCCGCGACAGCGTCTACACGAAACATCCCGACGTGGTCTTCGTCACCGTCGCCTGCGACCGCGAGTTCCAGAAGATGTACCACCTGCTGAAGAACAGCCGCCGCGGCAGCCACTACAACTGGACGTGGCTCCATTTCGACGGCAACTACCGCCTCCTCGAACGCTACGGCATCGTCAGCTATCCCACCTTCATGCTCGTCGACCCCGACGGCCACCTCTACTACAACAACACCCCCGCTCCCGCCAGCGGCATCCTGCTCCACGGCCCTTGGATCAAGAATGAGGAGCAAGAGGACTCGGGCGGCGAATATAGGTTTAGATAATAACGTAAAATGTTACACCCCGATATGAGAAAGATACTAGTCCTATTCGGAATGATGGCGCTGCTGGCGCCGGTGTGGGCTCAGAAGAAGACCACCGGTGAGCGGCAACGCGAACTCTATGCGCAGGCCACCGACCTCTACCAGAAGCAGAAGTATGCCGCCGCGCAGCAAATCTTCGACCAGATAGCCCTCGGCAGCGAGGGCCGCGCCGACCTCACCACCGCCGACGCCTCCTACTTCGCCGCCGTATGCTCCGAGAAGCTCGACAACAACGACGCCGCCTTCCGCCTCGAGGAGTTCCTGCGCCTCTACCCACAGAGCAGCCGCACCAATATGGCACGCTTCTACCTGGGCAACTTCCACTACACCCGCGGCGACTACGCCAAGGCGCTGGAATATTACCGCACGGTCGACGCCAAGGAGGTGGAGTACAACCACCGCAGCGAATACAACTTCAAACTCGGCTATTGCTACTTCCAGAAGGGCGACATGCAACGCGCCGCCAACCTCTTCTCGCAGCAGATTGGCGGACAGTCGAAATACCGCAACTCGTCGCTCTACTACTACGCCCACATCCAGTACATGAATGGACAGTATGACTTGGCGTTGAAGAACTTCAAAGAACTCCAGCAGGACCGCAAGTTCGCCAAGATCGCCCCCTCCTACATCGCCCGTATCTACTACTACCTCGGCCGCGAGGACGAGCTCCTCGAGTTGGCACCGAGCCTCCTCAACGACCGCGACGCCTTCCGCCGCAGCGAGATACAGCAGATGGTCGGCGAGGTCTACTTCAACCGCGGCCTCTACCAGAAAGCCCTCGAACAGTACCGCCTCGTCGAGTCCACCGCCCGCAGGGAACAGCCCCAGAGCTGCAGCCCGCAGGACAACGACTACCAGATAGGCTACTGCTACTACCAGATAGGCCGCTACGACTCCGCCGCCGCCCACCTCAGCCGCAAGGCCGTCTGCGACGACAGCGTGGCGCAGAACGCCCTCTACATCCTCGGCGATTGCTACCTCCACCTCGGCCAGAAGCGCGACGCCCGCAGCATGTTCCTTCAGGCCTCGAAGATGAAATACGACGCCGCCATCAGCGAGGATGCACTCTTCAACTACGCCAAGCTCAGCTGCGAACTCAACCAGAACGCCTACAACGAGAGCATACGTTCCTTCGAGAGCTATCTCAAGCAGTATCCCAATACCCGCCACAAGACCGAGGTGCAGGAGATCCTCACCGACCTCTATAGTAGCACCAGCAACTATAAGGACGCCATACGTATGCTCGAGCAGATCCCCGATCGCAACGCTACCCTCGAGCAAGCCTACCAGCGCGCCGTCCTCAACCGCGGCATAGAACTCTGCAACAGCGGCAACCGTCAGGAGGGTGAAGCCCTCTACGCCAAGGCCGTGAGGATTAACGCTGTGCCGCGCATCACCGCCGACGCCAACTACCTCCTCGGCGAGGCGCAGTACCGCAACGGCCAGCTCGACCTGGCCGAGAAGAGCCTCAACAAGATGATCCTCTCCTCCTACAGCAAGACCTCGCCCTATGCCGCCGACGCCCGCTATACCTACGGATACATCCAGATGCGCGGCCAGCGCTACGACGAGGCGGCGGAGACCTTCACCGAGCTCGACCGTATGCTCGGCCAGTCGCTCTTGCCGTCAGGCAACCAAACAGCCAAGCTGTCGGCTATGCGCTGCGACGTATGGAACCGCCTCGGCGACTGCCAGTATGTGCAGAGCCACTTCGCCAACGCCATCACCTACTACGACAAGGTGATCGCCGCCGAAGGCAAGGATGCCGACTACGCCACCTACCAGAAAGCGCTCGCCTTCGGTGCCCAGGGCAAGAACAGCGAGAAGCTCACCTATCTCAACTATGTCTTTGAGCGTTACGCCAACTCGCCCCTCAAGTCGAAAGCTATGCTCGAAATCGCCAACACCTACATGATGTGTGACAACAACGAGATGGCCATGACCTACTACAACAACTTCATCAAGCAGTACCCCAAGAGTGTCTACGTGAAGAACGCCCTCCTCAACCAGGGCCTCATCTACTATAACACCGACCGCAACAAGCAGGCCCTCGTGGTCTTCGACCGCCTGCTGACCCAGTACCCCGGCACCCCCGAGTCGCGCGACGCACTCTCCACCGTGAAGAATATCTATATCGCCGAGAACCGCGTGGCCGACTACTTCCCCTATGTCGAGCGCACCACCAAGACTAAGATTTCCTCTGCCGAGCAGGACAGCACCATCTTCCTCTCCGCCGAGGAGCGCTACCAGGAGGGTGAGTTCGCCAAGGCGGCTACCGGACTGGAGAGCTACCTCGACCGCTTCCCCAACGGTCTCTTCGCCCTCAAAGCCCACTACCTGCTGGCCGAAAGTTACTACCGCCAGCAGCAGTACCTCAAGGCGCTGCCCCACTTCGAGTGGGTCGCCTCCGCAGGAACCAACCAGTACAGCGAGGTTTCCCTCTCGTTGGGTGCCGACATCGCCTTCTCGCAGGGCGACTACGGCAAGGCCGCCGATCTTTATGGCCGTCTGGCCGACAACGCCGAGAGCGACCAGAGCCTCCTGCAGGGCGAGATGGGTGCCCTGCGCTGCGCCGTGGCGCAGAAGCAGGACGCTGCCATCCTCACCGCAGGACGCCGCGTGGTAGAGGAACCCAAGGCTACCGCCGAGATGAAAGAAGAGGCCACGCTGGCCATGGCCCGATCCTGCTTCGACAGCGGTCGCCACAACGAGGCCTACACCTTCTTCTCCTCACTCTCTTGTTCCGCCAATGGCGAGTACAACGGCGAGGCCCGCTGCCGTCAGGCCGAGATCCTCATGATGCAGCAGCGCTACGACGAGGCCGAGCAGATCATCGAGAAGATTGTCAGCGACGCCTCCAGCGACTACTGGCTCGCCTACTCCTTCATCCTTTGGGCCGACATCTACTCCGCTCGCGGCAACAACCTCCAGGCCAAGCAGACTCTCCAGAGCATCATCGACAACTATGACGGCGAAGACCTCGTCGGCATGGCACAGCGCAAATATGCCGCCATCGTCGCTGCCGAGCAGCCCGTCCAGTCTCCCGAAGAAGAAGAAATCATCATCGAATTGTAAAAGGCTTTATTATTGATGGACATGAAAAAGATTGTTTTTATAGCAGCCCTGCTTACACCTTTCACCTTTCACCTCTCACCTTGCCAGGCCCAGGAGACCGGCTCCTACAACGAGAGCGTCCTCGTCCGCGGCTCCTACCGCCCCAACATCGAGCAGGCTGAGAAAATAAACTTCCCCGCCGTCATCACCGACACCATGAACATGGTGGAGCACAACTTCCTTTACTCCATCACTCCCACGCGCCTGCGTGCCCTCTACGAGCCTTCGCGCATCAAGGCCGCCCGCATCATCGGCGAGCCCGCCACCAAGCTTTATAACAACTATATCCGTCTCGGTATGGGCAACTACTGGAGTCCGCTGCTCGACCTCTACTGGGCTTCCACGCGCGACACCAAGAAGACCTACGGCGTACGCCTCAACCATCGCTCCTCCTGGTCCTCCATTACTCCCGACGACATCAAGAACCACTATGGCCTCACCGGCGTGACACTCTTCGGCAAGTATATCGTCAAGGACCTCCTCCAACTCTCGTCAGACCTCAGCTTTGAGCACGACCACAACCTCTACTACGGCTTCGACAATGCCACCCTGGCCACCGTCATGCCCACCCTCACACGCGACGCCCTCGAGCTCTCCGACATCCGCGCCAAATACAACATCGCCACCTGGAATGTCGGCGTGCGCAATATGGAGCTCGACGCCAACAAGCTGGGCTATAGCGCCAACCTGCGACTGAGCGACCTCTGGGCCTCGTGGAACCAGAACGAGTTCAACCTCAGCCTCAGCGGCGACGTCCACTATGGTTTCAACCTCGGCGACAAATACCGTGGCGTGGCCTACCTCCATGCCGAATGGGACGGCTATAGCCACAGCGCCTACGCCGACGGCGAGATGCCGCTGGGCTACACGCCCGCCATCCCCACCGACACCGCCCGTGGCCACCGCAATATCGTCAAGGTCAACCCCTATGCCGACTTCATGCTCGGCGGCTTCCAGATGCATGCCGGCTTCACCGCCGGATGGGATGCCTTCACACAGGGCAGCGGCACCATCTTCCGCTTCTTCCCCGACGTGGTGGCCAGCAAGGAACTCCTCGAGGGAACCCTCGTGCTCTCCCTTGGCGCCACCGGCGGCATCGATGCCAACAACTGGAACACCATCCGTCAGGTCAACCCCTACGTAGGCCCCAATGCCGAGCAACGCGCCACACGCCACTACGACTTCTCGGGTCATGCCCGCTGGACCATCGGCCGCAAGCTCGAGGCCAACGCCGAGCTCAGCTACTGCCTCCTGCAGGACGACCTCACCTTCATGCTCGATCCCGACTACTCCCTCGACAACGTCTACCGCCCCGTCTATCTCGACGACAACCGCCTCACGGTGGGTGCCAATCTCGCTTTCGTCAACGACGAGATGCTCACCCTCCGCATCGGCGGACACTACTACAGCTACGCCAATATAGATTATGATGTCACGGCACTCATGCCCGACGCCGTCCTCTACCGCCCCGACTGGGACTTCCTCGCCGCGGCCGACCTCAACTACAACGACAAGTGGCTCTTCCACCTCGAAGGTCAGCTGCTGGGCAAGATGCAGGCCGACGCCGGCGAAGAGCTGCCCACACGCTTCGGCATCGGCGCCCAGGCCGAATACCGCCACAACCGTGCGCTCTCCTTCTTCCTCAAACTCGACAACCTCGCCTTCCAGCGCTACTACTACTGGTCTCACTACCCCTCGCCCCGCGCCCAGTTCATCCTTGGCCTCACCTACACGATTAATTAATGGTATAATGGGGAAGTCTCACTCACTCCCCCTTCACTTCCCTCTCACTCCCTAAAAAAAAATGACCTATCAAGAAACCTTAGACTTCATGTTCTCGCAGCTGCCAATGTATCATCGCATTGGCGCTGCTGCCTATAAGGCCGACATACAGCCCACCATCGACATGATGGCCGCCCTCGGCAATCCCGAATGTAAATTCAAAAGCATCCATGTCGCCGGCACCAACGGCAAAGGCTCCGTGAGCCACATGCTGGCCTCCATCCTCCAGGAGGCAGGCTACAAGGTGGGCCTCTACACCTCGCCCCACCTCGTCGACTTCCGCGAGAGAATCCGCATCAACGGCGAGATGATACCCGAAGACGATGTTGTACAATTCATCACTCATCATTCATCACTCATCACTGAAAAACATTTGTCGTTCTTCGAGATGACCGTCGGCATGGCCTTCGACTACTTCGCCCGCCAGCAAGTCGACATCGCCGTCATCGAGGTTGGCATGGGCGGCCGTCTCGACAGCACCAACGTCATCACGCCGTTGCTGAGCATCATCACCAATATCGGCCTTGACCACACGCAGTTCCTCGGAGACACGTTGGAGAAGATTGCCGCCGAGAAAGCCGGCATCATCAAGGATGGCGTCCCCGTAGTGATAGGGGAGACCCAGCCCGAAACGAAGCCCGTCTTCCTCAAGACCGCCGCCGAACACCACGCTCCAATATCTTTCGCCGACGAAAAATACCGAATTAATGATGAATGTGGAATGATGAATGATGAATTAATGTCCTTTACTGTCGACATCCTTCGTGGCAATTCCTCATTCCTCACTCCTCATTCCTCCTTTACTTCCCAGCTTACTGGCGAATACCAAAAGAAAAACATCGCCACCGTCCTCCAAGCCGTCGACGTCCTGCGTAGCCATTCCTCATTCCTCATTCCTCATTCCTCATTACAGCGAGGTCTTGCTCACGTTGTTACCAACACCCACCTCCACGGCCGCTGGCAGAAGATAGGGGAGGCCCCCCTCACCATCTGTGAGACCGCCCACAACGAACCCGGCATCCGCGCCATGCTCCCCAAACTGTCCGAGATACTCAAGCAATCAAGCAATCAAGCAATCAAGCAATCTCACCTCCACCTGGTCTACGGCTGTGTCAACGACAAAGACTTCCGCCATATCCTCCAGCTGCTAACCTCCCAATTTTCAATTCTCAATTTTCAATTCTCAATTTATTTCACCCAGCCCTCGGTGCCGCGCCGTTTACCCGTGGCCGACCTCGCCGCCGCCGCCCATGAGATGGGCATCGACGGTCCCACCTTCGACAATGTGAAGGATGCCATCGCCGCCGCCCGTGCCGCCGCCGCCCCCGAGGACCTCGTCCTCGTCACCGGCTCCATCTTCCTCGTCGCCGACGCCCTGGCCTAACCACCCATACGCCGTCGCCGAGCAGCGCTATCGCCATATCATCTTTATATCAACTCTACCTCTTCTCTACCTCTTCTCTACCTTTTCTCTACCCATTCTCTACCTTTTTTGTAGAGAGAAAGTAGAGAAGATGTAAAGATTATTCAGGCAAAATAGTAATTTGATACAAAAAAAATGCTCACGATTACGGGTGAATCATGAGCATGTTTTAAAACACTATTTTATTTTAGTAGCCGTGTTATTTTTCGTAATAGCCCTTCTCGCTATATTGAGACCAGCGCAGATACATGTCCTGATAGTGGTCTTTGATGAATTCGGAAATCTTTGCTATCTCTCGGTCGTTCAAGATGCCTCGGTTTTGGACTACGGAATCTCCATTACTCTTTACGAAGAACTTGGCTGAACCACCTTCGGTCAACTTGCTGTCGCTTGCATGGACATGCATGCACTCAATAACACAGAAGGACGTGAAATAGAGATAGTACCCGGCTACCTTAAAATCATAATACTTTGGCATCGCTCAGTCCTCCATATATTTCATATTCTGGTTCAGGTAGCGACTCACGATAGAGAGTTCAATATCATCCATTGTGGTTTCCAAAACCTCACCATCAATGCTGAATACAACAGCTTTGTCTGGAGAGTTCAGGTTGAGGACTTGAATCTGGTCATTCCTTCGGGTAAAAGCATACCCGTTAATGATTATATTGGCCTTGTCGGCGACGCTCTTGATGTCAGGCATAAGCTACACGAACACTTTTGATGGGTTTCAGAAAAGAACTGGAGTCAATGTAAAGACCTTCCAGAATGGGTTTGAGGTCAATGTAATCTTCTTCAGGGTTGGCGTTGTGGCTATATTTGGCCAGCACTACCAGATAACCGTTATCCCACTTCACTACATCAACATACCGCTCTAAACTGTATGGAGCCTTGAAGCGGATGTTATATCCACCATAACAGAATGTAGTAAACCCACCAGCACTACTTAGTACGGCCTCATGTCCGGGGAATTGTGTGTTGCTAGGGGTATTCATGGTGCTATTTATTTCAATTTGCAAAAATACAAATTATTTTTGATATGGCCAAATAATAAATATGATTAGTAGCCGTATTTCTGGTCCCAGCGGGCGCGGAGGGTGTTGCGGGTGTCGTTCTCGCGGGGGGTGTTGCCGGGTTCGTAGAACTTGGTGCCTTCGAGGCCTTGCGGCAGGTATTCCTGCTCGGCGAAGCCGCCGAGGAGATTGCCCGATTGTGCGTTTGCTTGATGGTCTGAGTAGTCGTGGGCGTATTTGTAGCCGTCGCCGTAGCCGAGGTTTTTCATGAGCTTGGTGGGGGCGTTGCGGATGTGCAGCGGCACGGGGAGGTCGCCGGTGCGGCGGATGGCTTCCTGTGCGTTCTTGAGGGCCATGTAGGTGGCGTTGCTCTTGGCGGAGCAGGCGAGGTAGCAGGCGCACTGCGAGAGGTTGATGCGGCATTCGGGATAGCCTATCTTGCTGACGGCGTCGAAGGTGGCGTTGGCCAGCAGCAGGGCGTTGGGGTTGGCGTTGCCGATGTCTTCGGAGGCGAAGATGAGCATGCGGCGGGCGATGAACAGCGGGTCTTCGCCGCCGTCAATCATGCGGGCGAGCCAGTAGACTGCGCCATTGGGGTCGCTGCCACGCATACTCTTGATGAATGCTGAGATGATGTCGTAGTGCATCTCGCCCTGCTTGTCGTAGAAGGCGAGGTTCTGCTGGATGACGGTGGTGACGCTGGCGTTGTCTAAAGAGACCTTAAGGTCTTTAGGGTCCTTAAGGACTTTAAGGTCCTTATTTACTGCCAGCTCTATGGCGTTGAGCAGCTTGCGGGCGTCGCCGCCGGAGATGCGCATGAGGGCGTCGGTTTCCTTCACTTCGACGGTGATGCCGTGGGAGGCATAGTATTTCACGGCGCTGTCGATGAGCTGGCGCATGTCGTTCTCGTCGAATTCCTTGAGGACATATACCTGACAGCGGGAGAGGAGTGCGGAGATGACCTCGAAGGAGGGGTTCTCTGTGGTGGCGCCGATGAGGGTGATGGTGCCGCGCTCCACGGCGCCGAGCAGCGAGTCCTGCTGCGCCTTGTTGAAGCGGTGTATCTCGTCGATGAAGAGGATGGCGCCTTCTTCCTCCTGGGCGGCGTTGATGACTTCGCGGACTTCCTTGACGCCGCTGCTGATGGCGGAGAGGGTGTGGAAGGGTCGGTTCAGGGTGTTGGAGATAATCATCGCCAACGTGGTCTTGCCGATGCCCGGAGGTCCCCAGAAGATCATGCTGGGGATATTGCCGCTCTCTATCAATGTGCGAAGAACAGCACCCGGTCCTATCAGGTGCTGCTGTCCGATGTATTCATCGAGGTTCTTCGGCCTCAGTATCTCAGCTAGGGGTGTCATTATAGAATCAGCATCGCGTCGCCGTAGGTGGAGAAGCGGTATTTCTCCTTGATGGCGGTCTGGTAGGTTTGCATGAGCAGGTCGGGACCGGCGAAGGCGGAGGCCATGATGAACTGCGACGACATGGGGTGGTGGAAGTTGGTGACCATCATGTCGGCGATGGTGAAGTCGTAGGGGGGGAAGATGAACTTGTTGGTCCAGCCGTCGTAGGCGCAGAGCTTGCCGGGGATGGTGACGGCGCTTTCGAGGGCGCGCATGGTGGTGGTGCCCACGCAGCAGATCGTGTGGCCTTCTTCCTTGGCTTTCTCTACCTGCTGGCAGATGTCCTCGCTGAGGTGCATCTCTTCGGCGTCCATGCGGTGCTTGGAGAGGTCTTCGACCTCGATGGGCTTGAATTCGCCCATGCCGGCATGGAGTGTGAGCTCGAGCCATTTGACATCTTTGATCTCCATACGTTTGAGGAGCTCGCGGCTGAAGTGGAGGCCGGCGATGGGCGCGGCGATTCCGCCTTCGGCCTTGGCATAGATGGTCTGGTAGTTCTCGGCGTCGGATTTCTCGATGTCGCGCAGTTTACGCAGCTCGTCGGGCAGAGGTGTGCGACCCATGCCTTTGACGATGGACATGAACTCGGAGTGGGGGCCGTCGAAGAGGAAACGTATGGTGCGTCCACGCGAGGTGGTATTGTCGACCACTTCGGCCACGAGGGCGTCGTTGGTGCCGAAATAGAGTTTGTTGCCTATGCGTATCTTGCGGGCGGGGTCGACGATGACGTCCCAGAGGCGCATCTCCTCGTTGAGTTCGCGGAGGAGGAAGACCTGGATGCGTGCGCCGGTTTTCTCTTTCTCGCCGTCGAGGAGGGCGGGGAAGACCTTGGTGTTGTTGGCGATGACGACGTCGCCTTCGTCGACATAGTCGATGAAGTCTTTGAAGATACGGTGCTCGACCTGGCCGCTGTCGCGGTGCAGCACGAGCAGACGGGCTTCGTCGCGGTTGCGCGGCGGTTTCTCGGCGATGAGTTCTTTCGGGAGGTTGAATCTAAACTGCGATAACTTCATAATAGCGGTCTCTGATATTTTTTTACCCCCTATAACGCAAAAAAAATGGAATTGGTATATACTATAAATTTTTTTTTTGCGTTATGGGAAATATGAAATTAAAACTGAACCGTATCTTCATGTTCTGTCTGGCTCTGCTGGCCCCCTGTGCCGTATGGGGACAGTCGGGAGAGAGCAGGCAGGTGGACTATACCCCTTCTGAGGTCGAACTTATCACTAACCGTTATGTGGACTCGTATGACAGTCTCATCAATACTTTCTATCTCCGTCGTATCGCGAAGCATCGTCTGATTTCGAACCGCGAGTTCGACGTGGAGGAGTTCGACGCCATTCCCGATTCGGTGCTGATAGCACGTCTGCGGGCGCTGCATACGGTTATCCCGATGACTTTCAACAAAGAGGTGCGTGCCCATATACGTTTCTATCTGCGTTATATCGCGCGCCGTATCGATGTGATGATGATGCTCAGCGAATACTACCGTCCTACCTTCGAGGATGCGCTGTCGCGCTATGGTGTGCCTGAGGAGCTGAAGAACCTGGCCATCGTGGAGTCGGCATTGAATCCCAAGGCTACGTCGCGTGCGGGTGCTGCCGGCCTGTGGCAGTTCATCTACAGCACGGGACGTGACTATGACCTGGAGGTGAACTCGGTGGTCGACGAGCGCCGCGACCCCTATAAGTCGTCGGTTGCCGCGGCCCACTTCCTGAGCCGTCTGCACCGTGTCTTTGGCGACTGGACGCTGGCCATCGCCGCCTACAACTGCGGCCCCGGCTCCATCAGCAAGGCCATCGCCCGTTCGGGTGGCAAGCGCGACTTCTGGGAGCTTTACCCCTACCTGCCGCGCGAGACCCGCGGATATATCCCCGCCTTCATCGCCGTCACCTATGTGATGAACTACTACCCCCAGCATGGCATCCGTCTCGTCAAACTCGAGGTTCCGATGCACATCGACACCGTTGGTCTGCACCACGACGTGCTGTTTCACTATGTCGAAGAGTTCACGAAGATCTCCGACGAGGAGTTGCGTACGCTGAATCCTCAGTACCGCGCCGACTATATCCCTGCTTCGACGGGAAACTATGCCATCTGCCTGCCGTCGAATAAAATGGCGCTCTTTATCTCGCACCTGGACACCATCTACGCCCGTTCGCATGACAGCCTGTCGCGCCGTCCCATCACTGTGGAGCCCGACAAGGGGTCGGTGAGGAACTCGAAGAAGGATAAGAAATCCAACAAGGGCGGTGGTGGCCGCTACCACACCGTCAAGAAAGGAGAGACGCTCTCTTCCATCGCACGTCAGTATGGCATCAGCCTGTCGCAGCTCAAGAAGATGAACGGAATCAAGAAGGACAAGATTACCGTGGGCCAGAGACTGAAGGTGAGAGGATAGGCGGATGATGACACTAGAATAAGACATTGAAATGGATTTTCAGAAGATATTGAAGATAAAAGGCTTGAAGTACTGGGTTGCCGTCGGGGCGTTCCTGCTGGTGATCTTTTTCTTCGAGCAGAACAATGTTATCGATGTCTTCAGGCTTCACCGGCAGGTGAGCCAGCTCGACGACAGCATAGCGAGTCTGCAGAAGGCCAATACCGAGGACAGCATCAAGAATGCGAACCTTGACAACCTGGAAAGCTTGGAACGCTATGGCCGCGAGAAATACTGGATGAAGCGCGAGAACGAGGATATTTTCGTGATAAAGGAAAGTGAGAGGTGAATGGTGAAAGGTGAGAGGTGAGAGGTGAAAGGTGAAAGGTGAGAGGTGAGAGGTGAATGGTGAGAGGTGAGAGGTGAAATTTGATAAAGACAGATGATAAAGTTTAGGCATATAATCTTCATGGTGGCTGTTGGCATGACGCTGACGGGGTGTGACTCGTTGCGCTCGTTCATGTCGCGTGACCTGGAGGACGAGGACTTTATCATCGGCCAGCTCTATGTCGACGAGCGTGTCGACGAGACGCCTGTGATAGCGCAGCCCGTGCAGGCGGCGCCGCGGACGGAGGGCTGCCGCAATGCCTTGGGCCTCGAATGCGGCGAAGGCGAGAACAAGGACCTTTACGAGACCGTCAACTCATGGCTGGGCGTGCCCTACTTGTATGGCGGCACCGACCGTAACGGTATCGACTGCTCGGCTTTCGTAGGAGTGGTATACAAGACGGTCTACGGTGTGACGCTGCACCGCACGGCTAACGACATACTGCGTGATGTCTCGCTGATATCACGCTCCCAGCTCACGGAGGGCGACATCCTCTTCTTCACCAACAGCAAGGGTAAGGTGTCGCATGTGGGCATATACCTCAAGGACGGCCTCTTTGTCCATGCTTCCACCAGCAATGGCGTCAGCGTCAGCCGTCTGGATAATAGCTACTGGAATAAGCATTTTTATAAGGGGGGACGAGTTAAGAAGTGACTGAGTGACTGAGTGGCTAAGTGACTGAGTCGCTGAGTTTATTTGGTGTTTTTGTATCCCAGCTTTAGGAGAAGGTCGACGACCTTCTCTTTGTTTTCTCCCTGGATGATGATTTCGCCGTCTTTGGCGGAGCCGCCGGTGCCGCATTTTGTCTTCAGCTGTTTGGCGAGGCCCTGGAGGTCGTCGTCGGAGCCTATGAATCCGCGCACGAGGGTGACGGTCTTGCCGCCGCGGTGGTGGCGCTCGATGCTCACGCGCAGCTTCTGCCGTTCGGGAGCAAGGGCCTCGACGGCGGGTTCTTCGTTCTCGCCGACGTGGACGTCGGGATTGGTGGAGTAGACCAGTTGCAGAGAATCTTTCCAGTCCATGGGTGTTACTTGGTGTTAGTATAAATCTTGACGGATTGGGGCAGGATGGTGAAGTGGAGGTCGGTGCCGAGGTTCTCGCCCTCGCCGTCGATATTGACCCAACGGTCGGTGTTGCCCTCGATGACGAGTTCTTTGCCGCGGAACATCTCGGCATGTTGCGAGTGGTCGAGGAGGTTCATGAAGGCCAGGGGTGCGGTGATGGGGATGTGGTCGAGTGGCACGCGGTCGAGCACGGTGACGTCGAGCAGGCCGTCGTTCATCACTGCTTTGGGTGCCACGGCGAGGTTGTAGCCGTACTGGCGACCGTTGGCGATGGCGATGAACCAGGCGCCCCGTTCCATCGTACGGCCGTCGAGTGTCAGCCGGTAGCCGTGGGCCTTGTAGCTGGCGAACTCGCGCAGGACGAGCTGTGAGTAGGCCGAGAATCCGCGCCGTTTGACGGCTTTGAGCATACGTGCGATATGGGCGTCGAATCCCACGCCTGCGGCGTTGACGCAGACGCGGCTGTCGTTGATGAGCAGGCTGTCGATGGTCTGCTCGTGCTGTTTGTTCAGCATTTTCAGCGCCCCCTCCTTGCGCAGGGGTATCTTGAGGGCGCGCGCCAGTCCGTTGCCGCTGCCGCAGGGGATGATGCCCAGTGTGACGTTGCTGCCGCGGAGGCCCTGTGCCACGTCGTTGACGCTGCCGTCGCCGCCCACGGCGACGACGCAGTCGTAGCCTTTGTCGGCAGCCTCGCGAGCCAGCTCGGTGCCGTGGTGTGCATGGTCGGTGACCTGCACGGTATAGTCGAAGAGGTCAGCGTCGAGGTGTTCCTTGATGGCCTCCTCGATGCCCTTCTGCCGGCCTGTGCCGGCCTTGGGATTGACGATGAAAAGAATCTTCTTTTTCACTTTCGATTTTCAATTTTCATTTTTCCGGTCTCCAGCCCGATTGCTCGAGGATCTTCTGGCTGTTGGTCTCGGCGAAGAGCTCGCTGAGGGACACGTCATTCTTCTCCATGTAGGCGCTCACAATCTGCCAGCCGATGTAGTCGCCAGTGCGGGGTGCCGAGCCGTCGCCGAAGGCATTGGTCTTGGGGGCGTCGCCCGTGAGGTTGCGCAGCTGCAGACGGTCGGTGGAGAAGAGCATCTCTTTCTGTACCATCCATCCCCACACCTCCTTGACGTTCTGCCGCATCCAGGCCATCTGGTCGGGGGTGTAGCGCAGCTTGACTTCGTCGGAGGTCTCGGGCAGCACCTGGTCGAGGAAATAGAGAATCTTGCCGCTGTAGATGATGTAGTCGAGGAGCATGAGGTCGCGTTCGGGGAGGCTGATGTGGTCCATGGCTGCGGCGGCCATGCAGTCGCGCAGGATGAAGTCGCGGCTGCAGAGTGCCACGAGGTATTCGGGCAGGCCGAAGAAGTTCATCTCGTCCATGGCGCCGACGGCGTAGCGGTCGATGGAGATGGCGAGGTCGCGGTTATAGCAGAAGACTCGGGTGTCGTAGTTCTCGAAGTCGGCGGTGAGCAACGTGTAGTAGCGGTCGTAGACCATTTCAGGGCAGAGTGTACGGGCTTTCGCCATGGCGTTGCCGAGGTCGGCCTCGAGCCACGAGAGGTCGTGGTAGAGGCTGTCGGTCTTGTGGTAGACGTAGCGCATCGTGGGGTCGCCGACGAAGGCTCTCAGCATCTGCATATACTGCGGGTTGTCGGGCTCGCAGTTGATGAGTGGTGAGTCGTAGGTCTGGCGTTCGGCGCCGAGGCGCTCGCCGAGGTCGGCGGCGGGGGTGTCGAAGAGCACCTGCTCGAAGCGGTGGAGCGTCACGGGGTCGCCCTTGGGACCGTTGGACGTGCTGCAGGCCACGAGTAAAAAGAGGAGGGGGAGTAGGGCAACGATGTGCCACACTCCCCTGTACTCTTTATTTTTTTTTGATTTATTTTTCATTTTCCTCCTTCTCGGCTTTCTCAGTTTCGTCGAGGATGCGGAGTTTAGCCTGGAGCAGTGCGATCTGCTGGCGTGCGCCCTGCATCTTCTTCTCGAACTCTACTTTGAGGAGGTCGGCCTGTTTGGAGTTGGCCAGGAAGCCGAGGTTGTTCTCCCAGAGGGCGAGGTCGCTGCGCAGCTTGGCGATCTTCTCCTGCAGCTCCTGACGCTCGTTGGTGACGAACTTGCGGCTGTCGCCGGCGTGGGAGATACGCTCGCGGTAGGCGGTCTCTTCGGCCTCGCGGGCGCTGACCTTCAGCTGCTCGAAGATACGGTCAATCTCGCCGCGGAACTCCTTGTGGAGGCGCTCCTTGTCGGCCATGGGCACGAAGCCCACCTCGGCCCAGCGGCGCTGGAACTCCTTGATGGCGTTGAGGTTCTCCTCGCGGTTGTCACCGAATTGGTGTGCTTTGAGTTCGGCGATGATGGCCTCCTTGGCGGCGAGGTTTTCGTGCTCGGAGGTGCGGCGCTCGGCGAAGAACTCGCCCTTCTTGGCGAAGAACTCGTCGCAGGCCTTGCGGAAGCGCTGCCATACCTTCTCGCTCACTTTGCGGCTGGTAGAGCCTATCTCCTTCCACTCCTTCTGGAGTTCGAGGAGATCCTCGGTGGCTTTCTTCCAGTCCTCGCGTTTGGCGATGGCTTCGGCCTTGAGGCAGAGGTCTATCTTTTTCTGGTAGTTCACCTCCTGCTCGTCGCGGATGGCGCCGAAGTATTCTTTCTTCTCGCTGTAGTGCTTGTCGATCATGCCTTTGAACTTGGTCCAGATCTCCTCGTTGACCTCTTTGGGCACGGGGCCTATGGTCTTCCATATCTTGAGGAGCTCGTCGAGTTCGGCGGTGGTGTCGTTCCATTCCTTGGTGGAGGAGGGACGTTTCTCGGTGAGCTCGGTGGCTTTCTCCACCAGGGCCTGTTTGGCGAGGAGGTTCTTCTCCTGCTCTTCGCGGCGTTGGTCGTAGTATTCTTTGCGGCGTTCGTCGATCTGCTCGGCGGCTTTGCAGAAGCGCTGCCAGATTTCCTCGTTCTGCTCGGCGGGCACGGGACCCGTCTCTTTCCAGCGGACGCGGAGGTCCTGTAGGCCTTTGAAGGCCTTGGTGACGGAAGTCTCCATGATGAGCTCCTCGGCGGCCTCGCAGAGTTTTATCTTCTCCTCGAGGTTGCGCTTCTGGTCGAGGGCGCGGAGCTCGCGGTTGATTTTAAGTTTGTTGAAGAACTGCTCGATCTGGAAGTGGTAGTTCTGCCAGAGGTCGTTCATCTGTTCGCGTGGCACTTCGCCGATGGCTTTCCAGCGCTCTTGTATATCATTGAATTTGTCGAGAGACGCACGCACCTGCTCCTCTTCGGAGTCGATGAGTGCACGCATCTCCTCGATCAGGGCCTGCTTGGCGGCCAGGTTACGTTTCTTCTGTTCTTCGATCTCCTCCTGGAAGCGCTGGCGGCGACGGCGGTATTCGTCGTGCAGGCTGCGCATCTCGTCGGCCAGGGCGTCGTCCTTGGGTTCATAGTCGTCCTTGTTTCCGCCGTCGGCGAGGAACTGCTCGAAGGCGCGGTTGTGTTCTTCGCGGTTGAGTTCGCCGAAGCGGCTCCAGGCGGCGGACACGCGAGTGCGAATTTTCTGCACGTCGCCCTCGGCGAGGAGGGCTTTCATGACCTCCACCAGCTCGCCGCGGGTGAGGGCGCTGTAGTCGGGCTCGGGCTCAGGTTCGGGCTCAGGTTCGGGAGTGGGTTCGGGTTCTGGGTTTTCCGGAGTTTCCGGGATCTCTTGGTTTTCCGGAACTTCTGGAGTCTCAGGATTTACCGGGGCTTCCGGGGTGGATTCCTCAGGTTTGTTTTCAGCGTTAGGCAGAACGGGTTCCTCGATAGGGGTGTTTTCGACGTTTTCGGGAACAATTTCGGTGTTCTGCAAATTGTTGGTCTCTTCCATCATGATGGTTTGTTTTTGTGTGTAGAATTACTTCTGTATTAAATGGATACAGGTTAATTAACGTTTCGGCTCCATGAGGAGCGTGAGTGCAAAAGTACGAAAAAAATTGATATTGAAGCAGTCTTGTCGTTAAAAAAGCGAAAAAAAATAGCTCGGGTCAGAATTTCTTTGTCGTGTTGATATTTTTTTGATAGAGTATCTTTAAAATTTTGTATCTTTGCAATTTCGGCAAAAAATATGTCGAAGGCTAAAGAATTAAGAATTAGGTGTTAAGAATTAAGATATAATATAAATATGGACTATAATTACAACGAGATTGAGCAGAAGTGGCAGGAATGGTGGCGCAAGGAAGGGGTGTATAAAGTGGAGAACGGAGGCGACAAGCCACATTTTTATGTGCTGGATATGTTCCCCTATCCGTCGGGAGCGGGACTGCATGTGGGTCACCCGCTGGGCTATATCGCCAGCGATATCTATTCCCGCTACAAGCGGCTGCAGGGCTTCAATGTGCTGCATCCCATGGGCTATGACGCCTACGGCCTTCCTGCCGAGCAGTATGCTATCCAGACGGGCCAGCATCCCGCCATCACCACGGAGAAGAATATCAGCCGCTACCGCGAGCAGCTGGACAAGATAGGCTTCAGCTTCGACTGGAGCCGCGAGGTGCGCACCTGCGAGCCGAAATACTACAAGTGGACGCAGTGGACATTCCTCCAGATGTTCAAGCACTACTATGACAATGGCGCCAACAAGGCGTTGCCGATAGCCTCCCTTGTGGAGCGTTTCGCCAAGCAGGGAAGCAAGGGCCTCGACGCCGCCTGCACCGAGGTGCTGGACTTCAGCGCCGAGGAGTGGAACAGCTGGGACGAGGCCAAGCAGCAGCAGGTGCTGATGAACTACCGCCTGGCTTATCTGGCCGATATCCCCGTGAACTGGTGCGCCGAGTTGGGCACCGTGCTGGCCAACGACGAGGTGGTCAACGGACTCTCCGTCCGTGGCGGCTACCCTGTGGAGCGCAAGTTGATGCGCCAATGGAGTCTCCGTGTCTCGGCTTACGCCCAGCGACTGGTCGACGGCTTGGAGCAGATTGACTGGACCGATTCGTTGAAAGAGATCCAGCGCAACTGGATTGGCCGCAGTGAGGGTGCTGCCGTGTGGTTCCCTCTGGCCAATGACGGTAAGGACCTTAAGGACGTTAAAGACCTTAAGGACCCTAAGGCCTCTTTTGAGATTTTCACTACTAGACCGGACACTATCTTCGGTGTGACGTTCATGGTGCTGTGTCCTGAGCACGAGCTCATCGACCAGATCACCACGCCAGAACAGAAAGCCGAAGTGGAGGCCTACGTCACCTGGGCCAAGAACCGCTCGGAGCGCGAGCGTCAGGCCGAGGTGAAGAAGGTCAGCGGCGTCTTTACGGGCGCCTATGCCATCAACCCCCTCACCGAGGAGAAGATACCCATCTGGGTCTCCGACTATGTGCTTGCCGGCTATGGTACCGGCGCCATCATGGCCGTGCCTGCCCACGACAGCCGCGATTTCGCTTTCGCCCGCCATTTCAACCTGCCCATCCGTCAGGTGGTCTCGCTGGAGAAAGATGTCGTCAGCGACCCCGCCACTTGGGAGGAGAGCATGGATGCCAAGACCGGCTATTCGGTGAATAGCGGCTTCGTTACCGGTATGAAGGTCAAGGAGGCTATGACTGCCGTCATCGACCATATCGAGAAGATGGGCATCGGCCACCGCACCGTGAACTACCGCCTGCGCGACGCCATCTTCAGCCGTCAGAGATATTGGGGCGAGCCGTTCCCGATTTACTATCGCAATGTTGAATGTGGAATGAGAAATGAGGAATTTAGTATTCCCACTCCTATTCCGGAGGAGTGCTTGCCGTTGGAGCTGCCCGAGGTGAGCGAGTTCAAACCCACCACTACGGGTGAGCCTCCGCTGGGTCACGCGAAGAAATGGGCTTGGGATACCAAGACCAACACCGTGGTCGATGTTTCGGACATCGACAATAAGACTGTCTTTCCGCTGGAGCTGAGCACCATGCCTGGCTTTGCCGGCTCGAGCGGATACTACCTCCGCTATATGGACCCGCACAATGATGAGGCCTACTTCTCGAAAGATGCCGTCGGATATTGGCAGAAGGTGGACCTCTATGTCGGCGGCGCCGAGCATGCCTCGGGCCACCTCATCTATGCCCGCTTCTGGAACAAGTTCCTCCACGACATCGGCATGTCGGTGGTGGAAGAGCCCTTCCAGAAACTCATCAACCAGGGCATGATTCAGGGCCGGAGTAATTTTGTTTATCGGTCGAAAACCGATAATACCCTGTTTATCTCGAAGGGCCTGATTAAGAATATGGACGACGTGACGCCGATACATGTGGACATCAATATCGTGGACAATGACGTTCTCGATATCGAGAAATTCCGCCAGTGGCGTCCTGAATTCTCCAACGCTCGCTTCGAGCTGGAGGAGGGTAAGTATATCTGCGGATGGGAGGTCGAAAAGATGTCGAAGAGCATGTACAACGTGCAGAATCCCGACGACCTGGTGGCTCGCTATGGTGCCGACACGCTGCGTCTCTACGAGATGTTCCTCGGCCCCGTGGAGCAGGCCAAACCCTGGGATACCAACGGTATCGAGGGTGTGCACAGGTTCCTGAAGAAATTCTGGAGATTGTATGATTGCTTGAATAATGATTGCTTGAGTGCTGACGCGGAAAATACTCAGACATTCAAGCAATCAAACAATCAAGCATTAAAGATTCTTCACCACACCATCAAGAAGATTACTGACGATATCGAGCGTTTCTCGTTCAATACTTCCGTCTCCAACTTCATGATCACCACCAACCAGCTGACAGACCTCAAGTGCAGCTCTCGTGAGGTGCTGGAGCCGATGGCGGTGCTTATTGCCCCCTTCGCCCCGCATATCGCCGAGGAGTTGTGGCACCAGCTGGGACACGCGGACAGCGTTTGCGACGCCCAGTGGCCCGTGTGCGACCCGCAGTTCCTGGTGGAAGACACCGTCAAATATCCCGTGCAGTTCAACGGCAAGATGCGCTTCATGCTGGAGCTTCCGGCCGACAGCACCCAGGAGGATGCCGTGAAGGCTGTGAAGGAAGCCCCCGAGAGTGCCAAGTGGCTGACGGGAGAACCCAAGAAAGTTATTTTTGTACCCAAGAAGATTATCAATATCGTATGCTGAGCAGACATTTTTTGAGAAGCAAGGTTTTGCAGGCGGTCTATTCGAGCCGCTATGAGGGTGCCGACGAGATGTCGGTAGCCCAGAACTTTGAATACCATATCCAAAAGCTGAATGAATTAGGCGTTTTGCAGGTGTCGTTGCTGCCCCGTTTTGTCGAGGTGGCAGGCGAGGTCCTTGAGGAGGGCAAGAAGAAATTCCGCCCGACGGAAGAGGATCGCAACCCCAGTATGCGCTTGGTGGAGAATGAGTTTGTACGTCGTATGGCCGACAACTTCGAGTTGAAGCAGGCGATGGAGAAATGGTGTGGTTGCTGGGAGACGCACGAGGACCTGGTTCGCGAGGCGTTCCTTGATTTCAGGAAGACGAAGGAGTACCGGGAGTATGTCGGTGAGGGAGATAAGGAGGCAGGTAGATATGAGTCTGACAAGGCTTTCGCCATCCTGGTGTTCCGCTACCTGATGAACCGCGAGTCGCTCAGGGCCGTGGTAGGGGAGAGGAGCCTTCTGTGGGAGGACGACTTCGACCAGATAGCACAATACAACTTCATGATGCTGAAGACCCTTGAAGAAAATGCTTTCGACGAGGCCATGATGTGGCCTGTGATGTACGACAAGCGTGTCGGCAAGGACGAGGCCGATATGGAGTTTGCGCGTGAGCTGTTGCGCGGCACCCTCGCCACGCGCGAGGAGTCGGAGGAACTCATCAAGGAGCATCTCCAGGGCTGGGAATTTGAGCGTGTATCGAGAATGGATGTGCTGCTCATCAACATGGCAGTGGCAGAGCTGACGGGTTGCCCCACCATCCCGGAGAAGGTCACCGTCGACGAATACATCGAGCTCTCGAAGGAGTTCAGCGCCGAGCGCAGCCGTCTGTTCATCAACGGTATCCTCGACAAGCTGATTGCAGAGTTGCGCTCTCGCGGTAGAATCAATAAAATTGTCAAGGAGTAAAGGAAATAAGACCTATGAAAAAGCTGCTTTTTTGTATGCTGTGCGGTGTGATGCTGTGCGGTTGCGGAGGGGGAAAGAGTGATGAACTGGGTGTGGACCTGGTGAACAACCCCAACAGTGCCGAAGGCTATGAGAAAGGGACGAAAATGCCCAAGATTACCTTCGACAAGGACTTGCATGATTTCGGCCGTCTTACGGAGGGGGAGAATATCAGCTATAGCTTCCATTTCCGTAACACTGGCGATGCCGACTTGATTATCACAGACTGCAGCGCCACCTGTGGCTGCACGGTAGCGAGCTATCCGAAAGAGCGTATCGCGCCAGGTGCTGATGGCTATGTGACGGTGACTTTCAACAGCCGTGGCAAGAGTGGCCAACAGTACCAGGAGGTGACGGTGATGTCGAACGCACAACCAGCCCGTACGAAGTTGAAGATTACGGCAACAATTTAATGAAAATAACAATAAATAATAAAGAAAGAAAATGAAAGTAATGTTTGTTTTGCTTGACGGTGCTGCCGCACAGGGTGCTGGTGGCGGACTGGGCATGATGCTGCCCATGATTCTTATCATCGTGGTGATGTATTTCCTGATGATGCGTCCGCAGAAGAAGAAAGAGAAAGAGGAGCGCAAGTTCCGCGAGGGCCTGAAGCAGGGCGACCGCGTGGTCTTCTCGGGTGGCATCTATGGCAAGGTGCACGAGGTCAGCGACCACACCGTCGATGTCGAGGTGTCGAACGGCGTCGTGATGACTGTGGAAAAGGCTATGATACAGCCGGCACCGGAGAAGTAGTCGGTAATGAGAAACGAGAAGCATAGGACGTTGACATTTATAGTCATACTGGTGCTTACGGCGCTGGTATGGCTTGCTGTCGCCATGTCGGAGACACACGAGTATACCATCCAGATGAGGGTAGACTGTGGTGGCTTCGACAGCCGTCGCTATGCGGTGGTGGAGAACGACACTGTGCTGACGGCACAGGTCGAGGCTACTGGATTCAATATGCTGCTCATGAGCCTATACGAAGAGCCTCCCACGCTAAGAGTGGACGTGACGGCGGAGCCCTTCCACCGTAGCGAACGGCTGTCGGCCGACGGCGTACGCAAGATTGTCGGCGAGGCTAGTGTGGGCGACTTAACGGAGGAACTGAAGCGTGAACTCTCGTCGTTCGGCATGCGCTATCTGGGCAGCAGCAAGGATTCACTGCTGACGGTGCTGGTCGAGCGGAAGAGCAAACGCTTCCGTCCCGACATCGAGCCGGTGAGCATGACGTTCGCCGAGGGCTATGGCCTTTACGGAGAACCCACGGTGACACCGTCGGAGGTGGTCCTGTATGGTCCCGAGGAGATCCTCGGGAAGATAGAGCGTGTGAAGGTCGTCCCCACCAAGATAGAGAACGTGAGCCGGTCGGCCCGATACAATCTCAAGCTCGACGACGAGTGGACCCAGATGGGTGATGTCTATGCGACGACGGAGATGGTGACGATGTCGGTGCCTGTGGAACGCTATGTGGAGCGGGAATACACCCTGCCGGTCCATGTGGTGGGTGTCGACAGTGCGGAGCACATCCGCCTGTTCCCCTCGGAGGTGACGGTGCGGGTGTGGATAGCGCAGCGCGATTTGGCGAAGGTGACGGCGGAACGTTTCAGGGTGACGGCCGAAGGGTCCGACATCCTGTCGGGCAAGAAGTCGCTCCCCCTGAAACTGGCCCGCTTCCCCAAAACAGTGCGTCTGCGTTCGATGAGCCACAACGAAGTGAAGTACGCCGTGATCAAGTAGCCTCTTGCCGTTATGAAAAGGATAGGTATCACGGGTGGCATCGGCTGTGGGAAGAGTACGGTGGTGGAAGCCTTCAAGAAATTGGGTGTGGCCAGTTTTGTGGCCGACAAGGTTGGGGCGTCGTATTATGATGACCCTGATTTTTTGACCCAGGTGAGAAACCTCTTCGGCGATGGGGTATTCAGGACTGACGGAAGTGTCGACAAACGGAGTATCGCCGCACGTGTTTTCGCCGACAAGGATGCGCTGGCACGCCTCAACGCGCTGGTACATCCCCGTGTAATGGACGACTTTGAGCGTTTCTGCCGCGAGCACGAGAAAGAGGATTATGTGCTCTTTGAGAGTGCGATACTCTACGACTATGGCTTCGACCGGATGATGGACAAGGTGGTATGTGTCTATCTCGACCTCGAGGAACGTCTGCGACGTCTTGAACAGCGCGACGGCGTGCCACGTGAGGTGCTGCTGCAGCGTGTGGCGAACCAGCTGCCTGCCGCGGAAATGATGCGGCGGGCCGACTATGTGATATTGAACTACGAAGGCAACCCGAGGGAACGACAGGTGGCCTATGTGGATAAGGTATTAAGAATAAAATAGTAAGAATGCACTGCAAGATAAATCATATATTCAAGATTGTCTGCGTAAGCGTGGCTTTCAATCTTCAGCTCTTATTTTTCACTTCCACGGCACAGCAGGTGAGAAGTTTTGAACCTCTGCCGCGCTTCAGTGCGCAGGGCTATTCCTATAGCATGCCTGAGACCAACTGGGTGGACTCGGTGATGCAGTCCTTGACGCTGGAACAGCGTATCGCCCAGCTGATGGTGGTGCGTGTGCCGCTGGACATGGACGATATGGCAGCGGCGGCATTCTCTAAAAAGATGAACGGCTACGGCGTCGGCGGCGTCTGCTTCTTCGCCGGCACTGCCGAGCGACAGGCCGAGATGACCCGTCTCTTCCAAGCCGACGCAAAGGTGCCGCTGCTGGTGAATATCGACGCCGAGTGGGGCCTTGGAATGCGCCTCAAAGACATGTACAGCTTCCCGCGGAATGCCCGCTTCGGCCAGTTGCCCGACTATGCCGACAGCATCGTCTACCGCATGGGTGAGGAGATAGGCCGCCAGTGTCGTATGATGGGTATCCATGTCAACTATGCCCCTGTGGTCGACATCAACTCCAACCCCAAGAATCCCGTCATCGGTACACGCTCCTATGGCGTGGACCGCGAGCGGGTGGCACGCCTGGGTATCCTTTTTGCCAAAGGACTGCAGAGCATGGGTGTGATGGCTGTGGCCAAACATTTCCCTGGCCACGGCGACACCGAGACCGACAGCCACCTCGAACTCCCCGTGATAAACCACACTCCTGAGTATATCGACACCATCGACCTTTACCCCTTCAAGCGTATGATTGCCGCCGGCGTCGGCGGCGTGATGGCCGCACACCTGCAGGTCAACGCCCTCGACAGCAAGAGACCCTCGTCGCTCAGCCCCACCATCATCAGTGGTCTGCTGCGTGAGAAGCTTGGGTTTAACGGTTTGATTATCACCGACGGTCTGGATATGAAGGGTGTCACCAATACCTATGCTAACGGTGCCGGCGAACTTGCCGCCCTTCAGGCCGGCAACGACATCCTGCTGCTGCCGCCCGATGTGGAGAAGGCCATTGCTGCCATCAAGGGCGCTGCTGTGAAAGACGAGAACCTGCGTCAGCAGATCAACTACCATTGCCGTCGTGTCCTCGAGGCCAAATACCGTCTCGTTGTCCCCACCTTAAACGACCCCATCACGGTACCGGGAGACGACCGCCGCAAAGCCTGTGAGGAGATTGTCGCCGACCTCAACCTGGCACTCGACCGCCGTATCGACTCCATCGTCGACGTGGCTATCGCCGCAAGAGCGATGCCTGGCTGCCAGATTGTGGTGCTGCACAAAGGCCGCACGATTATCGACCGCACCTATGGCTACCTCACCTACGATGCTGACGCCGACACCGTCACCACCGCTACCGTCTACGACCTCGCTTCTCTCACCAAAGTCTGCGCCACCACGCTGTCGGTGATGAAACTTGTCGATATGGGCAAGATTAAAATCGACGACCGTCTCAGCAAGTATCTGCCCTACCTGAAAGGCACCGACAAAGAGAAGATAACCGTCAAGCAGGCGATGAGTCACTGTGCCCGTCTCAAGGCCTTCGACGCCTACTGGCAGAAGGCCTCCGACTACGACAGCATACTTAACCTTGTCGCCGCTACCCCGCTGCTCGACAAAGAAGGTATGGTCTATAGCGACTTGGGATTTATGCTTCTGAGCGACGTGGTGCGTCGTGTCAGCGGTGTGCCGCTCGACCGTTTCGCGGAAGAGTATTTCTACCAGCCCATGGGGCTTAAATCCACGGCTTTCCGTGGAGAAGACAGCAAGCTGTCTGTGCCGCTCGACCGTATCGCCCCCACCGAGGCCGACAGCCTCCGTGGCCTCATCCGCGGTAGCGTTCACGACCCCAATGCCTATGCTATGGGCGGTGTCAGTGGCCACGCCGGACTCTTCTCCACGGCCGAAGAGGTGGCGGCACTCATGCAGATGCTCCTCGACGGGGGTGTCTACAAGGGAATGCACTATCTGGACAGCAAAACCATCGCCACCTTCACCAGCCGTCACTTCGCCAAGCAGAACAACCGCCGCGCCCTCGGCTTCGACAAGCAGCTCTTCAACCCCTCCAAGAGTGGACAGACCTGCCCCGAGGCCTCTCAGGCGTCGTTTGGTCATACGGGATTCACCGGCACCATGGTATGGGTCGATCCCGACTACGACCTCGTCTATGTCTTCCTCTCCAACCGTGTCCATCCCACGGCAACCCCCAACCTGCTGGCCCGTATGAATGTACGCACAGAAATCCAGAGCATCCTCTACCAATACCTTAAGAAATAACTATCAACTATTATCTATAAACTATTAACTAACTAACGATGGGAGTAACAAAATGGTTATTTGCCGGACTGGGCTGGGCTGTGGGAGGCCCGATAGGGGCCCTGCTGGGATTCTTTATCGGCAAGTCGTTCGACTCTGATTCGGACACTCAAGCATTCACGCAATCAGGCGATCACGCATTCCACCACGGTCCCTACCGTAACACCGGTACGCAGGCCGACATCCATGTCGCCCTCCTGGTGCTTATCGCCGCTGTTATGAAAGCCGACGGACAGGTGAAGAAGAGCGAACTCAACTATGTCAAAGCCTTCCTCCGTCAGAACTATGGCGAGGAGCGAGGGAAAGAGATGCTCAAAGCCCTGCAACAGATAGTGCAGAAAGATATCCCCATCGATCAGGTTTGCTATCAGATTAAGGTCAACACCGACTACAACACGCGCTACCACATGGTCGACTTCCTCTTCGGCCTGGGGGGCTCCGACGGCTCATTCGACCAGACTGAGCTCAATATGCTGCGGCTCATCGCCCAGTATCTCGGTATCGCGCAGAGCGACTACACTTCAATCTGTGAGCGCCACAATTCATCATTCAACACTCCTCATTCAACATTCGGAAAGGATCCCTACAAGGTCCTAGGTATTTCCAAGGATGCCACCGACGACGAGGTAAAAAAAGCCTACCGCCGTATGGCTATGAAATACCATCCCGACCGTGTGGCCGGTATGAGCGAGGAGATGCAGCGCAACGCCGCCGAGCAGATGAAAGAAATCAACGAGGCCTACGAGCAGATCAATAAGCTAAAAGGTAAAAAGTAAGAAGTGGGTAGTTGTTAGTGGGTAGTGGATAGCACTCAGGGTCAAATGCTATCCACTACCTACTATCCACTACTCAACTAACCGTTCCACCACCGTTCCTACCAATTCTCTCATTTCTTTGTGGTAGTCGTTGAGGAAGGTGCCTTTGGGGCGGTTGGCTATGATCAGGCACACCGTCAGCGCTTCGTGTCCGAGGAGGTGGCTGAAACCGTAGATTGCCGAGGTCTCCATCTCAAGGTTTGTAACCTTTAAAAGACTTAGAGACTTCGGGACTTCGAGACTTCGAGTCGTCTCAGTATCTTTATGTCTTGATGTCTCGAAGTCTTGATGTCTTGATGTCTCGATGGTCCATTGGAAAGTGGAAAGTTTTTCATTCAGGTTGTCTATCGACGGGTGGAGCCGTATGGTGCGTCCCTGCGGGCCGTAGAAACCCGGGGCGGTGGCCGTGATTCCGTGGTGCATGTCGAAGGCTATCTTGTTGAGCAATATGTCGCTGCCTTTCACACAATAGGGATGTGCGAGACGCTCATCAAGCCCCATGTGCCGTAGAAAAGCCTCCTCCATCTCTCTCCACTCTCCACTCTTCATGCTCCATTCTTTGTAGTAGTTCATCAGGCCGTCGAGGCCGATAGCGTAAGCCGAAGCCACGTGGCTCCCGCAGTCGATATCCTCCTGCAGCGACCCGCTGGTGCCAATACGCACGATTTGGAGAGGTGAAAGGTGAGAGGTGAGAGGTGAAAGGTGCGCTGCATCATCTATTTCACCTTTAACCTTTAACCTTTCACCTTGATGGGCGGCGTCCAGTTCGGTCATTACGATGTCGATGTTGTCGCACCCCATACCTGTCGAGAGCGCCGTGAGGCGTGTGCCGTGGTAATGGCCTGTCAGCGCGTGCATCTCGCGGTTGTAGGATTCATACTCCACGCTCTCGAAGATGCCTTTGAACATCTCTACGCGGCCGGGGTCACCAACGAGCAGCACCTTGTCGGCCAAGGTGCTGCTGTCGAGGTGTATGTGGTATAGTTTACCGTCCGGTGCAAGGACCAATTCGCTCGCTTTCATGTTTGAGGTTTTATCGGGTTCCAGTGGTGCGAGAGGTGCTGCCGGTACCGCGGGTGGAGGTGCTGCCTGTGCTACGGGAGCTCTCCACTTTCCGCTCTCCACTCTCCGCTCTTCTCTCCGTGTTGGCACTGCGGGTAGAAGTGCTGCTGCTGCGCGTCGTCGGGGTGGAACTGCTGCTGCGCGTTGTGGTGCCGGTGCTGCGTGTTGAGGTGCCAGTACTGCGGGTGCTGGTGCCGCTCTCGCTACCCGTCGAGGTGCTGCGCTCCGTAGCGGTTGCGCGTGTCGGGGTGGTACCCGTGCTGCGGCTTGTGGCGCTGGAGCTGGAGGTAGTGGTTCCGGTGCTACGGCTCGAGGTGCTGGAGCTGGAGGTAGTGGTGCCAGTGCTACGGCTCGAAGTGCTGGAGCTGGAGGTAGTGGTTCCAGTGCTACGGCTCGAGGTGTTGGAGCTGGAGGTACTGGTGCCAGTGCTGCGGCTCGAGGTGCTGGAACTGGAGGTGGTGGCGCCGGTACTGCGGCTCGAGGTCGAGGGGGTAGTGGGCGTCGTTACACCCGTGCTGCGGGTGGTGCCGGTGTTGTGGCTGCCGCTGTTCACTCTCGGGGCGTCGCCGCGGGAGGGTGTCGGCTTCACCACCGTGGGCTTGTCGCTGCCCGGCGTCCAGCGTGCCGTAGGCATGGGGGCGGGAGTGCTCGGGTGACGCATATAGTAGTAGGGCAGGGGAGGTTTTGCGCCGTGGTGGTGTGCCGGCGGCATCCAGCCGTAGCGGTGTATGTTGTAGTGGTACGAGCGTGTGTAGCCGCGGCGGTGCGTGATGCGCGTGTAGGGGTGATAGGGCGGGATGTACCACGTCAGCGAAGGCCTGTTCACACTCGTGCGGAAGCGCAGGTACTGTGCAGCGTTGTAGATTTGCGTCCCGCTGTAGAGCCAGATGCACTCCAGGTCGATGGGCATGTAGATCTCGTCACCTGTGTAGGCATCGTATCCGAAGATCCACAGCTCGTAGTACGACGAGTTCACGCGTTCCATCCACACCTCGTTCAGGAGTACGTATGTCGGGATTTCATAATCGTATCCGCAGTAAATCATCAGCTCGTTCTGGCTGTTCAGGTAGCTCACCGTGCGCAGCGCCTGGCTGTGCGTGAAGTAGTGTGCCGACCGGGCTGATACACTCAGGCTCATCAGAGCCATAACTACTAAGATTGCAACGCGTTTCATAAGGCTTCCAATTTTAGGGTTTGACGTTTAAATTCTTAATTCTTAATTCTTAACTCTTTTTTCCTCTCACCTTTTTAGTACCGCAAAGATACAAAAACTTTTAGAATTGGATAGAGAAACTAAAAAAACGCACCTCCTCACCCCCCATTAATTCCATTAACTCCATCAACTTTATTTATTCCATTAATCATATAATCAATCTGTTGCGTCTTGTAAAAAAAAATATTGTAAATAATCCATGTTTTTTTATTATTTTTGCGCTTGGAAAAATAGCGTCAAATCTCAAACGTCAAACGTACAACAAACATAACATCATGAAACGTTTTTTGGTAGCTTTGCTCTCCTGCGCACTCCTTCTCGGAGCCTATGATGCACAGGCGCAGAACAAGAAAAAGAAATCCAAGAAAAAAGCGCAGACCACTGCCGTCGACAAGAAAGGCAAGAACAAGAAGGCTAAAGCCGCCGAGCCCGAAACCCCGGCTTTCCTCCCCCTTCCCGCGGGAAGCAACGACTGTCTCTTCCCCATCGAGCTTAAGCTGGACGAACCCTACGGCCCCACGCAGGCTCCCGACGGCGCCGGCCGCATCCAGGAGGTCGTAGCCGACAAGGCTCACCCCAACCTCTTCGAGCGCGAGCACAACTCTGTCTGGTACAAAGTTACCATCCCTTACAACGGCGAACTCGAGATCAGCATCAACCAGGTCTCCCCGTGGGACGACTATGACTTCCTCGTCTATAAGAACACCGGCACCTACTTCTCCAACCAGGTGATGCTCAACAAGGTCTCACCCGTCGCCGTCAACCTCAGCGGCGTCGACAGCGCTCTCATGTTCCAGACCGTCATGATGAGCGACAAGCAGAAAGCCAAAGCCGAAGCCGAAAGCAAGAAAGCCAAGAGCGAGAAGGTGAAGGCCGACGACGGCTCCGACATGCCCTCCTTCGAACTCGACCCCGTGGCCTCCTCGCGTCCCACCATCGGCATGTTCTGCGACGCTTCCGACAAGATGCTCCTCAAGAAACAGACCGGGAAATACATCAAATCTATCCCCGTCCGCGCCGGCGAGGAATACTACATCGTCCTCGACAACCTCACCAACAACGGTCAGGGCCACACCATCACCGCCTCAGTCCACGTCAACGCCTACGAGCCCCTCGTGCTCTTCTTTGACCGCAAAAGCCGCAAATACGTCGACGTCAACCTCATGATCCTCGAACGCGACGGCAAGAACGGCGACCGTCCCCTCGTGCAGGAAGAACACTTCCGCGGTGGCCGCGTCAAATTCATCCCCGGCTACAACTACCTCCTCTACGCTAAGCGTGACGGCTACTTCTCCATCTATAAGGAGTTCAACTCGCGCGACCTCATGGAGCGCGGCGACACCATCATGCTCTACAACCTCGAGCGTACCGAGCGTGGCGCCACCTTCCCCCTCAAGGACCTCTACTTCGAAAGCGGCGAAGCCAACATGATTGGCAACTACGACTCCGTCCTCGTCGAATACTTCATGCTCCTCAAGAACCACCCCGAGGTCAACTTCCTCGTCAAAGCCTACATCCAGAGCTTCGGCGTCAATATCGAGCACGACATGCTCCTCACCCTCGACCGCGCCAAAGCTATCAAGGAGTGGTTCGTCAAGAAAGGTATCGACGCCAGCCGTATCACCACCGCCGGTATGACCAAGAATGAAATCAAGCGCGCCGCCGCCGCCGTCCTCGGCGAGAAAAATGCCACCCTCAAGGAGGTCAGCGCCGAAATTATCATCACTGGCAAAAACGACAAAAATAGATAATAGTTTGAGATAATAGATAATAGTTTATAGAATCTCAAGGAGAGAGGGAGTTCAAGACAGTTGTAATGACAAACAAGCGTCTTGAACTCCCTTTTTTTTATGACACCCTAGAAACATAAAAATATCAAAATCATGAAAAGATTAGCGATAAGTGTTATCGTGATGCTGCTGGCGTTGCCGGCAATGGGACAGAAGACCGACTGGAAAAAGTTCGGCGAGTTGCTCTCCGAGGGCTCATATAAGAGCGCCTATGCGGAGGCCGAGGCTGTCTACAAGAAAACCAAGAATAGTACCGACCTTCTCACGGCGGCATGGTGTATGACCGCGGCGGCCTCTGCGTATCAGGAAAATGCCATTGAGGATGCCGTGGCGCGCTACCGTGCCATCTTGCCGCGTCTGGACGCCGTGGACCGTGCCGTCTGTTACGCCTTCCTTGGCGTGAAAGACAGCGCCCTGATGGATGCGGAGATACTGAAACGCACTCCCTCCGACCGCATCAAGATTTTCTGCGGGGAGGGTGACGAAGAGTTTGGTGGGATAAACTTGACACCGACGGCTTTCGACGTGGTGGTGAGATCACTGATGAACAACGCTGTGACGGATACGGCGTTGTTGCAGAAACTGGTGGACTTCCACAAAGACGACAGTGACGAGATTCGCGCGGCGCTGGACTATCAGATGATGGATGTCCGGGACTATGGGGTTATCCGCGAGAGTGACAAGATGAAGATGGTGCAGGGATACATCAACAAGTACCGCGGAAGCAAGTGCCCCTTTGTGGCGCATTTCTACAATGAGATGGCACATTTGATGGAAGGATGTGACGACATGCTGGCGGCTGTGCGCTACTGCGACACCGCGGAGGCCCGTTTTCCTGGCAGCGAAGGAGCCGCCGAATGTGCCAACTTGCGCATGAACATCTGCCGGTCTAAGATTGAGATGTCGTGCTATGGTGATGATGCTTTTACGATCTACCCCGGTCGGCCGTCGTTGAAGAAGCTGACCTATGCGAACCTTAACCGCATTTATTTCAGACTCTATCCTTACGGTGGCACGGACATGAAGGAGTATATGAAGAATCTCCCCATGTACCTGAAACACTGGGAAGAGGCTGTTGAAGACGATGGCTCCCATAAACAACATTCTTTGATTTTCGACCTGCCGCCGATGAAGGCGGGCAACTACCTGCTTGTGGCATCAAAGGATACCGTTTTCGACAATCATGATGCCGCCATCGTCCTTCTCTGTACAGACATTCAGCTACTCAATACTGAATTTGGAGAGTATATGATGGTGGACGCTATGACGGGAGCGCCTATCGAGGGACAGGAGGTGGTAATCCTGACGTCGAAAGGTGAGCCACTGGACACGCTGGTGACTTACCCCGACGGCCGCTTCCGGGTGGAAAACAATAATACGGGAAAGATTCGCATCGAGCGCGACGGGGCGGTGTATATACATAACAGCTGGGCAAGTTACACCACCAGCACCAGCTATATGAAGCACGATGTACATACGCTCGTGGACCGCCCAGTCTACCGGCTGGGCGACACGGTGCGCTTCGCCGCGGTGCTATACGAGAGCAACGGCGTCGAGGGTCATACTCTGCCGGGACATGCAGTGAAGGTGAAACTCATAAACCCCAACTATGAAGACCACGAGGTGCGCGAGTTGACCTCTGACGACTATGGGGTGGTGAGCACTACCTTCGTCATTCCCCGCGACGCAATGGCTGGCATGTGGGATGTGAATGTCTATGAAGGCGAAAATTACCTTAATTCGTTTCCTATTAATGTAGAAGAATACAAGCAGCCGAAGTTCATGGTTACCCTCGACCCCCAGACTCCCAGTCTCTCCGACCCTCAGAAGCCCGCTTTTGGCAAGCCCTACACAATCAAAGGTCTGGCGCAGGCCTATAGCGGAGCCATGGTCTCGGGGGCCAAGGTGAAGTACATCATTTCCCGAGAACTCACTTGGTACAGTAGGTGTAGATGCTATGACCTTTCGCAGAAAAACTACTATCCCGATATCGAGAGTAATATGATCCTTGATTCGACGGAGACTGCCGCTGACGGCTCGTTTGATATTACCTTCACGCCGTGGCCCGACAGCTCGATCAATTTCGCTTGCAATCCTATCTTCAATTATATAATATTTGCCGAGGTTACCGACATCAACGGCGAGACCCACGAAGCCAGGACCTATGTGAAAGTGGGTTTCCTCAATGAGGAGGTCCAATTGGTGCAATCCCCTGACGCGTCAGACCCTCAGCATCTCAGCTATTCCTATTATGACCTCAACAGCCAGCCGCTCCAGGGCGACGTGACCATCAAAGTGGTGCGTCTGCGCCGGCCCGATGTGCTGCGCTTCACGCCGGAGATTATCCTCCTCAACCCCATGGCGGCAAAGACCCTGGACTCCGCCGAGTTCCGCAACCTTTTCCCGCAATACAACTATACGGCTGGTGAGGGCAATGTGTCGACCTGGGCGACCGACTGGGAATATACCATGACTCACCATGCCGACGGCACACGTCAGACCTACACCGTCGAGTTGCCTGTCAAGAAGATGCGCTCCGGCGTCTACCGTATCGTCGTCGCCGCCGGCGAAGTCTCCGACACGCAGCGCGTCACCCTAGTCCTCCCCGACGAACGCAAGCTGCCAAATGCCAGCTTGTTGTGGGGAGATGTGAAGACTGCCGGCCGTGGTACCGGCAACCGTTTGAGCGCCGAGGTGGGAGAGAACGTGGTCGTGCGCTATGCGTCGGCGTTCGACGGTACACGCCTCTTCTATATGTTGACGGGCCCCGACGGTAGGGAAATTGAGTCGCGATGGCTCACCGCTGGTCGCAAGATACAGACGCTCTCCATCCCTGTAGACAAGTCGATGCTGGGTGGCTTCCAGGTGACGCTTCATGCAGTACGCGAAGGCCTTAAAGAAGAATGGACCAGAAGTGTCAACGTGCCCTTCTCTCACAAGCAGCTGAAGGTCGAGATTAGCACCTTCCGCGATAAACTGCAGCCTGGCGAGCAGGAGCAATGGACTATCAAAGTGGAGAGTGGAGAGCAGAGAGTGGAGAGTGCTCGTGGTCAAGAACTACCCACTATCCACTACCCACTACCCACTCTCATCATGACCATGTATGACGACGCCCTCAACAGCTATGGAGGCCGGTCCGTGACCTCCTTCTCGCCGTGGCGCTCGTTGCGATCCCACTTAATCCGTGGGGTTTCTTTTAGTGGCGACTCGAAGATTTTCAAAGAACCCTTTGAGTGGCAGAAAGGAAAAGATCCAAAAATCTATGGGATGACACTGCAGAGAGGACTCTTTGGAGAATATTTCGCAGAAGAACTGGAGGATGAGGTGGTGGTAACTACTGTCTTGGAAATTGCTGATGCAGGGGATGATAATGTAGGGTCGTCCGCCCGTGGAGAGGATGACATGGTCACCATGCAGAGTGGTGTGCGCAAGAGTAAGGGCAATTCGCCTAAAGAGGTGACGACTTACATCGAGATAGGTGCACCCGAATCGGGCATGCGTCTCACCTCTGAGGATGTCGCCCGCATGCCTGGCAACTCTGTCGAGAGCATCGTGGCATCCGTAGGCGGCCTGGGCTATAGCGACGGAGGAAAGCCCTCGGCTGCCAATCAGCCTGTGCAGATACGAACCAACCTCAGCACTCTGGCATTTTTTGTCTCCGACCTGCGCACCGACTCCACCGGCACCGCCACCTACAGCTTCCGTGTCCCCGAGTTGCTCACTCGCTGGAGTGTCCGCGGAGTGGCCTTCACCAACGACCTCATAATCGGCTCCCTGGACAAGAGTCTCGTTACCAGCAAGTCCCTTATGGTGCAGCCCAATATCCCGCGCTTCATCCGCCACGGCGACAGCCTCATGCTTATGGCTAAGGTGGTGAACCTCACGGACGTCGACCGTCAGGTGAAAGTGTGGTTTAATCTGAATGATCAGAATAATCAGAATACTCCGATTACACAGAATACTCAAACTGTGGTCGTTCCTGCTCAGGGCTCCGCCCAGGTCGCTTTCCCCATCTCTAACATACCTGACGACCTCTTTGTCGCTACCTATGAGATTGTGGCCCGCACGCTTGACAACGACGGTGAGAAAGCTTTCCTTTCTGACGGCGAGCGCGGCCAGATTCCCGTCGTCTCCAGCCGTCAGGCTGTCACCCTCTCGCAACCCCTCTACATCAACGGCAAAGGCAAAAAATCTTTCACCTTTCACCTTCCATCTTTCACCTCGACAGCAAAACCGCATTTCCTCGCCGCCGAGCTGACCACCGACCCCATGTGGCTCGCCGTCAAGGCTATGCCTTATTTGAAGGAGCAGGAGAACCCCTCCAATATCTATCTTGCCAATAGCCTTTATGTCAACACCCTGTCCCGGAATATCCTTAAGGACCTTAAAGGCCTTAAGGACTTTAAAGACCTTACCGATACCGCCAACACCCGCCTGAAAATCAACGAGGATATCAAGCAGACCCTCCTCGAGGCTACGCCGTGGCTCCGCGACGCCGAGAGCGAGATAGAGCAGCGCCAGGCCATTGCCAACTACTTCGACTCGGCCACACTCAGCACTCATCACTCAGCACTCATCACTCAATTGGAAGAGCGCCAAAATCCCGACGGCGGCTGGGGATGGATGCCCGAATGCGAGAGCTCTCTATGGTCTACCGAGCAAATACTCAAACGCCTGTCGATACTCGAGCAATCGGACAATCTGTTTATCGAGCAGGTCCTCGCCTACGTCGACCGCGAGGAGCAGCGCCAGTATGAGAAATTTGTCAAGCCTTACCTCAAGAAATACCAATGGCAGCCCGACAACATCGAATACCTCTACATCCGCTCCTTCTATGGTAAAGGCACTACCGAGGCCTATAAGTTCTACTATCAAAACGCTTTGAAGAACTATAAGAAGTACGACAACCTCTACACCCAGGCGCAGCTGGCCCTTGTCTTCCAGCGCGGCGGCGACAGCAAGGCTGCCCGCGACCTCATCCGCCGCCTCAAGGAGAAGGCCCTCGTCAGCGACGAGATGGGCATGTACTGGCGTGACAACCGCAGTGGCTGGTGCTGGTACGAGCGTCCCATCGAGACACAAGCCCTTCTCATCCAGGCCTTCCGCGAGGTTACGCCCCAAGACGCCTCCTCTATCGCCCTCATGCAGCAGTGGCTGCTCAAGCAGAAGCAGACCACCCGCTGGGAGAGCGACCGCGCCACCGTCGACGCCATCAGCGCGCTGATGCCACAGAATACTCAGAATATTCCGAATACTCAGAATAATCCGATTTCACTCACTGTCTTTGGTGCTCCCTTCACGGCTCCTGCCGAGGGTCTCGAAGGCTACCGCACCCAGCGATGGTCTGGTGCCGACCTCGACACACTCCTCACTCGTCACTCCTCACTCATCACTCTTAAAAAGGAGACTTCCGGCATCGCCTGGGGTGCCGTCTACTTCCAGTACACCGACGACATGGACAAGATTCCCTCCACCGCGAGCGGCATCACCCTCAAGCGTAGCTACTTGAACCAGAATAATCAGAATATTCTGAATGGTCAGAATACTCCGAAAGTTGGAGACTGCATTAAAGTCCGCATCGAGATCTCTGTCGACCGCACCATGGAGTACCTCGAACTCATCGACGGACGCCCCTCCTGCGTGGAGCCTATAAGTACCCGTTCGGGGTGGTGTTGGAATCAGGGACTACGTTACTATGTCGAGGTGAAGAACACCGCCACCCACTGCTACATTAATCGCCTCGAAAAAGGCAAGTATATTGTTGAATACGAGGTGTATGTGACCAATCCTGGCGCCTTCCTCGCCGGGCCCGTCACCATGCAGTGCATGTACGCTCCCGAGTTCCGCGCCACGGCTCCTGCGGAGCAAATTAGCGTGGATTGAAAATCAGTATCTTATAGGTACTAACTCTTACTCAACTCTTACTCTTCTCTTACTCCTCTCTTACCCATCTCCCACCCGGGTAAGAGAAGGGTAGGGGAAGAGTGATTGTTGGCAGTTTGTTGAAAAATCTGAATCTGGATTTGTGGGGTTTGAAAGTTTTTTGTATATTTGCATTTTCACAATGTTTGCTCCATTGGGGTGAACTTATTGTGAATTAAGAATTAAGAATTAAGAGTTAAGAATAAGAGTTAGGCATTAATATGAATAACGATAATAAAAATATAACCCCCTGTGCTGTGAATGTGGCTTCCGAGACGGGCCGCTTGCGCGCTGTGCTGCTGCATCGTCCCGGCGTGGAGATTGAACGTATGACTCCTCTCAACGCCGCCCACGCTCTCTACAGCGACATCCTCAACAAGCCTATCGTCGACACGGAGTATGCCAATTTCTGCGGTGTGCTGGAGAAGTGGACCGACGTCTACTATGTCGAGGATATCCTCGAAGAACTCCTCAAGGACAACGATATACGACGTTACCTCGTCGAGACGAGCTGCAAGATGGATAAATGCCCCGAGTCGACGGAAAAGCTGATGTCCCTCGACGCCAAGTCTCTGGCTGACATTCTTGTAGAAGGATATGAGAGGCCCGAGTGGAATGGCAGCGACGACCGCTACCTCCTCAAGCCGCTATACAACCTCTTCTTTACCCGCGACGCCTCCTCGACCGTCTACAACCGCGTGCTTATCAACTCCATGAGCTTCGAGGTGCGCGAGCGCGAGACCCTTATCTACGAGGCCATCTTCAAGCATTTCTTCAAGGTCGACACCCTCAATGCTATGCAGCATGATCCTCAGGCCCGCACCGAGGGCGGCGACGTGCAGATTGCTGCGCCCGACCTCCTCTGCATCGGCCAGGGTATCCGCACCAACGAGAAGGGTATCAAGTACCTGGCTGAGACTTTCGCCAAGGAACGCGAAAGATTCCATATTCTGACTCAGGAACTTCCGATGAGTCCCGAGAGCTTCATTCATCTGGACATGGTGTTCACCTTCCTCGGCAAGCACCGCTGCATGATTTTTGAACCCATGCTCAAGAAGACGGGGCTCTTCGCCGGCAAAGCCACCACTCTCATCACTGTTGAGGGTGGCAAGATTACCTATACCGAGGTGCCCAACATCGTCAAGGGTCTCGAAAGCCTCGGCTGGGAGATAGAACCCATCATCGGTGGTGGCAGCGACCCCTGGGTGCAGCTGCGCGAGCAGTGGCATTCGGGCTGCAACTTCTTCTCCATGGGCGACAACAAGATTATCGGTTACCGCCGTAACAGCCACACCATCGACGCCCTCGACCGCGCCGGCTTCGCCGTCCTCAACGCCGAGGATATCGTGAGCGGCAAGGTGGACATGAAGAACTACGACAAGTTCGTGGCCGCATTCCCCGGCAGCGAACTGCCCCGTGCCGGCGGTGGCGCCAGATGCATGACGATGCCCATTTTGCGCGATGCGCAATGAAAAATTAAAAAGTAAAAACTAAAAGGTAAAACGTATCAACCTATCAACGTATCAACGTAAAACAATCATAAAAAAAACATGAAACAGTATCGCTTTGTGAACAACGTTATCGGGTGGGTCATCTGCCTGATAGCTTGTGCTGTTTACATCATGACGGCCGAAGCTACGGCGTCGTGGTGGGACTGCGGTGAGTATATCGCCACCGCCAACAAACTACAAGTGGGCCACCCCCCGGGAGCACCGACCTTCCAGCTCATCGGACGTCTCTTCTCGATGTTCTCGAGCCCCGCGAGCGCGGCACATGCCGTCAACGTGATGAGCGCCGTGTGCAGTGGCTTCACCATCCTCTTCCTCTTCTGGGGCATCACTATGCTCGGCAAGCACCTGCTGCCCGACCCCAAGAACCCCGACATCAAGTCGCCCCGCACCTGGGCCGTCTTCGCCGCAGGTATCGTGGGCTCGCTGGCCTACTGCTTCAGCGACACCTTCTGGTTCTCGGCAGTCGAGGGCGAGGTGTACGCTATGTCGAGCTTCTTCACCGCACTGGTGTTCTGGGCTATCCTGAAATGGGAAGAGCAGAGCGACGACCCCCACTCGCTGCGCTGGCTGGTGCTCATCAGCCTGCTGGTCGGTGTGGCCATCGGCGTCCACCTGCTGAACCTGCTGACGGTCCCCGCTCTCTTCTATGTGGTATACTTCAAGAAATGGCCTAAGACTAACTGGAAAGGCTTCATCCTCTGTGGTGTGCTCTCGATGATCACCCTGGGTATCATCCTCTGGGGCATCATCCCCGGCATCGTGAATGTCGACTCGGCCTTCGACGTCTTCTTCGTCAACGGCCTCGGTCTGCCCTTCAACAGCGGTACCATCTTCTTCTTCGTACTGTTGGCTGCCGCCGTGGTCTTCGGCCTGTGGTACACCCAGAAGAAGGGTCGCCCCGTGGTCAACGCCGCCCTCCTGAGTTTCGCTATGCTGGTGATAGGCTACAGCACTTTCTTTGTGCTTGTCATCCGCGCCAATACCAATACGCCGCTCAACGAGAACTGCCCCAAGGACGCTGTGTCTATGCGTGCCTACCTGGGCCGCGAGCAGTACGGCTCCACGCCGCTGCTCACCGGTCAGTACTACACCTACGAGCGCCAGCGCATCGTCAACGATGCCGAGTACCGCATGTATGGTGTGCCCCCGGCACGTGAGAAGACCGTCCGTCACGACACCAGCTATACCAAGTATATCCGCGGTAACGTGGCTGGCAAGGACCGTTATATCCCCGCCGACTATGCCATCGAGCAGGTTTTCCCCGACAACCACACGGGATTCTTCCCCCGTATGTGGAGCGCCGACTCGAGCCGTTGGCACGAGGTGTTCTACGAATACTGGGCCGGAGGAGTGGACGGCAACCAGAAACCCTCCTTCGGACAGAACATGACCTACCTGCACCGCTATCAGATGGGTTGGATGTACTGGCGCTACTTCATGTGGAACTTCGCCGGCCGACAGAACGACCAGCAGGGCCACTACTTCAATATCGACGGTTCGCGTGACTACCTCCACGGCAACTGGATCTGCGGCATCAACTTCATCGACGAAGCCCGCCTGGGTCCGCAGACTGACCTACCCGACTATATGGAGAACGACAAGTCGCGCAATGTCTATTACCTGCTGCCCCTGCTGCTAGGTCTGCTGGGATTGGCCTACCATGTCATCAAGCACCCGAAAGATGCCTTTGTGGTCTTCATCATGTTCTTCATGACGGGTATCGCCATTGCCATCTACCTGAACATGCCTCCGCGTCAGCCGCGTGAGCGCGATTACGCCTTCGTGGGCTCCTTCAGCTTCTTCGCGATGTGGATAGGCCTCGGTGTGATGGGCCTCTCCGAGTGGATCTCGGCCATCTTCAAGAAGGGCAAAGAGAAAGCCTACAAGTTTGTCGTCCCCGCAGTCTTTGTGGCCTGCATGCTCGGCGTACCGGTGCTGATGGCCTGCGAGAACTGGGATGACCATGACCGCAGTGAGAAGACGGCCGCCCGCGACTTTGCTGAGAACTACCTGAGCAGCATGAAGAAGAAAGGTATCCTCATCACCTTCGGCGACAACGACACCTTTCCTCTGTGGTACGCCCAGGAGGTCGAGGGTATCCGCACGGATGTACGTATCCTCAACTATACCCTTTCGGGCATGTACTGGTATGTCGAGCAGCTCTTCAACAAGCTCTACGACAGCGACCCGCTGCCATTCACTTTGACCAAGGACTTCTATGGTCTGGGACAGGATGCGGTGTATCTGGTGCCCGACCAGTCGGGCGAATACCGCGAAGTGACAGAGGTGCTCGCAGAGCTGCGCGACCATCCGGAGAACTACCGTCTGCGTGACCTCTACTACCGTATGGGCTACCAGACGGATGTCGCCCCCACGGTGTACTATATCCCCACCAACCGCTTCAAGATCACGCTTGATATCCCCGCCTTGGTGGCCGAGGGCGTCATTCCCGCCGAGATAGCAGACCAGGTGGAGCCCGAAATCCGTTGGGAGGTGCGTAATGCAGCACTGCTGCGTCACGAACTGATGATACTCGACATCATCGGTACCAACAAGTTCCACCGCGACATCTGCATCATGAACCCCGGCTACATCCGCTCGGTCTATCCGCTGGCCGAAAGCTACGCCGTCCGGGAGGGAATGAACTTCAAGTTCACGCCCTATTATCCCGCAGGCCGTCGCTTCACGGACAACTCTGCCGACTACTTCGTCGGTGGCATCAACGGCCAGCCGCTGAAGTGGGGTAACCTCGACCGCGAGGGTATCTATGTCGACCCCGTCAGCCGCGAGCAGTTCGTGCCGAACCTGCACAACACGCTGATGCTCCTCGCCGACGACGAGGTGCGCAAAGGTCATCTCGACAAAGCCCGCAAGCTGCTGGAAATCTACGACAAGAACTTCCCCGACCGCAACTTCGAGCCCGACGAGAACTCGGCCTTCCTGCTCTACGCCAACGGCACCATCTCTATCAATGTCATAGACATCTACAAGAATGTCTACGGCATAGAGCGTGCCAAGCAGCAGTGGCAGAAGGTGTTCAACCACTTCAAGAAAGAGATAGGCTACCTGATTCGCTTCGACGACGAGAAACTGCCCGGTGTGGCGCAGAACCTCTATGAGGACTGCCAGAACATCCGCCGCCTCTATGCTGTCGCTCAGGAGACCCTTGAAGACCAGGCCCTCATGGCCGAGGCCCGCAAGGTGCTCGAGCAGGTCAATGGCCGTATCCGCATCGACCTCAACGGCACCAACGACTACAACGACGACCTGATGATGATGGTCAACACGAACTACTCCACGTACTATAACGTCATCAAGCCCCGTCCGGGTCAGCTGAGTGCCACCATGCCTAGCGGCAACAACAACCTCTACTTCTAGTTAGTGATGAGTGATGAATGATTAATGATGAAAAAAGAGAAGAAACCCAAGCTCAAAAGGTACACGCTCACGCTCACAGAGCTGGACGTGTACCGTTTGGGTGCCTATGCCGACAGTTGTGGCATCGACCGTCCGACGGCGCTGCACCGCCTGATGAAGCAGTCGCTGCGACAGATTGCCGCTGCTCCAGCCGGCAAGGGCGACACCAACCAGCTGGGTCTCTTCGACACCCTGCAGATAGATATCTTCGACAATACTTCAGTAGTTAAGTAGATAAAGCCAAATGAAAAAGATACTCATAAGTTTGATCGCGGTACTCTTTATGACAGTACCTACCACACTTCGCGCTGAAGAGGGCGAGGCAATAGATGCGGGATCGGAGATTATCGGACATGTCACCGATGCCCATTCGTGGCACCTGTTCGACTATGTCTCCGAAGGGGAGACTCACGCTGTGGCTATCCCCCTGCCTGTCATCGTGATCAACGACGGCCATGTCGACATCTTCATGTCGTCGAAGTTCCACCACGGCCACGCCGACTACAAGGGCTACCGTCTGATTGGCGGCGGCTCCGAGAAAGAGGAGATAGCCTGTGTGGGACCCGACGGCGAGCTCCTGCTCGATGCCGAGGGCAACGTGGTAAAACCGCTGGACCTCTCCATCACCAAGACCTCGGCAGCCATCATGATTTCGGTGGCTCTGCTGATAGTCATCGTGATGGTGGCCAAGCGCGGCTACAAGAAACGTCCTAACCAAGCTCCCCACGGCCTGCAGAGTCTCGTGGAGATGCTGGTGGTCTTCGTGCGCGACGACATTGTACGTCCGATGATAGGGGAGAAGAAGTACCAGAAATACTTGCCCTATCTGCTGACGCTGTTCTTCTTCATCTTCTTCAGCAATATTTTGGGACTGATACCTATCTTCCCGGCAGGTGCCAATATCAGCGGCAATATCGCCGTCACCGCCACCTTGGCTATCATCACCTTCCTGATCACCAATATCAGCGGCAACAAGCACTATTGGATTGATATCTTCAACACCCCTGGCGTTCCAGCCTGGCTGAAGATATTCCCCTTGATGCCGTTGGTAGAGTTGATGGGTGTCTTCACCAAGCCCATCGTGCTGATGATCCGTCTATTTGCCAATATGACTGCAGGTCATATCGTCATCCTCGGATTCATCTTCCTCATCTTCATCCTCAGCAACCTTTTCGGTTCACTGGTGGGAGGAGGTGTGACGATAGTGAGCATCTTCTTCAGCGTCTTTATCTCGCTGCTGGAATGCCTGGTGGCCTACCTGCAAGCCTTCGTCTTCACCATGCTCACCTCGCTCTATATCGGTATGGCCGTGGAAGAGCCGCACCACGCTGAAGCCTAAGAAACCCTAGGTTCTCCTAGGCAATCCTAGGTGCTCCTAGGTTTTCCTAGGAACTCCTATTAAACAGAATAATTATAAAACCCCAAACAACTCATGAAAAGTATAAAAGATATCAATTTTGCAGGCCGCAAGGTGCTGCTGCGTGTGGACTTTAACGTCCCTATGAACGACCAGAAGCAGATTACCGACGACACCCGTATGCGCGAGTCGATGCCCACCATCGAGAAGCTGCTCAAAGACGGTGCTGCCATCATCATTATGGCCCACTTTGGCCGTCCCAAGAAAGGTGGCTTCGAGCCCGAACTCACCCTCGAGCCGGTGGCTAAGTATCTCGAGACCCTCGTGAACCGTCCCGTGAAGTTCACCCAGGAACTCCTCGGCAGCGGCAAGCCCGAGCAGATGGCCAAAGAACTGAAGGGTGGCGAGGTGATGCTGCTCGAGAACATCCGCTTCTATCCCGAAGAGACCAAAGGCGGCGAGGACCTCGCCCGCCAGCTGGCCGCCCTCGGCGACTGCTACATCAACGACGCCTTCGGTGCCGCCCACCGCGAGCACTCGTCGACCGCCGTCATCGCCAAGTTCTTCCCCAACGACAAGTACTTCGGATTCCTCATGGAGAACGAGGTGCGCAACCTCGAGAAGCTGATGCAGAATCCGCCGCGTCCCTTCACCGCCATCATCGGCGGCAGCAAGGTGAGCTCGAAGATCGGCATCCTTGAGAACCTCCTCAACAAGGTCGACAATATGATTATCATCGGCGGCATGCGCTACACCTTCACCAAAGCCCTCGGCGGCAAGATAGGCAACAGCATCTGCGAGGACGACAAACTCGACCTGGCCCGCGAGCTTATGCGCCGCATGGATGAGAAAGGCGTGAAGTATTATCTGCCCGTCGACAGCGTCATCGGTGACAAGTTCGGCAACGACGCCAATACCCAGATTGTCGCCTCCGGCGAGGTGCCCGACGGCTGGGAGAGCATGGACTGCGGCCCCGAGAGCTGCAAGGCCATTCACGACATCGTGATGAACAGCAAGACCATCCTCTGGAACGGTCCTGCCGGTGTCTTCGAACTGGAGACCTTCGCCAAGGGCACCCACAGCATCGCCCGCAGCGTTGCTGAGAGCTGCAAGCAGGGTTGCTTCGCCGCCGTGGGCGGTGGCGACAGCGTGGCCGCTGTCAAGCAGATGGGTATCGCCGACCAGATGAGCTATGTCTCCACCGGCGGTGGCGCCATGCTTGAATATCTCGAAGGCAAAGTCCTCCCCGGTATTAAAGCTATTCAGGACTGATAACTTAAGATTGTCAAGGTCCTTAAGGTCCTTAAGGTCTTTAGGGACTTTAAGGACCTTTCATTATGGCACATTTCTTGCCGATAACGTTGGATGAGGTAAAGCGCCTCGGGTGGGATCAGGTCGATGTGGTCCTGGTCACTGGCGATGCCTATATCGACCATCCTTCCTTCGGCACCGCTGTTATCGGGCGCACGCTGGAAGCGGCAGGGTATAAGGTGGCCATCATTCCGCAGCCTAACTGGCGGGATGACTTGCGTGACTTCCGAAAATTTGGCAAGCCACGACTCTTCTTCGGCGTCACCAGCGGTGCTATGGACAGCATGGTGAACCACTACACGGCGGCACGACGTCTGCGCCACGACGACGCCTATACCCCCGGTGGTCAGGCGGGGTTCCGCCCTGACCGCGCCACCTATGTCTACTCGCGCATCCTCAAGCAGATATACCCCGACGTGCCGGTTATCATCGCCGGCATCGAGGCCAGCATGCGCCGCCTGGCGCACTACGACTACTGGGACGACAAACTGTTCCCCAGCATCCTCATTGATACTCCTGCCGACCTGCTCAACTACGGCATGGGTGAGCGTACGACGCTCAAGATAGCGAAGCTCCTCGACGAGGGCAAGGGCATCGAAGCCTGCTACGGGTTGCCACAAGTAGTGTGGGTTTCTCGGAATATTCAGAGTATTCGGAATATTCAGAATAATCCAATAGAGCTGCACTCCTTCGAGGAGTGTAAAAAGAGTAAACGCGCCGAGGCGGAGAACTACCAAATCATTGAGCGGGAGAGCAACAAGATAGAGTGTGCCACACTGGTGCAAAAGCACGGCGACCGCTATGTGGTGGTCAACCCGCCCGAGCCGCCGATGACCACAGACGAGGTGGATGCCTCGTTCGACTTGCCCTACCTGCGCCAGCCGCACCCCAAATACAAGAAGCGCGGCCCCATTCCCGCCTTCGAGATGATACGCTGGAGCGTGAACACCCACCGCGGCTGTTTCGGCGGCTGCTCCTTCTGCACCATCAGCGCCCATCAGGGCAAGCAGATAGCCAGCCGCAGCGAGGCGTCGATTCTCAAGGAGGTGGAACTCATCACTAACGACCCCGAGTTCCACGGCGTGCTCACCGACCTCGGCGGTCCCTCGGCCAACATGTGGCGCATGAAGGGCAAGAACACCGACCTCTGCCGCAAGTGTAGCCGCTACAGCTGCTCGATGCCAACCATCTGCAAAAACCTCGACAGCGACCACCGCCCGATGATTGACCTGCTGCGTAAGGTGTCCTCGCATCCCAAGGTGAAACATTTATATGTGGGCAGTGGCATCAGGTGCGACCTGTTTCAAGAGGGAGTGAAAGGGAGTGAAAAGGGAGTGAAAGGGAGTGAAAGGACAAATGTTTTAGTCGGGTCTAATTTTGGTTGGGAGTATTTTAAGCAGGTTGTTTTGCATCACACCAGTGGGCGTCTGAAGGTGGCGCCGGAGCATACCTCCGACCATGTGTTGGCGTTGATGCGTAAGCCCTCCTTCAGCCTCTTCCGTGAGACCAAGCGGCGCTTCGACGAGATATGCAAGCAGGCGGGGCTCCGCTACCAGCTGATACCCTATTTCATCAGCAGTCACCCCGGTTGCCGTCTCGAGGATATGGCACAACTGGCTGTGGACATGAAGCAGATGGGCTACCGACTGGAACAGATACAGGATTTCACGCCGACACCCATGACACTCTCTACGGAGATGTACTACACCGGCATCGATCCCACGACGATGAAGCCCGTCTACGTGGCCACGACCCCCAGCGACAAGGCCGACCAGCGGCGTCTCTTCTTCTTCTATAAGCCCGACCAACAGCGCGATATCATCGCCAGCCTGCGGCGGCACAATCAGACACATTTCATTCCCAAACTCTTCCCCGGAAAGAGATAAAAAACGTACTATAGACGTACCAAGATCGTATCAACACCCTATCATCTCCTACCATGGTAGGAGTTGGTACGGTGTTGATACGGACTTGATACGGAGATGATACTAGGAATGAGGTAGTTAGAAAACACGAAAAAACCGCGATTTTCGGAGCAATCGCGGTTTTTGGATAAAGTCTTGTAACTTGCTGGAAACTAGACCATCTGCTCGATATTCCAGACGAAAGCCCGGATACCTACCTCTTCATTGCGTTTGTCGAGTTTGCGGACGGAGAGGAGGAGGTCGTCGACTTTGTCGTCGGGGACGACGGTCATGATGGCGTTGTTCATCTCGGGCCAGGTATGGGTGCCACGGTGGGGCTCTCCCTTCTCGTTACCGCGACCTTGGACGTTCTCCCAGAAGGTGAAGCCGCGAATGCCCAGCATATCGAGCATGTACTCGACACGTTCGTTGTTGGCCTGATTGTAGACTATGAGGACTGATTTCATATTAATTAGGAATTTTGAATTAGGAATTAGGAATTGGGCTGAGGCGATAATTCCTAATTCCTAATTGCTAATTACTCATCAAGGTTAATGTTCATGAATACGAATTTCTTGCGGATCTTTTCCTGACGCTCGTGGTCACCGCGGCGGTTGAAGGCACCGTAGAGGACGGGGACGACGATGAGCGTGACGAGGGTGGAGATCAGGAGGCCGCCGATGACGACGATACCCATGGTGGTCCATACTTCGGAGCCTTCAGAGGTGGAGGTGGCCATGGGTATCATGCCGAGGATGGTGGTGAGGGCGGTCATCATGACGGGTCGCATACGGCTCTGGCCGCTGAGGGCGATGGCTTCGTAGAGCGGCACGTCGCGTTCGCGCAGGAGATTGATGTAGTCGACCAGTACGATACCGTTCTTGACGACGATACCGATGAGGAGCACGATGCCGAGCATACCTACCATGTCGAGGTTCTCTCCGGTGACCAACAAGGCGAGGATGACGCCGGTGAGGGCGAAGGGGATGGAGGAGATGATGATGGCGGGTTTGCCGAAGCTTTCGAACTGCGAGGCCATGACGATGTATACGAGTATGATGATGAGCATGGCGAGGAGACCCATGTCGGCGGTGGAATCCTGCTGGTCCTCATAGCTGCCGGCGAGGGCGTAGTGGACACCCTGCGGGATATCCATCTGGTCAATTTCCTTCTGTACGCCCTGGGCAAGTTCGCCGAGCGAGGTGTTGAAGGGCATGACGGTGAGGGAGAGGTAGCGCTGGCGGTTTTTACGCTCGATGGTTGGCGGGCACCAGTATTCCTCAACCTTGGCGAGCTCCTCGAGTTTGATGATTTTGCCCGTGGGGGTGGGGATGGAGAGCTGCTCGATGTCGGAGATGGCGTCGCGGTATTCCTCACGGAGTCGGACGACGATGTTGTACTCCTCGCCGTCTTCCTTGAGGTATCCGGCGGCCATGCCGTTGACGCGGTTGCGGACATACATGGCGACGGTGGCGCCGCTAAGGCCGTGGAGGGCTAGTTTCTGTTTGTCGAAAGTGATTTTGAGTTCGGGGCGGTCTTCATCGCGGCTAATCTTGGTGTCGCGTGCGCCCGGGACATTTTGCTCGATGCGTTTCTTGAGTTCCTGAGTGAAGTTGGAGGTGAGGTCGAAGTCGTAGCCGTAGATTTCGACCTGGAGGCTGTTGTTGGAGCCGCCGCCCATCATGCCGCCTTGGTTGACCTGGTAGGTGACAAGTTCGGGGTATTCGGCGAAGCAGCGGCGGAGTTCCTCCTGCATCTGGAAGATGGAGCGTTCGCGCTCGAACTTCTTGGTAGCACGGATGGTGATGGAGATTTTGTTGTTGGTGGTGGAGTTGAAGAGGGCAGCGAAGCCGGCGTCGTCGTTGGATCCTGCAGAGGTGGAGAGGACGAGGAGGTCGTCGCCGAGGATGCGGCGGATGTCGTCTTCCATGTGGCGTGCGGTCTTGAGGGTCTCTTCGATGCGGGTGCCGCGCTGCAGCTCGGCGCTGACGGAGATTTGGCCGTTATCCTGCTCTTTCATGAAGTCCATGCCAATGGAGCCACGAATGACGGGAATGAGCGAGACGATAAAGAGGAGGAAGAAGGTGACGAGGGTGACGAGTTTATGACGGAGGCACCAGCGGAGAAGGTTGGCGTATTTGCTTTCAATGGCGCTGAAGGCGCGGCCGATGGTCTTCTCGAAGGTGATTTTCTTACGAGCTTTTTTGGCCTCGGCCTCTTCGCGAGCCTCACGGGTCAGGAAGAAGGGCTTCTCCTTGAGCATCTTGGAAGAGAGCATGGGGATAAGGGTGATGGCGGCGGTGGTGGAGACGCAGACGACGATGGTGACAATCCAGCCGAGCTCTTTCATGAAGATGCCTATCATGCCGGGAAGCATGGTGAGAGGCACGAAGACGGCCACGAGGACGAGGGTGGTGGCGATGACCGAGGTCCACACCTCGTTGGTGGCGCAGATGGCTGCTTCGCGTGGATTCTCGCCGCGGTCGATGTGCTTGGAGATGTTCTCCAGGACCACAATGGCGTCGTCGACGACCATACCGATGGCCACGGTGAGGGAGGCCAGGGAGATGATGTTGATGGAGGAGTCGACGAGGAGGAGGTAGATGAAGGAGGTGACGAGGGAGATGGGGATGGTGAGGCCGATGATGATGGTGGCGCGCCAGTTGCCGAGGAAGAGGAGAACGACGAGGACGACGAAGAGGAGGGCGTAGAAGATGGATTCGGCGAGGCCGTTGATGGCGTTGACGATTTCCTCGGAGCCGTCGCGGACAAGGGTGGTCTCGATGTCGGGCGGCAGGGTTTTCTGGATTTCCTCCATCTTGGCACGCACTTGGCGAGCGATTTCCACGGTGTTGGCGCCGGTCTGCTTGGTGATGATGAGGCGTGCGCCGTCTTGAGAGTTGATTTTCTCGTCGAGGGAGAGGTCCTTGATGGTGTCGCGCACGGTGGCGAGGTCGCGGACGAAGACCTGTTTGCCGGTCATGGTGGTGGCCACGGCGATGTCGGCAATTTCGGAGCTTTCGATGTATTCGCCCTTGACACGCATCTGATACTGCTCCTTGCCCATCTTGACGGTACCGGAGGCGAGGTCGAGGTTGTTTGCCGAGATGGCGTTGCCGACCTGCTCAAGGCTGATGCCGTAGGCGTCGAGCTGTTTGGGGTCGAGGTCGATATAGACGTAACGCTCGGGGGCGCCGGAGACGGTGATGTTGCCGATGCCGTCGATACGGTTGAGCTCATTCTGCACGTTGTCCTCGAGGATGCGCTTGAGGCCGGAGTAGGACTCCTTGGCGGTGAAGCCGTAGATCATGACGGGCATGGCCGAGGAGTTGAGCTTCAAAATCATGGGACGCGACACACCGTCGGGCAGGTTGTCGTAGATGAGGTCTACGTAGGACCGTATGTCGTTGAGAGCTTCGTCGATGTTGGAACCCCATTCGAACTCGAGGGTGACGACGGAGATGTTGTCCTTCGAGGTGGAGGTGATGTTCTTCAGTCCGTCGACGGAGTTGAGGGAGTTCTCGAGAATCTTAGTGATATTGGTCTCGATGTCGCTGGCGTTGGCGCCGGCATAGGTGGTCATCACGGTGACATAGGGCGGGTCCATCTCAGGCATCTGGTCGATGGGCAGACGCGTGAGGGAGAAGAGACCCATGATGATGACGGCCACGAATATCAAGCCCGTGGTGATGGGCTTGTTGATTGCTGTTTTGTAAATAGCCATTTTCTTTTATTTCTTTTTTCTAGGATTTTCTAGGATTTCCTAGGTGCTCCTGGGTTTTCCTAGTTATTCTACAATCTCTAACTTGTCACCATCCACGAGGCGGGCCTGGCCGGTGACGACGAGCTGGTCGCCGGCTTTGATGGCACCGGCTTCGACGGGGATGACTTCGATGCGGTCGTCGTAGCGCTGGCCGAGGGTGACGGCGACGCGGCGGGCAGTGCCTTCCTCATTCACGAAGACATAGCGGTCGTTCGAGCCCGTGAGCTTCAGCACGCTCTGGTAGGGGACAACGATGGCGTCGACTTCGCCGATGGCGAGGTGGGTGCGGACATACATGCCGGGACGAATCTTCTCACTGGCGTTGGGAATGCTGAGTTTGGCCTGGAAGGTGTGGCTGGCGGGGTCGATGGTGGGATAGACAATCTCGATGGTGGCGGGGAAAGTGGTGCCGGGGAAGATGTCGCTCTCGATGTCGACCTTCATGCCGGTCTTGACCAAAGGGAAGTAGGTCTCGGGGATATTGATGATGGCTTTCAGACGCGAGATCTGGGTGAGGGTGAGGATGGGCGCACCAGTATACATCTCGCCGTCCTCGAAGTTCTTGGCGCTGATGACGCCGGCGAACTGGGCTTTGACGAAGGTGTTCTCGTTCTGGAAGCGCTCGGACTCGACGAGTTGGTCGTAGGCGGCCTTGGTCTGGTCGTAGACCTGCTCGCTGATGCTGCCGCTGGCCTTGAGGGCACTGACGCGGTCGAGCTCGGTCTTGGTGGAGGCGAGGTTGATGCGTGTGGTGTTGAGCTGTGTCTGGTCCATGCGGACGAGCATGGAGCCTTTCTGCACACGGCTGCCGACTTCGACATAGATATGTTCGATGTGGCCGGTGATGGAGGGCGAGATGTTCATGGTCTCGTAGCCCTCGAGCGTGGCAGAGAGTTCGAGGGTCTTGGCGATGCGCTCGCTCTGGAGGGTGAGCACCTGCACTTTTTCGGCTTCTTTCTTGGTGGTGGTGGCGGCTTTGTTGTCGTCTTTCTTGCTGCCACCGCAGGCGGCGAGGCCGAAGATGGCCAACGCGACGGTTGCGATTCTGATGGTCTTGTTCATATTGCGTATTTTATTTATTCAAAAGGATTTCAAGTGCTGTCTGGGCGGAGATGACGTTCATGGCAGCCTGGATGTAACTGTTCTGGGCGGCGATGATGTCGTTGGAGGCTGTGGTGACCTCGAGGCTCGAGGCACGGCCGTATTTGTATTTCTCAGCGATGTTGGTGAAGACGCGCTGGGTGACGTCGAGGTTGCGGCGCTGGATGTCGTAGGTCTCGAGGGCCGAGGCTAGGTCGTAGCGCAGCTGGTTGTACTGCACCTGAAGGCCGTCTTCGGCCTGACGACGAGTGTTCTGCGTCTCCTGAAGGGCAATCTTAGAGCTCTTGACGTTGGAATAGCGGGTGCCGGAGGTGACGAGGGGAAGGCTGATGGAGAAACCCACCATGTTGGGAGGGGTCATATCCATGCCGGTCTCGCCGTAGTGATATTTCTTGCTGAACTGATAGTAGGCCGAGAGGGTGGGGGTGAAGTCCATCCATGCCATGGTGACGTTCCTCTCGGCGAGTTTCTCGTTCTGCTCGAGGAGGCGGTAGTCGTAGTTGTTCTCGGGATGGAAGGTCTCTCCGAGGAGCTGTGCGGCGTCGTTGACGTTGAGGATGGCCTCGACGGGTGTGGTGAGCTCGACGGTGGCGTTGACATCGGCACCCAACTGGAGGAGCAGCGAGTTGCGGAGCATCTGGATGGAGCGTTTGGTGGCGTTGATGTTGCTCTTGAGGGTGGCCGCCTGCACCTGAATCTTGTCGGCATCGACCTGCTCGGCGGCTCCCACGTCGACAGCCGACTGGCTGACGGCAGCGAGGCGTTCGATGTTGGCCAGCGAGGAGTCGAGGAGTGTTGCCGTTTGCTCCATGACGAGGATGGAGACGTAGACGCTCTTGACTTGCGAGCGAGTGTTCAGTTCGGTCTGCTGGCGGGAGATGTCAGTCATCTCCTTGGCGATATCCTGCAGCATGACGCCAACAATCTGGGCGCCGGTGACGGCGACAGCGGCGGTGACGCTAAGGCTTCCTGTGGGATCCATAGGGAGGGAAATGCTTTGTCCTCCCATATGCATCTCCATCTTGTAGCCGCACATGTTCTGGTAGTCGAAGCCAGCCTTGACGGTGGGGAGCATGGAGGAGAGTGTCTTCCAACGGTCATACTCGGCTTTCTTCATGTCGAGGTCGGCGTTCTTCATTGTGGCATTGTGTTCGACGGCATATTGCTGAGCTTCGCCGAGACTTAGCCGCAGGGCCTGTTGGGCCGAGGCTGTCAGCCCCAGCGCCAGAAGCGCTAATCCTAATGTCAGTTTCTTCAGTGTCATTGTTATTATATATTTACTTATTTCTTTATATCGCCCATCCCTAGGTCTTCGATGAGTTGGCGGAAATGGGATTCTTCTTTTTCGTAGCGGGCGATGGTGTCGACGGTCATCAGTCCTCGCAGGTAGGTGAAGCATATCTCGCTGGTGTAGCGGGCATATTCACGACTGTCGAGCACTTCCGACATGCGTTTGTGCTGCACAAGGTTACAGATGAATTCTTCGGCCACCTCGGTGTCGGCGTCGGGTCTGAGGTACTGGTGTTGACGTACATATTCAATGCCGCGGTGGATATAGGTGCGGAAGCACTCGGAGTGGACTTTGAAGAATCGGTCGTAGAGCTCAGGGTAGCAACGTTCGGCATCTTCGATGAGGTGGTGGTAGCTGTGGTTGACGATGGCGTTGGCGCGAATCATGTACATGGCCACCAAGAGAGGCTCGTCGACCTTGTGGAATATTTGTTTGTGGAGAGCGTCGATTTCGTCATGCACTCGCATCAGACAGGCCGAAAGCAACTCCTCCTTGTTGGCGAAGGTCTCGTAGAGCGTCCGTTTGGAGATGTGCATCGAAGTGGCGATGTCGTCCATGGTCACGCCTTTGCAACCGCGCGTGTTGAACATCTGCACGGCGGTTTCCACTATTTTCTCTTTCTGTTCTTCTGTTGACATCTTCTGTTTAAGTTCTTGTCTATCAGTTGTTGATAGATAGTTCTGCCTTTCTTTTGGAAGTCGAAAAGCGGTGCAAAGATACAAACAAAACTCCGAAAACTAGAAAAGTTTTCGGAGTTTTATTTGTTAAATAATCCTAATGGGTTATTTTCTTTCAGGGATGGGCTGGAGGGTGCCGATTTGCACCTTCATGCGGACGCCTTGGGCGGCTTCGACAGTGGCCATCTCGCCTTCGCGGCTGATGAAGGAGACATGGATGCCGCCGGCGGTCATCACGCGGTCGCCTTTCTGCAGGCTGTTGCGGTATTCGCGCTCTTTCTTGGCTTTCTGAGTGCTGGGACGAATCAGGAAGAAATAGAACACCACAATCATGAGCACAATCATGATGATGGTCTTGGCGGACTTGGAAATGTCGAGGAGGATAAGGTCTAACATAGATTATTGTTTTTTATTTTTTCAAGAAACGGCGGTGGCGGCTTTTTATTGTTCAGGAACAATATTTTTTTGCGTGTGACGTTATCAGTAACATGATGAACAGGAATGACAAATATCTGGAATTGCGTGAGCGGTATCCCGAGTTTATATATGAGGCCTACCACCATGAGGTGACGGAGGCGGGACTGAAGGTGTGGTTCGATTTCCGTATGGGGGATGTCGTGTTTCATCCCGAAGCGCTGATAGAGCGTCGCTCTTTCCTTGATTTTAATGTTGGTGGCATCGACCGCATGGTGTTCGATATGGGCATGATAGAGCTGATAAGCTACTGGAAATGTGCCTGTCCACCAACGGTAAGGGTTTTATGTGGAAGCCTCTCCGCCGACCAGGTGGCCTTCTGGAAGAAGCTCTATTGGAACGGCCTGGGCGAGTTCTACTATACCAACGGGATAACAGAAACGCAGGAGGCGTTCCTTGAAATGAGGAATGAGGAATTAGAGATTAGGAATACTCCGGGTGCGGAACCAATTCCTCATTCCTCATTCCTCATTCCTCATTCTTATCTCGTGCCGGTGGGTGGCGGCAAGGACAGCGTCGTTACCCTCGAGCTGCTGCGAAGGGCAGGGAAGAAGATTCGCCCGCTCATCATGAACCCTCGCGGGGCCACAGTCGAGTGTGCCCGTGTGGCGGGATTCCCAATGGATGAGGTGCTGGTGATTCGTCGCAAGATAGACCCCACACTGCTGGAACTCAATGCCCAGGGGTACCTCAATGGACATACACCCTTCTCGGCCATGCTGGCGTTCTACACTCGGTTGGCGTCAGCCCTGAGCGGCATCCCCAATGTGGCGTTGAGCAACGAGAACTCGGCCAACGAGAGCACGGTGATAGGCACTAGTGTCAACCACCAATACTCGAAGAGCCTAGAGTTCGAGGACGACTTCCGGAATTATTGCGTTAATGCGGCAACGTGTAAATGTGTTAGTGCTGACGCGCCAGCCACTGACGCAATAACGCATTCACGCAATAACGCATTCAACTACTTCTCTTTCCTTCGTCCGCTCTCCGAGTTGCAGATTGCCATGCTCTTCAGCCGTTTCACGGCATACCATGATGTGTTCCGGAGCTGCAATGTGGGCAGCAAGGAGGACATCTGGTGTGGTCACTGCGCCAAGTGTCTCTTCGCCTATATCATCCTCTCGCCATTCATCGAGCCCGCCAGGCTCAACCAGATATTCGGTAAGTCGATGCTCGACGACACGACGCTGGAGCTCGAGTTCCGGCAGCTTATCGGCGAGGCCGAAACAAAGCCTTTCGAGTGCGTGGGTACCGTCAGCGAGGTGCGCCAGGCGTTGGCAATGACGTTGGACCGCTGGTATCCCACAAGTCGCCCCGCCCTTCTTAAAGACCTTAAGGCCCCTAAGGACTCTAAGGACCTTAAGGACCTTAAAGTCCTTTTGCCAATGGGCAACCTAACTCCCGAAGAACGCCAAATCCTACAAGCCGCATGTACAGAGAAGAACAACTGAAAACCCTTCTTGAGGGACATAAGATACTGATTGCGGGCTACGGTCGCGAGGGCAAGAGCGCCGAGCGCCTCATCCAGCGCCTGGTGCCCGACGCACAATATACCATCGCTACGCAAGTGGAGAACGGAAAGTGGAAGACAGAGAGCGGAGAATGGAGAACCGATTGGCCGTTCGACATGGTCATCAAGTCGCCCGGCATCCCCAATTTTCACCTTTCACCTTTCACCTTTCACCTCACTTCCCTCACCGACCTCTTCCTGCAGGTGTATGGCGACATGACCATCGGCGTCACCGGCACCAAGGGCAAGAGCACTACGGCGTCGTTGATACATCACCTGCTGCCGGGTAGTATTCTGGCTGGCAATATCGGCATCCCTCTGTTCGACATCCTCGACGAGTTGCGAGAAGACTCTGTCGTGGTGGCAGAGCTGAGCTGTCACCAGCTGGAGAATATCCACCGCGGACCGCATATCGCCGTGCTGCTCAACCTCTTCCAGGAACACCTGGACCACTACGAGGATTACAAGGGTTACAAGATGGCCAAGTTCCAGATTGCCTTGAAACAGCGTGGGGGCGACCATTTCTTCTACTGCACCGACAATGACGAGCTGCGTGCTTTAGTGGAGAGTGGAGAGTGGAGAGTGGAGAGTGAATTGCATCCGTATTCAATAAATAATATCACATCCGAAGAACAGGAGTTGTTGAAAGCCTGCCCGCTAGAGGGTGAACACAACCGCAGCAACGCCCTGGTGGCCTGCCGTGTGGCTCAACTCATCACTCATCATTCATCATTCATCATTAAAGAGGCTTTGGCCTCGTTCCGGGGTTTGCGTCATAGAATGGAAAAGATAGGTACGGTGGCCGGCATCACGTGGTACGACGACAGCATCAGCACCATCCCCGCCGCGGCCATTGCTGCGGTGAAGGCTCTGGGGCGTGTCGATACCTTGATTCTCGGCGGCTTCGACCGAGGCATCGACTACACACCCCTGGTGGACTTCCTGAATGAGCACCCAATAAAGAACCTCGTCTTCGTCGGCCAAGCCGGCCGTAGGATTCACTCAACACTCATCACTCATCATTCATCATTGATTGAGGACGACTACACCAAGATAGTGCCATGGTGTGCCGAGCACACGGAAAAGGGTGGGGTAGTGCTACTCTCACCGGCGGCAGCCAGCTATGACGCCTTCAAGAACTTCGAGGTGCGTGGCGACTTCTACCGCGAACAGATATTAAAGCTCAATCAGAACGAAAAGAACTAAAAGAAAAGTTCTGATTGTTCTGATGGTTCTGATAGAGAAAATAATTTATGATTGATTATAAAGCTATCCGTCACGCTCTCCACGAGCATCCGCAGACTGCCGGCAACGAGCAGTTTGCCCACGATATGATTGTCCGCCACCTGCAAGGCCTCCACCCGACCAAGGTCTACACCAACGTTGGTGGCTACGGCGTCATCGCCGTCTGGCAAGGTGAAAGCTCAAGCAATCAAGCAATCAAGCAATCAAGCATTCCCACCGTCGCCTTCCGTGCAGATATCGACGCCCTGCCCATAGGTCACCGTTGCGGTCACGACGGCCACACCACCATCCTCCTCCGCCTCGCCGAACTGGTAGACGAAGAATTCATCATTCAACATTCATCATTCAACATTCTCCTCCTCTGGCAGCCTGCCGAGGAGACAGGTACCGGCTCGCGTGCCGTGCTCGATACGGGCATCCTGCAGCAGTACAACATCAAGGCTTTCTACGCCTTACACAACCTTCCGGGTTATCCGCTGGGCACCGTGGTGTTGTGTCCGCGGACTTTTGCCGCCGCCTCGACGGGCGTGGTCTACCACCTCGACGGCCGCGAGACGCACGCTTCGACACCCGAGCTCGGCATCAACCCGGGCCTTGCCGTCGCCGAGATAATCAGTAGGTTCAATGGTTTTAATGGGCAGAGTGGGGAGTTTAGACAATCGACGCTTATCTGCGTGAAGGTGGGGCAGCCGGCCTTCGGCACCTCGGCGGGGCATGGCGAGGTGATGTTCACCCTCCGCGCCTTCACTAACGACGCGATGGAGCGGCTGCTCGCCGACGCCAACAACGCCGTGGCCGAAATAACAGGACGTTACGGCCTCACCGTGACGCGTACGTTGGTAGAGCCGTTCCACGCCACAGAAAACAATGAGGAAATAATTGAAAATTTAAAATTGAAAATTGAAAAGGCTGCCGCGACAGATAATTCTCAATTTTCAATTTTCAATTTTCAATTCAAGGATGAGCCTTTCCGCTGGAGCGAGGACTTCGCCGAGTATCTGTTAGAATTTCCGGGCGCCATGTTCGGCATGGGCAGCGGCGAGAACCACGCCGAGCTGCACCATCCCGACTACGACTTCCCCGACGAGCTCATCGAGCCCGCCGCCCAGATGTTCTTCCGCCTTAGCTCTTCTTTTTTGAAGTAGAGCCGGTCGACTTCTCCAATTTGATGTAGTCGGGGAAAGAGACCTGCTGGCCGTTGACGTTGATGCTGGGCTTGATGCGCAGGCCTACCTTCGACGAGGTGCCGTCATTGGAGAAGCTCGAGGCGAAGTTCTTCAGCGCATCCACCCCCTTCTTGGAGAAGAACTGGCCGAGGTCGGTGTTGACGCCGAGCGGCACGGTGGTGGTGGTGCTGGGACGGATGGTATAGCTGCGGCTGCTGACACCACTGGCCATGTCGGTACCGTCGATGGCCAGAATCCAGTCCATCGCCGTCATCGAGGCCTTCTGCTGGGTGGGGTTGGTGACGTTGACGTTCATGTCCATGCTCAGGGGCACCTTCTTGCTCTGGTAGGCCGCCACAAGTTTCACCACGTCGGTGGCGGAGAGGTTGCCCGACGTGAGGTTCTTCACGTCGACACCGGCGACGGTGACATTGCTCACATTCTTAAGGTCGAATTTGCAGTTTCTCAGATTGGCCACGCCAGCGATGTCATTGGCGAGCTGCGAAAGGATGTCGCACGAACTCAGCAGGATAGTGCCTGCCATTGCTAAAACAAAAAGTATCTTTTTCATGCTGCAAAAATACACAACCTATCCGATATGGCCAAATTTTTTTTCTCGGAGGGCGCCGTTGGACTTTTTTTGCCTCAATATGAAAATAATTTCGTATTTTTGCAGTTTGGATTTACTATTGTATAATAAATTAATAAATATATATTTCAACTTGTTATGGAAGAAAACACTGCTCAGGAGAAACAGCTGAATTTTCTCGAGGAGATTATCGAGACGGGACTGAAGGAAGGTAAGTATGACAAAATCCAGACCCGTTTCCCGCCGGAACCCAACGGCTACCTGCACATCGGCCACGCCAAGTCGATCTGCATTAATTTCGGACTGGCGAAGAAGTACGGCGGCAAGACCAACCTGCGTTTCGACGACACCAACCCCGTGAAGGAGGACACCGAGTATGTGGATTCCATCCAGGAGGATATCCACTGGCTGGGCTTCGACTGGGCAGAGAAACACTATGCTTCCGACTATTTCGAGCAGCTCTACCAGTGGGCCGAACTGCTGATACAGAAAGGTCTCGCCTATGTCGACGACCAGACCCTCGACGAGATCCGCGAGGGCCGCGGCACCGTGACGACCCCCGGCAAGAACAGCCCCTACCGCGACCGTAGCGTCGAGGAGAACCTCGACCTCTTCCGCCGCATGCGTGCCGGCGAGTTCCCCGATGGCAGCAAGGTGCTGCGCGCCAAGATCGACATGGCACACCCCAACATGATGTTCCGCGACCCCATCATGTACCGCATCCTCCATGCCCACCACCACCGCACGGGCGACAAGTGGTGCATCTACCCGATGTACGACTACGCCCACGGCCAGAGCGACTCCATCGAGCATATCACCCATAGCATCTGCACCCTCGAGTTCGACATCCATCGTCCGCTCTACGACTGGTTCATCGAGCAGCTGGGCATCTGGCCATCGCACCAGTACGAGTTCGCCCGCCTCAACATCAACTACACGGTGATGAGCAAGCGCAAGCTGCTCCAGCTGGTGAAGGAAAACTATGTCAGCGGCTGGGACGACCCTCGCATGCCGACCATCTGCGGCTTCCGCCGTCGCGGTTACACGCCCGAGAGCATCAAGGCTTTCTGCGAGCGCATCGGCGTGGCCAAGCGCGACAATATCATCGACTACAGCCTGCTGGAGTTCTCGCTGCGCGAGCACCTCAACAAGGTGGCCCAGCGCCGCATGGCCGTCCTCGACCCCGTGAAGGTAATAATTGACAACTATCCCGAAGGACAGACCGAGATGCTGACGGCCGTCAACAACCCCGAGTGTGCAGAAGACGGCACACGCCAGGTGCCCTTCGGTCGCGAGCTCTACATTGAGCGCGAGGACTTCATGGAGGTGGCTCCCAAGAAATACTTCCGCATGGCCATCGGCCAGGAGGTGCGTCTGCGCTATGCCTACTTCGTCACTGCGCAGAGCGTCGAGAAGGATGCCGAGGGCAACATCATCTGCATCCATTGCACCTACGATCCTGCCACGCGCGGCGGCGACGCCCCCGACGGCCGCAAGGTGAAGGGCACCATCCACTGGGTGGCGGCACACAGCGCCATCGACGCCGAGGTGCGCCTCTTCGACCGCCTCTTCGCCGTCGAGGCCCCCGATGATGTCGAAGAAGGCCACACCTTCCTCGAGAACCTCAACCCCAACAGCCTGAAGGTGGTCACCGCCAAGTGCGAACCCGCCCTCGCCGATACCGACCACAACCAGTTTGCCGACGGCATCGCCCGTTACCAGTTCGAGCGCATGGGCTATTTCTGCACCGATAAGGATTCAACACCCGAGCACCTTGTCTTCAACCGCACCTGCACCCTCAAGGACAGCTGGGCGAAGATTAAATAAGCAGTGAAATCCTGGCCGTTATATCTTGCTGTGGCTGCCCTGTTTCTGGCGCTTGTCAGCGGTTCGCTGACGACTACCGGTATGTTCATGGACGGCCTTATCTACAGCAATGTGGCGGCCAATATGGCCGACGGCATCGGAACTTTCTGGCATCCCACCTACACGGCTACGCACCATCCCGACTTCTACCAGCATCCGCCGCTGGCGCTGGGATTGCTGGCGTTGTTCTACAAGGTGCTTGGTACACATATATGGGTAACGAAACTCTACATGGTGCTCACCATGCTGCTCTGCGCATGGCTCACCGTCAAGCTGTGGGTGCGGCTCGGTGGCAGACGTGAAGATGGTTGGATGCCGCTGTTGCTGTGGACCTTGATGCCCACGGTAACGCACTTCGCCAACCATTGCCTGCTCGAGAACACTATGGTGCTGTTCGTCCTCGGTGCCATACTGCTTCTGTTGCGTACCAAGCGTAATGCTCTGAACGGTATGTTGGCAGGCTTGCTGCTTGTGGCAGCGTTCCTGACCAAAGGCTTCACGGGTCTGTTCCCGTTGGTGCTGCCGCTGCTGCTGTGGCTTTTCGACAGAAAGAACCTCTCGTTCAAGGCCATGCTGGTGCAGTCTGTTTGCATTGTCATGGGTTTGCTTCTCCCGCTCGTTGTCATCGCGCTTGCTGTTCCCGAAGCAAGGGACTATTTCTCCAACTACATGCTGCACCAGGTTATGGCCGGCTGGTCGCAGGGCGAGGTGCACCGTTGGCAGATACTTGTCTACTTCCTGCGCAGCACAGCTATAGCAATAGGTCTTGTGCTGCTGGTTGCCATTGTCAACAAAGAGGTGGGGCAGAAGCCCTCTCGTGAGCAGTGGGCCATGTGGGCGTTGGTGGCCTGCGCCGTGCTGCCGATGATGGTGAGCACACGCCAGCGCGAGTTCTACCTGCTGACGGCCATGCCCATGGTGGCGGTGCTGCTGGCCCTGCTGATAGAAGAGCCTGTGGCTCGATGGTTAAAGCCATCCAAGGTGTTGGCATATGTTGCTTTGGCGCTGCTGCTGGGCGCAGTGGTTCTAAATATTGTCCGTTTCGGCAGTGAGGGCCGCGACGTGCAGTTGCAGCGCGACCTGGAAGTCATTGCACCGCAGTTGGAGCGTGGTGAGATAGTGACGGTACCTACGCCGTTGTATTTCGACTACAAGCTGCAGGGCTACTACTACCGCGAATGCCGCGTGAGCCTCGACGACCAACACCGTCACCGTCACCTGCTGACCACCGACGAATATCCCACCGACAGCACCTACCGTGAGTTTCCCCTGCCGACAGAGCAGTATCACCTCTACAAACTACTGGCAGAATAATTTTGCCAATTAAAATAATGAATGTTTTTTTGTAAAGATGCTCATGAGTTTTTGATGCGATGAGCATGAGATTTAGGGATGAAAAACGACTGCCAAGAGACCGCCGAAGGATCACCGAAGGGTCAAGAGGCTAAGGGTTGAAAATGAGTGTTTTGTGTTATTCTGTAATGGCTGTTGCGCTTTTTGTTGGTTATCAATATGTTGCAATAATTTCAAAGAAGGCACATATAACCCACCAAGAAGGACCGAAGAGCCATCACCGCCGAAAGATCGCCGACGGACCACCGACGGATTGTCGATAGAATATGTTGATTTTTTTTGGAATCAATTCCAAAAAAATTATGATTTTTTGGGAATTGATTCCAAAAAAGTTGTATATTTGCAGTGGTAAATAATAAGGTTATGATAGATCGGTTGTTGTATAAAAGCATTGAGGATAAGCTGTTTAAAGGCAAGATTGTTGTCCTCGCAGGTGCCCGTCAGGTGGGTAAAACCACTTTACTGAAGCAAATACTTCGCAATAAAGAGGGTGTTTTGTGGCTGAACGGAGACGAGATGCAGGTGCAAAATCTCTTCAACAACGCCTCGGCCGACAGGTTGCTGTCAGAGTTCGGAAACAACAAAATAGTGATACTTGACGAGGCCCAACGTATTAAAGACATCGGCCTAAGGCTGAAGTTGATTGCAGATGCAGACTGTGATATTCAAATGATAGCCACTGGCAGCTCGGCGTTTGAACTGGCCAACAAGGTAAACGAGCCGTTGACGGGTCGCAAGTGGGAGTATCAGATGTTCCCGCTGTCGTTTGGCGAGATGGTAGCTCACCATGGAAAAATGAAGGAAATGCGCATGTTGCCAAAACGTATCGTTTACGGTTACTATCCTGAGGTTGTAACGAACGAGGGCAATGAGATAGAAATACTTAAACTATTGACCGATGCCTATCTTTATAAGGACATCCTTTCGTGGGAGAACATCAAGCACCCCGACAAACTACAGACACTGCTCCGCGCGTTGGCCTATCAGGTTGGATCACAGGTGTCGTTCAACGAGTTGAGCCAGATGTGCTCGCTTGACAGCAAGACGGTGGAACGTTATATCACCCTGCTTGAGCAATGCTATATTATTTTTAGACTGCCGTCGTTTTCACGCAATTTGCGTCATGAACTCAAGGCGAGTCGGAAGATATTTTTCTACGACAACGGCATCCGTAATGCGTTGATTGCAGATTACACTGCTCCAGAAATAAGGCAAGACATCGGTGCATTGTGGGAGAACTTCGTCGTCTCGGAGAGAATAAAGTGTAATGAGTACTATCGTCGTTGGGTGAACCGATATTTTTGGCGTACCACACAGCAACAGGAGATTGACTATCTGGAAGAGGGCGGTGGAAAGCTCCATGCATACGAGATAAAATGGAATCCTCGCAAGAAAGCCACTATCACCAAAACGTTTATGGATGCCTACCCTGACACTGGCTTCAAGGTGATTACTCCCGAGAATATCGCAGAATTCTTATTGCCTGAGTGATTTTATTGTTGCGGTTTCGGGAAAAAGTTGTATCTTTGCAGAATAATGTAAAGAGTATATGTTATTGATAATAAACTGATACATATATGAATATTTCTTTCGATTGGCTTAAAGAGTATGTGGATATTGAGGATATGACTCCTCAGGAACTGGACGACCTGCTGACGTTCTCCGGCTTGGAGGTCGACAGCAAAGAGAAGGTGGAGACCATCAAGGGCGGTCTGGAGCATGTGGTGATAGCGCAGGTGCTGACCTGCGAGCCGCACCCCGACAGCGACCATCTGCACCTGACGACCGTCGACGTGGGCGGCGAGCGTCCGCTGAATATCGTCTGTGGCGCCCCCAACGTGGCCGCCGGACAGAAGGTGGTGTGCGCCCAGATAGGCACCAAGATCTACACCTCGGACACCGAATACTACGAGATTAAGAAAGGCAAGCTGCGTGGCGCCGTCAGCGAGGGCATGCTCTGCGCTGCCGACGAGCTGCAGCTCGGCACCGACCACGCCGGCATCATGGTGCTGCCCGACGACGCCCCCGTGGGAATGCCCGCCAAGGAGTACTTCCACGTGAAGGACGACTACCTCTTCGAGGTGGCCATCACCGCCAACCGCATGGACGCCATCTCGCACATCGGCGTGGCCCGCGATGTGGTGGCAGTGCGTAATACCCGCGAGGGGAAGCAGCTGAAGATTAAATGGCCGGAGGTTTCTGAATGCGTTAATGCGTCAACGTGTAAATGCGTTAGTGCTGACGCGCCAGCCACTAACACAATAACGCAATCACACAATAACGCAATTAGAGTGACCGTCGAAGAGCCCGACCTCTGCCCGCGCTATACCGGCATCACGTTGCGCAACGTGAAAGTAGGGGAGAGCCCCGAGTGGCTGCAGAACCGCCTGCGCACCGTAGGCCTGCGCCCCATCAACAACATTGTCGATGTGACCAACTTCGTTATGATGGAGGTGGGTCAGCCGCTGCACGCCTTCGACGCCGACAAGATCGAAGGCGGCCACGTCATCGTGAAGCGTCTGCCGCAGGGCACCAAGTTCGTCACCCTCGACGGCGTGGAGCGCACGCTCGACGCCCGCGACTTGATGATATGTTGCGAATGTGGGAATTCGAGAATGTGTGAATGTGGGAGTCAGACTAACGAATTAACGAATTCACAAATTAACACATTGGCGGAGCCTATGTGCATCGCCGGCGTCTTCGGCGGACAGAAGAGCGGCGTGAGCATGGAGACCACGAATGTCTTCCTTGAGAGCGCCTTCTTCAACCCCGTGAGCATCCGCAAGACCAGCCAGCGCCACACGCTGAAGACCGACGCCAGCTACCGCTACGAGCGCACCTGCGACCCCAACATCACCGAATGGGCCCTGCGCCGTGCCGTGAAGCTCATCCGCGAGCTGGCCGGCGGCGACATCTGCGGCCAGATGGTGGACCTCTACCCCAACAAGATTGAGCGTCCTACGGTGGAGGTGAACTTCCGCCGCATGTTCGACCTCGTGGGGCAGGACATCCCGCTGGAGGCCGTGCGCACGGCACTCACGTCGCTCGACATCGAGATTGTGCGCGAGGACGCCGAGGGCATGACCCTCCGTGTGCCTACCTGCAAGGCCGACGTCACGCGCGAGTGCGACATCGTGGAGGAAATCATGCGCATCTACGGCTACAACAACATCCACATCGGCACCACGGTCAACAGCTGCCTCTCCTACGGCAAGAAGCCCGATCCGCGCAAGCTGAAGAACGCCGTGAGCGACTACCTCACCGACAATGGCTTCAGCGAGATAATGAACAACTCGCTCACCAAGAGTGAATACTACGACGAGAATCCCGACTTCCCGGCCGACCGTTGCATCCCCATCATCAACCCCCTGTCGAAGGAACTCAACGTCATGCGCCAGACGCTGCTCTACAGCGGCCTGGAGTGCATCGCGCGTAACATTAATTATAAGATCCACGACCAGAAGCTCTACGAGTTCGGCCGCAGCTACGCGAATAACGACCTTAAGGACCTTAAGGACTCTAACGACCTTAACGACCTCCCCGTCACCAAGCGCTTCAATGAGACCGAGCACGTCAGCATCTTCATGACCGGTAACATGGCGCCCGAGAGCTGGAAGATGAAGCCTGCCGAGACCGATTTCTTCTACCTCAAGGCCTACGTCATGGACATCCTGCACCGCATGCGCGTCAATATGGGCCGCGTGGAGATGGTGCCCTCCACCGCCAAGTATTTTGCTGAGGGCCTCGACATCATCCAACGCGACAGCAAGAAGCTGCTGGGCACCCTCGGCCGCATCGGTCGCGAGACGCTGAAGAAGATGGACATCAAGCAGCCCGTCTTCTATGCCGACCTCAACTGGACGCTGCTTCTCAAGCAGTACCCCACCAAGGAGGTGCTGTACCAGGAAGTGGCCAAATTCCCCGAGGTGCGCCGCGACCTCGCCCTCATCCTGCGCAAGGACCTCACCTTTGCCCAGGTCGAGCAAGCCGCCATGCAGTGCGAGAAGAAGCTCCTCAAGAGCGTCAACCTCTTCGACGTCTACGAAGGCAAAGGCATCGCCGACGGATTTAAGTCCTATGCCGTCAGCTTCATCCTGCAGGACAAGGATAAGACTCTCGCCGACAAGCAGATCGAGGCTACTATGTCCAAGATCCAGAAGACCCTTGAGACCCAGTTGGGCGCGAAAATCAGAGGATAATATTCCAAAAAAAAGAAGAGGCCCGTGGCATTCGCCGCGGGCCTCTTCCTTTTGTTTAAATAACCATTATTGTTTTACCATCTTTATGGTAAAAAAATCTAAAAAGGCTTATTCTATTTCTTGCGGGTGTTGTATTCGATTCTTGCCAAAAGGATTATCTGTGAAAAAAAGATCACGGAGCTGATGATTAGACTAACACCAGCAACAACTTGGTCATGTCTATCAGATGCAAGAATAATTCCTCCAATAATTCCTGCAATCATCAGAATAATTGAAAAATAATACCATAAACTTATTCCAGTCAGTGTATATTTTGTTGGCTTAATATTATCTGGTACGTGTTTTAGCAATTCGTTGTATTCTTCTTCTGTCAAATCTTGAGCCGAATCTATTTTATATGCTTTTTGTTTGGAATCCATGCCATTATCAAATAATGGATACTCAAGAGTCTGTATAGGACTATCAGAATAAACGCGTTCTCCAAGTTTTAATTTTTCTAATAGTTGATGTTTCTCTTTTTCGTGTTCCAATGCAATTTCTTTTTTTCGATTGTTAAGGTAGTTTTGTATCTTCTCGTTCATAATAATCAGCCGTTTACTGTTGGCTCATCAGGAATATGCTCGTTCGTACCCCAACAAGCAGTTATACAAAAAGCGTGGTACTGTATACATCTTCATCCAGTAGAGGTTGTAGGAATGACCTTGAGATGAGAAGTTGTAATCAGCCCACGCTAAAACAGCGCAAACCGTTACATAATTCTGCATCTCGTGGGAGGTTCCTACATTCCTACTGGCAGAAGCTATATAACGCTTCACGATTTCCTATGAAATCGACTGCAAAGATACGACATTTCTTCGAAGTGGCAAAATTTATTTTCTGCCGGGTATAAAAAAGCAGGCTGCCGCAGGGGAATTCCTGCGGCAGCCTTTAATATTTTCACTCGTTTGTCTTACAGCACGTTGATAAGTTCGACGGTGAAGATAAGGGCGGCATAGGGCGGGATGTCGGCGCCGGCGCCGCGCTCGCCATAGGCGAGGTTGTAAGGGATGTAGAACTTGAAGATGGAGCCTTCCTTCATCAGCTGCACACCTTCGGTCCAGCCGGCGATGACCTGACGCAGGCCGAATTCGGCGGGCATGCCGCGGCGGTAGCTCGAGTCGAAGACGGTGCCGTCGATAAGGGTGCCCTCGTAGTGGCAGCGCACGGTGTCGCTGGCCTTGGGCTGACGGCCGGTGCCTTCCTTGACGACCTCATACTGGAGGCCGCTGGCGGTGACGGTGACGCCGGGACGCTGGGCGTTCTCCTTGAGGAAAGCCTCACCCTCGCCCTTGGCGGCTTTGCCGCGCTCGGCGGCTTCGGCCTGCTGGCGCTCCTCGAGTTCGGCGAAATAGTGCTCAAGCACCTGATGTACCTCTTCGTGGCTCATCTTCGGCTCGCGGCCCTGCAGCACGTCGGCGATGGCGGCGGCATAGTCTTCTACATTCAAGCTCTCTTTCAAGCCCATACCTATCAGTTGGTGGCCAATATTGTGGCCAAGAGCATAACTAAGTTTGTCCATTTTCTTCTTTTTTGAGGGTAGTTAAAGAAGTTAAAGGTAGTTATCGCTCGCTGCGCTCGCTAGGTAGTTAAAGGACAATAGCTCCAGCAGCAAACATGCCTGCGTCAGCCAACATTTGTCCTTTAACTACCTTTAACTACTTTAACTACCTTTAACTACCATTTTATTATTGTTTCATTCTTTCTCTAAGGTAGAGTATCGCGTCAATATTCCTCGGCACCTGGAGGTCGAGGGTGCCGCTGACGATGCCTATCACGTGGCCGTTCTTGACGGCGCTGAGGCGGTTGTAGGGCTTCATGTCGCAGAAGGCGGCAGAGTCCTCGCGGCGCACGATGATGAAGTCGGGGTCCTCCTTCATCAAGGCCTCGAGGCTGTAGCTCCATCCTTCGATGCCCTCGGCGATATTGCGGCCGCCGGCCATGCGGATGATGTCGTTGATGAAGGTGTTGCCACCGGCGGTGAAGTTACCGCCCTCGCCGAAGCCCACGACATAGTAAACCGAGGGTAATTGAGAATTGAGAGTTGAGAATTGAGAATTATCGTTGTGCGTAAGCAAATTTTCAATTTTCAATTTTAAATTTTCAATTAACGAATCAGCGGCGGCTTCTTTGTTTACCAGATTTCCGATGGCCTTGATGTTGTCATAGAGGGCCTCGAACTTGGGTTTCTCTATCACGCAGACCATCGGGGTGCCCATGGCGTCCATCTGTTCGGTGACTTTCTTTCCTACCATCGAGCCGCTGATGACCAGGTCGGGTTCCAGGGCGAGGATGCTCTCGATATTCAGGTTGCTGATGCCGCCGATGCTGGGGATCTTGGCCGCCGCGTCGGGGTAGACGCAGAAGTCCGTGCGTCCCACCAGCAGGTCCTGGGCTCCGAGGGCGAACATGATTTCCGTGACGGCAGGGGAGAGGCTCACCACCTTTTGCGGCTGTGCCGGCACCACGACGGTGCGTCCATAGTCGTCGGTCACAGTATCAGTGGTTTGTACTTGACGGCTTTGTTGACCGCAGGCGGCCAACAGAAGGACTAGAAGGAGTGAAAGGATGTGAGAGGGAGTGAAAGGGAGTGAAAGGACGGTTGAATTCTTTTTCATTTTCATTTTTCAATTATCAATTTTCAATTCTCAATTCTCAAGCGTCTTCCATTCCTCCACAGACTGGCAGCATCACGCTGGTGATATAGGGGCACATGTCGCTGGCCAGGAACACGCAGGCCTGCGCCACCTCGTCGGTGGTGCCGGGACGCTTCATGGGGATGCGCTGGCACCAGGTGTTCATCAGCTCCTTCGGCACCTCGGCGGTCATCTCGGTCTCGATAAATCCCGGACACACCACATTGACGCGTATGTTCCTCGCGGCGAACTCTTTGGCACAGCTCTTGCTGAAGCCGAGGATGGCGGCCTTCGAGGCGGCATAGTTCGCCTGGTTGTAGTTTCCGGCGACACCCACCACCGAGCCGATATTGACGATGGAGCCGTGTCCCTGCTTCCACATGGAGGGCTGGATGGCCTTCGTCATGCAGAACACCGAGCCTAGGTTGGTGTGCATCACGCGGTTGAACTGTTCCTCCGTCATGCGCTTCACGGCGGCATCGTCGGTGATGCCGGCGTTATTGACGAGGATATCCACCTTGCCGAAGTCGGCAAGCACCTCTTTGACAAAGGCTTGTGCGGAGTCATAGTCGGCCACATCGTAGGCGTAGCCTTTGGCTTTCACGCCTAGGGCTGTCAGCTCCTGCTCGACGGCGACCATTTGGTCGTTCCGTGTGCGGCCGCAGAAGGCCACGTCGCAGCCCTCTTTGGCGAAGCGCACCGCGATGGCGTGACCGATGCCACGGGTGGCGCCGGTGATAATAGCGGTTTTTCCTTGTAGTAACATAAGGTTTGAAAGTTTAAAAGTTGAAAAGGTTTAAAAGGTGAGAGGTTTTGTCGCCCCTTTTAACCCTTTAAACCTTTTCAACCTCTTAAACGTAAAGGTTAGAGCAGCTTGGCGAGTCTGGCGGCCAGGTCACCCACGCGGGTGCTGTAGCCCTTCTCGTTGTCGTACCAGCTGACGATCTTCACGAAGTTGCCGTCCATCACCTGGGTCAGCAGGCTGTCGAAGATGCTGCTGTGAGTGTTGTCGATGATGTCGATGCTCACGATGGGCTCGTCGACATACTGCAGCACACCCTTCATGGGGCCGTTGGCGGCTTCCTTGACGGCGGCGTTGATCTCTTCCTTGGTGACGTTGCAGTTGAGCTCGGCGGTGAGGTCAACGACAGAGCCGTCGGGAGTGGGGACGCGCATGGCGAAGCCGTCCAGCTTGCCCATCAGCTCGGGGATCACCAGACCCACGGCCTTGGCGGCGCCGCTGGAGGTGGGGATGATGCTGACGGCGGCGGCACGGGCACGACGGAGGTCGCTGTGCGGCTGGTCGAGGATCTTCTGGTCGTTGGTATAGCTGTGCACGGTGTTCATCAGACCGTGCTTGATGCCGAATTTGTCGTTCAGCACTTTGGCCACGGGAGCCAAGCAGTTGGTGGTGCAGCTGGCGTTGCTGATGAGCTGCATGTCCTTGTTGAGGAGGTTGTCGTTGACACCCATCACGATGGTGGCGTCGACGTCGTCGGCCTTACCGGCGGGGACGGTGAGGATGACCTTCTTGGCACCAGCGTTGATGTGCTTCATCATCTGCTCGCGTTTCTTGAACAGACCGGTCGATTCAACTACGATGTCGACACCCAGCTCGCCCCAAGGCAGGTTTTGCGGGTCGCGCTCGGCATAGATTTTCACCTTTTTGCCGTTGACCACGAGGCAGTCGCCCTCGGCGTGCACGTCGCCGTCGAAGTTCTCGTGAACCGAGTCATATTTGAACAGGTAGGCCAGCGTATCGGCGCTGGTGAGGTCGTTGATGGCGACGATGTCGAGCTCGGGGTGAGCAAGCATGGCGCGGAAACTCATACGGCCGATTCGGCCAAAACCGTTAATAGCTACTTTTGCCATATTCTCTGTGTTTTAAGGTTTTATGTTAATATTTAATGTTTGACTTGGACTACAAAGATAGGAACATTTTATATATTGACAAAATTATTTGCCATAAAATGGAAAATTATTTTTTCTCATCTCCGAAAAAAGTTGTACTTTTGCAGCATGAAACAAATACTACTGATCAACGATGTTGTGGGCTATAGCCATGTGGGGATGGTGGCCATGCTACCAATCCTCTCCAATCTCGGCCACACCACCTACAACCTCCCCACGGCTCTTGTATCTAACACCTTGGACTACGGAAAGTTCAATGTCCTGGAGACCACCGATTATATGCGTGGCGCCATCCCCGTGTGGCGTCAGCTCGGATTCCGCTTCGACGCTGTGTGTACGGGCTTGATGTTCAGCGAGGAACAGGCGCGACTGGTCTCCGCCTACTGCCGTCAGCTGCGTTCCGAGGGCACCGCCATCTTCGTCGACCCCATCATGGGCGACGGCGGCCGCCTCTACAACGGCATCTCGGACACCCATATCGAGCTCATGCGCGAGATGGTCGCCGTGGCCGACCTCACCTTCCCTAACTATACCGAGGCGTGCTATCTTGCAGGTATTCAGTATAGTCCCGACGGGATGGACTGGGAGGAGGCCTGCCGCCTCCTCGACAGCATCGTGGCCCTCGGGGCCAAGTCGGTGGTGGTGACCAGCGCTAAGGTTGACGGCCACAGCTGTGTCATCGGTCGCCGCAGCGAGGAGTCGCTCCCAGGAGTCCGGCAGAATATCTCCCATGGTCCCTACTTCCGTATTGACTATGAGGAGATTCCGGTGGCTTTCCACGGCACTGGAGACATCTTCTCTGCCGTGCTCATCGGCCACCTGATGAACGGCGAGAAGCTCAAGGACAGTACCGCCATCGCTATGGACGTCGTCAGCCGTCTCATCGACCGCAACCGCGCCCTCCCCGACAAGTGCCGCGGAATCCCCATCGAGCAGTGTCTCGACATGCTTTGATTGTTACTTTAACTGATTATTTGAATACATCTGATAATGAAGAAGTCTTCGAATAACAAAAAACGTCGTATCCTCCGTCCGTGGAAGGAGATTCCGGTCTGGCGTAAGGTGCTCAGGACGGTGTGGATATCGCTGCTTTCCCTATGGTTTTTTACCATCCTGCAGGTGCTGCTGGGTATCTTCTTCAACCCGCCGCTGACACCGCTGATGGTGCAGCGCTACTTCCAGCAACTGACTGACAGCGAGCGAAAAGTGGTCTTCGAACGCGACTATGTGTCGCTCGACGAGATTTCGCCCAACCTCATCACCGCCGTCATCTATGCCGAGGACGGTCTCTTCCTCTACCATCACGGTTTCGATGTGCAGCAGATGAAGCAGGCCCATCGCGAAAACAAGAGCGGACGGCGCTTCCGTGGGGGCAGCACCATCAGTCAGCAGACGGCCAAGAATGCCTTTCTGCCGCACTCGCGTACCATGCTCCGAAAGGCCGCCGAAGCTTACTATACCCTTCTGATTGAGAAACTTTGGGGTAAGCGGCGCATCATGGAGGTGTACCTCAATATAGTGGAGTTCGGCGACGGCATCTATGGTGCCGAAGCTGCCTCGCAGCACTACTTCGGTCATTCGGCTAAGACGCTCTCGCGCCACGAAGCGGCGCAGCTTGCCGCCTCGCTTCCGTCGCCCCTCAAGCGCAATCCAGCCCACCAGACACCCCGCTATCGCCGCTATGTGGAGACCATCAAGGGACGCTTTAGCCGCGGTAGGATAAATATCGATAAACCAAGTAAAAAGCTGCAGAGGAAATATAGGAATCAGGAGGACCTCTGGGACTTCATCGAATGGTATCGTAAGCAGAAATGAACGACAGGGTTGAGCAAACATGGCGTCGCTACCGGCGAAACTTCGAGACCTACCTCCGTTTGGAGAAAGGATTGGCGCAGAATAGCGTCGATGCTTACCTGCGGGATATACGTCATTTGGTGGATTTCTTTGTTGGTCAAAACAAAGAACCTGAGGATGTTTCAATTGATGAGTTGCAGCAGTTGTTGAGGCAGATAAACGACCTCGGGATAGCCCCCACGACGCAGCGTAGGATGATCTCCGGCTGGCGGATTTTTTTTAAGATGCTGGTCATCGAGGACGCCATTAAGGACAATCCCGCCGATTTGCTCGACCTCCCCCTCCGACCGAAGCATCTGCCCGATGTACTGTCGAACGAGGATATTGAGAAGATACAGGCCTCCTTTGACCTCAGCTTTCCCGACCAATACCGCAACAATGTTATCATCGAGGTGCTCTATGGTTGTGGACTCCGGGTCTCGGAGTTGGTAAACCTCAAGCTCTCAAATATCTACGAGGAGGAGCAGTGTTTGCAGATCTTTGGCAAGGGTGACAAGGAACGGTGGGTGCCCATCAACCCCAGGGCCTTGGAGATGATGCTCACCTATATCCATACCGTCCGCTGCCACTGCAATATCAAGCCGCATGAGGAGAAGTATGTCTTTATCAATCGGTTAGGTACTCGGCTGAGTCGTAACTATGTCTTCATGTTCCTCAAGCAGGCTGTCGCCGATGCCGGCATCGACAAGCATGTGAGTCCCCACTCTCTGCGCCATAGCTTCGCCACCGAGCTGGTGGAGAACGGTGCCGACCTCCGAGCTGTGCAGGAAATGCTTGGGCATGAGAGTATTTCGACCACCGAGATCTACACCCACCTCACCCGGGACACCCTCCGCAACACCATCGCCGCCTATCATCCCCACTACAAACGTTAGGTCTCCAGAAGAGACTTTTTGCCGCCCCCAAAGGGTCTTTTTGTCTCCCCCAAAGGGTCTTTTTGTCTCCCCCCCCCCCAAAGTTTTTTTTACCTCCGCCAAAGGGTCATTTCGTCTCCCCCAAAGGGTCTTTTTGCCGGTCAAAAGTGTGTTGGGAGCCAAAATTGGAAATCAGCAAGTTACGAGCATAAAAACACACATAACCTACTGGCTATGTGTGTTTTATTGTTTTAATGAACTTGTAACTTGCTGATACTTAATACCAACACCGTACCAACACCGTATCAACACCGTACCAACTCCTACCGAAGTCCGACTACGGTCGGAGATGGTACGGTGATGGTGGGTCGATGGTAGGATGAAGGTGCGTTTTTTGTGGCTTGTGGATAACTTTTTTTGTGTTATGTGGGAAATAATTCGTATTTTTGCATTTTCTTTTTTAATTGGAAATATAAATAAATAATTAATAATAAACAAATTAATCAAGATGACAAAGTACGTTTACACGTTCGGTGGCAAGACCGCCGAGGGAAAAGCCGACATGAAGAATCTTTTGGGCGGTAAAGGCGCCAACCTGGCCGAGATGTGCCTTTTGGGTCTCCCCGTGCCCGCTGGTCTGACCATCACTACTGACTGCTGCACAGCTTATTACGCCAACAACTGCCAGCTGCCTGCCGGTCTTATGGACGAGGTGTGGAAAGGTGTGGAGAATATTGAGAAGATCATGGGTATGAAGTATGACGACGCCGAGAATCCCCTGCTTGTCAGCTGCCGTTCGGGTGCCCGTTCGTCGATGCCCGGTATGATGGACACCGTCCTGAATATCGGTCTGAGCAGCAAGACCATCCCCGGTATGCTGAAGAAGACCAACAATCCCCGTTTTGTGTATGACAGCTACCGTCGTCTGATTATGATGTATGCCGACGTCGTCATGGAGAAGAGCGAGGGTATCGAGCCTGCCGACGGCAAGGGTATCCGCAAGCAGCTCGACGACATGCTCGACGAGTACAAGGCCGTGAAGGGTTACAAGAGCGACACCGAGCTCACCGCCGACGACCTGAAGAAACTCGCCGACGCCTTCAAGGTGAGAGTGAAAGAGGTCCTGGGTACCGAGTTCCCCGACGACGCCCGTGCCCAGATGGAAGGTGGCATCAAGGCCGTCTTCAAGAGCTGGAACGGCAAGAAGGCCGTCAGCTACCGTAAGATTGAGGGTATTCCCGACGACTGGGGCACTGCCGTCAACGTGCAGGCTATGGTCTTCGGCAACATGGGTGACACCAGTGCCACCGGTGTGGCCTTCACCCGCAACCCTGCCACCGGTGACAACCAGTTCTACGGTGAGTGGCTCATCAACGCCCAGGGCGAGGATGTGGTGGCCGGTATCCGTACCCCCAACCCCCTGAATGACGACACCAAGAACGAGCAGAACAAGCACATGCACTCCATGCAGGAGTTGATGCCCGAGACCTATAAGGAGCTCTGCGACATCCGCAACATCCTCGAGAAGAACTACCACGACATGCTGGACATCGAGTTCACGATCCAGGACGGCAAGCTGTACATGCTGCAGTGCCGCGTGGGTAAGCGTACCGGTGTTGCCGCTTTGACGATGGCTATGGACATGCTGAAGGAAGGCCTCATTGACGACAGCGAGGTGGTGATGCGCATATCTCCTGCCCAGCTCGACGAGCTGCTGCACCCCATTCTGGATGCCGCCGACGAGAAGAAGCACGAGGTGATTGCCAAGGGTCTGCCCGCCGGCCCCGGCGGTGCCGTGGGAGTCATCGCCCTCACCAGCGAGAAAGCCAAAGAGTATCAGGCTGCCGGCATTAAGAATATCCTCGTCCGTGAGGAGACCAACCCCGAGGATGTCGAGGGCATGCGTGCCGCCGACGGTATCCTCACCGCCCGTGGCGGTATGACCTCGCACGCCGCCCTTGTGGCCCGTGGCTGGGGCAAGTGCTGCATCGTGGGCTGCGACGCCGTGAAGATCAGCATGGAGAAGACCACCGTCAGCACCAACGAATATGGCAAGAAGAAAGTCAATGTCGAGGAGCACGGCACGGTGACCATCAACGGCAAGGTGTTCCACGAGGGAGACCTGCTCTCGTTGAACGGCTCGAAGGGCTGGGTGTATGATGAAGAAGTGAAGATGATCAACGCCACCGAGAACCCCTTGTTCCAGCAGTTCATGAAGCTCGTCGACAAGCACCGCAAGATGGGTGTCCGCACCAATGCCGACAACCCCGCCGACGCCCAGAAGGCCATCGACTTCGGTGCCGAAGGTATCGGTCTGTTCCGTATCGAGCACATGTTCTACGGAGAGAACAGCGAGGTGCCCCTGGAGAAGCTGCGCAACATGATCCTGGCCGACACGTTGGAGGCCCGCAAGGCCGCTCTGGCCGAGTTGGAGCCCTACGTGAGAGAGAGCGCCAAGGGCACGCTGAAGGTGATGGACGGCAAGCCCCTGACTTTCCGTCTGATGGATCCCCCGCTGCACGAGTTCGTCCCCCAGACCGAGGAAAAGCAGCGTGAGGTGGCCAAAGCCCGTGGCTTGGAGTACGAGCAGCTGCACGCCCGCATCGAGAGCATGCACGAGGTGAACCCGATGATGGGTCTGCGTGGTGTGCGTCTGGGTATCATCTACCCGGAGATCACCGAGATGCAGTTCCGTGCCCTGTTCAGCGCCACCTGTGAGCTGATGAAGGAAGGCTTCGACCCGAGACTGGAGATCATGGTCCCGCTGACCATCAATGCCGCCGAGCTGAAGCACCAGAAAGCCCTTGCCACGAGAGTGAAGGAAGAGGTGGAGAAGAAATACGGCATCCAGTTCAACTATAAGTTCGGTACGATGATTGAGATTCCGCGTGCCGCGTTGGTCGCCAACCAGATTGCCGAGGTGGCCGAGTTCTTCAGCTTCGGTACCAACGACCTGACGCAGATGACCTTCGGCTTCAGCCGTGACGACGTCAACGCCATCGTGAAGACGTATGTCGACGAGAAGATCATCCCTGCCGACCCCTTCAACAACTTCGACCGCGAGTGTGTCGGTGAGCTGGTGAAGATAGGTATCCAGAGAGGCCGTTCGACCCGTCCGGATTTGAAGTGCGGTGTCTGCGGAGAGCATGGTGGTGACCCGACGGCTGCCGAGTTCTTCTACAAGAACGGTATGACCTATGTAAGCTGCAGCCCGTTCCGTGTCCCCGTGGCCCGTTTGGCTGCTGCGCAGGCTGCCATCAAGGAAGCCAGAGAGAATGCTTGAATGCGTAAATGCTTGATTGCTTGAGTGGCTGGTGCGCCAAAACTCAAGCAATCAAGCAATCAAGCAATAACGCAATCAAATGAGGAGTCGGCAGAATTCGTTGATAATATTGAAGTCCACGTTAGGTAGACTTCCGTCCTACTACTGCGAGATAGAGAACCGCGCGGCGCGAGGGGAGGAGTATGTCTCCGCCACTGCCATAGCCGAGAGTCTGAGCATCAATCCTATACAGGTGCGTAAGGACTTGGCGAGCATCAGTTCCGAGCCGGGGCGTCCCAATGTGGGGTTCCGCGTCAGTACGCTGTTGGAGGATTTGAAAGTCTACCTGGGCTACGACCATTGTGACGAAGCCGTGCTGGTGGGTGTGGGAGCCTTGGGACATGTGCTGCTACACTACGGCGGTTTTAGCAAATACGGCCTTGATATCGTGGCCGGTTTCGACCGTGAGCCCAAGGAGAAGAGGGTAGGAGACAAGCCGGTGCTGCCCATCGCCAAGCTGGTGGCGTTCCTCAAGCGTACGCATATTAATATTGGTATTATCGCCGTGCCCGCTGCCGAGGCGCAGGGTGTGGCCGATATGCTGGTGTCGGGAGGAGTCCAGGCCATCTGGAACTTCGCCCCCACGGCCCTTAATTTACCTGACAAAATCCTTGTCAAGAACGAGAACCTCGCCGCCTCCCTCGCCGCCCTCACAGAGGAGCTGCGTCGGAGACGGTGACGGTATCTTTTTTAGGTGATGAGTGATGAGTGATGAGTGAGGAATGATGAGTGAGGAATGATGAGTGATGAGTGATGAGTGAGGAATGATGAGTGAGGAATGATGAGTGATGAGTGATGAGTGATGAGTGAGGAATGATGAGTGATGAGTGATGAGTGTTGAGTGAGGAATTTGTTGCCTAGAATGATACAAGTTTACTCTTTGTTCGATAAAAAAGGTGTGATTTATAATTTTTTTTATCGCACTAATACAGCGTGTTGGGTTCGATAAGAAAAGTTTTATTTTAGCGTTTCGGATTTATTTTGTATTTTTGCAGCCGTTAAAAGATTAATGGTTTGCTCCTCTTTGGTCGCAGGCCGTTATCTGAAGGTAGAATGATTTATGGTTAATATATAGGTTAAACTTTGTTTTTATTCAGTGAGATGTTGTTTCTTGTAGTGCTTTAGTGCCGCTTGGAACGACATTTTTACTTTAATACATTTATTATATAAACGGACAAGTTCAGCGGCGGAAAATTCCTTTTGGGAGCGAGGAGTGGTTTGTTCGATAAAAAAAGTTTGATTTATTTGATTTTTATTTCTATCTTTGCAAAATCAAAAGAGGGGGAGGATGTGGTGTATTGAGCACAGAATCAGATAATACCAAAGATTGTTTTATAAACAAAATAGGAAAAGATATGACAATAAAGGTTTGTGTAGGCAGTTCGTGCCACCTGAAGGGGTCATACGATGTCATCGAGGCATTTAAGGACGTGTTGAAGAAATACGATGTCGAGGATGTCGTAGAGCTGCAAGCCAGCTTCTGTTTGGGTCACTGCGCTAAGGGCGTGACGGTGAGCTGCGAAGGCATGGAGGCCGCCGAGAATGGGCCGCAAGTGGAGCTGACTTCCGAGGGCTTCATCATGCATGGCGTGAACGCCGGCAATGTCGAGGAACTGTTCGCCAAGGAGGTGTTTCCTAAATTGAGAATTGATAATTGAGAATTGGTCTATGTCTGAATATTTGGAATTCAAGCCGGTGCAATGCAAGGACTGCTACCGTTGCCTGCGTGAGTGTCCGGTGAAAGCCATCAACATCAAGGATCACCATGCACAGATTATCGAGGAGCATTGTATCCTCTGTGGCCACTGTACCAAGGTGTGTCCGCAGAAGGCCAAGATAGAGCACAGTGAGATTGATGTCGTCCGTGCCTTGCTGAAGAGTGGTGAAAAGGTGGCCGCCACGGTGGCGCCGTCGTTCATCAGCAGCCTTGGGCAAGAGGACTTTACCGTGCTTCGCATCGCGCTGGCCAAGTTGGGATTCGCCGTTGCCGAAGAGACCGCCGTGGGCGCACAGGCTGTCACCGAAGAGTACAAGCGCGTGCTGGCCACGGGAGAGATGCGTAACTTCATCACCTCGGCCTGTCCCGCTGCCTGCCGTCTCATACAGATGTACTACCCCAAGGCACTGCCTTATCTGGCCCCCGTCGACTCGCCCATGGTGGCACATGCCAAGATGCTGCGCAAGAGTGACCCTAATTTGAAGATTGTCTTCATCGGTCCCTGCATCGCTAAGAAGCGCGAGGCCGACGAGCATGGCATCGACGCTGTGCTCACCTTCGAGGAATTGTTGCAGCTCTTCGAGGAGAACGGCATCGACTTGTCGACAATCAATCGCCTGTCCATCACCGACGATAACTGCGGAGCCAACCGCGCCAAAGCCTATCCCGCCACACAGGGCATTATTCGCTCGTTCGATGCGTTGCCCGAAGGCTACCGTTATATGGCTGTCGACGGTGTCGACCGTCTGGCCGAAGTGCTGGAAAACATTGAGGCGCTCGACCATACCTTCATCGAGATGAATGTCTGCCCCGGTGGCTGTATCAACGGCCCCTGCGCCATCGAGATGGAGGGTGGCGTGATGAAAGCCGAATCCGACATCAACGCCTATGTAGAGCATGAGATGTCCTCCCGCAAGCATACCCCTGCCCCCGATGCCGGCGTGAGCCTGGCCTACGCTCATCCGCGCCTCAGGGCCAAGAGCCGTCCCGCCACCGAGAAGGAGATAGAGGAGGTGATGCACCGCACCGGCAAGTTCACCAAAGCCGACGAACTCGACTGCGGCGCTTGCGGCTACCGCAGCTGCCGTGAGAAAGCCTGGGCCGTCGTCAACGGCTATGCCGACATAGATATCTGTCTGCCCTATATGCGTAAACGTGCCGAGAGTCTGGCAGTTGATATCGTGCACAACTCACCCGAGGGTGTGATGATTGTCGACCCCGACATGAATATTGTCGACATCAACGCTTCTGCCATGAAGATGATGGGTCTGGACGGCACCCCCGAGAGTGTCCATGGACGTCCGGTGGCCGAGAGTTTCCCTCCCATTGAGTTCTACAATGCCTACTCGCAGAAACGCCGCACCGAGAACCCCTGTCTGCGCATTGCCGCCACGGGCCGCTATGTGAGCCTCACAGTGAGCCTCCTCAGCGAGCAGAACCTGCTCTTCGGTCTGATGAAGGATATCTCGGAGCAGGTGAGCTACGACAAGAAGCTGGAGAAGGTGCGCACCGACACCCTCGCCACTACAGACGAGCTTATCATGAAGCAAATGCGTGTGGCACAGGAGATTGCCTCGCTGCTGGGTGAGACTACTGCCGAAACCAAGGTGGCTCTGTTGAAACTGAAAAAGACCCTCTCCGATGGCCAGGGTGACCTCGGTGTCGATGGACGCCCCGTCGATTGGAAAACAGCGAAAGTATGAAACAGCTTTGCGTTGAATATGGATATACCTCGTTGAACCACTATGGCGAAGAGCTTTGTGGCGATAATGTGGAGATGACCTCGGATGGCGAGTGGACCACCCTCGTGCTGGCCGACGGTTTGGGTAGTGGTGTGAAAGCCAATATCCTCTCCACTCTCACCAGTAAGATTCTCTGCACTATGGTGGCCGGTGGCGCTGACATGGAGGACTGTGTCTCGACCATCATCCAGACGCTCCCCGTCTGCAAGGAACGTGGAGTGGCCTACAGCACCTTCTCCATCATCCACGTCAACAACGAGGGTAGGGGACACCTCTTTGAGTTCGACAACCCCGAGGCTGTCTGGTACCATCACAGACACACCTGCGACTTTCCTCGCACAGAGATGAATATTTTCGACAAGCGGGTTTTCGTCACCGAGTTGGAACTCGACGAGGGCGATATGGTCTTCGTGATGAGCGACGGCACCATCCATGCAGGCATCGGACAGATGCTCAACTTTGGCTGGCAGCGCAAAGAGATTATGGAGCACCTCGACCACAGCATCGACGCCCACATGTCGGCCCGCGCCGCCGCCTGTCTGCTGGCATCGGCCTGCAACGACCTCTATCTCGACCGTCCCGGCGACGACACCACCGTGGCCGCCATCCGCATGACGCCCCGTTGCGAGGTGCATATCATGGTCGGCCCGCCGGTGGACAAGGAACGCGACGCCGAGTATGTGCAGCAGTTCATGACGGGTGCCGACAAACGCATTGTCTGCGGCGGAACCACCTCGCAGGTGGTGGCCCGTTGTCTCGACCGCAAGCTTAAGACCAGCTTTGATTTCCCCGACAAGGATGTGCCCCCCATTGGGTTCATCGACGGCATCGACCTCGTCACCGAGGGTGTCATCACCCTGCGCCGCCTGCTCACCCTGTCGGAGAAGTATGTATCGGTCAAGGATCTATCGCCCAAGACCTACGCCAAGAAAGACGGTGGCTCGCTGTTGGCCAACATCATCTTCGAGGAGGCCACACACGTCGTCTTTTTCGTCGGACAGAATGTCAACGCCGCCCATCAAGGGCTTGATATTGATATCACAATGAAGCTTAAGCTCGTCGAGCATCTGGCTGAAAACCTCCGCAAGATGGGCAAACAGGTAACCGTAAATTATGATTAATTATGGAGCAAAAACTTTTCGATACCAACGTACAATGGATTAAGTACAAAGTCCTCAAGGAGGTTATCCGCCGTGCTTACGAGGGCGGTCTCGACGATGCCTACCTCGACATACCCAAGATCATCAGTCCGGGTCCCAAGTCGGAGCTTAACTGTTGCATCTACAAGGAGCGCGCTATCGTGCAGGAGCGCATCCATATGGCCATGGGTGGCGACAAGTCGAATCCCAACCCTGTGCAGGTGATGGAGACAGCCTGCGACGAGTGTCCCGCCGCCGGTATGCTGGTCACCGAGGCTTGCCGCGGCTGTATGATGCACTCTTGCAAGGAGGTCTGCCCCAAGGGAGCCATCACCATCGTTAATCACCGCTGCCATATCGACAAGGAGAAGTGCATCGAGTGCGGTAAATGCGCCGCCGCCTGTCCCTACAGCGCCATCATCGCGCAGAAACGCCCCTGCATCAAGAGCTGCAAGCCCAAGGCCCTCTCCATCCGTCCGGAGGACGACAAGGCCGTCATCGACAACGACAAGTGTATCTCTTGCGGCGCCTGTGTCGTCAGCTGCCCCTTCGGTGCCATCACCGACCGCTCTCTGGTGCTGGACATCATCGACATACTGAAAGGTTCGGAGAACAACACTAAATACCGCGTCTATGCCGTCATTGCTCCCGCCATCGTCGGCCAGTGCCGCTTCGGACGCATTGAACAGGTGGTTACTGCCATTAAACGTCTCGGTTTCCATCAGGTGGTCGAAGCCGCCCTCGGTGCCGACATCACCCTCTACACCGAAGCCCGCGAGTTCCAGCACAAGAAAGATTGCTTGAATGTGTCAATGCCTGATTGCTTGAGTGCTGACGCGACAAATACTCAAGCAATCAAACAATCAAGCAATCAAGCATTCATGACAACGTCATGCTGCCCCGCCTTCGTGCGCTTCATCGAGACCAACTTCCCCGAATTCAAGGATGCTATCTCTACCTCGCCCTCGCCCATGATTACTACCGCCCGTCTCATCAAGCGCAGTGACCCCACCGCCAAGGTGGTCTTCATCGGCCCCTGCGCTGCCAAGAAGTTCGAGTATACCCTCGAGAAGACTGGTGGAATGATCGACAGCGTCATGAGCTTTGAAGAGCTCCAGGCCTTCCTCGACGCCCGCGGCATCGACACCACGCAGTGCGAAGACACCATCCTCGACAATGCCTCGTTCTACGGCCGTATCTTTGCCAAGAGCGGCGGCATCGCCCAAGGCGTTGCCCACGTGGCCGAAAAACTCGGCATTGACGGAGTGAAGCCCGTAGTGATGAACGGCATCGACCAGTGCCGCCAGCACCTTGCCCTCCTCCGCGCCAAGAAGGAAACCGCCAACTTCTTCGAAGGTATGGCCTGCGACGGCGGCTGTGTCGGCGGTCCGCTGAGCATCACGCGCTCTCCCAAGAACGTCTTCGACGTCGACCAGTACGGTAACTCCGCCAAGGAGAAGGATATCGACGGCTCCGTCCGCCTCTACCAGATGACCCTCGACGAATAATTCTTTTAGTTTAATAAATTAATGGTAAACCATATCGTATTTTATGCGGTATGGTTTTTTTTTGATGTTTTAACAAAAAAATATCGATAAAAAAAGTGTGAATTAAAGAAAAAGTTGTATATTTGCATCGTCACAAAGAAAGAGTGATGTACTATTAGTAACAGAGAATCAACGCTTAAGGATTAATATTTATATTTAAAAATGACTAAAAAACAGAATTTCCGCACAGAGAGCGACCTTCTGGGTCAGAAACAGGTTCCCGAAGAGGCTTTATATGGCGTGCAGACAGCGCGTGCCATAGAGAACTTCCACATCAGTGGTAACCTGCTGTGCAGCTACCCCAACTTCATCCGTGGTATGGCTATCACCAAGAAGGCCGCCGCCATGGCCAATGTTGAGGTAGAGATGATTACCAAGGAGCAGGGCGAGGCCATCATGTGGGCCTGCGACCAGCTGATCGAGGGCAAGTACCACGACCAGTTCCCCATCGACATGATTCAGGGCGGTGCCGGCACCTCGACCAACATGGCTGCCAACGAGGTCATCGCCAACCTGGCACTCGAGCGTATGGGTCACCAGCGCGGCGAGTACCAGTACTGTTCGCCCAACGACGTGGTGAATGCTTCGCAGAGCACCAATGACGCCTATCCCTGCGCCATCCACATGGCTCTGGCTCTCGAGCACCTCGAGTTCATGCCGCACCTGGAGCAGATTATTGCCGCTCTGGATTCCAAGAGCAAGGAGTTTGCCCACGTCATCAAGATGGGTCGTACCCAGCTGCAGGATGCCGTGCCCATGACCCTCGGTCAGACCTTCGGCGCCTTCGCCGACTCGCTGCGTGGCGAATACAAGAACCTGCGCACCACGGCCGACGAGTTCCTCGTGGTGAACATGGGTGCCACCGCCATCGGCACAGGCATCTGCTCGAAACCCGGCTACAGCGAGGCCTGCATCAAGGCTCTGAGAAAGATCACCGGCTGGAACATCTCGCTGGCAGACAACCTCATCGAGGCCACCAGCGCCACCACCTGCATGATTGCCTACAGCGCCGCCATGAAGCGTCTGGCCATCAAGACCAACAAGATCTGCAACGACCTGCGCCTGCTCTCCAGCGGCCCCCGCTGCGGTCTCAACGAGATCCACCTGCCCGAGCGCCAGCCCGGTTCGAGCATCATGCCCGGCAAGGTGAACCCCGTCATCCCCGAGGTGATGAACCAGGTGTGCTACCGCGTCATCGGCAACGACATGACCATCTCGCTGGCCAGCGACAACGGCCAGCTGGAGCTCAACGTCATGGAGCCCGTCATCGCCTACACCCTCTTCGAGAGCATCCACCTGCTGGAGAACGGCTATGACACCCTGAGAAACCTCTGCATCGACGGCATCGTCGCCAATGAGGAGCGCTGCCGCCAGCTGGTGGAGCACTCCATCGGTATCGTCACCATGCTCAACCCCATCATCGGCTACAAGACCTCTACCAAAATTGCCAAGGAGGCTTCGGAGACTGGCCGCGGTGTCTATGAACTGGTGCTGGAGCACAAACTGCTCACCAAGGAACAGTTGGATGAGATTCTCAAACCCGAAAACATGCTCCAGCCTGTAGAACTGAAAGTTTGAATTTGATTCAATTCATAAAAAACGGCAACATAATGTTGCCGTTTTTTTGTGGATTAAAAAAAAAAGTGTATCTTTGCAGTTCGATGTGGGGGAGAAAAAAGCGTTAATGCGTTGATACGTTGGGAGGTTGATACGTTTGCTCCACTACGGTCGCAGGCCTGCGGAGCAGGCAGGATAGGTTTGCTCCACTACGGTCGCAGGCCTGCGGAGCAGGCAGGATAGGTTGATAAGTTAAGAATTATAATTAAATAAATAAATACTATGACCGACAAGATTAGAAAAGAGCTCGAGGCGCTGGGTATCACCGGCGTGAAGGATATCCACTACAACCCCACGTATGAGGAGTTGTACAAGTATGAGAGCAATCCCGCGCTGACGGGATATGACAAGGGCCAGCTGACGGAGCTGGACGCTATGAATGTGATGACTGGCATCTATACGGGCCGTTCGCCTAAGGACAAATATATCGTGATGGACGCGCAGTCGAAGGACACGGTGTGGTGGAACACGCCGGAGTATCCGAACGACAACCACCCGATGAGTGAGGAGGTGTGGGGAGAGATGAAGGCGCTGGCCAAGGAGGCGCTGTGCGGCAAGGAGCTCTTCGTGGTGGACGCCTTCTGCGGTGCCAACAAGGACACGCGTATCGCCGTGCGCTTCATCATGGAGGTGGCCTGGCAGGCGCATTTCGTGACGAATATGTTCATCAAGCCTACGGCCGAAGAACTCAAGGAGTTCGTGCCGGGCTTCACGGTGTATACCGCAAGCAAAGCCAAGGTGGAGAACTACAAGGAGCTGGGTCTGAACAGCGAGACCTGCGTGGCCTTCAACGTGAGCAGCCGTGAGCAGGTGATCCTGAACACGTGGTACGGTGGCGAGATGAAGAAGGGCATGTTCTCGATGATGAACTACTACCTGCCGCTGCAGGGTATCGCGTCGATGCACTGCTCGGCGAACACCGACATGCAGGGCCAGCATACGGCCATCTTCTTCGGCCTGAGCGGCACGGGCAAGACGACGCTGAGTACCGACCCGAAGCGTCTGCTCATCGGCGACGACGAGCACGGCTGGGACGACGAGGGCGTGTTCAACTTCGAGGGAGGCTGCTATGCTAAGGTGATCAACCTGGACAAGGAGAGCGAGCCGGACATCTACAACGCCATCCGTCGCAACGCCCTGTTGGAGAACGTGACCGTCGATGCCAATGGCAAGATTGATTTCAAGGACAAGAGTGTCACGGAGAACACGCGAGTGAGCTATCCGATAGACCATATCGAGAAGATCGTGCAGCCTGTGAGGGGCAAGAGTGCGGGTCCTGCTGCTGAGAACGTGATCTTCCTGAGTGCCGACGCCTTCGGCGTGCTGCCCCCGGTGAGCATCCTGACGCCGGAGCAGTGCAAGTACTACTTCCTGAGCGGCTTCACCGCCAAGCTGGCGGGTACGGAGCGCGGCATCACGGAGCCGACGCCGACCTTCAGCGCCTGCTTCGGTCAGGCCTTCCTGGAGTTGCACCCGACGAAGTATGCCGAGGAGCTGGTGAAGCGGATGGAGAAGAGCGGAGCGAAAGCCTACTTGGTGAACACGGGCTGGAACGGCACGGGCAAGCGCATCTCCATTAAAGATACGCGCGGAATCATCGACGCCATCCTTGACGGCAGCATCCTGAAGGCCGAGACGAAGAAGGTACCGTATTTCGACTTCGAGGTGCCCACGGCGCTGCCGGGTGTGGACCCGAAGATTCTGGACCCGCGCGACACCTATGGCGACGCTAAGGTGTGGGACGAGAAGGCCCGCGACCTGGCGCAGCGGTTTGTGAAGAATTTCGTGAAGTTCACTCATAACGAGGCGGGTAGAGCCCTTGTGGCCGCGGGGCCCAAGAGCGAATGAGGAATGAGGAGTGATGAGTGATGAGTGATGAATTAGGAATTAATTGAATCAATTGAATTAATTGAAAATGAAAGCAGGTAGCTGGGAGCGGGTAGCTGGTAGCTGGGAGCGGGTAGCGGTTTGCTGCCGGCTGCTGGCTGCTGGCTTCCGTTGCTGCCGGCTGCCGGCTATCGGCTTATTGCTGATATTTTCATTTTTGAATTGTGTGGAGGCGCAGGGGTATGACTTTGCCGTGCGGATGGGGACGGGTGACACGCTTTATTTTGAGGTCACGGACCCTGGCGCGCGGAGTGTGAAGGTTGTGGCGCCGCAGATGGAAGGCCCCAACTACTATGCGGGCCATGTGCAGCCCGCGGGGGTGCTGGTCGTTCCCGACCAGGTGAGCTACCGCGGGAAGAGCTATGTGGTGACGGCCGTGGGCGAGCGAGCCTTCTCGGGCTGCAGCCGCATACGCCTGGTGGAGCTGCCGCCGACGGTGGAGCGCATCGAGGACTTTGCATTCTACGGCTGCAGCGGCATCAACGAGCGGGTGAGGATTGGCGAGAAGGTGAAGCATGTGGGCAGTTCGGCTTTCTATGGCTGCAGTGCGCTGACGGAGGTGAGCTTCGCCGCCGAGGACTGTGCGTTCATGGGCGGCTCGATAAGCACCACTGCCTTCGGCAACTGCCCGCGCCTAAGGAAGGTGGTGGTCGAGGAGGGCGTGAAGCGCATTCCCGACTATGCTTTCTGTGGAAACGATGTGCTGAAAGACACGCTGGGTCTGCCGCAGACGCTGGAATACATCGGGGACTATGCTTTTGCTTTCTGCAATGCCCTTTCGGGCAGTGTGGTGATTCCCGACCGGGTGCGGCGGATAGGCGAATGTGCGTTCCATCAGTGCCACAGCATCAGGGCTGTGACGATAGGGTCGTCGGTGGCCACGATAGGCGGCCGTGCGTTCTACCACTGCATCAACCTGAAGGGTGTGAAGGTGAGGGCCTACAACCCTCCCGAGATAGCTATCACCACTTTCTCGAACCTGGCGAAAGGCGTGAAGTTCAGTGTGCCGTGTGTGAGCAAGGTGCTGTATGAGAAAGACGGCTACTGGAAGAAGCTGGCGCCGTTTAGCGCCGTAGGCAAGTGCACGTTCAGCGTAAAGGCCGCGCTGGAGAACGGGGCGGCTGGCCTGGTGACGGGCAGCGGCAGCTACCGGTACGGCGACAGCGTGAGGCTGGCCGTCATCTGTGGTGCCGGGTATGCTTTCACGGGCTGGTCGGACGGCAACAAGGAAAATCCGCGCGTGCTGAAAGCCGACAACAACTACGAGCTGGAGGCGCTGACGGAGAAGATCGGAGAGGCGCGGGTGGACACTATCTACAGTGTCGACACGGTGTACCGTGACGGCTACCGCATGGTGCACGACACGGTGGACATGTTCGACGTGGTGCGTTCGATCAACGACATCCCGGAGGTGACATACGACGCCGAGGGCGAGCAGCTGGGCTGGTCGTTCCCGAAAACGGAGAAGGTGCTCGCGGTGGCGGTGTACAGCAGCGTAGGGGAGTGCCTGTATCTGACGGACAGCCGCAGTGGCGGCGTGAGGATGGGCCGCTTCCCGGCGGGGACGTATATTGTGAGGATTGAGACGGTGAAGAGGGTTTTGCGGCTTCGCCTCTTTAAGAATTAAGAATTAAGAATTAAGAATTAAGAATAATAAAAACTTTATGAAGAACAATTTTGCCTCGCGCCATAATGGCGTATCGAATCCCGTGGAGGAGCAGAAGATGCTCGACGTTATCGGAGTGAAAACGATGGACGAGCTCATCGAGAAGGCTGTGCCCGCCGCCATCCGACTGAAAGAGCCTATGCCCCTGCCGGAAGGAATGAGCGAGTATCAGTTCCTGAACCATGTGCGCTCGTTGGCCCAGAAGAACAAGATGTACAAGAGTTACATCGGTATGGGCTACTACGGCACGGTGACTCCCGCCGTCATCATGCGCAACGTCTTTGAGAATCCCGGCTGGTACACCAGCTACACCCCGTACCAGACGGAAATCTCGCAGGGTCGTCTGGAAGCCCTGATGAACTATCAGACCATGATTGCCAGTATGACGGGAATGCCGTTGAGCAACGCCTGTCTGCTCGACGAGGCCACCGCCGCCGGCGAGGCAATGATCATGTTCTACAACAGCCGCTCGCGTCAGGCTGTGAAAGACGGCATCTGCAAGGTGTTCGTCGACGAGGGCGTGCTGCCCCAGACGTTGGCCGTGATGCAGACCAATGCCGCCCCCCGCGGTATCGAGATCGTCACCGGCAAAGCTTGTCAAACGGAACTTGACAACACATACTTCGCCGCCTTCGTGCAGTATCCCAACCAGTTTGGTGAGGCCCAGGATTGGACGGGCTTCATCAGCAAATGCCACGAGAAGGGCATCTTCGTCTGTATGGCCACGGACCTGATGGCGCTGGCCCTGATGAAGACTCCGGGCGAGATGGGTGCCGACTGTGCCGTGGGTAACGCCCAGCGCTTCGGTCTGCCGATGGGCTTCGGCGGTCCCCATGCCGGCTTCTTCGCCTTCACCGAGACTTTCAAACGCGCTTTCCCCGGCCGTATCATCGGCTGGAGTGTCGATGCCAAAGGCAACCCCGCCCTGCGAATGGCCCTGGGAATGCGTGAGCAGCACATCAAGAGAGACAAAGCCACCTCTAATATCTGCACTTCGGCCGCATTGGTGGCCAACATGAGCGGCTTCTACGCCATCTGGCACGGACCCGAAGGCATCAAAGAGATTGCCGTCCGCATCTGCGCCCGCGCCCACCGTCTGGCCCAGGAGCTGGAGCAGTATGGCTACAAGCAGCACAACAAGGTGTACTTCGACACGCTGGCCCTGCAGTGCCCCGTGCCCACCGCCAAGGTGAAGGAGGTGGCCCTGAAGCACGAGATCAACTTTCGCTACATCTGTGACGAGTGCATCGGCATCAGCATCGACGAGACCACCGAAAAGAGCGACCTCGACGCCATTGTGGCCTGCCTGGCCGAAGCCGCCGGCAAGAAAGCCGCCGCCATTGAGTGCAAGGGCTGCTGCTGCCAGTTTGCCGACGAGGCTATCCCCGCCGAGCTGAAACGTAATGGTGCTTTCCTCACGCAGAAGATTTTCAACCGTTTCCACGACGAGACCTCGATGATGCGCTACATCAAGATGCTCGAGGAAAAAGACCTCAGCCTGAACCGCGCAATGATACCGCTGGGCAGCTGCACCATGAAGCTCAATGCCGCCGCCGAGATGATGCCGCTGAGCTGGAGCAAGTTCGCCGGCATGCATCCCTTCGTGCCCGCCGACCAGGCTCAGGGATACCTCGAGATGATCAAGGACATCGAGAAGTGGCTCTCTGTCGTCACCGGCTTCGCCGGCTGCTCGCTGCAGCCCAACTCGGGTGCTTTCGGCGAGTATAGCGGCCTGACGGTTATCCGCAACTACCACATTGCCAATGGTCAGCCGCAGCGCAACGTTTGCCTTATCCCCGCCAGTGCCCACGGCACCAACCCCGCCTCTGCCGCTAAAGCCGGTATGACGGTGGTCGTGGTGAAATGCAACGACAAGGGCGATGTCGACATCGACGACCTGAAGGCCAAAGCCGAGCAGTACAAGGAGACCCTCAGTTGCCTGATGATCACCTATCCGTCGACCCACGGAGCTTTCGAAGAGGGCATCCTCGACATCATCAATATCATCCACAGCGTGGGCGCCCTCGTCTATATGGACGGTGCCAACATGAACGCCCAGGTGGGTCTCACCAGCCCCGGTCACATGGGTGCCGATGTGTGCCACCTGAACCTCCACAAGACCTTTGCAATGCCTCACGGCGGTGGCGGTCCCGGCGTTGGCCCCATCTGTGTCAGCCAGAAGCTCGTCGACTTCCTGCCCACGCATCCCGTGGTCGAGGTCGGTGGCAAGAAAGGCAACACTATGGCTGCCGCCCCCTATGGCAGCGCCTACCTTCTGCCCATCACCTACGGCTACCTGCTGATGCTTGGTGGCGAGGGTCTGACGGATGTCACCAAACATGCTATTCTCAACGCCAACTACCTCCGTGCCCGCCTGCAGAAGTACTACAAGATTCTCTACACCAACAAGAACGGCATGTGTGGTCACGAGATGATTGTCGACTTTAACGAGTTCAGCCTGAAGGTCGGTGTCGGCGATATCGCCAAACGTCTGATGGACTATGGCTTCCACGCTCCCACCGTGGCCTTCCCGGTGCACAACACCCTCATGGTGGAGCCCACCGAGAGTGAGCCGCTGAGCGAGATGGATCGCTTCTGCGACGCTATGATCGCTATCCGTCAGGAGATTGACGACATTATGACCGGGAAGAGTGACGAGAAGAACAACCCCATCGCCAACGCTCCCCACACCATGCAGGTGGTCTGCGCCGACGAGTGGACCCTCCCGTACAGCCGTCAGAAAGCCGCCTTCCCGCAGCCGCACTGCGAGAAATACTGGCCCACCATCAGCAAGATTGACGACGCCTATGGCGACCGCAATCTGCAGGCTGTCTGGGCAGAATAATGTCCACGGACAGAAACAAAAAAAGCCCCGAAAGCTGAGTTGCTTTCGGGGCTTTCCTTTATTTCTTCTTCAGTTCGATGCGGAAGGCGGAACCCTGTCCGGGGATGGAATACTTCAGGAAGAGACGTCCGCGGTGGTATTGGTTGATGATGCGCCGGGCCAGCGGCAGGCCGAGTCCCCATCCGCGCGACTTGGTGGTGAAGCCGGAGTCGAAGATTTTGCGCTGGATGGCTTTGCTCATACCGCGTCCGGTGTCGCTGACGTCGATGTAGATTCTTCGAGCGTCCTGAGAGGCGACGATAGCGATAGTACCGGCCCCCTCCATTGCGTCGATAGCATTTTTACACAGATTCTCGATGACCCACTCGAAGAGGTATCGGTTGAGCGGGGCGAAGAAGTCCTCCTCGGGGAAGGAAACGTTGAGCTTCACCTTCTTGGGGACGCGGCTCTGGAGGTAGGTGACGGCGTTGTCGACCACCTCTTTCACGTTCTCCTCTTTCAGTTCCGGCACGGAGCCAATCTTGGAGAAGCGGTGGGTGATGGTCTCGAGCCGTTGGAGGTCTTTGCTGACCTCCTGAGCATAGGTGTCGGAGAACTCCTTGCCCTTGAGGTACTCAATCCAGCCGGTGAGTGACGAGATGGGGGTGCCGAGTTGGTGGGCGGTCTCTTTGGCCAGTCCTACCCAGATGCGGTTCTGCTCCATCCGTCGGGTGGTGCGGAACATATAGTATGCTGCGGCCACCAGCACGATGCCGATGAAGAGGTAGAAGAGCGGTACCCAGCTCAGTGCGTCGAGCAGGCGGGAGTTCTCGTAGAAGACATAGGCCACACCGCCGTCGGGCAGGGTGATCTCAATGGGGTCGTTCTCGCTGCGCATCTCATTGAGTCGTCGGTGGAGCTTCTCTTTGGTGTCCACCTCGTGTTCGTCGATGTTGCCTTTGGCCAGCATCTCGCATTGGCTGCTGTCGACAATCACGACGGGCACAATCACGGAGTTGTTGGTGATGTCTGCCAGGAAAGAGCGTGTGAAGCCGGTGAGCACGTGGCGCAGCTGGGTGAAATATTGCGACTCCTTATAGTAGAGCCGCATAGGCATACCCCAGAGTTTGTAGTCGAAAGGAGGATTCTGGGAGAAATCTTCCAGCAGAGCGCCTTCGAGTTTCTGTCCGGCGAGTTCCTGCGGGACGGTGATGATAGAATCTTTGGCGGTAGTGATGATGATGGGAGTCTTTGCGCTGTCGACGACATAGTTGATATAGGCCAGACTGAATCTCAGGTCGACCGACTGGTCGGGGTCGTTGAACGACTGCAGGATGTCGGTATAGAGCCTCATCTTGCGGTGTTCGTCAATCATAGCCTGCTCGAAGAACTCTTGTGTGACTTCGGCGATACCGTTGCGCTGGGCGATAGCATTGGCCCAGAGTCTGATTTTGGCCTCTTCGGACTCTTTCACCTGTCGGGCTACCGTCTCCACCTGCCAGAGGGCGAAGAGGGCGAGCATGATGGAGAGGCCGAGAAGTATCAGTTTCAGCTTATTTTTCATTTCTCATAGTTTTTGCAGGACTGATTTTCGCGATATATCCCGCAGGCAGCAGTAGTGCTGCCATGCAGACCAGCAGAGTGCCGGCGCTGATGAAGATGAATATCATGGGGTCGATATCGACGGGCACATGTTCCATGTGGTAGCTCTCGGCATCCAGTTTGAGGATTTTCCAGTGATGCTGAGCGGCACACAGTGCATAGGCCACGATATCACCGATGAGAATGCCTTCGAGCACCAGTCGCAGAGCTTTGAGCATGAAGATTTGTCGTACCGACTGGTTGGTGGCGCCGAGGGCTTTCAGCAGACCTATGGTACGGCCTTTCTCGAAAATCATGATAAGCAGAGCCGACACGATGGCTATCGCACAAACGATACCCATGATGGCGAGGATGAGGTTGATGTTGCTGTCGAGCAGATCCAGCCAGGCGAAGAGGGGAGGGTGGCTTTCTTTTACGGTGACGATGTTGAGGTAGTAGGGGAGAGTCATCAGTACGCCAGAGGCGATGTAGTCCAGATTGTCGAAATTGTCGACCAGCAGTTCGTAGCCACCGATGAGAGTGTCTTCCCAGCCGTTGAGGCGTTGCACCTGGCTTAGTGAGCCGATGACATAGAGTTCGTCCATCTCCGTAAGGTCGGTGTTGTAGATGCCGCTGACGGAGAAGGCCCGTGCGCGGTAGCTGTCGCCTTCCCAAAAATAGCATCTCATCTTTCCGCCCACAGGGATGTTCAGTCGTCGGGAGATGGTGCTGGAAATCAGCACTTCATTGTCTGGGTTCTGGGCGTCGTTCCCTGTCCGCCAGGCGGGCAGGCGTCCTTCGACAAGGGTTTCAGAAAAGAAGGTTGTGTCGAAATTGTTGCTGAGTCCACGGAGGATGATGCCGTAGATTTGCTCTTCGGTCTTTGCCATTCCTCCTTTTGTGGCGAAGCATTGTACTTGGCGGACGCCGGGCACCGCCGCCATCTGGGCGATGAGGGAGTCGTCTAGTGTTACAGGCGTTTCCTGATAGTTGGCATTGCTGGCGAAGTTGCTTACGGAGAGGTGGCTGCCGAAGCCCGACACCTTCTCCCGGATGTCGTCTTGGAACCCACGTAGCACGCTCACGGCCATAATCATCACCACTACGCCCAGTGCGATGCTGGCTACTGCAACAACCGACAGGGGCCCCGAAAAGCCCCCGCCGTTTTTGCTATGCGGCATAAACCGCTCTGCGATAAATCGCTCGAATCTCATTTTAGAAACTCATTGCAATGGCAATGAAATCGTCGGCCTTGAGAGAGGCACCGCCGATAAGGCCGCCGTCGACATCGGCGTTGGCGAAGAGCTCCTTGGCGTTGCTGGGCTTGCAGCTACCGCCATACAGGATGCTGATTTCGTCGGCCAACTCTTTGCCGTATTTCTCGGTCAGCAGGGTGCGGATGAAGTGGTGGATCTCTTGTGCCTGCTCGGGAGTGGCGGTTTTGCCGGTGCCGATAGCCCAGACGGGCTCATAAGCAATGACGACTTCTTTCATCTGTTCGGCGGTGAGATGGAAGAGGCCTTCCTCCACTTGCTGCTTCACCACATCGAATTGGCGGTTGGCTTCACGCTCCTCGAGGACCTCGCCGACACAGACGATGGGCTTCAGACCGTGTTTCAGAAGCTGGTTGACTTTGGCGGCGACAGTGGCGTTGGTCTCGCCATAGTAAGCGCGGCGCTCGGAGTGACCGACGATGCAGTAGTCAATCTCCATGCTCTCGAGCATCTCGGCACTGACCTCGCCGGTATATGCGCCCTTCTCCTGGTCGCTCACATTCTGTGCGCCCACCATGAAGTAGCTGTCGTTGGCATAGTCACTGGTCATCTCAAGGTAGGGGAACGGCGGACAGACGATGAGTTGGGTGTCACGAGGGAGTTCTTTCTCTTCGAGAATCTCCATGATACCGTTGACGAGTTCATCGGCTTCGTTGAAGTTGCAGTTCATCTTCCAGTTACCGGCGACAATATGTTTTCTCATAATAAGGTTGTTTTTATTGGTTAATGTTTTTATTGGTTAAAATTAAATCAATAACGGATAGGCTTGCTTTTTATTATGTTACATAAGAAAAAATATTACAAGACAAATACTCTATGGTATGTCATTTTTTTTTTATATATTTGCATCGTCAATATTGTGGGCAAGAATGTCTAACGGATTGATTATTATATTGAGAAATAAGTAAATAAGAATATTTATCACTATGAAAGTAAATCGCAGAAAAGAACTGTTCCCGAACGTCACCGACGAGCAGTGGAACGATTGGAAATGGCAGGTGAAGAACCGCATTGAGACTTATGAACAGCTGAGCCAGTATTTCACCTTCGCACCTGAAGAGGCCGAGGGTATTAAAAAGGCTCTGGCCAAGTTCCGCATGGCCATCACGCCGTACTACCTCTCGTTGATTGACCCCAACGATCCGTACGATCCCATCCGTCGTCAGGCCATTCCTGCCGGCGAGGAGTGCAACATCGCCCCCGCCGACCTCAACGACCCGCTGCACGAGGACGAGGATTCGCCTGCTCCCGGTCTTACCCACCGTTATCCGGACCGCGTGCTGTTCCTCATCACCGATATGTGCTCCATGTACTGCCGTCACTGCACCCGCCGTCGTTTCGCCGGTCAGAAGGACGACGAGTCGCCCAGCGAGCGTATCGAGAAGTGTCTGGCCTACATCGAGAAGACCCCGCAGGTGCGCGACGTGCTGCTCAGCGGTGGCGACTGCCTGATGGTCAGTGACCAGAAACTCGAGTATATCATCGGCCGTCTGCGCAAGATTCCGCACGTGGAGATCGTCCGCCTCGGTAGCCGTACCCCCGTGGTCTGCCCGCAGCGCATCACTCCCGAACTGTGCGAGATGCTGAAGAAATATCACCCCATCTGGCTCAACACCCACTTCAATCACCCCAACGAGTTCACTCCCGAGGCCGAGCAGGCTCTTGCCCGTCTGGCCAATGCCGGTATTCCTCTGGGCAACCAGACCGTGCTGCTGCGCGGCGTGAACGACTGCGTCCACGTGATGAAGAAACTGATGCACGAGTTGGTGCGTAACCGCGTGCGTCCGTACTATATCTACCAGTGCGACCTGAGCATGGGTCTGGAGCACTTCCGCACCCCCGTGAGCAAAGGTATCGAGATCATCGAGAATCTCCGCGGCCACACCAGCGGCTACGCTGTGCCTACCTTCGTGGTCGACGCTCCCGGCGGCGGCGGCAAGACGCCCGTTATGCCCCAGTATGTCATCTCTCAGAGCCCCGATAAGGTCATCCTGCGCAACTTCGAGGGTGTTATCACCACCTACACCGAGCCGCGCGAATACCACGAGGAGTGCCACTGCGAGGCTTGCCAGGCCAAGCGCCGCGTGGACGAGGGTGTCGCCAGCCTGCTCGAGACCGACCGTATGGCTCTTGAGCCCAGCCACCTGATGCGCCACGAACGCAACAAGAAATAATGAAAACGGAAAAAGGAAAAATGAAAAATAGGCTAACGCGGTTTGGCTGCGTCAGCTTATTTTTCATTTTTCATTTTTCATTTTTCAATTTAGCCAACGCCCAGATTGCCGGCCTCAACACCTTGACGGTGTTGGATCTCAGCAGTCAGGCTCGTACCTCGAGTCTCGGTTTCGACTATCTGTCTGTCTATGGCGACGACCCTACGGTGGGTATCGACAACCCTTCGCTACTTCGCCGTGAGATGTGCGGCATCGGAGGCCTCAGTTTCGTGTCGGTCTTCGATGGCAGCATGATAGGGACCCTTTCCTATGCACATGAGTTCAAAGAGGTGGGCACTCTCATGTTCGCTTTCCGCTTCAACAACTATGGCTCTTTCGAGGGCTACGACGAAGAGGAGATGTCCACGGGTGAGTTCTCCGCCGCCGACTATTCGCTGTCGGTAGGGTGGGGAATGTGGCTCGACTCCAACTTCAGTGTCGGAGCGAACTTCAAACCGGTATTCTCTCATTATGAGAGCTACTCTGCTTTTTCGGTGGCGTTTGACGTGGCAGGCAGCTACGTGAGCGACAACCGCCGCTTTGCTGCCACGGTGATGGGTCGCAATATCGGTGCCCAGATTATGACTTTCGACGGCACCTCGGAGACACTTCCTTTCGAACTCTCGGCCGAGTTGTCGTATAAGCTGGAAAATGCTCCTTTCCGGATTTTCTTTGCCGTCACCGAACTGCAACGATGGAATCTTCGCTACGAGGATGTGTTGAACCCTACCTCCACGACCGACCCGTTCACGGGAGAGGTGACCACCGAAGGATGGTTTGAAGGCTTTCTAGATAACCTGATGCGTCATACGTTGGTGGGTGTGGAGCTGAACTTGGGTAAGTCGCTTTTTGCCCGAGTGGGCTACAACTATCGCCAGGCGGCCGAGATGAGCGCCATCGATGCCTTCAACCTCAGTGGGTTCTCCTTTGGCCTTGGATTAAGAACAAAGAAGTTTGAGTTCAGCTATGCCCATCGAGGCTACCACCTGGGTCAGGCGCCCGATTTCTTTACCATTAGCTATAGATTTTAATGAAACTGCAATATATCGTTTCTAATCAGACGGAGCCGTATTGGAATATCGCCGTCGAGAACTATCTTGTCGAACACGCTGATGCCGTCACGCTCTATCTGTGGCGCAACCGCCGCACCGTCGTCATCGGACAGAACCAGAACCCCTATAGCGAGGTCAACGTCGAGGCTCTTGAGGCCGATGGGGGCTTTCTCATGCGCCGCAAGACCGGCGGTGGCGCCGTCTACCACGACGACGGCAACCTCAACTTCTCCTTCGTCGTCCCCAAAGCCATCTACGACCAGCAGCGCCAGTTCTCCGTCATCCAGCGCGCTGTGGAAAGCTTCGGCCTCCACACAGAACTCTCCGGCCGCAACGATATCCTGGTTAATGTTGAAGGAGGAATGAGGAGTGAGGAATTAAATGCAGGGGCTAACAATTCCTCACTCAACATTCCTCATTCCTCATTCAGAAAATTTAGCGGCAATGCCTTCAGCAAAGGACGCGTCAACGACCTGCACCATGGCACGTTGCTCATCAGTGGTGATATGTCCGACCTGGCACACTACCTCAAGCCCAAGCCCGCCAAGTTGCAGAAGCACGGCGTGGCGTCGGTGCGCAGCCGTGTGGTGAACCTTGCTGAACTGAACCCCGAAATTACCCCCGAGAGCATTGCGCCAAGACTCAAGGAAGCATTTCTTTCCGAATATTCCGAATACTCTGAATATTCCGAACATTCCGATTTCTCCGAAATAATCAAGCGCCCAGAGGTCCGTGCCCTCCACGACCACTTTGCTTCTCCCGAATGGAAATACGGCCGCTGGCGCACCTTCACCGCCCAGCGTACTGCCCAGTTCGACTGGGGTGGGGTAGAGCTGGCCCTCACTGTTGACGAGGCCCGCGGCATCATCACCGATGTGCAGATAGCCTCCGATGCCCTCGACCTCGCCGCCCTCGACGAGGCCCGCAGCCTCCTCACAGGTGCATCAACAGAACAGCGCCCCCGAACCGAGAGCGCTGTCATCAACGATATTTTTTCGTTAATCTATTAGCCTTTACAATTTGGCCTTCAGGTAGGCGGGCAGCTGGTCAATGCTGACGCGCTCCTGCTGCATGGTGTCGCGGTGACGCACGGTGACGGCGTTGTCGGTCAGCGTGTCGTTGTCGACGGTGATGCAGAAGGGAGTGCCGATGGCATCCTGACGGCGGTAGCGGCGGCCGATGGCGTCCTTCTCGTCGTACTGCACCATCATGTCGGGCATCAGCAGGTGCTGTATCTCGCGGGCCTTCTCGGGCAGGCCGTCTTTCTTCACCAGCGGCAGCACGGCGGCCTTGTAGGGCGCCAGCTTGGCGGGCAGCGAGAGCACGGTACGGGTGCTGCCGTCCTCGAGGGTCTCGTCCTTCAGCGAGTGGCTGAAGATGGCCAGGAAGGTACGGTCGACACCGATACTGGTCTCGATGACATACGGCGTGTAGCTCTCGTTGAGCTCGCTGTCGAAGTACTGTAGCTTCTTGCCGCTGAACTCGCTGTGGCGTGAGAGGTCGAAATCGGTGCGGCTGTGGATGCCTTCGAGCTCCTTGAAGCCGAAGGGGAACTTGAACTCGATATCAGTGGCGGCATTGGCATAGTGGGCCAGCTTCTCGTGGTCGTGGTAGCGGTAGCAGTCGGCCGGGATGCCGAGGGCGAGGTGCCACTGCAGACGTTCCTCTTTCCAGTGTTTGAACCACTCCAGCTCCGTTCCGGGACGCACGAAGAACTGCATCTCCATCTGCTCAAATTCGCGCATGCGGAAGATGAACTGACGGGCCACAATCTCGTTGCGGAAGGCTTTGCCAATCTGGGCGATGCCGAAGGGTATCTTCATGCGGCCGCTCTTCTGCACGTTGAGGAAGTTGACGAAGATGCCCTGGGCGGTCTCGGGACGCAGGTAGAGGGTGTCGCTGTCGTCAATGACGCTGCCCATCTTGGTGGCGAACATCAGGTTGAACTGACGCACGTCGGTCCAGTTTCTGGTACCGCTGATGGGACAGACAATCTCCAGGTCGAGGATGAGCTGCTTCAGACCGTCGAGGTCGTTGCGGTTCATGCAGTCGGCATAGCGCTCATGGATGTCGTCAATTTTCTTCTGGTGCTCCAGTACGCGGGCGTTGGTGGTGACGAACTGCTGGCGGTCGAAAGCATCGCCAAAGCGCTTGTGCGCCTTCTCGCACTCCTTCTCAATCTTCTCTTCAATCTTGGCAATGTGGTCCTCGATGAGCACGTCGGCGCGGTAGCGCTTCTTGCTGTCTTTGTTGTCGATGAGGGGGTCGTTGAAGGCGTCCACATGGCCGCTGGCCTTCCAGATGCGGGGGTGCATGAAGATGGCGCTGTCCAGACCCACGATATTCTCGTGCATCTGCACCATGGCCTTCCACCAGTACTGCTTGATATTGTTCTTCAGCTCCACACCCAGCTGGCCGTAGTCATACACGGCGGCGAGACCGTCGTAAATCTCCGAACTCGGGAAGATGAAACCGTATTCTTTGGCGTGAGCCACCACTTTCTTGAAGAAGTCGTCTTGGTTTGCCATAAATAATTGTTGAATTAGGGGTTAAGAATTAGAAAATGGCTGCCATTACGGACAGCCATTCCCTTTTTTCTTCGACGGATGGTCTTAGGCACCGATTTTGGCGGTATAGGCAGCGGCGTCCATGAGGGCGTCGATGTCGGCCATGTTCTCGGGTTTGATCTTGATGATCCAGCCATTGCCGTAAGGATCGGCGTTGATGGCGGAGGCATCCTCGAGGGCGGTGTTGAACTCGACAACCTCGCCTTTGACGGGCATCAGCAGGTCGGCAACGGTCTTCACGGCCTCGACGGAACCGAAAGCTTCGCCAGCCTCGATGGTCTCACCTTCGCAGGTGACGTCGACGAAGACGATGTCGCCAAGCTCGTGCTGAGCGTAGTCAGTGATACCAACGAAAGCAAATTCGCCTTCGATACGCACCCATTCGTCATCCTGGGTGTACTTCAGATTTGCAGGAATGTTCATTGTTCTATTGTGTTATGTGATTGTTTTTTGTTTAATTTCTGGCTGCAAAAGTACACATTTTTTTCGATGTGTAGAAAAAAAAGATGCTTTTTTCTCTTTTTTTTTCTTCAATTGAAAAAAAAAAACTATTTTTGCATCGTCAAACAGAAAATGTGTGTTGCCGATTTTTCCTTCTGAGAGTTTGACAATAAGCATTTTATATTTCCCCTTTCTGTTTTCTGAAAACCATTTATTGGAACAATCCATTTAAATTATATGTATAGTAAGAACGATTTAACTGCCAAGGCCCATATCGAACTCATCGATATCGCAAAAGAAATGGGCATTCCTAAAGCTACTCGACTTGAAGCGCAAGAATTGGTTTACAAGATCCTCGACCATCAGGCTTCACACCCTTCGGGAGAGTCTAATGCCGCCAAGGAAACTAGGAATACTGCTAGAAATACCGGCAATGAGCAAAACGGTGCGGCCGACGACGACAGAAAAGCCCACCGCCGTCAGCATTTAAAGCCGAAACTGTTGGCAGAGTCCACGGTGAAGAACCCCGATCTGCACAACAACCGCAAACGTCAGGACAACAATAACAAGAAAAAGGAACAGCCGGTGGTGGAAGAACAACCGGCGCTCAATTTCCAGATTGATACGCTCGAGATGCCTCAGGTGCCTGAGGTTCCCGAGGTATTAAGCCTTTCGGGCCGTCCGCTTTTCTCGTCGATTTCTTCGACTCCCACGACACCCACGACTCCTGCTGTCCAGGAAGAAGTGGAGGACGCCGAGAAAACCGCCGAGGAACCCAAGTCTCAGCCTGCGAAAAAGAGACGTGGCCGCCCGAAGAAAGACGACCAGACCCAGGAGGACGGCGAGCGTAAGGAGGAGACTCCCGCCAAGGAGACCAACGAGAAGAAGCAGGAGCCTAAGCAGTCCCATGACCAGGCGCCTAAACAAGAGCCGAAGCAGGAGCCTAAGCCCGAGGCACAGCCGAAACGTGAGTATGCTTTCGAGCGTGAGGGTGTCATTGAGGCCGAAGGTGTCCTCGAGATGGTACCCGACGGCTATGGCTTCCTCCGCTCGTCCGACTACAACTACCTCTCTTCGCCGGACGATATCTACATCTCCCCGGCACAGATCCGTAACTATGGCCTCAAGACGGGCGACACCGTGCGTGGCACGGTACGGCCTCCCCGCGAGGGCGATAAGTTCTTCCCTATGGTCAAGATTCTTGAGATCAATGGTCTTAGCCCCGACCGCGTGCGCGACCGTATACCTTTCGAGTCGCTGACGCCGCTCTTCCCCGATCAGAAGTTCAAACTTACGGGCCATCCTCAGGAGACTCTCTCGACGCGTATTATCGACCTCTTCACACCCATCGGAAAGGGACAGCGTGGCCTTATCGTGGCACAGCCCAAAACGGGTAAGACTACCCTGCTGAAAGAGGTGGCCAACGCCATCGCTTTCAACCACCCCGAGGTCTACCTGATGGTGCTCCTCATCGACGAACGTCCCGAAGAGGTCACCGATATGCAGCGCTCCGTCAAGGCCGAGGTGATAGCCTCCACCTTCGACGAGCCTGCCGACCGTCATGTGCGTATCGCTAATATCGTGCTCGAGAAGGCCAAACGTCTCACCGAGTGCGGACACGACGTGATGATTGTGCTCGACTCCATCACCCGTCTGGCACGTGCCTACAACACCGTGCAGCCCGCCAGCGGCAAGGTGCTCTCCGGCGGTGTCGAGGCCAACGCCCTGCAGAAGCCCAAACGTTTCTTCGGCGCAGCACGTAATATCGAGAATGGTGGCTCCCTGACCATCATCGCCACGGCACTCACGGAGACCGGCTCCAAGATGGACGACGTCATCTTCGAAGAGTTCAAGGGTACCGGCAACATGGAGCTTCAGCTGGATAGAAAACTCTCCAACAAGCGCATCTATCCCGCCATTGACCTTACCGCCTCTTCGACGCGTCGCGACGACCTCCTCGTCAAGTCCGATATCCTGACCCGCAGTGTCATCCTCCGCAACCACCTCACCGACCTGACCCCCGTCGAGGCCATGGAGTTCCTCCAGAAGCAGATGGCCAACACACACGACAACGAGGAGTTTTTGTATACAATGGATAAATAAAAGGATAAAAAGGTCCGCTTCGCTTAAAAGTTAAAAAGGTTCGCTTCGCTTAAAAGTTAAAAAGGTTCGCTTCGCTTAAAAAGTTAAAAAGGTTCGCTTCGCTTAAAAGGTTAAAGAGGTTCGCTACGCTTAAAAGTTGAAAAGGTTCGCTTCGCTTAAAAGGTTAGAAAGGTTCGCTACGCTTAAAAGGTTGAAAAGGTTCGCTTCGCTTAAAAGTTGAAAAGGTTCGCTTCGCTTAAAAGTTAAAAAGGTTCGCTTCGCTTAAAAGTTGAAAAGGTTCGCTTCGCTTAAAAGATTGAAAAGGTTCGCTTCGCTTAAAAGTTAAAAAGGTCCGCTTCGCTTAAAAGTTAAAAAGGTTCGCTTCGCTTAAAAGTTGAAAAGGTTCGCTTCGCTTAAAAGGTTGAAAAGGTCCGCTTCGCTTAAAAGTTAAAAAGGTTCGCTTCGCTTAAAAGTTAAAAAGGTTCGCTTCGCTTAAAAGTTAAAAAGGTTCGCTTCGCTTAAAAGGTTGAAAGGTTCGCTTCGCTTAAAAGGTTAGAAAGGTTCGCTTCGCTTAAAAGTTAAAAAGGTTCGCTTCGCTTAAAAGTTAAAAAGGTCAGCATAACGCTCATTCTCCTCTTAAACCTTTCACCCCTTTCAAACCTCTTAACCCCTTAACCCCCTTTCAAACCTCTTAACCCCTTAACCCCCTTAAACCTCTTAAACCTCTTAAACCCCTTAAACCCTTCAAACCCCTTAAACCTCTTAAACCCTTTAAACCCTTTAAACCTTTAAAACCACTTAAACCTTTTAATCTTTTAATCTTTTTAACTTTTTAACTTTTTAACCCTTTAACCCCTTTAACCCCTTAAACCCCTTAAACCTTTTAATCTTTTAATCTTTTAATCTTTTAATCTTTTTAACTTTTTAACCCTTTAACCCCTTTAAACCCTTTAAACCTTTCAAACCTCTTAAACCCTTTGAACCCCTTAAACCAAGAAAATAATGAAACGAGGATTCGGCTCAGATAATCATTCGGGCATCAGCCCCGAGATTCTGGCGGCCATCGCCGCCGCCAACACCGACCATGCGCTGGCATACGGCGACGACGAATGGTGCGCCCGCACCGAGGAACTCTTCCGCCGCGAGTTCGGCCCGCAGGCCAAGGTCTATTTCGTCTTCAACGGCACCGGCGCCAACGTGCTGTGCATCGACGCCATGTGCCGCTCCCACGAGGCGGTGGTCTGCGCCGAGACGGCGCATATCAACGTCGACGAGTGTGGCGCGCCCCAGCGTGTGGTGGGCTGCCGCCTACTCACCGTCGACACCCCCGACGGAAAACTTACGCCCGAACTGGTGAAGACGCGTCTCCACGGCTTCGGCTTCGAGCACCACTCGCAGCCCAAGGCCATCAGCATCACGCAGAGCACCGAGCTGGGAACACTCTACACCCTCGACGAGATTCGTGCCCTGGCCGACCTCGCGCATAGCTATAACATGTACCTTCACATGGACGGCGCACGGCTGGCCAACGCCGCCGTGGCGCTGGGCTGCTCCTTCAAGGAGATGACCACCGACCTCGGCGTCGACTGCCTCTCTTTCGGCGGCACCAAGAACGGCCTCCTCATGGGCGAGAGCTGCGTGATACTCAATCCCGCACTCGACATAGACATGAAATACCGCCGTAAGCAGATGACCCAGCTCTGCAGCAAGATGCGCTTCATCGCCGCCCAGTTCGAAGCCTATCTGGGAGGAGTGCAAGGAGTGCAAAGGAGTGCAGAGGAGTGCAAGACAAATGATAAGGATGTGCCTCTGTGGAAGCGGAACGCAATGCATAGTAATGCGATGGCCCAGCTGCTGAAAAAGGAGTTGCAGGAGCTAATGTCTTCTCACTCCCTTTCTCTCCCTCTCACTTCCTCTCACTCCATAAAGATTATGTACCCCGTCCAGGTCAACAGTGTCTTCGTCCAGCTTCCCGCCGACGTCTGGCATGCCCTGCAGAAGGAGTATTTCTTCTACGACTGGGACGAAGCCGCCAATGTCGTCCGCTGGATGTGCTCCTTCGACACGACAGAAGAGGATATCCACGCCTTCGTCGCCGCCCTGAAAAGACTCCTTCCCTAAAGGACCTTAAGGTCCCTAAGGTCCCTAGAGTCCCTAAGGCCCCTAAAGACCCTAGAGTCCCTAAGCCCCCAATGCCAGAATCCAAATATCACCACAAATGGTGACCTCTCGGGTTGCCTTTATTACGTATCTTTGCACTTCAAAATTGCGACTAATGAAACAATATAAAGTGGCCGTTACAGGGGCCACAAATAGTGGTAAATCAGAATTGTGCAAGGCTCTCGAGGAGGCCTTCGCACGCCGCGCCGACGGAGTCGAAATCCTCTGCAGCGAAGTCCACGACTGCGAAGAAGTCGAGACAATGGACCCCGACGTGGTGCTCCAGGTGGTCGACAGCACCGACCTCGACGAGAGCCTCGTCTTCACTCCCCAGCTCATCGATATGCACCGCCGGCTGTTGCTGGCTTTCGTGAAATACGACCTGCTCCTCGCCACCGGTCACTCGCTCGACATGCAGAGTCTCGAGAAGCAGATGGGTGTGTTGGCGCGCATCGTCAACCCCCTCACCGGCGACGGCATCGACGACCTCGCCGCCAAGGTGGTGCATGCCGCCGAGGGTAGGGTAGAGTCCCTCCGCCACGTCCATGTCGAATACGGCCAGGATGTCATGCGCTCCATCAAGCAGATCATCGACTTCCTCATCAAAAACACTAACACTGAAACCTTAACACTAAACACTGAACACTTAACACTAAACACTAACACTCATCACTCATCACTCATCACTCATCACTCGAAGCGCTACCTCGCCATCCGCCTCCTGGAGCGCCCTGTCGAGACACTTCCGCTCTTCAAAGACGAGCCCTGGTACGACGACCTCGCTGCGCTCGTGGAGCGCGAGCGCAAGCACCTCTTCCTCGAACTCAAGCGTCCCCCCGAGGAGATCATCCATGAAGCCCGCCACGGTTATGTCAGCGGCGCCCTCGCCGCCGCCCTCACCCATAGCGACGACGACAGCGACCACACGCTCCAGCAGCGTGTCGACGCTGTCCTCACCAACCGCTGGATAGGCTTCCCCGTCCTTGTCGCGGTGCTCTTGGTGGTCTTCGAATGCACGTTCTCGCTGGGTACCTACCCGCAGGACTGGATACAGAGCGGCATCGACGCCCTCTGCGGGTGGCTGTCGGGCGCGCTGCCTGGCGGATGGCTCTCCTCGATGCTCGTCGACGGTGTCGTGCAGGGCGTCGGCGCCGTCCTCGCCTTCCTGCCCAATATCGTCATCCTTTTCTTCTTCCTCTCCATCCTCGAAGATGTGGGCTATATGGCCCGTGCCGCCTACCTCATGGACGGCATCATGCACCGCGTGGGACTCCACGGCCGCTCCTTCATCCCCATGCTCGTGGGCTTCGGCTGCAATGTGCCGGCCATCATGGCGGCACGCGACATACAGAACCGCAAGGACCGCACCCTCACCATGCTCATGATTCCCTTCATGAGCTGCTCGGCACGTCTGCCTGTCTACCTGCTGCTGGTGTCGGCCTTCTTCCCCGACCACAAGGCCTTGGTGATGATCTCGCTCTACCTCATCGGCATCGTCCTCTCCATCCTCTTCGCCCTGGTTATGAAGCGGATGCCCTATTTCCGTAAGGACCGCGACGAGGACTATGTCAGCGAGCTCCCTGCCTTCCGCCGTCCCACCGTCCGCAATACCGGCATGCATATCTGGGAGCGTTGCGCCGACTATCTGAAGAAGATATCCACCGTCATCCTCGCCGCCTCCGTCATCATCTGGGCCCTCAGCTACTTCCCCCGCCCCGTGGCAACAGCCGCCGCCCCAACGGCCACTGTGGCAGACGGTTCAGCCGTCGCCCAAGCTACCTCTGTCGACCCCTCGGCACGCGACTACGAACACTGCTACCTGGCCCAGATTGGCCGTGCTATGGACCCCGTCATGAAGCCTCTGGGCTTCGACTGGCGCATGAATGTCTGCATCCTCACCGGTCTCCCCGCCAAGGAGGCTATCGTCTCCACCATGGCCATTATCTACCACGAGGATGACGAGGCCAACCTCGCTGCCACGCTCCACGACCGGCATATTTTCTCCGAGACTACGGCCTTCGGCTTCATGATGTTCGTCCTGCTCTACTTCCCCTGTGTGGCCACCATCGCCACCCTGCGGCGCGAGATAGGACGCGGCTGGGCCGCTTTTTCCGTTGTCAATTCACTCGTCCTCGCGTGGCTCGTCGCCTTCCTGGTTAACCTGGTTTTTTAAGCCCCTCAGGACCCTTAAAAAACTGTTAAAAATCGCATTGCGTAAACTTTTTTACGCAGTATCTATTTTTTTTCGTATCTTTGCAACAACTATACCTATAGGGCATAGTGTGCCCCGTATGGCTGTACGTTATTGATATATAGTTAAGTAGAAATAAAAAAGTAAAAACAAATATGACGAAAAAAATTACAAATTACGAGGCTCCACGACTTACGGTAGTGGAATTTCGAACGGAACGAGGGTACGCAGGCTCCCCTTCCCCTGATGGCAACTTTGTTATCCAAGCGCAACAGCTAATCGATGCCCAAATTACCAATGAGGTGATTCAAATGCAAATGGGACAGGTAGAGGATGGCAAAGTTATCGCTAGTAACATGTTTGGCAATGAGGATAACTCCAATGCCGGTAGCAGCAGCGACTGGCAGTATGCCAATGGCGGCTGGTTTTAATCTAATGGTCTAATAGCGAAAAAGAAAGGAGAATTTATTCTATGAAAAAAATCCATATTGCTTTATTAGCTTCTCTCGCTTGCCTTTTTACCGTTTCGTGCGACAAACAAGAAGACGACACCCCGCTCTACACTACCAATAGTTTCAAAGTGGAAGCCCCCGAGTTTGTCGATGAAAACGGATCGAAGGTCTATCTGCAGTATACCGATTTGGCTTCCAGCCTTATCTATGAGGAAGGAGACCAGGTTTATATCAATGGCAAGTCTTTTACATTGGTTAGAGATGGTGGTTGGCGTGCCGTTAGTAGTGACGGAGAACCCATCACAGGAAAACGTTTCCTCGTAACGTATGTCGATGGCGCTGTCAGCAATTTTGATTCTGCCGCTAGCACCTATCAGTTTAATTTGAATTCTACTCTTGCAAGTTCCGCACACAACAAGATTATTCTTGGCGGTGTTGCAGAGAATGCTGGCGATTATGTGATTAAGCTTAAGCCTGCCTGTGCTATCCTTCGCATCAATACCAAGGGAGCCGGAAGTCATTACAGTTATGTCAAAGTGGGTTTTGATGGCAATAAGATTCCCAAGCAGGGTACTGTCAATGTCTCGAATAGAACCCTTGCTGCTGGCAGTAATAACAATTATATGGCTGCTGTAGCTCAAGGTGGTTATGGCGATTTTTTGTATATGCGTTACAGCGATCCTTCTACCACGGGAGAGGGTGATTACTGGTATGTGGCTATCCCCATCGTAGGCGATGATGTGACCACGACCCTCTATCTTGAATGGAATGATGGTACCACAACGGTACAGCATAAAACGCAGAGTCGAGTGACTTTGCGTAAAGGCTATGTGTATACATTAGGTACAGAACGTCAATCTCCGTTTACGGTAACGGGTGTCTCAAAGTGTTCCTTTAATGTAAATGCCGGAGGTTCTCAGATTCAGTTCTCTGCAGGAAACCTTCAGGCGAAGCGTACTAAACCAGGTAGTGCTTGGGTATATTATTTCCAGTTTGCCCCTCATCAATATGATGCTATAGGTAGTACAAATAGTTCAGCTATTGGTGCTACTAACCAGTGGTTTGATTTATTTGGCTATGGTACGAGTGGATATGCTGCAGGTCAAACGGCACGAATGCCTAATTCGACGAGTACAACCGCTTCTGACTATATTGACGCAGCTATCTATAATACCAACTCCGATTGGGGAAAATATCTAAATTACTATTATCCCACATACAAGATATTTTATGGGAATACTGACGCCCACTCCGAAAGTTGGCGTACTCTTAGGAGCGAGGAATGGGTGTACCTCATAAATCGTTCGGGCAAAGCTGGTTTAGCTACAGTATCAGGAATACAGGGAATATTATTGTTACCAGACTCCGACGAAGAGGGTAATGATTGGGTTAATAATGAGTATATTCCTGAAGGTTTATCGTTTACTGCTACATTCTCAAATTATTCGACAAATAATTATTCGGTTTCAGATTGGGATAGATTAGAATTGGCTGGCGCAATATTCCTTCCAGTAACAGGTTATAGATCGGGTACAGGAGTTGGTAATACATCTAATGGCTATTATTGGTCGTCAAGTGCCCCTAGTTCTGACAGAGGCCATCCTGCACCTGCACTTGTGGTAACAAGCAGTTCTGCATCTTTGGTGAATACAAATAGAAGTTGGGGCTGTGCAGTAAGACTTGTTGTCGATGTTCAAGAACTTAAATAGTATTTCAAGAATTTAAATAATATAAGGTATGAAAAAAGCATTACTCTTTTTTACATCAACAATGCCTAAATCTATTTTGGCACTTGTATTGGTTGGCTTTATGTCAATTGCCAACGCTCAGACTTATACCGTTACAGTACATCTCGTTCAAGAAGATGGTTTTACAGATGCCCCGGAACGAGGTCATATTGATGGACTTGCCGCATCATATAATGCAGGTGCGCAGGTTTCATTGACGGCAGTGGCGGAAACTGGTTACGAGTTTGATCATTGGGAAGACTATGATATGAATAACTTGGGTACTAATACTCAGTACCAGTTTAATATCAGTGATAATACTGAGCTATGGGCTATTTTTAAACCAGTGGAGAATCACTATATGGTAACAGTTCTTTTCAGCCCGGAGGGAGCTGACTCGGTGTGTTCTGTGATTGGCGCAGGACAGAAGAATGATGGTGAATCATTTACACTGACTGCGGATGATAATAATCAGTACTATTCTTTCTCTCATTGGGCAATAGGTGGCGCTTCTACTGGCGTAACTAATATTGTTTATAATGTCTATGATATTCATGATGATTTAACCATTACTGCAGTTTTTGATTACATTCCTCAGGATCGCACCATCACTGTGGCTTCCAACAACCCTTCTCGCGGCACTGTCCAGATTGAGGATTATCAGCATAACACTAGCACCTCCTCGCTGACTATTACCGAGCGTACGCAGGTGACACTGACGGCCACAGCTGCCAGTAGCGCATATCGCTTTGCAGGTTGGTTCTATAACGATGAAGTTGTTAGCACGGAGAATCCCTACACTTTCAATCTGCCCGACGGCGCAGGCGACCGCACCTATACCGCCAATTTTGCCAACGCCAGCGACGCCTACACCATGTCGGCTGTCTACGACCCCTCCGAGGCTGCCAGCACCAAGACTCCTAACCCCTCCACCGCTATCCAGGTGGGCAACTCGTTTACCTATGTTACCGCCGCTGCCGCCAACTGGGTCTTTGATGGTTGGTACGACGAGAACGACCATCAGGTTACTACCTCTACGAGCTACACCATCTCCGTTGTGAACCGTAACCGTACCCTTACGGCTAAGTTCCACCACGATCCCTATACCATCTCCGCTACTGCCAATCCCACCGCTGCGGGTATTGTCAATATCGACGGCGCCAACAATTATGGCACCTACGACGCAGGCTCCAGCCCCGTGCTGACGGCTGTGGCCAACACCGGCTACCGCTTCATCAACTGGACTGGCGACTTCTCCTCCACAACCAACCCCTATACTATTAGTAATATCTCGCGTAACTATTCTAATATCGTGGCCAATTTCATCGCCACCCACACGATCACCCTCACCAACGCTACCCTTACCAGCGTCAGCACCACGCCTCACGATGGCCGCTACGACCATGGCACAACTATTGAGGTTACTGCCAACCAGCTGGACGACCATGCTTTCTCTCATTGGACTATCAATGGTGTCGAGGATCCCACTGCCAACGTCAACCCCTACACGGGCACGCTGAACGGCGATATCACCCTTGTGCCTAACTACACGCCCATCTACAACGTGGTTCTCTACAAGAACCCCGCCGACGCTGTTGTGACCCTCAGCGGCAATGGCTCCTACCTCAACGGTGAGTCTGCAACCATCGAGGTGACCTACAACCCCGCTAACTACACTTTCGAGCGTTGGACTATCGCCGGTACCAATACCGAGGTCTCTACCGAAAACCCCTACACCTTCCCTGTTACCTCCGACATCGAGCTTACCGCCCAGTTGAGCGCTTTGACCCACTACTACAGTGTGACAACCTCCATCGACGGCACCGGTTCCATCCGTTCCGATCAGCTCTCCACTATTCCTGGCACCACCACCGGCATCGCCCAGGGTAGCACCATTGTCATCAACTATGACGAGGTCCCCAACTCTGGCTGGCGTTTCCAGAAGTGGGTCGTCAATGGTGTCGACAACACCAATACCTCCTGCCGCATTGAGAACATCTCCAGCGATGTCACCGTTCAGGCTGTCTTCCGTGAGACCTCTGTGATTCATGTCACCACCTCCACGCATCCTGTCAACGACCCCAATATCACCGTTACCGGTGGTGGCGAGTATGCCTCTGGCGCCAACGTCACCCTGACGGCTACCTGCCCCATCGCTAACTACCACTTCTGGGTCTGGATGGTCAACGGTGAGCCCACGGGTACCCCCAACGAGCCCACGCTGACCCTCAACAATGTCACCACCGATCTCGATGTCGTGGCTTGGTACTATATCCCCGCCGGCACTGCCGCCGCCGAGATCCTTGAGTTCAACGCCGACAGCACCGAGGTGATCCGCGTGAAGACCGCCTACCGTTCGCTTGTCACCTCCATCGCTATCCCCAGCACCACCAACGGCGTCAGCACCATCCGTGACCACGCCTTCGACGGCTGCACCAACCTCGAGCACCTCGAGCTGGCTCCCACGGTGACCACCATCGGCAAATATGCCTTTGCCAACTGTGTCGCCTTGCAGGAAATGGAGATCCCCAATGCCAATGCTACCATCGACAGCTTCGCCTTCTACAATTGCGCCTCGATGCGCAGTGTGGTTCTGCCCGCTAATATCACCACCCTCAAGGGCGGTCTCTTCCAGGGCTGCTCCGCTCTGGCCGACGCTACCATCCCCGCACAGGTGGCCACTATCGAGGGTCAGGCCTTCATGGGCTGCCGCAGCATCTACAGCCTTGAGCTGCCCGCCAGCGTGCGCACCGTCGGCAACCAGGCCTTCATGGGCATGAACACCCTCCGCTTCGTCACCGTCAACGAGGGTGTCACCTCCTTCGGCGAGGACTGCTTCGAGCGTAGCAACCTCATCGCTCAGACCAACTACAACGGCAGTCTGGCCGAATGGTGCAACATCTCCTTCGCCAATGCCGCCGCCAACCCCGCCGCCAAGTCGCACAACTTCGTGCTCAACGGCGAGATGATCAATAAACTCGTCGTTCCCCAGGGTGTCACCGAAATCAAGGACTTCGCCTTCTACTATAATATTCGTATCGACACCATCGTGCTGCCCGAGAGCCTGACCGCCATCGACAGCATGGCCTTCTACCGTTTGACCAACCTCAAGCGCATCGTCCTCAACGGCAACCCCGCCGCCATCAATGTCCATGCCGACGCTTTCAGCGCTGTCAACAAGAACGATGTCGTGGTCGAGGTGCCTTGCGCCTACTACACCGCTGGCATGAGCTGGGAGGGCTTCACCACCGTGGTGGCCACCGGCATGCCCGTCCTTAAGGTTGTCCAGCGTCCCGGCGGCGTGGTGACCATCACCCACAGCCCCGCCTGCAACGACAACGAATACTACTACACCGTCACCGCCACTCCCGCCACCGACTTCGTCTTCCTCGGCTGGAGCGACGGCACGGGTTCGAGCCATGTCTCCTACGACATCTACCTCACTGCCGACATGACCATCTCGCCCCTCTGGGGTCACTCCGAGAATGCTGCCGACGCTGACGGTAAGATTTTCCGCTTCGAGGAGGCCAATGCCGATGCTAGCTGGTTCAGCATGAATGCCGGTGCCAACGAGTGGACCATCGGCAACGCTACCCATAGCTCCGCCCGCGACCAGAAGTCGCTCTATGTCTCCAACGACGGCGGCGCCCACAACACCTACTCCCTCGGCTCCAGCCCCTACACCTACACCGAGCTGCTCTTTGACGAGGGTCTCTATGAGATTCGCTTCAATGCCCAGGTCTCCAATGTCCCCGGCCACTTCCTGACGGCCGCCCTCATCGCCGTGCCTGACGATATCGAGCAGGATGACTACGAACACCTCGACCCCCACGGCGCTGGCGTGAAGATGCTCCTCGACAGCATCCAGGGTGACGGCACCTCCTGGAGCATCAAGTCCCGCATGGTTGAGATATCCTCCACGGAGAGCGGCTGGTACCGTCTGGTCTTCTTCTGGAATGTGACCAACGACAACGAGGTGGCCACCACTTCGGCTGCTGTCGACAATATTCGTATCGGCTACCTCTACGACGACGAGCTCGACTATCGTCATGTCGTGGTGAACACCAGCTCGAACAACGATGCTGCCGGTTACACCCACACCGGTTCTGCCATCACGAGCCGCGCCCAAGCCAACGAAGACAGCGTCTACTTCTATGGCCAGAGCATCGAGATCCACGCCTATCCCGTCAGCGGCTACCGCTTCGTCAAATGGAACGACGGCAACACCGAGGCTCACCGCACCCTCAATTTCGTAGAGCTCTACAACATCGGCGTCACCAACTTCACTGCCATCTTCGAGCAGGTTCAGGATTCCTACACTGTTACTGTCACCCTGAACAATAACAATGCTGCTACCGAGTATGGCGTCAAGGTGAACCTTGGCAGTGCCCAGGTGGCTGGTGTGATGCGCGACTTCTACGAGGTTCAGTCCATCGCCCAGGTCTCCAACAACGAGGATGCCTCCGTGGTCCTCAACGAGATTCAGCCCGGTTGGGCCTTCATGGGTTGGGCCGACGAGAATGGCGACACCATCTCCATCGACAACCCCTTCGTCTACACTGGTCGTAACGACATCCACCTCACCGCTCTCTTGGCCGAGTACCAGGAGTGCCCCGATCTGGAGTACTTCTTCATCAACAGCTCTTATTACCCCAGAATGCCCCGTATCGACAATAACGATATCGTCAACAATGTTGAGATCCGTATCGTGAACGGTCAGGTGGTTATCGAGAACTCTGGCGACCTCGACGTCACCCTCTACGATGTCAATGGCCGCGCTCTCCAGACCAGCAATGGCAATGGTAATAATGTCGTCTTCGACGTTCCCGTCAGCGGCTCCTACCTCGTCTCCGTCGGCAACCTGCTGACGCGCCGTGTCGTGGTGATCCGCTAAACATCCTACGGAATAATCAATGAAGAGGGCGCCCGCAAGGACGCCCTCTTCGCTTTTCTCCTCCGCAGGGGAAGTCGGCATCAGCTGATGCTGCCGTTGCCGATGTAGTGGCTGTTGCTGCTCACGCCTGCGGCGTTGACGGCGAAGCCCCACACATGGACGGTCTCCCCGTTCCACGCATTCGGCACGGTGATGCTCACACTGCCGGCATTGCGGCGGACCGCCTGCGAGAGCAAGCCACGGCCGTCACCGGGGTTGTAGACGAAGAGGTACACCTGGTCGTCCTCCGAGACTCCCGGAAGGTCGCTGTTGGCACCGAAGCTCACGGCGACGGTCAGCGGCTCGTCAAACTGCGGGCTGCCGAACGATACCTCGCCAAGGCTGCCGGCGGCAAGCTCCAGCAGGGTGTAGTCCACATCGATGGTGTCGGGCCAGGTGAACTCTACGGCCTGAAGGTTCTTCTTGACGAAGAGGTCGGCCTCGGTGATACGTCTCTTCTGTGCCTCGGCATGCAGTCCCAGGCGCAGGGCGTCCAGAAAGGCTGACGACAGGTTGCCGATGGTGGCAAAGCGCATGCGCTGCTCCACCTGCTTCTTGCTGCCGCGGTCGTGCACCTTCTTCTTGTAGGCACGCATCACAGCCTTGCCCTTCCAGAACGAGCCCACAACGGTGCCCACCTTACCAATGAAACCATCCAGAATTCCTAAACAAATCTTTGCCATAATTTTAAAGTTTTTAAAGGTTAATAATTTTTGATTGATTGATTTTTTGCCTCCCGGGTGGCCTGCCCGTCGGGCGTCTTCTGTCGGTCGCGACGACAATGACAATATACGGTCCGAAATGTGTTACCCCCGAAAATGTAAACGCCTTTTCCCCTAAAGTAACCGAATGTAACGGCATGTAACACGAATCTCTTTGAACGGCGAATTAAACTAATTAAGCGAATTAAATCTTAGCGAAATTAGCCCAAAATTGACCTGCGCAAGCCATTAGTAAAATTAGTAAAATTCGCCGTTGAGAAGAAGGAAAGGCATTGTACCGCCGTCAGGCAATTTAGCGTAATTAGCCTCCCATTGACCTGCGCAAGCCATTAGTCTAATTAGTAAAAATCGCCGTTGAGAAGAAGGAAAGGCTATGTACCGCCGTCAGGCAATTTAGCAAAATTAGCCTCCCATTGACCTGCGCAAGCCATTAGTCTAATTAGTATAATTCGCCGTTAAAAAGAGCAGTTATCCGTTAGCCGTAGTGTCGAGTCGGCCGTTCTCGTCGATAGCGTGCGAGGCAATCACCCTGTCTATATCCTGCCGGTTATAGTACAGCCGTCCCTCGATCCTCGAGGGCGAGAACAGCTCCCGCTTGGTCCACTTCCATAGCGTCTTGCGCGAGATGTTCAGCAGCCTGCATACCTCCGACGAGTCCATCCAGTCCACCGGCGGCTGCCACTTCGGCCGTTCCACCCGCACCACCGTGCCTTCCCGTGTCGAGGGGTACTCACGGCGCATGAGGTTCTCAAGCTCTTTGTTGCTCATCGACTTCCCTCGGCGTACGCTGATGCTGAAGTTGTTCACGCGCCCGTCGGGCAGCACATAGAACAGATAAATCAATGTCGGCTCGGCCTCATAGTCGAGCTCCAAAATCCGCAGAATCTCTGCAATCTCATCTTTTGTCATCTTTTTAAGGTTTTAATTGGTGAATTCGACGGCAAAAGTATATCTGTTAAATAGGCTAGAATACAGGATGTTATATGGATTAGATTGGCGTTAGCCTGGCGTGTTTTTACCGTCTTTTTGCCGATAACATGCGATGGCTTTGCGTTAAATCAGCGAAAACTATTTGCTAATTTTTTTCTTGCTTATGCTGGAAATTATCCCTATCTTTGCACCATCAATAATACCGCTACATATTCTGCTTATACTCCATTAGCTACTGATATTCAGTATGGTGACGACAAGATGGTGGAGTGCTGCGGCGAGCTGTTGCCCGCCGATGCCGACCTTTTGCAGCGAGTCATGACCGACCGCCGTATTCCGTTGGCCGAGCAGAAGTCCTTGTGGCGCAGCTTCTACCTGCAGCTGCCTGACCCCGTCTGGGCGCGCACCTGCCTCGAGCGGGTACGTGAAATCACCACCCTCCTGGCCCTCGACCAGTCACTTTTTCCTGCCTCCGTCGATTCTGCGTCAGCCGTCCAGCCCGCCGCACCACCGCTGCCGTCCAGCGCCGAGCGCCATTTTGTGTGGCTCGGCGACCGCTTCGCCATCGGCGTCGAACCCCTGCGCGACGGCATCTCGCGGCTGGCGGCGGCAGGCCTCATCGCCTCCGAGCGCGACCAGCAGCAGGCCCTGCGCCGCTGCCTGGGCCTGGCACTCAACGACCAGGAGCGCTCCTCCGACCCGCCATGGGTGCTGTGGCTCGGCCCCTCCGACATGCTCAACCACTTCGTCGACACCCTCTGGCAGCTGGGCCTCATCTATTGCGCCGGAGGCAACCGCATGAAGTGGCAGACGCTCTGCGGCGCCTTCCTCCATGCCGACAAGTCGCGCTTCACCGCCGCCATCAAAAGCAACCGCTGCACCAACCCCGAGAAGATAAAAGTCCTCGACCGCGCCATCCTCGACGCCATGCGCTTTCTTACTAATCCTAAAAACACACGCTCATGAATCCCATCGCTCATATCGAGACCCCTTTCAAGACCAAGTTCGGCGTGCCGCGTCAGGCAGGCCTGGCCGACTATAACGCCCTCGTGGTCTTCGAACCCGACTATCGTATCCCCGAAGCCGTCCGCGGCATCGAGGAGTTCGACTATCTCTGGCTCATCTGGCAATTCCACCTAAATAACAAAGAAACTAATAATTCATCACTCATCACTCATCATTCCTCACTTAATACATCACTTAATTCATCACTCATCACTCATCACTCATCACTTAATACATCACTCATCACTCCTCATTCCTCATTCAAACCCACGGTCCGTCCGCCGCGGTTGGGCGGCAACAAGAGGGTAGGGGTCTTCGCCACCCGCAGCCCCTTCCGTCCCAACCCCATCGGACTCTCCTGTGTGCGCCTCCTGCGTGTCGAGCCAGGCCCCGTGCTGGTGGTCCAGGGCGCCGACCTCGTCGACGGCACACCCATCCTCGACATCAAGCCCTACCTCCCTTATGCCGACAGCCACCCCGACGCCCGCAGCGGCTTCGCCACCGCGGCACCGCCGCAGGCGTTGTCCGTAGACGACCCGCAAGGGCTGCTGGCCACCATCCCCGCCGACCTGCGTGCGGCACTCGTCGAGTCGCTGGCACAAGACCCCCGTCCCCACTACCAGGACGACCCCGACCGCCTCTACGCCATGCTCTTCGACCGCTTCGAAATCAAGTTCCGCGTCACCGCCACCACCGCCACCCTCACCTCCATAAAACAAATAACTCATAACTCATAATTCATCACTCATAATTCATCACTCATAATTCATAAATCATAATTCATAACTCATAATTCATAACTCATAACTCATAACTCATAACTCATAAATCATAATTCATAAATCATAATTCATAACTCGTAAATCATAAATAAAAAAGAATTTTTTCTTTTTTTGCAGCATTTTTGTTTTTTTTGTGTCTATAAAGCATCATGAGTAACGAATACACCCGTATGGTCGAAGGCTGCCGCCGCCGCGACGCCAAGGCCCAGCGCGCGCTCTACGACGCCATGGCACCCATGGCCATGGGGGTGTGTATGCGTTACGCCCGCGACCGCGAGCAGGCGCAGGACCTCCTGCAGGACGGCTTCATCAAGGTCTACGAGAACCTCTCCAAGCTCCGTGAACCCGAGAAGTTGGGAGCCTGGGTCTACCATATCATGATCAATGTCTGCATCAACCACTGCCGCGCCGCCAAGCCCCAGACCTATATCGAGGACTGCGCGGCCGACGCCGTGACGCTGCCCCTCGACCCCTTCGCCGCCGAGGAGATCGTCAAGGCCTTGCAGCAGCTCTCCGCCCCCCTGCGCACGGTCTTCAACCTCATCGAGGTCGAAGGCTACAGCATCGAAGAGGTGGCCCAGGAGCTGAAGATGCAGCCCTCGAGTGTGCGCTCCGCGCTCTGCCGCGCCAAGGCACAGCTCCGCACATACCTGACTAGATAATAATGAACCATTAAAGATAAATAATATACCGAGAAGATATGAACCTGCAAGACTATAGACCCCAGCCCGATGAAGGGCTCTACGAGAAGATACAGCACCGCCTGCGTGTGCGCCGTCTGTGGCGCATGGGCGGTATCGCCGCCGGCGTCGCTTTGGTCGCCGCCGTCACCCTGCTGCTGACGCTCTCCGGCAAAAACTCCGAAGCAGCAGGGGAGGACCTCGCCCTGGCCAAGACCGAGAAAGCCCCTGCCGCCGTCCTGCAGCCGCAGCAGCCCGCCGTCCAGGCCGACGAGCCCGTGGCTCCTGCCGCCACGCCCGCGGCTACGCCGCAGCCCCAGAAAGCCGAGCCACAGCCTGCCATCGAGCCCCAGGCTCCCGCAGTGGCCGCGCTGCCGCTGCCGCAAGTCGCCGCACCCGTGACGGAAGCCAAAGAACAGCCGCTGCCGCAAGCCAAGCCCGAGCCCGCCAAAGCCGTCACCCCAACCAAGGTGCCAGAGAAATCAGAATACTCAGAACATTCAGAATATTCAGATTACTCAGAAAAATCAGAATCACCGTCGGCGACCACAGAGTCTGCCAAGGGCGTCGACCCCTCCAATATCCCGGTGCATATCGACAACCTCATCTGGGCACCCAATGTCTTCGCCCCCGACGGCGACATCGACGACAACCGACGCTTCCAGATGCGCTACTCCTCCTCGGTGACAGAGTTCCACCTCTATATCTATAACCGCGGTGGCCGTCAGGTCTACACCAGCAACGACCCCTCCTTCTCGTGGGACGGCACCCACAATGGCTCCCGCCTCCCGCAGGGCGGCTATGTGTGGATCGCCAAATTCCGCGACACCAGCGGCAGACCGCGTCAGGAGCAAGGCACCGTCACCCTCATCAGATAAACAGGGAAACGATAATTCTTTTCCAACGGCGAATATTTCGAATTAAACGAAAGCTACGCAGGTCAATTTCAAGCGAATTGCCCGAATGCCGCGTGCTTCGCGCGGCAGGGCCGCCGTCAGGCGAATTGGCATGATTGGCCTGCCATTGACCTGCGTAGCAATTAGTTATATTGGATTCATTCGCCGTTTTTTATATATGTCGCTGTCTATATAAAAATTTTTTCGTATTTTTGCAGCCGAAATAGCATGGGCTATTCTATCGCCCGGCAGCGATGCTGGGAGGAAAGTCCGGGCAGCTCGAGCCACCATGCTTCCTAACGGGAAGACACTTTCCCGAACACGACCGAAAGGGAGTGAACGGGTTTACCCGGTGAGGGAAAGTGATAGAGAGCGCCACAGAAAACAAACCGCCTTCGGGCAAGGGTGAAAACGCGGGGTAAGAGCCCACGACATGTCCGGGTGACCGGCATGATGGCAAGCCTCATGGGCTGAAAGACCATGTATACCAGTCTGTCTCACGACAGCAAGCCGGCTCGCTTGCACGACTGGGGGGTAGGTTGATTGAGACCGTCGGCGACGGCGGCCCTAGATTAATGATAGAACACGACAGAACCCGGCTTACAGGCCCACGCTATTTTTTTTTGAAATGGAAAAATGAAAACGGAAAAATGAAAAAGAATAGTTTGCACAAAACAAAGTCGCTGTTGTCGCTCTGCGCCAGCATCGTTTTCATTTTTCATTTTTCATTTTTCATTTTTTCGTGTTCCGGCGAATACATCGGTGTTCCGCGGGTCGAGGTGCTCAGCTATCAGACCGCACCCACCTATGGCGGTCTCCATAGCCTCGCCACCGCCTATGGGCAGGCCCTCAACGACGCCGTCAAGGCCGACACCCTCCACCCGGGCATGTATGCCGAATACGGCGTCACCCTCGCCCTCATGGGCCACAAGGGTCCCGCCTGCCGCATGCTCAACGCCGAGATGAAGGCTTTTCCTGAGAGCCGCGGCATCGTCACTCGCATCAAGCAACGCCTCATGCCCGACATGGTGGCCGACACTCTCGCCGCCCTCCGCGACACCGCCAACCTGGCGCAACTCGCCGAGTGGGCCTACGACTCCCTCACCGCCCTCAAACCTTTCGCCGACGTGCCGCCGGTCATCGACAGCTCCGACGCCGAATGGATAGCACAGCAGACGCCTGTCGACTCCATCAACTACCCCGTGCGCCTCACCGCCACCCAGAAGCGTGAGATCCTCGAGCAGCAGCAGGCACAGGAGGCCCTGCGTCAGCAGGCCATCGCCGACTCCATCGCCGCCGCCAAGCAGGCAGCCATCGACGCCCGCGAGCAGGCCAAGAAGGACAAGGAGAAAGCCCGCGAGGAAGCCAAGAAAGAAAAGGAGCGTGCCCGCGAGGAAGCCAAGAAGGAGCAAGAACGCCAGAAGAAAGAACAGGCTGCCCAGCGCGAGGAAGTCCGCAAGCAGCAGGCCGCCCAGCGCGAAGAGGAACGCAAGCGCAGGGAAGCCGAACGCGAAGCCGCCAGACAGAATAAAACTAAAAAGTAAAAATTAAAAATTGAAATTCATCGCTCATAAAAACAACAAGAGAATATGGCGCATAATGATGTGTGTCCTAATTTTCATTTTTCAATTTTCAATTTTCAATTTACTAACTTCTTGCAAGACCGAGTCGCGCCTGGGCCAGTACAGCAGCATCTACAAGGAGTGCCCGTCGGTCATCTATGTGGCGCCGCTCAACGACCTCTCCATGCGCCGCGCCGTGCGCACCACCGAGGACTCCCTCTATAACGTCTCACTGAACATCGCCGCCAAGCAGCTCTTCCTCACCGCCTCCGACCCCTTGGTGCACAACGGCTACTACCTCCCGGGACCCCTGGCCTCGGCACAGCTCGCCGCCACCGAGCAGCGCACCGGCAAGCAGCTGCGCAACAACGACATCTCTGACCTCAAGAACGACCTCGGCATCGACGCCGTGCTCTTCATCACCCTCCACAGCTGGAAGCAGACCTCCAACACCTGGACCGTCGAGGTGGAGTATGTGCTGCGCTCCGCGGTGTCGGGCAACGAGCTCCTCCATGTGTCGGTCAACGCCATGAAGATGCTCTCCACCGACTTCAAGGGCAACCCCCTGCCGCTGCCCGAAGACAAGGCCTTCGCCGAGCGCTACGGCTGCGACCTCGAGACCGCCCAGCGCTGCCGCCTCGTCGAGACACTTAACCAGTATGTCCTGCGCGACCTGCCCTCCGGCAACCGCGCCCGCCAGCATACCACCGAGCGCTACATCCCCTCGCATCCCGAATTCTTCAACCTCCGCATACTCAACGATGGCAGCGTCCAGATGCTCAAAACTGAACTCTACGAGTGACACTAACACATTAACGCATTAACACATTAACACATTCATGTTGCTCGAAGTATCGCTCACGCCGGCCCTCTATCCCTTCCGTACCATTAAGAAAAACCATGTCACCGTGGCCATCGATGTGCTGCGTGCCACCACAGCCGTCTGCGCCGCCTTCCAGGCGGGATGCAGCGAGGTGGTGCCCCTCGACAGCCTCGACGACCTCGTCGACTACCACCACCGTGGCTATAGCCTCGCCGCAGAACGCGGCGGCAGCAAGGTCGACATAGCGCTGCCCGACGGCGGCACCGTCGTCGCCGAATACGGCAACTCGCCCACCGAGTACCTGCGCCACGACCTCAGCGGCGTGCGCCTGGCCTACAGCACCACCAACGGCACACGCACCATCCTCCGCGCCGCCGACGCCGACAGCACCCTCGTCGGCGCCTTCGCCAACCTCGACGCCCTCTGCGACCGCCTGCAGGCGCTCACCGTCCCCTCCCTGAGGGAGGGGTGCAGGGGTGGGGGACTAGACATCGTCATCCTCTGCTCCGGCTGGCAGAACGACTTCTGCCTGGAAGACACCCTAGTCGCCGGCGCCATCATAGAGAAACTTTCAATTTTCAATTCTCAATTTTCAATTTTTGGCGACGCCGCCCACATGGCCCTGACCCTTTGGCAGCTCGCCAAAGACGATCCCCGTGCCTACTGCGAGCAGGCCTCCCATGTCCACCGCCTCCGCCGCCTCGGCGCCCAGGCCGACATCGACTTCGCCTTCCAACTCAACACCTGCCCCGTAGTACCCATCCTCAAACAAGGAACACTAGTAAAAAAATAATAAACGATATGAACCTCACCAGCAATCTCAAAGGCGACCTCTTCGGCGGCATCACCGCCGGCATCGTCGCACTGCCCCTGGCCTTGGCCTTCGGCATACAAGCCTTCGGCGCCGTCCCTGGTGGCGCCTCCCTCGGCGCCTATGTGGGCCTCACCGGCGCCACACTCCTCGGCTTCTTCGCCGCCCTCTTCGGCGGCACCCACAGCCAGATCTCCGGCCCCACGGGTCCCATGACCGTCATCACCGCCACCCTCGTGGGTGGCGTGGCAGGCACCGCCGCAGGCGGCGACTTCTCCACGGTGCTCCTCACCATGGCCCTCGCTGCCATCTTCTGTGGACTCTTCCAGATACTCTTCGGCATCATCAAGATCGGCAAGTACGTGCGCTACATCCCGTACCCCGTGCTCTCCGGCTTCATGAGCGGTATCGGCGTCATCATCATCCTGCAGCAGCTCTTCCCTCTGGTGGGCGGCGCCGGCAAAGGGTCGATGGTGGAGCAGCTCACCCAGCTGCCTGACGCCTTCGCGGCCACCAATGTCACGGCGCTCCTCCTCGGACTCGGCACCGTGGCCATCATCTACCTCTTCCCCTTGATTACCAAGAAGGTGCCGTCGACCCTCGTGGCCCTCATCATCATGACCGTCGTGTCGCTCTTCCTCCCGGAAGGGACCTTCGGCACCATCGGCAAGATACCCTCGGGCATCCCCATGCCCTTCTTCGCCAAGGAAGGCGTCAGCCTCGCCGGCCTCGACTGGGGCACCATCCTCGTCGCCGCCATCATCCCCGGCCTCACGCTGGCAGGCCTCGGCTCCATCGACACCCTGCTCACCTCCGTGGTGGCCGATAATATCACCAAGACCAAGCACGACAGCAACCGCGAGCTGATAGGACAGGGCATAGGCAATGCCGTGGCGGGCCTCTTCTGCGGCCTCCCCGGTGCCGGCGCCACCATGCGTACCGTCGTCAACGTCAAGAGCGGCGGCCGCACACAGCTCTCCGGCATGGTCCACGCCCTCCTGCTGCTGGCCATCATGCTCGGCCTCGGCAGCGTGGTGCAGTACGTGCCCCTGTCGGTCCTCGCCGGCATCCTCCTCACCGTGGGTTGGGGCATCATCGACTTCAAGGGTTTCAAAGACTTGGTGAAAATACCGCGTGCCGACGCCGTGGTGCTCATCGTCGTCTTCCTCGTCACCGTCTTCGTCGACCTCCTCACCGCCGTGGGCATCGGCATGGTCATCGCCTGCGTGCTCTTCATGAAACGCGCCTCCGACCTCGTCGAGGGCGGCTACAGCAGCCAGGAACTTACCAACTTCGACAAGGAGAGCCCCTGGGACGACGAGCACGGCATGCCCGACACCGTGGCACACAAGATCTATGTCCAGCGCCTCAACGGCCCCATCTTCTTCGGCACCATCAACAAATTCAAGGAGGTGATGAACACCGTCCCGCAGGACGCCAAGATCGTCATCATACGCATGCGCCTGGTCTCTTTCATGGACCAGAGCGGCCTCTACGCCATGGAGGAAGCCATCAAAGACCTCCAAGGCCGTGGCGTACAGGTCCTCATGACCATCATCCAGCCCCAGCCCATGTACATGCTCACCAAGATGAACCTCATCCCCGACCTCGTCCCCGAAAACCACACCTTCAAAACCTTCGAAGCCTGCACACAGTTCCTCCTTGAGGAACTGGAAAGTAAAAGGTAAAAACTAAAAAGTAAAAGGATAAGGTATGAAGGATAGTATACTGTATTCCAAAAGTATGGCTTTTGCGGTAAGATGCGTGAAATTTTACAAGTATCTTACCGACGAAAAAAAGGAGTATGTACTAAGCAAGCAACTGCTTAGAAGTGGAACCAGTATAGGTGCCAATATCAGGGAAAGTAGATTCGCACAAAGCGAGGCTGATTTTATCAGTAAGTTAAGTATTGCTCTAAAAGAGGCAGAAGAAACACAATATTGGATAGAATTGCTGTATAACTCGGAAATCATCACCGAAAACGAGTATCAGTCCATATATAGTGATTCGGGCGAAATGATTGCCCTACTGCTATCATCGTTGAAAACATATAAATCAAATAATATTAACATTGACTGAAAACCTTTTAGTTTTTAGTTTTTACTTTTTACTTTTAAGTTATGGGTCGAGCATTTGAATACCGTAAAGCACGAAAACTGAAACGTTGGGGCCACATGGCCCGCACCTTCACCAAGATTGGTAAGGAAATCGAATTGGCCGTCCTCGCCGGCGGCCCCGATCCTTCGAGTAACCTCCGCCTGCGCCTGCTCATGCAGACCGCCAAGAGCGAGTCCATGCCCAAGGAGAACGTCGAACGCGCCATCAAGCGCGCCACCGAGAAGGACAAATCGGCCTACAAAGAGGTCGTCTATGACGGCAAAGGCCCCCACGGCGTAGCCGTCGTCGTCGAGACCGCCACCGACAACCCCACGCGCACCGTCGCCAACCTCCGCGCCGCCTTCGTGCGCGGCAAGGGCGAACTCGGCACCATGGGCATGAACGACTTCCTCTTCGAGCGCAAGTGCTCCTTCGTCGTCGCCTGGCGCGACGATATCGACATGGACGAGCTCGAACTCGAACTCATCGACTGCGACATCGACGAGGTGTTCCGCGACGAGGACGAGATACTCATCTACGCCGACTTCACCAACTACGGCCCCATCTCCAAGTTCCTCGAAGACAAAGGTCTCGAGATCAAGAGCTTCAAGTTCGAGCGCATCCCCCTCACCACCCGCGAACTCAGCGAGGAGGAGCAGGAGGACGTCAACGGCCTCCTCGAGCGCCTCGAGAACGACGACGACGTCGTCAACGTCTTCCACAACATGGCGTAAGGCGAGCGCAAAGGGAACTCGTTCACTTTGCCGAGCCGCAGCCAAGAACGTGACAACGAACATGGCGTGATAATGATTAACGATTAATGATTAATGGTTAATGGTGCGGGTCTCAAACCTGTAAAATTATCCTGCCGTTAAGCAGACGTTATAGAAGTTAAAAACTGTTAATAATGCCATATAACACACTGATATCGTGTGTTATATGGCATTATTTTATATCTAACTACCACGAAATCAGTATCATCACCGTACCAACACCGTATCAACTCCTACCCAACTCCTACCATGGTAGGACTTGATACGGTGTTGGGTAGGAGTTGATAGGGAGATGGTACTGAGTATGTGGCAGTTAGATGTGTTTTATATGTAAATGGCTATCTTCTAGCTATTTATCCTTTTTGAGTGGGGCTTTATGGTGTTTTTAGATGGCAGTAGGGGAGTCGTTAGGCAATTTAGCGTAATTAGCCTTACATTGACCTGCGACCCCCGCAAGGGGTGATGAACACCGCAGAAATCGATTAATTGAAGTGAATAAGCAATTTGTATAAATAGATTAATTCGCCGTTTTTTTTGTATAATCAAAATATATGTGTATATTTGCAAAATAAAACGTAATCAAATATAGGAGGAAAGAATATGAAAAAATCTCATTCATTGATACTTATGCTTTTTGTGGCGTTGGCGTTGCCGCTGGCGGCGCAGGAAATGCCGCACGGTGAGGCGGTGAAGTCTCCGACGCCCACCCCGCAAAAGCAGAAGAAGACCTGTGCCTATTGTGGCATAGAGATGCGCAATGTCACCTACCCGTGGATGCACTTCGAGTGGTGCCCCTACTATCGTGCGCAGAACACTGCGCCGAGCCGTCCTGCGGGTCCGACGTCGAAGCAGATTGTCGCCCAGGCGACCACCGAGGCCATCACCACCGCCATCGGGCAGAGCCTCGCCAACGATGTGAGCCGCGCCATCGACGAGTACGCTGCCAGCGCCTCGAAGGTCTATGTGAACAAGACCCCCGGCGAGTCGGCCGGCGAGAAGGGCCGCTATGTGGTGGGTGTCGACGAGCTGTCGCTGTCGAAAAAGGTGGGTGTCTATGACAACACGTACCGCACGTGGAAACTCAAAGCCAAATATAAAGACCTCCGCCTGCTGGGCATGGACGCCGCCATCGCCGTCAAAGGCGACAAGGTGGGTCTTATCGACTGGTGGTCGGATAGGGAAGTGGTGCCTTTCGAATACGACATCTGGTCGTTCGAGCGCAACTGCTACTTCGCCGCCCTGGGCCGCTACACCGGCACGGAGCGCAATCCTTCGATTGCCGAGATTAGAAAACATTCGCTGTGGGGCGTGTGGGACGACAAAGGCAAGAATATCGTCCCCGTGGAGTATGACAGCATCCAGTACTGCTCGCTCCAGTATGGCGACAAGTGGGTGCTCTCCCTAACGGTCTTCAAGAACGGCATGAAGGGCTTGTGCGACTATGACGGCGTGCTGGTGCTGAAGCCCGAGTACAGCTGGGTGTCGGGTGTGAGGAAGGTGCAGGGCGACTACTGCATCGGCGCGCAGCGCGACAGGCTCTGCGCCCTCTATGATGCCGCCGGCAAGGCGCTGACGGAGCACAAATACCCCTGGATGAGTGTGCAGACCTATGGTGTCGTGGCCCGCGAGCAGGGCAGGGGCACCTATGGCATGCTCGACGGCAAGGGCCGTACGGTCATCCCCTTCGAGTTTGATACCCTCCGCTATTTCGACGCCGTCGACTCGGTGCGCCGCAAGATAGGCGTGTCGCAGCTCGTGGCGGTGGAGAAGAACGGCCAGTGGGGCGTCAGGAGCATCTTCGGACAGGAGATACTGAAGGTGCGCTACCCCAAGGATTTCCGCGCCTTGAACCTCGCCATGGCACGTGTGACAGACTATTCCTATAGCTGGTACCTGCGCAAGCGCGCTGCCCAGATTATCGACACCAAGGGCGAGTTCGAGACCACGGCCGAGTTCGAGGCCCGCAAGAAAGACCCCGCCGTGCAGCAGAACTTCTTGGAGAACGAGCTGAAAGACGCCGACCGCGACTTCCTGAAGCAGCAGGTGGCGCGTCAGAAGATCAGCCTCATGCTCGGCGAGTACAATGCCGACCAGGGCTGCTTCAAGATCATCACCCCGGGCTATACGGAGAACAGCTACCAGCTGTATATCAAGCGCGAGGACGCCAAGCAGTTCAAGGAGTCGTTCGGCGCCATGAAGGAGGCCTCGGCCGCCAGCGTCAAGCTCTTCGTCCACGACGACGCGCTGGCAGTGGCATGGATACAGTTCGTGATGCCCGACGGCCGCACCTACGACTACATCCATCCCGCCCTGGAGAGCTACGACGGCAAGGCGTATTCGATTGACGAGCTGAAATAGTGTAGGCCTGTAGCAGTCAAGTGTTTAACATTTAAGAATTAGGATTGTTATGAAGAATATGATAAAAGTGGCGATGCTGGCAGTGGTGCTGTTGTGTGGCGCCAAGGCTTCCGCCCAATATATGATGGGGTCGTCGCGCCCCAATCACATGGTGATCGACTACCGCCGTCCGGGTATGATTGGTTTCGACCTCGGCTACACCTGGTCGCCCATGGATCGCACGGGTGGCAACACCGTGATACAGCCTAACGGCGTCAGTGGCTTCAACGTAGGCCTCAGCATGGATATCCCCATATCGAGATACCTGGACCTCGTCGTCCGTGTCCCTTACTATACCTGGAACGGCTACAAGCTCAACGAGGGTGGCTACGTGAGGCTGGCTGACGGCAGTGGCTCCGTGACCATCAAATCGGAGTCGTCCACCGTACACACCCTCACGCTGGTGGCGATGGGCATGAATGTCTATCCCTTCCGCAAGAGCTTTTATATCGGTGGCTATTTCTCCCTCGGTTTCAACTTCTTCAACCGCAAGGGTTACTCCGAGGAGAACCAGCAGGGTACGGAGTACGACCTCGACATCAACGGCTTCAACATGCATATCGACATGGGCTTTGAGACGGGCCTCAACATCGCCGACAAATTTGTCGTCTATGGCCGCTGGGGCTTGGGCCTGTATCCGTTGACCGACGAGGAAGACCGCGCGGGTTACAATATGGCGGCAATCTACCCGATGTATCTGCAGGTCGGCTTGCGCATACCCTTCTTCAACGAGCGTATGTGATACCGGAAGGAAGACTTTTTTCGGGCTCTAAGATAAATATTTGTAGGCATTTGCATCCTGTGGTGAAAATATTTTTTTCGGAGAGTAACAATTATGTCGCAAATTATTCGTATCTTTGCACCCGATTTTAGAGTGTAAAAAAAAGAAACAACAATATGAAAGTAAGACCCATCATTCAAATTCTGCTGGCCTTCGTCATCGTGGGCCTTGGCTGGCTGGTTTTCTCCAGCATCAAGAAACCTCTTGATTTCGAGAATGAATTTGTCAAGCGTCGCGACGCCTGCGCAGAGAAGCTCAAAAACATCCGCACCCTCGAGGAGGCCTACAAGACCACCTATGGCTGCTATGCCAGTGACTTCAACACCCTCTTCAACCGTCTGATGAACGAGGACAGCATGCGCGTGGTCAGCAAGCAGATCAACTATTCTGCCATTCCCGCCGATGTCGACATCAACGAGGTGCCTGAGAGCGAGCAGATCAAGAAAGGCTACATGGTCAAGAAGGAAATCTTCGTGAACCCCATCGAGAAGCTCCGCGCCGACAGCGCCCTGATGATTACCGATGCGCAGACCGGCAAGCGCCGTTTCCTCACCGACCAGGAGATCCTCGACCTCCGCTATGTGCCCTATCCCCTGGGCAGCAAGGAGGAGTTCGAGCTCTATGCCTCGAAGCTCGACAAGAGCGGCTTCATGGTGCCGGTGTTCCTCTGCCAGGTCTCCTTCGACGTGCTGCTGAAGGACCTCCAGGACAAGTATGAGGACCTCATCATGCGCAAGAAAGCCGACCTCGACGCCAGAACGCAGGCCAACCCCTCCAATCCGCAGTATGCCGGCTGGAAGGTAGGCGACACCCTGCAGGCGATTACCGATGGTAACTTCGAATAATAAACCCTATGTCGTATAGAAGCAAAACTCTGATTGTTACCGAGAACGAGTTTGCTCCCAGCGAAAAGAGATTATCCATTTGCCTTCGGACGAATGGATTTTCTTTTTCGGAGCTCACCGACTCGGGAGTGCTGCTGACCTTCGGCGAGGCCGAGGGCGTGCATGCCGGCTCGATGACGGGCATCATGGCCGACGTGAAGGCGTTCTTCAGCACCGTGGGCATCCGTGCCTTGGGCTACCGCTCGATGGAGCTAGTGCTGCTGAGCAACGAGAGTGTCTGGGTGCCCGACGAGCTCTATAGTGCCGCCTCCAACCGCCAGTACCTGAAGCTCGTCGGCAGTGAGGCCATCACGCTGATGACGGCGCCCTGCAAGGCGCTGGCTTCCACGGCGGTCTTCGCCGCCTCCGACGCCATGGCCATGGCCTTCAAGGTGGCGCTGCCCGGCCTGACGGTGGTCAACCAGCATGTCAAGCTGGCCTCCATGGGTCTGGAGAAGCGCAGCGACAAGCACCCGTTGCTGCTCACCCACTGGCGCGAGAAGGTGATAGACTTCGCCGCCTTCCGCGACGGCCACTATATCTATGGTAACACCATCCCCTTCAAAGACGACAACGAGGCGCTGTTCCACACCCTCGAGGTGCTGAAGAGCTTCGGCCTCGAGAACGCCAATACCGAACTGCTGATGTGCGGCGAGGTGGGACGCGAACGCTTCGCCATGCTGCGACCCTACTTCCCCGTGGCTACCCTCTATACGGGCCGTCACACCTCCTTCCTCAATCCCGCCTTCAAGACTTTGCATACCTATAGGAATGCGTTGATTCTTTAAAGTAGTTAAGAAGTTAAGTAGTTAAGAAGTTAAGCCAAATGCGTATAATCGCTGGAACACTCAAGGGACGTCGTCTCAACCCGCCTGCCAATTTGCCGGTGCGTCCTACCACCGACATGGCCCGCGAGGGGCTGTTCAATATCCTGAACAACTATGTGGACTTTGAGGACTGCACGGTGATGGACCTTTTTGCCGGCACGGGAGCCATGTCGATAGAGTTCATCTCTCGCGGCGTGCGCGAGGTCACCTCCATCGACATCAACAACGCCTGCACCGACTATATCAAGTCGGAGGCGCAGCGCCTGGAGCTGCGGAACCTGCGGGTGGTGCGTGCCGATGTGTTCGACCTGCTGAAAAGGGCCAACCGCAAGTTCGACATCGTCTTTGCCGACCCGCCCTACGCCATCGAGGGGCTGGAGACGCTGCCCGACCTGGTGTTCGAGCACCAGCTGCTCAACGAGGACGGCATCTTCATCCTCGAGCATCCGCGCGAGTACAGCTTCGAGGAGCATCCCCACTTCTGGCAGCACCGCAACTACGGCAAGGTCAACTTCACGTTCTTCGCAATGAAATTAGATTAATTAGGAATATGGTAGTTAAAGTAGTTAAATGTAGTTAAAGTAGTTAAAGGACAAATGAAGGCTGGCGCAGGCATGTTCGTTGCTGGTGCTATTGTCCTTTAACTACTAGCGAGCGTAGCGAGCGATAACTACCTTTAACTTCTTTAACTACCCCCAAAAACAATATATATGAAAGCAGTAGTAAAAACCAACTTCAATTTCCCGAAGCAGAAGAGCCTCTATGTGGGCAAAGTGCGCGATGTGTACAACATCGATGACAAGTATATGGCCATGGTGGTGAGCGACCGCATCTCCGCCTTTGATGTCGTCCTCCCCAAGGGCATCCCCTACAAGGGTCAGGTGCTCAACCAGATTGCCGCCAAGTTCCTCGACGCCACCGCCGACATCCTGCCCAACTGGAAACTCGCCACTCCCGACCCCATGGTCACCGTGGGTCTCAAGTGCGAGGGCTTCCGTGTGGAGATGATTGTCCGCGGATACCTCGCCGGCAGCGCCTGGCGCGAGTATAAGGCCGGTGCCCGCACCCTCTGCGGCGTGCAGCTGCCCGAGGGCATGGTCGAGAACCAGAAGTTCCCCACGCCCATCGTCACCCCCACGACGAAGGCCGACGAAGGCCATGATGAGAACATCAGCCGTGAGGAGATTATCCGCACGGGCCTCGTCAGCAAGGAAGACTACGACCAGCTGGAGAAATACGCCCTGCAGCTCTTCCAGCGTGGCACCGAGATTGCCGCCCAGAAGGGCCTCATCCTGGTGGACACCAAGTATGAGTTCGGCAAGCGCGACGGCAAGATCTACCTCATCGACGAGATCCACACGCCCGACAGCAGCCGCTACTTCTATGCCGACGGCTACGAGGAGCGCCTGAAGAAGGGCGAGCACCAGCGTCAGCTCAGCAAGGAGTTCGTGCGCGAGTGGCTCATGGACAACGGCTTCCAGGGTAAGGCAGGCCAGCAGGTGCCCGAGATGACCGACGAGATCGTCAACAGCATCTCCGACCGCTATATCGAGCTCTACGAGCACATCACGGGCGAGAAATTCCAGAAAGCCGACGACTGCGCCGACGTCGCCGCCCGCATCGAGAAGAACGTCACCAATTATTTGGCTACGCTTTAAAAAGGTAGTTAAAGAAGTTAAAGTAGTTATCGCGCTTCGCGCTAGTAGTTAAAGCCATTACCACCAGCAGTCACATTTGGCTTAACTTCTTAACTACTGTCTACTTAACTACAAAAAAAACTATGGAAATTGAGCGCAAATATCTTGTGCGGGAACTGCCGTCGAACCTCGATAGTTTTCCCCACGTCGAGATAGAGCAATGCTATCTTTGCACATCGCCCACCGTGCGTATCCGCCGGATGGGCGATGCGCATATCCTTACCGTCAAGGAGAACCTCTCAAAAGGTATGGTTGGAGAAGCCATCCACAACCGCGAGGAGGAGTTTTCACTTACCGCCGAAAGCTATGAGCGCCTGAAGTCCAAATGTGAAGGGCGTCCGGTGCTGAAGACCCGCTACCGCATACCCATCCAAGGGGTGCCCGCAGGGCAGGGTGGGGGACTCACCGCCGAGCTCGACCTCTTCCACGGCCATCAGGAAGGCCTGCGTCTCGTCGAGGTGGAATTTCCCGACACGGCCTCGGCCAACAGCTTCGAGCCTCCCGCATGGTTCGGCGAGGATGTCTCCGCCGACCACCGCTACCGCAACAGTTATATGGCGTTCAATGTCTAACCATCTTCATATAGTGTCGTTCAATGTGCCGTGGCCTGCCGACTATGGTGGCGTCATCGATGTGTTCTACCGCATCAAGGCGCTGCACGAGGCAGGGGTGAAGATACACCTGCACTGCTTCGCCTATGGACGCGAGGAGGCACCGCTGCTGAACGACTATTGTGAGGAGGTCTTCTACTATCGACGCGACATGTCGCCGCTGCGTTTCCTGGACAGGCGGCCTTTTATCGTCAGCTCGCGCGACAGCAAGGAGCTGCGCCGCCGGCTGCTGCAGGACCGTCATCCCATCCTCCTCGAGGGACTGCACTGCTGTGCGCTGCTCGAGGACGACGAACTTGTGAAGGGTAGGGAGGTGTTTGTCCGTGCCCACAACGTCGAGTCCGACTACTACGCCCGTCTGGCCAAGAGTGAGCGACATTTCTGGAGAAGACAGTACCTGCGGGTTGACGCCGCCAGGATACGCCGCTACGAGCCGGTGCTTAAGCGTGCCACGGCGGTGCTGGCAATCTCGCAGGGCGACAAAGAGAAGCTGGAGCAGATGGGCTGCCGCAAGGTGCTGCTGGTCACCGCCGGACACCCATTTTCATCATTCAACATTCAACATTCATCACTCATCACTCCTCCCTCATCACTCCTCACTCATCACTCCTATGCGCTTTATCATGGCAACCTCTCGGTGGCGGAGAACTACGAGTCTGTGTGCTACCTGCTGGACCATGTCTTCTATGACGGACGGCACCCGCTGGTGGTGGCAGGCAACGAGCCTCCCGCATGGTTGAGGATGAAGATAGAGCATACGCCGGGAGCCTCCCTCGTGGCCAGTCCCGACGATGACACCCTGCAGCGCCTCGTGGCCGATGCACAGGTGAATATCCTGGTGACGCACCAGCCTACGGGGTTGAAGCTGAAACTCCTGCATGCCCTCTTCGAGGGGCGTCACTGCCTGGTGAACAGCGATATGGTGGCAGGTACCGGCTTGGCGCCGCTATGTGAGGTGGCCGATACGCCGGAGACGATGCGCGAGCAACTCGACAGGCTGATGGCTCTCCCCTTCGACGAGGCCCAGCTGGACGCCCGTCGTGCCGCCCTGCAGCCCTACCTCACCGCCAACGCCCTCCAACCCCTACTACTCATAATTCATAACTCATAAATACTCATAACTCATAAATACTCATAACTCATAACTCTTAAATCATAAATCATAACTCATAACTCATAACTCATAAATCATAAATCATAAATCATAACTATGAAACGCATCCCCCATACTTTCACCATCGTCTTCGCCCTCATCGTGCTGGCGGCGATGATGACGTGGTTCATCCCGGCAGGTGAGTTCCTGCGCGAGACCGTCGACGGCCGCGAGGTGGTGGTGAACGACTCGTTCCATTATGTCGACAGTGCGCCGCAGACCTGGCAGATCTTTTCTGCACTCTTCAACGGCTTCGTCGACAAGGCCGACATCATCATCTTTATCCTGATGGTGGGTGGTGCTTTCTGGATACTCAACAACAGCCACGCTATCGACGTGGGTGTCATGTCCTTCCTGCGCCGGGTGAGGCGGCTGAGCCGCTACAAGCTCATCCAGTGGCTGGGCGTGGAGAATATCATCATCACGCTGGTGATGATGATGTTCAGCCTCTTCGGGGCCATCTTCGGCATGAGCGAGGAGACGATAGCCTTCGTGGTGGTCTTCATCCCGCTGGCCATACAGATGGGCTACGACAGCATCGTAGGCGTCTGCATGTGCTATGTGGCGGCGCATATCGGTTTTGCCGGCGCCATGCTGAACCCCTTCACCATCGGCATCGCCCAGGGCATCGCCGACCTGCCGCTCTTCTCGGGACTCGAGTATAGAGTGTTCTGCTGGGTGGTGTTGACGGTCATCGGCATCGCCTTTGTGCTGTGGTATGCCCACAGGGTCAAGGCCAAGCCCGAGCGCAGCCCGGTGTATAAGCTCGACAGCTACTGGCGCGAGCGCCAAGAAAACACTCAGCAATCATCGCTCACCATCCAACATTCGCTTATCCTCGTCATCCTCCTGCTCACCATCGTCGCCTTGGTGGTGGGTGTGCTGAAATTCGGCTGGTATATAGAGGAAATCTCGGCCCTCTTCCTAGCCATGGGTATCCTTAGCGGTATCGTCGACAAGCAGGGGGCTGACAATATCGCCAAGCTCTTCCTTGCCGGCTGCAAGGATATCCTCTCCGCCGCCTTGGTGGTGGGCCTTGCCAGCGGCATCATCTTCATCCTCCGCGACGGACATGTCATCGACACCATCCTCTATGGCCTCACGCGCTCGCTGGCCGAGTTGGGCGAGGTGGCGTCGCTCGGCGTGATGTATGTCTTCCAGACGCTGCTCAATATCGTCATGCCCAGTGGCTCGGCCAAGGCGGCACTCACCATGCCTATCATGACGCAGTTTGCCGACCTCATCGATGTGTCGCGCCAGACCACCGTGCTGGCCTTCCAGTTCGGCGACGGCTTCACCAATATGCTCACGCCCACCAGCGGCGTCCTCATCGGTGTCCTCGGCATCGCCCGCATCCCCTACGGCACCTGGCTCAAATGGGTCTGGAAATTCATCCTCGCCCTCATCGTCATCGGTTTCATCCTGATGCTGCCCACCCTCTGGCTCGAATTGCCGGGATTCTAAAAAAGTTGTACCCCCATGTAAGATTTGCTGTCGTTTTTGCGTATTATATTGGCGTATGGCACATGATAACACACGACACGAAGCGTACGGCATCTTCATGCAGCGACACCGCGAGGCGGTGTGGCGCGTGTGCTGGCGCTACGCCAAAGGCGACCGTGCGCGGTGCGAGAATATGGTGCAAGAGGTGTGGATTGCGCTGTGGCTGAGGTTTGACGAACTGAAGACCGACGTCACGGAGTGGGAGCAGCGGGCCTGGGTGAAGCGCATCACACGGTCTGTGCTGGTCGACCTCTACCGCCGCTCGGAACCCGAACCGGAAAGGCTCACGCCGGCACTCATCAACATCCTGCCGGACGCCAGCGTGGACTACGCCGAGAGCATCGACGACCTAATGGTGGCGCTCACCGACGACGAGGAACGGATGATGCGGATGCGTCTCGAAGGCTACGACGCGCAGGAGATTGCCGACGAGTTTAAGATGGAGCGCAACGCCGTCTACGTGCGCATCAACAGAATAATCAATAAATTACGGAAGCGTTATGGAACAGGACTATAAAGAACAGTTGAGGATGATGACCGAGGGTTTGGGCGAGTGGATGGACCGCCGCGAGCGCGAGCAGCGCCGCCGTCGCCGCTGGATGCGTGTCGCAATGGGCGTGGTGATCGTCGCCGCTGCCGTGCTCCTACAGATCTTTCTCCCTTGGCGCCATGAAACAGTGAAGTATATCTACGTCAACGATACGGCACGGTCAACCGTGATTGCCCCAGACTCAGCGGCTCCACAATCCACCGGCATTCACCTCGGCGGCGGCGATAAGGATGAGTGGGGCAGCATCGACATCGACGAGAAGGGAGTCCGCATCAGCGGTGGCGACGACGGGGAGAATGTAAACATTGAGATTAATGCCGGCGGCGTGCACATCAACGGCAAAGGCATTAGTAAATAGGGTACGTATAAAACAAAAAAAAACGCCTCCGATGTAAGATTCGGAGGCGTTTTTGCGTATTATATAGGTAAACGGACAACCATGATGACAAGAATTCTGTTTACCCTCGCGCTCGCCTTGATGGGAGCGAATGCATTCGCCCAGAGCATTACTGGCCGTCTGGCCGACGACAGTGGGCAACCTGTTGCCTACGCCAACGTGGCACTCTATGCCGACACGGTGCTTCAAACAGGCACCACCACCGGCGAGGATGGCGCGTTCAATATCCCCTGCGGCGACGGCACCTACCGCCTCGTGGCCTCGTATGTGGGATACGAGAGACTCAGCGTCCGCTGCCAGGCGGGCGACCTCGGCACATTGACCATGAGCGCCCTCCAGCTGCAGGAGGTGGAGGTCACTGCCAGCCGCACCACCGAGGAGGTGGACCGCTTCGTGGTGTTGCCTAAACAGGAGGAGGTCGAGGCTGCCGGACGGACGCTGGTGCTGCTCGACATGCTCGGACTGCCGGGTCTGAAGGTCGACGTGGCGCTGCTGTCCATCACCGTAGACGGTGGCGCGGTCATCCTCCAAATCAACGGCAAGGAAGTCTCCGTGGCACGGCTCTCCAACCTGAGGGCCGAGCAAGTGAAGCGTGTGGAATACAGCAATAACCCCGGCACCCGCTACCTCGACCGTGGCGCGTCGGGTGTCATCAATATCATATTGAAAGAGCGCGAGGACGGCGGCAGCGTCGTGGCGCAGGGGAATACGGCTCTCACCACAGGCTTTGTCGACGGCTACCTGCTCGGCTCCTACCACAAAGGCAAGAGCGAGTTCGCGCTGGAATACACCCTGGGCTACCGCAATTATGACAAGGTTCCCTACGAACTTGAGGACAGCTACCTCGCCGCGACCCGCACCGTCACCCGCAGCCAGCGCACCAACATGCCGTTTTGGTACATCACCCATACGCTCAACGCCGAGTATACCTACCAGCACGACGACAGCACGATGTTCGTGGCTTCCGTACAGGACGACTTCTTCACCAAGACCCTCGACGCCACGGGGTCGATGACCGAAACAGACAACGGCGCTACCACCAATCAGTCGGTACGACAACACAGCTATTCAAAGGATAACCTTCCCAAGCTCGACCTGTTCTACACCCACAAAATGCCGCACGGGCAGAAAGTGGAACTTAACGTGGTGGGTGAGTATGCCACCGACCGCTACGACAACACGCTCACCTACACCAGCGGCACCTACGCCACCACCGTCCTCGGCCACGGCTACGCCCTCAGTGGCGAGGGCGTCTACAGCAAGCAGTTCGGCAAGACGGAACTGCGCACAGGCTTACAATACCAGCACAACTTCGCCGAGAACGAGTACACGCTCTACGGCACCACCACCAGTATGACCAAGGACAACGCCTACCTGTATGCCGAGGTGCAAGGCATGATTGGACAGAAGGTCGGCTACTATGTCGGTACGGGTGCCAAGTTATTCAACGTCACCGACGGCGTGAACAGCCAGCTTTATCTCCGCAACCTCAGCACCGCCAGCCTGCAATGGCGCATCAGCCAGCAGTGGTCGCTCACCGCCACTTCGCAGTTCACGCCTACCTTGCCGTCGCTCTCCGCGCTCTCGCCCGTCTTCCAGCAGACCGACGACGTGGAGGGTCAGCAGGGCAATCCGAATTTAAAACCCAGCGAAATGCTCAGTGGTCGCTTGATGGTGCGCTACATTGATCCTGAGGGCTGGTATGTTGTGGCGTTGGGTGGCGTAATGCATCAGTTCCACCCCATCGTTTCCTCCTACGCCTTTGACCCCTCGCGCAACCTGTTCGTCCGCACATCGCATAATGCCGACCTCTGGCAGTGTCTCTTCGCCAATGCAGAGATTGGAGTGCAGGGACTATGGAATTGTCTGAACCTCTCGCTTGACGCAACCTATTATCACTACTCCTCAACAGGTGCTGATTTCTCTCACTCCAAGGATAATATCACCGCCGCTGCCAGCGCACAGTGCTATTGGAAAGGATTTGTTGCGGGTGCCAATTTCACCATCCTGCCACAATGGACACTCTACGGCGAGGACTATTCCTTGAGCGAGATGGCACAGAGCCTCTATGTACAGTATCGTTGGGAAAGCCTCACGGCAACGCTCATGTGGCATTGCCCCTTCAATTCCGACGGCTACCGCTACGAGACCGAAGGCCTCAGCGCCGTGCATCCCTATCGTCACACCAACTGGACCGCCAACAACGGCAACATGCTCGTCCTCGGCCTCACCTGGCAGATGGACTGCGGCAAGCAGTACCACAAAGGCATGGAGAAAACCCTTCAGAACGGCGGCTACGACAACGGAATGGTCAAATGATGATTGTCACCAGAGATTTTTTATTGTGGTTTCTGATTTTTTTGTATTTTTGCAAATTGTTTTTTGCAACGATATAAAAGGCTTGAACTATGCAAATAATTGACCGTCCGACAAACAGTCACCACATGATGCTACGCATATCAAAACCACTGCTGCTTGCCAGCATAATTCTCAATTTTGACTCCGTCTACGCAGCTTGGCTTCGAAAAAGCAAACTCGTTTGCATTTTGCTCATCTTTGGCTGCTCCCAATTTTCAATTTTCAATTCTGCTACGGCGCAAGACAGCTCCTATGCTCGCCGCATTATCCGCGACCTGTCGTCGCCGGAGATGTATGGGCGCGGCATGCAGCACCGTGGCGACTCCATCGCCGCCGAATACCTGCGACAGGAACTTCGTGCGCTGGGCGTGAAACCCTTGCCGGGTGTGAGTGTGGGGGCACGCGGCATTGGCGCCAAGGACGAATACTTCCAGTATTTCCGCTTCCCCAATACGCGTACCACGCCGCCCATCGTGAAGGCAGGCTACCGCTCGCAGAACATCTGCGGATACATCCCCGGCGCGACGGACACGATGATAGTCTTCACCGCCCACTATGAGCACCTCGGCATGAATGGCGACACCATCTTCTACGGCGCCCACGACAACGCCAGCGGCACCGCCGCCGTCCTCGACATCGCCCGCCAACTCATCACTCATCACTCATCATTCAACACTAAATACACCTACGTCTTCCTCTTCTTCGGCGGCGAGGAGAGCGGCCTCATCGGCAGCGGCTATTTCGCCGACATGCCGCTCATCAAGCTCAACAAGGTGAAGTTCTTGATGAATATCGACCTCTTCTGCGGTGGCGACGAGGGTATCATGATTGTCAATGCCAATGCGCCGGAGACAAAGCCGTATGTCGACCTGCTGGAGCGGCTGAACGAGGAGCGCCACTATGCCGCCAAGGTAGGACGGCGCGACAATGCGCCCAACAGCGACCATTGGTTCCTCAGCCAGGAGTGCCCTGCGGTGTTCCTCTACACCCTCGGCGGCCCCTTCGGCGGCTACCACAGCCCCACCGACACCTGCGAGGGCTGTGGACTGGGCAACTACATGAACTTCATGACGCTCCTCCGGGTCTTCCTGGAGCATATTGAAAACTGAGACGCTATGGTCAGGCCGTTACGAGGAGCATTGGGGCTTGTTATCTGCGCAAGTCTGCTTCTCCCGTTTCTCAACACGACACAGGCAAGGGCCCAGAGGCGGCCTACGGCCGAGGTGGTGGGCAAGCTTCCGTCGCAGATAGAGGGCACCTCTACGCTCTTCTTCCTCGACGGGAAGCTGTGGAGCTGTAACGACCACGGGGCGCTGGTGCTCTATGCCTTGGATACCTCGAATGCGCAGATTGTTGACTCCATCGTGCTGCCCGGGAGGATGTATGACATGGAGGAGGTGGCGCAGGACGGGGAATACCTCTATTTCGGCGACATCGGTGACAATAACGGCGTGCGCACCGACTTGCATGTGTTGCGGTTGGCAAAAGGACTGCTGGCTTCGGGAGAGGTGACATTCGACACCATCTGGTTTGGCTATCCCGACCGGACGAGCGCTAACGCACGTGATTTCGACTGCGAAGCTTTTGTGGCGACGGATACGGCACTGCTGCTTTTCACGAAGCAATGGCGCTCCCGTGGCAGCACCTGCTATGCCATCCCCAAGGTCCCGGGACACTGGGAGGCACGGCGGCTGTTCGAGATAGCGACCAAAGGCATGGTGACAGGCGCCAGCTATCAGCCGGAGCGCGGACGCCTGGTGTTGTGTGGCTACAATAGGTTGTGTTCGCCGTTTGTCTATATTTTGAGTAGCGGTACGACCGAAGGCCGTAGGGTAGGGCTGACGAACGGCATAGGGTGGCAGACGGAAGGTATCGCGACGACGGACGGCATCCATTATTTTCTGACATGCGAGCATCTGGATATCTATGGCTTCACCCATCCGGCCCAACTGCTGACGCTCGACCTGAGCGATTTTTTTGCTAGATATTAATTTTTTTTCGTACCTTTGCTCTTTCCTCAATAAGGAGAAAGTGTATATAATAAACTGAAAACAAAGAAAATAGGATAGAATGAGAAAACTAGCTGTCGTCGCTTTCGGTGGTAATGCACTGCTTAGAAGCGGTCAGAAAGGCACTTATAAGGAGCAGTTGGAGAATGTGGAGAACACTTGCGAGAGTCTCTGCGCCCTGCTCAAACGCAACTATAACATCGTGATAGGCCACGGCAACGGCCCGCAGGTAGGCAACGTGATGCTCCAGCACGAGGCTGGCAAGTCGGTCGGCGTGGAGGCTATGCCGATGGATTTCTGTGTCGCCGAGACGCAGGGTTCGATAGCCTACATGATTGAGGTGGGCCTGCGCAATGTGATGGCCCGCAACGACATCCAGCGCGATGTCGTCACCCTCGTCACCCAGGTGGCCGTCAACAAGCTCGACCCGATGTTCCAGAATCCCACGAAGCCCGTGGGACCTTACTATACCAAGGAGCAAGCCGACCAGTTCGCTGCCGAGACGGGCGCCAAGTACAAGGAAGACCCCAAGGGTAACGGCTGGCGCAAGGTGGTGGCTTCTCCCAAGCCCGTGCGCATCAACAATATCAAGATTGTGAAGCAGCTGGCCACCGCCGGCAATATCGTCGTCACAGTGGGTGGCGGCGGCATCCCCGTGGTGGAGGAGAGCGACTACGTGCGTGGCGTGGAGGCCGTCATCGACAAGGACCTCGCCAGCGCCCTCTGCGCCGTGGAGATTGGAGCCGACGAGTTCTACATCCTCACCGACGTGCCTAAGGTCTACATCAACTTCCGCAAGGAGAACGAGCAGGCCCTCGATACCATCACCGTGGCCGAGGCCAAGAAACTCCTCGACGAGGGACAGTTCGCCGAAGGCAGCATGGCTCCCAAGGTGCGCGCCGCCATCATGTTCGTCGAGCACGGCGGCAAGGAGTGCATCATCACCGAGGCCGGCCAGCTGGACAACCCCAACTGCGGAACCCGCATCGTGAGATAAAGACCTTAAGGACCTTAAAGACCTTAAGGACCCTAAGGACCTTAAAGACATTAGTAACAATCAAAAAATAATTAATTATGGCTTACAATTTAAGAAATCGCAATTTCCTGAAAATCCTCGACTTCTCGCCGAAGGAGCTCAACTATCTGCTCGACCTGGCCCGCGACCTCAAGCGCGCCAAATATGCTGGCACCGAGCAGCCCCACCTGAAAGGCAAAAACATTGCCCTCATCTTCGAGAAGACCTCGACCCGTACCCGTTGCGCCTTCGAAGTGGGCGCTAAGGACCAGGGTGCCCATGTGACCTACCTGGGTCCCACCGGCAGCCAGATCGGCATCAAGGAGAGTATGAAAGACACCGCCCGCGTGCTGGGTCGCATGTTCGACGGTATCGAGTATCGTGGCTTTGACCAGGCCACCGTCGAGGAGCTCGCCGAATACGCCGGCGTGCCCGTGTGGAACGGCCTCACCGCTGAGGCTCACCCCACCCAGATCCTGGCCGACTTCCTCACCATCCAGGAGCATACCGACAAGCCCCTCAACCAGGTGAAGTTCGCCTACATTGGCGATGCCCGCTACAACATGGGTAACAGTCTGATGGTCGGCGGCGTGAAGATGGGTATGGATATCCGCATCATCGCCCCCAAGAAACTCCAGCCCGCCAAGGAGCTCGTCAAGAAGTGCCAGGAGATCGCCAAGGAGACCGGTGCCAAGCTCACCGTCACCGACGACGTCGAGAAGGGCGTGAAGGGCCTCGACTTCATCTACACCGACATCTGGGTGTCGATGGGCGAACCCGACAGCGTGTGGAAAGAGCGCATCAAGATGCTGATGCCCTACCAGGTCAACGCTGCCCTGATGAAGAAGACCGGCAACCCCAAGTGCAAATTCATGCACTGCCTGCCCGCCTACCATAACCTGGAGACCAAGGCTGGCCGCGACGTCAACGAGAAGTTCGGCCTCAATGGTATCGAGGTGACCGAGGAGGTCTTCGAGAGCGAGAACAGCATCGTCTTCGACGAGGCTGAGAACCGTATGCACACGATTAAAGCCGTCATGGTTGCCACCCTCGGTGACTAATAATTGATTTGTGATTTTTGATTTGTGATTTTAGAGTGGCTTACGCAGCACTCATAATTCATAAGTCATAATTCAAAATTAATAACATGTGGTTTACTAATCTGTTTACAGGTAGTGGAGTGGCCAGCACAGTATTGATGCTGGCCATCTCCATTTTTGCCGGACTTTATATCGGCAAGTTTAAAGTGAAAGGCGTGACGTTGGGCATCACATGGGTGCTCTTCGTCGGTATCGCCATCAGCGCCGTGATGAATTATTTCGGCGTCGATTTCGATGGTCAAACCGCCGTCTCGGGCAAGTATCAAGGCGACCATATCAACCATCAGATGATTTATTTCATCAAGGAGTTTGGTCTCATCCTTTTTGTCACCGCCGTGGGTCTACAGGTGGGTCCTGGATTCTTCAAGAGCTTCAAGAAGGGTGGACTCTCCATGAATATCATGGCCCTCGTCAATGTGGCGTTGGGAGTGCTTATTACCATCGTCATTACCAAACTCACTGACGAGAGCCTCAGCGACATGGCTGGTGTCTACACGGGTGCCGTCACCAACACCCCCGGCCTCTCGGCTGCCCAGCAGACGGCCGCCGAGCGCGGCTTCAACAGCGACACCCTCTCGAGTGGTTACGCTGTGGCCTATCCTTTGGCTGTCGTGGGCATGATTATGACCTGCCTGCTGCTGCGTCCGCTGTGCCGCATCGACCTGAAGAAGGAACCCGTCACAGACGAGGCTTTGGAGGCGAAAGCTGCGAAGGCGGCCACGCCGACGTCGCAGCGCCACAAGGTCAACCTCATCCCCATCTTCGTCATCATTGCCCTTGGCATCCTTGTGGGTCAGATTCCCATCCCCATTGGTATGTCGGCTCCTGTGAAGCTGGGATTGGCCGGCGGTCCGTTGGTGGTGGCCCTTATCGGCAGCTGGCTGGGTGTGAAAAAAGGATGGTTCACCACCGAGTTCACCGACAGCCACGGTGTGTGGATGCTGCGCGAGGTGGGCATCGCCCTCTTCCTCGCCGCCGTAGGTCTGAGTGCCGGCGGTAGCTTCCTCTCCACCATCCAGGCAGGTGGCTACATGTGGATTATCTACGGCATCATCATCACGGTGATACCGCCTATCCTTGTGGGACTCTTCTGCCGACTGGTGCTGAAGATGAACTACTACACCCTCATGGGCTTCATCGGCGGCAGCCACACCGACCCGCCGACCCTGGCCTTCGCCAACAACATGTCCCCCGACGGCTGCAAGCTGCCCAACACCGGCTATGCCACCGTCTACCCACTCACCATGTTCCTCCGCATCTTCACCGCACAGCTGCTGGTCCTGATGGCATGAGGAAGATAGTATTTATACTGATGATACTTTGGACTGCGTCGGCTTCGGCGCAGTCCAAAGTGCATCATGTCGTTGTCGACAAGAATGCTACTGCCACAGAGCGTTATGCTGCCGCACAATTGCGCGAGTTCCTCTACAAAGGGCAGCTGGGCACCGACAGCATGTCTGCCAAAGAGGGCACTGTCTATGTCGGCGACACTAAGTATTTGCGCAAACACTTTGCGAAGTATATCGACAGACTACGCGACGACGGCTACCTCATCTGTGGCGACGGCCACAACCTCTGTCTCTATGGGGCAGGGGAGAAGGGCACCCTCTACGCCGTCTATGCTTTCCTCGAGATGCTCGGTTACCGCCTCTACACCCCCAACGCGCTGGTGGTACCCGACCTCTCAAAAGATTCTCACCTTTCACCTTTCACCTCTCACCTTGTCAGCAATCCGGCTTTCGCCTACCGTGAGGTGTCCTATTTTTATCCCAACCACAGCCAGCTTTATGCCGACTGGCACCACCTGCACACTGTGGCTGACCGCGACAGCCTCTTCGGCATGTTCGTCCATACCTTCAAGGACTTGATTCCTCCGGCTCGTTACTTTGACGCACATCCCGAATGGTACTCGCTGAATAACGGCCGCCGCAGTCGCGACGGACAGCTCTGTCTCGCCAATCCTGCCGTGCTTGAAGAACTCTGTCGTCGCCTGGCTGACACCATGGCCACCGCCCCCGAGAAGAAGATGTGGTCGGTCAGCAACAACGACAACTACAACGCCTGCCAGTGTCCCGACTGCTTGCACATGGACAGCCTCTATGGCGGTCCTACGGGTACACTGTTGCATTTCGTCAATCAGGTGGCACGCCGTTTTCCCGACAAGACCATCTCCACCTTGGCCTATCAGTATACACGCTGCGCACCAACCAATCCCGAGGTGAAGCCCGAGAAAAACGTGAACATTATGTTCTGCTCCATTGAGTGCGGCCGTGAGTTGCCCATCGCTGACAACCCGCGCGAAGCCTCCTTCCGCAAGGATATGGAAGACTGGAGCCGCCTGACGGATAATATCTTCATGTGGGACTATGTGGTGCAGTTCCGCAACTTCTGGAACCCTTTCCCCAACCTCCACGTCCTGCAGCCCAACCTCCAGTTCTTCCGCAAGAATGGCGTTCGCATGATGTTCGAGCAGGCCACGGGTGCCGACAACATCACCTCGTGGATGGACATCCGCTGCTACATGCTCGCCAAGCTGCTGTGGAACCCCGATACCGACATCGACGCCATCATGACCGATTTCTATCAGGGTTACTATGGTGGTGCTGGCCGTTATGTGAAAGAAATCATCGACACTATGACTTCGGCGCTTATCCAGAGTGGTCAGCGCCTCGACATCTACGGTTTCCCCGTCGATGCCGCCGACGGATACCTCTCGGAGGAACGTTTCCACCAATATGACAGCCTGATGGCTCTGGCGTGGAAGCATGCGCCTAAGAATTATGTCGGCTGTTTTGAAGCGCCCGATACGGCCTTGTGGTTTTTCAGCACGGCATTGGGTTTTGCCCGTAACGAACTTGCTGTCAGTCGCGACCTCTGTGGGTATTTCGGTCTTGACAGCCTCTCTTTCGCCCCCGACTGGCTGCAACGGAAAGTCATCGACCGTTTGGAAATTTTTGGTTGGAGTACCTACAGCCTAGGCATTCCGCAGATGATGGAGATGGGAGTCACTCCCGGCGAGTGTATCGTAAGTTGGACAGACAACATTCGCAAGCGCTTTGGCGAGAACAAAGCGCGCCACAAGAGTGTCACCCTGCGCCGTCCGGCCACTGAGCCCTACAATACTGCTGGCCTCACCGACGGCGAAGCGGGCATTATGGACTACCGCCACGACTGGCTCGGCTTCTGGGGCGACACCCTCGACGCCGTCATCGACCTCGGCGACACCACTCTCATCCATGAGATAAGCATGGACTTCTATTTCTATCCGCTTTCTTGGATATTCCTGCCGCAACGGATAGAATTCCTAGGCTCTATCGATGGCAACAATTGGCAAAGCCTGGAGGTCTTCACACCCGAGAACCCCCAAATCCTCGCCACTCCCTCCATCAAGACTTTCACCCATTCATCACTCATTACTCAATATTCAACATTCAACACTTACCGCTATCTCCGCGTCATCGCTGCTCCCGCGGCGGAAATCCCTGCCTGGCACCGCGCCGCAGGACAGAAACCATGGATATTCACTGATGAAATTATAGTCAAGTAGTTAAGTATACAGTAGTTAAGAAGTTAAGCCAAATGAAAAAAACAATCATTATCTGCGTCAGCATCTTTTTCAATTTTCAATTTTCAATTTTCAATTCAGTATCGGCTCAGGACACCACTCAAGCAGTCAAGCAATCAAGCAATCAAGCGATTAAGGTCTACGGCTTCGTCCGCAACTACCTCACCTTCGACTCCCGCAAGACCTACACCGTCGTCGGGGGCGAGTATAATATGATTCCCTTTGACGAGAAGTGGAATGAAGACCATTCCGAAGACCTCAACGATGTGGCCTCCATGCAGCTGCAGGCGCTGACCTCGCGCTTCGGTGTCGACATCAAAGGTCCCATGCTTTGTGGCTGGAACACCAGCGGCAAGCTGGAAGGTGACTTCGGCGGCTTCGGCACCAACAACACCGTCCTCCGCCTCCGCCTGGCATATTTGAAATTGAGCAAGGGTGGCAGCGAACTCGTTATTGGTCAGGACTGGCATCCGCTCTCGGGGAATATCATGCCCGATGTCCTTGGCATGGCTTCCGGCGCACCCTTCCGTCCCCACAGCCGCACACCGCAGATCCGCGGCACCCGTTATTGGGGCGCCTTTGGCTACACCGCCGCACTCCTCTGGCAGCTGCAGTATATGAACAACGGTCCCAAGGCGGCCAACGACCCGACGAGCACCAATAGCATCGACTTCGCTAACAATGCCCTCTGGCCCGAGGCTTTCCTGGGCCTTAATTTCAAGCAGGGTCCGTGGTATGCCCAAGTGGGTGTCGACGCGCAGATGATCCGTCCGCGCACTCACGCCTTTGACGGCACCGTCACCAAGAAGGTCGACGAGACCGTCAGCTCCTTCACCCCCACACTCTACGCTCAGTATGTAGAAGGACCGTGGAGCGTTAAGTTCCGCACCCTCCTGGCGCAGAACACCAGCCACCTCAACCAGCTCGTCGGCTACGGCGTCACCGGCGTTAACGCCGACGGCTCGTGGGACTATGCCCCCCTCCGCGCTACCATCAGTTACCTCAACATCGCCTATGGCAAGAAGGTGCGCTACAACCTTTTCATCGGCTACATGAAGAATCTCGGGGCAGGGGAGGACCTCTATGACTTCGGCACCAACGACTATCGTATCTATATGAAGGGCGGCGAGAATTTCACTCACCTCAACAGCGTCTATCGCATCGCCCCTTCCGTCAGCTACAACGTCAAGGCCTTCAGCTTCGGCCTCGAATATGAGTGGACTGCCGCCACCTATGGCGACCTCGCCTCCGACGGCTCCATCCTCGACAACGCCAACCTCCACCAAGTCTCCAACCATCGCCTCTGCGCCTTGGTGAAGTATAATTTTTGACAAAAACACTTCAGGCACAATAAATTCCTCTCCCTTGCGTTATCCTTAAAACAGAAGAAATCATGGCCAAAGAATATCATAGAGAAGAATCTGCAACGCAAAGCGTTTCTGAGCCAGGTGCAGTGTATGCTGCCACCCCTCGGACGGCAATGTCTGCAAATGCATCACCCTTCCTCCGTGTAGCTTCCGACGAAGAACTGGCACAATGCATCACGTTAGAAGAGCTTGATCGCCATTTGACAGAATTGATTCATAGGCATTATCATCCTGACGAATGAAGGTCGTTGTTCTCCCGGATGTGGAACTTAAACTAGATGAGTTCTATACCGCTGCGATGATAAATCACCCGCTTCTGAGTGAGCAAACGGTTATGGATAAAAAGAAGCGTCTCATTGCTTCACTCCAGACACTCGGTGTAGTTCAAGGTTTTCGCAAAGCGCGTCTAAAAAAGAAATGGATTTCCCAAAAATGGCACGAATTCGTATGTGAGGATTTCCTTTTCGCCTATGAAGTTGTCCAGAACAAAGAAGGCGAGCGCTATGTGATTGTCCACGACGCCGAACACAGCCTCCTGTATCGATAGATAAAACGCCCTCCCGGATGGGAGGGCGTTTCTGTATATAAGAAGGAAATGTGTTATTCTTCCACGGCGGCACCTTCGCCCTCTGCGACCACGCTGTCGCCGGCCAGGGCCTCGTCGAGTTGCTTCGACGTCTCGCCCTTCTCCACCTCGAAGAAGACATGCTCCTCGTCGGCGGTGATCTTTATCGTGTCGCCCGGCAGGATGTCGGCCTTGATGATTTCGTCGGCCAGGTCGTCCTCCACATAGCGCTGGATGGCGCGGCGCAGCGGACGGGCACCGTAGTTCTCGTCCCAGCCCTTGCTGACGATGAAGTCTTTGGCCTTCTCGTCCATCTCCACGCTGAAGCCCATCTTGCGGATGCGTCCGAAGAGGCCGCGCAGCTCGATGTCGATAATCTTGTGTATCTCTTCGCGTCCCAGCGAGTTGAAGTAGATGATGTCGTCGATGCGGTTGATGAACTCGGGCGCAAAGGCTTTCTTCAGGCTCTTCTCGATGACGTCGCGCTGCATCTGCGACTTCTCGGCCTCGCGGGCGGCGGTGCTGAAACCTACGCCCACGCCGAAGTCCTTCAGCTGGCGGCTGCCGATGTTCGAGGTCATGATGATGATGGTGTTGCGGAAGTCCACCTTGCGGCCGATGCCGTCGGTGAGCTGTCCGTCGTCGAGCACCTGCAGCAGCACGTTGAAGACGTCGGGGTGTGCCTTCTCGATCTCGTCAAGCAGCACGATGCTGTAAGGCTTGCGGCGCACACGTTCGGTCAACTGGCCGCCCTCCTCGTAGCCCACGTATCCTGGAGGCGCGCCGATGAGGCGGCTCACGGCGAACTTCTCCATGTATTCGCTCATGTCGATGCGTATCATGGCCTGCTCCGAGTCGAACAGGTATTTGGCCAGTATCTTGGTGAGGTAGGTCTTGCCGACGCCCGTGGGGCCGAGGAAGAGAAAGCTGCCGATGGGGCGGTTGGGGTCCTTCAGTCCCGCGCGGTTGCGGCGGATGGCTTTGGCAATCTGGGCGATGGCCTCGTCCTGACCCACGACGCTGCCCTTGAGCTCGTTCTCCATGCTCAGCAGGCGGTTGCTCTCGCTCTCGGCGATGCGCTCCATGGGCACACCGGTCATCATGGCCACCACGGCGGCGACATCCTGGTCGGTGACTTTCACATGGCGCTCGCGCTCGTCGGCATCCCACTGGCGCTTGAGGTCCTCCAGCTTGCTGCTGAGGTCGCGCTCGTGGTCGCGCAGCTCTGCGGCTTCGCTGTAGCGCTTGGTGGCCAGCACCTCCTTCTTCTGGGCGTTGATGCGTGCCACCTCCTGCTCGAGGTTCACAATCTCCTCGGGTACCTGCATATTGGCTATGCGCACACGTGCGCCGGCCTCGTCGAGGGCGTCGATGGCCTTGTCGGGCTGCAGGCGGTCGCTGACATAGCGCTCCGTGAGCTCCACGCAGGCCTTCACGGCCTCGGGGGTGTAGACCACCAGGTGGTGCTCCTCGTAGGTGCCCTTGATATTGTCCAGAATCTCGAGCGTCTGCTCCACGGTGGCGGGCTCCACCAGCACCTTCTGGAAGCGGCGCTCCAGGGCGGTGTCTTTCTCGATATACTGGCGGTACTCGTCGAGCGTCGTGGTGCCGATGCACTGGATGACACCGCGCGCCAGCGCGGGCTTAAACATATTGCTGGCGTCGAGCGATCCGCTGGCGCTGCCGGCACCCACGATGGTGTGTATCTCGTCGATGAAGATGATGATCTCGGGATGCTGCTCCAACTCGTTGATGATGGCCTTCATGCGCTCCTCGAACTGGCCGCGGTATTTCGTGCCGGCCACCAACGAGGCGAGGTCGAGGCTCATCAGCCGTTTGCCGTAAAGCGTGCGCGGCACCCTGCCCTCGACGATACGCATGGCCAGACCCTCGGCGATGGCGCTCTTGCCCACGCCGCTCTCGCCGATGAGGATGGGGTTGTTCTTCTTGCGGCGCGAGAGAATCTGGGCGATGCGGTCCATCTCCTTCTGACGACCCACGATGGGGTCGAGCTTGCCCTCTTCGGCCAGCTTCGTCAGGTCGCGTCCGAAGTTCTCCAACGCCGGCGTGCCGCTCTTCCCCTTCTCGGTTTTCATCTTCCCTTTTTCGTTCTCCATGAGCGGATCGGCGAAGGCGTCGTCGTTGTCGTCCTCGCTGGTCTGGCTGTTGAAGTCGGGCATGCGGCCGGGCTCCAGGCCGCTGTCCGAGCGTACCAACTTGGCGAAACGGTCGTAGTCCACGCCGGCCTTGTTCAGCTGGTTGGCCACCAGGTTGTCGTTCTCCTGCAGCATGGCCAGGATGAGGTGCTCCGTGCGTATCTCGGGCGACTTCAGCTTGACGCTCTCCAGGTAGCTCAGGCGCAGCACCTTCTCGGTCTGTCGCAGCATGGGAATCTCGCTGTCTTCGGCATAGCGGATGTCGGCCTGGGCCTGCGACACCTGGCTCTCGATGCGCTCGCGGAAGGCGCCGGTGTCCACGCCCAGCGTGGCAAGCATGGTGATGGCCGAGCACTGCGGCAGGCGTGCCATGCCGAGGAAGAGGTGCTCCACACCGATGCCTCCGTTCTTCAATCGGATGGCTTCGTCGCGGCTGAAAGCGATGGCTTTCTTTGTATTTTCACTCAAGTTGGCTTCCATAAAGAAGGTATAATTGTCTATTATTTGATTTTGCAAAAGTACTACAAATATTTCTATTGCAACTTCTGTGCCAACGTTTCTTTTCAACAACGGTTTGTGAATTAGCGCTTAGGGGCTGCTCCTCCGGCTCCAGCGCCCCGATATACACTGTCTCCGAGGCGCGGCCCTTGTAGTCTGTGACGAAGCCGTAGAGGTGCACCGCCATGCCCTGCCAACGCTCAGGGAGAGTGATTCTTACGCTCTTGCTGCGGCGTGTGGCCGGCATCGACAGCACCCCTTCGCCGGCCTCGGGACAGAAGGCCCACAGGTACACCTCGTCGTCGCCCGCTCCACCCACGCTCTCGAACGGCACCATCACCTCCCGCTCATCACTCATCACACCGCGTTCATCACTCATCACTCCCCGCTCATCACACATCACGCCGCGTTCATCACTCCTCACTCCCCGTTCATCACTCATCACTCCGCACTCATCACTAAAGAACTCCACCGTCGCCAGCTCCCCCTCGCTGATAATCAGCTGCTCCCACTTCACGTCCGGTTTTCCTTCCTGAGATAGCCCGAAGCACTCCTTGTTCCTCTTCACGAAGAGGTTGCACTCCGTCAGATGCTCTGCCAAGGCCTGGTGGTGCATGCCCTTGCGCAGCGCCTGCTTGAAGGCCGACGCCAGGAAGACCATCTGCTTGAAAAGCTCGCGGTTGTGCTGCTGTTTCTCGGTGCGCGGATTGCGCACGCTGCGCGGCCGTGCCCGCAGGCACCATCTGCCGCGCCACATATACCCGATGACGGTACCCACCGTCCCGCGGTACCCGTCGTTGATTCCATAACGTTGCTTTGCCATAACTTTTGAATTAAGAATTAAAAATTAAAAATTAAGAATTTTGGGACTTTAAGGACCTTAAGGTCTTTAAGCTCCCTAATGTCGCTATATAATATAACCCCAAACCGTGTTACCGTCAAGTAAAAAAATGTTAAAACCGTAAAAAACACCTATCAACTCCTACCGTGGTAGGACTTGATAGGGCGATGGTAGGTCGTTCGTAGGGTGAAGATGAAGCGTTGAACGATATTTTTTTTAGATATTTTCAATTTTTCGCATCTTTGCACTATTAAAATAGTCATTGTGTGACGGAAAAGGTTATGTTGCAACGGATTAAGCTGAATGTGCATGAGGTCGACCCTCAAGCCGAGGTATGGCTTTATGGGTCGCGGGCCCGTGTGTGACCGCATGTACCGAGCATGGAGCCGTTATGCTCGCCTCTGTTTTACATAGTCCCAGTGCTGTGCAGATGAGTGTGATGGTAACGAGGGCGTTCATCGCCATGCGGCAGGCAATCTCGACAATGCTTTCCATCAATGATGCTCTCGACCAGCTGCGCGACACCAAGGTTACACCCCGGAAACCTATCGGGTTCAAGACACAAAAAAACGACAAATAGAGAATATTAAAGAAAAAATATGTATCTTTGCACCGTGAAATCAAAACAATTAAAACAAAGAGGATTGTAGAAAGATAAAGACATTTGGATACTTGATGGAAATCCGTCCGTTGCAACGGACAAATTGAACCATTTTTTGTAGAATTCAAAATAAAATGTGTATCTTTGCACCGTGAAAACAGTAAAAAATTAGTAAAAGAAACAACATAAAACCAGAAATTAAAAGGGAGCAATAAGAAAGCGCTCCTTGTGTGTATGGCAGATAACGACAACATAAAAAATAATGAAATAGCGGTGAAATATAATTTGCCGAAGAATTGGAACGAAGAGACATCCTTTTCGTTCGATTATCTGTCTGATGTTGTTTTGCGGCTTCACGAATCTGCGTATAGTTCAGCTGTCAAAGCCATAAATCGTTTCTCCACGGTTAGAAATTATGTTATTGGTTACTATATTGTGGAATATGAGCAGCATGGGAGTGACAGAGCCAAGTATGGTGACCGTCTGCTCAAACGTTTAGCCGAGAGTGTCAACAAACGAGGTATCAACGAAACTCTTTTAAAGGTATCTCGATCATTCTATATTAATTATCCGCAGATAAAAGAGTATCTAGGAGGGAAAAGTGCGACGGCATCGCACCTTTTCTCGCAAAAAAGTGCGATGGCGTCGCACAAATTCAAAAAAAGTCCGGCGACATCAGACAAATTTGTCACTCCTGCTGAAATAATAATTACGCAACTCTCTTTTTCCCATATTAGGGAAATTCTGACTGTTGATAACCCGTCTGCTCGATTCTTCTACGAGACGGAATGCATACGTTGTTGTTGGAGCGTCACGGAACTGCGTCGTCAGATATCCACCAACCTGTATTTTCGTGCTGGGGTAAGCAAGAATCCGGAACTATTGCTGCAACGTACCGAGATGGGTATCACCCCGGCATTGTCGATAAAAGAACCATTTTCATTCGAGTTTCTCGGCCTGCGTCCTGAGGCTTTCACGGAAAACGATTTGGAGAACGCCCTTATCTCTCATCTGCAAGATTTCCTTCTTGAGCTAGGCAAAGGGTTCTGTTTTGAAAAAAGGCAGAAGCGCATGATTATCGACGATGAATATTATTATGCCGACTTGGTGTTCTATAACCGCATCCTGCATTGTAATGTGATTATAGAACTGAAAGACGACGAGTTCCGACATGCCGATCTAAGCCAACTTAACGCTTATGTATCATACTTTAGGGAAAATGAGATGAACGAGGGCGACAATCCACCGATAGGCATTTTGCTCTGTACGCGAAAAGGTAAGAAGATGGTGGAGTATGCCCTTGCTGGTATGGACAACCAATTATTTGTTTCCACCTATATGCTTGCATTGCCAGACAAGAAAATTTTACAGGATTTTTTGTTGCGCGAGGTTGAGAGGTAGAAGCTGATATCGTAAATGTATCGCACAAAATTCGTATTCAAAAATAACAATATATGGCATAAAACAACAGATTAGATAAAAGACATATTAAAGCGTATTCGCTTTTCTTTGTAAGACTGAAATCGGCAAATTTCTTACTAACTGCAAAAGAAAGGGAAACGTTCACGATATCCGTGAACTTTCTTGTCGCAGTTAGGGTTTTGCCGAACCTCAGTCTTAGACAAAAAGATTTCACGGATTTTTTTTGTTGTTTTGAGAGCGAGCGCAAAATTCAATTATCAGGCATCATGGCAAAAAAGAGCAGCATACAATCAGTCGAACCGCAGATAGCTGACCTGGCTAACGGATGGCTTCGTAAATACAAACTTGATTATTGTTTAGAACAGGAGTCTTTAAATACCGATATTGACAATGCACTGCAGGAATACTACTCAAAGCAGGGTGGAAATGGTGGAAATCGTCCTGATTGTAAACTATTGCGACAAGACTCTTATGGCAACCAATGGCCAATCCTCATCGAATATAAGGGCTACAAAGACAAACTGGTTAAACTAGACACCGAAGGTCAGGTCGCAAACCGTACATCCAAGAATCAGCCTGACTATAAAAATATTAATGCCTATGCTGTAAATGGTGCAGTGCACTATGCAAATGCTTTGCTGCATTATACTGCTTATACCGATATTATTGCCATCGGTATGACCGGTTACAAAGACAGCATTACTAAAAAATTGCACCACGAAATTGGAGTATATCTTGTAAGTCGGAGTAACTTTGGTTCTGGCCAACGCGTGGGAGACTATAGTGATCTGTCTTTTCTCGCACCACAACATTTTGATTCCTTTATAGAACATGTCCGCACTCTCAGTTTAACTCCAGAACAACTCGAGACACTAAAGCAAAAGAGAGAGCAGGAAATCAATATTAGTCTAGTTAAACTTAACAACGATATATACCAAAACGAAAAAGGCCTTTCGGAGAATGACCGTGTATATCTTGTGGCAGCGTCAATTATGGCAACATTGGGAGTTCCTGGTAAAGTGCATCCTCTGGAAAAGAATGAACTACGCAGCTCAACAGAGGAAGGTAATCGTGATGGTGATATTATTGTTCGCAAGATACAGTTGTTTCTCGAAGAGAAGCATTTGCCAAAGGGGAAACGAGATCTTATTCTAAGAACTCTTCAAAATACCCTCACCAATGACAATATCAATCGTCCTATTAATGGAGAAAGTCAACTTCGGCGTGTATTCGTAAAAGTTGTAGATGACCTTGGTATCTACTATAAGATAGGTCTTACAACCGATTTTACAGGTCGTCTCTTTAACGAGATGTACAACTGGTTGGGGTTTACGCAGGACCGTCTTAACGATGTGGTACTTACCCCTTCATACGTTGCTACTCTATTAGTGCGTCTGGCAAGAGTGAATATGGATAGTTATGTGTGGGACTTTGCCACAGGTAGCGCAGGCCTTCTTGTCGCCGCCATGAATGAAATGCTTGCTGATGCCAAACGGCGCATTAAGTCACCCAACGATCTTGCAATTAAAGAGAACGAGATTCGAGCCCTGCAGATAATGGGAATTGAAATCCTGCCAAGCATATATATGCTTGCCATTTTGAATATGATATTGATGGGAGACGGAAGCTCGAATATCCTCAATAAGGACTCTCTATCTCAGTTCGATGGCAAATATGGCTTCGTGTGTAAAGGCGAGAAGTTCCCTGCTGATGCTTTTGTGCTCAATCCACCCTATTCCGCCGATGGAAATGGCATGGTGTTTGTTGACCGAGCACTTTCCATGATGGATCACGGTTATGCTGCTATTATTATTCAGAACAGTGCGGGTAGCGGAAATGCAACAGGCTATAACAAAAAAATACTTAAGAAGAACACCTTGCTGGCAAGCATCAAGATGCCGCTCGACCTCTTTCGTGGTAAGAGTAGCGTGCAAACCAATATATATGTATTCCGAGTAGGCGAGGCCCATCAGAAAGATGATATTGTGAAGTTTATTGACTTCAGTAACGACGGTTACACACGCACCAACCGAAAGAAGGCCTCCATAAACCTGCGCGATACTGACCATGCCCGCGAACGCTATGCTGAGCTGGTCGATTTGGTGCGCTTTGGTAAGAGTAAATTGCATTACCTCACGGAGAAGGATTATTACGAAGGCAATATCGACCCCAAGGATGGTAACGATTGGAACCAGACGGCACCTGTGGACACGAGGCCAACACTCGATGACTTTTGTCGCACTGTATCCGATTATCTGTCCTGGGAAGTTTCTTCTCTACTCAAACAACAACAGCCAAAGGACAATTTGGGAAAATAGTAGCCCCACTTGACGAACAGCTAAAATCTGTCAAGTGGGGCGAATACAAGGCTGAATATCTTTTTGCGGTACTAATACTGGTGCGTTAACTTTTTAAATATCTTTGTAATATATTGATAATTTAATAATTATAGAGTTCTTTGACAAAATTGATTTGAAATTCTTCCGTTTCTTACAGACCTAACAATCTGTAAGAAAT